>ERZ767114.7-NODE-7-length-206880-cov-6.455148_pt1:0-202500 | contig 206880 bp, 198 predicted proteins | sample MGYA00374952_ERZ767114 | MGnify/ENA primary metagenome ERZ767114 (study PRJEB28939, sample SAMN06267156) | marine metagenome | isolation source: Columbia River Estuary | place: USA:Columbia River Estuary, USA | collected 2012-05-05 ... | reverse complement strand
ACGAAAACTGAAAGATAACAAAAACTCAATAATTACTAGGTTTTTAATATCTTAAAGTATTAAAATAAATTGATTTCGATTTCTTCATTACTGCATTTCAACCAAAAAAACTATAAAAAAATTTGAGTACCGTAAAATAAATCGATTTAGAAATGTTTTTTGTTCATTTGTTATTGCCAACCGCGTGATATAAAGAGTGATAAGATAAAGATGAGTGAAACAAACTCAATGAAAGACTGGAAATGAGGATAACTATGCATAATTTAAACATAATTAACAACAAAACAAAGCGTAGTAGAGTATTAGCATACCTTGTATTACCCACAATAACACTATTATCGGCATGCGTAGAAATTCAAAGCAGCAGTCATAGCACTGAAAAAAATAATACACCGGATACCCACAAAGAAGAACCTGGGCAGGCCAAAAATGTAATTTTATTCATAGGTGACGGCATGGGAATATCAACAATAACCGCTACTAGGATATTTGACGGCCAATCTAAAGATATGGAAGGGGAAGAGAATAGCCTCGCATTTGACAACTTTGAGAACGTAGCTTTGATAAAAACTTACAATACCAATGCTCAAGTCCCAGACAGTGCGGGAACAGCAACAGCAATAATGTCAGGATATAAAACAAATATAGGCACTATAAATGTGAGACCCGGTCAGAAATATGAGGGATGCGGTAGTATACCAGCCATTAAAACTCTAACTGATCGCAGTCATTCAGCTGGTAAGTCAGTAGGTATTGTAACGACGACAAGAATTACACATGCAACTCCTGCAGCGATGTTTGCACATGCCGATAATAGAAATTGGGAATCAGACAATGAAGTACCTAGAGAAGCAAAGGATGCGGGCTGTAAAAGTATAGCTCAGCAGATGGTTGAAAGTGAAGCAGAAATTATAATGGGCGGAGGGACCTCTAAGTTTTCAGAGAATCAATTGAATACCCTAAAGGCCAATTATACTTTTGCTGAGAACAAAGCTGATATGAAAAATTTTAAAGACGGAAAACTAAGAGCTTTATTTAGCAAATCACACATGAGTTTTGAGGCTGACCGGGACCCGGCTGAACAGCCATCTCTGGCTGAAATGACAGAAACGGCAATAAAAAACCTGAAATCCAACCAAGAGGGGTATGTTCTAATGGTTGAAGCCGGTCGTATTGACCATGCCCATCACGGAACAAACGCCTTTCGGGCCCTGACCGATGCACAAGCTCTCAATGAAGCTGTAAAGGTTGCAATTGAAATGGCAAGTGAAGAAACACTCATAATGGTAACGGCGGACCATAGCCATGTCTTCACAATGGCTGGTTACCCAGTTAGAGGCAACCCTATATTAGGTCTAGTGAAGTCAATTGACCAAACCACAGGCCTACCATCTGACAGTTATGAAAAAGCTCTTGATGGTAAGCCCTATACTACACTGGGTTATCACAATGGACCTCATTTAAGGGTTGCGAATGCAGATAACAGACCATTAACGAATGAAGACGTACAGGATAGGAACTACCGCCAACAAACAGCAATACCCATGAATACTGAGACACACGCGGGTGAGGATGTTGCATTATTTGGTCATGGACCTGGATCAGAAAACATAAGAGGTGTAATGGAGCAAAATAAAATATCTGATGTCATAGACCTAGCTTTAGGGCTAAATTAGGTAGTTAAAGATAATAAGGGACTCATTTGGTAATTTGAAATCGTGAGTCAAATTTTCCTTTTGTGATCATCTCATTAATCAGTTCCGCTGAGCCAGCACATAAAGTCCAACCCATGTGGCCATGGCCGGTATTCACCCATAACCCTGATAATGAAGTCTCACAGATATAAGGCTTTCCCGATAAAGACATTGGCCGCAAACCCGACCATATCTCTTTGGCTGGTTTCAAAGAATTTATTATATCAGGAGCCAGCTCTGACCATCTTTCGAGCAGCACAACTTCAGAAATTTCATCACATGTTCCAGAAATACGTAATTGGTCATCAAAAACAGTTATTGCAGAGTGCGATGCACTATCCATTATTGGGGCATTAGGAAGTCTCGTTTTGGGCCTTTCGTAATTTATAGCATATCCGCTAACAGGTTTTATCGGTAGTTCCAAATCAACTTGCCGCATTAGATCTGAGCTTGATGCGCCTGCTGCGATAATAACATGATCAGCATCTATAATGCACTCATTTAACTGCAAAGAAACTCTCATGTTTTTTTCTTTGAGTCTCAATGATCTAGCATTATATATAAAATTTATTCCGCGCCGCTGTAAATCAGCCTCAAGGTTTAATGCATATTCTCTGGCATTCCCCCATTTATCTCCTTCAAAGTAAAGAGCGGGGTGGCCTAACGTATCAGTTTCATGAGTTACTTGAATGGATTCAATACTATTACTTTTATAATCATTCATTGCATCATGAGCCGAAACAAGGTCGCCATATATTTTGTAACAACCTGATTTTATTTTTTGATTACCAAAACCCAGTCGAGCCGAGACACCTTTCTGAACAACACTTGATCTCAAGGCTAACTGATGAACAGCTTTGAAAGCTGTGGATGCATCTCCCTTTTTTTTATCGACTAACCATGGCCAAGATTGGCTGGGGTGTAACATGCCAGAATTAGAGTAACTTGCACCATAGACAGGGCCATGTTGTGACTCAATTACTGTAACTCTATGACCAGCTAGCGCTAATAAGTCAGCAGATGAGAGACCAACTAATCCCGCACCAATAATTATAATATTCAAGCTGTTTTGCATTAATGGGCCGTATATTAATTATGAGTTGTTTAAGTTCAAGCTATATGAGGCTTTACTAATTAGACTCAAGTACTTTATGGAGAATATATGCGCCTTGTAAAACTGATTTTTTTAACAACCATTGCCATCATTCTATCTTGTTGCCAAACTGTATCACCCGAAAACCCTGGCACCCTAGTTATGACAGCTATGGGGCCCATACAAGGCACCATAACAAAAGATGAAAATGTTTTTAATTATAAAGGCATCCCTTATGCAAAACCTCCTCTGGGTAAATTAAGGTGGAGCCCCCCTGAGGAAACTGACAGCTGGGCTGAAGTAAAATTGGCTAATAGTTATGGTAATCGCTGCATGCAGCCAGATGATACGGAGGATGGGTATTTCAATCGATTAATCGAGGGACATGGGTTAAATAAATTCCTAACTTATTTAATCAAGAAAGGCGTCGCATCTCAAAAGCCCGCACCCATGAGTGAGGACTGTCTGTACTTAAACATTCGTACTGACAACATTCGTGGTGACAAGAAGGGTAAAAAATTAAAGCCCGTAATGGTCTGGATTCACGGCGGGGGTCATCAGTTCGGCTCAAGCGATCTCAGCTACTATCAAAGCAATACTTTGGTAAATAAAGGTGTTGTTCTTGTAACCATAAATTATAGGCTAGGTGTTATGGGTTATATGGCCCATCCATCCTTGTCCAAATCCGACCCAAACGGGGTGTCTGGAAACTACGGTACACTTGATCAGATAGCAGCTCTCGAATGGGTACAAAAGAATATAAATTCCTTCGGGGGAGACCCCAATAATGTTACTATTTTTGGGGAAAGCGCAGGTGCTTGGTCCGTCACAGAACTCATGGCCACACCTCTAGCAGGAGGACTTTTCCACAAAGCGATTGGTCAAAGCGGAGCATCTTCATACCATATGGGACAAATGTATGGTGAGGGTGTTGGGTGGCCTAGTGGTTATCAAACTGGCCTTGTTGTTACAGAAGCGCTTGGCCTCAAAAACCCTACAGCAAAAGACCTAAGGGCCATTCCTGCAGAGAAGATTCAAAGCGTGGTAACAGAAAAAATGAGCGAGGGTTTTCACCATGTTCGCGACGGATACGTGTTTCCAGAAAATGTAGGTTTATCTTTCTCGAAAAATAAATACAACAAAGTACCTATGCTTTTCGGCTACAATTCAGATGAAGGTACATTATTTTTTCCAGATGACGAACAACCCACCATATGGATACCGGACTTAACCCCGGGATCTAAAAAAGAACTATCGACAAAATTAAAAGAATTTTTTCCTGCAAATCACGAAAAACTTATTGACCTTTATAATCTCGATGAGGACTTTACAGCAGGGGGTACTCAATGGATGGGGGATGAGATATTTGGTGTAAATATACGTTACGTAACTCGGCAAAATGAAATTCATGGGGGGGAAAGCTATTTATACCATTTCTCTAGGGTCCCGCCCAGCAACAAACAAACCATAGGGGCCTTTCATGCCGCTGAAATCCCATTTGTATTTGGGAGCTACGAAAAAACAATTGGCTACAGTAAAGAAGATATAAAACTAGCAGAGCTCATGCAGAATTACTGGGTAAATTTTGCAAAAAATGGTAACCCTAACGGAGATAATCTACCTGAGTGGCCGCTTCATAAAAACATAAACTGGATGAAATTTACGGCCAACACCGGTGAAAACTCTGAAGCAATAAAATATTTACGAGAAGAAAAACTGGACGCACTTGAGGAAGGACTATTGTTACTCCTTGCAAAGCTCGAGAAAACTAATACCGTAGGAAAATAGTAAACTTTTTAATGGCGCAAATTGTCATTTAATTTAATATTTACCTATTTTGCCTAAAATACTCATCATGGGCTTATACAAGAAAATAATATTGCCGTGGTGCTTAGACAAAGCCTGTGGGACAAATGCGATAACCAAACAGAGAGAGAAAATTATTCCCCTTGCATCAGGCGTAGTTCTAGAAATTGGAATAGGGTCTGGATTAAATATACCTCACTATGACAGCAAAAAAGTTATCAAAGTTCTTGGTTTAGAGCCTGACGAAAAAATGTGGAAGAAATCTATCAAAAAAAGAGACTATTCCGATCTTTCCATCGAACGCATCGGTCTATCAGGAGAAGAAGTTCCTTTAAAAAACAACTCCGTTGATAACGTGGTCGTTACATATTCATTATGCACTATACCAGATGCAGTAAAAGCCCTTCTTGAAATGAAGCGGGTTCTTCGGCCCGGAGGGAAAATATTTTTCTCTGAGCATGGAAAAGCCCCTGATATCCAAATTCAAAAACAACAAAATTTTATCGATCCACTTTGGGGTAAAATAGCAGGTGGTTGCCATACTGGGCGTGACATACCTTTTTTATTTAAACAAGCAGGTTTAAAGTTTGAATTTCTTGAAGAAATGTATATCCCTGGCCCAAAAGTTTTAAGTTACAATTATTGGGGGGCGGCTTTTGCCTGACAACACCCAATTATTTTATTTATAACTAGACACTTATTTTGCATGTATAAATTGTAGAGCAATGAAACCAAATAAAGCGCAAACGAAAAGTATAACAAAAGATACTAAACGCCAAGGCCGGCCAGGTAGATTGCCATTATCTGACTCTGCAAAAATTACCCGCAAAATTACAGCTATCACACTTTGTGTCGGGCTAATTTTAGCAACAGGAAAGTGGTATATTTATAGCGAAAGTAATTCAGTTGGTATATTGTCGTCCTTAGTCCATTCTACATTAGATCTTTTAGGCTCTGCATCTAGTTTCTTAGCTGTTCGATACGCGGCTAAACCTCCGAATGATAAATTCAAGTTTGGGCATGGTAAGGCTGAAAGCTTTTCTGCTGTTTTTCAAGTCTGCCTGATTATTTTAGGGGCATTTCACCTTTTTGAAGCCATTATCGATAGAGTTTCTAATCCACGCACGTTGATACAAGGTGATGTAGCTATTATTATTATGATCACTTTGACTCTCATAACCTTTTGTTTGTTAATTTTACAAACTCGCGCCGTACAATCTACAGGGTCAATAGCCGTTCGTGGTGATAGAGCGCATTACTTAGCTGATCTTTTTGCGAATATATTTGTAATCGTAGGAATAGCATTATCAAGCTTTACTATTTTGATATGGGCTGATGCGGCTGTAGGAGGGTTAATGGCAATCTGGTTGTTATGGACCGCATTTAAAATAGCTAAATTAGCATGGGCACAACTTATGGATAAAGAGCTCACTAGTTCAGAAAAAGACCTCATAAGACAATTAGCCCTGGAGGATAATCAAGTGATTGCAGTGCACGATCTGCGAACTAGAGCATCAGGTCCTCATATTCACATACAAATGCGCCTAGACCTCGATGATAAAATATCACTATCAGGAACCCATGACATCGTTTTGGCAGCAGAAAATAGGATGATGAAAGCATTTCAAGCCGCAGATATTTTAATTTATCCGCACCCAGTAAGTTGCGAACATAAGCATGGAAACAGACACTTTAACAACACCTTACCAAAAAATTAAAATTTCTTGGTAATCATTTTTAGAATATACAGATGAGAAAACTTTATCATTTCCCAATTGACCCAGCTTCTCGGCAAGCAAGAATTGCTCTTGCAGAGAAAAAATTAAAAGTGAAACTTGAGCAAATTGATCCATGGCAAACAAACAATGAGTTCATGAGCATTACTCCCGAAGGGGTACCCCCCACATTAGTTGATCTCGTACCAGGGGGTACAATCACAATTTGTGGGGCACGGGCAATATGTGAATATGTGAATGAGGGGTCGAGTCGGCACCCATTACTACCTGAGGAACGGTCTGCTCGCGCTGAATCAAGACGGATCGCAGCCTGGTTCGATATAAAATTTTCTCAAGAAGTAAACGCATATATTTTGCATGAAAAAATTGAAAAAAGTTTCTCAAACTTAGGTCCAACAGATACACAAACATTGAGGGATGGAAGAGAGCACTTAGATTATCACCTATCATACTTAACTTGGGTTTTGGAGCAAAGAGATTGGTTGGCAGGAGATACTTTTAGTTTAGCAGACATAGCTGGAGTTGCCCATATATCTTGTCTAGATTTTTTGAGTGAGATTAACTGGAAGAATTGGCCTGAAGTAAAGCGATGGTACCAAACCGCAAAATCAAGGCCTTCCGTACAAGGATTATTAACCGATCGTTTGCCCGGCTTTAGGGCCCCAAGGCACTACACGGATCTGGATTTTTAATTTGTTTAGCTTAACAAAAACAATACTTGATAGATGTAATGAGTTAAATTTTACGAAGCCATATGTTGTGAATTTAGAAACTTATGGCCAAAAAACTGCTGACGATTTACGTGAATATATTGATAAAAAATACCATGGCACAATGTCTTGGATGCAGGAAACAGAGACGCGACGCAATCACCCTAATAGTCTTTGGCCAGATGCAAAGTCAGCAATTGTAATGGGTCTAAATTACGGCCCCTATGTTGATCCACTTATAAGTTTAAAAGACAAAGAGAAGGCATCTATTTCTGTTTACGCTAGGAATCAAGATTATCATAAAATCATTAAAGGACGGCTCAAAGAAATTGGTGGGCTGATTGCACGTGATACAGGCAAGGATATAAAAGTATTTGTGGATACGGCCCCGCTCATGGAAAAACCACTAGCTGCTGCCGCTGGACTAGGCTGGCAAGGAAAGCACACTAATCTTGTAAGTAGAGAATATGGGTCTTGGTTATTTCTCGGGGTAATTTTATCTGCAGCAAAAATTGAAGCCTCTGATGCAGAAATTAATCATTGCGGCACTTGCAACGAATGCATAAATATTTGTCCAACTGATGCTTTTCCTGAGCCCTATAAAATAGATGCTCGCAAATGTATATCCTACTTAACGATTGAACATAAGGGGCCAGTAGAAGAAAGTTTAAGAAGTAAAATGGGTAATCGGATATATGGGTGTGACGATTGCTTAGCAATATGTCCATGGAATAAATTCGCACAAACGGCTGCAGAAATTAAAGTTAAAGCCAAAGAAGCTCTGAATAACCCTGATTTATCGGAACTTGCCTCACTTTCCGATCTGAAATTTCGGCAATACTTTGCAAATTCACCCATAAAGAGGATCGGAAGAAACCAGTTTGTAAGAAATGTTTTATACGCTATTGGGAATAGTGAAAATATAGACCTTATCAAAGCAGTTGAAAAGCATTTGGAATCAGATGTTTTTATTATTAAAGACGCAGCAGAATGGGCGTATTTACAACTGACTAACACGCAAGTAAAATTAGAATAAAAATTAACTATATTTGGAAAAGAAGGTGATATGCCTAACGACTTTATAATAACACTATTGTGTTTAGCTTTGTGTGTTCTTCTGGGTATATTTAGCTTCAAAAAACACTTTGCTAAACACGAAAAACTTAAGCCGCGAATGGTTCCTTGGATTATAATTAGCTTAGGATCGATAGCAACTGCATTTATGTTATTTGTTCATTTAGTAAATATATTAGGAATAGAAACTGGAAGAAACTAACCAAATTTAATGAGATTAACCCATCGCCGTGTATACAAACTGGCCTTCAGAATTATATTCTCTAGTTATAAGCCCTCTATAGTTCAGGCAGTTAAGGTGGGCTATGGCCTCGCCTACTGCCATCATTCGGTTTCCATCGTCAATTTTACGCCTGAATAAAACAGAGTAAACCTCAGTTGATAATCTAGGGGTACTGCAATATTCTAAAAGCCTATTAAGGGCCTTTTCATGATGCTCAACAAGTCTATCAAGCCGGCGATGAGCGCCCGTAAATGGCAAACCATGGGCGGGTGCGATTAAAACATCCTCAGGAAGACTGCTTTTTAAGTGCTTACAGCTGCTTATCCAGTCTTCTAATGGGTTCGAATTGGGCTCTGTTGGCCATACTGATACATTCGAGCTAATATTTGGCAACAACTGGTCGCCCGTTAGGCATAAATTTAGTTCTTGGCTGTAAAGGCAGGCGTGTTCAGGGGAATGACCTGATCCAACTATTACTTGCCAGTCCATATTATTTATTACTATTTTATCATTCTCTATAAGTCTGTCATAACTATGCGGTAAGGCAGTAATTGCTTTTCCAAAGCCCCCAAAACGTGTTTTGTAAAGTTCAATTTGCTGTTCAGTAAATCCAGCCTTTTTATAATAACTTATACCTTCTGATGGAGCAACTTGGCCAGTATCCGCTGCCATTAAACGGCATAAAAAATATTCATCTCTTGTCATGAGAAGAGGCGCATCAAATTTCTTGCAAATCCATCCGGCAAGTCCAGTATGGTCTGGGTGTAAATGAGTGCATACGACTCTATTAACAGACTGACCCTTCATTAATTTTGAAAAATGGTTTTGCCAAATGCTCTTGCTAGCCTTATTGCCTATCCCTGTATCTACAACAACCCATTCATCTCCATCTCTTAGCGCCCAAAGATTTATATGGTCTAAACCTTTCATAGGTAAATCAAATCTTAACCAAAAAACACCATCAGCTATTTCAGTAGCTGATCCTGATTTAGGAGCTTCCTCAATAATAAAATTTAACATATTTGAGGCCAATGCATTTAAACCTTTTATTATTATGTAATTCGAGTTTTGGTAGAAAAACTAGTATATATCTTAGCGGCCGGTGTCTATCTAGTTTCTAAACATAAGTTAAATTTAATATATCCTAAGTAATGCTTTTATTTTGGCATATCTTTAGTAAATAAAAATTTTTCTATAGTATTTTTAAGTCCAATTTAATATTAAACTATCCACGTTTGGACGAAGGCGCTCCTGTGGTGGTTCATTTACAGTCCCAATATAAACAAACCCTGAAATAGCCTCTGATGCGTCTAAGCCCATCGCAGAAAATACATTCGCATCATAAGCACACCATTCTGTTAGCCACTGAGCACCATAACCCCCAGCTTGAGCAGCTAAACATAGGTTATAACAAACTAACCCTGAGGTAATGAGCTGTTCTCTTTGAGGTGTGCCTCGAGAACATATTTTGGGACTTGAAATAACAGCAATTACCAATGGCGCACGTAAGAATTTCTCTTTTTCAAAAATAACTCTATCCGGAGAGGCGTTTTTATTAGCCTTCAAATATGCTTGCTTTAAGTGCTCCCCAAATTTACGGCGGCTTTCGCCCTCAAAAACAATGAATCTCCATGGATTAAGTTTTCTGTGGTCTGGTACCCTTGAAGCAATATGTAGAAATTCACTCAGCTCTTGCTTGCTAGGCCCAGGGGTGCTCATTAATCTCACAAGATTAGACCTTCGGGTTCTCAGAAAATTAGTAATGGACTCATCGGATTTAGGTGAGCGCAATTTCACTTTTATGTTGTTCACATTTCTTCCTTATTTAATAAGAATTTCATCTTATTTTAATTTATACTTAAATGAAAGACACCCTAAAAAATAATTCCTAAGGTTTATTTTACACTTTAAAAAAAGTACAATAAAGAACAGTAAAGCAAACTACCCTTATTTTGACTTTTAAAATTGGATTATAAAATGATTGATGAACGCCTGAAAGAATTGAAATTAGAACTACCTTCACCCCCCAAAGCTGTAGCAAATTATATCCCTTATGTGATTTCTGGAAATTTAGTATTCATTTCAGGACAAATCTCGAAAATCGGGGAAACAATAATACAAGGTAGACTCGGAGAAAATTTAACTATCGAGCAAGGTAGAGAGGCGGCAAAACTATCTGGACTTAACCTGCTTGCGCAAATGAAGGCAGCTTGCGATGGAGACTTATCACGAGTCCAGAAAATCATAAAAATAGGCGGGTTTGTTCAGTCACTACCGACTACCACTCACGCTGATATACCGACTATTATAAATGGCTGCTCTGACCTAATGGTCCAAGTTTTTGGAGAGACTGGTCGTCACGCTAGGTTTGCAGTATCATCACCGAGCTTACCGCTCGATGTCGCAGTGGAAATTGATGCAATAATTGAAATTACTAAACAAGAGACTTACTAGAAATTAATGTCCAGTTTTTCAATACAGCTTCTGAAGGGTATTAATGAGATATCAGAAAAAAGTTGGGATATGCAATTACCACCATGTAAAAATCCTTTTCTTTCATGGAGGTTTTTGCATGCATGTGAAGAAAGCGGCTCATCATCACCGAACACAGGCTGGACGCCCAAACATTTAATTCTTAGGGATAACAATAAAAATCATATTGGTAGCCTACCTCTTTATTTAAAGAGCCACAGTCAGGGTGAATATGTCTTTGACCATGGATGGGCCCAAGCTCTTGAACGTGTTGGGGAAAATTATTATCCAAAACTTCAGTGCTCTATTCCCTTTACACCAGTTTCTGGCCCTAGATTGCTTACAAAAGGTGAAAAAAACAAAGCCTTTTTATCGACAGAAATTATAAAATTATGTGAAAAATGGGGACTATCTGGTATTCATTTTACTTTTCTGCAAGATGAAGATTTAAATATTTTGAAAAAATTAGGGTTTTCTCACCGTGAGGACAGACAATTTCATTTTTTGAACCGTGGGTATAATAATTTCGATAATTTTCTAAATTCTTTGTCATCTCGAAAACGCAAAAATATTAAAAAAGAAAGACAAATTGCTAATGAAGGCGTTACTATTAAACGGCTTTCGGGCGACGATATAAAAGAAGAACATTGGGATTACTTTTGGAAATGTTATATAGACACATCCTTTCGAAAATGGGGCCGGCCCTATTTAACACGATATTTCTTTGAAATCATGCAAGATACAATGAGAGATGACATTATTCTTATTATGGCTTTTGAGGGTGATCAAGCGGTTGGTGCTGCCCTTAATTATATTGGTTCCGATACTATTTATGGAAGAAATTGGGGTAGCTTAACTTACAAACCATGCCTCCACTTTGAACTTTGTTATTATCAGGCTATCGAGGCAGCTATAGAGCATAAATTGAAAAAAGTGGAAGCAGGTGCACAAGGTGAACATAAATTGGCTAGAGGGTATGAGCCAGTGACTACTCATAGTGCGCACTACCTGGCCCACCCTGGATTAAAGAATGCCGTTAATGAGTATCTAACAAGAGAGAGAAATGCAGTTGAATCAGAAATTCACTACTTAAGTAAGCATACGCCCTTCAAAAAAGGGTGATTAACTAGGGGCAACTTACTCTATACATAATATTAAAATTAATTCACAAATTTACGAAAGCGGAAAATAAATATGCCCTTATTAGATGATTATAATAATGATAATGTATTCGCAAAAATTATTCGGGGGGAAATGCCCTGCTACAGAATATATGAAGATGAAAGCGTGCTTTCATTTTTAGATATTTTTCCTCAATCTGAAGGTCACGCTATCGTAATACCAAAAAAGCCGTCAAGAAATCTTTTAGGGCTAAACTCAAAAGATATAGGCAGAGTATTTGGAGCAGTTCAAAGAATATCTAAAGCAGTAAATAATACATTAAGTCCTGATGGCATTATTATAACACAGCTTAACGGCTCAGCGGCTGGGCAAACTGTTTTTCATAGCCATGTGCATATAATACCCTGTTATAATGAAAGAATAATTATCAATCATAATGATAAAAAACCCAAGATGGATGAAGAAAAACTAAGTATTCTAGCAAAAAAAATAGCTTCTAAACTTTGATTTTAATTATATTTCATTATAAAAACTAAACCTTATTCTAAATAGGTATGTTTTCCTCGAGACAAAAATCACGAACAGTCTCTCGAATACTTGAAAGTCTTGTATTGATATTGATATGCGGCTCTATTCTTCCGAATAATTTCTGAGCATTTAATTTCAAAATAGCTGCCTTAACTGGACCAATACCTGTAACCGGCATTGAAAGACTATCGTAGCCCAAGGCGATAAGCGTTAAAGCCTCCAAAGGTCGACCTGCAATCTCACCGCAAACAGAAACAGGTACATTATTTCGTTTACAGCCATCCACAATAAACTTTAAAATTGAAACTGCTGCTGGATGAAGTGGGTCATACCGCTCAGAGACCCTTGCATTGTCACGATCTGCCGCAAAAAAGAATTGCATTAAATCGTTAGCACCCACTGAAACAAAATCTGCATGATCACATAAAGAGTTTACTTGCCATGCCAGCGAAGGTGTCTCTAGCATAGCACCAACCTCAACTGAGTATGGCAACTCATGCCCCATTTTTTTAGCCCGGTCAATTTCTCGGTCAAACAAAGCTCTTGCAGCAATAAATTCATCAACAGTGGCAACCATTGGAAACATTACTCGAAGATTATTCCTAGCCGCAGCTGCAACTAGGGCTCTTAATTGATACCTCATTAATCCTGGGCGGTCTAAAGCTATTCTTATTGCGCGCCACCCTATCGCTGGGTTTTCCTCCGGCACTGGGTCCATATATGGTAATATTTTATCCCCCCCTAAATCAAGAGTTCTGAATGTAACAGGTCGTTTTCCTGCAGCTTCTATGGCAGTTTTATAAAGTTCAGTTTGTTCCTTAAGGCGCGGCATAAATTCAGAAATCATAAATTGAAATTCGGTTCGAAAGAGTCCTATGCCGTCAGCCCCAGCTTGATCAAGCTGTGGCAGGTCTACCAATAAACCAGCATTGAGTTGGAGAGAGATGAGTTTATTGTCAGTTGTTTTAGCGGGCTTAGATTTCATTCCCTCGTAAATCTTACTAACTTTATTTGCTTTATTTATTCGCAGCTTAAATCCAGAAAACTGACTAGTCAGAGGTCTTATAAAAACAACCCCATCATCCCCGTCCAATAGTACAGAGTCACCTGTTTCAATTAAATCAAGCACTCCATCGGCGCGGCCGATTAATGGAATTCCTATTGCGCGACAAACTATAGCAGTATGTGAAGAAGCAGATCCTTCTTCAAGTACAATACCCCTCAATTTATCACGGTCATAATCTAATAACTCAGCAGGGCCTATTTCTCGCGCAAATATAATAGCATCATTAGAAATATTTTTATTGCCCGGCACTAACGCCTCACCAAGCAAAGCTCGGAGAAGGCGATTTGCTAAATCTTCCAAATCATGAAGTCTGGCCCTTAAATATGAATCATTAGATTTCATTAAACGTGCTCTATGCTCGTTGCGAACTCGCTCCACTGCAGCTTCCGCTGTTAAACCAGAGTGAACAGCCTCTCTCAAACGTCCAACCCATTTTCGGTCGTAGGCAAACATTCGGTAAGTTTCATAAATCTCTTTGCTGGCTCGAGAAAACTTTGCTGTATCACCTGCAACCATTGCATCTACAGATGCTCGTAACTGAGCCACACCCTTTTCGAGCCTTAATTCCTCTTTTTCAACATTTTCAGCAAGCATATTTGATGGGGCTACTGGAGGTACGTGCAAATAAGCATGCCCCTTTACAAGACCAGCAGCAAAAGACTTTCCTTTTACTGTTTCAGGACGAAATGGAGCAAGCTTAATACCTTTTAAAGCTGCTTTCTTACCGCCTGCTCTCTCATCATCTATAATTATTTCAGCAAGTACCATCGCAACAGTCAGTAAGTCTTCCACCTCATCTTCTGTAAAGCTGCGTGCAAATTTAGACTGCACAACAAGAACGCCTAATACTCGACCACCTCTCAAAATTGGCACCCCTAAAAATGACTTGAAAGGATCTTCTCCAGTTTCAGGTCTATATGAGAACAGAGGGTGGCTAGGCGCATCAGCTAGATTTAAGGGTCGTGCCGTTAAAGCAACATGCCCAACTAGACCCTCACCGGGTTTCAGCCGAGTTTTATGAACAGCTGATTTTTTTAAGCCCTTAGTTGCGGATAACTCTAAATCTTTACCTTGCCGAAAAAGATATATTGATGTGACTTTGACACCCATTGCTTTTGTTATTGCATCTACAAAGTCATCCAACCTTTCTTGTACCGACTCTGTTTCAGCCATGGCCGCACGGATTGCTCGCATCAGCTTAGGTGATTTACCCTTATTTTTAATATTACTGCTCATACAACCCTAAATTAAGCAAATATGGATTAAAATTACGATATAGTTATTTAACATAAAAAAACCCACCTTGAAAGATGGGTTTTAGCGAATAAAATTTCTAAGAAACTATTTTTTCTTAGCTTCGCCTTTTTTTCGAGCAGCAACTATACCACGACCTGTTGTACGCTCTGCAATACGTGCAGATTTACCACGACGGTCACGTAAATAATATAGCTTAGCCCTACGGACCCTGCCTTTTCTCTTAATCTCAATAGCCTCCACTAAAGGAGAATAAACTGGAAAAACTCTTTCAACGCCTTCACCATAGGATATCTTTCTAACAGTGAAACTCTCATTCAAACCTTTGCCTGAGCGAGCTATGCATACCCCTTCAAAAGCCTGGAGACGACTTCGTGTCCCCTCGGTTATACGAACTTGTACAACTAAAGTGTCTCCTGCTGAAAAATCAGGAATAGTTTTTCCATTATCTAATAATCTAGCCTCTTCGGCTTTATTTAATTTTTCAATCACATTCATGACCGTCTCCGTTAATATATTCTTGCCACAAATCTGTGCGACGAGCTTTTGTAATTTCTTTACTTCTTTCATTTCGCCAACAAGCGATCTTTTTATGATCACCTGAAAGCAATATATCGGGAATATCCCGACCTTCAAATTGTCTTGGCTTCGTATAGAGTGGGTACTCTAACAAGCCATTTTCAAAACTCTCATTCTCCGCACTTTGTGCTCTCCCAAGTACACCAGGGAGAAGCCGTACACATGCTTCAATCAGTACTTGTGCAGCCAATTCTCCTCCAGCAAGTATGTAGTCACCAATAGAAATTTCTTCCATTTGGCGAGCTTCTATAACCCGCTGGTCTACGCCTTCAAACCGCCCGCATAATATTATCACCCCTTTTCCATTTGCAAGCTCTCTAACTTTTTTTTGAGTTAAAGGCTTCCCTCGTGGGGTTAAATATATAATTGGTCGGTCATTTGACATGGCCACACTATCGATAGCTTTTGCAGCCACATCCGGTTTTAAAACCATTCCGGGGCCGCCGCCTGATGGCGGACTATCAACAGTCCGATGCCTATTAACGGAAAAATCTCGTATGTCTACTGTTTCTAACTGCCAAATATCGCTTTTTTTAGCATTACCAATTATAGAAGCACCCAAAACACCAGGGAAAACATCCGGAAACAATGTAATCACTGACGCTTTCCAAGAATTATTTACTTTTCTAGTTGGTTTAATCATGAGAGTTTTTAGTTTGAATTAATATTTATTACAATACGCTTTAAATGGATATCAATCTTAGGAACCGCATCTTTGGTGAAAGGTTGGTAAAAACTAACTGAGTCTTTAGGTTTTATTTCGAGTAATACACCCGCTCCAAAGTCTTCTGTTCCCACTACAGAGCCCATACGCTTACCATCAACAGTCTTTACTTCCATTCCAATTAAATCAATCAAATAGAACTCATCTTCTTCTGTTTTCGGAAGACAGCTTCTTTTAACATACAGTTTTGTTGACTTAAGGGCCTCAGCCTGATCCCGTGTGACTATCTCCTTACACATTAAAGCTAGGCCGCCTTTAAGGGATTTATAAGATTGAGGTGTTAGCAATATTTCACCGTCAATGGACAACAGGGAGCCGTAAGACATTATGCTCTCTGGTTTATCGGTGAAAGTTTTTAACTTTATTTCACCTTTTACACCGAAAGCACCTACGACGGCGGCTATGCATATGTATTTATCTTGTTTCATTAATTTTTACAAAGCTTAATCCAATTAATACTAAATTAGATTGCAGATTTTATTTTTTCAACTAAATCTATTTTTTCCCAACTAAAGCCACCGTCTAAATCAGGGTTTCGTCCAAAATGGCCATATGCTGCAGTTCGAGCATAGATAGGTTTATTAAGCTCTAAATGACTACGAATACCACTCGGAGTTAAGTCCATCAATTTTGGCAAAACCATTTCCAATTTCGCTGCTAACGAATTATTTTTATCACCTAAGTCGATATATAATGATGTAGGTTTAGATACACCTATGGCATAAGAAATTTGAATATTTGCCCAATCAGATAAACCTGATGCTACGATATTTTTAGCTAAATATCTTGCCGCATAGGCAGCTGACCTGTCCACCTTTGTTGGGTCTTTCCCAGAAAAAGCACCTCCACCATGAGGAGCCATACCTCCATAAGTATCCACAATAATTTTACGTCCAGTTAATCCAGCATCTCCGTCGGGCCCCCCTATAACAAAGTTTCCAGTTGGGTTTATGTGCCATATCGTGTTTTCATTTAACCATCCATCAGGAATTACGTCATATATATATGGCTTTACTATGTCCTCAACATCTAAAACGCTAAGGCCGTCCTTGTGCTGAGTGGATAAAACAATTGAAGAAATTTCAGTAGGCACTCCATTTTCATACCTGACTGAAACTTGGGATTTAGCATCTGGCTCTAAACCTTCAATAGCATTTGAGTGCCGTGCCTCTGACAGTTTTTGAAGTATTCTGTGTGAGTAATAAATGGGTGCAGGCATCAAGGCCCCTTTGACTTCGTTGCTAGCATAACCAAACATAATTCCTTGGTCTCCGGCTCCCTCATCCTTATGAGTGCCTTTTCCAAGGTCAACCCCGTCAGCTATATCAACTGACTGGGCATGCAATAAAATTTGAACATCAACATTTTCATGGTGAAATCCATCTTGTTCATAACCTATATCTTTTATCGCAGACCTAGTTACTGCCTCAACTTCTTTATTAGTAACACCTAGCCCCCTTGTTTCACCTGCAATTATAACCTTGTTGGTTGTAGTCAGGGTCTCAGCTGCAACTCTTACATTAGCAGGATCCATTCCTGCTTTAGTTGAAGAACGAAAATAAAGATCAACAATTTCATCAGATATTCTGTCCGCAACTTTATCAGGGTGTCCTTCTGAAACTGACTCAGATGTGAAATGATAGGTGGCTCGTGACATTATTTAAACTTTCTTGGATATGAAGGTGCTAGTATCTATAATGCTCTGGCTTGTAAGGGCCTGATTGATTAACACCGATATAATCGGACTGCTCTTTAGACATTTTAGTGAGTTTAGCCCCAATTTTTTCAAGGTGAAGTCGCGCAACCTTTTCATCTAAATGCTTGGGCAACATATAAACCTTATTCTCATATCTATTATTATGCACCCATAGCTCAATTTGGGCTAATACCTGATTAGTAAAACTAGCAGACATCACAAAGCTTGGATGCCCTGTTGCATTTCCGAGATTCAATAAACGACCTTCGGATAATAATATTAGCCTGTCTCCACCAGGAAAGGTAATCATGTCGACCTGGTCCTTTATGTTTGTCCACTTATGGTTTTTAAGCGACGCAACTTGAATTTCATTATCAAAATGGCCAATATTACCCACAATTGCCATATCTTTCATTTCTCGCATGTGTTCGATTCTAATAACGTCTACATTACCAGTAGTCGTAATAAAAATATCAGCGTCTGATACTGCATCCTCAAGTGTGGTAACCTCATATCCATCCATTGCTGCCTGGAGGGCACATATCGGGTCAATTTCCGTTACCTTTACCCTTGCACCAGATCCCCTCAATGAAGCAGCAGACCCTTTCCCAACGTCACCGTAACCACATACAACGGCGGTTTTTCCTGCCATCATAGTATCAGTAGCTCGCCTGATACCGTCAACTAATGACTCCTTGCAGCCATATTTATTATCGAACTTTGATTTAGTAACAGAGTCATTAACATTTATAGCAGGAAATGGTAATTGCTGCTTTTCTACTAATTCGTACAACCTGTGAACACCTGTTGTTGTCTCTTCGGAAACCCCTACAATTTGTTGGCGTGTTCTTATAAACCACCCAGGCGATAATTTAATTCTTTTCCGTATTTGCGCAAAAATTGCTGCTTCTTCCTCAGATTTAGGTTCAGCATCTATTAAGTGAGTCTCGCCTTCTTCAACACGCGCACCAAGGAGAACATAAAGAGTAGCATCGCCTCCATCATCAAGGATTATGTTAGGCCCACCTTCGAATAGGAAAGACTGGTCCAGGTAATCCCAATGCTCTTCCAAGCTCTGCCCCTTTATGGCGAACACTGGAACACCTGAAGCAGCAATTGCCGCCGCCGCATGGTCTTGCGTAGAAAAAATATTACATGATGCCCAACGAACCTCTGCCCCCAAAAATATTAATGTCTCAATAAGTACCGCAGTTTGGATTGTCATATGCAGAGAACCCACAATGCGCGCGCCTAAAAGAGGTTTTTCTTCTGAAAACTCACTTCTTAGCGCCATTAAACCAGGCATTTCAGTTTCAGCTATATCAATTTCTTTGCGTCCGTATTCCGCAAGTTTAATATCTTTAACAACATAATTAGCATTATTCATTTTTTGTTATCCTTAAAAGGCACGGTTGTGGATTCTCCATATAGGTAATTTATTATAAAAAATACAACTTTTTATCGTGACCTTTTCGCTGAAATTTGCAAAACATTATAAAATGGGGAAACGTCCAAAAATATCTGTAATTATTGTTAACTATAACGGCGGAAGATGGTTAAATAATTCAATTGAGTCTGTGGCCAATCAAACATACTCCGGTTTTGAGTGCATAATCATCGATAATGGGTCAACAGATAATTCTTTAGAAAAAATTCCTAAATTAGATAATAGGTTTAAAGTAATAGAATTAAATAAAAATACAGGTTTTGCATATGCAAACAATTTTGCAGTAAAAAAATGTCAGGGCGATTGGATAGCATTACTAAATCCTGATGCTTTTGCATCTTCAGATTGGTTAAAAAAACTACTAGAAGCAACAGAGCTTTTTCCCGGCATTAAAATGGTAGGGAGCACTCAATATTTAGCTGGTAATAATAACAAATTTGATGGAATTGGGGATTTTTATCATATTAGTGGGTTAGCTTGGCGCGGAAAACACAACCAATCTTCAATTGGAAAAATACTAGAAGATCGGGAAGTATTTGGGCCATGTGCAGCTGCAGCTTTATATGAAAAAAAAGCATTTTTAGATATAGGGGGATTTGATGAAAAATACTTCTGTTACCATGAAGATGTAGATTTAGCTTTCCGGATGCGGTTAATAGGAGGCAAATGCATCCAAAAATCTGATGCTGTTGTATACCATGTAAGTAGCGGCATATCGGGAAAAGCTTCAGATTTTGCAGTTTATCATGGAACACGCAATAGGATATGGACGTTTGTTAAATGCATGCCAATTAGTGGTTTGTTATTATTTGGCATTGCGCATATTTTATTAAATTTTGCTTTTATATTTTGGTCGATATTTCGTAAGAATAGAATAAAACCTACATTGCGAGGTGTTTATGATGGGGTTAGAGGACTCCCGATAATATGGAAAGATAGAAAAACTATCCAACGTAAAGTGAACCTTATTGCTTTGTTAAAAATATTAACAATAAACCCCATAAAGCCTTTAATGAGGGGCGATGGCTCCATAAAGATTCAATTAGATTAAAAGGGGCACCTATACAACTTTAGTGATTTTAATAGCAGCGTGACAGCCTGCTTTTATAATATTTGATAGTAAATTATATGCCGGAGCTTCATGCGCTCCATTCTCAACAGCAATATCACGATGATGAAGTTCATCTTCTCTAAATTCTTTGAACAAATCTGATAAACCAGGTTCAATATCTTGAGTTTTCTCTGCTTGCTCACCATAGTGTTGCTCAATAACACTTTCAACAGCTTCTGTGCATGCATGTGCCGCTTTCTCACTTATCATTGCAGTGAGGACCCCTAAACCATAGCCCGCAAAATTCCACAATGGCATCAAAGCAGTTGGACGAACATTTTTCTCAATTAATAGTTTATCAAAAGCATCCAAGTGCTTTTGTTCTTCCTGTTCCATTTCAGATAATTTTGAAGCCGTAGAAGCAGTCTTAGGGTTATGCCTAAAAACAGCTTGCTGACCTCTATAGATTGCTACAGCCCCATATTCACCCGCATGGTCGACACGAAGCATCTTTGAAACATCATCTGATACATTACTCTTTGCTTTGTAACTCATTTTTCTAAATCCCGTCTTATCGCTAATGTAGCCATCAGCACTCCAGTTAACGATATCAGAGTGTTCCAAGCCGCCATAGACAAACCTAAAAAATGCCAAACCGCTTCACTACACGCTGGGGGCCTAATCATCCCATCCAGACCTCTAAGTGGGTTATTGATATCAAAATCATAATTTTGGCTACCTGTAGAACATGTTTCAGGTCCATCCCACCAACTAAATTCTACACCAGTATGCCAAAATGCTAATATTGACGATACTACAAATGCAAATATCAGAAATATGTTCATAAAAGGGATATGGTAATTTTTATAACGACGCATCAGAAACATTAAAACAGCAATAAAAATTACAAGCATATGTGCGTAGCGCTGCCAGTAACACATGGTGCAGGGAAGGTAGCCAAATCCGTATTCTAAAATCCAAGCTGACACTAATGCGACGCCAGATAGAATTATGGCTAATTCTGGGATATATTTATTAACAACACTCATATAATAACACTTAAATGATAAAACCCCTACATTAACATGTGACGGATTAACTTATTAATACTAAATGTCTTAACTATCTATTGAATGTTATCAGTAAATGTTATTAACCCTCATCAAATATATAAACTTATTTATTACATCAAGAAACTACTAAAGTTGCAAAAAACACTAAGTCATATCGGAATAGAGTTACGCGATGCACGCATAGAACTTAATTTATCATTTTCTGATGTATCAGAGGATATAAAAATTCAAGCCAAGTTCTTAGAATCAATAGAGTGTCTCGATCTATATGAGTTACCATCAATTGCTTATGTCTTGGGGTATGTTAGGTCTTATGCCAACTTTCTAGGAATAGATGGAAATTACGCTGTTGATAGATTCAAGAATGAAAGCAAAAACGTTACCACCAGGAGCTTACAAAAATCAAAGCCTTTACATAAAGCTAAGGCCCTGAATAAGTACTTCCTAGTCATTTGTTTTTCAGCCATCATCGTCCTATTTATTACTCTGCTCAATTCAAAATTATTCTCGTTGACTGCTAACTTTGGCTTTAATGGCGTAAATTCAGAAGCAAATTATATACTTTCACCATCTGAGCTAGAAAGTTATTTTCCTATATACTGGAAAAAGAATTTTAATGAATATTCAAACCCTGGAAGTATAATACTCGAAACAATTGCACCAACGTGGGTGGAAATTAAAAATATTAATGGAAAAGTAATTTTTTCAAAAGTTATGATAACCTCTGAAACTTGGAAGGGTGAGGCTAAAGATATTGAAGCTATCTCAGTGCGTGATGGGGGGGCTCTTAAAGTCAAAAAAGGTTTTCAAAAAAGTTATATTATAGGTGAGCGAGGTGTAGCAATAATTGACTATAATCCCTTTAAATAATCAGTGCAATTTGTGTCCTAATATGCGAGAGATATTCATATGACCGCTGAAAAAAATAATATAAATTCAATTCGCCCTTGGCGTACTATAGAAAGAAGAAAATCTAGAAAAATTATGGTTGGCTCTGTTCCTGTTGGTGGGGATGCACCAATAGCTGTTCAGTCCATGACGAATACTATTACTCATAATATTCCAGAAACTTTAAAGCAAATTCATGAATTAGAGGCTGCAGGGGCAGATATTGTTCGCGTTTCAGTTCCGGATATTCCAAGCAGTGCTGCGATGAAAGAAATTTGTAATAATGTATCAGTACCAATTGTAGCTGATATTCACTTTCACTACAAACGTGGAATTGAGGCTGCTGACAATGGGGTTTCATGCTTAAGAATCAACCCAGGTAATATCGGAGGACAAAACCGCGTAAAAGAAATCGTGGCAGCAGCAAAAGCCAATAACTGCTCAATACGTATAGGGGTCAATGGAGGTAGCTTAGAAAAAGAACTATTAGAAAAATATGGAGAACCGTGTCCTGATGCTATGGTAGATAGTGCCCTTATGCATGCACAAATGCTCGAAGATGAAAACTTTGATAATTACAAGATTAGTGTCAAAGCTAGTGATATTTTTCTAACGATGGCTGCATATCAAAAACTTGCCGATTGTACAGACGCTCCTTTGCATCTCGGAGTTACAGAGGCGGGCGGTAAAAGGGTAGGTTCAGTAAAATCCTCAATCGGCATGGGAAGTTTATTATGGGCAGGAATAGGCGATACTATCAGAGTTTCTTTATCAGCTGATCCTGTCGAAGAAGTCAAAGTGGGCTTTGATATTCTTAAATCTTTAGGAATTCGATCCCGCGGAGTAAATATAATTTCGTGTCCATCCTGTGCAAGGCAGGGGTTCGATGTTATAAAAACAGTTCAAATTTTAGAAGACCGTCTTGCACATATTACCGAACCAATAAGTCTTTCAATTATAGGCTGCGTGGTAAATGGCCCTGGTGAAGCTTTGTTCACTGATATTGGGTTTACAGGCGGTATGGCGGGATATGGGATGATGTACGCATCTGGTATAAAAACAGGAAAAACTGATAATAAGGACATGATAGACGATATTGTCAGAAAAGTTGAAGAGCGAGCTAACTTAATCAAGAAATCTCAATAAGGTATTAGGTTATAATATGGAATATTTTTTTACATCTCCAATTTTAGCAATACTTTTTTTAATTCTATCTGTATTGTTCGTTAGTCGTGCTTATTATCTCGCAAAACCTAAAAAAAAAGAAAAGTCATCATTCGAAGAAGAAATACTGGGCCGTATTTCGCAATTATCTGAAGATAGTGCTAAACGAGAAGCACTATTCAGAGAGAGTCTCGATAAAAGACTTAATACAGTATCTGATCGTGTCGGAAAATCCATACAGGACACACAAGAACGTAATTCTAATAGTTTAAAGCAGCTCCACGAACGATTAGCTTTAATTGACCGAGCACAAAAAAATATTGAAACTTTATCGACTGAAGTTTCAGGTCTACAAAATCTTCTTTCAAACAAACAATCTCGCGGTGCATTTGGCGAAAAGCAAATGCAAGACTTGATTGAAAACTATTTGCCTAAAGCTTCATATTCATTCCAACATACTCTTTCTAATGGAAAGCGCGTTGATGCAATTATACACCTGCCCGGTGATCAGGATGATGTTGCTATTGATAGTAAGTTCCCAATGGAGTCTTGGAGGCGTTTAACTGATTCAGAAAATACTAGTGATGAGTTGCAGGCAGCCAAACAATTTTCTCGCGACGTAACAATACACATCAAGGATGTAGCCGAAAAATATTTAATTTCTGGAGAAACTCACGACGTAGCTATGTTGTTTTTGCCTAGTGAAGCAATATATGCTGAGTTGCACTCCAATTTCCCTAAAGTTATTGATAAAAGCTTCGAATTGAAAGTTATGATTGTATCACCGACAACTTTCATGGCAACATTACATACCATCCATGCGGTGATGAGGGATGCGGCAATGCAGGAACAAGCGCATATTATTCAGAAAGAAGTGGGTTTACTAAGCAAAGACATTAATCGTCTGGACGAAAGGGTAGAAAATCTACAAAAGCATTTCAATGCGTCAACAGAAGATATAAAAAAAATAAGGATTAGTACTGAAAAAATAACTAAGAGAGCAGATAAAATCGAAAATGTGGATGTTAATTTAAGAGATAACTTGGACCCAGATATTGAAAGAGGAAGTCTTCCCAATTTAAAATAATTAACTAGTAATATTTAATATTATAATATTCTTCGGCTATTCATAGCGGCAGCTATAGTCCCATCATCAAGATAATCTAACTCACCTCCAACAGGCACACCGTGTGCCAATCTTGATACAATTACTTCGTTATTAGCAAGATGATCGGTTATGTAATGAGCAGTAGTTTGGCCATCAATGGTCGCACTCATCGCCAAAACAACTTCTTTCACAGGATCGGCGACTGCCCTAGAAATCAAATCAGAAATATTCAAATCTTCAGGCCTAATTCCATCTAAAGCAGATAATGTTCCACCTAAAACATGGTATTGTCCCCGAAACGCTCCTGCGCGCTCCATAGCCCAAAGGTCACTTACTTCTTGAACAACACATATAATTGTTTTGTCTCTTGATAGAGAAGAACAGATATAGCAGGGATCGTTAACGTCAACATTACCACATTTACTACAGGTAGATATTCTATCAACTGCTTGAGTCATAGCACTAGCTAAAGGTCGCATTAAAGCTTCTCGTTTCTTAACTAGGTCTAGTGTAGCCCTGCGAGCCGATCGGGGGCCTAATCCCGATAGCTTTGACAATAACTTTATCAATTGTTCAATTTCAGGACTGACATTTGAAGGCATTTAATTAACCTTTAGGTGATTCTCACTATGCTAGACAATAAGACACTAAAACTTAAGAGAAATATTTAACATTCTTGATATTTAATTAATTTCTAATAGCCGATGGCGGCAGACTTGGCTCCACGCGGGTCTGCAGAACCATTTAAAAATTTTCCCTTTTGCCCTACAGAGTTTACTCGCCCAAGGATATCATAATTATAGTTTCCATTTTCATCCAGTAAGAATTTATGTCCCATTTCATTAAGTTCATTCAAAGTATGAACAGATATGCCTTTTTCAATATTAACGACATCAGGTAACCACTGATGGTGTAAACGCGGCTGATTAACAGCTTCGAAAAGATCCATATTCCATTCGATTACATTCAACACCATCTGTAAAACTGATGTAATTATTCGTGACCCCCCAGGGCTACCTGTGACCAACACAACCTTATTATCTTTTTTTACAATCATAGGCGTCATAGATGACAATGGCCGTTTTGCAGGGACAATTTTATTTGCTTCACCGCCGATCAAACCGTAACCGTTGGGTGAGCCTGGCTTAGATGAAAAGTCATCCATTTCATTATTCAATAAAAATCCAGCACCATCAACGCTATAGCCACTGCCATAGGAAAAATTTAAAGTATAAGTCACTGAGACTGCATTTCCATTTTTATCTATTATTGAATAGTGAGTTGTATTCATACTTTCTCTTGGCATTTGAGAGCCTGGTCTAATGGTTTCGGATAAGGTAGCCGCTCCTAAATCAATGCTAGCTCTTAATGCATCAGCATAAACTGATGAAGTAAGCGATTTCACAGGAACATCCACAAAGTCAGGATCCCCTAAGTACTTAGATCTATCAGCATAAGCACGTCTCATTGCCTCAATCATTTTATGCAAATATGAAGCTGAATTATGGCCATCACTTTTTAAATCGTACCCACTTAAAATATTTAACATTTGTATTATATGCACACCCCCTGAGGAAGGAGGCGACATGGCATAAAGTTCATAACCTTTGTAATTTCCAATAATAGGTTTTCGGGTCACTACTTTGTAATTTTTTAAATCTTTGTGCGTAATTAAGCCTCCACCTGATTTCATTTCAGCTACAATTAAGTCAGCAGTTTCGCCAGAATAAAAGTCCTGAGAGCCTAACTTAGCTATGCGTTTCAGCGTTTTAGCTAAATCAGGTTGCTTAAAAACTTGGCCTTTTTGATGATTTAAAAAATACTCTATTGAACTTTTATCAATAGATAATTCGTTCCTATGATAATTTAAACTTTCAGCCAAATGGGTACTCATAATAAAACCATTTTGTGCTAGTTCTATTGCTGGCTGCATTACCATTTCACGTGACATAGTACCGTACTCCTCCAAAGCATGGAGTAGGCCCATCACAGTACCGGGAACACCTGATGATAATCTGGAATACTGAGCGCTGTTTGTATCAACCTCCCCTTCTGTATTAAGGTACATATCCTTAGTTGCTGCTGAAGGAGCCGTTTCACGGAAATCTAAAGAAAGAACATTTTTTTCTTCCGCCAAACTTACTAGCATGAAGCCCCCGCCGCCTAGGTTTCCAGCTTGTGGATGAGTAACAGCTAACGCGAAACCAGTTGCGACAGCAGCATCTACGGCATTACCCCCCTTGATTAATATATTTCTACCAACCTCAGAAGCAATAAAATCTTGTGAAGAAACCATTCCATTTTTGGCAATAACTAATTTATCTGAACCATTGTTATCAGCATACTGATTAACCGAATTTAACTCATTGGAAAGTGAGGTTGAGAAAAAACCCATTAGAGTAATAAGGATTATAAAATTTATGAGAGATTTAAACAAAAAATTACCCTCAAGATATTACAGAATCTTGGGCAAGCTGAGTAATAGCTTTATAATCAAGCTTTCCTGTCCCAAGAATAGGAATCGATTGAGCAGATATAATTTTTTTCGGGACTGATAACTCAGGTACGCCGTGCGCTTGCGCCCAACGAAGTAATTCGCTTCGTTTTGCTTTGGGATTATCAGTTACCAGAACTATTTGTTCGCCTTTCCTAAGGTCAGGAAGAATCGCAGCTGCATGCATAAATTCTGGCCATACTGCTGAAGCACAATTCTCAACCACTGTAAGAGAAACCATCTCTCCTCCGATTTTTGCGAATCTTTTAAGCCTTCCACGAATTACATAATGGCCGTCTTCGTTAATCGAAACAATGTCGCCCGTATCATACCACCCATCGACTAGAGGCTTTACAATACCTGGATTAGTACTTGTAATATAACCTTTCATAATATTTGGCCCTCGTACCCATAGCTTTCCAGCACCCTCAAGTCCTTCAACTGGCTCAAGCCATGCCTCTATTCCCGGAAGCATTTTTCCAATTGTACCAGAATGAATATCACCTGGTTGGTTAGCTGCAAGCACAGGGGCACACTCTGTAACACCGTACCCCTCCAGAACTTGCATATCAAACTTTTCTCCCGCTACTTTTCGGGTTTCTTCACGAACTTTTTCTGCCCCGCACACAGTAATTCTTAATGAGGCTAGACCACCATCAGCGCTCGATCTCATATATTGATTTAAGAAAGTATCGGTAGCAAAAAGTATCGTTGATTTTGTTGAAGCTATTCGTTGAGCTATAGTCTTTATTTGCAGAGGTGATGGATGCAATACAACTTTCCGACCACTAAAAATAGGCCAGAGAGTTCCAGCAGTAAGGCCATAACAATGAAAAGTTGGTAGGGGGTTAAAAAATATGTCAGTTGCTTCAAGTTCAACGTGCTGCTCTATTTGTTCAATATTAGCTAATACGTTCGAATGTGATAGCACCACTCCCTTAGGATTTCCCTCTGTGCCTGATGTAAATAAAACTACAGCCTTATCATCGGGTGAAGGTTTAGGGGAGAAGATGAATGGGAAGATGGGTCCGAATACTGCACTTAACTTGCTAAAAATGCTTAATTCTCTCTGAAGGTCTTCAAGATAAACTACTTTTGCTACAGATGAGAGCTCACTTATTAAGTCAGACATATCAGCAATTTCAACGAATTTATGGGCCGTCAAAACAATAGGTATTGGGCCCGTAGCCACAGCATCTTTTAAATTTCTAATGCCAGAAGTAAAGTTTAACATAGCTGGAGTTCTTCCTGCCGCATGAATGGCTAAAAAAGATATCGCGGCACCAGCACCAGTAGGAAGCAATATTCCAATATTATCATTATCTTTAGAAAGTCTTCTCAACGGTAGTCCGAGTGCAAAAGAAGCACGCCTTAAGTCAGAATAACTTAGCTTTCTTCCGTCACCATCGACGACTATTTCTGTGTTTGGCCCATTTAATCTAGCTGCATCTAAGAATGCATCGAAAAGCCCGCGTTGGGTACGGCTTTTACCCAGACTTGATAATTCTTCGGATTTTAATACATCACTCTTCATGAAGTCCCTTTTACTTCTTTTTGTTAAGGAGAAAATCTAATTTAATTTTAACTTATAAAGATAAGTTCATACCTGGCGGAATTGGTATATCGCCCATAGCACTTTTCATTATCGAAGCCTGCGCCTGGTCTAATTTTGACTTGGCATCTTGATATGCAGCAATAATTAAGTCTTCAGCCATTTCGATATCCGCTTTTTGGTCTGAGCCAAAAAGAGAAGGGTCGATGCTTAAAGACTTTATATTGCCTCCCCCAACTAATTCAACATGAACCAATCCGCCTCCAGATTCTCCCTTAACTATTACATCCGAGACTTTCTCTTGTGCTGCCGCTACTTTTTTTTGCATCTCTTTTGCCTGCTTCATAAGGCCCATCAAATCTTTCATTCTTGTTCTCCAAAATTCCCTTTGATAACATTATTTCGTACAGGCTCATCCTTAGAGTTATAAATTTTTATCAACTTTGCCTCCTTAATCAATGAATGCATAAAAATCGGATGCGATTTATCTTTTTCATCTTGCGCAATTTGGGATAATTTTTCTAAGTCCTTTAGCGTAGAGCCCCCACCATCCATTTCAGGAGAAACCACCCATAAATCTCCTGTTAGGTTTTTTAACGCAGTTACAATACTGCCAGATAAGTCCTGAGGTGCACCCTCAGAGGGTTGATATAAAATCATACCTTGTTTGACCTTTATGGGCTTCACATACCTTTTAATATCTGATTTTAAGATTATGTCAGAGTCTGGCAATGCCTCAACAATCTCTTCTAGCGTGTTGAGGGCTAACATTGTATTTTTAAGAGTAGAAATTTCTTTTACAGCCCCAGTATTTAAAACCCTTTCAGTTGCTGAATGATGATTGGGATGTCCTGCATTGACCGAGTTTCCAGATGCCAATGATTGATCTATTTTTCCTTTAGCGGTACTCTGAGTACTCATCTCTTTGATTATTTTTGTTGCCAGTTCTGGCGGGGGAAGTAGTCCTGCCGTAGATAACTTTAATAAAACCATTTCAGCTGCCGCTATTGGTAGAGGGGCAAGCCTCACCTCATCATATGATTTTATCAAAATTTGCCAAATTCTAGTTAACTGACCAACTGTCAATTTTTTAGAAATTTCTTGTAATAAACCCGCCTGATCTGAAGCCATATCGGATAGGGCTTCAGCGCCAAGTACTTTGGCCCTGCTAACCTCATGACAGACATCTAACAAGTCTTTCATCATTATAATTGCATCAGCGCCATCATCGTATAATTTCCTTATTAAAATCAACGCTGCCTTAATGCTCCCTAGAGCAGCCAGTTCGAATAATTCAATAGTTCTGGCTTTATTAGCCAAACCCAACATTACTCTAATATTTTCTGCAGAGACCATCGATCCTTCCATATCTGCCTGGACTATGGCTTGATCCAAAAGAGATAAACTATCACGAACAGAACCTTCAGCTGCTCTGGAGATAAGCGATAGCCCTTCGTCAGCAATATTGGCTTTCTCTTTTTTACAAATACCAGAAAGATGAGTTTTTATTTCCTCAGATGCAACTCGCCTGAGGTCAAAACGTTGACAACGCGATAAAACAGTTATGGGCACTTTTCGAATTTCAGTAGTGGCAAAAATAAATTTAGCGTGATCTGGCGGTTCTTCTAGGGTTTTGAGCAGGGCATTAAATGCACCTGTGGACAACATGTGCACCTCATCAATTATGTATACCTTATAACGAGCAGAAGCAGGCGCATAACGAACCCCATCCAAAAGTTCTCTCATATTTTCGACACCCGTCCTTGATGCAGCATCTATCTCTAATACATCCATATGAGATGAATTCATGATTAAGTCACAGTGCTTGCCTGAGGTCGTCAAATTAACTGAGGGGCCTTCGACACTATCACTCTCATAATTTAATGCCCTAGCAAGCAATCTGGCTGTTGTTGTCTTTCCTATTCCCCTTACACCCGTAAGCATAAAAGCATGAGCTACACGCGAGACTTCAAAAGCGTTTCTTAATGTAGTAACCATGGCCTCTTGACCAATCATATCCTCAAATGTTCTAGGGCGGTATTTTCGAGCTAGAACCTTATATGTTTTATTCGCATTTACACTCATACATAACCTATACAGATATTTGATGTCTTTAGCAAAGCAATGAAGTTAAATTGTTTTAACTTTATTTAAAGTAATAAATAAATATAATTGACCAATGGAAACAAAGCTAGAACTCGGTAAAAAGATATTATGCTAACAAGGGTGATTTATTTTTTTATTTTTTTATGTGGGGCCACGGGGCTGGCACAGGCTGACAATAATGAACTTAACAAAAATAATTATTCTCAAAAAATTTCAACTTCAAATAATTTACAAATAGTGGTTCCAAAAAATAGAGAACAAAAATTTCAAATTTGGAAACTAAAATTTATACAAAAAGCAATTGAAATGGGCTTTTCAAAAGGTCTTACAGAGACTTTTATTTTGCCAGCCGTAATCGAGGAAAAAGCGCTTGAAAGGGACAAACAACAACCAGAATTTAACACTCCTATATGGTCGTACCTTGATCGAGCAGGAAACCCTAACCGACTAAAAAACGGTATTGAAAAATTACGTGAAAATGAAATCTTGTTAAATAAAATTGAAGATAAGTACAAAGTTTCCAGACATGTTTTAGTGGCAATATGGGGACTCGAAAGTGCATTTGGAGAAATTATGGGAAATTATAATCCTGTAAACTCGCTATCCACTTTCGCTTTTGAAGGAAGAAGAAGCAAATTTGGAGAACAACAATTGCTTGCACTGTTAAGCTTATTGCGTGACGGATATGTGCAGGAAAACCAATTAATGAGCTCATGGGCCGGGGCAATGGGTATGATGCAATTCATTCCAACGACATTTAGGGATTATGCTATTGATTTTGATAATGACGGCAACAAAGACTTATGGAATAATAAATCAGACGCACTAAGTTCAGCAGCACATTATTTATCAAGGCACGGGTGGCAGTGGGAAGAACCAGTTGTAATAGAAGTAAACACCAAACAAGGCTTCGATTTTAGTGTTGCTGAAAACTCACAAAAAACTGTAAATGAATGGTTGGGTTTAGGTGTCACCCAAGCGAAGGGTCAAGACAATCTCGAAATTCATAAAAATTTAAAAGCCAAACTTATTGTTCCAAGTGGCCACAGAGGTCCAAAAATACTTGTATTCAAAAATTTTGATGTAATAAAAAAATACAACAACTCAACAAGTTATGCACTAGCTGTTATTTCACTTGCAAATTCTTTTAATGAAAAAGCAACAATTACAGCAGAATGGCCGCGATCTGATAAACCCCTATCATTAGCTGATAGAACGTCTGCTCAGAAAAAGCTAAAAGAATTAGGTTACAAACTCGGTGAAGTAGACGGGGTTATCGGGCCAAATAGCAGGAGAGCCATTCAGCAATGGCAAAAAGACGTAAATATGCCAGAAGACGGGTACCTAGAGAAAAACATTTTAGATATTCTATTAAAATAACAAGCCATTTATGAATGACTCTCTTCTTAATCTACTCCAACGGCTTCGGTTAACGAACTAAAGCCATCAGCTTTTAATCTTAATAATAAATCGGCATTAATTGAATTTACTAACCCAGGCCCTTCATACACTAAGGCTGAGTATATCTGAACTGCGCTTGCTCCAGCTCTTATTTTTTCATAAGCTTGCAGGCCATTACTAACTCCTCCAACACCAATAAGGTCAATTTTTCCTTTTGCGGCTGCATAAAACTGTCTTAAAATTTCCGTTGATGATTCAAAAAGTGGTTGACCTGACAGTCCACCCTTTTCAATTTTATATCTACTTTTTAATGATGTAGGACGCGCTATTGTAGTGTTCGAAACAATTAAAGCATTTATTCCATAAGATCTTGATTGTTCGACAATACGTTCGATCTCCCCTAACCCAAGGTCTGGAGCCACCTTAAGGAATATTGGAAAGGAAGGCTTATCGCCAGTAAGTTCAGCCCTCACTTCAGAAACACGGCCTAATAATTCGTCCATGGCATTTTCATTTTGAAGGTCTCTCAAACCAGGTGTGTTGGGTGAACTTATATTGATTGTAAAATAATCAGAAAGACCCCACAGAGCTTTCAGTCCAACTGCGTAATCTTCGACACGATTTTTACTATTTTTATTTGCTCCTAAATTAGCCCCGACAAGACCATTTTTCAATTTTCTTTTTTCTAAATTATTCTTAAATTTATCCAAGCCCGCATTATTAAAGCCCATTCGGTTAACAACAGCTTTATCTTCAACTAATCTAAAAAGTCTGGGTTTTGGGTTTCCTAATTGAGGTAAAGGAGTAACAGTACCACACTCCACAAAACCAAATCCTGCAGCAAGCATTGGTGTTGAAACTTCGCAGTCCTTATCAAATCCAGCAGCTAACCCCACTGGGTTAGGCAGGCTTAAGCCTCCAACATTAACCTCTAGGCCTGAAGGAGTTGAGGTGTTAGATTTTGGCCCTAAACCTTTACCTAAGGCCTTTATTGTTAATTTATGAGCATTTTCAGCAGGAAGCTTTCGTAGTAAAATAGTTCCTAGTTCATGCAAAATAGACATACTTAATCCGTTCCAATAATACTCAAATCATAAGCACCTTTATCATCGGGTGACAAGGTCCAGTAATTAATAATAGAGCTTAATTCTAAATTACCATACAAATGCGGAAATTTATTTCCCCCTCTAGAGAACTCATATTTTAATAGTTCAGAGTTTTTTTCAGCATCAACCTCTGCTACCACTATACTGTCTTGACCGTGAAAGTGTTTGGATAAGGTCTCGGCTAATTGGATAGATGTTGACAAGTGAATAAAGCCATCTCGTTTATCATCTACGCTTCCAGAAAAACAGCGATTAGCTAGCATCTCATTCCATTCAATTTGTAAAAATATTTTATAAATTTTGTTATTGCTCATACGAGACCCATAGAGTGATTTGCACAACAATAAAGCATTTATAAAATAATCCTGCACAGAAAACATACCATCATAAATTTAAATCTACCAAAAATAATTTACACCTGACAGATGCCCATGAACGTTGGCAATTACTTTATCAGTTATAAATTATGAAGGGAATTCTTATGCGTTTATTCAAATTAATCTCTGGTGGAGCGGCTATTGCAATTAGCCTACCCACCTTAGCTTGGGGACAAGATGCCCCTACCTTAGAGAGCCTAGCCGCAAATGATGCGTTTGTTTTTAATACACTCCTATTTTTACTTGGCGGGTTTCTTGTGATGTGGATGGCAGCAGGATTTGCTATGCTCGAGTCTGGCTTTGTCCGAACAAAAAATGTTTCGATGCAGTGCCTTAAAAACATTAGCCTGTACTCAGTAGCAGGATTAATGTTTTGGGTATTAGGGTATCAATTGATGTATGGCGGAGGAGATTATTTTGGTAAATTTGCAGTAATGAGCTTTGCTTCAGAAGACGTTGCAACGGGTTACTCTTCATACTCGGACTGGTTTTTTCAAATGGTTTTTTGTGCAACAACAGCATCGATAGTATCTGGTACCGTTGCAGAAAGAATAAAATTCTGGCCGTTCATAATATTCACAGTTTTCTTAACTGGGCTAATTTATCCAATAGTTGGATCATGGGAATGGGGCGGAGGATTTCTTGATAGCAAATTTGGTTTCTCTGACTTTGCTGGGTCAACTCTCGTTCATTCAACCGGAGGTTGGGCCGCTCTGATAGGGGCCATTATATTAGGAGCTCGTAAAGGTAAATATAGCGAAGACGGAACAGTAAACCCCATACCAGGGTCAAATATGCCGTTAGCTACTCTAGGCGTTTTCATACTATGGCTTGGCTGGTTTGGTTTTAATGGCGCATCACAACTTGCCATGGGAACAATAACTGACGCAGATGCAATAGCCAAAATATTTGTAAATACCAATATGGCAGCTGTTGCCGGAGTTATTACAGCAGTTATATACACGCAATTACGCTATAAAAAAATTGACCTCACAATGGCATTAAACGGAGCGCTAGCAGGACTGGTAGCAATTACTGCTGAACCGCTAACGCCTTCTGTTCCAACGGCTCTTCTAATTGGATCCATAGGTTCTTTACTTGCCTGCTTAGCAGTTCCACTGTTAGATAAATTTAAAATAGACGACGTTGTTGGAGCAATTCCAGTTCATCTAGTTGCAGGAATTTTTGGTACACTGGTAGTCCCATTAACAAATGATAGCGCTACTTATTTTGGCCAATTCATTGGGGTTGTATCCGTAGGCTTATTTGTAAGCATTATATCAGCAATAATTTGGTACTCATTAAAACTCACAATTGGAATGCGAGTCTCAGAAGAAGATGAATATATTGGCCTTGATCAATCAGAACTCGGGGTGCCAGCCTATCCAGAATTTGTAAAAAGCTAAATTAACATACAGACTTTCCCCCCTCGCTTCCAATTAGGAAGTGAATACCTTCCCCGGCAATGCATATAAAATGTGCAAAGCCGGGGTTTTTTTGTTTAAATAGTATGCATTCCATGAGGTTACACAATTTATATTATTTAATTTTCTCCCCCGCAACAGCCATACGGTACTGGAAATAGAAAAGGTCGGGAAATTATGAAAAAATTTATATCCACTGTTAGCATCTTTCTGTGCGCTAACTCTACTCAAGCATTCGCCGCTGAAAACATAGACAGCGGAGATACCGCATGGGTTTTAACTGCAACTGCTTTAGTTTTGTTTATGTCACTGCCTGGACTAGCACTTTTTTATGGCGGATTGGTAAGAGCTAAGAATTACCTTTCAGTCTTAATGAAAGTCTTCACTATAGCCGCGTTAGCATCCATAGTTTGGGTAATAGCTGGCTATTCAATAGCGTTCGGTGAAGGAAATGGCTGGTGGGGAGGGCTAAACAATCTTTTCCTAAACAGTGTAAGCTCGGACTCTGTCAGCGGTTCAATACCTGAAACAGTATTTTTATCTTTCCAAATGACATTTGCTATCATCACTCCAGCATTGATTGTCGGGGCGTTTGTAGAAAGAGTTAAATTTTTACCCGTACTTATATTCACGGCTCTGTGGTTACTAATAGTTTATTCTCCAGTAACTAATTGGATCTGGGGAGGTGGGTGGCTTGCTAAAGCTGGTGTGATTGATTTTGCGGGCGGGCTTGTCGTTCATGCAACAGCTGGTGTTTCAGCCCTAGTTTATGTTCTCATGCTTGGTAAAAGAAAAGGCTTTCCCAATGAATTAGCCGTTCCACACAGGCCCGCTATGGTAATGATTGGTGCTTCAATGCTTTGGGTAGGATGGTTCGGTTTCAATGGCGGGTCTCAACTTTCTGCTGATGGCGGAGCTGGGATGGCGATATTGGTAACACATATATCAGCTTCTGTTGCTACTTTAGTTTGGGTGGCAATTGAAGCTATTACTAATAAAAAGCCAACTCTAGTCGGCGCAGCAACAGGCACTATTGCTGGTCTAGCTACTGTTACCCCAGCCGCCGGAGTTCTTGGTCCTGGCGGGGCAATAATAATAGGTTTATCCGGAGGGTTGATTTGTTATTTTGCTGTCAACTTAATCAGAATAAAGCTCAAAATAGATGATAGCCTAGACGTCTTTGCAGTACATGGCGTTGGAGGTATAATTGGCATTCTTTTATTACCTTTTCTCTCATCAACAGCTCTAGGAGGAACGGGGGAAGGTAACTTTACTACCCAGCTAATGGGAACTGCGGCAGTCGTATTGTGGTCAGTAATTGCAACCACAATTATCCTGTATGCACTGAAGAAAACCTTAGGTCTAAGAGTATCAGAAGAGCAAGAGTATGACGGACTTGATATAAGTCTACACGGCGAATCAGCTTACAATTAATAGGCTCATTAGTTACACAAACTTAATATTAGTGTACTTGTGAAATTATAGTTTTTAACAAACTTGCATAAATATTATCATCCGCTAACCTTATTAAATAATTGATACCAATTATTTAATAACTTTTAAAAAGGAATTTATCGTGAAACGATTACTAGCAACTATTCTTACAGTAACCTTAATGACACCGGCATTGGCATTCGCTGACGGCCACCTTGACTCAGAAAAATCGGTTAAAGAGGCTATACAGCAGTACTGGGATGCAAGAAATAACCGTGACCATGAGACGGTTGCAGCTATGGAAAGTGACTCTGGTATGTATGGTACAAATTCGGACGGAAGTTTTCACAAGCCAGTGGCAAAGGCAACTGCTGATGACTGGAAGCGCAATATGGTTGGTGATGCCTCCAACATGCGTATTGCATATACTGAAGCGGCTGAAGTTGCTGATGGAGTAGTCTACGCACGTTATTATGCTGAAGGTGTAGTGGGAACAGCCGATAATCAAACGCCATACCGTACACGAGTAACAAATGTGTGGGTTAAAGAGGCTGACGGAAAATGGCGTGCTAAAGCAATGCATTTTTCAAGAGCTAATTACGGCGGAACGCACCAAACAGTAAGTTCAGACTTTGATGACTGATTTATAGTAGAACTAAAAGTTAATATCAAAACCCTGTTTTTTACAGGGTTTTTTTATGGAGTTTCTGAAGGTTAAAGAGCTAAAATACAACTCAGGCACAGTAAAATTTATCTAATCGGCTTACCGTCAAGGAATTTTTGGGCATATACTTTTGATCTTTTATCATCAGGAATAACACTTAGGACTTGCATAGATTTTAATTTTACCTGCTTACTTAAATAATCTTTTTCATCTCTATTGCTAATGTTTAATAAAAGGCTTTCTGCCAGTGGCTTCCAGCGATTAGCATCCACCGCTAAAAGTGACATAGCATAATTTACTTCGATTAATGTGTCATCCGAAGAGATTGCAATTGCCTTATTATAAAGATTAACTCCCTCATCTAGCGAAGCACCAAACCAATCCTGTCCGTTTTTTTCACCAACTTTTCTAATAACCCCCAAATGCCAAGCACCCTCAAGCGCCAATCCTAAAGCATCATCCGGATACATCTCTCTGAAGTTTTTAATTATATTTAGAGTTTTACTGGGTAGTTTTTTTTGCCATGCCTTTATTGCGCCACTCGTTCTTGTAACAAACCCGTCACTAATCGCATACTGTAACTGTGCATTATAAAGGCTTGGGTCCATTGTAATAGCTTTCTTGGCCAGTGATCTTGCAAATTTTGAATGAGTATTTAGTTTTCCAACTTCTCCAAGAAGGATCTGTGCCAATAAGCTTTCCGATGCAATTGCATAACCTTCTGCAGTATTCATTTTTATAGCTGCAGTTTGCGCTTCATCGAAACGCCCCATGATAAATAACTCTTTAACTTCGCTCAACGAGCTAGCCTGTGCAAAAGGCATTAAAGCAATAAAAAAAATGAAAAGCGTGATTTTTGTTTTTAAAATTTTATACACTATTCGCTTTTATTTCTTATGCCTAGAAAGTGACTCTATGATTAAATTGGATGTTTCACGAGTGCCGAAAATCGAAACAAATGAACCAAATCTCGGCCCCTGACTTTGCCCAAGACAAACTTCATAGATAGCCCTGAACCAGTTTCTTAAGTTCTCAAAATCATATTTTTTTCCAATTGAAAAAATTAAGGTCTGTAAAATCTCTGAGTCTCTTGATTGGGCTGCAGGAATCGAAGCCAGCTCTGAAGCTAAATCTTTAAGGGCTTTAAACTCTTGGTCAGTTGGCTCACGGTAAACTTTGTTTGGTTTTACAAAATCTTCATAATACCTGACAGCAAACCCGGCAAGATGGTCAAGTGTTGGGTTCTCAATAGGATTTGCATCGGGTGCATACCTTTTTATGAAACCCCACAAAATATTTTTATCCGATGCGTTAGCCGCGCTGACTAAATTGAGTAGTAAACTAAATGAAACTGGGGGTACAAAGCTTGGAGGCTTTCCATTATGAATGTGCCAAACAGGGTTTGATAAACGTGACTTAGTGTCTTGAGAACTCCAAGCGGCGAGATGCTGGAAATATTCATCTACATTTTTTGGAATGACGTCGAAATATAGCTTTTTAGCGGCTCGAGGCTTTTGGTAGTTAAAAAGAGATAAACTTTCTTGAGGGGCATAATTAAGCCAATCTTCCACTGATATCCCGTTACCTTTAGACTTTGAAATTTTTTCACCTTTTTCATCTAAGAATAACTCATAAACAAATTGCACTGGTGGGTTTCCACCTAATATTTTGCAGATCTTTGAATATAACGGGGCATTATCTTGATGGTCCTTTCCAAACATTTCAAAATCAACGCCAAGGGAAGCCCAACGCATTCCAAAATCTGGTTTCCATTGTAATTTAACGTTACCACCCGTTACGGAAGTTGTTATTTCACATCCGTCTTCGTCATCAAAAGTTATAGTCCCATCTACTGAGTTAATAGACTTCATTGGCACATATAAAACTCGGCCCGTTTTGGGTGATATTGGAAGAAATGGAGAATAAGTAGCTTTCCTTTCCTCCCCTAAGGTCGGTAACATTACCGCCATGATTTCATCATATTTCTCTAAAGTTAAAAGCAGCCATTTGTCATAACTTCCTTCTCGGTACAAATTAGTCGCGGATCTAAACTCATACTTAAATCCGAAGCTATCCAAAAAAGCACAAAGCCGAGCATTCATATTTGCTCCGTAACTTGTGGCAGTTCCAAACGGGTCAGGAACATCAGTTAAAGGTTTCTGCAGAAACTCTTCAAGTTTGGCAGGGTTAGGTACAGTAGGAGGAACTTTACGCATTCCATCCATATCATCAGAGATGCATATTAGTTTCGTTGGTATTTGATTTGCTGTTAAGGCCCGAAAAGCATTCATCACCATAGTTGTTCGCACTACTTCGCCAAAGGTTCCTATATGTGGAAGACCTGATGGGCCATATCCAGTTTCAAAAATAACAGGCTTATCGCCGCGTTCATAACCACGGCGCTTTTCAATATCCAGCCTTCTTAGTATTTGCTTTGCTTGCTCAAATGGCCATGCTTTTGAGCTCATTAAAATATCGGTAGACATTACTTTCCTGTCATGGTTTTTATAAGAAGCAATAGAACATATATTGAAGAAACGTCAATGAATACTAAATTAACTTGGCAATTTAGTTATCCACATCAGGTCTTGGCTTTTTCTCTATTTGAGCTATGATATTTCTACTGATAGTATTCTGATTTACTCAGTTTATTAGCAACAAAATTTATTTAGGCTAATTTGATGAAGATTTCTATAGAACGCGCCGCTCTTTTAAAAGCACTTGGTCATGTGCAAAATGTTGTAGAACGCCGTAACACAATACCAATTCTTTCGAATGTACTCATAGACGCAAATGAAAACAATATAACTCTGGTCGCCACAGATTTAGATATAGAGGTTTCAGAAGCAGCTATCGCTACTGTAAGTGCGCCAGGGCAAGTTACAGCACCCGCTCACACACTTTATGATATAGCACGCAAACTACCTGATGGGTCTCAAGTTAATTTGCAAATTAATTCTGACGGGCGATTAGATATTGATGCAGGAAGGTCGCATTTCACACTTCCACTTTTACCATCTAGCGATTTTCCGAAAATGACCGCTGATGGATTTACTCATAGTTTTGTTTTAAAAGCGCCTGAGCTTACTAGGCTTATTGATAAAACAAAATTTGCAATATCTACAGAAGAAACTCGTTACTACCTCAATGGTATATACGTACATGGGCACAATGAAAAACTCAGGGCCGTAGCAACAGATGGACACCGCTTAGCATTAGCAGAAATGGACTTGCCTGAAGGAGCAGCGGGTTTGCCTGGCGTGATAATGCCGCGTAAAACTATTGCAGAGATACGCCGTCTAATCGATGGTAGCGACGCAGATATCGCAATCTCAATATCAGAAGCAAAAGTCAGGTTTCACTTTAATTCAGCTATTATAACATCAAAATTAATAGACGGAACATTTCCAGATTACGAAAGAGTTATACCTAAAGGAAATGATAAGGAACTAACTATAGATAATAAAGTTTTTGCTAATGCAGTTGACCGCGTGGCTACAATATCAGCAGAAAAATCCAGGTCAATTAAAGTTGCATTAAGTCAAGACTCTTTATCATTAACTGTGAACAACCCAGAGAGTGGGAATGCACACGAAGATATAGTAGTGGACTACAGTTCAGAGCCTTTAGAGATCGGTTTTAATGCAAAATACCTATTAGATGTCGCGGGACAAATTGAAGGAAGGGATGCAGTCTTTCTTCTAGATAACCCTGCCGCTCCGGCTTTGGTTAAAGATACTGAGGATGAAAATGCACTTTTCGTACTAATGCCATTGCGCGTTTAATCACAACTATATCGTGAGTTATATAGACTACCTCCGTCTAACAGACTTCAGGTCTTATGAGTCTCTAGATATAAAATTTGATAGACGCCCTGTTGTTCTTTTTGGGCCAAATGGAGCCGGGAAAACTAATCTGCTTGAAGCCATCTCTTTTCTATCCCCTGGGCGAGGGTTAAGAGGGGCAAAAATAGAAGAACTATCTAGATTATCATCTGAAAAAAAATATAAGGCCTGGGGTATTAATGCTGAATTAAATCAAACTAGGCTGTCTATCGGGCAAATACCAGAAAATCCTAGACGTAAGATTACCAAAGTTAATGGGAAAAACTCAACAGGCACAGAACTTGCAAAACTAATTACTTTGATGTGGTTAACTCCAATGCAAGATCGCCTTTTTACCGGACCTGCAGCAGACCGTAGAAAATTTTTAGATAGATTTACTCTCGTACACACTCCCTCACATGGGCTAACCACATTAAGGTATGAAAAAATGCGGTCTGAAAGAAATCGCTTACTGTCAGATGGAATTAATGACAAAGGTTGGTTTGAAGCTATTGAAAGTGATATGGCTAGCCAAGGAGCGTCTATAGCGAAAGCTCGAACAGAAACAGTGGATCGTCTTAATCAAGAAATAGATAACCGTTCTCAATCAAATGATATATTCCCAAGAGGAAAGGTAAGCCTTGAAGGAGACGCTGAAGAAAAGTTCAAAAAAGGCATGGCTTTTGAAGATATAGAAGATTATCTTCGTGAAAAGTTCAAATCAACACGTTCACTAGATATGAAGGCAGGCAGGACTCTACATGGTGTACATAAATCTGACCTGAATGTTGTTAACATAGAAAAAAATATAGATGCATCTCAATGCTCTACGGGAGAACAGAAGGCCTTGTTAATTGGTTTAACTCTTGCCCATGCACGCGCTCAGGCTGATAGATCGCCTATTTTATTGCTCGATGAGGTTGCAGCGCATTTAGATATGGATAGACGGGCAGCTCTAATAGAAGAGTTAATAAGCTTGGGTACTCAAATATTTATGACCGGTACAGATGCTTTGCTTTTTGAGGCCTTCGGAGATAGAGCGCAACAATTTGAAATTAAAAATGGCATACTAACTAAGCACCATTAAAATTGAGTTGCTATCCGTCAGTTGTAAAGATATTGCATGATGCAGGATATGATTATGAAAACAGAAATAGTAGCAATTCTACTTATTTATTTATTCTTTATTCTTTTAGAAGTTTTTTTTACAAGTTTTTTTAGAAAAAATAATCAAAAATTTAGTGACGGGTTAGTGGAGGTCATTAGTGCTGGAGGTCTTCTTCTTGTCACACAGCCCCTGGTCTTAACATCGGCCTATCTGATAAGCCAACTATACCTTCCATCATTCGAAAATAGTCTAATAGGTATAAGCCCCCTGGTTGCTTTCTCACTTTTCTTAATTTTTGACGACCTCACTCAATATTGGTGGCACCGACTTTCACACAGCGTGAAATGGCTCTATAAACTTCATAGGCCTCATCATAATGCTGAATATATGAGCATACGCTTAGTTTATAGAAACAATGTCTTTTACTATTTCCTGATGCCAAGTTTATGGCTATCGGGTCTGTTAATATATCTCGGTCTAGGCTGGGTCTACGCGGTATATATAGTTATGAAGATGACTATTATATTTGGTGCACATTCAGACCTTCCATGGGATAAACCCCTTTATAAAGTTAAAGGGCTGTCGAAAATTATGTGGGTAATAGAGCGAACCATCAGTACGCCGGCTACCCATCATGCTCACCATGGAAAATATAAAGATGACGGTATAACACATTACAAAGGGAATTTTGGTAATATGCTGTTTATTTGGGATGTTATATTTGGAACTGCAAAAATAGAAAGACGCTACCCTGCTGATTTTGGTGTTGAGGACTTACCAAAAACATCTACTCTAGAGCAACTCATTTGGCCAATCGTTTCCAATGGGCCCTTGCCGAAATAAAGCGGTTAGTTTAGTTTTCAATCATTAAAGTTGGAAGTTCTCCCGTAAGGCCGGAAGCTTCTTCAATAAAAAATGTTTTCAATAATTCCGAGTGGTTAACACCATTTAGCCCTAAGCGCCTTACAAAACGAAGTGAGCTATTTTTATTTGAAAACAAACGATTTAATATATCAGTGGTAATTCCAAGTTTATTATTATCAGAAATGCGCCATTTTTCATATTCTTGGATTACTTCACTTCCCAAATCTATATTTTCACGAATACTTAATGCTACATTATCAGCCAGTGCAGCTGCGTCACGGAGGCCCAAATTAAGGCCTTGACCGGCAATAGGATGAATGGAATGAGCGGCATCTCCTACAAGTACTAATCTTTTTGCCGTATATCTATTAGCCATCTGTAAATTTAGCGGAAAAATCTGCCTAGGCCCAAGTAATTTTATCTTGCCTAATAAGCCGTTAATTCTATGCGATAGTTCATCAATAAAATCAGAATCGTTTAGACTCATGGCAGCATCAGAAGCTAGTGAACTGTCAGACCAAACAATTGAACTTCTGTTTTTTGTTAAAGGCAATAAAGCGAGTGGTCCACCCGGGAAAAAAAATTGATGTGCTGACCCATTGTGTACAAACTCATGACCTATTGTGGTCACAATCGCACTTTGCCTGTAGTGAGTAAATCGAACGCTTATATCTGCAGATTTTCTAAAATTAGAATTTTTTCCATCAGCTGCAACCAATAAAGAAGCGTCAATTATACTGTTATTATCTAAATTAATTTTTATTTTGCTGCTATTTGTAGAAGTTTTTAAAATTTTCACTGGAGCCTTTATAGTTATGCCATCAATTTTTTTGACCGTCTTTAAAAGTGCATTTTTTAAAATACTATTATCAATCATATAGCCTTTGTAATTAGCATGATTTAAATTTTGAAATTTTAAATTAAACTTATTTTTTCTACCCACTCGGCTATCAGATATAAGTATCTTATCTATTGCTTGTATATTGCCAACAAGAAAGTCTGTAACACCTAATTTTTTTAGCAAAACAAAGCTGCTAGCCGAAATGGCTGATGCCCTCTTATCTTCTTTGATGTTAGGTTTTTTTTGATCTAATATGCAAACTTTAGCGCCTTTTTTCGCACAAGCTAATGCAGCAGTGAGTCCAACTAACCCTGCTCCGACTACAACTATGTCAAATTTTTCTTGCATGCTAAGCCTTTAATACATTAATTTTTATATAAATATGTATTATAAAAAAATAAATTCTCTTAACGCGATGTTTACGACCGGTGTTTAACCAAAGAGTAGATGTATTTACAATAAAATTTAATGGAGTGTTATAATGGGGCGACAGCGCACCTCCAATAAAAAGAAATCTCAATATAATGAGAGGTCCCTCAGATATAACGAAGGCACTCCCTCAAAGGGCTTTAAGAGTTTTGTGGGTTCCATTTTGTTACTTTTAGGGGGCGCTATTATTCTATCTGCCGTCACTTCATTTAGTGCTTTCGATTCATCAAGTGATACTGCTGGTATTGGCCCAATAAATAATTCCATGGGGTTAGTTGGCGCATATACTGCCAATTTTTTGTTACAAATCTTTGGAAACAGTATTATTTTAGGGTCCATCCTAATAATATTTAGTGGAATGAAGTCTTTTTATTACCTTGCTATTAAAAAAGGGGCTTCAGAGGTAAATCATAAATTTTTTATGTGGCTTGGTATAATTGTTTTTTCCGCTTCCACCCTATCTGCGCTGCCTATACCTCATGATTGGCCCTTAGCTACTGGTTTAGGAGGAATTTTAGGAGATAAAATATATTTAAATTCTATAGCAGGTCTTAATAAGTTAAATGTCCCCTTACCTAGCCTTATTGTTACTCTAATAACATTTACAGTCACTTTACTTTTATTGGTAAGGTTTTTAGAGATTGTAAAGAAAGATATGTTCGATATCTTACATTCAGCTTTTTTTCTCTGGTCTTATTTAAGAAGTGCTACATTGCATGTATCTAAGTTTATAAAGGGAGTTTTTGGAAAGCATAAGGTGTCGAATACTGAAAGTGAAATTGTTGAAAAAGTACAAAGGGTAACAAAAGTTAAGGAAAAAATACCTAAAATAGCTAAATCAGAATCTTCTTTAGCAAAGCCAAAAATTAAAAGAAAGAAAACTCCGTCAAATGAGTTTTATTTTCCAGAAGGATCAGAATTTGTTTTGCCAGGATTAGACCTACTGAAAAATCCTCCTCCTAGATCAACAGTTCAGGATGCGGGTGCTCTGAGCAAGGCCTCAGATAAACTTCACAAAGTTATGGCAGACTACGGAATAGAGGGGGATATGGGCGCTGTGAGGCCGGGGCCAGTTGTAACGCTATTTGAATTTGAACCTGCCCCTGGTGTTAAGTCACAAAGAGTGATCAATCTGTCTGATGACATAGCTCGAAACATGTCATCGCAATCAGCAAGAATCGCCGTTGTTCCGGGAAGAAATGCAATGGGCGTTGAAATGCCAAACAGAAGAAGAGAGACTGTATGGCTTAGAGATATGTTGAACTCTGAATTATTTAAAAATACAGATATGGCGCTACCATTAATTCTAGGTGAGGATATAGGTGGAGCACCTTTCATCACAGACCTTTCTAAAATGCCTCACCTCTTAATAGCAGGTACCACAGGCTCAGGTAAATCAGTTGGAGTCAATGCAATGATTCTTTCATTAATGTACACCCTAACGCCTGATCAGTGTAAATTTATAATGATCGATCCTAAAATGCTCGAATTATCAGTTTATGACGGTGCACCTCACCTGTTGGCCCCAGTTGTTACAGAGCCTAAAAAAGCTGTTGTTGCATTAAAATGGACAGTGAGAGAAATGGAAGATCGTTACCGAAAAATGTCTAAAATGGGCGTCAGAAATATGGCAGGCTATAACGAAAAGGTTGCAGAAGCTAAATCCAAAGGTGAGCCCATGAGCCGAAAGGTAATGACAGGGTATAATAAAGAAACAGGCGATCCAGAATTTGAAACAGAAGAATTAAATTTTAAACCGATGCCATTCATTGTTGTAATTATTGATGAAATGGCAGACCTAATGATGGTAGCAAAAAAAGATATTGAGGGAAGCGTACAACGGTTAGCACAAATGGCGCGAGCCGCTGGTATCCACATGATAATGGCGACTCAAAGGCCTTCGGTTGACGTAATTACTGGTACAATTAAAGCAAATTTTCCTACTCGTATTTCTTTCAGGGTTGGGTCAAAAATAGACAGCAGGACTATTTTAGGTGAGCAGGGCGCTGAACAGTTATTAGGAAACGGAGATATGTTATTTATGGGAACTGGCAGGCCAAGGCGTTTCCATGGCCCCTTCGTCTCCGATGGTGAAGTAGAAAAAATAGCTAATTTTGTTAAGGCACAAGGGTCTCCTAGCTACACTGAAGATATTACCACTGAGCGTGAAGATATGGCCTCTGACTCCGTAACAAATAATGGAGAAACTGGTGGAAACACACTTTTTGATCAAGCCGTTGCTATCGTTTCAAGAGATAGAAAAGCTTCAACAAGCTATATTCAACGTAAACTTAGTATAGGCTATAACCGTGCTGCTGATTTAATAGAGAGAATGGAGTCTGATGGTATGATCGGCCCAAGTGGTGCAGGAGGCAAAAGAGAAATATTCTTACCAGAATCAAATGACTCTTACTAAAACTTAATCAACTAACGTTTCCAAGTGAAAGAGATAGCTGCTGCATCTTCCTTAAAATTGAAGTCATCAGATGAGCCCTCTCGGTGAGAAACCGATAAAGACACATCGGCATCACCCATCCTGTAGCCCAATCCGGCCTGAGCATCACCTACTAGAATTTGATCTTGCATATGGTACTGCCCCGCAGTCAACCTTCCCAAACTATTAGGTGAATAACTCACAGCTTCAGCATCTGCACCTGCGAAAAAGTACCACGTATTTTTGTCAAATTTTGACCCTTTTCCTGAGTCTTCACCTATTTCGACTACAGCCCCGAGAACGGCAGAAGAGCTATTATCATCAAACCTGAGGGCTGCTCTTGGCGTTAAGGTAAGATTAAGTCCCTTTTGATTTCTACTTTTAAATGCCCTCGCATATCCTATGTCCAGTCTTTCGCTACCTGAAACACACTTTCCCCCAGATAGGCATGAATTACCATAAACGTCAAAATTAAATAGTTTTGTACCTTTATTATCCTTAAGAAAGTCGATTGAGTTAGAAGCAAAGCTTTGAGAGCCTGAGGTAACATTTAATGATAAACCATTAGAAGGACTAGTTACTTTTGAAACAGGGTTGATTTCTTTTTTATCTTGGGAAAAAGCAGGATTGGCCAGCATTAGAACAGCAGTGGTACCTATCAGCAGTTCGGTTAAAGTCTTTTTTGCTCGGCTGAAGCTTCGAATATGTCTAGTTTCTAAAGACATTTAAAATACGTTTTCCTCATAAATCTATAGTTCTTATTAATGTATAAATTACAACTTAACACAGATCTTATGAGATAGTCCTCAAAAAAATTAGTTTATTTTATTAATTTTTGGTAAAGTTGCAAAAATGTTCGCTTAACTTTTAAAAAACCTATTACAAAATAACAATTGCAATTATTTAACTTGTTTTATGTGCCCTGCAAAACATACTTTGCGATAAACCAGCAATGGCTAAGAGCTCCCATAATAACAAAACAATGCCAAATAGCGTGGTTGAACGGAATACGTTTATTTATATAAAAAACAACACCCACACTATAAGCTATGCCTCCTGCTAATATCAAATAAAGTCCTGCAGGGTCTAAAACTTTATTAATTTTATTTATTAGCAGAACACCTAACCACCCCATTAATAAATAAGTTGTAATCGAGATTTTTTTAAACCGCCCTATAAAAAATATTTTGAAAAATATACCGATAACGGCCATTAACCAGACTGCGGCCAAAATTATGATAGACATAGTCCCTGGTATAAAAATAGTTAACAAAGGAGTATAAGTTCCCGCTATAAGCAGGTATATTGAGCAATGATCTAACCGTTTTAAAAATTGCTTTGCTAAAGGGTTGTTTGCAGCGTGATATAGAGTTGATGATAAAAACATTAACATCAATGTTAGACTATAAATAATAATAGCTGTCTTTTGACCGTAACTGTACTCAAGCGGTATGATATCAATAAAATAAAAAAACATTAACAGAGACGCCAAAAAAGCTAGGCCATGTGTGATCACATTAGCTACTTCTTCAGCGAATGAGTAATTTAAAAGTTTATTCATATATAATATTTAAGCCTTCATTTATAATTCAAAAATATTCACCTAGCTTTAAACCGCTTAAGCCGCTATGCAACTCACAAGTATAATCCTAGAGGCCATTTGCACAGAAAGCAAAATGCAGAGGCATTCCCGTATCATCTACAAGCATGGCGCTGTCGCCTAATAATAGCGATATATATTCTTTTATTCACAGCGGAATTCTCCAATAAAAATTATGAGAACTATACTATTAGAAAAGTGAAAATATTCCATGAAAAGAGTTTACGGCTTAAAACGCAAGAATTCCCTGATACTAAACAGTTTGGGGGGTGGACTAAAATTTAAGTTTTTATAAACTTCTGGCTATTGACAGGCTAGGCATTCTTCATAGTCTGTTGGAGCAGCAGCTTCCATGGATTTCTCCATTTCAGTTTTGTCTTCAGTTCCCGCAAAAGCTGCACGTTGTACTGATTTAGAACGGCAATAATAGAGCGATTTAACGCCCTTTTCCCAAGCCTGCCAATGCAGCATATGTAAATCCCATTTATCAACATCACCTGGTAGAAAAATATTTAAACTCTGGGCTTGGCAAATATATGGTGCCCTATCAGCTGCATGCTCAATAACCCATCTTTGATCTATTTCAAAAGCAGTTTTAAAAGTGGCTTTTTCGTGTTCATCAAGCTCATCAAGCGTCTGAACAGACCCCTCATTTTCAAGAATTGTTCCCCATATTTCGTCTGTATTTAACCCTTTTGTCTCTAATAAGTCTTCTAATAAGCGGTTTTTAACAGTAAACGAGCCTGATAATGTCTTATGAGTATAAATATTAGCTGGGATTGGCTCAATACCGGCTGATGTTCCTCCGCATATTATAGAAATAGATGCGGTCGGTGCTACAGCCATTTTATGCGAAAACCTTGCTTTAACTCCAGCTTCCGCTGCATCAGGACAAGAACCACGCTCATCCGCTAGCGTTACTGAGGCAGCATCAGCGCCGCGTCTAATGTGCCTAAATAAACGATTATTAAAAGACTTCGCCATGGCGCTTTCAAAAGGTATACTCTTGCTTTGAAGCAATGAATGGAAACCCATCAGGCCTAATCCAACTGAGCGCTCACGAGCAGCGGAATATTTAGCATCACTCATTGAATCAGGCGCATTATCGATAAAATCTTGAAGCACATTGTCAAGAAAACGCATTATATCCTCGATAAATCCCTCTTCATTTTTCCATTCGTCATATTTCTCAGCGTTGATCGATGATAGACAGCAGACAGCTGTTCGCTGTTTTCCATATTTGTCTTTCCCAGTTGGAAGCATAATTTCTGCGCATAAATTTGACTGCTGAACTCGTAAGCCCTGGTCTTTCTGATGTTTAGCTAGAGCTTCATTAACTGTGTCAGAAAAGATCATGTAAGGCTCACCAGTCTGCAAACGCATCTCCAGTATTTTTTGCCATAATTTACGTGCAGATATTTCTTTTATTACCTCGCCTGTATGAGGGCTTTTCAATTCATATTCTTTTCCATCTCTAACAGCTTCCATAAAATCGTCAGTTATATTGAGACCGTGATGAAGATTTAAGGACTTACGATTAAAATCTCCTGAAGGCTTGCGTATCTCTAAAAACTCTTCGATTTCTGGGTGGTGTATATCTAAATAAACGGCAGCGGATCCACGCCGGAGCGAACCTTGAGAAATCGCCAATGTCAAAGAATCCATTACACGTATGAAAGGAATAATTCCAGATGTTTTACCGGCCCTTCCTATTCTTTCTCCGATAGATCTTACATTACCCCAATAAGTACCTATCCCGCCACCATTTGAGGCTAGCCACACATTTTCAGTCCAAGCACCAACAATAGAGTCCAAGCTATCATCAACAGCATTTAAAAAACAGGATATAGGCAGACCTCTTTCTGCCCCCCCATTAGACAATACAGGCGTGGCGGGCATAAACCACAGTTTAGACATATAGTCATAGAGACGCTGAGCATGTTCATTGTCATCAGCATAGGCCTCGGAGACACGCGCGAACATTCCTTGGTAATTTTCTTCTGGAAGTAAATATCTATCAACTAATGTTTTTTTACCGAAATCAGTAAGTAGCTCATCTCGTGAACGATTCTGCTTTACAGAGTTAACCTTACGCTCATTAACCACAGAATCTTTTTTTGATGATAGCTTTACACTTGCCGCTTGGCCTTCTTGTGTTATTTCTTCTTCTGTTTCTGGTGCTAAGAACGCATTCATTGAACTCTCCGACATTTATCTCCCCTTTTACTTCCAGTTGCCGCCAAATTGGGTTGCAACGCTACTACTTTAACACCCACATCTAGTTGATATGCCAGATGACGGCATTAAACTAAATATACTCTAAATGGAAATCCTCGAGTTTCACTCAAAGTGTTTCTTCACTACATATAGTGTCGATTTACTTCCACCCGTCAATACCTAGTATGACAAAAAAGAAAATTTTTAGTTAACAGAGTACAGAATTCAACAAAAAAACTATGAATTTTTTATGACGCCTCCGAAATGAAGTAAAAAATTACTTTCTTAAAGTAAAAATTTAATCACTTTCGCCTTCATACAGAATCAAATCTCATCTAGATGATAGATAAATTAACTTATTAAGAGTTTAATCATAATCCAATGACATACTTTAATTTGGCTTCTCCAATACCCTTTAAATTTAGGTAATTCATCTCCAATATATTCTTTTTTTCGGTGATAGAAAATATGGCCAAGCGGTCGCGTTAATAAACTTTTATCTTGTATATTATCAGCATTTATAAAAGCCAATCCCAATCCAGGAATACCCCTAAAAAATCCCGCAACAGGTTTTTTGCACTGCTCGCATATCCCTCGGTCTAGTGCTGGAGGTCTTCTATATTTGTTAAATTGAACTCCATTTTGTTTAAGCACAACGTTCTTGGACTTTATTACGACTACATCGTTGTACGCAGAATTATAAAGTTTTTGGCATATCTCACAGTGACAATAAAACCTTACGAAGGGCGGTTTCTTTAGATAAAATTTCGTCTTGCCACATGGGCATTCACAGCGAATGTTTTTTACTTTCTGCATTGTCAATTCCAATTTTTCTTTACCTTACAGAGCTTATGAGCCTTTTAACAGTGTGAAAAAGGTGATAAGTATAATCGCTAAAGAGTAGTCTGGTAGTAACACTCTTAAGCAAGCTGGATAAAGAATGAAAATAGTCATAGTCACGGATGCTTGGAAACCTCAAATGAACGGCGTTGTTCGGACACTAGAAATGACGATAAACTCCTTAAAGAAATCTGGGCATATTATTGAAGTAATATCTCCTTCTGATGGTTACTGGACTATACCACTTCCGACCTACCCAGATATAAAACTAGCACCCTTCGCCAAGTCTGATATGAAAAAACGGATACTGGCCTTTCAGCCGGATGCTATACACATAGCTACTGAAGGCCCGCTAGGTTTGTCTGCTAGGTCACTTTGTATCAAATGGGGGAAGCCGTTTACAACCAGTTACCACACAAAGTTTCCTGAATATATTAAGGCCAGATTTCCATTTATCCCTATAAGGTTAAGCTATAAATTTATGCGTAACTTTCATAACTCTGGGGGACGCACGATGGTTACCACTGAGTCTATGGTAGATTTTCTAAAGGATAAGGGGTTTAATAATCTTTCTGCTTGGGCACGCGGTGTAGATACATCTCAATTTCACCCAGAAAAAAGGTTTAAGCCTAAGGACGTATATGAAGGCATAGAAAGGCCTATATTTGTGAATGTTGGAAGAGTGGCCGTAGAAAAAAATATAGAGGCCTTTTTGAAAATAGACCTTCCAGGGTCTAAAGTAGTAGTGGGTGATGGACCTCAACTGAACTACCTTAAAGAAAAATATCCAGACGCTTATTTTTTAGGGGCTAAATTTGGTAACGACTTATCGAGGCATTTTGCGGATGCAGATGTTTTTGTTTTTCCATCGAAAACTGATACTTTTGGTTTGGTTATAATTGAAGCAATGGCAACAGGAACGCCCGTAGCTGCATATCCTGTCACGGGGCCGGTAGATATTATTCCAGATAGCAAAGCCGGTAGCATTAATGAGGACATACGAGCTGCTTGCCTTGCATGTTTAGAACTTGACCGAAAAGATGCTATTGCTCATGCAGAAAAATATAGCTGGGACGCAGTAAGTAAAGTTTTTTACAATTACTTAACTCCAGATTATAAACCCAAACATCAAAAGCATATGTTTTTGATTAGCTACATTTTAAAACTAATATTATTTCCGTACAATTTATTAAAAAAGTAATTTACAGTATCGAAAAGTTTAATTGCCTATCTTGAAAAGGTATTCTTTAAAATATAAGAAGCCACTATGTTAGAATTAGAATTATTTTTATCCGCATTTGCAGTTCTATTTGTTATTATAGACCCGCCTGGTTGTGCGCCTATTTTCGCAACACTTACAAGAGGTACATCCCGAAAACATCAAGTAGAGATGGCTTTTAAGTCAGTATTTATAGCCGCAATTATATTGTCAGGCTTTGCTTATGCCGGTGAATTTATATTCACAAAACTAGGTATCAGCTTGGATTCCTTGAGAATTGCAGGCGGTATAATGCTATTTATTATTGGCTTGAATATGGTCTTTGAAAAGCGAACGGAAAAAAGAAAAGATAGAGCAGAAGAGGTACTTGAAACTACTAAAGACCCTGAAGATATCTCGGTTTTTCCAATGGGGATCCCCATGATAGCAGGTCCAGGAACAATGGCATCTCTATTAATTTTAATGGGCCGGGCAAACAATTGGCAACAAGAATTAACTATTATGATCGCACTTGCTAGCGTACTTTTAATTAGCTTAATTGCTTTTTTAATCTCAGGGCCGCTAATAAGATTAATGGGGGAAACTTTTACAAATATCCTTACTCGTGTCTTGGGTGTTCTGCTGGCAACCTTAGCTGCACAATTTGTTCTTGACGGAATTAAAGGTGCTCTTTTCTAATTCAAATAACAAAAAGAATAAAAAAACCGAGGCGCATAACACCTCGGTTAAAATACTAACTAGAATGTAAGAGCCACTCTTAAGGCTTTGGCTCTTCTTCTGCTGGAGCTTCTTCTGCTGGAGCTTCTTCTGCTGGAGCTTCTTCTGCTGGAGCTTCTTCTGCTGGAGCTTCTTTCTCAGCAGCCGCTGCAGCTTTTGCTTCTTCTTCGGCGGCCTTTGCTGCTTCCTCTGCTGCTTTTGCGGCCTCCTTGGCTGCCTCTTTTGCTTCTTCCTCAGCCTGCTTGCGTGCTTCTTCTTTCTCAGCCTTATCTTTTATAAGTTGCTCAGCTTTTGCGCCAGGCTTTCCTTTTACTGGGTTATGCCCAGCTTTCCACTCCCAAACTCCCGCTGCACCAAGAAAGCGAGCAACGCGTTCCGTTGGTCTGGCTCCCTTATTTAGCCATTCCTTACATTTCTCAATGTCAAGAACTACTCTATCTTCTGAGGACTTTGGAAGCATCGGGTTGTATTTGCCTACAATTTCTATGAATCTACCATCGCGGGGAGCGCGGGAGTCCGCAACTACCACACGGTAGTAAGGTCTTTTTTTAGCACCATGTCGTGCCAGTCGTATTTTGAGAGCCATAATATTTTCCTTTTAAATGATGGTCAAAACTTATTTTTTCTTATTCCCAAATGGTAGTCCGCCAATCCCTGGTAGGCGCGGTTTTCCACCTCCTAATCCAGGCAGGCCAGAGCCACTCACGGGCATATTTCCTAGTTGCTTCTTAAGCTCTTCAAGCTGCAAATCATCGGCTGCAGGCAAACCTTTATTATTAACAGAATTTTTAGGTATGCCGCCCGGCATCCCTCCCATTTGCTGCATCAGTCCCGCCATGCCGCCCTTACCCATTTTTTTCATCATATCGGACATCTGCCGATGCATTTTTAAAAGCTTATTAACCTCTTGTACAGACATACCAGAACCTGCTGCTATTCTGCGTTTACGAGAAGCCTTTAAAATAGAGGGCTTTTTTCTTTCTTTCTGCGTCATAGACAATATAATTGCCTGCTGTTGCTTTAAAAGATGGTCATCAATTCCTCCGGCAGCATCGATTTGCTTTTTTACCTTTCCCATCCCTGGCATCATCTTCATAAGTCCGCCCATGCCGCCCATTTTTTGCATTTGGCCCAGTTGTTTGGCAAGGTCATTTAAATCAAATGTACCCTTTTCCATTTTCTTAGCCATTTTTTTGGCTTCATTTTCGTCAATTACCTGTGACGCCTTTTCAACAAGCGATACTATATCGCCCTGACCAAGAATTCTGTTTGCTAATCGTTGTGCATCAAAAGCTTCCAGACCATCAAGTTTTTCTCCCGTACCTAAAAACTTAATTGGTAATCCTGTTACAGCTCTCATAGATAGGGCTGCCCCCCCACGTCCATCACCGTCAATACGCGTGAGAATTAAACCCGTGAGAGGAAGTCGATCATGGAATCGCTTTGCTGTTTCTACTGCGTCTTGACCTGTTAAAGAATCTGCAACCAGTAGTGTTTCAATTGGATTAGTCTTTTTAGCTATGACAGAAACTTCGTCCATTAATTCGTCATTCACAGTAGTACGACCAGCTGTATCTAAAACTACAACATCATAGCCACCTTTCTTACCCTGATCCATCGCTCGTTTGGCGATAGAAAGTGCTGATTGGCCTTTAACTATAGGAAGAAACCCAGTGCCTGTTTGCTCGGCAAGCATGCTTAATTGCTCCATGGCTGCTGGGCGGTTGGTGTCCAAAGAAGCAAGAAGTACTTTTCTTTTACCCCGCTCTTTTAGGAATTTAGCAATTTTACCTGATGATGTAGTCTTACCTGACCCCTGCAATCCTACCATTAATATTGCAACTGGAGATTTTCCTGCAAGGTTTAGTTGAGAGCTGACTGCAGCTGCATCAATATCTTTTTCATCATCAGAAAGTGTACCCCCCAAAGTTTCGACTAGTGCATCATAAACAATTTTTACTATTTGCTGACCAGGTGTGACAGACTTTATTACTCTTTCGCCAACTGCTTCTGCCTTAACCTTTTCGATAAAGCCCTTGACAACAGGGAGTGCTACGTCAGCCTCTAAAAGGGCAATGCGAATTTCACGCATCGCAGATGCCACGTCTTTTTCTGACAGAGCCCCACGTCCAGTAAGGCCGTCAAATATTCCGCTTAATTTGTCACCTAAGGCTTCAAACACTCTTTACTCCATTTGCTCCACACAACTAAGTTCCCGGTGAATGATAACATCAACCAGGTTTCTCCGCCCACATCGTCTCAATAGAGGGTCGCGTAGGTTCAGAGTGCAGTTAAAAGCTGCGTGAATTTTGTGGGCGTATACGAGGCGGCTTTTAAATAGTCAAGCCAAGTAGTTAACAAAACTGGTAATGAAAAAACGGCACCCAAGAAGGATACCGTTAATATTTTTATCTATAAAAGCTAGGCTTTTACTGTGTGGGGCGCTGAAGCGTTCTTCTTTGCAGCATCGACTAGCAATTTAAAAGCATCTGGTTCGTTCCCAGCCATATCTGCTAATACTTTACGGTCTAGCTCAATACCCGCTTTATTAAGGCCATCCATAAAACGGCCATATGTCATCCCATGCTCGCGAACAGCCGCATTTATTCTTTGTATCCAAAGCGCTCTAAACTGACGCTTTTTTAACTTACGGCCAATGTATGCATATTGACCTGCTTTTTCGACAGCTTGGTTAGCAATACGGAAAGTATTCTTACGACGTCCTCTAAAACCTTTAGCTGCATCGATAATTTTTTTATGGCGGGCGTGCTTCGTAACACCGCGTTTTACACGTGACATAACTCGCTCCTATTTCTTCTTAAAGCCGTTAGGCAGGAATTTTTTACGAATAACTCGGGCGTCACTTTCTGAAAGAATAGTAGTTCCGCGCAGTTTACGAATTTGATCATTGGTACGTTTAATCATACCATGACGCTTGCCAGCTTGGCCGGCTTTTACTTTGCCGCTTGCTGTAAGTTTGAAGCGCTTTTTTGCGCCTGACTTAGTCTTCATTTTTGGCATTTCGGTCTCCTAATATATGCTGCTAATCCTGACTAAGGTTAACAACGGCCTTTCGAGCAAATAGGCATGCCTTTAGCCTAGATTGCTGCTTTCTCTCTTATGAGAGTTGTGGGCGTTTAGACAAACTGAATAAAGAAAGCAAGTCTCTGCGTAATAAAATCATTAGATTATTCAAAATAAATGATCTTAATATAGTATTGCCTCTTGCATTAGACAGTAGCCGCTTTAAATCCCCCGTAATGTTAACAATTGCAAACTTAGATTATCGTATTCAAGGACGAGCGTTATTTAGCAATGCCTCTGCACAAATTGCTGCTGGCTGGAAGGTTGGCTTAATAGGCCGAAATGGGACAGGTAAGTCAACGTTATTAAGATTAATACGTGAGGAGGTATCTGAACCTAGTGGTGACGATTCTATAAGAATTAATAAAGGAGCAAAACTAGGTTGGGTTGCTCAAGAAGTAGCCGCTACAGACGAAACTATTATTGACGTAGTGCTAGCAGCAGACACTGAGCGGCACTCTTTAATGTTACAGGCTGAAACTGAAGTAGATCCAGATCGGCTTGGCGAAATACACACTAGGTTAATTGATATTGATGCTTGGAATGCAGATACTCGTGCAGCCAAAGTACTTAATGGCCTTGGGTTTTCTGATAATGATTTTAACAGAGCAACAAAAGAATTTTCAGGCGGTTGGAGAATGCGCGCAGCAATAGCAGGCGTCTTAGTCGCTGAACCTGATGTTCTATTATTAGATGAACCCACTAACTATCTCGATCTTGAAGGAGCTGTTTGGTTAGAAGGCTATTTAAAGAAATATCCTCACACAGTGATAATGGTATCGCATGATAGACAAATGTTAAATCGGTGTGTCACACACACTCTCGCACTTGAGCACCAAAAACTTACTGTTACATCTGGCGGGTATGACGATTGGATGAAAATGCAAGCCATTAAAAATGCTCAGCTAGAGTCGCAAAAGGCTAAACAAGATGCGGATAGAGCACACTTACAAGCATTTGTTGATAGATTTAAAGCGAAAGCCTCAAAAGCACGACAAGCACAATCTAGAGTAAAGATGCTGGAAAAAATGCAAGAAATAACTATTCCGCTTGCAGAAAGAACGACTCCCTTTCGTTTTGATGGCCCAAAAGAAAAATTAGCCCCACCCATGCTTGAGCTAGAAAATGCAGAGCTAGGTTATGGTGAAAATGCAACAATTCTAAAAGGTGTAAATTTACGTCTAGACCCTGATGATCGCATCGCGATTATAGGCGCAAATGGTCAAGGAAAAACAACTTTGGTAAAATCTATAGCACAAAGACTGCCTTTGATGACTGGAACTCGAAAAGCTCCTAAAGCCATTAGAATTGGTTATTTTTCACAGGACCAGCTCGATGAACTTTCCGAAGGTGATAGTGTGCTAAATCACGTTATGAGAGCATTACCCAAAGACACTCCTGAATCCAAAATAAGGGCAATGGCTGCTTCCATGGGTTTTGCTTATGAAAAGGTGGGAACTAATGTTGAAAAACTGTCTGGGGGTGAAAAAGTACGGCTACTCTTGGGTCTTATGTCAATTGAAAAGCCGCATGTTCTTATCTTAGACGAACCAACCTCACATCTTGATATAGATAGCCGCGAGGCCTTAATATATGCTCTCAATGATTTCCCTGGAGCAGTACTACTTATTACACATGATGTTTATCTGGCAGAGGCAACAGCTGATAGATTATGGCTCGTGAATAATGGACGGGCGAAACGCTATGATGGCGATCTTAAAGATTACAGAAAGCTCGTAATGGCCGCCGATAGAAGTTAGAATGACACAGTTACAGTATCATAATTAGCAGTGCCGCCAATTAAATGGGCTTCTAAAAAACTCAAAATTGTATCCATAATAGAGGTGTCATTGGGCATTACATCTGCTTCCAAATCGAAGCCTCCATGTCCGCCATTTGCAATAGTTATAAAAGTGTAAGGCACGCTTACTAAGTCAGCTTGGGCCGCAAGGTCTAGCGCATGTTGATAATCAACTGTTGGGTCATTATCACCGTGAATGGTGATAAAGGGGGCCTCCATAAAATCTAGATGGCTATCTTGAAATAAGTCCCCGTAGAAATTCACAATTACGTCAGGTTGAGGAATATCAACTCCAAAATTATCAAGACTGTAACCTGCGCCCAATACCGTGTAGGCTCCTGCAGAAACACCCCAAAAACCTAACCGGGACATATCAATACAATATTCATCTGCATTATCATTCAGAAAGTTCAATGCATCTGTTGTATCTTCCAATGCGGCAATAGCTGCATTAGCGACTGCTAGGTCGATGGATTGAATATTATTATTTTCTACTAATCCATCAAACGCTGCTTGAAATGTCGGTGATAGGACCGGGTTGTGCCTAACCAGGCGATAATTAATAGATACAAAGTTCCATGACTTCTCTTTAATTTTATTGGAATAGTTAGTTATAGAGGATGATTTTTTATCACCCCCCACAAACGCGCCCCCGTGAATATAAAAAACTGTAGGCCGGTTTTCTTCGCATACCGATCCTGGTTGGTAAATATCCAATTTATTTCTATCTGTTTTCCCATAACTTATATCGCTCAAAAGCACAGGGTTGTTGGCGGGCGGTTGGATATTGTTTTCAGGAAAAGAATTAGAAGTATAGGAAGAATTTCCACCGCAAGATATTAGCACAAAAGAACAAATAAAAGAATTAGTTACAGCGCTTTTAAATTTCAGCATAGGCCTACAAACTCCAAGTTTTTACTCGCAACCTTGTAACAAATCTGAAGAAGTTATCAAACAATTTGACATTGCTAGTAAGTTAAATTTAATTAATAAGAAACTTGGTAATATTAAACTACACATTTCTTCTGGCCCATACTTGTTTTCTGCGGTCATCTATCGCATATGCAGTCTGAAAATATAAGTTTAAAGCGCTTGCTAAATAAGGAGACATCCATGAAGGTTATAGTTCCGGTCAAAAGAGTACTAGACTACAATGTAAAAGCACGGGTCAAGTCCGATCAATCTGGTGTGGATTTAGCTAATGTTAAAATGTCAATGAATCCGTTCGATGAAATTTCTATTGAGCAAGCAGTTAAATTAAAAGAGTCTGGCACAGCCTCTGAAACCGTTGTTGTTTCAATCGGACCTGCGAAAGCTCAAGAGACTATTCGCACAGGCTTAGCAATGGGAATTGACCGAGGCATTCATGTACAAACTGACGAAGATTTAGAACCATTAGCGATTGCTAAAATATTGCAAAGTATTTGCAAGGATGAAAGTCCAGATCTAGTTATACTTGGCAAGCAAGCTATCGATAATGACTATGGAGCAACAGGCGGAATGCTGGCTGCTCTTATGAATTGGCCTATTGCCTCTGCTGCAAATTCAATGGAGCAGTCTGGATCTGAACTCACAGTTGTTAAAGAAGTAGACGGGGGCTTACAAACAGTTAAACTCCAAACTCCTGCTGTTATCACAACCGACCTGAGGTTAAATGAGCCGCGCTACGCATCCTTGCCAAACATTATGAAAGCTAAAAAGAAGCCTATTGATGCAAAAACCCCTAGTGATCTGGGTGTGGATACAGCGCCTCGGCTAAAAACAATAAAAGTGACAGAGCCGGAAGCCAGAAAGTCAGGTATTAAGGTCGAGGATACAGCCCAACTAGTTGACAAGTTAAAAAATGAAGCAGGAGTTATCTAATGGCTATTCTTGTAGTTGCAGAACATAATAATATAGAACTTAAAGACGCTACACATAAAACTGTTACGGCGGCGTTAGCAATGGGGGATACAGTCGATATCCTCGTGGCAGGTAAAGAAGCTGGCAACGTAGTAACATCAGCTTCAAAAATATCAGGTGTTAGAAAAGTGATATCTTGTGACCACGAAACTTTAACCCGACAATTAGCAGAGAGCATGGAAAATATTATTGTTCCTCTGATGAGTGATTATGATGCCATTTTAGCTGCAGACACTACAACTCACAAAAATTACATGCCGCGCATAGCAGCAAAGCTTGATGTTCAGCAGGTTTCTTCTATTACTGGAGTGATTTCACACGATACCTTTATCAGACCCATATATGCAGGCAATGCAATGGCGACTGTTCAATCAAGCGATACTAAAAAAGTAGTAACTGTAAGGACAACAGCATTTGCTCCAGCTGCAGAGGCAGGAAGTGCATCAATAGAAAAATTAGATGGTCCGCAAGAGGCTTTTAAATCCGAATATTTAGGCGAAGAGTTGTCCAAATCAGATAGGCCTGAACTTACAGCAGCCAAGATTGTTATCTCTGGAGGACGAGGCATGGGGTCTGGAGAAAACTTCAAACTATTAGAAGGCATAGCAGACAAATTAGGGGCGGCTATGGGAGCCTCACGTGCTGCTGTTGATGCAGGGTTTGTACCTAACGATTGGCAAGTTGGCCAAACTGGCAAAGCAGTAGCGCCCGATCTTTACATAGCAGTTGGAATTTCTGGCGCCATTCAGCATCTCGCAGGCATGAAAGACTCAAAAGTTATTGCAGCGGTAAATAAGGACGAAGATGCGCCTATTTTTCAAGTTGCTGACTACGGCCTAGTAGCAGATCTTTTCAAAGCGCTTCCTGAGCTTGAAGAAGAATTAAACAAAGCTGGTTACTAAAAACTAAGTTTAATATATCAATAATCTGAAGCCCTTGTGAACAAAATTCGTGAGGGCTTTTTATATGAAGTACCACATTAGCAATAAGCAACCTAAAATAATACGATAAATCATAAAGGGCAAAAACCCTATCTTAGTAACAACCCTCATAAAGAGCGCTATGCAACTATAAGCTGCTAAAAAAGATAGGGCAGCCAATAAAAGCCCATCAAATAAGTTTTCGTTCATTGCGCTTGTATCATTCAAAAGAGTCAAAAAAGAAAAAATACCCCCAGCTCCAATAACCGGTAAGCTCATCAACATAGAAAAGCGAGCGCACTCGACACGACTCATCTTCATAAAACGTCCTGCTGTCATCGTTATTCCCGAGCGAGATGTACCTGGTATTAAAGCAAGGGTCTGAGATAATCCCAATAAGATGGCATTTTTCCAGGTTAGGTCTTCTGTGGTTTTAGTTTCTTCACATAGCACGTCAGCAAGCCAAAGTAGTATTCCAAAAGTAATCGTAGTGAATGCTATGATAGGAACGAACCGTAAAATAGCATCAAAACCGTATTTATTTAATTGGTACCCAAACAGCAAAACAGGCAGAGATGAAATTATCAGATTCAAAGCTAACGCTGAACCTTTATTTAGTTTAAGTCTGCATAAATCCCGAGTCCCAAGAACGGCTTTTTTTAGATCCTTATGAAAGTAGATCATTACAGCAAATAAAGTTCCAAAATGAGCCATTAAATCAAATATAGGGCCCTGATCCCTCTCCCACCCTAACAATTCTGGAGCCGCGACTAAATGCGCAGAGCTAGAAACCGGAAGAAACTCAGTTAAGCCCTGAATTAAGGCTAAAATAATAATTTGTAATAACGACATAATTAACAACTAAACCTGTAAGGTTACCGTTTTATTTATTTTTAAAGAATTAAACAGGAAAATATTTAAAAGTCACTTTATCTAATATTTTTTAAATTATTTATAAAAATAAAAAATATGTATGTTTGTTTAAATAAAAAAAACTGTATTTAATCAATAATTTATAGTAAATAAATTTTATTTTTTTGTCCTTTTTTGACAAATTGTCGCACTAAGGACTTTAGACTCACGAAAATGTGTTGCCGGGTATATAGTGTCCTTTGGTGCAGTCCTTAATGAAATACATGGAATAAAGTATGTCTCAAAAAATGTTGCAATTTGTAAATACAGAAAGAGACATGCCGCAAAAAAGGCTGTCAACTGAAAGAAAAGAAGACTTCTTAGAGATTTATGGCGATTATATAGATCGTAAAGCCAAAGAACAGGCATCGCGATGTTCTCAGTGCGGGGTTCCTTTTTGTCAAAACCATTGTCCCCTCGAGAACAACATCCCTGATTGGCTAAAATTAACAGCTGAAGGGCGCATTGAAGAAGCCTATGCTGCATCTGCGGCTACTAACAATATGCCGGAAATATGTGGCCGTATCTGCCCTCAGGATAGGCTTTGTGAAGGTTCATGTGTCATAGAACAATCGGGTCATGGAACCGTCACAATTGGCTCCATTGAACGCTATTTATCAGATACTGCTTGGAAGGAGGGCTGGGTTAAACCTATAATTCCACAAAAGGAATATGCTCTTTCAGTGGGCATAATTGGCGCGGGACCAGCTGGCCTAGCTGCCGCCGAGGAGCTTCGAAATAAAGGGTGGCAAGTTACTGTCTATGACCGACATGATAGAGCGGGAGGCTTACTAATATATGGTATTCCAAACTTCAAGTTAGATAAAAAAATCGTACAAAGGCGTACGAAAAGACTTGAAGATAGCGGGATAAATTTTGTTTTAAACTGTGATGTAGGGGCTGACATAACATTTGATAAATTAAGGGAAAAGCATCAAGCCGTCTTGATAGCTACTGGAGTTTACAAAGCCAGAGACCTTCAATGTCCTGGTGCGAATGCTGAAGGAGTTACACCAGCGCTGCCATTCTTAATAAACTCAAACAAACGGGGACTTGGGGATAAAATAAAATCAGAAACAGCCGAAGGAAAAAATGTTGTTGTTATAGGAGGAGGTGACACAGCTATGGACTGCGTGCGCACCGCGGTTAGGCAGGGTGCGAAATCAGTAACCTGTTTGTATAGACGGGATCAAACTAACATGCCTGGGTCAAGGAGGGAAACAGCCAACGCAAAAGAAGAGGGTGTGGATTTCAGATACCTCGCAAATCCAAAAGCTATATATGACAGCAAAGGTAAAGTTTCTTCAGTCCTAGCAAATAATATGAGAATTGGTCAAAAAGATCAATCTGGAAGAAACAGCGTAGAGGCCATAAAAGACTCGAGTTTTGATGTTCCTGCCGACTTAGTTATAAAGGCCCTTGGGTTTAATCCAGAGAGCATGAAGGGCCTTGTAGACGAAATCGCTGTTACGCGTTGGGGTACTTTAAAAGTTAATCCTGTCACTTTTGAAACAAATTTACCTAATGTATTTGCAGCAGGAGACATAACCAGAGGGGCAAGTTTGGTTGTATGGGCTATCCGTGAAGGTAGAGATGCTGCGGAGCACATTCATAAAAACCTAAAATCTCAAATGATTAATGATGAAAAAATTGCAGCAGAGTAAAATATGACTAATTGGCTTGAGAAATATACAACTAACAGAGATAAGTTGATTGCATCGCACTCTTACTCACCTGAGCATGAACATGCCAACTGCGGGGTTGGCCTCGTTGCGTCAATTGATGGGGCACCACGCAGGGATGTAGTTGAAATGTCTATACAGGCCCTCAAAAATGTTTGGCACAGAGGCGCTGTAGATGCTGATGGTAAAACGGGTGACGGTGCAGGCATACGCTTAGATATTCCTCAAAATTTCTTCAGGGCCCAAGTTGAAGGAACCGGGCATAAACCCACGGCGGCTAAAATTGCTGTAGGAATGTTTTTTCTTCCAAGAACAGACTTTAACAGCCAAGAAACAGCAAGAACCATAGTCGAGACAGAACTCCTAAAAGAGGGCTTTTATATATATGGTTGGCGACAGGTGCCAATAGACATCTCCGTAATTGGTGAAAAAGCTAAAGCTACAAGACCCGCAATTGAACAAGTAATGTTTCGAGACCCCAAAGGGCGAAAAGGCAACAAACTCGAAAGAGAACTTTATATTGTAAGAAGGCGAATAGAAAAAAGAGCAATCGAAGCTGCTATTCCAAGCTTTTATGCGTGTTCATTGTCAGTGCAAACAATCATTTATAAGGGAATGTTTTTAGCCGAAGACATAGACAATTTCTACCCCGACCTCAAAGACGAAAGATTTGTTTCACGAGCAGCAATATATCATCAGCGATATTCTACTAATACGTTTCCGCAATGGTGGCTGGCTCAGCCTTTCAGAATGCTCGCTCACAATGGTGAGATTAACACACTGAAAGCAAACTCTAATCACATGAAAAGTCATGAAATAAAAATGGCGAGCGCGGCCTTCGGCGAGCGGGCGGATGATGTTAAGCCAGTGATTCAAAAAGGGAGTTCAGATTCAGCAGCTTTAGACTCGGTTTTTGAGTTACTTGTAAGGGCTGGCCGAACAGCGCCAATGGCAAAAACACTCCTTATACCAGAAGCTTACTCCAAAAGAGGGGATTTAATGCCGGACAGTTGGAGAGCGCTTTATGAATATTGCAATGGAGTAATGGAGCCATGGGACGGACCTGCTGCATTAGCAGCATATGATGGGAGATGGGTTATGGCTGGTCTTGATAGAAATGGATTACGTCCACTTCGTTATTCTATCTCATCAGAAGGCATCCTAGCTGTTGGGTCAGAAACAGGAATGTGTCCAATGAATGAATCTGATATTGTGCAAAAGGGGGCCCTGAAGCCTGGGCGCATGATCGCAGTGGACCTTGAAGAAGGTAAATTCTACAGGTCTACTGACATTATAAATGAATTAGCCGAAAAAAGACCCTACAAGAAATGGTTAAAGAAAGTGGTTAATCTTGATGAGAAGCTTTCAGGAAATGAGCCCGCTCCCTTACTGAAAGGCGAAAACCTAACAAGAAGACAGATGTCATGTGGTCAAACACAGGAGGACCTTGAACTCATACTAGGCCCAATGGCTGAAACAGGTAAAGAAACCATAGGGTCAATGGGCGATGACACTCCTCTAGCTGTTCTATCTGATATCTATAGACCTTTATCACACTTTTTCAGGCAAAATTTTAGTCAGGTAACCAATCCACCCATTGACCCTTTAAGAGAAACCCGTGTTATGGGGCTTAAAACCAGATTCAAAAATCTTAGAAACATTCTCGCAGAAGATAGCTCTCAAACAAATGAGATGTTAGTTTTAGATAGTCCGGTAATGACTTCAGGCATGCTTGAGAAATTTAAAGTTCTGGTAGGGCCTAAAAAAGTATGCACAATTGATTGCACATTCCCAATTAAGGATATTGGCTCTGAACCCAGCGGTACATCCTTGAAATTAACCTTAGCGCGAATAAAAGAAGAAGCCGAAAATGCAGTCCGCCAAGGCATAGAAAATATTATATTGTCGGATGAATTTACAGATGTAAATAAAATTTCAGCCCCAATTATTCTTTGTACAGGCGCGGTTCAAACACATCTTGTCAGCAAAGGGCTACGCTCATCTTGCTCAATAATTGTTAAGTCTGCAGAGTGCTTAGATACACACTATTTCGCAGTTTTAATTGGCGCGGGTGCCACTGCAGTTAATGCCTACATGTCTCAAGACAGCCTGGCTGACCGAGCTACACGTGGTCTACAGTCTTGCACGCCTGATCAAGCTATAACGCAGTATAAAAAAGCAATAGAAGGTGGTCTATTAAAGATTATCTCTAAAATGGGAATATCTGTTATTTCCTCATACCGGGGCGGTAATAATTTTGAAGCAATGGGTTTGTCACGGGCTTTGGTGGGAGAAAATTTTCCTGGTATGATGTCGAGAATTTCTGGGATTGGCCTCGCTGGCCTAGAAGTTAAAGCTGTTGAGGCGCATGAAAAAGCTTATGAACCTTCGGTAATTTATTTACCCGTTGGGGGCCTCTACAGAGTAAGAGCAAAAGGTGAGCGGCATGCATATAAAGCCGAAATGATACATATGCTCCAAGAGGCAGTTGGATCAGATAATTATGAACTCTATAAAAAATACTCAAACATAGTAAACAATCAAAATCCAATTCAAATCCGAGATTTACTAGACTTTCGTCCTAATAAAAAACCTCTTCCCATTAAAAGAGTGCAGAGTATTAATGAAATCCGAAGGCGCTTCTGCACGCCGGGCATGTCCCTCGGTGCATTGTCACCTGAAGCACATGGCACTCTTAATATAGCCATGAATAGAATTGGAGCAAAATCTGTATCAGGCGAAGGTGGCGAAGACCGTTCTAGGTATGTACCACTACCAAATGGCGACAACCCTAATTCAGCCGTCAAACAAATTGCTTCCGGCCGGTTTGGTGTAAATGCCGAATATTTAAATCAATGCCGTGAAATTGAGATTAAAGTTGCTCAAGGAGCAAAACCTGGAGAAGGTGGTCAACTTCCTGGCTTTAAAGTTACTGAAATGATTGCTAAATTCAGAAATGCTACGCCAGGCGTTACCTTAATATCACCGCCCCCTCATCACGACATATACTCAATCGAGGATCTTGCACAATTAATATATGATCTTAAGCAAATTAATCCAGTTGCAAGGGTTGCCGTAAAATTAGTTGCATCCTCGGGAGTGGGAACAATCGCTGCGGGTGTAGCAAAAGCCAAAGCTGACACAATATTAATTGCAGGGCATAACGGCGGTACAGGAGCCTCGCCAAATACCTCCCTGAAGTATGCAGGGATACCTTGGGAGCTGGGGCTTTCAGAAGCACATCAAGTTCTTTCACTTAACAATCTACGTGACTCAGTTACCCTAAGGACTGATGGCGGATTAAAAACGGGTCGGGACATAGTTATTGCAGCTATGTTAGGAGCAGAAGAGTATGGCATTGGTACATTGAGCCTGGTCGCAATGGGATGCATAATGGTGCGCCAGTGCCATTCAAATACATGCCCCGTAGGTGTTTGTGTTCAAGATCCGCGGCTTCGAGAAAAATTCACAGGAACGCCTGAAAAAGTTATCAGTTTAATGACTTTCATAGCTGAAGAGGTTAGAGAAATACTTGCAGAACTTGGCGTAGAAAGAATTGATGAAATTATAGGCCGGACAGACTTACTGGCGCAAGTTTCACGCGGAGCAGAAAATCTTGATGACCTTGATCTTAACCCTATTCTAGCAAGAGTAGATAACTCAAAGGTTTTAGATACCCGCAGTCAAAGAGTAGAAGTTCCAGACTCACTAGACATCAACATTATAGCGGATGCTGGACAACTCTTCCTAAACGGAGAGAAAACTTACCTTACATACACTGTAGAAAACACTCAGCGGGCGGTGGGCACTAGAACCAGCTCACATATTTACAAAACTTTTGGAGCAGAGGGACTAAAAGACGAACAATTAACTGTTCGTTTGCGGGGCTCTGCGGGGCAATCGCTTGGAGCTTTCGGAATGAAAGGTCTAAAGCTAATAGTTGATGGCGATGCTAATGATTATGTAGGAAAAGGATTATCAGGAGCCGAAATCATTGTTTCGCCTCAAGGTAGTACTCCTATAAATCACCATGAGAGCGCCATAATTGGTAATACCTGTTTATATGGCGCCACCAAAGGAACACTTATGGCAGCGGGGCGTGCAGGTGAGAGATTTGCTGTGAGAAATTCCGGAGCCGTTGCTGTAGTCGAGGGCTGCGGGACAAATGGTTGTGAGTATATGACCGGCGGGATAGCAGTTATTCTTGGAAAAGTGGGTGATAATTTTGGTGCAGGCATGACGGGCGGGATGGCTTATGTTTATGACGAAGAAGATAACTTCGAAAAAGCAGTTAATCCTGACAGCGTAGTATGGCAAAGATTAAGCAATGAACACTATGAAGATGAATGCAAAATACTCATAGGCAAACATGCAGCTCAAACTGGATCAAATTTTTCTAAAAGTCTATTAGCAGAATGGGAACTTGAACGCGGAAAATTCTGGCAAGTTATTCCTAAAGAAATGCTAACGCGCTTGAGTGTTCCACTCGAAAGCGAAGCTGCAGAATAAAAACTAAATTTGGGAGCTATGCTTAATCGAAGATAACTTCTTCTGTGGCCTTCATCTCTATAACTTTAGTGCCGTCCTGTAAGGTTTTTAAGCCTGGGTGAGGCTTTTCAGGGACTTTAGCGCCGACTTGAACGGGAATTGAAAACACTCTCGTTTGGAACTGCCCTGATGGATTCACGGCTCTTGCAAATACATTGATAAAATGTCGTCCGTTTGTTTTTGCTCTAAATGATATGTCCATTGTGTGCGTTTTTCCTTTTGACATATCAAAACTTGCTTGGTTAGATGTTGAAAATATCTCAAGGTTTTCATTAGTTCCAAGAGATATCTCAAGCGCACCTTCCCCATAACCCTCGTTGAGAGTTAGAGTAAAAGTTTCCATCCCGCCTCGAGATAGCTGGGATTTCAAATTATGAATATGTCTTATATCTGCTCCTGGCTTTTGATAGGTACTGTTCAAGTCTTTTGAACTATCACTTGCGTAGGCTGATGCATATGCAAACCCTAAGATGGATATGGACAACAGTGACTTAAAAGTTATTTTAGCAATATTCATTTTCCACCCACCTATCGTGTTATCGTAAAGTTATAGCAAGAATCACCAGAAGTTCCCTGATCCCCAACATTAGGGTAATCATACGCATCAATTACATGATCTCCTGCTGATAAAGTAGCCGTGAGGGTTTCTGAAGTATCCCCGGCTCCTTGTGACACCTGAACCCGAACGCCATTTTTATAAACAACAAAGTCAGGGTCCCTGCCGTCTGAACCAGAAGTCTTTGTCATTGTTAATGTGTGACTTGCGGCTGTAGCTGTAAACTTTAAAAATGCACGGTTTCCGAGTTTATTGTAATCGCCATTATCATCAACGGAACAAATTTCAACGGCTGCACCGTTTACATCCACTGACTTATGAATAGGAAGATTGGACGCCAGCCCGCCATTATTTGTTTCGCCCGCGCCGTAATTTTCTGTTGAATTGATACCACGCGCGGTAGCAAATGTTTCAATTGCTGTTGCATCAGACGTTTGCTGCGATTTTAATTCTGCTAAATATGAAAATATAGAGCTAAACGCTGGGTGATTGGAATAGCTAGTAGCTGTAAAAGCTGAATATATAGGTCCCATCCCAAAGGACAAAGTATCATCACCATCGCTGTCACTATCATAAAGATCATACAGCACACCAGCTGTGGTCCGCTCATCATACCAACCTGTACTGTCATTGCTTTCTACATTTATTGAAAAACCCTGCGACTGACCAGAGCCGCTACTATCACGATAAAAAGGGTCATCTGTTACCATGCCTGAAAGAGCATTACCAAAACCCTCCCCCATAGCAACACGCATATCGAGTTTTTGCCCCCCGCTGTGCGGACCGCCTATAGAATCTGAACGGGACATTTGATCCTCGAAATAATGCCCCCACTCGTGAACTACTACGTGATCATCAAACTCATCTGTATCAGAGTCAGCATCACCCAGAATATAAACGTTACCATTTCCTTTGTAAGACGAAGTCCCTATATCACCCGTGGAATCATTACCGCTAACAGCGCGGTTATTTACGCTCCAATTAAATTTCATTACTGGGAACGCGGCATCTGGATCACCCGCAATCATTTTTTGAATGGCAACATAAGTTGGAGCAAGCATTGCAAATGGAGCAGAGGCCCTTGTTGAAGTATATGAACTACCTCCCCACCCAGATTCGGCATTTAAATTACGGGTGGAATCTCCTCCCCCTGAGGTAGATAAGCTTCCCGTTAACTCATAAATGGCACCAGAATTTGTATTATCTACAACCTTTACATCCCAACTTGCACTACCCGCACTTGCTGCTTGCAATATTTCTGCTTTGGCAACAATTTGTACATCTGTATTTGGCAGCACGGTTAGTAAATAATCACCAGTGGAATCGGTAACATCCGAGTCTAGAATATTACCGGTAGCATCACGAGCTTCTACTGTTAATCCCGGCGCCGCTGTTTGCACTGTAGCGCCGTAATTTAATCCATTAGTTGATGTATTTAAAGGTACAAGATCATATGTTATCTTCCCAGTGATTTTCACATCATCGGGTAAAGGCTCAACAGTAACACTCAATGTCGCATTAGCACTATTTCCAGCAGCGTCAGTGGCAGTAGCGGTACATACAAGATTAGTTGCAATGGTTACAGTAGGCGCAGTGAATACACCATCTGAAAAAGAGCCCCCGTTAGTGCATGTTGTCGTTAAAGACGTCACTGCGGCATCATCAGTAGCTGTAAGACTTACTGCTGATGTCTGACCGGAATTTACAGTTATACTTGCAACGCTGAAGCTAACAACAGGTGCAGTGGTATCGGGTTCAACAGTCACTGTTAAAGTAGCAGACCCTTCATTGCCAGCGGCATCACTAGCTGTTGCCGTACACTCAGAAGTTAAAGTCTCACTTGTTGCTGGGGCAGTAAATACACCATTGGAAAAGTCACCTCCATTTGTACAAGAAACGTCAGGGCCTGTTGTGATCCCGACATTGTCAGTAGCTGTTAAAGTAGATGAACCAGTACCCGTTGAAACTACAGTCAAAGTACTCGGACTAAATTCTAATGAGGGGGCTTGAGTATCAGGTGGTGGCGGGGCTGGTGGAGTTACTGTGCTTCCAGTTCCACCGCCGCCTCCACCGCAGGAAGCTATTGCTAGCCCGCCTACAGTAATGACAGTACTTTGTAACAGCTGCTTAATGTTCATATTTTTCCCGCACTTTTCTTATATTGGTATAAACCAAATTTGATTTTGTCAAATCCATTAAAGAAATAGATTTTTATTATAAGTGACTATCAAAACTAACGCTTTTTATCAGCATATATATCGTTTTACCTTCAGTAAGCTTTAGAGACTTAACCCCCGCCCTTGTAATCCGGGCTGTAATTTCTAAGTCAGAAAATCTTGCTTTTACTAAAGCGTAGGGCGATTGAACATCAACACTAATACCCACTATCATAGCTTCTATACAATTCTGTATACTGATTTTTTTAGGTGGGACTAAGGCAATAGAAATATCATCAGCATTTATTCTAACAAATATTTTCTTTCCGCTATAACGTCTAGATACGCCCGGAACCTTAATTATTGCTCCGCCAATATCAACATTAATCATGGAAAATTCTTTATCTTGAGAAATTATCATTCCTGAAAACAACGAAGAGAGTTTAGTATCAGTGTCTAATGTAGCCACATCTAGTTGAGGTAGTATTTCATCAAGTGAGCCAAAATCCTTAACTCTACCTGATGACAATAACATTACGTGATCAGCCAATCTGCAGACTTCTTCTATGTCATGCGTGACATAGATGCAGGGTATATCAAATTTTTTAACTAGGTTTTCAATAAAAGGTATAATGGAGCGTTTTCGCGCTCGGTCCAAACCTATTAGTGGTTCGTCTAAAAATAATATTTCAGGGGCTGATAAAACAGTCCTAGCAAGAGCCACGCGCCGAGTTTCCCCGCCGGATAACACAGATGGGTATTCAGATAATAAAGACTCCAGTTCAAAAATAGAAATTATTTCATCAAGGGGCATCGCTTTTGGTGCGCGTTTTTTTGCAAATTCGAGGTTTTGTAATACATTTAAATGCGGAAACAAACGCCCATCTTGAAACATGTACCCAATTGGTCTTTTATAGGCTGGGACGTTTACCTTATTTTTGCTATCATACCATAATTCATTCATTTGAATAATACCTGAGTCTGGACGCATGAAGCCTGATAGTAATTTTAAAATACTTGTTTTCCCAGAACCACTTGGTCCAAATATAACGGTGATGCCTTTACTTGGCAAAGATTGGTTAACGTTAAGGGTTATTCTTCCAAGTTTTTTTAAAATATTTATTTTCAATTTATCCGACATTTAAAGGATGCCTGCGATTAAAAGTGTAGATCAAAAATAACACACAAAAAGAAAATACTAATAACATTCCAGAAAGAATATGAGCTTGATTGTAATCTAAAGTCTCAACATGCTCATAAATTGCAATCGACATTACTTTTGTGCGTCCTGGGATATTTCCTCCCACCATTAAAATAATGCCAAACTCCCCCAGCGTATGCGCAAAGGTCAAAATTGAAGCTGTTAGGAAGCCGCGTTTTGATAAGGGGGCAACAATTTTTATAAATACATCCAATGGGCTAGCACGCAAACTCGCTGCAGCCTCTCTAATCTCGAAGCCAACATTTTCGAACGCGCTCTGTAAAGGTTGCACCATGAATGGGAGTGAATAAATAACAGAAGCCAACACAATTCCAAAAAAGGAAAAGCTTAAGCTTTCGCCAGTAATATTTATCCAAAAAGATCCAATGGGCGATGTAGGATTAAATAAAATAAGCAAATAAAACCCTAAAACAGTAGGAGGTAAAACCAAAGGGAGGGCAGTTAAGGCTTCAATAAAAGACTTAAGTTTTGAACGTGTGCATGAAAGCCACCATGCCAATGGGGTTCCAATAAAAAGTAACAATACTGTTACCACCAAGGATAACTTTAATGTTAATATTAATGGCCCAAATTCAACCATTCTGAGGCACCTCATATCCAGACTTTATAATGATCTTGCGCGCCTCATCTGAACTTAAGAAGTTCAAAAAATCATGAGCGGCTTTATTTGTGAGGCCGGGCCTTAATAAAATAGCATCTTGCATTATTGGACTATAAAAGCTTTGTGGTATTCTCCAATACGGTTTTTTAATATCTTTTACTTGTGACAGAGCTACAAAAGCCAAATCAGCATTTCCAGTTTTTACAAATCCATAAACTTGACCAACATTTTGTCCGTAAACAATTCTACCCTCCACATTACTTCTAATATTAAGATTATTGATTACACGGTCAGCAGCAAGGCCGTACGGCGCCACCTTAGGATTTGCTAAAGCCAACTTATAAAAATTTCCCGATTTTAAGTTTTGCTCTACATCCCCGGCACCATATAAAACTAATTGCCCCAAGGCATATGTTAATTGTGTTTGGGCATCTGCAAATCCCAATGAAGATAATTTTGAAGGATACACATCATCGGCTGAAAGAAATATATCATAGGGCGCACCGTTTATAACTTGTGTTGCTAATTGCCCAGAGGAACCTGATATAAGCAGAACCTCAATACCTGTAGATCTCTTAAAAACTTCCACAAGTATATCAGCTGTTGTTAAAAAATTAGTTGCTACAGCCACTTTTAAAACGGGCTCATTTTTAGGTGCACATGAGATTAGACCTATCAAGGGAGCTAAAAAGCTAATAAGTAAATAATTTATTTTCTTAAACACATGTCTATGTAAACGTTAAGAGTAACTTATGCCACTGAAGATTTATATTGATGCAGATGCTTGTCCAGTTAGAGAGGAGACTTATAAAGTAGCACGCCGCCACAATGTGGAAGTTATCGTTGTAAGTAATTCTTTCATTAGAGTGCCAAGGGAGCCAGGGATAAGGCTTCAAATTGTTTCAGATAATTTTGATGCCGCAGACGATTATATCGCCAATAATTCAGATAATCTGTCAATTACTATAACCTCAGATATACTATTGGCTGAGCGGTGCCTTAAAACTGATGGTACAGTTATCGCGCCTACTGGCAAAAACTTCACTAAAGACTCAATAGGAGGTGCAATTGCTACAAGAGCTATAATGGCAGACCTTAGAGCCGGAGCAGACATGCCCAACATAGGCGGACCAAAACCTTTTTCCAGTAAAGATAGATCAAACTTTTTAAATGAGCTTCATGTGAAAATCGAAAAGCTAAAAAGAGATTTAAATTAATTATGATTTGTTTATAGAAACATACATATTTAAAGGTCCCGTAGCTCAGTTGGATAGAGCGAGTGATTCCTAATCACTAGGTCGGAGGTTCGAATCCTCTCGGGGCCGCCATCTATCAACAATAATTCACATATTTATTACTTATTGCTTTTAATTCCGCCCGCACCTAGGATTCCCTTAAAAGGGGCCTGCTATGAAAAATATTACTGTAGAAAAATACGTTTCAATAGGTTTTCAACTGGGAAGAACATCATACTGGTTAATATTATTTAATACAATTATCTACTTCGCGCTCTCAATTCTTGCAGGCATTACTATAATAGGACTACTTGTGGTGCCGGCACTAATTACTAGCTACTGTAAATTCTTATTAAAAATTGCAAGAGGGGAAGTAGTAGTCATTGCAGACTCTTTCTCGGAAGGCTTTAAAAACGGAATGTGGTGGAAGACTTTGCTTTACTCTCTTATTATGATAATTGGAGTCGCTATAGGATATATACTATTGATTATTCCAGGCATATATTTGTCAATTGCATGGTCCTTTGGGTTTTATTTGGTCATAGACAAAGACATGGCGCCATTAGACGCACTTCAAAAATCAAGGGAACTTGTACACCAGGTAGGTTTTTGGAAAATTTTAATACTTACTATTATTGTAGGGGTTTTAGGCATGTTACAAATAATCCCTATTTGGGGTGGTCTATTGTATGTACTTATGGTCCCATTTTTATCTATGATTATCCCTGTAGTTTATGAAAATGCAATTGGTGGCTCTTTGGTTCACACAGATAAGAATTAACCGCTATACTTTAAATTACATAGATGGTTTTGGAAACAAAAACTAAGGCTCAGTCCATCCTGCGCTGGTCTATAGATATCAATTTTATGTGCTTCATCTGACATTTATTTATGACTAGGCTTTACAAAATACTCATAAATAAACTCTTGTAATGACCGATGGTCAGTTATATGGCTGAGTAGTTACTTAGAACTATTATCAAACAATCTAAAAGTACAAGATCGAGACATTCATGGGTTCAGTCGTTGCAATTAACCAAAGGGCGAGAAGCGAAGAGCAAAAGACACTTCGCCGAAATGCAGTGCTAAAAGTAGCCGAACTGTACTTCCTTGAGGTTGGATATGAGGCGTTTTCTATGTCTCATCTCGCAAAAAGAGCTGGTGTGGCTAAGGGAACGCTTTACCTTTACTTCGAAACTAGAGAAGAAATCTTTCTAACTCTTTATGAACAAAGCTTAATACGGTGGAGTCAAATTTTCATTAATGACCTACCCGTATCCATGTCTAGTAAATCCTATGCCCAAAAACTATATAGCACTGCTATGGCAGATGGTACCTTTTTACCTTTGCTTATCAGACTAGAGCATATCATTGAACACAATGTTGCAATCCCCAGGCTTATTAGTTCAAAACAAATTTTCATAGATCAGGTAGACGCGATCGCTGAAGTCACATCCATTGCACTCACATTAAATAAGCCCCAAGCGATAGAGGTGGTAAAAACAATGGGTGTTCTCCTGATTGGCGCAACCCAAGGTGACCAAGGCCCATCACTCGATAATGAAGAATTACCGAAAGATGTCCGGGACCTTATCGAGAGCTTTTCTTCCGAACCACTTTTTACTAAAAATGCTGCTCGGATTATCGAGGGTATCAGAAGTGAAAGCTTCACAGAAACTTAAATATATCAATCCTTTCATCAACTAAAAAATATAATGAACACTACGCAAATTGGGGAAAAATATGCCTGCAGCAAAAAATAAAAAAAACCATAAGTATAATACTACTAACCTTGAAGCACTTGTCGAATTACAAAGAAGTAGCTTTCGCGCTGAAGGGGAGGTCACTTATTCAACACGAATTGACCGACTAAAAAGGCTAAAGGCACTGATTGTTGAAAATAAAACAGAATTTGCAGAAACTACCAAACGCGAGTTTGGCGGTGCAAGGTCCTATGAGTTCAGTTTATTCTCAGAGTTTGCGGGAAAGGTCGAAGCTATCGACTATTCAATGAAACATTTGAAGGAGTGGATGAAGCCTGAAAAACGAAAGACCAATAAACCTATGAATCTTTTAGGCGGAAAAAGTCAAGTCAGGCATTTCCCCAAGGGCGTTGTTGGCATTATTTCTCCTTGGAATTTACCCTTTGGGTTGACTGTGGCGCCTCTGATAAGTGCGCTTGCAGCAGGCAACCGAGCGTTACTAAAGCCTTCAGAGTTCGTTCCTGAAACAGCAGCACTATTCGCCGATATTGTACCCAAATATTTCTCAGAAGATGAAGTCGCGGTGGTGACTGGAGGTGCAAATATTAGTCAAAAATTCGCAGAGCTTCCTTTCGATCATCTCCTTTTTACAGGGTCCACTAATATTGGCTCGAAAGTAATGCAGTCAGCTGCAAAAAATCTAGTTCCCGTCACGCTAGAACTTGGCGGCAAGTCACCTGTCATTATTGGTCGTAGCGCAAAACTTGATTTGGCAGGAACACGTCTTACATTTGGTAAGCTTTTAAATGGTGGCCAGTTATGCCTGTCGCCAGACTACGTTGTTGTGCCAAGTGAACTAGAAGAGCAGCTCATAGAGCGAGTAATTGGAGAAACGCAGTCAATGTATCCGAACATTACTGAAAATGAAGATTACGCGGGTGTTATCAACGAAAGACATTTCGCCAGATTACAGAGTTACATTGATGACGCAGTTGCCAAAGGGGCTAAGCTTACGATTGTGGGCGCTGATAAGACACGTGCTGCTAAAAATAATCGCCGTATGCCTTTACATATTTTACAAAACGTTAATGAAGATATGCGGGTTATGCAGGAAGAAATATTTGGGCCGATTCTCCCTGTTATGACCTATTCCGATGTGACTGAAGTTCCGGATATGATTGAACCTCGCCGAAACCCACTTGCCATGTATTACTTCGGCAAAGATAAGCGCGAACAGGAGTACTTACTAAGCCATGTACAAAGCGGCGGTGTTTGTATCAATGATATAACGCTTCACTACGTACAGGAAGATCTTCCATTTGGTGGTATTGGTGCTTCGGGTATGGGCTCCTATCATGGCCCAGAAGGGTTTAAAGGCATGAGCCATGCACGTGCGGTTTACAGTCAAACTATGATTGATATACTGCCCATAATAGGAGCGCGCCCCCCTTTTGGTCAAAAATTTCGTAAAAACATAAGCAAAATTCTTGGGTCAATTTAGCCTTAGGACTTAAGTGTATTATACACGGTGATCGCTCGAAATTGAAAAAATCGGGATCATCTCGAACAAAGTCATAAAGCTTCTAAGTAACCGAGCAATTATTTATTTTTAAATTCCCAATTGACGCTAATTAACATAGAGGTATGTTGCGAAAAAATAAGAGGTTTATAATGAGCGAAGAACTCAAAAAGCAAATAAATTTAGCCTGGGAAAACCGCGCCTCCCTTAGCCCAAAGACTAAAGGGAAAGACCGCGATGCTATTGAAGCTTCAATAGCGGGTTTAGATAACGGCTCACTCCGTGTTGCCTCAAGATCAGATGATGGGCAGTGGGTAGTTAACCAATGGATTAAGAAAGCAGTTTTATTGGGCTTCCGTATACATCCTAACATTGTGATGGACGGCGGACCACAGAATGGTAAGTTCTTTGATAAAGTTGCAAACAAATTTTCAGGTTGGTCTGAAACAGAATTTTCCAAAGCTGGGTTCCGCGTTGTGCCTCCAGCGACAGTTCGTAAGGGTGCCTATATTGCCCCAAATGCTGTGCTTATGCCCAGCTACATTAACATCGGTGCTAATGTTGGTGAAGGAACCATGGTGGATACCTGGGCAACCGTTGGGTCTTGCGCCCAGATTGGGAAAAATGTTCATTTATCCGGCGGCGTTGGGATCGGAGGAGTTCTTGAGCCCCTTCAAGCCAACCCAACTATTATAGAAGATAACTGTTTTATTGGTGCACGCTCTGAAGTGGTTGAAGGCGTTATTGTTCGTGAAGGCTCTGTTCTTGCAATGGGGGTATTTATAAGTCAGTCCACAAAGATATATGATAGGGCTACGCAAAAAATCAGTTACGGGGAAATACCTCCGTACTCTGTAGTGGTGCCAGGCACCCTACCGTCGGCTGATAAAAGCCACTCGCTATCTTGCGCTGTAATTGTAAAAACAGTTGATGCCAAAACGCGTTCAAAAACCGGTGTAAATGAATTACTAAGAGATTAGCTGAAGGCAGTCATTTAATATTACCGCGTATCTCTTCTTCTTTTTGGGCCCACAGTCTTTTTTGGTACCTGTTAGATAATATATCGGTTACTATAAGAACCCCTACAACTAAGTAAAAACTAGACTTGCTCATAGCGTCTATTGGGAAGTTAAATAATTTCAAATGTGATAGATGAGCACCTTCTGTCACCAATAGAACGCCAACAAGGAAAAGAATAAAAAGACCAAGAACTTCGTACATTCGGTTTTTTTTCAAAAACTCAGTAACTGCATCAGCCATAAAAATCATAGCCAGGCCGGATAATACGATGGCGATAACCATTAATGGAACTTGATATGTAACAACGCCGTCTGCATCAACCTCTGAGGCAATAGCCATAGCGGAAAGAATAGAGTCTACTGAAAAAACGAGATTCATTAAGACTATTAAAACTATTGCCTTTGCAACTGAGCGGCGTCCAGAGCCTTCTGTATGCTCGATATGTTTAACGATAAGCAAATGATGTATTTCTTTTATTGCAGTGTAAATAATAAAGCCTCCCCCAAAGAGTGTGACGAGGGACTGCATTGTAAACTCACCCTCAATGAATTTTTCTAAATGAATTGAAAATAAGGGGGCTGCCATTTTCTGGAATAACGAAACAATTACAAACAATAATAAAATTCGAAATACAACAGCAATACCTATGCCAAGCTGCCGAACTTTTTTTGCATCTTTAGCGTTACCAACTTTATTACTCTCAATGGCAATATAGAGTAAATTATCAAAGCCAAGAACTGCTTGCAGCAATATAAGCATAAAAAGCGTTAGAAAAGCTTCAATCGTCAATAAGTCACCCATAATAAAACTCGCTATATCATTATAATTTTTTGTTAGCTTTAATCACATAACCCCGGAGGTATTGCCAGTCGGTCCATTAGAAATGTGATCTGCAACAAATGGATTGTCTTTACGCTCCGCCCCAAAAGTACTCATTGGACCATGGCCCGGAATAAATCTTATGTCATGCCCGAGTGGCCACAGCTTAGTTTTAATGGAGTCTATAAGCTGCTGAGGATTACTTTTTGGAAAATCAGTTCTTCCCACAGACCCTCGAAATAATACGTCACCAACAAATGCAATCTTGAGGGTTTTATTATAAATGACAACATGCCCAGGAGTATGGCCTGGCGTATGAAGAACGCCAAACTCAGTTCCCCCAAGAGTCAGGGTTTCTCCATCCTCAAGGTATCTATCCGGTATTATATTTTTTCCCATACCCGCATGTCCATATTGTGACCAACTCTGCTCGATTGTATCCATCCAAAATTGATCCTCTTTATGAGGCCCTATGACAGGAATATTCAATGCTTTTCGAATGTCCTCAGCTCCTCCAGCATGGTCAAGATGTCCGTGCGTTAGCCATATTTCCTTGATATCAATTCCTAGTTCTTTTGCTGTATTCATGAGTTTTTCTGGTTCTCCTCCAGGGTCAACCAATACACCCTCCATTGTATCAGTATCCCAAAGCAAACTACAGTTCTGCTGAAAGGGCGTGACTGGTATTAATCTTAAATCGAGTTGTGACATTTATTACTTTCTTATCATTTAAACGTAAGATTACAGTTTTTTAAGGTTACTGTAATCCCCCTGTTAGTTTCAAAAGGTTACACATTAACCATCCACTATATGGATCCCCTTTGAACTGGTGGCGAGGTTAACGCTTCGCCACCTTTTTTTGAAGCCTTATTTATTTAAAATCGACTTAACTGAGGCAACTAAATTATCACGCGATACCTCTTGTTGGGCGGGACGGCTAGACTTCCACTCTTCGTTAGAACTAATAGCCTTAGCCATATCCGCACCTAGATATAAATCTTTAAGGGTTACAACGCCATTTTTAAGTTCATCTTCACCCATAAGAATTGCAATTTGACTAGAGCGCCTATCTGCGTACTTCATTTGTTTTGTAATATTTCCAGCACCCACAAAAACCTCAGCACGGATTCCTTCCGCCCTTAATTCAGCCGCCATTTTAAAGTAGTCTCCCATTAACGTACGATCGAAAGCACATATAATGACAGGAGGCTTGGATATTTCCTCTAATGCATTCATCCTATCAAGTGCCGATAAGAACCTGGAGACACCAAAACTAAATCCAGTCGCAGGAACGGGCTGACCTCTAAACCTTGAAACAAGGTCATCATATCTGCCCCCGCCGCCGATAGAACCAATCCTTACTGGGCGACCTTTTTTATCCCGAATATCTGCAACTAATTCAGCTTCAAAAACTGGTCCAGTATAATATCCGAGCCCTCTTACTATAGATGTATCGAAAATAACTTTATCCGGCCCGTAATCAGTTGCATTTAAAATATTGTCTATAGCAATTAATTCTTCACATCCTGACTTTCCCTGCTCTGAGGCACCCATTATTTTTTCGAGATTAATTATTGTATCAGAACGATCCAAGCTTGATGCTTCAGTAAATTTCAAAACGGCTTCTATTGCATTAGCTTCTAATCCTGCACCTTTTGTGAAATCCCCACTGCTGTCTTCTCGGCCCTTGCCCAATAAGTCTTTAACTCCATCAGCGCCAAGCCTATCCAATTTATCTATTGCTCTAAGAACTTGAATTTTTTGATAATCGCCTTCAGTTGTATTGGGAACCCCCGAGCTATCAAGGATACCATTAAGCAATTTACGATTATTAACTCTTACTAGATATTGTCCATTTTTTAAACCAGCTGCATGCATCACCTCAGTAGCTATAACAATCATTTCGGCGTCTGCTGATATACTTGCCGCGCCCACACTATCGGCATCGCACTGAACAAATTCACGGTACCGTCCAGGTCCTGGCTTTTCATTTCTATATACAGAACCGGATTGATACCTCCGGTAAGGCTTGGCCAAGCCATCATAGTTTTCAGCAACAAATCTTGCGAGCGGGGCTGTCAAGTCATAACGCAAAGAAAGCCATTGCTTATCGTCATCTTGCAGGGCGAATACGCCAACATTTGGTCGATCCTCATCAGGAAGAAATTTTCCTAAAACATCGGCATATTCAAGTGCGGGGGTCTGCAAAGGTTCAAAACCATGTAGGTCATAAACAGAATATGCAGCGTGTATAAGCCTCCGCTCAGCTCGTAATAAGTCAGCCGGCTTATCCTCAAAGCCTCTCGGACGGCGTGCTTTAGGTCGTGGGTTTTTATTCTTTTTACTCATAAATATATTTTAGTGTTTTTTTGTTGTTTTGAAAGAGAAGATATTAGCTTATTTAAGTCTTGTCACCTAGCTTACGTTCTATCGCGTCCCAAGCTAATGCGGCAGCGTCAATACCGGTAAATTCTTTGAGTTCCTGAACGCCTGTAGGGCTAGTTATGTTTATCTCAGTCATTTTATCGCCGATAACATCAATCCCAACTAAAATTTGACCCCGGTCCTTTAACATCGGGCCTATAGCTTTACATATATGGAGATCTGACGCTGTTAGGTCAGTAGATGTAGCTAATCCTCCGACATGCATATTCGAACGCATTTCACCTTTTTGGGGTATTCGGTTTATTGCCCCAACAGGCTCTCCATCAATAATGATTATGCGCTTGTCCCCCTTTTCTACATCCTTTAGAAAAGCTTGAGCAATTAATGGCTCTCTTGAATTTTCTATGAACATTTCAATAAGCGCAGAGTAATTACTATCCCCTTCTTTTACCAAAAATACCCCAGCCCCGCCATTTCCATAAAGAGGTTTCAATATAATATCTTTATGTTTAGATCTAAATTTATCAATAGAAGGGCGGTCTCGCGTAATCAGCGTTTCTGGCATTAACTCAGGAAAATCTAATGGTAGGATTTTTTCAGGGCAGGCGCGGACCCATTTCGGATCATTCACGACAAGTGTGTGAGTGCACAATCTCTCAAGTAAATGAGTGGCTGTTATGTATGACATGTCAAAAGGGGGATCTTGGCGCATCCAAACGACATCGACATCTAAAGCTAAATTAATGAGTTTTCTTTCTTCAAATATAACATGATCTTTACCGTTACGGTTTATCTGCATTTTTCGGGCCCGTGCCTGAACTTGGCCCTCATTATATATCAAGTGCTCGGGTGAATATTCATACAATTCATAACCTCGAGATGATGCTTCTTCAGCTAAAGCAAAAGTAGTATCAGCATTTATATCGACCCCTTCCATCGGATCCATTTGAAAAGCAATGCGCATAGTCGTTTCCCTATCAGCGGTTTATCTATATCTGCAATAGCAGCGAGACTTGCGCAAGTACGTTAGTTAGTTCATTTAACATCATATAATTGACAATTAATAGGATGCCTTTGCACCCATCACAATACTAATGGCTTATAAATGAGATTGAAAGAAATATGAAAAAAGAATTTAAAGTAATTTCAAGTGTTGATAAATTTGAGATCCATGGTGTGTTATGGGAGGCAAAAGAACCATTAGCTGTGATGATAATTGTTCACGGTTTTGGAGAGCACTCCGGCCGGTATGAAAATATGGCAAAGCATATTATAAAAAACAATATTTCAGTGGTTGCATTTGACTTAAGAGGTCACGGAAAAGCAATAGGTCCAAAGGGAGTCTGCAACGACTATAATTTAATGACGAATGATATAACTGAAGTCATTCAAATGTCACAAAACATAAACTCTGGATTACCACACTTTATGTACGGTCATTCAATGGGGGGCGGCTTAGCACTTCACAATGGGCTATTTAATAATGATATGATTTGCGGGTACCTTGTGTCTGCCCCGTTATTGCGCCCGTCAAAACCGATAGGGACTGTGCTGAAAAGTATAGTAAAGTTTATGAACTTTGTTAATCCGAATGGGGCTATTTCAAATAAAATAACAGGCGATCAAATATCTACGATAAGTAAAGAGCAAAACAATTATGAAAATGACCCCCTTAACCACAGCCGGCTAGGAACTGGTCTTGCAGTTGCAATGATAGAAATGGGAGAGAAAATTCTTGCCCGCCGGCAAGACTGGACAAAAGACCTTTGTATATGGCATTCAAAGAATGATAAGCTAACAGAGTATGCTGCTACAGAAAAATTTGTGTCAGAAGCGCAAAATACTAGTTTTGTTTCGCTTGATAATGTCCAGCATGAAACTCACAATGACACCTCCCGTCAAAGAATTTATAAATTAATAGTATCATTCATAAAAGAGAGGTCCCAATGAAAATAACCCTATATCATTTAAAAAGTTGTGACACTTGCAAGAAAGCTATTAAATCCCTTGAACAAGCTGGTTATGAAATCTCACTTATAGATGTTCGGTCCGATGGCATTTCAAAATCAGATATTTCACAGTTAATGCAAGCGGTTGGATGGGGGAAACTATTAAACACTCGTTCTACCACATGGCGAAACCTTGATGAAGCAATGAAAAGCGAGATGAATGAAATAAAAGCCCTAGAACTTATGCATTTGCATCCAGCCCTATTAAAAAGACCTATAATAAAGACCCAAACTAATACTACTTGTGGTTGGACACCTGATATCAGAGATCAATTACTTTAATTTAGCTCAATTATTTTATTATAACAGGCTCAACATCTTTATCAGAAAAATTTACTGGAATTTCTTTTCCTGACCGCGGGTCAACATAGTAAGGTACATCTGGAACTACAGATGAAGAAGAGCCTCCAATGTTGTGCGGTAACTTCTTTTCGTTAAAGCCCATCAAGCTTTCTTCGATTTCCATACTCGCAATTGGGTCTTGCTCAACAGACGGCTTGGCGGGGGAGGCAGGTGTATCTTCTGACTTAGGTGCGGCTGGCTCAGTTGGGCTGTCCTGGAGAAAGTCTGGTAATTTCCTTAAGGGAGCTGGCTCTTCATCGCCTTGGTCAAAATTTTCATTAAATTGGCGTTTTGGTAAATCACTACCCGCTATTTTTACATAAGATATGACTTGGCGCGCACCTCTTGTACGACTCGCAATCTCAGCTACTCTTTCAAGTTCAGCCTGGGTTCTTGCAACCCCAAGCAAATAAACAATGCCATCATGGCTTTCTACATTTATATTTCGTCCTTTCACGTACCTGTCGGCTGTAAGTCGAGCTTTAACAAGAGTTGTTAAAACACTGTCTTTTGCATTTCGGACCATACCTTGTTTGTCTTTAATCAAGACCTCATTCCCTACCTGTTCAACTCGAGGGGCTGACCAAGCTATTCTTTCGGCTTCTATTCTGTCTTCCTGCCTCTGAACGTTTCCTGCGAGAAGAACGACTCCTTCGTTAACATCAACATCTATGCCCTTGAGTTTGAAACCTTCTGCCCTTGCCATTCTTGCACGAATAACTCTTTCTGCACTTACATCATTAACAGAGCGTGCTAAGTTTCTCTCATCGCCCTTAGTAATTCCTGCCGACGTAACGGTGGTGCAAGCTGATAACACAAAATACAATAAAAAGGGTATAAGGGCTATTAATTTTTTCATAATACAAGGAACACTAAAGTATAGAAGTGAACTAAAAGTTACCAAAACATGTTAATATCATGATTTATAAAAACTAGTTTTATTTGAGACTTAAGCCCATTTGGTAAACATCTCTTTTCGCCCAGCCGCTCGCCTCCGAAATTTCATTGCTAGCTTTTTTGAGACCAAGCTCAGGCAGCTGTATTTTTAAAGCGGACAAAACATCGTCTTTATTCCACATCTGTTTAGTTTTCGGAGGACCTGCGAGTAGAACGATTTCTCCTCTAGGCTGAGCTTCATTAACATTATTAATCACATCTGAAAATGAACCATAAATTCCATCTTCATATTTTTTGGTTAATTCTCTGACTAATGCAACATCACGGTCTCCTAGTTCATCCCGCATATCCTCGAGACATGATAACACTCTTGGGCCAGTTTCGAAAAAAATAAGAGTCGCATTAATTAATTTAAAACTCTTTAAAATTGTTTTTCTGGCAGCAGATTTAGATGGCAAAAAACCGGCAAACATAAACCGGTCCGAAGGCAATCCAGATTTTACTAAACCAGCCAAGACAGCCGAGGCCCCTGGTAAGGGAAACACATCAATATTATTCTGCAGTGCCGCGCGTGTTAATTTAAAGCCAGGGTCAGATATTAAAGGGGTACCCGCATCAGATATTAAAACTACAGATTTACCAGATCGCAACTGTTTCAAAACAAATGGTAGTCGTTTTTCTGCATTATGCTCATGGTAAGATAATAGTGAACTATTTATGTCATACACAATAAGGATTTTCTTACTATTTCTGGTATCTTCTGCCAATATTAAATCAGCCGACCTAAGGGCATCAAGAGCTCGAAGTGTTATATCGCGTATATTTCCAATCGGGGTTGCAACAATATAAAGTCCGGGCTGCAAAGCAACAGAGTTTTCTTCTTTATCTGTTTCCCCTTGCTTATGAGGCGCTTCGCTTTTAGTATTATTTTGAGTCAATCTTATGCCCACCTATTTTGTGAAAGCTACTATGGCGAAATTTAAAGGCTTTGGCCATCCAGTAACTCTATTACTCTGTTTATTTGTTTTAATTGTTTCTGGGTGCACAACTGTTCCCACTCCACAAAATGGAAATATGGAGCAAGAAGAGTATTTAGAGATACTCCCAGAAGGGCCTACTGAAGGTACCGCCATAGAAGATCAATTACCTCAGCCTATTGAGACTAATACGAAGAAATTTATAGACAAATTAAACCAAACAGAGCCGCCCCAAGGGGTCTCTCAAGACCCGATTGCCAACCCTCCATATAATGATAAAAGAAAAATATCTTTACTGCTTCCTTTTTCATCGAAATCATCTCGTTTAAGGGAGGAGGCAGCTTCTATGTTAAAAGCAGCAGAATTAGCTATTTTTGACCTTAATAAAGATGACATCTTGTTATCAGTGCACGACACTTCTGGTACTACGCAGGGAGCTGAGAAAGCCACTAAATCAGCCATTGATATGGGTGCGGATCTCATTATTGGACCGATCCTCGCAAACTCTGTAAAAATTAGTTCCGCAAAAGCGAAACAATACAACGTACCCATAATTGCATTTTCATCCGACATAAAGGTGGCATCAAAAGGTATTTATCTACTATCTTTTCCACCTGAATCAGAAATCAATCGACTAGTAAATTATGCCGCTTCCAAAAGATTAAAGCGTTATGCTTATTTAGGTCCAGAGAGCAGATATGGCTTAAGGGTACAGAAAGAGTTTGTTGACGCCGTAATTAATACCGGGGGTGAAATAACAGGATCAGAAACATATACGGGTAATGATATTGCAGAAATGCAAGAACCTGCAAAAAAACTCGCAGACTTTTATGTTAAAGGTGTAAAAAAAATAAGAAAGAATAATGGAAGAGGCCTAATGTCATATGATGCAATACTCCTTCCTGAAGGAGGCACATCCTTATTATCTCTAGCGCCATTACTCCCCTATTTTGATGTTGATCCAACTAAAGTACAGTTTCTTGGGACTAGTCTCTGGAAAAATGAAGAGACAGTAAGAGAGCCTGCCTTAAACGGGGGTATTTTTGCAGCTGCAGACGATAAAAATAAAGTAAAATTTCTTTCTGATTACGAAAAAATCTTTGAGGAAGAGCCCTCACGCCTTGCACCTTTAGCCTATGACGCTTTAACTATAAGTGAAACCGTAACTAAAGACTCATCGAGTTCAATCATAGAAAATATTGAAAGAATAGAGGGCTTTTATGGTATTGACGGGTTAGTTAGATTTGGAAATGACGGTATACCCGAACGCGGGCTTGCAATTTACAAAATTGAAAATGGGCGCTTTAAAGTTATCAGCCCCGCCCCTAAAAGTTTTTCACTCGAACTAAATTAGAATTTCTCTTGTAATATGATCAAGTACATTTCGGCCTTTACGGCTTGTGCTTAATTTGTCCCCTTCTATTAGCAAAAAACCATCATCAACAAAATTATTTATTTTTTGCTTCGGTAGTGATTGTCCCGACAACGCCTCATACTTTTGGATAGAAATTCCATTATCCACTCTTAGACCCATTATGATATATTCACTTGACCATTCCTGTGGTGATAATTTTTCTCGTGTCTCTAATCCATGGCCCATTAATTCTATGTTTTGCATGTAATCTTGAGGGCGCATTTTAGAAATCGTAGAGTATCTTGAATTATGGAGTGTAACTCGTCCATGGGCCCCAGGCCCCACACCAACATAATCTAACCCTTTCCAATAAGTTAAATTGTGCTGGGACTGATGACTTAGCTTAGCAAAATTGGAAACTTCATAATGCTCAAAACCAGCAGAAATTAATTTTTCAACGATAGTGTCATAGAAATCTGCGCTCTGATCGGCCGTTACAGATTTTTTATTCCCTCTAATCTCAGACTTATGAAATGCAGTGCCCTCTTCAATCGTTAGTTGATAAGTTGAAATGTGATCGACTCCAGTTTTGATAGCTTCAGTTATATCATTATGTAACAATAGTTCATCTTGTCCTTTCCAACCAAAAATTAAATCGATCGACACTGAAGGAAAAGTATTTTTGGCTAGCTCAATTGATCTCTTTGCTTGTACAGAATTATGGTCTCGGCCTAAATTTTTTAATGCAACATCGTAGAAACTCTGTACGCCAAGAGAAAGTCTATTAACGCCTGACTTTGCATAAGCTTCCCAACGTTCTTTATTCATATCTATGGGATTAGCTTCAAGTGTGATTTCACAAGAAAGCTTTAAATTCCAAAGAGACTTTATTCTTGATATAACAGAATAGATATCCTCAGAAGACATCAAAGACGGCGTACCTCCGCCGAAATGGATAGAGGTTACTGATCGCGGACCAGTCCATTCGCGCCAAAAAGATAAATCTGTCAAAATAGCAGGTATTAAATTGATTTCGTCTTTTTGCTTATAGACGTTAAAATCGCAATACGGGCAAATTCTGGAACAAAAAGGCCAATGAACATATATTGCTAAACCTTCAGACACTTAAAAGTGATTCATTATTAGTTTTTCAAACGCTCTAGCCCTATGGCTTTTAGCGTGTTTCTTAATAGGGTTCATCTCGCCAAATGTTTTTATATCTCCTTCTGCTAAGAATATTGGGTCGTACCCGAAGCCTCTCTCTCCGCGGGGCGGCCAAACAATTTCACCATGAACTTTACCAAGATAGGTGAATTTTTTTCCGGAAGGAAAGGCAAGGCATAAGGCACAAACAAAATGAGCGCTTCTATCTTTCGATTTAAGAAGGTCATTGACGTGCCACATAGCCATAGAAAAATCACGCCCACCACCCTCAGATTTAGGTTTATTAGCCCAGCGGGCGGAATATATCCCGGGGTCACCATTTAATGATTCCACAACTAATCCACTGTCATCAGATAGAGAGGGCAGGCCTGAAGCTATAGCCGCAGCATTTGCTTTTAACTCTGCATTACCAGTAAATGTTAATTCTGTTTCTACGGGTTCATCCAAAGAAAGTTCAGCTGCACTCAGGGTAGTTACTCCATATGGAATAAGTAATTCTCTTATTTCGCGAACTTTTCCTTCATTATGTGACGCTACAACTATTTTATTTAATATACTCATTAATTTTTTGACCTAGTTTCGACAGGTTTCTTAATCAAGGCAAAAGCTATCATTAGAATTTGCTATTTTATATCCGCGTTCACTAATATTTTTATAGGCCGATGAAGTAAAAAATCTAGCTGGATTTGTATGATTTAAGTGAATAAAGTATACCTTGTTCTTTTCAGTCTCAGGTAAATTATCAAACACCTCCATAGTCTCTACCATCCTAGGATGAGGAATTTCTGACATATCTCTTCCTGGCAACTCATTGTTATCAAAGAATGTAGCATCTAAAAAAGCAAGGTCAACGGCAGCGACACGCTCCTGAAGGCTGTGTCCGTATTCACTTTCCCACTCTGACCAGCTATCTATATCGGGCAAAAATAGAACTGACTTTTTAGAAGATTTAATTTCAAATGCTACGGTTTCGGAAAACTCATCTCTATGAGGAACTTGATAAGGTTTAACTTTTATGCCTCCTGAAAGTTCAACCAATACTTGGTCGGCAAGGGGGAATATTTCAATGTTTTTGTAATCAACTAATTGAGACCATGGACCATTGTTTCTTAAGAACTTTTCCATACGAGGCATCGCAAAAACGTTCAAACTCTTAGTGGCTGCTGATTCATGGCCCAAAAACATCAACCCTGCATAGTGACCAATGTGAGCATGAGTTATAAAAATACCTGATATCCCTAAGGGATCGCCATTTAATGACGTTGATATTTTATCAAGGCTGAAAAGTTGCTCCTTAATATCGGGGGTGGCTTCGAATAAATATCTGTCCTTAGTTTTTCTATTTATTATAGCAGCGGATGTTGCGGTGTTTCTGTGTAATACATTTCTCCAAGCAGGGTCATCATTAACTCCAATTTGGGGTGACCCGGCATCTTGTGAGGCTCCCAATATGACAAATTCAACATTACATAAGTTATTTAAACTTTGGGCGTTGCTAGTTTCCAATAAGAGCACAAAAAAGAAACTCAAAATTATATAAAAAGCACTGCGCAATTATTTCATTGCTTTCTCTTGATACTCGCAGATAGTTTTGATGCCTAAAGATGCAAGGCGTGTAAGTTCTGTCATTTCATCTTGTGAAAAAGGCGTATCCTCAGCGCTAACTTGCACTTCTATGACACCTCCACTAGCCGTTAAAACAAAGTTGGCATCCGCTTGAGCAGCGCTATCCTCCAGGTACTCAAGGTCCAGTCTACATTCACCGTCAACAATTCCACAACTCACAGCTGCCATTCTGTCCGTAACAGGGTTTTCCTCAATTAAACCTTTTTCTACTAAACTCTCACAAGCTTTGTATAAAGCAACCCATGCGCCAGATATTGAAGCCGTTCTAGTGCCCCCATCTGCTTGCATAACATCGCAATCTATAATAATTTGTCTTTCGCCTAATTTTTTTAAATTAACAACTGCACGCAATGACCTGCCAATTAAACGTTGTATTTCAACAGTACGCCCGCCCTGCTTTCCTCTAGCTGCTTCACGTGAATTACGAGAGTGAGTAGAACGTGGTAACATCCCATATTCGGCTGTAACCCACCCCTTGCCCTTGCCCCTCATCCACCGAGGTACATTTTCATCAACAGAGGCTGTGCAAAGTACGTGAGTGTTTCCAAACTTAACTAAACAAGAACCTTCTGCATACAGAGACACCCCAGGCTCAAATGTAACTAAACGTAAATTTTCTCGTAATCTATTATTGGGGCGCATCAACTTTCCTTTTTTACCGTTCTCCAACTAAACTAAGGACGCACATATGGCCAGACAATTTAAACAAACATAATATAAATATTAAATTTCTTTTAAAACGTTTCAATAAGATAATTATTATAGAAGTGTTGGTGTACTATAAACTATCTTTAGTTTATATCAATTGAAGCACTTGACATTTTCATCCAGCAAACCGATCTGACATTCATCTGGTAGAAGAAAGTACAAAAATGAAAAATAAAAATAAAGATATCGATATGAAAGATATAGAGCTTGATAAAGATGGGCTACCTTCAGATGAAGACTTAGACAGACTTCAAAGAGTTATCGACATGGAAATAGACGGCGTTTCACACAAATTACCAGAATCAGAATCTGTTGATTCTGAACAAAATGAAGATAAAATCAGAATAGAAAGCTTAGAGTTAGAGCTATCAAGCCTAAAAGATAAGGCGCTTCGCGCAATGGCGGATGCTGATAATGTAAAAAAACGGGCCGAAAGAGAAATAAGCGCCGCAAAAACTTTTGGTATCGAACGCTTTGCAGTAGATATGCTATCTGTGCATGATAATTTATCTCGAGCATTGCTTACTCTTGATGGTAAAACTCGTGATGACATGGGGGCAAATGCAAAAAATCTACTTGACGGCATTGAACTTACTGAAAAAGATTTAATATTAACACTCTCAAGACACGGCGTTAAGCCTGTACTAGGTGTAGGAAGTAAGTTTGATCCGAATGTGCATCAAGCCGTAGCTCAAATTCCATCAGACGAGGAAAAGGGTAATGTTGCAACTGTTATGCAAACCGGCTTTACGCTAGGCGACAGAACCCTTCGAGCAGCTATGGTAGCTGTTAGTACAGGGCCAAGTAAAAAATAAAATATAAATTGATTAATTCGAAACATATAAATTGAAATTCATTTACTTAGCCATTGACCATGCCAGAACTACCTGAAGTCGAAACAGTAAAGCGTGGACTTGAGCCAGTAATGCAGGGATTTAAGTTTGAACGAGTCACACTTAATCGATTAAATTTAAGATTTCCGTTTGATAAAAATTTTATAAGTAGAATCCAAGGAAAAATATTAACCTCACTGATTAGGAGGGGTAAATTTTTAAAGGCAACTCTTTCTTCAAATGATGTTTTATATATGCACCTCGGAATGAGCGGAAGGTTTTCTATAGATAATGACCTAACAGCAGTATATAATTCAAACAATTCCACTAACCCAAAGCATAATCATGTTATATTTGAAATGAGTAATGGTGTTGTGGTAACTTATAATGATCCACGTAGGTTCGGCTTCATGGAGCTAATAGCGCCAGGTGAACCCTCGAGATTAGATAAAATGGGTCCAGAGCCATTGGACAACATGTTTAACGCGCCTTACTTATTTAATAAACTATCTGGTAAAAAGAGCGCCATTAAATCTGCTTTATTAGATCAAAGTATCATAGGTGGATTAGGTAATATTTATGTTTGTGAAGCTATTTTTAAAGCAAAGATTTCTCCAAAACGGCTCGCTGGGTCGCTAACTATTAAAGAAACTGAAACATTAGTGAATGAAATAAAAGGCGTCATAAAAAAAGCAATTGAAGCAGGTGGATCCTCTTTAAAAGACTTTGCAAGTGTTGATGGAAACTTAGGCTACTTTCAGCATAGTTTTGAGGTTTACGGACAAGAAAAAAAGCCATGCGTCGTATGTGAAACCCCTATAGAAAGAATTATACAAAGCGGAAGAAGTAGTTTTTATTGCAAAGCATGCCAAAAATAATTTTTATTTAGTGTCCGCTTGAAAGAAATAAATTGCACGTGTAAAGACTGCAAAAAAATATGGAGCTCCTTATGGGCTATGACATGATAGAAATTACAAAAGAAGGCGCCGTAGCAACCATAAAGCTAGATAGGCCCAAAGCACTAAATGCACTCTGCTCTCAGATGATGGCAGAAATGGCAGATGCACTTTCAACGATAAGTATAGATGATAAAATTGGCTGTGTTATACTATGTGGGTCCGAGAAAGCTTTTGCTGCGGGTGCAGATATAAAAGAAATGGCAGATCTAGAATATTTAAATATTTATAAAAGTGATATATTCTCAAATCATGAAGCAATTGTTCGCTTTAGAAAGCCAATTATTGCAGCAGTATCCGGTTATGCGTTAGGCGGGGGGTGCGAAATTGCTATGATGTGTGATTTCATAATAGCTGCTGATAATGCAAAATTTGGTCAACCCGAAATTAATCTCGGAGTGATGCCAGGGATAGGCGGCACACAAAGACTCATAAGAGCTGTTGGAAAATCAAAAGCAATGGATATGTGTCTCACAGGAAGAATGATGGATGCTATGGAAGCATTGTCATCCAACTTAGTTTCACGCGTTGTACCCTTAGACAAACTTATGGAAGAAGCGCATGCTGCAGCTTTAAAAATCGCAGGCCAAAGTCAACCCATCTCTATGATGACAAAAGAGACAATAAACGCCTCATTTGAGCTTACATTGAGTCAAGGAGTGCGCTTAGAGCGACAAGTTTTCCAATCTATGTTTACCACAGAAGACCAAAAAGAGGGTATGGCGGCTTTCACTGAAAAGCGAAAACCACACTTCAAGAATAAATAACTATTATCCGCGATTAACTTTAAAGAATGAATATCGCTGTTGACGTGATAAATTTGCGCGTATATAGGCGGCCACAGAAATAAGATTTCAAGTAAACAAACCGAGGAATGTATGGCTAATACAGCATCCGCTAAAAAAGCAGTCCGATCACAAGGACGAAAAACAGACGTAAATAGAAATCGTCGCACAATGGTCAAAACCAATCTGCGTGGTGTGGAAGATGCAATTACAAAAGGCGATAAAGCGGCTGCAGTAGAAGCGCTTAAATCAGCTGAGCCAGCTATGATGAGAGCTGTAACAAAAGGCGTCTTTCATAAAAACACTGCTTCAAGAAAAATATCACGCTTATCTAAGCGAGTTAAATCTATGAAGTAATCTATATTAGATAGATTACTAATTTAACCGCTCATTGGGCGGTTTTTTTTTACTTTCGTAGCGAGAAGAAAAATTTAATCTAAAATATAAAACAATTCCTAATTAGGTGTATTTTAATAACTAAATAAAACCTAACTAAAGGCCAGTTAAACACTTTGTTAAAAAAAAGTTAAAAAAAATTAATTTTTTTTTAACGCTATATCACTGCAATAATTACCTTTTTTAGAGTCAACAGAAAATGATGTCATTTTTACGATTCATTGCTGTTGACGTGGCGCTAAAGAGTCGGTTTATAGGAGATCAGGATAGTTTCTCTCAGGGGCATTATCTTCCAAGGGTGAATAAAGTTTGCAATGTTAATTAAGAACTTTTTGTCCAAAAATTATATTTAAAAACAATGGGTTAACCACTTAACCCATTCAGAAGCATGCGGAGTCTTTTAGGTGTCTGACAAAGATCATATTTTGTCTAATGTTGCGGATCAGGAAAAAGATCTACCTGCACCAAATCTTTACACTGGCGAGCCTCCATTGCAAAGCGCACACAACACCTGGAATAAAGTTAGAAGTGACCTAGCTTACGCACTTGGCTCTAATATTCACAGGTCATGGACTGGAAGATTACGAGTTGCATCTGCTAATGACCGGACGGTAGATCTAAGTGCTCCCACTCGCTTTATAGCATCAAAAATTGAATCAAATTATGCCGAAACAGTAAGGCGACTTTGGAAAAAACACGATATGGTAGAGCCGGCTCGTGATGTCACATTCTCATCAGCAGGAGGAAAAGCCTCCACTGTAACAAAGCCAACCATAAAGTTACAAAACAAGGGCCACAAACAAATTACTTCTCAACCTGAACATAAATACCTACAAGAAATGGCCAAGCCCATGGGTGATAGCCCTAGGGATCGCTTTACATTTGATAATTTTGTTGTTGGAAGCTCAAATGAGCTCGCATTTGCAGTAGCTAGGCAAGTAGCTAGTTGTCGAGAGGCTCAATATAATCCCGTGGTTATTCACGGAACAAATGGAATGGGGAAAACTCATCTTCTTTATGCGATTCAGAAGGCAGTAAAGCAAACAGACCCAAACTATAGAATAAAGCTTATCTCGTCCGAAGCATTTGTTAGTGGTTTTGTAAGTTCGGTGCGAGGTGGTAATGGTCGTGAAGCAATTGATGCCTTTAAGTCATCACTAAGAAATGTTGATTTACTGATAATTGATGATGCCCACTTTATAGCTGACAAACCAAGTAGTCAGGAAGAGCTTTTACATACTCTTATTTCATTAGTTGACGAAGGGCGTCAGATACTAATAGCAGCTGACCGCCATCCGGATAGAATTGAAAAGGCCACTGAACGGCTTAAATCATACCTTTCCTCTGGTCTCGTTTGTAAAATTGGATCTGCAGACTATGAGTTACGGCTGCGAATATTAGATAGGCTTATAGCGAGGCATCGCGCTAGTGGTAATGAAAGTTTAGCAATACCTCAAAATGCACGTGACCACCTGGCGGCAAGAATGAACGCAACACCTAGAGACCTTGAAGGTGCATTTAATCAAATTGTTGCGCAGAGCGAGCTTTTGGGTACTCCCATTACTCTAGAAACTGTTCAAGAAACATTATCAGACTCTAGGTATACAACTGGTCAGCGCTTAACGGTAGACAGGATACAAAAAGCAGTCTGTGATGAGTTTCGCGTAACTTTAACGGATATGACGTCCAAGCGGCGGGCGCGAGTTATTGCAAGACCAAGACAAGTTGCTATGTATTTATCGAAGAAGCTTACGAAAAGATCACTACCAGATATTGGAAGGAGGTTTGGGGGAAGAGACCATACAACCGTTATGCATGCGGTTAAGCGCGTTGACACCCTCCGGTCAGAAGATCCGTCTCTTAATGCACAAATTGAATTAGTTGAAAGTAATTTAAAAAGCTAAAATAATAGTTTCTAATTGCTCTTTTTGTGGAATTGCCCATATTTTCTATAGCGTAGCAAATAACCTCCAATAATTGATTCCATAGACTCAGCCCTTATTCCAAGCTTCGAGAACCCCAGAGCATTATCTGAAACTACATTATCTCTTTTTAAATTCTTAACTTGGTCTCTAGTAAGGAATGGAGAAATAAAAGGCAGGGAACCAGAAACCTCACCTAAAAACCCCAAGAAATTTGCTGCAACCCAAGGTACAGGAATTAATAGTCTTTTCCTGTGAACTGTCTGTAACATAATCTGCATTAACTCTTTAAAACTATATACTCTGGGGCCGCCTAACTCATAGTTATTTCCAGACGTACCCTCGCCGGCCAATTTTGCAATGGCTTTAGCTACATCATTTACGTAAACTGGCTGAAACAATGAGCTCCCCCCGCCTAATAATGGAATGAAAGGAGATAATTGAGACATTGATGCGAAACGATTAAAAAAACTATCCTCGGCACCAAAAATTATTGAGGGTCTTATAATATCTGAACTGGGGAGAACATCGCGAATGATTTTTTCTCCCTTAGCCTTTGTTGATGAGTAATCACTATCACTATTTAAATCAGCACCTAGAGCTGAAACCTGAATAAAATTTGTAACGCCATGTGCCTTTGATTTTTTTACTAAAGTCTCAACTCCTCGTACGTGGAGTGCTTCAAAATTTTGGCTTCCTTTCTCAAAAAGTAAGGCTACTAGGTTAATAACCGCATCTGAGCCCACGATAGCCGCATCAACTGATTTTTCAAATCTTAAATTTGCTTGGACTAGCTGCACTTGACCAACGTTCCCTATTACTTTTAACTCTTGAGCTGTATGTGGACGGCGAACAGCGACACGCACACGCCATCCCTCTTTTACAAGAGCTCTGACGACATATTTTCCTAAGAAACCAGAGCCTCCAAAAACAGTTACTAGGCCTTTGTTCATTTTTTACCTTTAAAATAAATTTCACCAGATCGGTTAAACGCCTTTATCCGAACTGTCTATTAATTTAAAGATAAAATTAATCCTTCGCTTGCCTGCTCTATTAAATCTAACACGTCATTAAAGCCGTCCTTGCCGCCGTAATAAGGGTCAGGAACTTCATCTAGTCTAGACCCTGTTGAAAAATTTAGAAAAAGACTTATTTTTGGAACTAAATATTCTGGACACATCATAATCAAATCTTGATAGTTACTTTTGTCCATAGCCAATATATAATCATATTCTAAAAAGTCTTTTTGGGAAATTTTCTTAGAGATTTGGCCCTGAAAATCATAGCCTCGTTTCATACCTGCTTTAATACTTCTTTCATCAGGGGGCTCTCCCTCATGCCATGCCCCCGTACCAGCGCTCGAGACTTTAAAGTCATAACCAGCTTGTTTAGCCTGAAACTTAAACACTGCCTCCGCAGTTGGCGATCTACAAATATTACCTAAGCAAACAAATAAAAAGCTTTTCATGTCACAAACCTATAAAATAAACTTAAATTAACAAAAATTATATTAAAAGAAAATCACTGATCTGAAATCCTATACTTGCCCATAAGCCTATCATCGCTTAGGACTTTATTAAAATCAATTTAAGTGAAGGATACTTAATGGCTGGCCATTCAAAATGGGCTAATATTCAACACCGTAAAGGTCGGCAGGATAAGGCTCGCTCAAAACTTTTTTCAAAACTTGCAAAAGATATAGCAATAGCATCAAAAATGGGCGGGGCTGATCCCGATATGAACCCACGCTTACGGTTGGCTATTGCAAATGCAAAAGGCCAATCAATGCCAAAGGATAACATTCAACGTGCTGTTGACAAGGGCGCCGGAGGAGATGGAGAAGACTTCGAAGAAATTCGCTATGAGGGCTTTGGGCCTGGCGGAATAGGTTTTATTGTGGAAGCCAATACTGACAATAAAAATAGAGCCGCAATGGCAGTGAGAACTGCTTTTTCAAAAAATGGGGGGGCTCTAGGGGAAACTGGCTCTGTGGCATTTATGTTCAATCAAGCTGGTAAAATTGAATACCCCTTATCTACCACCGACGAAGACGGTATGATGGAAGCCGCCATAGAAGCTGGCGCAGAAGATTGCGAATCTGATAGCGCAACTGATGATGCATGGGACGAATATGAACCAGTGCATACCGTATGGACTGCACGAGATGAACTCGGAAATATTGCAGCAGAATTAGAAAAAAGTTTCGGCGAAGCCAAGTCAGTAAATCTTGTGTGGAAAGCACAAAACGAAATTGATAACCCAGATCAAGCTCAATCAGTAATTCGCTTGGTGGATGCATTAGAAGATTGCGATGATGTGTCTACAGTATTTCATAATTTTGAACTCACTCCTGCTGCCTTAGAAAAGCTAGAGGAATAATAAATTTATTAACACTAAAGCTAGGGCCTAGTAATGAGCCTCCATTCAATAGATTTTTATTATGACTTTGGTAGTCCAAACGCATACCTAGCATGGAAAGCTATTCAGGGGACTATCTCAAGAACTGGTATTGTAGTTCACATGAAACCAGTTTTAATTGGCGGTATATTTAAGATCACTGGCAACTCACCCCCATGGCAATTAGCTGCCAATATAAAGCCAAAGCTGAGTTATATGGAAATTGAGATAAAGCGCTTCATTGCAGAGCACCATCTTACTAAGTTTAAATTTAACAAAATCTTTCCGATGAACACTTTATTAGCCATGCGAGGGGCTATTGTTTCCCAAGAGCTTGGAATACATAATGATTACATATCTTCAATGTTTAAATCAATCTGGGAAAATAATGAAGACATAAGCAAGCCAGAAAATTTTATAAAATTGTTAAATGATAACGGCATTGATGGTTATAAAATTCTAAAAGCAGCAAATACCAAAGAAATAAAAGAAAAACTTAAAGAACTCACAGGCAAGTCAATTAAACGAGGAGTATTTGGATTGCCTACTTTTTTTTGGAAAGATGAAATTTATTTTGGAAAAGAGTGCATATCACAAATAGAAATTAGCATCACAAGTTATAATAAGTGATGTATCTAAAACTACTCAAAATTTTCGATTATGTTAGTACATTTGAAGGCCGATGAAAAAAGATTCAATAAAGATAACTATACTTGGTGCCGGCTCTATAGGTAGTTATTTAGGAGGGCTAATGATTTCTTCTGAGGCAAAAGTAGAGATGATTGGGCGAGAGTCATTGGCAAAGTCAATTAAGGAGAATGGCCTGAAGCTAACACACTTCAAAAAAGAAACTATTTATTTGCAGCCTGGAAAAATAAATTACGGTACCAACAATACAACAATATCAACTGCTGACATTATCATACTAACAACCAAGTCGCATGATACTAAAGAGGCTGCTAAAATTATAAATAAATATGCAAAAAAAGAAGCCCTTGTGGTCAGTTTTCAGAATGGTGTTCAAAACACTCAAGCGCTCAAGAACGAGTTAGCTCAAGTTGTTTTAGCTGGAGTAGTTCCATTCAATGTAACCGCGAAAGGAAGGGGATGGTATCACTGCGGAACAAATGGAAAGCTCGCTCTAGAATACAGCAAAGACCCTCGTGTTTTAGAGCTAAAAAGTATCTTTGACAAATCTGGCCAGGAACTTACACTTCATAAAAATATTTTATCAGTGCAATGGGGGAAATTATTGGTTAATTTAAACAACGCACTAAACACATTAGCAGGTATTCCTTTGAAATCATGCCTATCGCAGAGAGAATACCGAAAATCATTAGCTCTTGTTATTGAAGAGGCTCTATTAGTTATCAGATCGGCGGGTATAGAGCCCGCTAATTTTGGAGGGGCTCATCCTAGTAAAATGATTAAAATCCTGCGGCTGCCTAACTTACCTTATTCCCTTCTGATGAGAACAGTAGTCAAAATTGATGAAAAAGCGAGGTCTTCAATGCTTGATGATTTAGAATCGGGTAAAAATTCTGAGTTAGATTATTTGCAAGGTGAAATTATAAAACTTGCCAAAAAAAATAACCAAAAGGCAGCTTATAATATCCTAATATATAAAGCTGTTGAAAAAGCATTTAAAACGCATACTTCACCCAAACTTAAGGGTTCAGATATCTATGAAATGTTAACGAATCAGTAGAAATAATTCACATTAACGCTTTCAACGTGTGCGCTTAAAACCTGTTTTCAAGTGTTCACGTATAAACCCTAACGACAGGAAATAAAAAATGAAAATAAAACCCCTTATAACATTTATTTTAGGCGTGAGTTTTTTCACTTTGCAAGCTTGCTCCGGTAGTAATGATCAAGAAAATAAATATTTTTCAAAATCGGAAATTTCTACTATTTTAGAAGAGGTTATATCGCATCCAAGGCGTGAATTGGATATGCCAAGAGATGAGTTTCGTAATCCTAAAGAAACACTTGAATTTTTTGGAATTACTCCGGGCATGAAGGTTGGAGAAATTTGGCCTGGCTGGTACACCCAAATACTTGCACCATATCTAAACAAAATTGACGGAACTTATGTAGCAATTTTGCGTGACGGCCAGAGTGATAAAATACAATCAAGAAATAAAGACTTTATGGAAAAATATGGAAATAAAAAAGACTATGGTACCGTTGAGTTTAGTAAGTTTGGTTCAAAAACAATAGCACCAGCACAGGGTAATTTAGATATGCTTTTATCATTTAGGAATGTTCACAACTGGATGAGTCAAAGCTATGCCAAAGAGGCCTTCAGTCAATTTTATGAAAGTCTCAAGCCAGGTGGAATACTTGGAATAGTTGAACATCGCTTGCCTGAAGAAGCAACGCAAGATCCTACCGCAGGGTCGGGTTATGTTCAAGAAAGTTACATAAAGGATTTAGCCATGCAAGCAGGCTTCGAGTTCATAGCAGACTCTAATATAAATTCAAATCCGCTAGACACTACCAATCACCCCTTTGGCGTCTGGACCTTAAAGCCACGTTCATATGTGCCAAATGAAGCCAGTAAAATCCCTGCTGACTTTGAAGCTGAGGCTTATGAGAGAATTGGAGAATCTGATCGGGCTACATTAAAATTTAAAAAACCGATAAAGACAATAAAATAATTCTGGCGCTTTTAATAATCACAGCCCATAAACCAGTAAGAGTATAATACAAAGGAACTAACCATGGAAAACTCAGATATTGCAATAAAAATGACTGAAGCACTAGTTAAAGCAGGTGGAACAGACAAATCAGTTAAATTCGACTTCGGAGATGATGGACAAGTATTTGCTTCAGGAACTGAGGCTACCACTGAAAATAATGAAGCAGACTGTACAATATCTGTATCTAAAGAAGATTTTATATCTTTAGCGGAAGGAAACCTCGACCCAATGATGGCTTTTATGTCAGGTAAGCTCAAGGTTGCAGGTGATATGTCAGTGGCGATGGGCCTCCAAACAATTTTTTCGAATATGTAATATTTAAAACGTAAAAGAGGAAGTTATCTTCCTTTACTTTATATGGATAATCTAACATCAAAATATGAGAAAGCTGACATAGTTCAGCCAGGGGGGTGCCCAATACCTGAAGCACTTAAGCCCCATATGCAGACCTTCTTTATAAAAAACAATCAAGTTCGTTTGAGGGTAATGCTCGCTAAAGCGCCAGATAAGTCGACTAGAGGGTCTATTATTTTTTCCCCCGGGCGCACTGAATTTATAGAGAAATATTTAGAAACCGCCGCAGATTTTATAGAGCGTGGGTTTAACGTGCTAATAGTTGACCCGCGTGGTCAAGGGCTTTCAGACAGACTTCTAGATGATAAAATAAAAAGCCACATAGAGGACTTCGGGGATTATGTTGATGATCTGGCTTATGCTGTCAAAGAGTTATCACTCTCACTTCCACAACCGCACGTCCTAATGGGACACTCAATGGGTGGAACTATAGTACTTCAATCCATTTTGCGTGGAGACATAAAACCCGCAGCTGTTATTTGCTCGGCTCCAATGCTAGGTTTATTTGATCTAGATACTTCAATTATGAAATTAGCCATTAAAGGGCTCTCAGCACTAGGGCTTAAAACAAAAAATTTACCTCTGCAGAGGCAACGTAATGGCTTACCTGTACCATTTAACATAAATAAATTAACATCGGACAAAGACAGGTATCGGCATTGGGCAGCTTACTTCCAAACATCTCCCCGTCTACGAGTTGGGCCCCCAACTTATGGATGGATTGTTCAAGCCCTTAAAGCAATGACATGGGTAAATTCAAATGCACGCCAACTTAAAACTCCATGTTTAATAGTGGCGGCAGGTGCAGATCCAATAGTTGACCCCTCTTCTAATGAAAATTTTGCCTCCCTGTCACAGTCTAATTATAGAGTTGTCCCTGGTGCACTGCATGAGCTCCTACTTGAAAGAGATATTTATCGTGATCAATTTCTTGATGCTTTCGACAGCTTTTTAAAAAAATTCAAAATATAAGTTAAAGCCCCGCCTTTAGGGCATCTATTATTTTAGGTAATAAAAATGGATCCCCGACCGCTATAATACGGCCCCCATTTACAGCAGATCCCCCTTCCCAATTTGTAAGTTTCCCTCCAGCGCCTTCAATAACAGGCACTAATGCCCTTACATCGCATGGCTTCAGTAATGCTTCTATTACCACATCCATTCTACCAAGAGCGATCTGACCATAGGCATAGGCATCTAAGCCCAATCTTGAAAACCGAACAATTTTGCGAATATTGTTATATACTCTTAATTCAGACTCATTAAGCATCGCCAAAGGTTCTGTGCATCCCAAAATTGCTTTCGTTAAGTCACCTCCACAATTTCGCGAACTAAGCTTTTTTTCTCTACCTTCATGTATTAACCACGAATAATTAGGTGATCCAAAAAATTGCTTATCTTGGGCCGCCACATCAATTAAACCCAAAACAGGATTATTTTTAAAGCTAACGGCGATAAGTGTGCTCCATACAGGTATCCCTGCAACAAACCCTCTGGTTCCATCGATTGGGTCAAGAGTCCAAAGCCATTCATTACTGCCATGAATATCACTCAACTCTTCTCCTTCTATGGAGTCGTACGGGAAAGCACTTAATATCAATTCTCTCATAACTCGCTCGGCTTCTATATCAGCTTCTGTTACTGGGTCGTAATTCCTGCCCTCAGCTTTATTAACTACAGCCATATCTTTTTTAAATAATGGCAACGTTATGCTTCTTGCCGCTTCAGCAAGCTTTCCAATTAAGCCTTGCCGTGCCGATAACTCGGATTGATCATACTTTAGCACTATTGAGGCTATCTTGGGGGCATTCGAGCGCCAGCATCTGTACGAATATATTCACCATTAATATAAGTGTGTTCACACATAAACTCAACTACTTGAGAGTATTCCGATGCATCGCCAAAGCGGTTGGGAAACTGAAGGTGCGCACGAAGCGCGTCTTTAACATTATCATTCATCTGACCATAGATTGGTGTCTCATAGAACCCTGGGAGAATTGTATTTACGCGTATCCCTTCTCGGGCCAAATCTCGGGCCATAGGCAGTGCCATAGCTAAGATACCACCCTTTGATGCAGAATATGCTACTTGGCCAATTTGGCCATCTTGGGCTGCAACAGAGGCCGTATTAATGACAACCCCTCTTTCTCCATCTGGCTCAATGGGATCAAGAGTCATCATCCCAGCTGCTGATTTAGAAGCACATAAGAATGAGCCAATCAAATTTATATTTATAATCCTAACATACCTATCGACATCGTGCGGGATAATCGCACCATTTTCTCGATTTCGAGAAACAGTTTTCTCTGCTCCGCCTATCCCGGCGCAATTAACAAGAATGCGTTCTTGGCCATTAACACTCCTGACAGCCTCAAAGCCTTGATCTACGCTTTCATTATCAGCTACATTAACTTTAACGAAAACACCTCCGATCTCAGAAGCTACTGCCTTACCTCTTTCATCGTTCATATCAAAAATTCCAACCTTAACACCTTTTGATGCGAGGCCTCTGGCAGTTGCTTCTCCAAGGCCCGATGCGCCTCCTGTAACAATTGCAACTTTTGAGGAGTCTAGTTTCATATTTTTCTCCGTTTTCCGATGACTATACAGAAGAGTTAAGATTAAGAACTTCTATTTTCAAGCCATTTCTTATATCGTTTAGTTTGCAGTGAGTTCTTTATCTGCTGAGCTATAACAGAAAGCAATGGTTTGGGCTTACGTAACGGAAAGCGCCCATCCCCCATTCGATAGAGATTCATTTTTGTCATTGCCATATTAGCAAGTCCTTTGAAAAGTGGATTTTTCCAATTAACTTCAGGTAAGGCCACCTCAAGGTTTTTTCCTTCTTTCCAATCATTAGGTATATTTGGGTTGTAGCCCATAGCTCGGGCTATTCCTATCATTTCAACATCACCACTTTTTAATGCGGACTCAACACTGCTCCGTTTTGTTACTCCCCCAGTTACCATCAAGGGCATATTTGCTGAAGCATTGATATCCTTTGCAAAATCCAAAAAGTACATTTCACGGTCTTTTGTACTTTGAGCTCTACCGTCCTCTGCCATACCCATCATGGCTGCCGATTCATAACTTCCGCCTGATATTTCTACAAAATCAACACTTTCACCGTTCAGCCACTCAACAACTTTTTTTGCATCTCCCACATCATATCCGCCTTTTTGAAAATCAGCTGAATTAAGCTTAACGGCTACCCCAAATTTTGGCTCAACACGAGCGCGAACCTCTCTGACTACTTCAAGTAAAAATTTCATTCTATTGTCAAGAGAGCCGCCCCATTCATCATCGCGCAAGTTGGTTAAAGGGGAAAGAAATTGTGCTATCAAATAACCATGTGCAGCATGGATTTGGACTCCATCAAAACCGCTAATTTCTGCTGCGTGCGCGGTATCGGCAAATTGCTTTATTATTCCTCTTATTTCATCAGAGGTTAAAGCTCTAGCGTGATCAAACATTTTCTCTGCCGGTCCTTCCATTTTAACTCGGGTAGCAGATGCTGATACAGGCTCGGTACCTTGCGTGGCATATATCTGTCTACCAGGATGGCTGATTTGCATGTAAACTTTAGCTCCCCGTGACTTAGCCGCTGAAGACCATGTTTCAAATCTTTCACGATTATCTTTTTCAGCTAAAGTCTTGTCGCCAAGGTATACTCCCCCTGGTCCAGTCATAGCTGTTGGTGAAACCATCACATTTCCAGTTAATATCAACCCGGCACCGCCGTCGGCCCACTTTTGATATAAGTTCACTAATGTTGGTCCTGGTATTTGCCCCTTATCGGCCATATTTTCTTCCATTGCAGCCTTGCAAAGCCTATTCATTACTACTTGACCATTAGGAAGCGTAAGTGGTTTAAAAATATTAGACATATATTACTTCTTTATTATTTAAATTTATTATCCGTTGCTTAATAGAGGTAGCAACAACTAATCAATTAGTTATTTAAGCTGCAACAGCATTAACTCTTCTCATCGTCAAGTTTATTCTGCCTCCCTTTGGAACTAAATCACTTTCCCCGTAAAATACCTTCGTTATTGCATGATGGCATAGTCGCGACTCCCCTCCCATTACAATAACATCGCCTGAACATAACTTTAGTGGCAATGTTGGCCCCCCTCTTTTTAAGCCTCCAATCCTAAATATCGCAGGGTCTCCCAAAGAAACGGATACAACAGGCGCATTAAAATTATTTTCATCATTATCTACATGCATACCCATTTTAGATTTCGTTTCAGGTCTATACCAGTTTATAAGTGTTGCCTCAGGAGGATGCATAAAACCAGAAACAGCAAACCATAACCTTTCTAACGTAGCAGGTATAGTTGGCCAAGCTCGGCCAGTTTGCGGATGAAGCCTTTCATATCTATAACCATTTTGTTTATCAGTTACCCATCCTAATGGACCAAAATTACTCATGACTACAGAAAGAGGGTGGCCTGTGCGAGGCATAGTAGGCTGAAAAAAAGGAGCTTCAGCGATGGCTAATTTAACTTGAGTAATAAGCTCCTTCTGTTCTTCATAGTTAAAAAATTCTGGATAATGAACAAATCCAATAGGGAAATTAGGAGAAATTAAAGACATAGTTGACTTTATATGCTGGAGTTTGAATCTCCAACGTATATTTACAATTTATAATTATATTAAAATCAATGACTTAAGTTAATTATGTTTTAAAAAATAACTATTTTTAGAGCCGTTGCCCTTGAAGCCAAGAAATTGGTTCCCATATCCATCACAACAGCCAGGCAATTAAGGTTTTGGCGGAAACATATTAACTAGTGGCTACAAATCAAAGCCCCAAAATGGAGAATTACAATGTCGAAAGTTATCGGTATTGACCTTGGAACAACCAACTCATGCGTTTCTGTAATGGATGGAGACAAAGCGAGAGTAATTGAAAATTCTGAAGGCGTGAGAACAACTCCTTCAGTCGTAGCCTTCACAGATGGTGGAGAGCGATTGATTGGACAAACAGCTCGCAGACAAGCAGTAACAAACCCAGACCACACATACTTTGCAGTTAAACGCCTAATAGGAAGGGCCATGACTGACCCTGCCGTGAAAAAAGACTCGAAGCTTGTGCCTTATCAAATCGTAAAAGGCAAAGGTGGAGATGCGTATGTGCAAGGAAGAGATAAGGCCCTTTCTCCTTCTGAAATTTCCGCAATGATCCTCACAAAAATGAAAGAAACCGCAAGTGATTTTCTAGGCTCAGAGGTTACACAAGCTGTGATTACAGTACCCGCCTACTTTAATGACGCTCAACGCCAGGCAACAAAAGATGCAGGCAAAATAGCTGGCCTTGAAGTACTAAGAATTATAAATGAGCCCACAGCTGCCGCTCTTGCATATGGAATGAATAAAGAAGATGGTAAAACAATTGCTGTCTATGACCTTGGTGGTGGTACATTTGACGTATCTATTTTAGAAATAGGTGACGGGGTATTTGAGGTTAAAGCTACCAATGGGGATACATTCCTCGGAGGTGAGGACTTTGATATGCACATAGTTGAATACTTCAATGATGAGTTTAAAAAAGAAAGCGGTATTGATCTAAAATCAGATAAGCTTGCTCTTCAGCGCCTAAGAGAAGAAGCAGAAAAAGCCAAAAAAGAGCTTTCAACTGCTTCCTCATATGAAGTTAATCTGCCGTTTATAACTGCAGACGCAACTGGACCGAAACACTTCAATATGAAATTAACGCGGGCAAAGCTTGAATCCCTTGTTGCAGATTTAATAAAGAGAACAATTGCTCCATGTAAAAAAGCTCTTACTGACGCAGGCTTAAAAGCCGGGGATATTGATGAAATTGTTCTTGTTGGAGGCATGACACGTATGCCAGCAGTTCAAGAAGCTGTAACCAAGTTTTTCGGTAAAGAGCCCCATAAAGGTGTCAATCCTGATGAAGTAGTAGCTATGGGTGCCGCAATTCAGGCTGGAGTTCTACAAGGCGACGTCAAAGATGTATTGCTCCTTGATGTAACGCCACTATCCTTAGGCATTGAAACCGAAGGCGGTGTATTTACCCGTATGATTGACCGCAACACAACAATTCCAACCAAAAAGAGTCAGGTCTACTCCACAGCAGCAGACAATCAGTCAGCCGTTACAATTAGAGTGTCCCAAGGCGAAAGAGAAATGGCTGCTGACAATAAATTGTTGGGGCAATTTGACCTTGTTGGTATACCTCCGGCTCCTCGCGGCATGCCACAAATTGAAGTTACCTTCGATATTGATGCTAATGGTATTGTCAACGTGTCTGCTAAAGATAATGCGACAGGCAAAGAGCAGCAAATCAGAATACAAGCTTCAGGTGGACTCTCCGATGCGGATATCGAGGCGATGGTTAAAGACGCAGAAATGAATGCTGATGAAGATAAAGAGCGCCGTGAGTTAGCAGAAGCTCGTAACAAGGCGGAGGCTTCAATTCATCAAGCAGAAACATCCTTGAAAGACCATGGGGATAAAGCTGAAGAAGAACTTAAATCTGAAATTGAAGCTGCTGTTAATGAACTGAAAGAATTAAAAGACTCAGAAGATACTGCAGAAATACAAGATAAAACTGAAGTACTTTCGGCCGCTCTTATGAAAATGGGAGCTGCCATGTATGAAAGTGCGTCTGCTGAAGAAGATACAGGTCCCGCGAAAGAAGCGGATGATGCTGAAGACGATATCGTGGATGCAGAGTTTGAAGATGTGGAAGACGAGGAAAAAGCTTAATATATTCCAAATCAATTTATAATAAGCGAGCCCCGTATGTTTTTAAATATAAGCATGCGGGGCTTTTACTTCCATAAATAAATTCTCTCAATAATAGAATGTGAAGCTACATTGAATTTTCAACCCCCAACAACTATCTAACTACTGTAAATTAGAATTAAACTGACTCTCAAGAAGGCATGCCATGTCAAAACGTGACTATTACGACGTACTAGGTGTAGACAAGACGGCCGACGAAAAAACTATGAAGTCATCCTTTCGAAAGAAAGCTATGGACTGTCACCCCGATAGACATCCCGACGACCCCCAAGCCGAAGCACGGTTTAAAGAATTGAATGAAGCATATGGTGTGTTATCAGATAGCCAAAAACGATCTGCTTATGACCGCATGGGCCACCGTGCATTTGAACAAGGTGGCATGGGCGGAGGATCGGGGGGCTTCCAAGATTTTGGCGATATATTTTCACAAATTTTTGGTGGCGGAGGCTCAAGTGGGGGGTTTTCTGACATGTTCGGTGGCGGCGGACGGCGCCAAGAAGCTGCTAGAGGGTCTGACCTCAGGTATGAGATGGATATTTCTCTTGAAGAAGCATTTAATGGAAAAGACGTAGATATAACAATCCCTATTGCTGGTGATTGTGACCGTTGTGACGGCTTGGGTGCCGAGCCTGGAGCCTCTATAGAAACCTGCGGAACCTGCAGTGGTTCAGGCAAAGTACGAACTCAACAAGGATTTTTTACCATGGAGCGCGCTTGCTCAACATGTGGGGGGCAAGGGGAATATGTATCTAATCCATGTAGGAAGTGTGATGGGCAAGGCCAGATAAGACAAAAAACAGATCTAGATGTTTCGATTCCAGCTGGAGTTGAAGACGGCACTAGAATTAGGCTATCTGGCCAGGGAGATGCTGCCCCCCGTGGAAGAGGGCAGTCAGGAGATCTTTACATTTTCATTTCAGTAAAACCACATGAATTATTTGAACGCGAAGGCCCAAATTTATTCTGTAATGCCCCCCTACCAATGACAACGGCTACCCTCGGAGGCGAAATTGAGATACCCACAATTGATGGAGGTAGATCTAAAATTAAAATTCCAGAAGGTAGTCAAAGCGGGAAGCGCTTGAGATTAAGAGGCAAGGGGATGAGTGTTCTGAGGTCCTCTCAACGTGGAGATATGTATGTAGAGCTCTCAATTGAAACTCCAACGAAATTAAATAAAAAACAACGAAAATTATTAGAAGAATTTGCGGAAATTTCAGGAGATGATATTAGTCCAGAGTCGGCTAATTTTTTCAGTAAAGCTCGTCGTTTCTGGGACAGTCTGGTAGAGTAAACCTTAATTTTAGATAGTTGCATAACCCAAAATGATATAAAGTATTGTTGTTATCGCTCCTCCAATCAAGGCGTAAGGAACCTGTGTCCTAACATGATCAATATGATCATTTGCCGTGGCCATGGATGTGATAATTGATGTGTCGGAAGTGGGCGAGCAGTGGTCGCCAAAAACGCCTCCGCCTAGTGCAGCTGCTATAGCTAGGCTGATGTTAGTTTCCATCCCTTGTGCAAGCGGAATAGCGATCGCGATCATAATTGCGAAGGTGCCCCAGCTGGTCCCAGTACTAAAGGCAACAAAACAGGCTACTAAAAAGATTAATGCAGGAACTAATGCTGGACTTATAAAGCCCTTGGCAGCTTCAGCTACAAAAAGTCCTGTTCCTAAATCATTACATAAGGATCCAATTGTAAATGCTAACACCATGAGTATTGCTAAGGGTACCATTCCAGACATGCCTTGTAGTGAATGCTTAAAGCTTTCCCTTATGCTTAACCTAGCTGATAACTTATACATAATTATGGCTATTAAACTGGCAAATGATGTTGCATATAATACAGCTTTTGAGCCCGAACCTGACTGCAAAGCAGAAAACCAACCCGCACTACTATCACCTGTCATAATCAGAAAAAATGGCATTAATATTACCATAGAACCAATCGGTACAATCATGTATCTTGCGGATGGCTTCAGTCCTGGTTTCATTGGAACTTCTGCAGTTTCACTGCTCATCATGGGAACCGCATTTTTGCGCAATAGGGACCCGCGCAATTCAGCAGTCTTCATTTCTCCGATATCTTTTCCAGAAAGTATGACAAAGATAACAGTGATAATAACAATCATAGGGTAGAAATTATATAGCGTAGCCTTCAGCAATTCTCCAAATCCATTTTCTATACCCTGCGCCATAATTAATCCTGCAATAAAAGCCCCCCACGCGTTAAAGGGTATCAAAATACATGATGGTGCAGACGCACTATCAGTTATATATGCTAATTTTTCGCGTGGTATCTTAAGTTTATCGAAAACAGGTCTGTATAATGTACCGACTGTAAGTATAGAAATATTACTTTCTACAAATATTACCAATCCTGTAAAAAAGGCCATTAGTTCAACACGAATGCGTTTAGTTCTTTTACTTTTAGCCTCTAATTTTTCTAGAACTGAAAGTAAGATATTAATGAACCCAATTACTCCCCCTGACCTCTGAATAAGAGTAATTAAAGACCCTACAATTAATGTGAATATTATAATTCTAGTATTCCCAGGGTCTTCGAAGACCTTCACAAGACCGTCAATTGTTTCAAATGAAGCATTAAATAAATTTCCTTCGGCTAAAATTAGAAACCCAACCCAAATGCCAAATAATAAAGAAAGAAATACTTCACGTGTCCAAAGTGCAAGCCCAATAGCCACAACAGGCGGCAATAGCGAAATTAAACCATAATCATTCATATAAACCCTATAATCAATTTCAACCAAATAACAAAAAAATAATCTATATTGATTTTCATTGAGCCCTATGGCTTAAGATAAGGTATTATGAGCTTATTCTTCCAGCGAAAATTCTTACCTTTATTTGTTCTATTCCAAGCCGGAACTATAAACGATAACATGCTAAAAAATGCACTTATTGCACTTGTTACTTATGGCGGTATGATTCTTTTTTCTGACTCAATGCCAAGGGACGGACTCGTTGCAACGGCAGCTCTATTATTTACGTTACCTTTTTTAATACTTTGTACAATTGCAGGTCAGATTGCTGACAAAGTTGACCGTAGCACAGTTTTAAAATGGGTAAAAAGGGCGGAAGTTTTAATAATGATAATTGCCGCTTTGGGATTTTATCTAGAAAGTACTTATATCCTAGCTTTTTCTCTTTTCTTAATGGGTGCACAATCAGCTTTTTTTTCTCCTACTAAAAATGCGGTCCTTCCTCAATGGCTTGAAGAAAAAGACCTCATAAAAGCAAATGGCGTTCTGAGTGGTTTTCAATTTTTTAGTATATTGCTTGGTATGATAATAGGAATTAAAATCGTTTTAATGGGGCCTACATTAGGGTCACTTTCAGGTCCGAGGATGGTTGCATGTATATTGCTTATGTTAGGTTTAGTGGGTTGGTATGCTGCTGAAAAATTACCTGAAGCACCCGCGCCGGACCCGTTGCTCAAAATAAATTACAACCCCATAACTTCTATAATAAGTGTTTTGAAAACTTCCTTTCAACACGCTCCAGTGTTACGTCCTATGTTGGGTATTGCTTGGTTTTACGGTTTTTCAAATATTCTAATTTTAGTGCTTCCCGTGCTAGTGGCAGACATTTTAAAATATGATGCCAGCGTTTTAATCTATGTATTAGTCGCTTCTACAGTTGGCATTTTAATTGGGTCATTACTTTGTCTTATTCTAGCCAAAGGCAAAGAGGCTAGAGGGCTTGTAGCTTTCGGAATAGTTGGAGTGATGCTTTTTACTTTAGATCTCTACCTGAATACAGACGCTTCAAACAGGACAACACTTGGCAATATGGATGCATTTATTGCAGATGCTGGTACCTTGAGATTCATGATAGCAATTATCGGCTCTTCAGTTTGTGCAGGAATGTATGTGGTTCCTTTGCAGGCAATGGCTCAAAGACGTTCTCCAAATAAAGTAAGAGCGCGCCTTATGAGTGCGGGCTCAGTATTATTAAATGCATCGGTTAATATAATTACTTTTGGGTTAATAGGTTTAAGCTTTACTGCAATGAAACCTGCGACACCTTTTTTGGCTATAGTTATAATTTCTGCTCCAGTATCATTATATGCTGTTTATAAATTCTTCAAAACATACAAGGAAGAATAAAGTTATGCGGGGTTATTTTGGCGTTGGAATTGAAGGTATTTCTAAGTCCTATAATTTAGGAGCTATACTTAGAACTTCCAATGCATTTGGGGCAAGTTTTGCTTTTACTATAGGTGCAACAAACAGGGCTTTGGAAATCAAGCGCACAGACACTTCTAAGTCTGAAAACCATATGCCTTTCTACGAATGGGATAATCCTGAAAATTTAGTAATACCTAAAAATTGTAAACTTGTTGGCGTAGAGCTAACTGACAATTCCATTAATTTGCCAAGCTTTCGACATCCAATGAATTGCGTTTACATGCTGGGCCCTGAAAAAGGCAGTCTTTCAAACGAAATCCAACAACGGTGTGATTACCTTGTGAAGATACCAACTAAGTTTTGTATTAATGTAGGCTTAGCATGCGCTCTGACTTTATACGATAGATCCATCATGTTAGGCGGGCATCCAGAGCGTCCGGTAAAAATTGGAGGACCAAATGAAAACTGGGTTAAGCCACAAAAAAGATGAAAATAGGAAGAATTTATGCAAAGCATAGCTTTCTTTTTATAAGGGAATAAAATATAGCATGAAAATGAAAACATTTATTCTTACTTTTGTTTTAATAATAATATCTCTTCCTAAAAATGCCCAGGCCGCTAGCCCTAAACTTGAGGGATCATTTGTTGATTGGAATGTTTTTTCTATTGCAGCTGGAAATGATAAAATCTGCTGGGCCCTTTCAAAACCATTATCAAAATCTCCTAAATCGGTGAACCACGGGGATGTTTATTTTATGGTATCTAGTTGGAAGTCAGGCTCAGCAAAAGAGCAACCCAGCTTGTATGCTGGATATGAGCTTAAAACCAATAGAACACCAATTGCACGCATCAAAAATAAAAAATTTAAAATGTTTGCCTCTGATAATGAAGGATTTATCGAAAATAACGTGGATGAACGCGCCTTAGTGTCGAGTATGCGCTCGGGGGCAACCATGCAAGTCGAGGCTGTCAGCAGTAGAGGCACAAAAGTAAATTATTCATTCTCTCTTAAGGGCATAACTGCGGCGCTTAAAAAAGCACGAACAGTTTGCCGTTAAAGTAAACTTATCTTTTTATTTGCTTTCAATAGCAAAAGTAAGTCCGGCTTTAGAAGACAATCGATCTATCAGTTCTTTCCCCATCGCTGGAGCTGGAGTGTAAACGCCGCCGGGCACTTTATCGCGCGAAACATCCATTGCTAGACAAAGCGCAGCTTCAGCAATCATCTTTGAAGTTGAGCCATATCCTGGGTCTCTGTCTCCTTTAACGGAAGCAATAAGTCTGTTACCGTCATTGGAATCACCTACAAACATAATATCGTAATAACCCGTATCCCGCTCTTCTTTGCTGGGCCCTTCACCGGGTTTAGGAGGGTTCTTAGCCATTGAATTATCACCAGCCACATGGTTAGCAATAGCTTTTCCTTCTGCGCCTGGGCCTGTAAGCATCATTTCGTCATATATAAAATCTGTTCCATAAAGATGCCCCAGCAATGCATTTGAGCGATGAATATTCTTAGTATTTATTGAGGCCATTATAAAAGGTGCCGCCCAGCTTCCTAAATCCTCTTCTTCTATGGGTTTGTTACCCTTTGGTTGAGAAGGTCCAGTAAAGCCTGGCACCAACGAAAACGGGTCTTTAAGCCAGCCAAGTACCTCAGGTTCTCGCATAGCGCGCTTCATAGTTTCGCCAAAACTTGCCGCAGTCCCTCCTGAAAAAGTTCCCTTCATTTTTCTTACTCTGCCGCGAACCTTAGTACACGGACCGCCGTGAATTGAAATTGCGTGCTGTTGTAAAAAATAAACCCCTAAATCAAAAGGAATAGAATCAAACCCGCATGAATGGACAATACGTGCACCGCTGGCTCTAGATAAATCATTATACTTATCAATGGTGTCTACCATCCATGGAGGCTCGCCAGATAAATCTACGTAATCCGTACCCTCTTTAACGCAGGCCTCTAGTAGACTATCTCCATATAGCTGATAAGGCCCAACCGTAGTACAAAGGGATTTAGTGCGGGACGCCATTGCTTCCAACGACTTAGGGTCAGAAGAATCTGCAACGATGAGTGTTATTTCCTTGGATATTCTCATTTCGTCGCGAACTGATTCAAGCTTGCTAACGGATCTTCCCGCCATAGCCCATGACACTTCTTGTCCATATGTATTTTGTAAATACTCTGCTACCAATCGCCCAGTGAAACCTGTAGCGCCATAGACAATTACATCAAATTCACGATCCATATTACTCTCCTATAGTATATGCAACTTATTGCATATACTATAGGAGAAGGCAAACTTAGAAGAGCTAATTTCTGGCTATATCAAACCAAGTTACTATTTTTTAGAGGAACTTGATCCACTGCCCTCGAAAGACAAAAACCACTTATACAAGTCATCCCCCGAGTAAACGCGTGTCCAGGCATCATGGGCCTTATCTTCATGTACAGTAAAGCGTACATTCTTATGGCCTAATTGCTCCAGCTTGTCTAAGCCAGCATAAAAATATTTTATATCAATCGAGCTATCTCTTCCGCCGGCAAACTGCCAAACAGGAATATTTTCGGCTGCAATAGGCTCCATTAAACTAGGGTGGCCCCAGCCGACCACAGGTGCTATAGCTGCAAAACGATTGGGGTGCTTGCTAGCCATATACCAAGTGCCAAAGCCGCCGTAACTGAGACCTGACAGGTATGTTTGTCCTCTACTAACACGGTACGATTTCTCAACATTATCCAAAATTACTATTAAATCTTTTTCAATTTTTTCCCAGCCATAAGGTAATAATGGCTCAACTTCATTCATGTTGATCACGGACACTGTTCGCCTTAAAGCTAACTCGGTTGCAAAGGCGTCAGGTCGTGGCGGCACTCCCTGTATTAATCGATTGGGAATATTTTTTTTTGTTCGATTAGTGATATAATCTATATCCTTCTTATCGAAACCAAACATTGGTAATTGAGGGGAAATAATAATGAAAGGTAAGTCTTTTTTTTGTATCCATGCCTCATACAGCGGGCCTTGCATTAAAACGAAATCAAGTTCGTCTTGTCCATTTCCTCGCTCACCGTTTCCGTGTAAAAACATTAATAGTGGCCATTTCTTATCTAAATTAGAATTGTAGCCCTTTGGCAAGTAAACAAAATACTCACGTTGGCCATTTCCAGCCTCACTAAAAAAAGTATCCCTTTTCAGTTCAGCCTCAGAGACTGCTTTTTTTGTTAAGTCATTAGTGGGAGCATCGCAGCCCATAATTAATACAAGAAAAAAAATTGCCGCATATAAATGTATTTTCATAAAGTCTCAATTTCAATTTATTTTTATGCGGCCGAGTTTTGTGGCGGTAAGGCTAGAAACATATAAAAATCCATTTTCAGTTATAATAGCCCCTGTTGTATTGGGATACCCCGCTGTTGGGTCTTGCCATGTTTTTATAACATCCCCGTTAGCATCAATCTGCAGTATAAAGCCGTAACTTACGGCTTGCGGGCGCATGAAAGATGGCAAACGCATCGCTACCTTTCTAATCAATGGGTTGTTAGAATTGTTATCGAGCCACTTAGACCTCTGAGAAACCAAACCAATTAAAAAAGTCTCTCGACCATCGCTCATTAATGGACCTCTATTTATATTATCGGGAAAGCCCGGTAAATTTTGTAAAATAACTTCACTCTCACCGTTAGGTTGTAATTTATGAAGCTGGTACTTTCCAGTTTCTATTAAAAGAATCTCATTTTTAGCAGTTATTGCTACGCCATTAGAAAATACATACCCTTTATCTACAACTTTAGTTTCTTTTGTCTTAGGGTTAAACGAAAGTAACCTTCCAGTTCCGCTATGTTCCATTAATTCCAACAAACTAGCATCAAGTGTTGTACCAATGCTTTGAGCGCCAAATTTTGTAGATGCATCAGAAAAATATATTATGCCATCCTCAGCAATATCGAGATCGTCTGCGTATAAAATAGGGGTATCGTCAACACTGTTTGTTAAAACATCAACCCTGCCTTCTTTAGAAATAGATAGCAGACCTCTAAACGCATCGGCGACAATAAGGTTTCCGTTCCTATCCATTTCCATCCCTAAGGCAGACCCACCTGTATTAGCATATTCCCTATGTGTTAGATTGACGGGGTCAATTTCAAGAATTATTCCTTCTTGTGATGACGTATAAATTTTATTTTGGTAGTAAACTATATCCTCTGGTCCGTGCGTTTCGCCAATATCAATTAGTTCTAAATTAGCGAGGTCTGAATTAGGGGCATAGTCGTCAATGTAACCTGTATTTACCGAAGACTTCCAAGAAACAGGGTTGACGGGGACAGGCCATAAAATCAAATATGCTAAAGCTAAAAACAAACTCAAAACTAGTAAAAATACTTTTTGTTTCATGTAGACGGCCTCAAAACAGGTTAGCTCTTTAAACACTAAGCTTATTATTTATTGTTATTGACATACACTATAAAAAATTTTTATCACAGGTGAAACCCTTTAACTACGGCAGAACATAATGAAATTTTTTAGTGCTTTACTTTTAGCTTTTTTACTAACTTTTCCAGAAATATCTTTTGCTAAAGATAAAGTTTATTATGCAGGCCTCTCTTTCATTGGAAACCATGCAGACAATCAAAAATCTTATCCCTACAGTTACAGGCTTGCCGAGGCTAAAAATGAAAAAGGTATTCCTCTTCTTGAACAACTTCTCGTTGATCGAGTAAAGAAAGTTCAGAGAAATGATCTGGATTTTATAATAAATGATTTGGGAAATTACCAATCAGGGGACTCCGTTAGTATTGCTCTCGCTATTGATTGGGAGAATGTTGCAACGGAACAGATTGGTGGTCTCTATAAATTAGTGTTAGACATACACGCTCAAGTGCTAATCTTTGATTATGGCAAACAAAAGGTTGTTGGAAGTTACCCTATTGCTGTTCAAATAAGAGACGTTTCCCAAAATCAACCCACTGATGAAAAAATAGAGGGTTTATTTAAAACGCTATTTTATGGAAACGATAAAAATGTAAATATTCTTGATGTATTTTCGGCGCGCATTCAGACTGTAAGTATTAAAAAATCATATGGACAATATTTGCGCGTAACCGGTGTTAACATAGAGGACAAAGCAAGGCCCTTTTTTCCAAATGATGGTTTAGATTTTGAGAGGTCATTTTCTGGACTACTAGCTCAAAGCTTTGGTAAGTTTTTATCCACCAATCAAGGCGTCTCAATGCTTCCTTATTCTAAAGGCGAAGCTCTAGGTAATAAAATGGCAATGAGATTTGCAAATGGCGATATCTTCAATTTAGAAATTCCAAGCACCGACTTCGGCATTAATTTAACTTTAAGAGGTTTTAAAAAGGGAAGTGTTGGCAAAACAAACTCTAAAGAGGCTTTTGCATATGGAAGCTACATGCGTATTAAATTAGAACAGCCCGATTTTGGAAAGGTTTATTTTGATAAGCCAATTAGAAATGTAGCCGTGAAGGAAGTTCCTATCACACAAACAGAAGTAGACGATTGGGCGGCATTTCAAGAATCCTTATTTGCGTTATTTGATAAGTTTTCAAAAGAAATTAACGACACGGATAAAAAGTGGGCGCAAAAAACAACAGGTAGTAAAAAAAATGATGTCAAATTAGTTCTAAAAGAATTTGACCAATTCAAAAAAATATTGGACAAATGTCGCTAACCTAAAGGTAGATAATTATGAAATTCCTAAAAAACTTTATTATAGTGTCAGTAGTTAGTTTAGCTATCCAAGCAGTTGCAAGCACTAATGCTATGTCCTTTGAAAGTATAAAAGGCATGGGCGAGTATACTTACGAGGGCAAGTTCAAGAAAAAAAACTACAGTACATATCAAAAAAAGGCTAAAGAAAAGGCTATTAATTCAGCCTGGACAAGATACATAGCAAGGCTGCCTCAAGCACGGCAAATAACCTACCAAAAGCTAGATTCAGAATTTAGAATGGACCTTTCCCCATACATAGGTAATGTTGAAATTCTTGACGAAACGCATGATAAAGATCTTAAGTCTGTACAAATAATCGCAAGAGTTACTATTTTTAACGAGGCAGTTGATACAAAATTAAATATGGCATCTGCTGTTAATAGAGCAGGTGATGATGCAAGCTATTTCAGTTTCATCTTTTTAGCACGCCAAACTACATCTATTAAATCCTTTGATGACAAAGTCGTTTCTATAGAGGCAAAAAGTGCGTCTGCAGATCTTAATGCTCAAAGCATACAAACGAGTGAAGACAATGAAGTTGCTAAGTCGTCTGAGACCGTGGCATCTACTGAGGCCAACTTAACTACCAAAGTTACAACTGGCGGCAGCACGGAAAGAAAAGCAGACCGTATATCTTATGACGTATCAAGCCCGCAGGATATTGATGCGGCAATGGGTGATATACTTAGCACAGCTGGTTATGAGGTGGTTTCATACGATGATATCGTAAGCGAGTGCGGAGGGGTTGAGCCTGATGATATCAAGTTTGAATTTAGCCAAGCGGATGATATGTCTAGACAAACAAGACGTTCCGCTATCAATGGAGCAAAGGATTGTGATGTCACATATTTCTCAGTTGGAACAATAGATATTGGCTTAAAAGATACGGACCCTGTATCAGGCAACCAGAGAGTTTATGTATCTGTAAGAACTCAGGTATGGGATATAACCAGAAGGCTGCCTAAAAAAGTAGCTTCGGTTGGACCAATTCAGTATGCAGGACTTGGACCAGATCAAATAGTAGCGCAAAGAAACGCTTTAATTCTTGCGGCCAGGGAGGCCTCTAAAAGCCTCGTAGATCAAATGAATGCCAAAGGTTTATATTAATAAAAAAAGGAAAAAATTATGAAAAAACTTTTAATTGTTGCCGTATCGACGGCTTTACTAGCTTCGTCTTTGCCGGCATCCGCACAGATGGGAATGCTTAAAAAGGCTAAAAGCTTAACTTCTTCAAGTGATGCAGGAATGGGTGACTTAACAAGTCAACAAACCGGTATCGTAAACAGACTGGTCTCCGGAATGACAAATATGACAGCAGGGCAGGCACAAGTTGCAAGAGCTCTGGGGCTAAAAGACGAGGCAGACCTACTTGAAAGCGAAAGAGATGCACTCTCCAGCGGTAATGTTAAAGATAAAGACGGTATAAAACGCAGTATGAAGGTCAGTGAAGATGCGCAAGAAGCCATAAATACTAAAATGGCTGAGGAAACCGTCATTGATGCTGAAGCAAAAAAAGAATTTGGTAAAGCACTTCCATTTTATGCCAAAGGCACAGCAGATACTATAAGATTACTCCCTGAACTTAAAAAATGGGCCTCATCCGCTAGCTCCTCTATGAAAGGTGCAGGCATAAGAGAGTTACCAAAACTAAAGAAAACCTTAGGGACTGGTCTTTTTGTTGCTAAAAATCTTCCTAAGTATGCTAAAAAATCACAAACAAGCTACAAAGCATTATCAGATTTCTCCAAGAAGAATGAAATTGATACATCGGAAGCTGACGATATGCTTGGGGATCTTTAATAGGGTATATCATGAATAAGCTTTTAACTTATCTTATAATCTTTTCAGGGCTTTTACTCATCCCAATTATGGATGTTATAGCCCAAGAGAATCCAGATGTAGTTGTTGTAACTACGGAAGGCTCTGGAAACACTAGGCAAGCCGCTATCAATGATGCGCTTGCCTTAGCTGTTTCTCAAGTAAATGGCATTTCCATATCAGCCAATGAAAATTCAAATGTAACCTCGGCCGACGTATCTACTTCATCGAGCTACGAGTCTGCAAATGTGATGGCTGGGCGCGTTGATACGCAAGGAAAAGTTAAAGCTAAAAAAAGACAATACAAGGAAGGGTCTGAGGTTCCAGAAAAAGATGTTGCGGAACTTGAAGGTAATTCAAGTCAAAGTGTTCAAGCGGCTACGGCAAGTGCAGGAGCACAAAGGTCTAACTTCCAGGGTACAGCAAACGTCTCAAATCGCGGAATAAATACCTCCACAAAAGGGCAAGTCCAAAGCTTTAAGTTAATCAGTTCCAGTCAAACAGAGGCTGGTTATCAAGTGACAGTTGAGGCGTCCGTTTTTTCTGCTGCTGCTAAGGATAGGCGTGTTAAATCTGAACAAAGAGAGAGCGCCTTAGCAAGGGAAAAGTCTAGGCAAGCCTCAGATAAAAGAAGAGCGGCTGAGGCCAGAGCAAGGGCGGCGGCTGATAGGCGCGCGGCAGCTGAAGCCTTGGCTAAAGCTGAAGAAGAAAAAAGGCTGGCAGAAGAAGCTCGGCAAAAACGAATTGCTGAAGCTAAGATTGAGGCGCAAAAAAAGAAAGACGCCCTCAGAGAAGAAATCAAAAATAGAAAAAGAGAGCAGGCAATGGATGACGACTGGTAGTCGATAAACGCCTATAGTGATCTTATATTTAAACTCTCCAGTATTTTTGGAATTTTCTTTTTAACCTTAAAAAAGCCTTTGTTTGCAAATGGCCATATCTCTTTATCCCACTCGCGCAATATACAGGATATTTCTATTTGGTTTTTCTTCAGCAATGGCACAGCTTTTTTAATTGCGTCCGCTGTTGGGCCTGTTGGTGCATAGTGCATCAATATATTACGAACGCCTTGCTTTTTGCAGGCGGATAATAATTCAGAGTCCCAGTCTTTTTCTATTATTTTATTATTTGGGCCAAATTTCATAAGTGAGCTTTCAAGAGCAACTCTTGCAAATTTCGAAATATTTTTATTTATAGTATTTACCGATCTCAATGCTGTTGACTCTAGCCCAACCGCTCCTGTGATATTTAAGTTTTCTGGAAAACACTGTTCGGTCTGGCAATCATCTTCATGGACGAGTAGCAAATATTTATCTGCTTGATGTAAATCTGATGCTGGAAGCACATTATCAATGATATCATATTCTGGTTCGCTTAAAGGATCTGCAGAATCTGCTAGTTGGCCTTTTGGATAAAATCTTCCGCACGTAAAGCGTTCTATATTATCAGCCCGCGCAAGATAGGATTTCCCCTTTGTATGAAGACCTGCAACCCATCTCCAAGATAGGGTGTTACTAGCAGCGTCACCATCAATTAAATTACAAAGAAAAAAATCGGCTCCTAGTTCCCAAGGTAGCTTTAAAGTAAAAATCCAAATACTCGCAAACCACATGCGTGCGTGGTTGTGAAGGTAACCAGTCTCCTTGAGTTCATTTACCCAAAAATCAAAACATTTAATTCCTGTTTGTCCGGCAAGGGCTTGCTCGTAAGCTTTATTTAAAAATTTATTTTTACTTATTAAGCCTAGCTGATTGTTGAGTTCAGATTTATATTTTTCCCAAACATATGGCCTATGTTCCATCCAGCCCTTAAAATATGATCGCCAAAACACTTCTTGTATATATTTTTCAGAATCCCGTAAACTATGCTTAGCTAACACACTTGAGATAACTTCTCTTTCTGTTATCAGGCGATGCCTCAGATAAGGAGATAATAAAGAAATTGATTTATGGTTGTTTGGGCCATAATCATAATTACGGAACTGGGTATAATTCGAACCCGATATATTTAAAAAAATATCCAGCCGGTTTAGGCCCTCCTCTCGAGTTGCTACCATGGCCATACTTAGTGCCTTATCTTAGTTCTAGAGTTTTGTGATCTGCGGCTACCGTGTTTGTCGTAGATATTCTTTGCAATTTCACGATGCCCTTGTTTTTTACGAATTGCATATATTTGTGCTTTAGCTTTTTTTGCGGCCTCTAAGTGGTCCACAATTCTATGTGGATATTCATGGCTGGTATTTTGCTCATAATCCGGCCACTTCCATGGCTCTTGAATGAAAGAGTCTGGGATATCAACTAGCTCAGATAACCATTCGCGAGTGAAAGCGTTAGTAGGGTCCTGATCATAACCCTGCTTTACTGGGTTATAAACCCGTAAAGTATTAATCCCAGTTGTTCCTGATTGCATCTGGACTTGCTGCCAGTGAATTCCAGGCTCATAGTCTGTGAATTTTTTAGCAAGAACTGAACCTGCCACGCGCCAGTCTAGCCAGAGGTGATAACTAGAAAAAGCCATAAGCATCGCTCGCATTCGGAAATTTATCCATCCCGTAGAATTTAAAGACCGCATACAAGCATCAACAAAGGGGAATCCAGTTTTGCCCTCACTCCAAGCCTTTAGACGAATACGTGCTTCAGGATTATTGAAAGGGTCATCTCTCAAGTCATTATAAAAGGGGTGGATAGCTTCCAACTGATGTCTCGGGGTATCTTCGAGTTTTTGAATAAAGTGGCAGTGCCAATGTAGCCTTCCGTTAAAAGAAGACATTGAGCCTCTCCAACTACCTACAGGTTGGCCTTCACTGGCCATATGCTTCAATTCTCTTTGGCGCAGCCAAACCGACTGCGCAGTTTCTCTCATAGAAATCGTTCCAGATGATAAAAATGTCGACATGCGGGAGCACTCCCATTGTGCAGTTATGGGACTACTCATTCCCTTTTGATAATTTTTACCCCTTTCATCAAGGAAACTATTTAGGGTTTTAATGGCTTCTTCATGGCCCCCTCTTTGGCGCCCGGGGCAGACATCTTTCAATCCAAGCTCCTCTTGTGTTGGAATATTGAAAGTTGGTTTTTTAAAATACGGCACAAGTGAGCTTGGCGTTGGTACTGGTTCAGCGGACATAAAATGGTCCCATTTTTTTGCCCAGCCATCTCTATTTATTAATCCGCGCTTAACTCCAAATTGGGCATATTCTTTCCAGTCACAATTAAATTTTTTAACTAAACTCTTAATCCGTAGATCACGCTGATATGTCCAAAAATTACCTGTTTCTTGATGGGATATAATTGACCTTGCTTCAGTTTCTAAAATTAGCTTCTCTAAAATCTCCTCGGCTTTTCCCTTATATATAACTAATGGAGCACCTAAAGCAGTAAGCTTATCATTTAAATCCTCGAGACTGTCTTTAATAAATAGCCATTGGCGTCCGGAAGTATCAGGCAGCTTCCAGTAATCAGGCTCTATAATATATAGTGGAATAATTTGATCGAACTTACTACCCAGATAAAGCGGCATGTGGTCATGCACGCGCAAATCTCGCTTAAACCATACAATAGAGGGTGCGTTATCTTTAGTATCCACAATAAAGCATTAATCTAAGCAAAGTAATTCAAAATAGTTTCGCGGCGTGCTTGCTAGCTCGACCACTCACACGTTTTCTCCACATACGAAAGCTACTTGGTTGCATATGATTTCGCATAATTTTGATAATTTCTTTTTCTGCCAAACCAGATTGAGCTTTTATGTTATCAAAGCTTGTCTCATCGTCCCAGGCCATAGCCACCAGCTCGGAGTCTGTAATACAGCCGTCGTCCGCTCTTCGCGCGGAGGGAATGAAGTTATCAGGGAATTTTTTAACCATGTTATGAGTACGCATTATCCTTTCAAAAAGTTCGGAAATATGTGTCTTAATAAAATAAATTCTAGTGAGCTTGACCTAATAATATTTGTTGGATAACAGTTAGTTATACATAATTTGGGGAATTTATGATTGAGCTAATATACATAAGCGACACACCTAATACACTTGATCAATCGACTATTTTTGAAATACTTAATTCATCACATGCCAAAAATAAGCTTAATGACCTTACTGGACATTTATACTATGATGGTAATAGTTTTTTACAAATTATTGAAGGAGAAGAAAATGCTGTACGCTCCTTATATGAAAAAATAAAAATAGACCCTCGGCATACTAATGTAGAAACCCTTTATGAAAACGAAATTAACGAAAGAGCTTTTGAAGGTTGGGAAATGGCATTTAAAGAATTAGAAAGATCAACCGTTCAAAACTCTATGGTCATGTTCAACAAGTTAAAACAAAATAGCAAACGACACATTCCTAATTTTGGCGCAGGGCTTTTCGGATTATTCAAAGACTCAATTAGCTAATGTCTTTGCTATGCCGGTAAAGTGCTAACCCCTGACAACAAGGTAACATTCCCGCCTGCAGCAGTCGTATCAATACAAACATGTCTTTCAATTATACACTGCTCACTCATATTTTCTTCAAGCATTAGTAGAATTATAGGTCCGTGTCTTTTTGATAAAGCAATACGAATTTTCTTTAAATTCCTGCTATTTCCCCAAAAGGCAACTGCTTGTATGTCAGTTAATGTCTCAAGGTATGAAAAACTTTCATCATTTTCCAAATAACTTTTTCTTAAGATAGCCTCACATCCATTCAGCTGAGCAATTCTAACTTGTTTTTTAACGTCACTTGGCTCAGGCCCCAGACAAAGGATTTTGCCTCTAGGGTAATTATACGTTTTATTAGACTCTCCCGTTGGCCCATTCATTTCTCTAATACAGGCAACCATATTCTTTCTCGGGTGTTGTTTTACTGAAGAGTTCTCTGAAGTAGTAAACCGCTTAACGTATCGCGGCCCTCCCGCTTTTGGTCCAGTTCCTGATAGGCCCTCGCCACCAAAAGGCTGGGATTCAACAACTGCTCCAGTCTGATTTCTATTTATATATATATTTCCTACTTTCACACGCCGTGATATCAATTCTACTCTATTATCAAGCCTGGTATGCAATCCAAAAGTTAACCCATAACCAGCTCCATTTATATTATCTATGATTGAAGGTATCTGCTCTGGCCTAAACTTTGCAATATGCAAAATTGGCCCAAATATTTCAGACTTTAAATTATTAATGCCGTCAACAGATATTATTTTAGGTCCTATGAAGTAACCAACATTTGGGGCCTCGTGTGAAAAAATTAAGCGTCCATCTCTTTTTGCGGCTTGAACATACCTGGAAATAACATCATAGGATTTTTTATCTATAATTGGACCTATATCGGTTTCGGTTTCCCAAGGACATCCAAGTAATTGCTCTTTAATTGCTGCCATTAGCATATGTGTAAATTTCTGCTCTATATCTTCTTGCACATACAAAACTCTAAGTGCAGAGCACCTCTGCCCTGCACTATGAAACGCTGAGGTAATAACATCTTTTACCGCGTGCTCTAAAAGTGCAGTTGAATCTATAATCATTGCATTAATGCCGCCGGTTTCAGCAATAAAAGGAGCATCCGGTGAAAGGCAATTAGCTATGTTTTTATTTATTGAACGAGCCGTCGAAGTTGATCCCGTAAAGCATACGCCTGCTATCTTTACATTAGACACTAATTTTTTTCCGACAGTTTCTCCTCTGCCTAGCAACAGCTGAAGTGTGCTTTTTGGCACACCTGCTTTATACAATAAATTAACTGCAAAATGTGCAATTATAGGCGTTTGTTCTGCTGGTTTAGCAAGAACAGCGTTACCAGCAGAAAGGGCGCCAGAAATTTGTCCTGTAAAAATCGCTAACGGAAAATTCCAGGGGGAAATGCATGTTATTATACCTCTTGCTACCCTTGTTTCCTTTTGGTTTATTCTCACACACTCTGAAGCATAATAACGTAGAAAATCTACTGCTTCCCGTAACTCTGCTACAGCATCTAAAATAACTTTTCCCGCCTCACGGGTTAATATAGCAATTATTTGGCCTGCATTTTCTTCATATAGATCAGCGGCCTTATTTAAAATTTTAGATCTTTTTTCAGCGGGACAACTTTGCCAGGGTCTAGCATTCTCTATAGCTAAGTTTACATCTTCTATTGATGCCTCTACAGCCCTTCCCACTCGCTCACTTGGATTAGAGGGATTATATATATTATATATATTTTTACCCTTAACCGTCCCATCTATAACAGAGCTTACATTCCACTCAATTGCTTTAAATGGAGCTCTTTCATTATCAATAATGGAAAGGTCTGTAAAATCATTTAGGTTCCACCCTTTTGCATTCTTCCTATTTGGTGAATATATATTTACAGGTAGCGGTATACTTGGTGACAAGCCTTCTAAGCCGTCTAGCTGGTCAAAAGGGTCTCTTATAATATCATCGACTAGGTTGTTCTTATCTAACACCTGATTAACAAAAGAAGAGTTTGCTCCATTTTCTAAAAGTCTTCTTACAAGGTACGCCAATAAATCTTCATGCTTACCCACGGGTGCATAAACCCTGCATGACGTTTGATTTGTTGACATAACTTTTTTATGAAGCGCGGCACCCATCCCGTGCAACCTTTGAAATTCAAAGGATTTTCTATTTTCACATAGCTCTAAAACACTTGCCATTGTGTGCGCGTTATGCGTTGCAAATTGTGGAAATAAATGCCCCCCATCATCGAGCAATTGTTTGGCACAGCATATGTAGGATACGTCTGTTGCGGCCTTTGTTGTAAATACAGGGTAATAACTAGTCCCGTTAACTTGCGCTATTTTAATTTCTGTGTCCCAATAAGCGCCTTTCACTAGTCTAACCATTATTTTTCTATTGTACTTACATGATAAAGCTGAGAGCCAGTCAATTATAGCCGATGCAGATTTATTATAAGATTGCACAACTACGCCCAACCCAGCCCATCTTGCGAGTTTAGGATGTATTACTAGTTGCTCAATTATGTCTAATGAAAGCTCCAATCTATCAGCCTCCTCTGCATCAATGGTAACGCTGATATTTAAATCTTTTGCTATTAACACTAAAGCTAGAACACGTCTCATAAGCTCATTCATTACCCTTTGTGACTTACGAGCTTCATAGCGGGGGTGAAGAGCTGATAGCTTTAAAGAAATTCCAGGGTTTAGCAGAATATCCTCACTTTTAGCCTCTAGGCCTATCCTTTCTATTGCTGCTTTATAGCTATTGAAATACTTCCCGGCGTCCTCCTCAGTTATTGCTGCTTCGCCAAGCATATCGAATGAATACAACGTTCCTTTGGGCTGGTTAGACGCTGAACTATTGATTGCCTTTTCAATACTTTCGCCAAGTACGAATTGTTTTCCCATTAATTTCATAGCTCTTAATATGGCAACGCGAATTACTGGTTCTCCCAACCGACTAACTGCTGTTTTAAGCAAATTCATTAGATCAGGTGATTGCCCTCCATTCAGAATTTTTCCAGAAAGCATCAATGCAAATGAAGAGGCGTTAAGGGCTAATGAGTTAGAATTCCATAAGTGTTTTTCCCAGTCGGTAGGTGCAATTTTATCTCTTATAAGCTCATCGATTGTCGTTTTATCTGGAACTCTTAGCAGTGCTTCTGCCAAGCACATTAAAGCTAATCCTTCATCATTTGATAGGCCGTATTCACTTAAAAGGATTTCCATTAATCCCATCGTTCCATCGGCCCTCAAGTAATTAACTAACTCATGAGCACGGGCCTTAGAATTTTCTCTCTGAATATCAGTTATTTTAAACCTTCTACGCAGTTGGTTTAAAACAAGTCTTTCCTCACTCCTTGCAAGATGAGGAATCCTTTGTCTCAGATTTAATAGATCAGTCATATGTAGCCTAAACGATTAATTCTATGTTTTTATAGCATTATTAAAAAAGGTCTTTAGGCTTAAATGATATTAATATTAGACTTATAAACTTTTTATTATTAATATAAGAGGTCTTATGGATATAAATAACAATAAAGAATATAAAATAGACCGTGTTGATAAAGAGATAATTAGGCTTCTATCATTTGACGGGCGCTTATCCGTTGCTAATATAGCTAGGCGCATAGGGGCGTCTAAAACCCCTGTTCAAGTAAGATTAAAAAGACTGCTTAAACAAGAATATATTTTAGGGTTTCGCGCAATTCTAAATCCAAAAAAACTTAAAAAAGAACACATCGCTTTTACCGAAGTTAAACTTTTAGATACTAGGGAAAAATCTCTTAATGAATTTAACCGTGCTGTTATTGAAATACCTGAAATTGAACAATGCCATATGATCGCTGGCTCTTTTGATTACTTATTAAAAACAAGGACCAAAGACATAGTGTCATACAGGTATATTTTGGGGGAAGCAATTTCGTCTCTGCCCAATGTATCAAGCACTTCTACTTTTGTAGCGATGGAGTCTATTAAAGATAATAGCTTTTAAAGCGTTAAAACTCAAAAGCGTTTTCTGGTGCCTTGGTGGGTTTAGTTAATGGATTATTATTTAAAGCCGCTTCAGCTAGCACTGAGTCAAAAAATTCCCACACCTCTGAAATTAAACCGCCTTTAAACCCAAACATATGACAATAAGTTTGATTATAACGTACACCATTTAATGCTTGTCCGTCTGCTTGCATGATAGTTACAACTCGGTGTTCATCAGCGCATACAATTTTTAGTTTTGTACAAAACTTGAAAGTGTCCATCTGCAGCATGCCCATAACTTTTGGAAAGATATCATTTACTAAAGTATCTTTTCCTTGAAAACGACCTGAAACAGGGGTTGTTCCATGAACATTATAAATAACATCATCTCGCTGGACAGCAAGCATTGCATCGGCATCGCCAGCCTCTAAAGCTCTGTACCACTCTTTAACCAATTCTTTTTGTGCTTCTCTTTTTTCCATTCTCTCCGGCTCTCTATAATTTTGTTATAGCGTGTCCCTAACTTAGTTAGATTTAATTAAAAATCAAATTGTAAGCGAGCAACTAAACCGTTTGCGCTTTCAGCTGTGCCGTCTTCAGCATCAGCGTTAAAATAATTTATTCCAAGGCGGGTGTATTTTGTTGGCCACCAATCGGCGCCGATTACCAGTGTTTTAAGTTCTCCAGAATAAGGCCCATCCTCAAGATCTAAACTGTCATAGCGTGCAACCAAAGAAACAGCTCCTATACCACCTTCGCCTAGAGAATTGGTAATCTTTGGGCGGTTAAATTTTCCGCCCTTATAAGTCTTTTTGCCTCCAAAAAACATGCCCAGCTCACCATAGAAACCTGAGAAATCGGCGTTTTCATTTAAGTCGTTTCCTTTAACGTTCAGAACTGCATATTCGCCACTAGCCCAAAGGTTATTGTGAATAATAGCAGCTTCAGCCCCAATAAAGTTATCTTTTCCGGCAAAGCGCCCAGTATCAACAATGCGATTTGGAGCCACGTGAGTGAAAGGGCGTTGTCGGTACCTGATGTCACTTTCCGTCTGACCCTTTTTACGATAACGCCAGGATGTTCCCAGATGTACCAGAGTTTGATCTGTTTTAATTGGGTTAAATGTTCCTCTTGCTGAGATTGCATGACCTTCATCTGCACCGCCATCATTCTCTAAATTTGTAGTAAAAACTCCAGCATCAAATGTAAAATTATCTCCAGAAGTTCCTACAGAGGCTCCGACACGCCGGTCAAATGCAAAAGCATCTGTAAATGCAGAGCGCTCAAGAGTTGATATAAAACGAGATGAAGTTTGTTCATCCAAAGAATTATGCGTTTTAAATTGCCCTAATTTTACCTTAACTTTACTGGTGCTAGGTATGAATTGTATATAAGCGTCCTCTACTTTAACTGACTTTCCAGATGCTTTATTAATTTCAAATTTATACTTAATTTTTGAGCCGTACTTACCGGAAACATTTAGTCGTGCTCTTCGTACCTCTGTGTCATTAATGTTTATATCCGGAGTATCTATATTAGCGGTTGTATAGTCTACCTGAACTCGGCCCCCTACCTTTAATGTTTTCTCTGTAGCCCATGAAGTGTCAGAGATTACCATAGCGATTGCAGCCAAGGAAATTGCTATACCTTTAGATGTCTTTTGGTCCATTTCTGTTCTTACGTCCTTTAAATAGGTGAAAGTTTAAATTTATAGAGAGGTTTTTTTGGCTTTTCCCTATACGAGATTAATGGAACACTTTTATAACAAAAGTTTATATGTTTTATGACATCTTTATAATATTTTTTTGAAGGTTCTGTGACAAGGTAGGGCGCAATATATACAAAACCTCGGTGAATGCTGAGTATTTTTATAATAATCAATGCCGTCTTTGTAATGATTTTGTCATATTACAATATTATAGGCTATTTTTCATCAGGAAAATATAAATGTCTAAAATTAAAACAAATGCATTATTAGCAGAATTTATCGGCAGCACTTTACTGTGCGGGGTTGTTGTTGGTTCAGGAATAATGGCGTTTAATCTTAGTGGGGGCAACATAGCCGTTGCCTTAATAGGCAACTCAATAGCAACTGCCGCTATACTCTGGGTACTTGTTGCAATTTTAGGGCCAATCTCTGGGGCTCACTTCAATCCAGCTGTTACAGTTGCATTTTACATCGATAAAAAAATAAAAGTACAGAGTGCAGTTTTTTACATAGTCTTACAGGTGTTTGGTTGTATATTAGGTACATTGCTTGCACATGCCATGTTTGATCAAGCTTTACTTCAGGCGGCTACAACAGCAAGGTCTGGTTATCATTTGTTGCTATCAGAATGGATAGCAACTTTTGCTTTGGTTTTCGCTATATTCGGTGCTGTTAGATATGCTCCAAAATCTGTACCTGCAGTAGTGGCCTTGACTATTCTAGCTGGATATTGGTGGACATCCTCCACCAGCTTTGCAAACCCCGCAATAACAATTGGTCGGGCCTTAACAAATACTTTTACTGGAATAAATCCTAGTAACCTTATTGGGTTTATCCTGGCACAGTTCTTTGGGGCAGCATCAGCAGTAATTTTATCTAACTATATTTTCATTAAAGCCCAGAAATGATCGGATAATGTGATAAATTTTTAAATTAATGTGTTTAAAGAAATGGAGCGGGCGAAGAGATTCGAACCCTCGACCCTCACCTTGGCAAGGTGATGCTCTACCACTGAGCTACGCCCGCTCATTTTTGCGTATACTAGACAGAATATAATTCTGACTGTGATAGACGGCGCTATATGGCCTAAAGAATAAATATAATCAAGAAGCTTTGGGATTTTTTTTATTAGTTTAATATTGTTCAAAAAGCATTTAAAGAGGTGTTAATGTCGATTACGCGTAATAATTTATTTCTATACTTAAATGAACTCAATATACAGCACAGTACAATAGAGCATGAACCAATTTTTAAAGTTGAAGACAGTGTTTTACTTAAAAAAAATATGGCTGGAGCAAATACCAAAAACCTTTTTTTAAAAGATAAAAAAGGAGAGCTTTTTTTAGTATGTGCCGTCAGTGATACAAAGGTTAATGTCAATAAACTGCATCACATCATTGGGTGCAAGCGCCTTTCTTTTGGTAAGCCTGAAGTTCTAAAGGATGCTTTAGGGGTGACGCCAGGTTCAGTAACATTGTTTTCAATTATAAATGACAAAAACCTTAAGGTAACATTGGTAATAGACAAATCTTTAATGAATTATGATATCGTAAACTTTCACCCCTTGTTAAATGATGCAACAACCGCCATTTCTAATAAAGATATGATAAAGTTTGCGAAATCAACTAATCACGAACCCTTAATTGTCGATTTTACGAAACTTGAATGAGAAGGTAAAGTTATGAATGAAAGTAGTGAAGTAATCATCGATGGCTCAGACACGAGCTTCATGAAAGATGTTGTTACAGTCAGTCAAGAAACCCCAGTAATTGTCGACTTTTGGGCTCCCTGGTGCGGGCCATGTAAGCAGCTTATGCCAGTTTTGGAGAGAATTGTAAAAACTGCAAATGGTAAAGTGAAAATGGTTAAAATTAATATTGATGAGAATCCAGGTGTTGCAGGGCAACTTGGGGTTAGGTCAATTCCGGCTGTTTATGCTTTTAAAAACGGAAAGCCAGTTGATGCTTTTCAAGGCGAGCAACCTGAATCAGAAATTATAAAGTTCGTTGGCAGACTGACCGGAGAAACAGATCCTATCGAGGAAGCAAAAGCACTTGCGGTACGCGCAAAAGATAGTCTTGCCGCAGGGGACGCAGGCGGGGCTGCGCAGGATTATGCGCAAGCGCTATCTTTGGACCCGAATAGTCCAGAGGCAATGGCGGGATTAATACGCCTGTATATTGAGGGTGGTAATGAAACTGCGGCAGCAGAGTTATTAGCGTCTGCACACGAAAGTATATTGGAACATCCTGAAATGAAGGCTGTGCAATCAAAATTATCTTTGATTAGCGTACCTGAAGAACCCGATATTACTCTTGAATTGCTATCAAACATTGAAGCTAATCCTGACAATTTAGATATGCGTCTCGCCGCTGCAAAGGCACTTGCTGGGGTTGGTAGAAACGACGAAGCTGTGGAACACTTATTATATTCCATTGCTAAAAATCGTAGCTACAATAACGAAGCCGCAAGACTTTTCTTACTCACAATCTTTGAGGCCGAGGGTGCGACTTCCGAAGTGTCAATAAATGGCCGCAGGGCATTGTCTTCCATCCTTTTTGCGTAACCCCTCGTAGGAATAATATGAGCTCTCATTACAAATCCCTTACTCGCCGAACTAACCCCGAAGTGGTCCCAATATTTCCTCTCAATGGGGCAGTTTTACTTCCGGCATGCGACTTACCATTGAATATTTTTGAACCCCGTTATTTAAATATGATAGATGATGCACTCAAGAACGATCGTCTGATTGGAATGGTGCAAAGCCAAGATAAAAAATTAGCTAAAATAGGGGGACTTGGAAGAATAACGCAGTTTTCTGAAGCGGAAGATGGAAGATATATAATTGTTTTAAAGGGGCTTAAACGCTTTAAAGTTATATCTGAAGAGGTTGTGAGCACTCCTTACCGCAAAGCTAAAATTAGCTACCAAGGGTTTGAAAATGATGCTGATGTGCATAATGCAAGTCAAACCACTGAAGCTCTTTCAGGAAAATCAGGTGAAAGGACAACCTTAACTATAGCAATGAAAGCTCTTGCAAAAACATTAAATGTGCAGATCGATTGGAAGAGTTTAGGAGAAATACCACTACCAATTTTAATTAATCAAGCGGCAATGATAAGTCCCTTCGCTTCAGAGGATAAACAGTCTTTAATAGAAGCAGTTTCTACAGATGACAGGAGAAAATTACTCATAGGTTTAATGCATCTTTATGCGAATAAAGACATGAAGCAAGATCCCAATAAATCACAACAATAAGATATCAAGTTTACAAATGGTAGAAAAAGACAAAAAATCAATTGACCCAAAAATGTTAAATATTTTGGTATGCCCTAAAACAAGGGGCCCGCTCACTTATAATAGTGAAACAAACGAGCTTGTAAGTAAAAAAGCTAAACTAGCATACCCCATAAGAGACGGGATACCTATCTTACTAATAGAAAGAGCGCGAATATTAGAATAACTTGACATTATATGAATACCTACCACCTATATGTAATAAGGAGTTTATATGTCTACATATGATTACGCAGATGCAAGCAAGTGGCGCGGTACAACCATCCTGTCAGTTAGAAAGAATGGAAAAATAGTTGTTGTAGGCGATGGTCAAGTTAGCGCTGGTAACACTGTTATGAAATCCACTGCAAAAAAAGTGCGGACCCTTGCGGGAGGAAATGTTATTACTGGGTTTGCAGGGGCAACCGCGGATGCATTTGCATTATTGGAACGGCTTGAGGCCAAACTTGAGCAATACCCCACCCAATTAGCTAGAGCTTGTGTTGAATTAGCTAAAGATTGGAGGACCGATAAATACTTAAGACAATTACAGGCCATGATGATAGTCGCAGACAAAAATGATACTTATGTACTTACTGGAAATGGTGATGTTGTAGAGCCAGATAAGCTACTAAGTGGCAGCAGTATAATAGCAATTGGTAGCGGCGGTAACTTTGCACTGTCAGCGGCATTAGCAATGGATGATTACGAGAAAGACGCAGAAGTATTAGCTAAAAAATCGATGTCTATAGCTAACAAACTATGTGTTTTTACTAATGATAACCTTACAGTGGAGACTTTAAAAATAAAATGAAACAGTTATTATGGGCTTTATGGCTTAAGCCGTTTTATAAGGCCCTCTAACTGTTCTGCTGTTTTATATTTAATCCTTAATTCGCCTCCAGGGCCCTTATGACGTAAATTTACTATCAAGCCTATATAATCTGATAAATCGTTTTCAACTTTACGAACATTCGCATCCTTTTGCGCAGGAACGCTTGTTTTGCCATCACCGGCCTTTATTCTTCTAACCCAATCTTCTGCTTCACGGACAGATAAGCCCTTGTTTACAATTGCATCCGCAAGCTCTGTTGGGTCAGGGGCGGCAATTATTGCTCTTGCATGGCCCGTACTAATGCTCCCTTTAGCTAGGTAATCTTGAGCAATGGGGGGTAAGGATAAAAGTCGCAGCATATTAGCAATATGCGGGCGAGATTTACCGACAGACGTAGCTATCTCTTGCTGTGTTCTTGAAAATTGTTTTGATAATGCTTTATATGCTAGCGCTTCCTCAATTGGGTTTAAATCTGCGCGCTGCACATTTTCAACGACACCTATTTCCAAAACTTCCTGATCAGTTAGGTCTCTAATTAGTACGGGCATTGCGTCAAGCTTTGCAGTTAGCGATGCTTGCCAACGTCTTTCACCTGCTACAATTTGGTATAAGTCTTCATTGTTTCTGTCACTTTTTGATATTGGCCTTACGAGTATAGGCTGGAGAACCCCTTTGTCCTTAATTGAATCAGTTAGTTCTTTAAGTTTTTCTTTATCAAAATATCTTCTTGGTTGGTCTGGGTTGCGAATAAGTTGATTGATGCCAACTGTAGTTACACCACTTTTAGACAATGGGTTTTTCTTTAATTTATTCCCTTGGTTTTTTTTATCCTCAACCCCGCTAAAGTCACCCACGACCCCTGAAACACCAACATCAGACATTAGAGCAGATAAACCTCTCCCCAAACCACGCTCTTTAATTTTTTTATCTGGCATCTTTATAACCTATTGTTTTTGTTTGTTTTTACTCAGTGTGTCTTTCTAGAATTTCATCACCCAAACGCATATAAGCCTTTGAACCCGCACACTTAGGATCATACATAATGACCGGCTTTCCAAATGACGGGGCTTCGGCAACCCTAACGTTTCTCGGGATTATAGTTTTAAATACAGCCCTACCTAAGTGTTTTTTTACATCAGTAGCAACTTGGTCTGATAGCTTATTTCTTTTGTCATGCATTGTTAGCATAACACCATCTATAACAAGGCTAGAGTTAATATTAGCCTTTGCCATTTCTACTGTTTGTAAAAGCTGACTTAAGCCCTCAAGGGCAAAAAATTCACACTGAAGCGGAACTAGAACCGATTTAGCCGCCGCCAACGCATTGACGGTCAACAAATTTAGAGATGGGGGGCAATCAATTAATATATAATCGTATTCCATTCCTTTTATAGCGTTTCTTAAAATTGTGGTGCGTCCTTGGCGGCTCCCTATTTGCAACTCAGCGCCAGATAAATCAATATGCGATGGAACAATATCTAAACCAGGTACAATAGTGGCAATAACCGCAGATGAGATCGGGGTATTATCAATAAAGACATCATAAATCGTAGTTTTACACGTGGATTTAGATATCCCCAGCCCAGTTGCAGCATTCCCCTGAGGGTCAAGATCTATTAGTAGTACTTTTTGATTTCTCAATGTAAGAGCCGCAGCCATATTTATGGTTGTTGTTGTTTTACCAACCCCGCCCTTTTGATTGACAATCGCTATAATGCGCTGCTCGGCCATAGTAACCCTAAATTTAATTACTGAACAATAAGCTCTGTAATTTTTAGCAAACATCCCGTGGAATTTGTTCTACTTTGTACTTTTTCCACGTTAAAACTCCACTTTTTTCTTGCTGCAGTCAACTCCTCTTCAACACTTTCTCCTTTTAAAAATAAGCCAACCGTACTTTTTCCCCAAAATCGCTGTGTATAAGAAAGCAACTTTGGCAAAGGAGCAAAAGCACGCGCGCTAATGACATCATAAGTTTTACTATTAATTTCTTCTACCCTCTCTGTTGAAACAAGAGCTGGAAGCGCCCTATCCCTAATGATTTTCTTTAAAAAAGCACCTTTCTTACCGGCTGAATCAACTAAAAGAACATTTCCACAACCTCTATGCTTACAGCTTATGGCGATGGATAGGCCAGGAAAGCCTGCACCAGAACCTAAATCAAGAAACGTACTTGCTTTCTCAGGTATATGCGGCACTAACTGCCAAGAATCATAAGCATGGCGCTCCCAAAAGGCGCCTAAGGCCGAACGAGAAACCAGGTTAATACTCTCATTCCAATAGCATAATGTTTCGTACCAGTATTTATAATCATCTACTGTTTCACGTGAAACAGATGTATCACGCTGAAAACTTTCGGCATTATAACTCATTATATAGCTTTACGCACATGTGCCAGAACAGCCGTCAAAGAACCTGGTGTAACCCCCTCTATTCTTGAGGCTTGCCCCAATGTTAAGGGCCTTACTTTTTCCAATTTACTTATAACCTCATTAGATAGGCCCCCAATTTCTTGATAGTTAAAACTCTCTGGTATCCTTAATCCTTCATCCCTACGAAATGCAGCTATATCTCTCGCTTGCCGCTCAATATAGCCAGAATAAACCGCTTCTGTTTCTAAGTGCTCCCAAGCAAAGTCTGGGATATTACTTAACTCTGGCCACACACTTATTAGGCTTTGTTTTGTGATATTTGGGTACGCTAACAGGTCCGTAACCGACCGCCTAATACCATCTTGATTAACACTAAGTCCATGTTTTTTCAACGTATTTGGTGTTTCAGATAGATCGCTCACCTTCTTAACAACTTCTTTAATTTTATCAATTTTAGAGGTGTATATTGTGTTCCTTAGTTTAGAAACACCTCCAATAGCGTTTGCAATAGGTGTTAGTCGTTGATCTGCATTATCTGATCTCAAGATTAACCTATATTCTGCACGTGATGTAAACATTCTGTACGGCTCTGTAACACCCTTCGTTATTAAATCATCTACCATTACACCAATATAAGCCTGACTCCGGTCCAGCACAAAAGCTTTAGATCCTGCCGAGGCTAAAGCAGCATTAAATCCTGCTAACAGCCCTTGCGCTGATGCCTCCTCGTAACCTGTCGTACCATTTATCTGTCCGGCCAAATAAAGCCCTGGTAGCCGTTTGGTTTCGAGGGTTGGCTGAAGCTCGCGCGGGTCTATATAGTCATACTCAATAGCATACCCATACCTTTTAACTTCGACATTCTCTAATCCACTAATTGATCTCATGAATTTATCTTGAATTTCTATCGGTAATGATGTTGATATCCCATTTGGATAAACTGTATCGCCGTCAGGGTTACCTGGAAGGCCCTCTGGCTCAAGAAATACTTGATGTCTGTCTCTATCCTTAAACCTTACGACTTTATCTTCGACTGAAGGGCAATACCTAGGGCCTTTTCCTGAAATACCCCCGCCATAGAGCGCTGATTCTTTTATATTTTCGCTTATAATTCTGTGCGTCAGCTCATTGGTGTGGGTTATAGCACATGTTACTTGAGGAATAGTAATTTTATTGGTTAAAAATGAAAAAGGGACAGGGCTTTCGTCAGCCGATTGCTGCTCTAATGAATCCCAGTTTACAGATGACTTAGCTATTCTAGCGGGAGTCCCTGTTTTAAGACGGCCAATAGTGAAGCCCAATTTATATAATCTATCAGCCAAGCCAATTGAAGGCTTATCGCCAACCCTCCCTGCTGGTGTTCTTTTGTGTCCAATATGAATTTCACCCCTCAAAAAAGTTCCAGTGGTTAAAATAACACGGTCAGATAAAAAAGTTTCTTTGTTTTCATCAATAACACCAGCAACTTTCCCGCTCTTAACCAACAAGTCATCAACACAAACTTCTTTCACTGTTAAGTTTTCATAATTCAATAATATATCTTGCATATTTAACTTATAAAGATAGCGGTCTGATTGAGTTCGCGGGCCCCGTACTGCTGGTCCCTTAGATCTATTCAGCAGCCTAAACTGAATGCCTGATGCATCAGCCACTGTACCCATTAAGCCGTCCATAGCGTCTATTTCTCTAACAAGGTGACCCTTTCCAAGTCCCCCAATAGCTGGGTTACATGACATTTCACCTACCGTGCTAATCTTGTGTGTTAGAAGTAAAGTTTTTGCACCAATGCGTGCGGATGCGGCCGCTGCATCACACCCAGCGTGACCGCCGCCAATAACAATAACATCCCAAAATAGAGACACATCACACTCCATATGTTTCACGTGAAACTTTATTTATTAACGCTCATATATATGTCTCGTTGGTTTTGTCGAGAAAAAGTATAGAACAAAGAAAGAAATAAAGGGCTACTTTCCAACACAAAACCTAGAGAATATTCGATCAAATACACTTTCAATATCGCTAGCTCCAGCTAATTCTTCGAGCGCATATAGCGCGCTGCGTATATCATCTCCGGCTAGCTCTGGGCTTTTATTTAAACAACTAGCGGCCCTAGTTATGGATAAAAACATTTCGGACACACAGTTTCTATGTCTAACACGAGTCAAAGTTGGCTCATTACCTACTGTATATTTTTCTAATATAATTTTTTCAATTAATGCTCTTAAATCATCTATATCTTTTTCCTTTAATGCGCTAATTTTTATCTCGTTAGAGCTAATGCTACTTTTTAACATTGTTTGTTTTTGATATTTGTCGACTTTATTATAAACGACTATATCTCCATCAGATATTTGGCTCTTAATATTATTGTCTGAATTATCTTCGGTAAGATCAATAACGTGTATTAATATATCGGCTTTTTTTGAAAGCTTTAAGGCACGATCAATACCTTCAGCCTCAATCTCGTTGGACGTATCTCTAATACCGGCTGTGTCGCTTAATCGAACTGGAATTCCTGTTAATATCATATTTATTGATACTATATCACGTGTGGTGCCTGCGGTTGGAGTTACTATTGCTGCGTCTCTTTTTGATAAAGCGTTTAATATTGTAGATTTGCCTGTGTTGGGGCTACCTATAATAACTATATCTAAACCATGCCTAATCGCCTCGCCTGTATCCGCGGTTTTTAAAACTTTTTCGCTGCCCTCCAAGACTAAATTAAGGTAGGAAAGAGCTTTGTGCGATAAATTATCTGGAATATCTCCCTCGTCAGGGAAATCAATCTCGCCTTCTATTTGGGCTAAGGCGTTTAATAAATTTTCTCTCCACCCCTCATATAAATGTCTTAAGGCCCCGTCCATCTGCTTTATAGCTTGTTTGTGCTGACCTTCTGTTTCTGCATCTATTAAATCAGCTAAGCCCTCTGCTTCTGTAAGGTCCATTTTCCCATTTTCAAAAGCACGGCGCGTAAACTCGCCCGCCTCTGCTTGTCGTAGACCTAAACTATACAGTTCTGATGTAAGTTTTTCTATAACAGCAACACTTCCATGCACATGAAGCTCAACACAATCTTCACCAGTAAAGCTATTTGGACCCTGCATAAAAAACAATAAGCAGGAGTCTATTAACTCATTGTTTTTATTGTAAATTTTTTTTAAAGTCACACGTCTTGGCTCAAAAAATTTCTGCCTTGTGAGGCTTTTTAAGGCTTTAGTCGCACTGGGGCCACTTATACGAAACACTGAGACACCTGCTTTACCGGGTGCTGAGCTTAGTGAAAATATGGTGGGTTTTTTATAGTTTTTCATAGTAATAAGCCGCGCGGCGTCAACGCCAATATTTATTCCACACCATTTTTTCCCCTAATGATTTAATATAATGCTTATGATCTTTTATTTGATCAGTTGACAGATTGCTTGATAGAGGTGATGGCCGCTCTCTTACTTCATCTTTTGCGATAGGTGTTATAGTTTCGGGTACGTTGTTTTCTAAATCTAAATTACGCATTCTCCCGCCTTTTAGCTGTAAGTACACCTCCGCCAATAACTCTGAGTCTATAATGGCCCCGTGCTTATCTCTAGAAGATAAAGATATACCATATCTTTTACAAAGAGCGTCAAGTGAAGCCGGCGAGCCGGGAAATTTTTCTCTGGCCATCTGAAGGGTATCTATAAAGCGGTCATTAGGAAAAATAGGATGGCCTGCTTTTTCAAGCTCTGCATTTATAAAGGCCTTATCAAAATTTGCATTATGCGCGATAAGTTTGCTATCTCCAACAAATTCTAGAAACTCAGCAGCAACATCGGCAAAATACTGGCCATTTTTTTTCAAAAAGTCTGTGGTAAGGCCTGTGATTTGTGTTACTTTTTCAGGAACATCTCTTTGAGGGTTTAGATATGCGTGGTATTGTTTTCCTGTTGGGATCATATCGATTAACTCGATACAACCCAATTCTGTAATCCTATCATCGCCCCTCGCATGAAAGCCCGTAGTCTCTGTATCAAAACAAACTTCTCTTATACCGCTCATGTTAATTAACCTTGATACCTAAACTAGAAATAAATTCTTTTACCTGGTTGTTTGTCGTCTTTAAACTATCATCTGTTTTAATAACAATATCAGCCATACTTTTTTTTGCGTCATCACTTAACTGCTTCGAAAGTAGCCCTTTGAATATTTTCTCAGTCATTCCTTCACGAGACAGAACTCTTTCATACTGTATATGGTAAGGCGCTGACACCACAACTACAATGTCCATAATTTTGTTTAGCCCTGTCTCAAATAACAAAGGAACATCAAAAACAAGTATCTCTTTATTTTTGTTTGTTTTAAGAAAACCATCTCGCTCCGCCCCAACTAAAGGGTGGATAAGGCTTTCTAGCTCTCCTATTTTATCTGGGTTTTCTACTATAAAGGAGCGCAGAATCTCACGGTTAACAGTGTTGTTGATTACTGCCTCTGGGTAAAAGTTTTTTATAGTATTTATTGCTGCACCTCCTTTTTTATAAAGGTCGTGGACAACTTTGTCAGCATCGAACACGGGGAAGCCATAGTTTTTAAACATATTAGCAACTGTGCTTTTACCCATCCCAATAGATCCGGTAAGGCCAACTTTAATCACAGCCTACCGTCCAGAGCTTTTATAAGTTTTTTCCTTACATTTAAGTTTCTTGGGGGCTCTTGGTTATAGAAAAGCTCAAATGAAGGCCGCGCTTGTGCTATTAACATATCTAAGCCGCCTAAAACTTTACAACCTTGTGCTTTGGCGTTTTTAAGCAGCTCTGTTTCTATTGGGGTATAAACTAAATCATAAACAAGGCTTTTATTGCTACAACAGGATAAATCTAAATCCAGACGTGATTTCCCGACCATTCCAGCGGATGTGGCGTTGATAATAAGAGTTGGGTTTTGCAAATTATCCTTTCTTTTTTTCCAATTTACTGGCTTTAAGCTTTTTTTATCGATCTCGCGAACCAAGGATAAAAGCTTATCATTAGACCTTCCTGTTACATAAATTTCTGGGTGATTAATTGACAAAAGCGCCCAAATAGCCGCTCGTGCAACACCGCCCGTTCCTATGATAAGCGCCGGCTTTTGTAATATTTCGTCAACCCCTAACTTATTTATTAACGGATCTAAGAACCCCTCTAGGTCCGTGTTGTGCGCAGTCAGTTGGCCATCCCTTACATATAAGCAATTTGCAACACCTAGCATTTTAGCTTGATGTGTTTGTATGTCAGAGGCTAAAAATGCGTGCTTTTTAAGAGGAAGAGTTATGTTTACGCCGTTAATGTTTGTTTTTTTTAGGCTTCTAAAGGCCCGTATAGCGTCGTCTGGCCTAACTTCATAAGAATAATAAAACCCTTCGATCTTTAGTGCCTTCAGCCAGGAGGAGTGAAGAAGGGGAGAAAGTGAATGGTGCACAGGGTATCCACAAACTCCTGCTATTAGCGCTTGTTTGCTCATGATAAGATAGCGTTTCTAGTTCGCAAATAATCAAGAAGAGGTAAAAGAGGAAGCCCGAGGACCGAAAAGAAGTCACCTTTTACACTTGAGAATAATTGCGAGCCTCTTTTCTCAAATCTATATGCACCCACCGTTTGCAATAACGAGTCACCTTCTTGATCAATATAGTTATCTATAAATTTGTCTGTAAAGCTTCTTACCCTTAGCTCTACTTTTGAGTTGTACCTCCACACAGAAACGCCTCTTTCACTTACAACAACTGACCCCATTAGATAGTGTGTTTTATTTCGTACAGCTATAAGTCTCTCTCTCGCCTCTTCTATTGTTTTAGGCTTATCATATATTGCCCCCTCAAATACCATTATCTGGTCCGCCCCTATGACAAGGCCTGGGGTTTCACTACTTACTTTTATTGATTTAAGCTCAGCTAAAGCGCTCACTATACTTAAGTTACTTGCGCCCTCATGAACCATAGAGTTTTTTATAGATGCTTCATCAATTGGCTTAACAATAACCTCAAATGTAACGCCTGAATCTTCTAATATTTGTTTTCGGATTGGGCTGCCTGAGGCAAGAATAATGTTCATACTTTAATCTTTTTGTGGGAATTATAAGCTTTAATAATTTGGGCTGATGTTTCTTCAATAGACTTTCTTGTTACATCAATAACTTTATAGCCTTTTTTTGTGAACATACGTTTTGCCTGCCGCATTTCATCTCTAACACGGTCCATATCAATATAATCTGTTTGGTCGGTTTCGTTTAAACCTACAAGTCTCTGTTCGCGTATCTGCACTATTCTATCAGGTGAGGCTATTAGGCCCACAACAAAAGGTTTTGTTATTTCATCAAGTATTGTGGGTAATGGTGACCCAGGAATAAGAGGAATATTACCAGCTAAATATCCTCGGTTTGCCAAATAAATACATGTTGGTGTTTTAGATGTCCTGCTTATTCCCAATAGGAGTATATCAGCGTTGTTAAGGCCTATAATGTTTTGTCCGTCGTCGTGGGCCATGGCAAAGTCTAAAGCCTCTATTCTGTTATAATATTCGGCATCAAGGTTTCTTTGTGCACCAACTTCACGGATCATCCTTGATCCAAGGTATCGCCCTAGCATAGATATTGGTTGATCGAGGACAGATATTGCTGGAATTTTATTACGGACACAGAACTTTTCTAACGTTTTTCTTCTTTCCGGGTTCATCAAAGTATATAGTACAACACCTGGTTTATCTTTTATTTCTTCAAGTGTGGATTGTAAGTTTTCCTCAGAACGCACCAATGTGTGTAAATGTTCCAAGGCTGTGGCATTCCTAAACTGAGCTGCAGAAGCCTTCATTATGGCCACAAGCGTCTCCCCTGTGGAGTCAGAAATTAAATGTATATGAAAATATAGTGATATATTATTATTTTTAGCTGACATTCTTTATTATAAAGCAAGATATCAGTTTTTGTCCACAACCTGTGTTAAAAATATAATTCTTGAGCAAAAGGTGGGAACATTTAAGCGTTTTATATAGTGAATGGTCACAGTGTATAACTCTAAATGTGAAAAACAAGAACTCTGTAGATAAAAGGTTATTCTTTTTATATACACAGCTTTATAAACGTAAGGTTATACAATTAAGTTAGACAAAAAACTACTTATCAACAAGTTCCGTATAAAAGTTTTTTTTTAATTTAAGGATAGATTAAAATATATAATTAATCTTTTATTAACAATCGTTAATATAGAGTTAACTTATCCACTTTTACACTTTTCTATTACTATCACTCCTTTAATATAATATATAAGAGAAGAGTAATATTCTGTACAAAAAGGTGTATAATTAATAATGCAAAAAATAATAAATGTTTTATCCGGAAATAAAGAAGATATAGCTCCTATCTGGATGATGAGACAAGCAGGTAGACACTTACCAGAATATCTAGAAGTAAGAAATACAACAAAAAGTTTTATAGATTTTTGTTTCAGTCCTGAGAAAGCTGCAAAGGTAACCCTACAACCTATTCATAGATACGATATGGACGCAGCTATATTGTTTGCTGATATTCTTCTCGTTCCAATTGCTTTGGGAAGAACGGTTACATTCGAAAAAGGCATTGGTCCACTACTAAACCCCTTATCAACTAAAGACATAAGTAACTTTCAAATTAATACAGATGTATTAAAACCTGTATATGAAACTGTATGTAAAGTTAGGAAAGAATTAGATAATAATAAAACACTTATAGGTTTTTGTGGGGGCCCCTGGACAGTTGCTACCTATATGTTGGAAGGAAAAGGAACTCCAAATAAAGAATTAGCAAAGAAATTTGCTTATGAAAATGAAGAGGCTATCAATGACCTACTAGACTATTTAGTTGCTGTAAGTGCTGAGTATTTAATAAAGCAGGCAGAAGCAGGGGTAGACGTACTTCAAATTTTTGAAAGCTGGGCAAGTGATTTATCTCCATATCTATTCAATAAACTTGTTATTGTGCCAACAAAAAAAATAATAAAGCGAATAAGAGATGCGGGGGTCAATATTCCTATAATAGGATTCCCAAAGAATTGTGGCTTATCTATAAATGAATATGTGAAAAATTCTGGAATTACGGCAATTGCGGTAAGCACAGAAACACCACTTGATCAGATAAGAGGTCTCATACCAAAAAATATGGCAATTCAAGGTAACTTAGATCCATTGGCGCTAAGAATTGGCGGGAACACATTAAAAAACCAAGTGCAGGAAATATTAGATAAAGCAAAAGGGCCACATATATTTAATTTAGGGCACGGAGTAACACCCGATGTGAAGATAGAAAATATTAAAGCTGTTATAAACCATATTAGAAAAGGTGAAGGAAATTATGTATGAATGGTTAAAAGCAATACATATTAGTTTCGTAATATTTTGGATGGCGGGATTATTATATTTACCAAGATTATATGTCTATCATAGTAATTCAATCAAAGGAGGAGAGCTTGATTTGAAGATGATAGAGGCTGAAAGAAATTTAATTAAAATTATTATTACACCGGCAATGGTGATCACTTTAATATCAGGCATACTTTTATTAATTAACTATAATTTAGAAATTTTACAAAGCTCTTTATGGCTACCATTAAAATTGTTATTATTATTACTATTATTTGGTTATAATGGTTATTTAACAAAACAAAGAAAGTTATTTGCACTCGGTGAAAGACCTAAGAGCGAGAAGTTTTTTAGACTAATAAATGAAATCCCTGCCTTAATGACCATATTTATAGTCACTTTAGTAGTTGTAAAACCTTTTTAAACAACTTGACCTATATTTCATTATAAATTAAATTGAATTATTGCGGCGTCCTGCCATTAAAATAACAGATCTGTTATAAAACTCTATAAGAAAAAAATATGTCTGAAAAAAAACTCTCTTTAGATGATATGTCATCTATAAGTCTTGATGACTTAAAAAAACTTAAACCAGCGGAACTAATAAAATTTGCCGAAGAAGTTGGCATAGAAAATGCTAGTTCTATGCGAAAACAAGATATTTTTGTCCAAGTATTAAAAGACTTAGCAGATGATGACATAGAAATTCACGGAGGTGGGGTTCTTGAGGTATTGCAAGATGGTTTTGGTTTTCTAAGAGCGCCAGAAGCAAACTATTTACCCGGGGCCGATGATATCTATTTAAGCACCAAAATTATACGTAAGTTGGGCTTAAGAACCGGCGACACAGTTGCAGGAGAGATAAGAGCACCACAAGAGAATGAACGTTATTTTGCAATGAGCAAAGTTTTATCTATTAATTTTAGCACGCCAGAACAAGCAAAAAACAAAGCTCACTTTGATAACCTAACACCATTATATCCAGACCAGAGAATGAAGATGGAAATAGAAGACCCTTCATTAAAAGACATATCAGGACGGATAATAGATATTATAGCACCAATTGGTAAAGGACAAAGGGCTTTAATAGTTGCACCTCCGCGCACAGGCAAAACGGTTTTATTACAAAATATTGCACATTCGATAGAAAGAAACCACCCTGAGTGTTACGTGTTAGTCCTTTTAATTGACGAAAGACCAGAAGAGGTCACAGACATGCAAAGAAGCGTTAAGGGAGAAGTTGTTTCATCGACATTCGATGAGCCAGCTACAAGGCACGTCCAAGTAGCAGAAATGGTTATTCAAAAAGCGAAAAGAATGACAGAACACGGAAAAGATGTTGTTATACTTTTAGACTCTATAACAAGGCTGGGTAGAGCATATAATACAGTAGTGCCGAGCTCCGGTAAAGTCCTTACAGGCGGGGTAGATGCAAACGCACTTCAAAGACCAAAAAGGTTCTTTGGAGCGGCTAGAAATATTGAAGAAGGGGGATCTTTAACAATAATTGCCACTGCACTAATAGAAACCGGCTCAAGAATGGACGAAGTTATATTTGAAGAATTTAAAGGTACAGGTAACTCAGAGTTAGTGTTGGATAGGAAAGTAGCAGATAAGAGAATTTTCCCAGCAATAGATGTTACAAAGTCAGGGACAAGAAAAGAAGAACTGTTAATAGGGCCTGTTGACCTTCAGAAAACGTATGTATTAAGGCGAATACTCAACCCGATGGGCACAATGGATGCAATAGAGTTTTTGTTATCCAAACTAAAAGATGTCAAAAATAACTCTGACTTTTTTGAAAGTATGAACACTTAAGTTGCGTTTATGTGACCTAGAGCAAGTTTATAACTTACTCTAGACCTTAAATGCATACTAAGTGGTGAACAGGGAGCTGTATCAGTTCACCGATTGATCGGCAGCTCGGCGCATCATTTCATCACGAAACATACCTGCGAAATCTGGTGGCTCAAGCATTATGGGTGGAAAGCCGCCATTTTGTGTCATCTCAGCCATAATTTGTCGTGAAAAAGGAAAAAGAAGCCTTGGGCACTCTATCATTATTAAGGGCTGAATTTCTTCAGCAGATACGCCTGCAAAAGCAAAGAGACCAGCATATTCAAGCTCTGCAATAAATGCGATAGTATCACCTCTCTTTGCTTCAGCTTTAAGCATCAAAGTTACTTCTACATTATCGCCCTCTAGCATTTGCCTTCCTATTTCTATGTTGATTTGAATCTCAGGGGCAGAAAGGCCGGATCTTAAGCTATCTGGTGCATTGGGGTTTTCAAAGCTTTGGTCTTTTGTGTATTGCGCTAAAACACTAAGCATGGGTGCTTTTTGTGTCTCTGAAGCTTGTTCTTTGGTTTCTGGTTCAACATTTTCTTCTTTTTTTGGTTTTTTTGCCATAATGAACTTCTCTTATTGTTTTAACTACTTGGCTCGCTAACATAGTAGGGCATACTGAGCAATTGGTTATTGCTACAATCAGAATTAGATTCTATTGAAACAACTAATAAAACTTAGTCATAATAAGAAATAGGCGTTTTAAGGAAAAATTTATAATGTATGAAGTGATATTATATGCAGCTGTAGCAACAATAGTCTGCATTGTATTATATTCTGTTTTAGGAAAATCTGCTGGACAAGACCCCTCCGAAAAACTGAATATTAAAACCACACCTAGATTAAAAAAGAACAACAAACATAATCCCCCAAACACTAAAACTACTCTACCGAAAGAAGTTAGCGGCGGTTTAAATAAAATAAAATCAATTGATGCATCTTTTACAACCTCTGATTTTATTGACGGTGCAAAAGCAGCTTATTCTATGATATTAGAAGCTTTTGCAGAAGGAGATAAAGAAACCTTAAAGACACTCCTTACAAGTAAGGTATACAAGGTTTATACTAATGAAATAAAAAAACGAGAAGAAGGTAAGCTTAAACAGGTAACTGATCTAGTGAGGTTGTTAGAGGCTACTGTGAAATCTATAAAGGTAAATGGAAAGACAGCAACTATTGAGGTTGTTTATAAGGCCGAATTATCATCAGCTCTGTTTGACGGTAACAATAACTTAATACAAGGAGATCCTGATTTATTAGCATTAATCTCCGAAACATGGTCATATAAAAAAGACCTTACCTCAACTAAACTTAATTGGCTCTTATCCGATGTATACCCAAACGAAGGAGATATACTGGCAGCTGATCCAACACCTGACACAAAAAAGTAATGAAATTATATGCGCTAAGTGTAATTTTTATTACATTGCTTTTTTTAACCGCTTCATGTCAATCAACAAGAAGCTTAAACAACACAAACTTACCAGTGCTTACAGAGCAAGCGCATAAGGGCCCCTCGAAAGATGTGTCACCTCCAGGCGGCCCCACGGGGGACACAAATAAAGATGAAACATATGTTTCAGAATGGCGTTTTTCCGAAAGCCCATATTGGGCAACATACAACTTTTTACCTTCGCTTATTGCATTTAAAGAAAGCTGCAAGCAGTTTTCTGTGAAAAAGGGAAATACATTTATACACCCTAGAAAAAAAGAACTAGGTACCTACAGTGACTGGATACGGACTTGTCAAAAACTTAAAAAAATAAAAAAAAGCAATGAAGAAGCTAAAAGCTTCTTTGAAACGGAGTTTAAATTTATTCAACACACCCAATTTCAAAATAGCGGTACTTTAACTGGATATTATGAGCCAATTATAGATGTTAGAAAAATAAAGAATAATATTTATTCTGAACCAATATTAAAGCTTCCTATAAATGAAGAATATCAAAAATTAACGCGGTCTAAAATTAAACAGATAAACTCAGACATCATAGCCTTTGGCAAACCAATAGATGTTTTTTTCATGCAGATACAAGGGTCTGGAAAAATAAAATTTGCTAATGGGGAAATGAAAAGAGCTGCATATTCAGGAAACAACGATAAGCCATACGTATCTATAGGCCAAATATTAATTAATGAAGGTGAGTTATTAGCGACTGACGCAAGTAAGCAGTCAATAGAATTATGGATGCGAAGGGCAGGCCATGAACAAACAAAAAAACTAATAAATAAAAACCCTAGATATATTTTTTTTAAAGAAGAAGGTATTGAAAACCAAAAAGGCCCTATAGGAGCAATGCACGTAGCTCTCACCGATATGGTATCTCTAGCGGCTGACCCAAATCACAATCCATATGGGCTATTGGTATGGCTAGAAACAAAGGTCCCGAAAAAACCTGGTGATTATATAGGGCAAAAAGTTGGACTACTAGCCTCTATTCAAGATACAGGTAGCGCTATAAAAGGACCTTTTAGGGGTGATTTATATTTTGGATCTGGGGTTGTAGCGGGTTTAAGGGCTGGCGTTATGAAACATAAGGCGGAATGGAGGCTTCTGGTCCCTAAAAATACCTATTTTTCAGCGGAGCCGAAAGGTGACAGATAAAAACGAAAAGCCTAGAACACTCTCCGTAGAGGAAAAAAGCATTTGGAAAAAAGTAGCAAGAACAATAGCCCCTAGGAAATCTAACAAAGGGAACGGTTCATCAAAGCCATTATTTAGCATTTTAGAATTTGAAAACATGATGAGGCTCCCTATAGATAGAAAGGAGCTAAAAGAAAAAAATAAATTAAAAATTGAGATAAACCAAGATAAAAAAACTAGACGTGGCCGTGTTCAAATTGAAGCTCAAATTGATTTACATGACATGACGCAATTACAAGCCAAATATAAATTATACCAGGTGATTAAAGGCGCCATAAAAAACAATAAAAAATGTATCTTAATAATAACAGGTAAAGGCGTAAGAGGGGAAGGAGTACTTAGGGGAAGTTTTGTAGAGTGGGTTAATGGTCCTGAAGTTCGCGATTTAATCGCAACATATGCCCCAGCTCACAAAAAACATGGTGGTATTGGAGCTTGGTATATTTTTTTAAAAGATTAGACGACTTACAAGATAAATTTTGATAAATCCGCATTTTTAGCCAATTTACCAACATGTTTCTCGACATATGATTTATTAACGATCACCTCTTCTCCGCTTTTATCAGTGGCCTTAAAGCTTATATCATCAAGCAATCGCTCCATTACAGTGTGCAAACGACGAGCCCCTATATTTTCTATACTTGAATTAACTTCTGCAGAAATTTTAGCAATTTGCTCGATACCGTTTTTAGTAAACGAAAGCGTAACCCCTTCTGTTTCCATTAGGGCCTGATATTGTTTTATCAAACTCGCTTCCGGCTCTGTTAATATTCTAACAAAGTCTTCTTCAGTTAAGGCTCTTAGTTCCACTCTAATAGGCAACCTCCCTTGGAGCTCTGGTAACAAATCAGCCGGTTTTGCAATATGAAATGCACCGCTTGCAATAAATAAAATATGATCTGTTTTTATGGGACCGTACTTTGTTGAAACTGTTGTTCCTTCAATTAACGGAAGTAAATCTCTTTGAACCCCCTCTCTCGAAACATCCCCACCTCTTGCATTTGACCGCGTTGTGATCTTGTCAATTTCATCTAAAAACACTATACCATCCTGCTCTGTTAAGTCTACTGCTTCGCGCTTTATTGAATCTTCATCTATAAGTTTATCTGCCTCCTCAGAAACTAAAGGGCCGTGGGCATCACCTATTTTCATTTTTACAGACTTAGTACGTTTTGCCTTACCTAATAAAGATGATAAATCCATCATCCCCATAGACGCGCCCGGTTGACCCGGTATATCAAACCCCTGAAACGGTGATGAGTTATCTGTTAGTTCAAGCTCTACCTCTGTTTCATTTAGTTCGCCTTTTAAAAGTTTTTGACGGAACTTATCACGTGTCGCTTCTCTACCACCCTCACCAACAAGAGCATCTATAATTCGTTTCTCCGCCGCAAGCTCTGCTTGGGCCCTAACAAGCTCACGCTTTGAGTCACGAAGAAGGCTGATTGCGGCTTCAACAAGATCTCTTATTATTTGCTCAACATCCCGGCCCACATAACCCACCTCAGTAAATTTTGTTGCCTCAACTTTTATAAAGGGTGCTTGAGCTAGTTTTGCAAGCCGTCTAGAAATTTCTGTTTTTCCAACCCCTGTTGGCCCAATCATTAAAATATTCTTGGGGGTTACTTCGTGTTTTAAATCATCAGAGACACGACGTCTTCTCCATCTATTACGAAGTGCAATTGCAACAGCTCTTTTTGCATCAGATTGTGCAACTATATGCCTATCAAGTTCTGAGACTATTTCGCGTGGTGTAAAATCTGTCATAATGTATAGATGGTATTTAAATTTAAAGGTTCAAGACGTAATTGTGAATTCAAAATATTGACAATTATTTATTATGTAAAACACGTTGAGGAAACGGCATTTCAATTTTTGATTTATCAAGAGCCTCTTTAATTTCTATTCTAAGGTCTGATGTACGTTTCATCCATTGGTCTGCAGGCACCCAGCAGCGACATGATACCATAATAGCACTATCACCAAAGCTAGCAATATAACATTCTGGTTTAAGATCCCCGCCCTTTACGCCGGGTGCCGCCTCAAGAACATTAAGTAATATTTCTTGTGTTTTTTTTAAGTCGCTTTCATAACCCACCCCTATGGTTTCTCTAAATTGCCGTTCACTATGCCGCGTGTAATTTTGAAGCCGGTTACTCCAAACCTCACTGTTAGGAACATATATATATATACCCTCTATATTTTTTAGAGTAGTTGCGAAGAGACCAATTTCTTCCACACTACCACTATAACCATCTGTATAAACAAAATCACCTACCTGTAGGGGCCTAAGAAACAATAACATAACACCTGAAGCTATATTTGACAGTGTGTCCTTTAGGGCTAACCCCACAGCTAACCCCATAGCCCCAAAGACTGCTAATAAACTAGTTGCTGGGATACCAAGTTTTGTTAAAAAGGCGTAAATGGACATACCCATAATTGCATAAAAAACACCGGACGCAACTACTGGCCTAAGGGTTTCATCAAAACTTTTGGGCCCAAAACTTGGGCTTCGTAGTCGTTTCCGTATTACTCTAGCTAAAAGCCACCCAATAATAAGTATGAATAAAGCAGCGGCGAGATTTATTAAAATTTCAAATATAAAAGGTGCGCTTTCGCTTATTTTTGACAATATTGAACTAATTTTTTCCATAGCTAACTTCTCCTTTTAGAATAACTCGATAGCGCAATTAATAACCGTCCCATTATTGCTTCCTGCGGCGCTCCTGCTGTCTTTAAATTTTGTTCTACAATAAGGCTTTGAGATAAAGCTTTGTGCAGAGTGGAAAGAGGCCAAATTTTTAAATGATTAAGGAAGGTTGATTTATGCATATAAAAAATAGGAGGCCTGAGGGCGCTTATGGCACTTTCGGGGCTTTCCCCATTATTGATATGTGTTTTTGCTTGGATAAGCCTTACTAGGTAATTTTGAAGCCCTCTCAAGATTACGGCACTATTTAACTTTCCTTTTATTCCGCGGTAAAAAAAACTGTCTGCCTCTAATAGATTTCCGCTCATAGTATTCATTATAACATCAGGAATCGTAATATCTTGCCCCCCTGCAGCAATTTTTTTAATATCTTCAACCGTAATGTTCCTGCCCTTTTTTTCTCCGTAGCCCATATAAACCGCCATTTTTTCGACTTCAGAGTTTATTAAGGCGAGATCTCCTTCAATTAGCGGCGCCCAATATTGAAGAGCATTTTTTTCTATATTTATAGAAAGATCGTCAAAGCGTGACTTAATTAGCGATACAACATCACTAGTTGATAAGTTGTAACATGCTATTGACCCAAAACGCGCTGATGCCTCGAATGTCTTTCTTATTACGGATTTTTTCGTAAGTTCACCTGCCTCGACTATAAGCCGAGCCTCTGCCATTTTAGGGTTGCTGTCATATTTTTTTATTATTTTAGAAATAGCGACCCCACTACGTTCATGGTCTAGCCGCAGCCTTATCACCCTTGTGCCCCCAAACATAGATAAGGCAGATATTTCATCATCCAATTTTCCGGGATCTATTATAAGATCATCAGATGTTAACACAGTAGGGCCAAATATATCATCTACATTCAAAGAATATGCTTTAGCTAAAACCTTACCCCGTTCTTTAACCAAACCCCGGTCAGGACCATAAAGCAATATACCAATAATATCATGATGAGGTGAACTTAAAAATGAGGTTATCCTACTACCAGTAATGTTCACTTAGTTTCTTCAGAGTAGAATGCCGCAAGCTTAAAAAGAATTCTGTCTGCAACATCTTTTGCTATAACTTGTTCCGCATTATTGCTTGCTGCAATAAGCCCGTAGGGGTCAATAGGGGCTGCAAATGTAGAGGAGCTCTTTACTGAGCCTTTGTTTAATAGACTGCCACTTTTTTTGTTTCTTATCTCATAGCTTACAATTAAAGTGGTATCATAACGGGAAGCAACATCATCAGAAGAAGTGCCGTAGCCAGATCTACTTATTCGTGGAGTAAGTATCAGGACATCTTTTCCTGGGTTTGTTCCGACCCTGTCTTTTATTCTTTGTATTAGATAAAAACCAACTTCTTTATTACCAACACCCTCAATTTTATTTAACTTCACCGATATATTTTCAAACAAACTTGAATTGTTTGTAGTTGTCGGACTGTGCATTGGTGAAAAGCCACAGGCAGAGATAAAAAACAGCATCAACAAAAGTAAAAAATGAAGTTTCATGATGCTACTATATTGATTATTCGATTTGGCACAATAATGATTTTTTTTATCACCAAACCATCAATTGCTCTCATAATTACTTCATCAGACATTACCATCTCTTCTATATCGCAATTTGGAGTATTTAATGGTATAGAAATTTGACTTCTTCTTTTTCCATTTATTTGTATTGGCATAACTTTACACTCTTCTACCAGTAGTTCTTTGTCATATTTTGGCCAAGGGGCGCTATAGCACAATCCCGCACCCCCTATATAGTCCCAGCACTCTTCTGCTAAATGAGGCATAAATGGAGCAAGAGTACGGATTAATATACCTAAAGACTCAGCTCTTGCTTTATCGGTTGTGTTATATTTTTTTAGCTCGTTTGTTAATTCATATATTTGTGCAACAGACGTATTGAATCTGAAACCCTCGATTCCTGCTGTTATTTTTTCGAGGGCCTTGTGAGTAAACTTTCTAAGCTCCAATGCCTTACCAGAAACCTCTATATCAACGGGCAGAGGGCCAATATTTTTTGAACTTTCCACAATTGACCATACCTTTTTAGAAAAACGCCATGCTCCGATTACCCCAGACTCAGTCCATTCTACATCGCGTTCAGGTGGCGAGTCAGACAAAACGAACCAGCGTGCAACATCTGCTCCATATGCCTCTATTATATCTTCAGGGTCCACAACGTTTTTTTTAGATTTTGACATTTTAATAACATCACCCTTAATAACTGGTTTTCCATTATTAATGTTAATATATTTTCCGTCTTTCTCGCTTACGCAAGAGGGCAATATAAAGTTACCACCATCATCTGAAAACGTAGCATGTGTCACCATACCTTGTGTAAAAAGCCCTGTAAAAGGCTCTCCTTTTGGAAGGTTAATTAGGCCGCAATCCCGTAGAGCTTTTGTAAAAAATCTTGCGTATAGTAAGTGCAAAACTGCGTGCTCTACACCCCCTATATATTGATCTACGGGAAGCCAGTTGCTAGCCTTTTCTTTATCAATAGGTGTGCTTGGGTCGTTGCCTCCAGCGAAACGCGCAAAATACCAAGAGCTGTCAGCAAATGTATCAAGTGTATCTGTCTCTCGCTCTGCTTTACCACCACACACAGAACATAGAATAGGTTCCTTTTCTGAACCTTTTTTAAAGGTAGGGTGCCTATCTAACGGGTTTCCTGGGATATTTAAGTTTATATTTTCATAAGGCAACAAAACAGGAAGGTCAGTCTCTTTAACAGGTTGTGGCCCGCAAGTTGGGCACTTTATAACGGGTATAGGGCACCCCCAATAGCGCTGCCGACTTACACCCCAGTCCCTAAGTCTATAATTCACTGTACCTTTACCTAGGCCCATTTCCTCTATTCTTTTAATTGCAGCTGCAATGCCATCTGTTTCATTTAAACCATTTAAAAACCCTGAGTTATACAGAGCTCCTTCGCCAGTATAAGCCTTCTTATTTATTTTAAACGTTGACTTAACCTCACCCTCAGGAAGAACTACCGGAAGGATATTGAGGTTATATTTTAAAGCAAAGTCTAAATCCCTCTGGTCATGTGCAGGGCATCCAAATATTGCGCCAGTACCATATTCCATTAAAACAAAATTTGCTATGTAAACAGGTATTGAAATTGATTTGTCAAATGGATGACTTACGAAAAGATCAGTTTTATAACCAAGCTTTTCTGCGCTAGCTATAGCTTCTTCCGTTGTACCTATTTTGTTACATTTTTTTCTAAAACTTTCTATCTTGGTGTTATTTTCTTGTAATTTTAAAACAACTGGGTGGTCGGGAGATAGCGCTATAAAGCTTGCGCCAAAAAGCGTATCTGGTCGCGTAGTAAACACTTCTATAGAGGAAATGTTATTAAGCTTAGTTTGATCCTCAAGCTTAAACTTCATTTGAAGCCCTTTACTTTTACCTATCCAGTTGGCCTGCATGGTACGTACTTTCTCTGGCCATCTATCTAAGCTTTTTATTCCATCAAGAAGCTCTTCTGCATAATGAGTTATTTTAAAAAACCATTGGTCCATATCACGTTGCTCAACTATAGCACCGCTGCGCCAACCCTTTCCATCAATTACCTGTTCATTAGCTAAAACCGTGTTATCAACAGGATCCCAATTAACTTTTGCAGTTTTACGATAGACAAGCCCTTTTTCCCAAAACTTCAGAAAAATAAGCTGTTGTTGCTTGTAATAACACTCATCAGAAGTAGCAAATTCTCTGTTCCAATCTAGGGAGAATCCAAGTCGCTGCATTGGAGCCTTCATTGCTTTTATGTTGTTGTAAGTCCAATCTTTTGGGTGGCCTCCTGATTCTTTAGCTGCATTTTCTGCTGGCATACCAAAAGAGTCCCATCCCATGGGGTGCAAAACCTCAAATCCTTGTGCCTTTTTATAACGGGCAACAACATCTCCCATTGCATAATTACGAACATGCCCCATGTGAATTTTACCTGATGGATATGGAAACATTTCAAGGGCATAGTACTTAGGTTTATTACTTGAGTTATCAGCGCTATATATGTTTTGGCTATCCCATATGGATTGCCAACGGGGCTCAACTTCAGCGGCATTATACCTAACTTTAATGTCATCAACCATAAAAACTCAATCAAGCTTTATTTGTATATATTTCTTAAAAAGAGCCTTAGATACAACTCAATAATGTTTATTGGGCATCCACTGTAGCAATATATAATTCTCTTGCACGTGTTAATATTGCGTTTTCAATTTGTCTTGCGGTATCGGCATCTATAGATGCGTCCTGCCAACTTCCTGAAATACGCTTTTGTTTAAAAATTGAAGCCTTTAAAGCATCTGCCCGCAGATTGGTGTCGAGAATATAAACGTTCGCTTTAAACCGTTCATTTGGCGCTTCTGCACTTGCGTACCAGTCGGTAACTATAACCCCTCCGAATGGGTCAACTTGGGCAAGAGGCATAAAGTTTAAAGTTTCTAAGGACGCTCTCCACAAATAAGAGTTAACCCCCATGTTTGGTGCATTTGCAGTGGCGGCCTTACGAGCTGCAGCTTGTTTTTTTGAGCTACTTTTGCCAGAACCTAATGACCCGCACCCAACTAAAAAAATAGCAGCTATAGCCGTGGACACAATTAATTGGGAGGATTGTTTTTTCAATAGCTTCATGATGAGGCTCCAGTAACGACAAATTAAAATGCCTTATAACATTAAAATCGATTAGGCATAGCCTTCTGTAGTTAATTTATTTTAAATTAACTACCTTAAAAGTTTTTATTTATTATCTAGGTTAATTATGAATGAAGTTTATAAGATAGAAATATGATCGAAGTGTTAAGTATTCAGGAGAGGAACAGATAAATTGCTTCCAAGGGTTATAAATGTAGTTATAATATTTTTATTTAATGGGCTTATTAGTTCACCTATAGCCCACCCCCATGAAACCAAACCTTCTAATCATTCTGGTGAAAAAAAATATATATATAAAAATACAATTGGCAAACTTGATGATGAATACAGCTCTTGTGCTGAACGCCAAAAAAATGAAACCTGTAATAGTTTTAAAAAAATTGAAACTACCTTGAATGGGTTAGTGTTAATTGGGATTGATAGCTTACCAAGCCTTAAAAATAAAAGTAATATTTATGGAAGAGCGTCAGTTAGTCTAGATATAAATACTATATCTAAGAGCGGGATAGAATACGGTAGCATAATTGAGGTTATTGCTGATAAAAGGCCTGTGGCAGGCTTCAAACAAAAGACAAAATTTTCTTGTATAAACTCAGGGATAGATTGCCTTAACGAAAACTTATTAACGGGAATTAATAATGGGCATGAATCACAATTTTATTACAATAGAAACAATTTAAATAATAAATTACAAACGTCTTTAGAGACAGCCTCTTTTTACCTTAGTTCACCATATGGCGATTTTTTTATTGGGGCCGATATGGGAGCGGCACACTTATTTTCAATAGGTAGCATTGATCTATATGATTCAAGCGCATCGAGTATTGCGATAGATTACACGGGCTTAAATTCAGTAAGAACAACGAATAACGTAACAGGTAAAGCAAAAAAAATAATTTATATTAGCCCTCGACTATTAGGCGATAGCATAGGCGCTGGTTTTGAGTTTGGTGTCTCATACGCACCCAATTCTATTGCATGTGGCATTGAGTATTGCGAAGAAAAACATAGAGAAAATAATGTAATAATAGATAGGCCCGATTTAAAAGACATAATAGAACTGGGCGTAGCAATAGATAGAAACTTTAAAAAAAATGTAATGCTTGAAGTAGCGATGAGCTATTCCTTTGCACAAAATACCAATATGGCCAGTTCTTTTAACAATCTTAAAACTTGGAATATTAGCTCTCAAATCACTTACAATAATTTTACTTTTAACTCTTCGTATTTAAGAAGTAACAATGGCCTTAAAGGCGGGAACTATAAAGCACGGCACGGAGGAGCTTTATGGGAAAATGGAAGATTAGGGATTTCATTGTCATCCGGGACTTCTTTTGACGAGAATATAAATAGAAAAACAAGCCATTCGTCAGTAGGAGCTTCTTATAAATTTGATGATTACATTTTAAGCGCTGGGCTGCAGCGCGCCAAGCGAAGACAATTTGTTTTTAATGAGCTTGACATAAATAAATCAACAAAACTATTTATACAGGCGGAGTATAAATTTTAAAGACCAAAACTTATACCCGCTATTCCAGAGACACCCATCCCGATTAATTCGTGAGCGTTTTTTTTATTAATACCCCCCATAGCGAAAACAGGGCAACAAAGATTTTTCATTTTTCTCTTGAGGCCATCAATACCAATTGGAGCCCCCGCACTCAGGCTACTACTTTGAAACACGGAAGATATTAACAACCCATCAAGTATGGCTAGATCACTTTTATAAGAACCTGTCTTTATACCTGCCATAGAGATAAGCCAGTCTGGTTTCTTGGCTCTCCAAATATTGGGCGCCACTAATTCTGGATCACGTGAAAAATGAACGCCATCAGCCTTAACGGCAAGCGCTAGATCTGGATCGTTTCCGATTAAAAACTGAATGTTTTGTTTTAGGGTTAATTCTCTTAACCCCTCTGCTTTTTTTTGATACCCCATTTCACCAAAATGTCTGTAAACAAGCGCCGACCCACGGGGTAACTTTTTTATGGAATTGTTTATATCTTTCATCCTCAACGGGTCTGTTAATAATACTAAGGGAGATAGCTTACTTGGGCTGTTACGCTTTTTGTATAATTGCAAGGCCACATTTGAAACTATATTACTTTCATTATGACTCCATTCAGGGTAATTAAGCTTCATGAGTGATGCGCTTCCTATTTCACATAAAAGAAAGTTAATTATAGAGCGTATAGCTGCGTCTGCCAAGCGCGCAGGCTTAAACAATAACCAAGTATTAACTGCAGTATCAAAAATGCAGCCAGATTTTAAAATTAAAGAAATGATATCTGCCGGCCAAAAAGTTTTTGGGGAAAACCGTGTGCAGGAAAGCCAAGCTAGGTGGGGCAAAACCTTTAAACACATTCGAAATGATATTGAGTTAAGACTAATTGGCCCACTTCAGAGCAATAAGGCTCTTGATGCAGTAAAGTTATTTGATGTGATTGAAACACTTGATAGAATGAGTTTAGCAAAAGCTTTAGTAAGGGCTGCTGATAAACATGGAAGTTTACCCTCACTATTAGTTCAAGTGAATACAGGCGAGGAAAAACAAAAATCAGGGGTGAGGCCGAGTCAGCTACCATTATTTCTTTCCGAGTTAAAAAAAGAATATAATATAAAGCCAGCCGGTTTAATGTGTATACCCCCATTAAAGGAAGCGGCATCACCACATTTCTGGCTTTTGAAGAAGCTAACCGAGGAATATGGAATGGAGGTTACGTCAATGGGTATGAGTAATGATTTTGAAGTTGCAATTGAAATGGGCTCCACTCATGTAAGGGTTGGCTCAGCTCTGTTTGGTTCTCGAATTTAATTAGGGAGTTATAGATAGTTTTGTGCCATTTTTAATTAAAGGTAATAATTGGGACATAACCAATGGTTCAATAGCAACACACCCTTGTGTTTTTCTTTTGTCAATTTGGCTTAGATGTATGAATATAGCACTTCCTGAACCTGGAACCGGAGGGCTGTCATTATGATTTATAACCAGTATTATATCATAGGCCCTGTCTTCCCTCCATAATCGTTCATGACTTTTACTGCAAGGTAACCGTATGTACCTGTTATAAGACTCATCCATTGTATCATCAGACCACCCATCATTTTTATTTATTGGAATAAAGTTTAATAAAGAGTGTGGCTTAGATACTCGATCTTTACGATAAAACCCAAAACGTATTTTATAATTACCAATCGGGGTTTTTTTATCACCTTCAGCCCCTTTGGCATAATGAACGCCCCCCTCTATTCCGATTTGGCACGGATAAATGGCCCCATTAAAATTGATCGTGCTGTCAGATACTTTTACACAAATTTCTGTATTGTTTATTTGCATTTTTTCTATCCTTAATAATTTTATAAATTGTATTAGATAGGAGTTTCTATATATTGTCACTATCGTGGTGGAGTAGAGTTTATTAAAAAGCGAATTTTATTAGAAATCAAAGATCAGTACTTAGAAGAAGAGCTTTTGGAGCATTTTTCCGTTACAGGAGAGTTTGATGTGATCTTACCCCAGGACCCACAGAAGACTACATTAACTGCGAATATCTATGATATTGTGATTATTGATGAGCAATCTTTAGTTGATTATGCGTCCAGACAAAAACATCTACAAATGAACACTGAAACTTCAATTCCTTTTATAATTTTGAGTACTACAGAAAAACTATTAAAAAACACTATAAGTAGGTTAACGATGAGATATTTAATATTAAAGAAGCCGTTTCGGTTTGTTACTTTATTGGCAAAAGTTAGAACAGAGATAATTCGCTTTAAAAGAAATGACCTTATTTATCTAATGGGCCCTTACGAGTTTTATTCGATTAGAGGCATATTGAAACCAGCTACTTTTAAAAACAATAAAGAATCACGGACCATTGAGTTAACTGAAAAAGAAACAAGTATATTAAGCCACCTTTTAAGGTCGGAAGGGGGTTTTGCATCCCGCGCAGAGCTGTTGGAAGTTATATGGGGATATAAGTCCGGCATTGCTACCCACACTTTAGAAACTCACATTTACCGTTTAAGAGAGAAGCTTAAGCCAAAGGCCTCCAAATTTATTTCTATAAAAACATCAAAAAACGGTTATAGTTTAGTTTTGCAAACGGGAAATTAATTTTTTTTGGGGTTTTTTATCTATATTGCTTATATTTTAATCGTATCAGGACTAGTAGTATCTGAATATTATAATTTCAAACTTGGCGAATATATTTTTAAACCCCTCGCTGCATTGAGCTTCGTGTTTATTTCATTAAAACTAGGGGCGCTTGAAACTGCCTATGGCCGTTTAATTTTATTTTCACTGGCATTATGTGCTCTAGGGGATTTATTGTTACTTAATAGAAAGTTAAAAACCTCTTTTTTTTGCGGGATGCTTGTTTTTGCAATTGCTCACCTATTATTCTCATTAGCATTTATCAGGGGCAATACGTTTGACTTTGTCTCATTAATTACATTTTTACCGTTACTTGTTTTATTAGGAGGCATAAATTTTATGTATTTATTACCCAGAGTGTCGCGTAAGTTTAAATTTTTTGTTATATTATATGGTTTAGCTATATTTGTGATGATTACTTCCGCTTATACTTTTATGTACGAACAAAAACTTATACTGCTGGCCGCCACATTTTTTGTTTTGTCAGATATTTTTGTTGCTAAGGATCGTTTCATAAAGCACTCAACAAAAAATGCTTTATTGATTACTCCCTTATATTTCGCTGCTCAAGGATTATTTGCTTTTAGCGTTTCAGTTTAGTTTAAATTTAAAATTTGGGTTATTGGGACGTGGTCGCTTGGTTTGGGCGCCCAGATCCTGCATGGAGTATGAATTATATGCCCTTGTTTACCCGAAGACTCGACAGCATTTTTTAAATCTGAGCTTACCCATATATGGTCAAGGCGCCGCCCCCTGTTGCTCTCAAGGGGGTTTCTACCTCTATAACTCCACCAACTAAACAACTTATCTTCATCATTATATAAAGCTCTAGAGCAATCAATAAAGTTATGTGCTTTTTGTAAATCTTTAAGAATGGAAACTTCGATTGGAGTGTGACTTACAACTTTTAGAAGTTGTTTATGATTCCAAACATCATTTTCATGTGGCGCTATGTTGAAGTCCCCAACGAGGACTTGTGGGCTGGGCACCTTTTTGTATCGCATAGAAAAATAAGTTCTCATATTTTCAATAAAATCTAATTTGTGTTTAAATTTCTCATTTTCATTGGGATCGGCGATGTCACCTCCTGCTGGTATATAAAAATTATGAAACTCAAAACTTAAATTTTTATTTGATACTAATGTGCTTACATGACGTGAGTGACCTAATGGACAAAACTTGGTGTCTAAACGTTTTAGGGGAAGCTTTGAAACAGTTGCTGCCCCATGGTAGCCCTTCATGCCGTTAACTTCTATATATTTATAGCCTGCATTAATGAAGGGTTCTTTTGGAAACAACTGTGTTTCGCACTTTATCTCTTGTAGGCCTAGGACATCAGGCGATTCTTCTTTTAAGAACCGTAAAACCTGGTCTATTCTTAAGCGAACTGAATTTATATTCCATGTTGCAAGCTTAATTTGCATATAAATAACCTTGGTAAAGTTGATTTTTTAATTAATTATTTTTTTTCTTCCTTCTATTTCTCTCTCTTGTGAGAAATAAGCGTGGATTTAAAATTCCTGGATACGTGATATCTGTGAGTTTAACATAAGTTGGGTTCTCTGAGCCATTTATAATAGTCCAGCCCTTTATACTTAATTTATCTGCATCGAGTATAATATTTAAAACTCCAATTGCTTCATCAGATGGATCGGTAATGCTAATATACCATTCTTCTTCATTTTTTATTAGGCTTGTTACAACCACGTCCTTGTCGAGGTTAATATTTCTTTTCAAGAAGTAGTATATGGGGGTGGAGGAGAGTGGAACTCTATCTGTTGTGCCTAGATTGACGTCTTTTTGAATCAGACTTACGCCATCAGAAACAATTAACAATGAGTTGGGGCTATCATATTCTATACGTAATTTCCCTGGCCTACTTATAAATAAGTTCCCCGCTATAATAGATCCGTCAGGAGCATATTGTACAAACCTTCCTTCAATATGAATAGTGGAATTCATAGCGTTGTTTATAAGTTTTAGGTCTGAGGTTAAATTTTTAACATCAGTAAAAGGTGCCGCTGAGTTTAAATCTTTTATTTTTTGAGTTATCTCTCCGGATGACGGAAAAGATATCAAAGTAAAATATACTATAAAAAATAATAACTTATACATTCCCTTTAGACTATATGAAATTATACACATTTTCTACCAGATTTTTTTATGTAAAGCCGTTATTACTTATATTTAATTATTAGGCATAAATTGATTTAAGCTTTCATTAATATTTGATAATGGTCTTGCGCCGTAGTGGGATACTACTTCTGCTGCTGCTATACTTCCGAGATAACCAGAATCAGGCCAACTTAAACCGAAGGCCCTTCCCGCTAGTACGCCAGCAGCATATTGATCTCCCGCGCCTGTAGTGTCCACAACATTTTTGACGGGGCAAGAGTTAATATAATGTCTTTCGGTACCCGATTGAATTACTGATCCTGATTTACCATCTGTGATACAGGCAGTTAGCTTTTTTGAGCTCAAATTATTTAGTGCCGTTTCGATGTCTTCACAACTAAATAAACTTAATAGCTCATCCTTGTTGGCAAATAATATATTAACATGGTCATTTATAAACCTTTGAAAACTTCTACGATGCCGGTCAACGCAAAAGCTATCTGAGAGAGTTAGAGCGATATTCCTACCGTACGACTTTGCAATTTTTGCAACTTGTATAAATGCTTCTTTAGCTGGCTGGGTGTCGAAAAGGTATCCTTCTAAATATACGCAAGATGCAGATTCAATTTTAGATTTTATAATATCCTTCTTAGTAAACATACAGGCAGCACCAAGAAAAGTACTCATTGACCTTTCTCCATCTGGAGTAACTGCAATTAGACACCTTCCACTTGCCGGACCAGATTTATTTAATGATGAAAAAAAATCAACCCCACCATCAATCATACTTTTTTTTATTCGGTTTCCAATTTTATCATTTTTAACCTTCCCTATAAAACCCGACCTTAACCCTAGAGCGTTAATCCCAAATAAAGTATTAGCTGCAGAGCCTCCTGCAATTTCCTGGACTTTTCCTTGGCTTAACAACGAACTTGTTAAGACAGACGCCCTTTCTTCACCGATAAGTGACATTGACGCTTTTTCAATTCCCTCTTTTTTAAGAAAATCATATGAGACAGGCGCTATAATATCCATAAGAATATTTCCTATGCCAAGTACGTCGAACTGAATTGTCATAAATTGATACCTTGATTTAGGCCGCTTAATAGATAAAAAAGTAAAAAATTCAATCTCTAAAATCTCATAATTTGGACAGTATATGAAGAAAATTGCTATTCTTGCCTCAGACAATATGATGCCCTCGGCATTAGCCCAGCGAGACGATTCTCACGAGCGTGATGAGCAAATGAGAAAATTATACCCAGCCTTTCTTGCTCAAAATATGCGTTTGGATATTATAAGTTGGAAGTCGGCTGCTTATCAAGCCAAGCATTATGATGCAATACTCCCTTTATTTGTTTGGGACTATTTTGATGATAATGAAATGCAGTTTATTAAAGAAATGGAAAAGGTGGATGCAACAACTAATCTGTACAATTCTATAGATATTATAAAATGGAACTCTAAAAAATCTTACTTGAAAGAGCTAGAGAAAAGGGGTGCCCCTGTAATAAGAACTATTAATGCTAATTCTGCTTCACCAATTAACATTGCCAAAGCTTTTGAAACCCTTTCAACTGATAGGCTTGTTATAAAGCCGCTAATAGGGGCTGGGGCATGGCGACAAGTACTTTATAATAAAGGCGATACTTTTCCCAACCTTGAATTATTGCCTCCAGGGCCCACTATGATCCAACCTTTTTTACCAAGTGTAAGAGAGGAAGGGGAATATTCATTGATATTTTTTGGAAATGATTATTCACATGCGTTAATTAAAAAACCTAAGTCTGGAGATTATAGAATTCAGTCGCTTTATGGTGGAACTGAAGAAACATACAGTCCAACTATAAATGAAATAAATGAAGCTCAAAAAATTCTTAACACCTTACCCTTTGAACCACTCTATGCACGAGTTGATTTGTTGAGAGGCAACGATGACGAACTAAAGTTGATAGAATTAGAAATGATTGAACCATATCTATATCTTAGTCATTCCATGGGTACGGAAAAAAACAACACAGGCGCACAAAAGTTAGCCTCAGCACTGATAAAAAAATTAAGTTAAAACATTAGCTCTCTGGTTTTAAAGTTTTAGATTTATATGAACAAAGATCATTTACTGGGCAATTATAGCATTTTGGCTTTCTAGCAATACATGTATACCGGCCCAGCAGTATAAGCCAGTGATGCGCATGATTGATGTACTTTTGCCCCGTTACTCTTAGTAAGTTTAACTCTACTTCCACAGGATCTTTACCTGGCGCCATCCCCGTTCTGTTTGAGACACGAAAGATATGCGTGTCAACCGCCATAGTTGGTTGTCCAAAGTAATCATTTAAAACTACATTGGCTGTCTTTCGTCCAACCCCCGGAAGTTTAATAAGGTCTTCTCTGGTGCTGGGCACATTTGAGTTAAATTCCTTAATTAACATTTTAGATAAAGCTAAAACGTTTCTAGCTTTGGTTTTATACAGTCCTATAGTTTTGATATGGTCGCGAATTGTATTTTCGCCAAGCTTCATCATTTTTTGAGGTGTATCCGCTAATTCAAATAACCTTTTTGTAGCTTTATTTACACCGATATCAGTTGATTGTGCTGATAGAGCAACAGCGACTACTAATGTAAAAACATTGGTGTAGTTCAGCTCAGTTCTAGGTGCGGGGTCCAGGTTTTGAAGGCGTTGGTATATTTCATTTATTTTAGTTCGATTTAGCTTAGGCCTAGGAAGGTGTTTATACAGTTTTTCTTTAGCACGCATTATATCATCTTTTTTTGATTAATGCGGCTAATCATCATTTCACACATTTTTTTAGCAAAACTCAAGGCGGGTTGTGCTATTAAATTCCCATCACAGTCAAGGGAGGAAGAGGCATTGCCACAGCCTACTTGCTGGCTTAAGACATCACCACCCAACCGACTAAGTATAAAGCTTAACTGTCTCATACACATGATACCGCTCATAGGCCCCGGAGTAGCTGAAGCAATTCCCCAAATAGCATTTTTAATATAATCTGTGCTCTCTGTGCTAGTCCAGTCTATCATATTTTTGAGTAGGGGAGGCAGACAGCCATTATACTCAGGTGTTGTAATTACAATTCCATCAAACGTTTCCAATAGAGTAGTTAATATTTTGACATTTCCTGGAGTTTTTAAGTCGCCATGAAAAATAGGCATTTGAAATTTATCTAAATTAATTATCTGGGTTTTTGCTCCCTTTTCCTCAAACAATCGAATTATGCTATTTTCAAGCTTTCTATTAATTGAGTCTTTTCTAAGGGAAGCGCAGATAAAAGCAATTTTTAGAGTATGCATTGTTTAGCCTTATATTACAAATTTTAGTATTAAACTTAATGATACTTACAATATTGCTTGCCTAGTAAGAATACCACACCTATTTATGACCAATGCAGCAATTTAGCGGGATTTCTTTTTTATGGGCAACATTCGCATTGGCTATAATGGGGGTTACTTATGCCGTCGCTTATTTTTTATTAACATATAAAGTCCTTAAGGATGCAGAAGCTGATTATTTATATAAAAGTCTAAATGATATGATTGATGAATCCATTACTAAGGCTGAGTATATACGTTTGTTTACCAAGAAGCATAAGCCTAGAAAGTTTTTATATATAGCTTCAGGTTCCTTCTTTATACTGGTCTCAACGTGGCCAATTATGGCAATAATATCATATTTATTAGAATGTCTTTATCAGTTAACTGGACGAAGTCGTGTGTTCGAACCAGGCTTTTTGGTTTGGCAGTTTTGTATATTTTTTGGTATTATTTTATCATGGGCTTTCACGGCATATTGTATAGTCACCTTATATTATAAAAGAGCAACTGCCCCGTTAGTTTATAAAAAAGGAGGTAATAAATAGTTTAAAAAACTGATTGCTCTCTTTTAGTGTTTATAATTAAATAATAAATTATATCATAACAGGTTAATAAAATGAATTTTCTGCATACAATGCTTAGGATAACTAATATCAAGGAAAGCCTAGATTTCTATTGCGGAGGTTTAGGCCTGAAGGAATTACGCAGATATGAAAATGAGGAAGGCCGCTTTACACTAATATTTTTAGCAAGCCACGAAGATATTGATAGGGCGGCTGCTTTTGATAACGAAACTTCATTTCCTATTGGTTTACCAATGATTGAATTAACCTTTAATTGGCCGTCGAAAGACCTTGGCGCCGAGCCTCTTGAGGGTGGACGAAACTTTGGACATATAGCTTACCAAGTTGATAACATTTATGATACTTGCGAAAGACTCCTAAAGAGGGGCGTAATGATTAGTCGCCCTCCACGCGATGGAAGAATGGCTTTCGTAAAAAGCCCAGATAATATTTCCGTAGAGTTGCTGCAGAAAGGAAAGAGTCTACCGATTAAAACTCCTTGGTCAAAAATGGGAAATTTTGGTGAATGGTAAAAATTAAAGATTGATATTTAAAATATCTTTCATTGAATATATTCCAGGCTCTTGCCTGTGGGCCCAAATAGCAGCGTTAACTGCTCCTTTTGCGAATACATCTCTATCAAAGGCATCGTGCCTTAAGGTGATCATCTCCTGATCATTTGCAATTCTTACTTCATGCTGACCAATAACCCCTCCCCCTCGAAGAACAGCGAACCCAATTTCCTCTTCTTTTCTGGCTTTTGAATGTGACGCTCTAGATGTGGATATTTTTTCTTCGAGTTTTACTTTACGTCCGTCTGCAGCCGCTTGCCCCAACATAAGTGCCGTTCCGCTAGGTGCATCTTTCTTGCTTTTGTGGTGCATTTCGAGAATTTCAATATCCCACTTATCATTTAATTTTTCAGAAGCTATTTTAACAAGAGCTTGTAGCATGTTAATTCCAGGAGAAAAATTGCCTGATTGTAATACAGTATGGCCTTTGACGCTATCCTGGAATTCTTTTTCTTGTTTTTTGCTATAACCTGTGGTGCCAGTTATTAGTGTATTGCATCTAGACTGCTTCATTAAAGAAAGCACATTCAATGTGGCTTCCGGGCGAGAGAAATCAATTAGGATATCACATAAATTAAGGCCCTCATTAATGTTCGTCGAAAGCATCAAGCCAACAGGTTTTAAATTCGCAATTTTATGTGCATCTTTACCTATATTGGGTGAATCATACGATGTAATAGCCACTGTTAATCGAAGCTGTAATTCCGTTTCTAAGGCTCGCATTACTGCTTGGCCCATTCTTCCGTCAGCGCCAATAATTCCAATGTCTATTTTTTTGGTCATAAATATCTGTGTAGCGACCAAGCTTGTTTCGTGCAATTTAAATATGAGTAACTAATTGAATATTTTTATAATTTGAATAAAGTAATATCATGAAATATTTTAATTATTGTAACAGCATTTTTTACGTAATTTATGGTTTGTTTGGAGCATTCGCACCCCTATCCCTTGCTAGCGTTTTAGGCTGGAAACTTACGCATTTGGGCCAACACGAGATGCGTGCCTACTGTCTTTTTATATCCGCAGTTGGCATTATTTTGTTTTTGGGCACTCAAAAAACCAATGACCAAAAAATTGTTCTAAAGTCGATTATATTTATAACCTTTTCTTTTTTGGCGGGTAGAATATTAGGTCTTGTGCTAGACGGGCCTGGACCTACCCTTACTTATCTGGAAATATTATTTGAAACCGCCTTAATTTCTCTAGGGCTAGTTTTGCTTAAACAAAAAAAGAAATAATACGTTAAATATTTATTTTGGAGCAAGAACCATAGTCATCATACGGCCTTCAGTTTTCGGTTCAAACTCTACTTTAGCCGTATCCTCGAAATCCTCTTTAACTTGTGCTAGCAAAGTCATGCCACGATCCATATGTGCCATTTCCCTTCCCCTGAAGCGAACGGTGACCTTAACTTTATCACCTCGATCGAAAAATTTCATCATGGCTTTAGCTTTTACCTGGTAATCATGCGTGTCAATATTCGGCCGCATTTTAATTTCTTTGATTGTCGTTGTCCGCTGATTCTTACGGTTGGCGGCCTTTTTTTTCTGGTTTTCAAACCTTAGCTTGCCATAATCAAGAACTTTGCAAACAGGAGTTTCACCTGGAGCAACCTCAACCAAATCTAATCCTACAGATTGAGCAGCAGAAATAGCCTCGTCAAGCGATACCACACCGCGTTTTTCACCTGTATCTGTTATTAGTAGTACTTGTGGGTTTGTGATTTCACGATTAGTTCGTGGACCTTTGGGTTTTTTGGGCGCTGCTGCTAGTGGGCGTTTTGCGATGCTAAATTCTCCTAATAATGTTAAGCGACCACAATATGGACGCCAATGCGTTTTATTTCAAGAGCTGTTTGTATACGTTAAGCGTTTTTGATTTAAGATTTTGAGTTGAAAATTGTGTTTTGATGTGTGAACGAGCGAATTTTCCGTTATAATTGGACCATGAGCAAGCTTTTTTTATTCCTACAGCTAGGGCTTTAGGGTCATTTGGGGGAATTAAAAACCCTGTTTTTTTATTTAAAACTGTTTGAAGTGAACCACCATGAGCCGTGGCAACGACAGGCTTTTGCATAGCTTGGGCCTCTACCATTACACGTCCAAAGGCCTCCGGGTCAGTTGAGGCTGAAATTACTATATCTGCGGCGGCAATGGCTGAAGCAACATCCAGCCGGTGATTAAGAATCACGAATTGTTTTTTTAAATTGAGTTTAGCTACCTTAGAGTATATTTCATTTATATACTTTTTCCGCCCCTGCGGATCACCCATTAGCACTAATGTATAATCTTTTGGCAAATATCTTAAGGCCTCCACAGCAATAAGCTGTCCTTTCCACTTTGTTAAACGCCCGGGGAGGAGAATTATTTTATTTTTAACGGGAACTTTCCACTCGCTTAATAGTTCTTTTATTTTTTTATTTTCTACTTTTTTGGGGTCAAATACTTCGGTGTCTACGCCTCGAGGGACCACAGTAATTTTATCAGGGGAAACTCTGTGTTTGTTAACTATATGATCTTTAGTAAAATTTGAGTTAGCAATAATATGTTTTCCTTTTACCATAATTGAGTTGTATTGGTCTTTTAGCCATGAGTTACTGTTATATATTCCGTGATACGTAGTTAAAAAGGGTATTCCTTCAGCCCTAGCTGCATAATATGCTGGCCATGCAGGGGCACGGGAGCGAGCATGAACCAATTGGATACCATGCAGTTTAATAATTTTTCGTATAAAACTTATTCTGTAAAATAAGGACAATATGTTCTTTGAACCAATATTAGTTTTGTGTAATTTTGTGCCTATCCGTAAAAAATCTTTTTCAAGTCGTCCCCCCTTGGTAACAACATGGGTGTCATAACCTTTATTTGACAATACTTCTGCAATTTCTAGTGTAGTTTTCTCTACGCCTCCGGCATTGAGTTCTGGGACTACTTGAAGCACAATCATATTTTATAAACTCTCATAAGGACCCTTTAGATGCAAGATATAGCATTGATTAATTACTTACCTTTACAAGGTGAAGAAAAGATAGCCTATAAATTTAATAAAGGAAGAGGTCCGACTATTCTGTGGTGTGGCGGACTAAAGTCCACTATGGACGGGAGCAAAGCAACATATTTGCACATTTGGGCGGCAAGTAAAAATTATAACTTTATTAGATTTGATTATTTTGGTCATGGGGAGAGTGACGGAGAATTTCGTGACGGCACCATTACTAAGTGGGCAGATAACATTATAATGATTATCGATGAATTAATTAATAATGATGTAGTTCTGGTTGGGTCATCAATGGGAGGGTGGACTTCAATTTTAGCGGCTATTGCCAGAACTGATAAAGTTAAGGGCCTTTTTTTAATAGCACCAGCGCCGGACTTTACTCAAAACCTAGTCTGGGATCAGTGGACTGAAAAACAAAAGAAAGATTCTTTAGGGGGAAAAAGTATTTTTGTTCCATCAGAGCATGGAGAACCCTATGAATATAGCGCTAGATTAATTTCTGACGGCAAAGATAACATGGTATTAGGTGATAGAATTAATCTCGAAGTGCCCATCAGAATCTTACAAGGCATGAAAGACGAAGTAGTGCCATGGGATTATCCATATAAAATAATAGAGAATGTGAAAAGTCAAAATGTATCATATACCCTAATAAAAAATGGAGATCATAGTCTATCTACCCCAGCTGATCTAGAGCGCTTAAGTTGTGAGCTACAAAGTTTAATACAGAATATTCATTCATAGATAATATGCCTAAAAAAAACAAATATGATTTAACGTCCCTTCAGGACTTAAGCTATAAATCCATAAGAAGGTTTTTATTAAAGTTATTCGCCGAGCAGGGCCTTGATACTCCGGGGCTAGATGCACGTATTTTAATTATGGCCGCCTCACAGCTATCGCATGCAGACTTGCTGATTGAAAACTCTTCTGCTCCAGAGCGGAGTATTATTATTAAAATAAATGAGTTCATGAATAGACGCATTAAAGGCGAGCCGGTTGATAAAATTGTGGGCCACAAGGAGTTTTATGGAAGAAAATACACAGTAAACAAAAATGTTTTATCTCCGCGGCCTGATACGGAGAAATTAGTGGATATAGCTATTTCTGAAATTAATAAGTCTGGAAGTAAAAATCTATTAGAGCTTGGGACAGGTACGGGGGCAGTCATAATATCAATTATATCAGAGACAAAAAGTACTATAGCTACGGCTGTTGACATATCTGAAGATGCGTTAATGATTGCCAAACACAATGCTAAAGCTCATGGTGTTAGCCAAAGAATAAGTTTTTTAAATAGCTCATGGTTTGAGACCGTGTCTGAAAGTTATGATATTATAATTTCTAACCCCCCGTATATATCAAAAACGGAAATGAATTTATTAAGCTCAGGTGTTAGGGAGTTTGATCCATTTGTATCTTTATATGGAGGAGAAGATGGTTTGGAGGCATATAGAGAGATAATAAATAATGCAGGTTTATATCTAAACCCGAAAGGCGTTATTATATTTGAAATTGGCTATTTGCAAGCTGAGGCTGTTACCAATTTACTCTTAAAAAACGAATTTATAGATATTTCAGTAGCGAAGGATCTGTCTGGAAATAATAGGGTAATAAAAGCGTATAAAAGTAGATAAAAAAAGCTTTCCCTTTTGAAATAGCTTTGCTAGTAACTGAATGTGAGAAGTTTGAGGCTTGATAGCCCCCTCACTAGCCCAAAATTGAGAAGCCATTGCAACACTGCAGGCTTAGGGAGTTTAAGGACGTAATAATGAAACGCCAACGTGGCCGTAATCGCAATAATAATAGAAGTAATAATTCAAACCCTAACAGGTCATTGGATAGTAATGGGCCTGGAGTGAAGGTCCGTGGAAATGTTAGCACTGTTTATGAAAAATATTCAGCTTTAGCCCGTGATGCCCAAAGCTCTGGAAATAGAGTAAATGCTGAAAATTTGAAACAACACGCAGAGCATTATTTGAGACTAATGAATGAAATGGAAACCGCTAGGCTTGCCGCCCAAGCTGAACGAGATGCTCAAAGAGCCCCAAGAAATGAGAACGCTATCGGCGACGAAGCACCCGATGGCAAACCAGGGAAACCTCAAAACAAACAGCCTAAACCGATAGTTGATGATTTGACTGAAATAAAATCTGATGAAGACTTAGAGGAATTACCTGAAGGCGACCAATTGTCAGGATCCGCCTCATTTGATGAAACTCCACCCCGCCGAAGGCGAAAGGCCCCCGCAAGAAAAAAAACAGATCCAGTGTCTGATGCTGCTGAGTAAGCACTCAAAATCAAATTGCTAAATATTGGTTTATTAATACTAAACAGGGTTCGATAACGAATTTAAATCAGAAGTCCTCATTTTTTCAATTTCTTCACGTCTTTTGTTAAATTTATTCATTTCTGCCTTACCCAGAGGTTTCCCAGAAAGCTGAGAAAGCCTTTTCGGGTTAATTTTTTTTCCATTTAAAATCACCTCATAATGCAAATGGGGCCCTGTGGACCTTCCCGTACTGCCAACTTTTCCTATTATTTGATCCTGCTTTACATATTTGCCAACAGAAACATTGATCCTACTCAAGTGAAAATAAGCTGTTTTGTATCCGTCTGTATGACGAATGCGTATGTACTTACCAGCTGCACCATTCCACGCCGCATATTCAACTGTACCTGACCCGGCTGCAAGCACGGGTGTGCCTGTTGGTGCTGCAAAGTCAACTCCAGTATGCATTTTCCTATAGCCTAAAATAGGATGCTTTCTTCCGCCAAATCCAGATGATATTCGAGCTCCATTTATTGGCGTAGCTCTTAGCCTACGTTTAGCGGTTTTACCGTTTTTATCGTAGAAATTTTCTGTTTTCTTTTCGTTCGAAAATAACCAAAATTCCGATTTTTTGTCTCCCGGACTAAACGAGGTGTATAAAAGGTCACCTGTCTTTACTATGTCGCCTTTTCGGTTTTTATATGCATCAAAATACATGGTAAATTTATCGCCAGGCCGTATATCTCTTTGGAAGTCTACTGAGTACTCATAAATTTTTGTGAATTGATCTACAATACGATCAGGAATGCCTGATTTTGTTGCATCTATATAGAGGGAAGTAGAAATTTCCCCAGATATACCAACTCTTTGTGATTTGTATTCTGATATTACCTCCCTTGTATTATAACCTCCATCAATCACATCTATAAAAATGGTTTTTTCAAAATTTGGCCTGAAAACAAAATGCTCTAGCTTTTTATTCTGCAAATATAGATAAAATTCATTTCCTGGTCTTAATAAGTTGACTGGATACACCTTATCAATTGCCCTTGAAATTCCATACACTTCGTTGGACGAAAGACCTTTTTTTTCGAGAAGGCTTATTAAAAAGTCATCTTGCTCAAGCTTTGCTATTATAAGCTCTGGCTCATTGCTTTGCGCAGCATATGGGTAAGGGTCTATTTCAGACTTAAAGATTTTGTCAGAGTTAAGAAATAACTTTATACCTATAGCCAGTAATAAAATTAAGGTACCTGCGAAGGATATGGTTTTAACCTTCTTCATTTTATTATAAACCCTAAAGAAGAGATAAATCACCTGTTTTATCTATCTCGTTTAAACCTGCATATGATAGTGATATAAAGCCTTTTTTACTAATGACTAGTTAATATTTACAGATATTTTTAACCAATGAAATTTTATTTGAGCGTGCATTTCTTGTACTCTTCTACTATATTTTTATTCTATAAATGGAGTGATTCGCGAAAGAAATATTTATGTCTGAAACCGCTGAAAATACGCCCGAATATGGCGCTGACTCAATCAAAGTTTTGAAAGGTCTGGATGCAGTTCGAAAAAGACCAGGAATGTATATAGGGGATACCGATGATGGATCTGGTTTACACCATATGGTATACGAAGTTGTCGATAACTCTATTGACGAAAGTCTCGCTGGTCACGCTGACCGCGTCGAGGTAATTTTACACCCAGACGGTTCATGTTCTGTAAAAGATAATGGGCGTGGTATACCGGTAGCTATTCATGAGGAAGAGGGCATATCAGCAGCTGAAGTTATAATGACTCAATTGCATGCTGGCGGAAAGTTTGATTCCAACTCATATAAGGTCTCAGGCGGACTTCATGGGGTTGGCGTATCAGTTGTAAATGCTTTGTCTATTTCCTTGCAGCTTACGATCTGGCGAGATGGTAAGGAGCATGCAATGGAGTTTAGTCATGGCGATTCAGTGAATTCCCTGAAAATTGTGGGTAATGCTCCAGAAGACCATAGAAGAGATGGGACTATAAAAACGTTAACAGGTACTAAAGTGAGGTTTTTGCCTTCTGAGGAAACCTTTACCATGGTTGAGTTTGACAGGAATACATTAGAAAGACGTTTGAGGGAGCTAGCCTTTCTTAACTCGGGTGTCATGATTGTTTTAACGGACGAAAGGCCTGAGGATAATATAGTTACAGAACTTTATTATGAGGGAGGCATAGAGGCATTTGTAAAGCATCTAGACGCTAATAAGGAGGGTTTACTTGATAGCCCCATTTCAGTTTGTAAGGAAGTTGAAGGAATTACAGTACAGGCTGCTTTGTGGTGGAATGACGGATATCACGAAAATGTAAGATGTTTTACCAACAATATACCTCAACGCGATGGAGGAACTCACTTAGCAGGTTTTAGAGGCGCCCTTACCCGAACTGTAAATAAGTATGCCGCAAGTCTTGGGACGGCCAAAAAAGAAAAAGTAACTATTTCAGGCGATGATGCACGCGAAGGTTTGACGTGCGTGCTTTCAGTAAAGGTTCCTGACCCGAAGTTTTCATCGCAAACAAAGGATAAATTAGTTTCTTCTGAGGTAAGACCTATAGTTGAGTCTGCTATGAATGAAGCTCTTAGCGAATGGTTTGAAGAGCACCCGGCAGAAGCAAAAGTGTTAATGACAAAAATAGCCGAAGCTGCAGCTGCAAGAGAAGCAGCAAGAAAAGCTCGTGATCTCACAAGAAGGAAGTCAGCATTAGATATAGCTTCATTGCCAGGAAAGCTAGCCGACTGTCAGGAGCGAGACCCTTCTTTGTCTGAGATATTTATTGTAGAGGGGGACTCAGCTGGGGGCTCTGCTAAACAAGCCAGAGATAGACAAAACCAAGCTATTCTTCCTTTAAAAGGTAAAATTCTTAATGTCGAACGGGCTCGATTTGATCGTATGCTTTCAAGTCAAGAGATAGGCACTATGATTACTGCCCTCGGTACAGGAATTGGTCGCGATGATTTTGATGCGGATAAAGCGAGATACCACAAAATTGTAATTATGACGGATGCGGATGTTGATGGTGCGCATATTAGAACTCTACTTCTTACATTTTTCTACCGCCAGATGCCTGAGTTAATAGAGCGCGGCTATCTATATATTGCCCAGCCGCCCCTTTATAAAGTCGAAAGGGGTAAAAGCATCCAGTATATTAAAGACCAAGAGGAACTTGATGACTATCTGATTGAAGCTGGGTCTAAAGATGCTTCACTGACTCTAGATGGGGGAATAACAGTAATTGGCGAAGACCTTATACGCATTGCAAAAGAAGCCTTACAAGCCCAAGGTATCATAGACCGTATGAAGCATAGATCCCCAGATAGTGCAGTCTCTCAGCTTACAATTGCTGGAGCCCTTCAAGTTAAAGAAGACGATAAGTTGATAAAAGAGGGTGCCAGAAGGTTGGATATGATTGCAGATGAAGGTGAAGATGGTTGGTCGGGGCGATACACAGAGGGCGACCTAGTTTTTAAACGAAACGTAAGAGGCGTTACTGATAGAGTGATATTGCGATATGGGTTTAGAGATAGTTCAGAGGCTAGAAGGCTTCATAAGTTAGCACCTTCTCTAGCCGAAACATACTCAGGACAGGCTTCCTTTAAACGTGGAGATGACGAACCAATTGTAGTAAATGGACCAGCCCAGCTGCTAGAAGTAATTTTTGCTGGAGGCAAGAAAGGTTTTAAAATCCAGCGTTACAAAGGGCTGGGCGAAATGAATCCCGACCAACTTTGGGAAACCACACTAGATTCAAATGCTCGAAGTTTGCTTCAAGTAAAGGTTGAGGCTGCCGATGAAACAGATGACCTATTTACCAAGTTGATGGGTGATGTAGTGGAGCCTAGGCGAAACTTTATAATTGAACATGCTCTTGATGCTGAAGTTGATAGTTAAATAAAAGCAACCTGCCACCCTAAGTTTTAAGCATTACAGTTGCGGGCAAATCAGAAACTTCTCACCTGTCTTTTTCGCAAAATACCTAGCAACATTATTGCTCTCTAAGGCGTCAGATAAGGAAATTTCATTCGTATAGTTACTTCTGAAAGTCGTTTTCAGTTCGCTTGCAACTCTCATACGTAATTTATTCCCAGCCTCCATGCCTATTTTTGCTAGGAAATTTGGAAGTAACCAGCCACCAACACCCCATGCCATGCCGTAACCGCGCGATAAAACTGAAGGGGAAACATCTAGGCCCCCGTAAAGATAAACTTGTTTATGCTTAATTGAACCATAGATACTATATGCCCCGGGCGTGCGAGCAGCTGCTCCCTCCATGGCTGTGAGAATTTGACTCGCTAGATTTCCGCCGCCAGTGGCATCAAAGGCTAATGTTGCGCCAGTTTCATAAATTGCATTTGTTAAATCAGACATAAATGACTCGCTACTGCTATTGCATATATATTTTGCGCCTAAACCCCTTAGAATGCTTGCCTGCTCTTCTCGGCGAACAATATTTACAAGAGCTATTTTATCTGCTGAACAAATTTTATTTAACATTTGGCCTAAATTGGAAGCTGCAGCTGTATGTACTAGAGCTTGATGGCCTTCAAGCTTCATTGTTTCTACCATAGATAATGCTGTTAAGGGGTTCACAAAAGAAGAAGCCCCATCTTTAGCATTATTTCCATCCAAAAGAGGTAAGCATGTTATTGCGGGTATACAACAATATTCTGCATACATACTTCCACTCAGCGCTGATACTGTTTTTCCCATAAGTGCTTTTGCTTCTGGACTATTCCCAGTTACAACAACTGTGCCTGCGCCTTCATTGCCAACGGGTAAATTTTGACCAATTCTTGCTTTCATAATTCCCATGCCCTGATCTGAAATAGGTGCAGTTAATACCCTTTTTGGACCTGCACCCTCATGATAGGCATTAGCCATATTTGACCATCCAAACATCACCCCCTGGTCAGAAGGATTTATAGGACTTGCCTCAACACGAATAACGACCTCGTGGGGTTTTGGTATCGGAAAATCTTTTTGTACTAATTCCATTTTCAACTGCGCATCATTGGTTACGGTTGATATCATTTGGTGATACTTATCTGGTAAAGTCATGAATTCCCCTTATTTATAGGTTACTCATAAAGTAATATCGATAGCCGAGTAAATAGCTATAGCCCGATTGATTTATAATGCAGAGCAATATTGTTGATAACACTATAAAAGGCCGATGTTCTGAGGTCGCCTAATTCAGGCTTGCTCTCTAATATGGTTTTAATATTTACGTATGCAGTACGCATAGTATCGTCTAGACCAGCCCTTACTAAGTCAATCTCATCTGCTCCTTCAATATATTTAGATTTGAAGCGTTTATTAAATTTAAGGCCATTTTGATTTGCTAAAGCATCAATTAGGGAACGATTTTTACTTTCTTCGTTTCTTCGCTGAAGTCGACCGAACCGAATGTGGCCAATGTTTTTTACCCATTCGAAATAAGAAACCGTTACGCCGCCAGCATTTGCGTAAAGGTCGGGAATAATAAAAACACCATTATCCCTTAATATGCTATCTGCCATTGCTGTCACGGGCCCGTTTGCGGCCTCAATAATCATTTTTGCTTTGATCTTATGAGCATTTTTTATATTTATCACGCCTTCAGTAGCCGCTGGTATTAATATATCACAAGCACATTCAATTTCTTGTGGACTAGGTTTTGCAAATGTACCTTCTTTGTATTCTTTTAATGGCAGTCCGTTATGTAAATGCTGTTTCAGATCTTCGATGTTTATTCCGCTGTTATTGCTGATTGAACCACCACGTTCGATTACTTTTATTATTTTTGCACCATCTTCTTCGCTTAAGAATTTAGCAGCGTGATAGCCAACATTACCTAGGCCTTGAATAATAATTTTTTTTCCATCTAACGAACCTCTTAATTTTGCCTTTTTAATATCATCTGGGTGTCGGAAAAATTCACGTAAGGCATATTGCACTCCCCGGCCCGTAGCTTCAACACGGCCTTCAATTCCCCCTAGGTGGACAGGCTTTCCTGTTACACACGCAATATTATCAATATTTGTATTATTTAGGCGTCGAAACTCGTCCATCATCCATGCCATTTCTCGTTCCCCGGTTCCCATATCAGGGGCTGGAACATTAAGTGAGGGGTGAATAAGGTCTCTTTTTGCTAGTTCATATGTAAACCTGCGTGTTATCCGCTCTAGCTCTTCTTCATTCCAGTCTTTTGGACGGATACATAGACCTCCTTTTGAGCCACCAAACGGAACCTCCACAAGAGCTGTTTTAAATGTCATCAAGGCTGCTAAAGCTTCTACCTCATCTTGGTTCACATCCAAAGAATAACGTATACCGCCTTTGACAGGCTCAATATGCTCTGAATGGACAGCCCGATACCCAGTAAATGTGTGAACTTCACCCCTTAGCTTTACACCAAACCTAACCGTATAAGTGGCATTGCAAACCTTTATTTTTTCAATTAATTTTGGAGATATATCAGTGAAACTTGCTGCGCGACCATACATCAAGTCAACACTTTGACGAAAATTCCAGTCTCTTTTTAATGCTGCTTCCATTTCAATCCCATTGACTAAGCTATAATACTATAGGTGAAGTTTTTTTAATTATGATAACTAACTCCCGAGGAAAAAAATTTCTTATTATATCAAATTATAGAAATTTATTTTAGTTTCGTTTAGCTATTTTTCCCTGCATTTCTATCTCTGTCTTTAAGTAGTCTCAGGCGAAGGGCATTAATCTTTATGAACCCTCCAGCATCCGCTTGATTATAAACTTCGTCTTCTTCAAAAGTCACATGTTCCTGTGAATAAAGAGAATAAGGGGAACTACGCCCTACGACTGTAGCATTTCCTTTGTATAGCTTAAGTCGAACAGTCCCAGTCACCATTTCCTGAGATTTATCGATAGCCGCTTGAAGCATCTCACGCTCGGGTGAAAACCAATAACCATTATATATCAATTCAGCATATTTTGGCATAAGCTCATCTTTTAAGTGCATGGCGCCCTTGTCTAACGTAATTTGTTCTATCCCACGGTGAGCCATAAGCAATATTGCACCACCAGGAGTTTCATAGATGCCTCTTGATTTCATACCCACAAATCTATTTTCAAGTAGATCAAGACGTCCAACTCCATTTTTTCCACCGAGCTCATTTAATTGTGTTAGCATTTCTGCAGGAGAAAAATCTTCACCGTTTAAAGACACTGCATCACCACGTTCAAAACCAACTTCGATGTAGGTTGGTGTGTCCGGGGCATTTTCTGGTGAAACAGTTCGCTGATAGACAAACTCAGGTGCCTCAACAGATGGGTCTTCTAAAGCTTTTCCTTCAGATGACGTGTGAAGCAAGTTAGCATCTACAGAAAAAGGTGCCTCGCCCCTTTTATCTGTTGCAATTTCTATTCCATGAGTTTCAGCATATTTTATTAGCTTTGTCCTAGAATTGAGATCCCACTCTCTCCATGGTGCAATGACTTTTATTTCTGGATCTAGCGCATAATAACCTAATTCAAACCGAACTTGATCATTCCCTTTACCTGTGGCGCCATGACAAACAGCATCAGCTCCAACTTGATGGGCTATCTCAATTTGTCGCTTTGATATCAATGGCCGTGCTATTGAAGTGCCTAATAAATATAGGCCCTCATAGAGTGCATTCGCTCTAAACATAGGGTATACATAATCTCTAACAAATTCTTCTCTTAAATCGTCAATAAAAATTTCTTTTACGCCCTGTGCCTGAGCCTTTCTTCTGGCAGGCTCAAGTTCTTCGCCCTGCCCTAAATCTGCTGTAAAAGTTACTACTTCATAACCTTTCTCTTCTTGTAACCATTTTAGAATAATTGAAGTGTCTAGGCCTCCGGAATAGGCTAAAACAACTTTCTTGATTTTATTCATGTGCAACTCCATTTCCAGCAGGGCTATAGCCTAATATTTATTATTAAAGCTATAAGAGTTTTATTTTTTAATAAATGGTAGCCAAAGGCTCCATATTAGACGGTCAGTATTAATTGATTGGTGACTTTCAAGTCCAAGAGTCATTTTTTTATGATACTCATCGGAAACCTTCAAGTGGGTATCAAAAATCCTGTCCCAAAATGAAAAATTAAACCCATAATTTTTACTACTTTCGAATTCTCTTACTGAGTGGTGAAGCCTGTGCATGTCAGGAGTTACAATTGTCTTTCTTAATAGCCTATCAATTTTTGCGGGCAGTTTTAAATTAGCATGATTGAAAATTGCTGAACTACTTAAAACAATTTCAAAAATTAAAACCAACACGGCACTTGGACCTAAAACTATTATTACAATACTCTTGTAAAGCATTGATATATAAATTTCTAAGGGATGGAAGCGTACGGCTGTACTTGTATCTAGCTCTCTATCTGAATGATGCACTTTATGAATTTGCCATAAGATAGGTATTTTGTGACTTAGAACATGTTGGATATAGATCGAAAAATCTAATAATAAGAAAACCAAGGCCCCCTCAATAAAAACTGGCCACTCTATGTTATTAAAAAGGCCAAAATTGTTACCTGACGCTAAAACCGCAATTAACACAGCACTTAACGGAAGCATAAGTTGCAATAAAACCTGACTTATTATTGATATGGAAAAATTTGTTTTCCACCTTTCTTTTGTGTTACCACCCGGTCTTCGCCGCGGATAAAAGTTTTCTAGTAATGCAAAAAATACCAAAACAAACAGAAACAAACTAATACGTATTATAGGCGTATCCATATCAACAACCATTCATTGCTGCTGCGGCACGTATGGACCTTAATTCTTCTCTTACTTCCAGATCAATTGGTGTGAGCCCGTTTCCTATAGTCCTGTCGTCTTCTTGCCTTTTATTAGTTCTCCCCCATTCGTTAATATCATCATCATTAAATAGTTTATATTGAGATATGTTATCTGAGTAAGCACGAGTGAGATCAGATAAATTTTCACATGTTAACTCAAGGTATTTTTCAGGGTTTGGAGCAGTTACGCATGCAGTTAAGTAAACGCTTAGAATAAAAGTAATACAACGCATAATTGACCTTAGACATTAATAACAATTCAAGTTATCATAATTTTGTAAAAAATCACAATATTAATGCGTAGTTAAAAAAAGTAGTGAACATGACTCTAAATAATTCACAGTCGAAAAAAAATATTTGCTTAATTACTGGCGCCTCTGCGGGCATTGGAAAGGCTATTGCTATTGTGTATGCTGAGATGGGGTGGGACCTTATATTAACGGCTCGGCGCACTAAGCCGATGATCGAATTAGCGGAAGAATTAGAAAGAAAATACGGTACAATAAGTCATATATTTGAGGTAGATTTTTTCGAAAAGAGTGCCACACAAAAATTATTTAAAAATATAAAGGCAAAGAACCTTAAAGTCTCAGGCCTCGTAAATAATGCGGGTTACGGCCATCCAGGTGTTTTTCTCGATAGTGGCTGGAAAGATCATGAAAAGTTCATTCAGCTGATGATGACCGCGCCTTGTGAACTTGTGAGGATGCTGGCCCCCGAAATGGTGGATAATGAATTTGGGCGGATCATAAACGTTGCTTCATTGGCGGGACATATGCCGGGCTCTAAGGGACACACACTATATGCAGGAGTTAAGAGTTTTTTGATTAAATTTTCTGAAAGTTTAAATGCGGAGTTGAGCGACAGTGGAGTTAATGTGTCTGCTTTGTGTCCCGGTTTTACGTTGACTGAGTTTCATGATGTTAATGGCACAAGGGAGGGAATAAATAAACTGCCTTCATTTATGCTTATGGATGCCGACACTTGTGCGCGTTTAGGCGTAAAGGCATGTGAAAATAATCATGCTGTATACGTAAGCGGAAAAGTAAATAAATTTATTTCAGTATTGGGCAGGGTTTTACCTAACAAGCTAGCACAAAAACTTATGTCAAAAAATTCACAGCGTTATCGTAAGATTAATTAATTATGCTAGAAAAAAAAATGTCAGATGAAAGATTATATTTAGCTTTAGATCTGCCCGATGTTGATGAGGCCAGAGGTTTAGTTAAACTGCTCGGTGATCATATAGAAAGCTATAAAATTGGCCTGCAGCTTCTTGCGGTTGGGGGTGTAGAGCTTGGCCAAGAGCTAAAAGCCATGGGGAAAAACATATTTTATGATTATAAGTTTCACGATATAGGGGCAACCGTTGAAAAGGCAACTAGATCGATATGCTCACTTGATGCCAATTTACTTACAGTTCATGCCAGACCTGAGGTTATGAAGTCAGCTGTATTAGGTAGAGAGAGTAGCGACCTTAAGATCCTTGCAGTTACTGTATTAACTTCATTAAACAAGAAGTCTTTAGAAAAGATTGGATACCACCAAAATGCAGAAGAACTTGTTTTACGACGAGTTGACCAAGCTTTAGAGTGTGGGGTTGACGGCGTGGTTGCTAGCCCACTTGAGGTCTCAGCAATAAAGAAATTAGTTCCAGAGGACTTTTTGATTGTCACACCTGGTATAAGAATGCTGAACGACAATAAAGATGACCAGAAAAGAGTTTCAACCCCCGGCGCCTCTCTAGCCTCGGGTGCCTCACATTTAGTTGTTGGCCGTTCAATTACTAAGGCCGTAGACCCGAGAAAAGCAGCGATAGAGGTTATTCGTGATATGAGAATTAATCAGTGAGACATTTATAATGTAAGGGACATATACCGTGTGTCTGCCATTGGGTTTGCGTAATAGCTATCCGTGTCCTTAAATTTTAGGTCCTCATAAATTGAATTAGCATGCTTTAGGCCTTTATTTGTATCGAGGTACATTTTCTTATAACCTATTTTTTTTGCATCCTTGATAGCTCTAATTACTAAACTCTCCCCAATTTTATGCCCTCTACCAAAAGGCCTGCAGTATAAGCGCTTTAATTCACAAGCATTGTCCGACAACTGCTTTAAGGCGCATGCAGCCACAGGGTTATTATTTAATTTGGCTAACAATAGCGTTTTGTAAACCGAAGGGAAGTTTGAAAATTCTTCTGTTGTATTTTGGAAATCAAGTGAATGGTCAAGATAGCCTTCTATAAAATTTATATAATCTAGAAATATTGATCTCACCATGCTTATATCTTCTGGTGTCTTAGCTTTAATTATCTGAATATTTTGCACTATATAACTTTATCAGAAATTGTACTGCGAACAAGTTTCTATATCATTAAATATTTTTGATAAGCCACCTTAGTGTGCCTTATTATTTACTTGACGTTAACGTTAACGTTAATTAAGTCGCTCCTGTGGGTAATCATTCAGAAAATATCACTCAAAACTACAAGTGGGGCATTCGAGAGTTTGCTGAAAGCTTTAACGTGACACCACGAACAATACGTTTTTATGAAGATAAAGGGCTTTTAAAACCCTCGAGAAATTCAGGTGCTAGGATATTTGACCATGAAGATTACGTTAGGTTTGAAAGAATAATGCGAGCTAAAAGGATTGGTTTCAGACTAGACGATATCAAAGAAGTTCTTGATGTAACCGATGGAGAAATTACAGGCCGTTCTGAACTGCTAAAACGGAAGAATAATTTTGAAAAAGCAATAAGCTCATTAAAGCGCCGAAGAAAAGATATTGATGTTATAACAAACGATCTAAAAGACATTTGTTCAGTTATTACAAAAAATATTGAAAGTTCATACGATAGTAATGGGGTTTTCGACCTCGCTGCAGCATATGAGGCTCGATTTAAAGAAACAATGGCCGACGATTACTCGGTTGAAAATAATAATAAAAAGGAAATATAAATGCCTACATATAATGCGCCCGTTCGTGACATGAAATTTATTATGCAAGAAATGTTGAATATTGGCGATCTAACAAAATATGAAAAATTTTCTGAAGCCGATACAGAAACCTTAGATGCTATTATTGATCATGGGGCTAAGTTTTCCTCAGAAATATTAACCCCTTTAAATGTAATTGGTGATAAAGAGGGCTGTACGCGTCATAGCGATGGTTCTGTAACAACACCTACAGGGTTTAAAGAGGCATATGCCCAAATGGTAGAAAATGGGATGCTGGGCCTGTCAGCTAACCCTGAGTATGGCGGCATGGGAATGCCGGGAATTTGGAGCATAGCAGCCGGAGAAATGCAATCTGCAGCAAATACAGCTTTCTCTATGTACCCAGGGCTTACGAATGGAGCGGCAAAAGCTATTGAAATTGGGGGAACTGAAGAACAAAAGAAAACCTTTCTTCCAAAAATGGTATCTGGTCAGTGGACCGGTACAATGAATCTGACCGAACCCCATTGTGGTACGGACCTTGGATTGTTAAAAACTAAAGCAGTACCGCAAACAGATGGATCTTATAAAATAACAGGACAAAAAATATTTATCTCAGCGGGTGAACACGACATGTCTGAAAATATTATTCATCTCTGTCTAGCACGTATTGAAGGTGCTCCAGAGGGTGTAAAGGGCATCTCTTTATTTATAGTTCCAAAATTTAAATTAGATGAAAAGGGTGAGGTGGGTCCTAAAAATGCAGTTTCATGTGGTGCTATTGAACACAAAATGGGTATCAATGGAAATGCTACTTGCGTCATGAATTACGATGCGGCGGATGGTTATCTTGTGGGCGAGGCAGACAAGGGCCTACGTGTTATGTTTGTGATGATGAATCGTGCTCGACTAGATGTAGGAATGCAAGGGCTTGCTCAGTCAGATGTAGCCTATCAGAACGCAGTGGCCTATGCCAAAGACAGGGCGCAAGGTCGGTCGTTAACGGGACCAAAGAATACGGATGGACCTGCAGATCCTATAATAGTTCATCCTGACGTACGAAGAATGTTGATGGAAACAAAGGCCTTTAACGAAGGGGCTAGAGCACTGATATACTGGTCTGCTTTGATGGAAGACTTAGAAACTGTTCACCCAGATGAAAAATTTAGAGAAAAAGCTGATGACTATTTAGGTCTCCTTACTCCCGTGATTAAAGGTTACTTAACAGATAAAGCCTTAGCCACTACCATTGACTGCCAGCAAATATTTGGAGGGCACGGCTTTATTGAAGAATGGGGGATGAGCCAATTCGTCAGGGACACTAGAATTACTCTTATTTATGAGGGAGCTAATGGTATCCAAGCATTAGATTTAGTTGGACGTAAACTGGCAAAAAATGGCGGTAGAGCATTAATGACTCTAAACGCTGAGATGGATGATTTTTTAAGTGAGAATTCTGAAAATGAGACCTTATCAGAATTTATGGAGGGACTAAAGAAAGCAAAAGATAGTCTTTCAAATGCCACTATGTGGTTAATGCAAAATGGAATGCAAAACCCAGATAATGCTGGGTCTGGTTCTGTTGATTATATGCATATGATGGGCCTTACTACGCTTGCGTATATGTGGGCTAAGATGGCGGTTGTGGCGCAATCAAAAATTGATGGCGGTTCAAATGATGAGTTTTATTCTAACAAGATAATTACTGGCCGGTATTTTGTTTTGCGGATGCTGCCAATGCTGGATGCCCACTTTGCAAAAATAAAAACAGGCGCAGAGCCTATAATGGCACTTAAAGCGAGCGCATTTTAAAGAAAGGAAAATTATGTCTGTATTAGATTTTAAAAACCCTGATTGGTATGCTGAAGAAGACATTAATATGTTCAGGGATGCTGTTCATAAGTTTTATGCCAAAGAAATGGCACCTCATTCTGAAGAGTTTAGGAAGAATAAAAAAGTAGATCGCAAGTACTGGAATATGGCAGGTGACATGGGACTTCTGAATTGCGCTATTCCCGAGGAGTATGGCGGGGGTGGAGGAGATTACCGCCACGAAATGATCATTCAAGAAGAGTTGATCAAGGCAAACGTTGATGGTTTTGGTCTTTCTTTGCATAATGCCATAGTTGCGCCCTACATCCTTCACTATGGGACAGAAGAGCAAAAGCAAAAATGGTTACCAAAGATGGCAACAGGTGAACTTGTCGGCGCTATCGCAATGTCTGAACCTGGTACCGGGTCTGACCTCCAAAATGTTAAAACTAATGCTAAAAAAGATGGAAATGGGTGGGTCATAAACGGCTCTAAAACATTCATCACCAATGGTGGCACTGCTAATCTAATTGTTGTTGTGGCCGATACTGGGGGGGAAGGTAAGTTTTCTAAGTCTTTATTTGTGATTGAAACTGATGACCTCGAGGGCTTTCGGAGGGGGCGTATATTAGACAAAGTAGGTATGGATGCCCAAGATACCGCCGAACTCTTTTTTGATGATATGAAAGTTCCTGCTGATAGTTTGTTAGGTTCGGAAACAGGGCACGGATTTATACAATTAATGAAAGAGCTCCCTCAAGAGAGACTAAATATTGCCATTCAAGGTGTTGCACAAATGGAAGCCGCATTGGAAATGACGGTTGAATATGTTAAAGAACGCAAAGCCTTTGGTAAGCCGGTTATATCCTTTCAGAACACACAGTTTGAGTTGGCTGAATGTAAAACTATAGTACAGATAGCTAAAACGTTTGTTTATGACTGCGCCGCTAAGCACCTGCGGGGAGAACTTGATACAGTCACTGCTTCAATGGCAAAATACTGGGTAACAGATAAGGAGTGTGAGGTAATAGACCGTTGTCTACAACTCCATGGTGGCTATGGTTTTATGAATGAATACCGAATAGGCCGTATGTATAGAGATAGTCGTGTTCAGAGAATTTATGGCGGTACAAATGAAATCATGAAAATGGTGATTGCTCGAAGTCTTTGATAAGGCCCAAATAAAAATTAATAAGATATTTAGGAGACTACCATGGTAGATGCATACATATTCGACGCAGTTAGAAGCCCGCGAGGAAAAGGAAAAAAAAGTGGCAGCTTGCACGAGATTACTGCTTTATCTTTATTAACGCAGCAGCTTGAAGCTATAAAAAATCGCAACAATCTCGATACCTCGAAGGTTGATGATATAATTATGGGTTGTGTATCGCCTGTGGCAGGCCAGGGCGCTGATATAGCGCGTTCAGCTGCAATAACTGCTAATTACAATCAAACAGCGGCAGGCGTTACAGTTAACCGGTTCTGTGCTTCTGGATTGGAAGCTGTGAATATGGCGGCTTCTAAAGTCATGGCCGGAATGGCAGATATGACAATTGGCGGCGGCGTCGAACACATGTCTAGAGTTCCAATGGGCAGTGATGGCGGTGCTATGGGCGTAGACCCTGCGATTGCTTTTGACCATCAAATAGTACCGCAGGGGATATCTGCTGACTTAATAGCTACTAAATATGGATTTTCGCGTGATGATTGCGACTCTTATGCGGTGGAATCTCAAAAACGAGCAAAAAAAGCTTGGGATGAGGGCCGTTTTAAAAATTCAATTGTTCCAGTTAAAGACCAGCTAGGGGTTACTTTGTTATCTCATGATGAACACATGCGACCAGAAACAAATATGCAGTCATTAGGCTCTTTAAATCCATCATTTGAGGCTATGGGTAAAATCATGCCAGGTATGGATTTTGTTGCTTTGCAAAAATACCCAGAGTTGGAGTCTATAAAACATGTTCACCATGCAGGAAACAGTTCAGGAATTGTAGATGGAGCCGCAGCAGTACTTATTGGAACAAAGGAGATGGGGGAGGCCCTAGGATTAAAAGCCAGAGCACGTATTAAAAGCTTTGCTGAAATTGGAAGCGAACCAACCATAATGTTAACGGGCCCTGAGTTTGTAGCAGCAAAGGCCCTTAAGCGTGCCGGTATGGAAGTTAATGATATCGATATATATGAATTAAATGAAGCTTTTGCCTCTGTGGTCCTGCGTTTTATGCAGGCCCATAATATTGATCACAGTAAAATAAACGTAAATGGCGGATCGATAGCAATGGGTCATCCCCTTGGCGCAACTGGAGCTATGATATTGGGAACAATGGTTGACGAGCTTGAACGTTCTGACAAAGAGACTTCATTAATTACATTGTGTGTGGGCGGCGGTATGGGCTCGGCCACAATTATAGAGCGTATTTAATTTCACAGATTTGAGTAGAGATAAAGATGAAAAATTTTAGTATAGATAAAGATGCAGACGGTATTTTAGTGGTAACATTTGATATGCCCGGTCGGTCTATGAATGTCCTGAATGTTAGCTCCATGAGTGAGATTGCTGAATTAACGGAGATGATTAAATCTGATAAAAGTATCAATGGTGCGGTTATAACCTCAGGGAAGAAGGCTTTTTGCGCAGGTGCTGACCTTGAGGAGATGGGAAGCAATCTTTCTGGTGCACGTGGAGAAATGAAAAAAGACCCTGAGGGAGCTAAAGCAGAACTCTTTAAGAGTGTTTATAAGTTAAATAAGCTTTTTCGTGATTTAGAGGTTTGCGGGAAGCCCATAGCTGCTGCTTTAAATGGCCTCGCCTTAGGAGGTGGTTTCGAGTTTGTTATGGCATGTACTGGCCGTTTTATTGCCTCCGATAATAAAACTGCTAAAGTTGGTTTACCAGAGGCACTAATAGGCTTACTTCCTGGCGCAGGTGGAACTCAGAGATTGCCACGACTTGTAGGGTTGATGGCGGCGTCTGCTGTGCTTCTACAAGGTAAGCAATTATCAGCTTCTGAAGCTCATGCGATGGGTATTTTTCATGCAGCAGTACCCGGCGACCAACTGATAACTGAAGCAAAAAAATGGATTAAAGCAAACCCCAAGGCGAAACAACCTTGGGATATGGACCGCTTCAAGTTTCCGGGGGGAGCGCCTTATACAGCGCAAGGCTATCAAATGTTTGCGGGTGCTAATGCAATGGTTAGTAAAGAGAGTTTTGGGAATTACCCGGCTATGAGAAATATTATTGCATCTGTATATGAGGGCTCTCTTGTTCCGATGGATGCTGCACTTAGAATAGAAAGCCGTTATTTTTGTGACCTTATGTTAAGACCTGAGTCAGGCAATATGGTGCGTTCACTGTTCCTTTCCAAGCAAGCCTTGGAAAAAGGAGAGGCTAGGCCTGAAGGACAAATTAAAGGCGACATTAAAAAAGTAGGTGTCATAGGTGCGGGTTTTATGGGCGCTGGGGTTGCTTATGTATCTGCTATGGCAGGTATTGAGGTGGTTTTGATAGATCGTGATCAAGAAAGTGCTGATAAGGGAAAGCAGTTCGCAATTAATGAACAAGCGAAAAGAGTAAAGCGTAAAAAAACAACAGAAGAAAAGGCGCTTATTATAACTGATCGCATTTCTGCTACAACTGATTACTCTAAGCTTAGTGGTGTAGATTTAGTTGTTGAAGCTGTTTTTGAAAATTCAGAGCTAAAGGCTGAAATTACAAAAAAGGTTGAACAATTTACCGACCAGACAGCGATATTTGGATCAAACACATCAACAATCCCTATCACCGACCTCGCAACAGCATCGGTGCGCCCCGATAATTTTATAGGTATCCATTTTTTCAGTCCTGTTCACAAAATGATGCTTGTGGAAATTATTAAAGGTAAAAACACCAGTGATTATGCCATCTCGCGGGCAATAGACTTTGTCTCTAAAATTAGAAAGGTACCTATTGTAGTTGAAGATACCAGAGGTTTCTATGCCAATAGGTGTGTAATGAGGTATATACAGGAAGGGTTTAATATGCTGTCTGAGGGCGTAAAACCTGCGTTAATAGAAAATGCTGCTAAAATGGCGGGCATGCCAGTTGGCCCACTATCCTTACAGGATGAAGTGGCAATAGATCTTGCTCATAAAGTGATGTTGCAAAGTCAGCACGATCTAGGAAGCCAATATGTTGAAGGAAAAGGCGATGCCATTGTGAAGACAATGTATGAGGCCGAACGTTTTGGTCGCAAAAATGGCAAAGGATTTTATGTATATGAAGGCCGTGAAAAGCACCTTTGGGATGAATTGGATCAATTCGCACTAGATGGTATTTTACGACAACAGCCAGATGTGCAGGATGTAAAGGACAGATTGATGTATGCCCAAGCGATTGAAGCAGCCCGAACTATGGCCGAGGGAATAGTTCATGACCCACGTGAAGCTGATTTAGGCTCCATTTTTGGCTGGGGGTTTGCCCCTTTTACTGGTGGTGCAATTAGCTTTATAGACACTATAGGCGCTAGAGCTTTTGTTGCTAGGTCAGATGAGCTACTTGAAGCATACGGACCACAATATGAGGTTCCTCCACTACTTCGAGAAATGTCAAAAACAGATGAGACTTTTTATAATAAGTTTAGCCGATAATTCACTTATGAAAATTTATTTAACTTTACTTAAAATTAAGAGAGAGAATTAATGTCAAATGTTACGATCAACATAAAGCAAGGCATTGCAATAATTACTATCGATGATGGTAAGGCTAATGCTTTAGGCTCTTTAGTCTGGGCAGACTTAAACTCTGCAATGGATAAAGCTGAGGCGGAAGACGCCATTGTAATTATAACTGGACGAGAAGGAATAATGTCTGGTGGCTTTGATTTAAAAGAAATGGGCGATGGGCCTCAGGATGCTTTGGAGCTCACGTCTAAGGGCTCTAAGTTTGCGCGACGGATAATGTCATTTCCACGGCCAGTTATAATGGCAGCTTCCGGACATACAATTGCGATGGGTGCTTTTCTTGCCCTTGCTTGCGACTATTCAATGATAAAGGATGGGGGTTACAAGGTAGGCCTTAATGAAACTCTCATCGGCATGACGATGCATAATTTTGGCATTGAGATGGGAAGGTATCACTTGTCAAAGTCTTACTTTAATCGCTGCGTTATAAATGGTGAAATTTTTGGTCCTGAAGCCTCCGTCGATGCAGGGTTTTTTGATAAAGTTGTTCCTGCCGATGAATGGGAGTCTTCTATCCCTATGGCTGCTAAATTGTTTAGCCAAGTAAACACTAAAGCATTTCGTGAGACTAAGCTTCGTAGTCGTAAAGAGATATTTAGAACTCTTGATAAAGCAATTTTAGATGACCTTGACCCTGAAAAAGTTCACGCAATGTGAGGTAATTGGATTTTGCAACCAGACCCAACACGTAAAAATTATTTATTACGGGATGGTGAAATGTCAGCTGTTCACTTCGGCTTTGTTTCAAACCCTATTAAATTAGTTATGCTTAACGCGAATGGTTTTAATGCTTATAGCTATAAATCAATACTCACGCCTTTAGGGTTTCATTCAGTCGCGCTTGATATGCGAGGTCATGGTATGAGCAACCTACCAATAAATATAGACACTTTAAAAGATTGGAATATTTTTCGTGACGATGTAGTTGAATTTTTTGATCGCTATATAAAGAGCCCAGTAATACTTGCGGGCCATAGTTATGGGGCAGTCACGGGCATACTTGCCATGCCTGAAATAAAAAATAAGGTTAGCGGTTTTGTTGGTTTTGACCCTGTTTTATTGCGTTGGCCAATAAGATATCTCAGTCATTTTTCGTGGTTCAGAGACATAACCAAGCAGAAGCTTGCAATAGCAAGACATGCTGGGCGACGAAAGTTTGAGTTCGATAATTTTGAGACGGCTTTTAACAGGTATAAAGAAAGGGGTGCGTTTAGAAATTTCTCAGATGACGCATTATCAGACTACCTCACTGGAGGATTGATACCTAATGGAAAGGGACTCAAGCTATCGTGCGAACCACTTACAGAGCAGGCAATATTTGTTGCGCAAGCCCACAATGTTTTTAAATCTATAAAGTATTTACCAAAAAATAATTCCAACGTTATATTTGCCGGGAAAGGAGGCTCTGTTAGCTTTAAATCTGGTAGACACGCGTTTAAGCGAGAGTTAGGCCAGCCTAGTGTATCTTTTGATTTAAACTTAGATCATATGTTCCCGATTAATAAGCCAGAATTCGCAATTGATAATTTGCGCAAAGCATTGAGCAGGGCAGCCTTAAACTTTTAACCCAAGAACTATATTTTTTTGCAATTCTGCAACTTGATCATCACTTGCTTTTACTAATTTACGGGTTTCTAAATCAAAAAGACACCCTGCCCCAATCATAGAGAAAATACATTTTCCAGTCACTGAATTAAAAACATGGTGAACTAATTTGCGCGTATACTTATTACCCTCCAATAATCCAGAGTAAAGCCTATAGGCATCTCCTGCAACCTGACTTTTATGTATAAAAATTTGCGCCTCTAATAATGCACCTGAATTAGACCCGTCATTAAATGAAGAATCTTTAAATTCAGGATAGCCGTCAATCATATGCGCCAGAGTTTCTGTTATTCTACCCATTAAAGCTTGCGGCGTTACTTTCCCGCATATACCTACTTCATGGGGCTGGAAGACCCCAGATCCTATTTGTTTTGTAGATAGTTTTAAAATTTCATTTTCATGTGGATTCCACGATTTTGTCTTATATTTTATGTTCCTTAGTTTAGATATTTCTGGCTGTTCTACCTTAAATTGGTTGACGGACTGAACAAATCCAACAGGCCAAATAGTAGCTCTTTCAGTTTCTAAGTGAATATGTTCAAGGTGTTCTACTATAGTAGCGGCAATTTTGCCGTCCCTGTGAAACATCATATGGCAAATAGTTGCTGTTTTCTCTGAGATTTCTAGACACCCAGTCTCGATAAATAATGGATTGTCTGGCCTAGCTTCGCTTAGGTACTTGATATGATATTTTTTTAAAATTAATGTTGTTAAGGCATTTTTTTTGAAGGCATCGTGTAGTCCGTTATGAATAAAAAACATTTGCCTAGCTTGTTGTGCTTTCGTCAAATAATGACGCATATTGAGATGACCTAGTCCATCACACTCCCATGCTGAGCATTCACCTGCCCACGTTTTTATAAAATTACCCATGGAATTTCCTTAAATACTTTAGATTGTTAAATCTATCCGTTTTTTAACGGGAACATTAAAAAAATATTTATTAGAATTCATTTGTTGATAGACTTAATTAAATTGTATAAAGCGCCCTTGAAATTGATATTTTTAACCTCATATCTATCAATATACTAAAATAAGGGACTACAATGGCTGATAAAAAAGAAAATACGACTGTATCTGGAAATGTAATGTTTTATCAGAACCCACAACCACTTACAAAAGATAAGCATCAGAAGTTTGGGGTTAGTCCGATAGCAAAGCCCTTTGAGTTCATGGCTGATCAGCATTTTATGCCACTTACTGCACCTGAATTTGGTGCAGCTGCAGCATCATACCCTATAATATTCGCAGGTGAAGAGCGTAATCCTTTGGCTGTAATGGGCGTAAGAACGGGTGAGAATCTATTTGTGAATGATGGTGAGTTTGAGCAAGATTTTTACTTACCAGCTTTTGCTCGCCGTTTTCCCTTTGTATTAGCTAACGATAAGCCAAATGGTCGTTTTGTAGTATGTGTTGATGAGGGTGCAAAGTGCGTTACCAGCAAGAAACCCCAGCAAAAATTTTTTGATGGTGACGATACATCCGCCTTCACGAAAGAAGCTTTTCAGTTTTTACAAAATTTTGAGCGTGACAGACAAGCAACTGAACGTATGATTGGAGTATTCAAGGAGCTAGATTTATTCGAACAGAAAGAAATGAACTTTCAGGGGCAGAATGCTGATGGCACGCCTGCAGAGCAACAAAGAATTGCAGACTACTATGCGATCACTGAGGATAAATTAAAGGGTCTTTCTGCTGAAAAACTGAAAGAGTTTACTGACAACGGTTACTTAGCTGTAGCTCATTCACACATGGTTTCACTTGGTAACTGGCAACGACTTGTTAACAAGACTTTGAGACGTGTTAATGATGCAGCGGCGGCTGAAAAAAAATAACAATCCTTGAATTATGAAAAAAACCCACTTTATTGTGGGTTTTTTTATACAATAATTTATGACACTAGTACTTACTTCATTATAAATACTTATGTTTCGCAGTTTAACATATGCTATGAATGTTTATAAATTTATAAGTAATATATAATTATGCAGATACCCAGAAAGGAGAGATTATGCGAACAATTATTTTATCCATAGTTATGATGCTTGTTTCTTTCCCTGTACTGGCGGCTCAATCTCTTCCCGTCGATACAGGTAGGGCTACCGCTACTTTGATAAGTAGCCATGATAGCGTTTTGCCGGGCCAAAAATTTTATATCGCACTTCAAACTAAACTTGACAGGAACTGGCATACATATTGGCAAAACCCAGGCGATAGTGGAGAGCCTGTCTATATAGATTGGACTTTACCTGCAGGGGTTGAGGCTGGAGCAATCAATTGGCCCCCCCCCAAAGTAATTCAAACAGGCCCAATAGTAAATTATGGGTTTGAGGGCTCACCAATATTCCCTGTCCAGTTTTCTGTAGAAAAGGACGTAGAACCGGGATCAATTGTTACAATAATTGCAAATTTTAGTTACCTTGTATGTAAGGATATTTGTATTCCTGAAAATGGCAGTGCAAGTTTGTCAATTGCCATTGGCCCACCGATGGAGGATATGCTGCAAAAAACGAAAATTGATTTTGCGCTTAATAAAGTTCCTAAAAAAGGGGGTATAGAGAGCACGGTGGAACCCACTGGCGAAACTATAACAGCGGGATTTAAAAATTTTCCCCTTGGGAATATCACCGAACTTTATTTTTTTCCATATGAAAATGGACACTTTAAAAACATTAGTACGAAAGCTTCAAGAAATAACCGTGATAGATTAAAATTAGAATTAATACCCGACCTACGGAGCAAGGAAATTTTTCCTAGTAATGTGAGAGGCGTACTTTCCTATAAAATTAACGGAATACCCAAAAGTGAAGTTATTGATTTATCTACGAGTAAATTAATATCAAAACAAAAAAACCTACTCAATAAAAACTCCTCTAATTTGTCTTTCATGAGTGCTTTATTAGGTGCGTTTATAGGAGGAATTATATTGAACTTTATGCCTTGTGTTTTTCCCATAATATCAATGAAAGCCTTTTCAATAGCAAAATTAGTAAGTGAAAATAAATCAGCTATCAAACGTGATGCATTTTTATATTCAGCAGGAATAATGACCACATTCTTGCTCTTTGCCATTGTAATAATTTTACTGAAATTAGGTGGAGCTGAAATTGGATGGGGCTTTCATCTTCAGTCGCCTAGGGTGGTTTCTACCTTATCGATAATACTCTTTTTGGCGGGATTAAGTTTATTGGGTGTTTTTGAAACGGGTTCCATATTTCAAAACCTCAGTAGTAGATTAGTAGAAAAGTATAAAATGACTAATTCATTTTTTACAGGTGCGTTTGCAGTTGTGGTTGCGACCCCATGTACTGCACCATTAATGGCCGGAGCTCTTGGATATGCTTTTGTATCCACAGGTTCGATTACAATAACCATACTCTTATCTTTAGGCGCTGGATTTGCATCACCCTTCTTGTTGTTAGCATGTTTTCCAAATGTAATTTCTAAATTACCAAAACCAGGAGTTTGGATGAAATATTTTAAGGAGGCATTATCATTTCCTATGTTTGCTGCCTCAATATGGCTGATATGGGTTCTTGATCAACAAGTAGGTCCAGACGGCGTAGCCAAGGTATTGGTATCTTTTCTGTTCTTTGTTATAGCAATTTGGTTTGTAAAGAATGATATATCAGCTAGGAAGTTATTAGCACCACTTTTTCTAATAGTAGCATTAATATTACCTTGGTACGGAGATTATAATGCAGAAGATAATAACACACTATACGGGTTATATGCAGAGGAGTGGTCTTCAGAAAAAGTTTTGGAACTAAACAATGAAGGAAAAAACGTATTTGTAAATTTCACGGCAGCATGGTGTGTTACCTGTAAGTACAATGAAAAAGTAGTGTTAAATGACCCTAGAGTAAAAAAGTTATTTAAAGATACTGACACAATATTTCTAACCGCAGACTGGACAAATAAGAACTCTAACATTGCAAAAGAGTTAAGAGTGCATGGACGGGCAGGGGTGCCTCTATATTTAGTATATAACGACACCTCGATTACGCCATTAATACTTCCACAAACATTAAGTTATAAGATTATCAAAAACGCTATCGTCAAATAGCGCATAAAAAATTAATATGAGATTAGATTATGGGTATTGATTCTGAGCAGAGCAAGCAAAAGTATAAGAAGCTTGAAGTATTAGCTCAAACTAATTTAAAAATAACTGATTTGATGAAAACAGAACCAAACCGCATTGATAACTTCGTAATGCGAGAGGGTCCATTAAGAGCTGATTTTTCTAAACAACGTGTGAGTGAAAAAACTTTGAATGCACTTAAAGAGTATGCTGCATCATGTGGCCTTGAGGAATATCGTGCTAAATTATTTAGTGGTGAGAAAATAAATAACTCTGAGGGCCGTGCCGTTCTCCACATGGCCTTGAGGGGTGTTGGTGGGTCAAAAGGCGTGCAAGAAGATGTTAAAGCTATGCGGCACCGGATGAAAGTTTTTTCTAATAAAATCAGAAGCGATGGAAAGTACAAAGCTATAGTTCACATTGGAATTGGAGGCTCTGACCTTGGTCCACGTTTAGTGGCGGATGCCTTTAGTGCAAATGCAGAAATGAAACTTGATTTGCGGTTTGCAGAAAATATTGATGGTGCCTCAATCAACGATGCTTTAGATGGCCTGAGCCCTGAGAGCACTCTAATTATTGTAGTTTCTAAGTCTTTCACAACTCAGGAAACTCGTATGAATGCCGAAGCTGCCTATAATTGGCTAGAGACTGACCTCGGAACCAATGCTGGGGAAAACTTTATTGCAGTTACCGCAAATCGACAGGGTGCTATCGACTTTATGATCCCTGAAGAGCAAATTTTTGATTTCTGGGATTGGGTTGGCGGGCGTTACTCTGTTTGGAGCTCAGTTGGTCTATCTTTACAGATTGCATTTGGCCCTTCTCTTTTTGATGAGTTCTTGAAAGGGGCATCTAAAATGGATTTACATTTTCGTGATCAGCCTTTGCACGAGAACCTACCTGTTTTGATGGCAATTGTAGGTGTTTGGAATCGAAATTTTTTAAATTATAGTTCTCTCGCTGTAATTCCATACTCTAGAAACATACGAAAATTTTCTGCATTTTTACAGCAGCTTGAAATGGAGTCTAATGGAAAATATATAAACCGCGAAGGAGCTCCCGCAGGTATAACTTGTCCTATCATATGGGGCGATGAAGGCACAAATGGGCAACATGCTTTCTTCCAATGGCTTCACCAAGGAACTCCAGGAGCCCCAGTTGATTTTATTGCTGTTTTAAAAGACTCTAGTGGAAGACCTGAGCATCATGCTGCTTTATTAGCAAACTGCTTTGCTCAATCAGAAGCCTTAATGGTAGGTAAGCCAACAGATCAGGTGCTCAAAGAAATGGGTGGCGGCGATAATATAAGTGCTATTGCCCGGCAAAAAACATTTCCAGGCAACCGTCCATCTACGACAATTACTTTAGATGATCTTACGCCCTTTTCTCTTGGGCATTTAATTGCGCTTTATGAGCACAAAGTTTTCGTTCAGGGAGTAATGTGGAATGTAAATAGTTTTGACCAATGGGGTGTGGAACTAGGTAAGATACTTGCCTCTAAAATATTAATAGAAATGCAAACTGGCACAAAAGGTAAGCACGACATTAGTACATCAAAGCTAATCGAGCTTTTCATAAATAGCACTAAAGAGAGCTAGTTTAACAACTAAGATTCTTTCTTTTTGGGAGCTCTGAAAAATTACCTTGTCTTTTTTGCTTTTTAGAGTTCATTGCCTCTTCCATCTCAGATGGTGCTAGCATGGACATGTTCCAAACAGCTATATTATCCAATGTATCCATTGTGTTGTGATCACGTGAATAAGTTATAATCCGTTTGCAACCGTAAACTGCTAGTGGGGGTTTGGATGCTATTTCTTTTGCTACTGCCATAACTGAATTAATCATGTCTTCTTTATTTTCATAGACTTTATTAAATAGACCCCTCTCTTTACATTCAACTGCAGGCATTTGACGGCCCGTATATGCTAGTTCACGTACTACACCTTCGGGCATGTGATTTAGTATGCGAGGAAAAGTACCAACATCTGCAGTCATACCAACATTTATTTCAAATATTGTTATAAAGCTATCACTTGTGCCATAACGCATATCACAGGCCGTTATAAGGTCTACTCCGCCTCCGTAACACCCTCCTTGTATTGCTGCGATTACAGGTATTCTGCATTGTTCAATTGCTGTGAAACTATTTTGTAGGGGCAATACGCTATTATTGTAAAAATCTACCCCGTAGTGAGGCTGGTTTTTATCGCTACTGCCTCCGATATCGTTAACAAACATCCCAATATCTATTCCTGCAGAAAATACTGGTCCTGTAGATGATATAACTATTACTCTTGCTTTAGAATTATCATCGATATCGTGTATAATTTTTGGTAATTCTACCCAAAAATCCTTAATCATTGCATTACGTTTTTCAGGCCGATTCAGTATGATATGGGCAACATGATCTTTTATAGAAACTTCAAAACACTTATACTTCATTACAGAGCCCTTATTTAAATTTTATTGGCGAGGATTCATTTTCCAATTAGAATACGCCTTTGTTGTCACAGGAAATTAATAATTGACCCTCTAAACCTGCTCGTCTGTGTTTATGGATTTTTCGATACTCATCAGAGCTAACAGTCTCAATCATTATTTCAGCACTTGGGTATTTGAATATACCAATTGCGTCCCACTCTCCTTCCCCTTGCCCAATGAGCCAAGAGTTCATATTTCCACCCCATGTTCCCCCTCCTTCAATTCCTTTATCTTTAACAAGTTGAGAGAAAGCAGATGCATATCGCGCATAAGCTTCACGGCCAGATACGTCTTCCCCATTCTTATAGGTTGCTTTATCTTTAAACTTTAGAAGATTTAGCATATAAACAGGTTCTCCAGCTTTTTTATCTGATAGAAACTTTTTAATCTGCTCTGGCGTTGGCTCTATAGCGTTAAGAGTTGTCATTATAAATACCCTGGATGTTCCATGACGTTTGATGCAGATTTATTTACCCATTCGCTGGGTATGAAAAAATCGGCTGCCAAAGGCCCGTTATAGCCCGGTTGATTGTATTTGTTAAAATTAGTTTCACCTGATTCAGCTAATACGAATTCATCTATAAGAAACTGTCCTGTAATCTCATTTGCTGGCTTAGTAACCAATTCGTACATTGCATCTGCCATAATAGTAGGAAGCCTACTCATTTTTGCCATGCTATCCCCTCCTAATATATTTCTTACAGCTGCAGTATCTATAGAGGTCATGGGCCATAGGGAGTTCACTGCAATGCCATCTTTCCGAAACTCTTCTGCCATTCCTAATGTGCACATACTCATTCCATATTTAGCCATTGTATAGGCTGTATGGTTCCTGAACCAACGCTTATCCATATCCAAGGGGGGCGCTATGTTAACTATATGCGGATTTTCAGCTTTTTTTAAATGGGGATGACATTTTTGGCTCAACATAAATGTACCCCGTGCATTCACCTCATTCATTAAGTCGTAACGTTTCATCGGAGTTAATGTAGTTGGGGTTGGCGAAACAGCACTTGCATTATTTATGCAAATATCAATGCCCCCGAATTGCTTTACGCAAGAGCTTATTGCATTATCTACTGCTTCCTCATTTCGTATATCACAAACTATTGGTAATGCTTTTCCTCCTAAACCCTCTATTTCTTTACTTGCTGTATATATAGTACCGCTAAGCTTAGGGTGAGGTGAAGCAGTTTTAGCTGCTATCGCTATGTTTGCACCATCAGCAGCACATCTTTTTGCAATTTCAAGCCCAATGCCTCTTGAGCCACCGGACATAAATATTGTTTTACCTTGAAGTGTCATATTAATTCCTGTTTTCTTTAGCCATATCATATGCAATAAATAACGTAGTCACAAGGAAAACTAATTATGGCATTAGCAGAAGCAATATTAGTTTGCTTAACTGAACGGCCTATGAGTGGCTATGACTTAGCAAAAAACTTTGATGCGTCGATTGGATATTTTTGGAGAGCATCGCACCAACAAATATATCGTGAACTTGGTAAGCTCCGTGAAAAGGGCCTCGTCAATAGTAGAGAGGTGTCACAAGAAGGGAAGCCCAATAGAATTATCCATACCCTCACTCAAGAGGGTAAAATTTATTTACGGGCGTGGTCTAAAAAACCTGTAAATCAACCATCAATAAAAGACGATCTTATGGTGAAGTTTTATGCGCTAGAAAATATGGATATAAGTGCTCTTAAGGAGCAATTGTTAATAAGAGTGGATAAGCATAAAGATTTATTAAGCAGATATTATAGAATCAAAGAAAAGTATTATGATGGTAAAAATTTAGATCTAACCCAAAAGGGGAAACTGATAGTTCTAGAGATGGGAATTCACACTGAACTATATAATATAGAGCGTATTGAAGACAGCTTAAGTAAAATTGGAAAACTTTAATTTTTACTTTTTTGTTGTTCCCAAAGCTCTTTATACAGTCCGTTTTTTTTCAAAAGCTGTGCGTGTTCTCCTTGCTCAACTATTTTTCCTTTATCCATAACTATGATTTTATCAGCATTTACTATAGTGGATAGCCGATGCGCTATAACAAGTGTAGTTCTGTTTGCTGAAACAGCCTCAAGAGCGGATTGAATACCTTCCTCAGTTACGCTGTCGAGAGCTGATGTCGCTTCATCCAGAATTAGAATGGCTGGATTCTTCAATAAAGTTCGCGCAATCGCTACCCGCTGTTTTTCCCCTCCTGAGAGTTTTAACCCTCTTTCACCTACTAACGTCTTATAACCATTGGGAAGACTTTCGATAAAATCGTGTATTTGTGCATTTTTAGCTACTGTTTCAATATCTCTCTGTGAGGCTGCAGGGTTAGCATATCCAATATTAAAGCCTATGGTATCATTGAACAAAACAGTGTCCTGCGGAACTATTCCTATAAACCTGCGAAGGCTTTCAAGGGAAACCTTTTTTATATCATGTCCGTTAATATGTACTGATCCTGCTTCTATGTCGTAAAACCTGAATAATATTCGCGATAGTGTAGACTTACCTGCACCAGTAGGCCCTACAACTGCCACTGTATCCCCTCGTTTTATTGTGAAAGAAACATCTTTTAGTATAGACCGTTCACTTTCATAACGAAAGTATACTTTAGAAAAATTAATATCCGCTTGGTCACCATGAAGTTTTTCTGCGTCAGGACTATCCTGTATTTCTGGCTGTAGGTCCAATAAGGCGAACATCTTTTCCATATCAGTGAGAGCCTGTTTAATTTCTCTGTAAGCAAAACCAAGTATGTTCAGTGGCCTATAGACCTGCATCATCACTAAAGTGATTGTAAGAATATCGCCTGTTGTCATTTCGCCGGTAAGAGTCCTTTGGGCAGCTAAAAGAACCAAACCAACAAGCCCTATATTCATTAGAAAGCTTTGGCCAATATTTACAGTTGCTAATGATGTTCGTGATAATATGGCTGCTTTTTGATAGCCTTCCATAGCCTTGTCATACCTTTGGGTTTCATAATGTTCGGCATTAAAATATTTTACAGTTTCATAGTTTAATAGGCTATCTATGGCTTTAGAGTTAGCCTCTGTATCTTTAGTGTTCATATCTCTTCTGAACCTAAGTCTCCATTCAGTTGTAACAATGGTAAACCAGATGTAAGTTATAACCACACTAACCGCAATTAGAGCAAATTCCCAGCTGTAGGCTATCCAGAATGCTATCCCCGCGAGGGTGAGTTGCAGAAGAGTTGGCCCTATATTAAACAACAAGAACCTAAAAAGAAAATCGATTGAACGTATTCCCCTCTCTATTACACGCGAGATGCCGCCTGTGCGTTTTTCTAGATGATAACGAAGTGAGAGTTTGTGTAAGTGTGCAAAAGTCAAAGTTGCTATCGACCGTTGTGCATGTTGAGCAACTGGGGCGAATATATACTCACGTCCTTCAGATAGCATAACAGATACTAGCCTTAAGCCCCCATAGGCGAGAATAAGGATAAGAATTGAACTTCCTATTACTGCACCTAAGCCTAATTCTGTTATTTGGATCTCAATGCTATCACTTGCCTGACCCAAAAAGAATGGGGCGACAACAATAATAAATTGGCCGGCTATCGTAGCTATTATAGCAAATAAAGTTCTTATTTTATAAGAAGGTTTACTTTGAGGCCACAAATAAGGCCACAAGCGCCCAAAACTTTTTAACTGGTAGCCGATCGTTTGTTCTTTAATTCTATTTAAATTTTTTCTTGTCATTTAGTCATTTTTTAAAATCTAAGGACGCGTTAATTTGTAAACTTAATATAAACATATTTCCTCTAATATGTCTCATATTATCTATAATTATCATAACTGAGATTCATGCGTGCAATAAAAAAAATATTACCATCTCAACCCCGTGGTATAAATAGGTTATCTCAGCCTATATTAGATCAAGACTACTGGATGATAAATCAGAAGCGGTACTTTTTTCTGGGGGCTTCTTTTGATTCCCTGACTGCTTTGCAGCTTTTGACTAAAATAAAATATATTTCCCAGGACCATGGTTTTCGTTATATTCTTACTTCTGGGATGGACCAGATTGTTAAAATTAATAAGCACCCTGACAAGCATGAAAAGA
>ERZ767114.6-NODE-6-length-211159-cov-6.183204_pt1 | contig 211159 bp, 173 predicted proteins | sample MGYA00374952_ERZ767114 | MGnify/ENA primary metagenome ERZ767114 (study PRJEB28939, sample SAMN06267156) | marine metagenome | isolation source: Columbia River Estuary | place: USA:Columbia River Estuary, USA | collected 2012-05-05 ... | reverse complement strand
TTCGATGGACCGGGTGGACCGCTCTTCTTTGGTGGACCGCCTTTCGATGGACCGGGTGGACCGCTCTTCTTTGGTGGACCGCCTTTCGATGGACCGGGTGGACCGCTCTTCTTTGGTGGGCCGCCTTTCGATGGACCGGGTGGACCGCTCTTCTTTGGTGGACCGCCTTTCGATGGGCCGGGTGGACCGCTCTTCTTTGGTGGGCCGCCTTTCGATGGGCCGGGTGGACCGCCTCTCTTTGGTGGAGCACGACGAGAAGGAGTTTCAATTTCTTCTTCTTCCTCTTCCTCTTCGAACATTGCACCGCAATGAGGGCACTCGTTGTCCGTTTCTTTGACAAGTCCATCGCAGATTTCACAGGCAAACATTTCCACTTCGTCGTCCTGTTCGCTGTCCTTACCCAGATTTTCGACTTCACCGTCTTTCGAGCGGAACAATTTCAATTCAGTGGTAAGTGTAAAGCCTTTCAAGGCGACTTCAGTTTCAATTGCGTGTTGGAAAGCTTGCGTTAGATCTTCTGGCGAATCGAGTACACGGCCGTCATCGACATAGGTCACATTCACTTGAAGGACATCAGAATCCATCTTGGCTTGTGGAGTTTCAACAGCGACACCTCGCTTACGAGCGACTCTTCGGACGGCTACTTCGCACATTCTGCGGAGAAGAGCTTCGTTGGGAGCATCCTTTCCGGAATCCTGGCCCAGCGCACCGGCCACTACGTCTTTTGCAGTGTTACCGGGTTCAGCACCTCGCAAGTGAGCTGGGAGATCTGCCCCCAGTGATGCAAGCACATTGTTTGCAGGTGATTGATTCATATTGAGCCACTGACTGCGGCGTTCATCTTTCATCGCTCGTTCGGCTTCTGCCAATCGATTCACCATTGCGTCGGTTGGAGATGTTGAGGGGTTGTCTCCAATGATGGTGCCTCCTTGATTGAATGCAGGGGATGGGTCCATGCTTTTTTGAGGAAGGGCGCCGCTTGACAGAGACGGCCCACGTGCTTGTTGGGGTCGGTCCGACTGGGATGCGGGGAGAACATTACTTTGTGGTGAATTAGGATTCATGCCACTCGGAGGGAATTGACCCTGGTTTATTGGCATATTTTGAGGCGGGAATTGGCCTTGTGGAGGGAATTGGCCTTGCGGTGGAAATTGGCCTTGTGGAGGGAATTGGCCTTGCTGGCTTAGGTTTCGAGGCAAGGGTTGAGGAGGGAATTGACCAGGGGGTACATTCGGTTGCTGTTGAATACCCATTGCAATTTGTTGCAAGACTTCAGGAGGAATGTTCGAATTACCACCCATGGATGTGTCTCGTTGTTGTCGGATAGCTTCGCCAGAAACGACTCCAAAGTTTCGTCCACCCGTGACTTCTTGTCCGCTGAGACCAATTGTGCCTTGGTTTGAGAACCCGTCAGCACGTGAAACTTCTTGACGAGCACCACACTCAGGGCAAAAAATACTGTCATCTGGGATGAGTTCCGAACATGACCCGCAATCCATATCGCACACCTCGCAGGTTTGGTGGTCGGGGGACTATCCCTAAAGTCTTACGACTGAAAGATGAACTTCATAACGAAAATAAAGAAAAATGCCGTTACCGAAGAATCCGATTATGGCGATGGAAATGAATGAGAACACACATCGATTTAGAAATGGAAAGAGGAAGAGAACTAAGCGTTCTTGTTCTTTTTCAAGAGCCGGTTCACCCCACCTGGTATGAGTAACGCTCGGAGGAGTTTTCGGGCATAGGATTTCATTTCATCTCTCGTAATTTTTATCTTTTCATCCGAATCCAGAATGTTGCCAGTCCTCAACAGCGACACTGTCCTTTGTCCAATAAGCACAGGTAGCATAGTTGCTGCTTTGAGCCGAAACTGTCCATCCGGCAGCATTCGGATATATTCTACAGCAGCCTCGAGGTGTTGGTCCGTGATGTCGAGATACTCGTCGTACAATGGCCTAAACTGTTCAATGTTTGAATGATCAAGTAAATCTTTAGGGTTTAATCCGTGCTTTTCCAATTCCACACCGGGTAAATAACAACGTCCAAACCTCAAATCTTCAGGTATGTCGCGGAGAATGTTGATCATTTGCAGGGCTTTTCCGAATCGAATGCCTTTCTCGTAGAATTCCTTTTCTTTGTCAGAAGAAATAGAAGTGACGTGGGCAAGCGACATTTCGGTCCAAAACACACCAACGCAGCCTGCTACCTTGAAGGTGTAATCGTCAAGTTCCTGGTTTGAATCCAGTGAAGAAATCTTGCCGCCTTCGTTCGCAGGACCAAACCTTTGCAAGTCAAGGATTTGACCACCTACGATTGTATCTAAGCACTCAAGAATACGCTTTTGATCTTCTTTGGAATAGATCTTCAACCCTTCGACCACATCGTCAACATTACGAAGTAACTCAGCTTCGTGTTCATTCGTTTGTAGGTTCGCAAGCCCAGTGAAATCAGGCACCTCTGAAGAGCGTCCTTGAGCAACCTGGTTGTATTTCTGGAGCAGGTCTGTTAGGAAATCCGTCTCACCGTGTTTGGTATCTGCTATGGTGTCTGCAACCCTAGCCAGTAAATACAGCAGACCAATCTGACCTCGGATTTTCTTTGGAAGGTATTTGAGCGTAGGATAGAAGGAGCGAGAAGTTGTTTCAAGAAGAGTATCTATTTTTTCGTTGATGAGTACTGCCATCTTATCCCCTTCAAACGAACCGAATCATCCTTTGCTCTTGAGCGTGTGGTATGGATTGTTTAAGTCCGAAGTTCATTCAAGAGAGTCGTCGTTTTGGTATTGACGAAGAATTGGAAACCGGGTTTTGGGGACTCGTGAAAATGGGCATCTAAGGGCAGAACTCAAAAAGGGTAACCTACGAGGGACGACCGGTCACGATGTTGGAACGCCGGAAACCGCTTGAACTGTTGTTCCCCCTAAAAGGGAACGCAACGTCAAGAGATGACGATTCGGAACCAAGAAACATGTCCACACTCGACCACCTTCGAGCAGGTGTAATGCTTGCTCGTGACGCAGTGAAAGCCGTTAGTTTAACGGCAATGGAAGCGCTTAGAGAAGGTGCAACATTCATTGGAATTGTTGGAGAAACAAACGAACTTGTCGACCCATTTGTACACCTTGACGCACCAATCTGGTCCGAGCGACCACCACAAGAGCTGACAAAACTCGCCTTCCGCTATTGTGAGGAACTCACTATGCGTGAGGCAGGTAATTTCTATCATTCGTTCAAATATCTTCCTGACCAGCAACGCCAAGCCATGTGCGCTGTTTACGCGTTTTGCCGACGAGCAGACGACATTGCCGATGGTGACTGGGCAGACCGATTCCCTGGCAGCATGGGCGAACAAGACCCTGAAGCGGTTAGTTACAGAGAGCAACTTGAGAGCCTCCAAGACCAAGGAACAATTCTTGACCCTGAGGCGTATTTGAACAAGATTACTCAATTGTTTTTCTTCCGCAAAAAACTCTCAACTTGTTACTCGGATGTCTATTCAACTGACCCGGTATTTTTGGCGCTCAAAGAAACTGTAAACACCTATTCCATCCCTCGAGATGTATTTGATGATTTGATTTCGGGTATGGAAGATGACCTGTACAACAACAGATACCGCAGTTTTGACGAACTGTATGTTTACTGTTACCGTGTCGCATCCGTTGTAGGGCTTATGTGCATAGAAATCTACGGATATGAAGACCCAAGAGCCAAAAAATTCGCAGAGTCATGGGGCATCTTCATGCAACTAACCAACGTATTACGCGACGTTGGCGAAGACATCGAACGAGACCGAGTATATTTACCGCTCAACGAACTGGAAGCGAACGGTATCCAAGAAAAAGAACTCGATGGAAAGGTCGTTCTCAACAAAAATTGGGAACCATACTGCCGCGACTATGCTCGAAGAGCAAGAACGTACCTGCATGAAGCTCGGCAACTTCTCCCACTCCTTCCACGAAGAACACGTTATTCCCCTGCAGCAATGATTGCATTTTACGATAAAATTCTCCGACAAATCGAACGTCAGCAAGGCGACGTATTCACAAAGAGGGTAAAACTCAACAAAGTTCAGAAAATAAGTCTAGCCGCTGCAGTGTACATGCGTCACAGGCTTCTTCCTGCCTTCCTCGACCCAGTATGGTCGGGACTTGCTCGTATCGGCATACTTCCAGCAGTTTGATTAGATCGGGCAAGTTGAATGCCCGACTATTTTGTAAAACGGACAAAAACCGAAAGCAGATGTCAAGACGCCCCAACAGCCGATTACCAGTAAGACAACATCCCAGTTCACATCTGCAGCGTAGTCAAAGGCAACCATACCCAGTCCAGAAACAATTCGTACCAGCCTGTCATTCAAACTTAGGTTCATTCAATCAACTCTTACAAGTTGAGTTTAGAATAACTGCATATAAACAACTGTATAGCGTGATTAGACAGAATAACGGCACAAATGTTCCATCAAACTGTTCGGGTGAATGCTTGAATTCCGGTGATATAACGGCCGATAATGAGGTTGTGAATGTCATGAGTACCTTCGTAGGTTTTGACAGACTCCAAATTCGCCATGTGCCGCATAACTGGATATTCGTCCAATATTCCGTTCGCCCCGTGGATGTCACGGGCAACACGAGCAATTTCAAGAGCGATGTCGACGTTATTCATCTTAGCAAGAGAAATCTGCTCGTTGAACCAAGTTCCTTCGTCCTTCTTCCGGCCCAAGTGGTAAGCGAGAAGTTGTCCTTTGGTAATTTCTCGCAGCATCCATGCCAATTTGTTTTGAACAAGCTGGTACGATGCAATCGGGTGGTCAAATTGTATTCGGGAAAGAGCGTAGGTTTTCGCGCTGTGGAAGCACGACATTGCAGCGCCTAAAGCGCCCCAAGAAATTCCAAATCGAGCATTGTTTAGACAGGAAAATGGTCCACGTAGCCCTTTGACATCCGGGAGCATACGGTCTTTAGGAATCTTGCAATCTTGGAAAACAAGTTCGCTGGTAACGGAGGCTTTCAAGGAATGCTTACCCTTCATTTCAGGAGCGGAAAAGCCTTCGTCGCCTTTCTCAACAATGAAGCCACGGATGACTCCGTCAAGTTTAGCCCAAACCACTGCAACATCAGCGATGGTTCCGTTGGTAATCCACATCTTGGCGCCATTGAGCAAATAATGATCGCCCATATCTTCCGCTTTGGTAATCATATCGCCGGGGTTTGAACCGTAATCTGGTTCTGTAAGACCAAAGCATCCAATCCATTCTCCGGATGTCATCTTTGGCAGATAGTAATTTTTCTGTTCTTCGGACCCGAAGTCCCAGATAGGGTACATAGCAAGTGAGCCTTGAACCGAGGCGAACGAACGCAGACCTGAATCGCCTCGTTCGAGTTCTTGGCAGATGAGCCCATATGCCACATAGGAGAGGCCAGGGCAGCCGTAGCCTTTCAAAGGCGCTCCTAGAACACCCATTTCACCAAGAGCGACTCGCCATTCGTCAAGGAAGATTCCTTCAGCACATGCGTGTTCGATTTTCGGAAGAACTTCTTCATCGACCCAATCACGAACCATATCACGGATCATTATTTCTTCTTCTGTCAGTAGGCTTTCAATGTCGTAGAAGTCGACTCCTTCGTAGGGCTCCATACTATCCTCTCAACTTGGGGTTGACTCGGGGCTTCAAGAACCTAACCCTCTAGACATCAGAGGAAAGGGCTCATTTCTTCTTAAGCCCACGCATTTGAAGGTACTTTCTTTGGAGGAAAGGGCTGTTCATGTAAATCAGTCCCAAAATCACACCAGGTACCGATATTGTCACCGCAATAACTACCACCATCGTAACCATATCCATCTTCTCTACGTCGTTAATGGATTGAAACGAAATAATATTACCAAACGATGTGATAATGAAACCTTCTTGATGTCCATTCTCCCATACGACTTCGATTGAGCGCCCAGAAACAACGGCATCCCAAGCAACGGCATCTTCAGATAGAATCTGCACGAATGCTTCAGTCACGAGGGGTTGTTGACGGATGGTCGAAAATGGAGCCATATGAACAAGAGTTGTCCCGTCATGACCGCGTGAAACGCCGGTGAAGTCGCCGGTAAGAGTACTGAGTTCGCCAATGGAGCGAGTCGTGGATTTGCTTGGGTCGTTCATATCGAGGCGGATCGCTTGTGTTTTCTTGCCGCTGGCAAACCCAACGCATTCATTCAGTGTCGGGTCAGCACAGTCAACACCAATCCAAGTTTCCCCAGCAGTGCCGGTCAGGAAAGTTACTTGGTCAAAGGTTGAGATTACGGCCATGCCATCGTTTAATGTAGATACAACGCAAATGTTTTGATTTCTGTGGCACGAAATATCGCTGACTGGCGAATTCTGAGTATCCGAAAGTTTCACCATACCAGAGCCTTCTGAAAATTTCCACACACTGCCATCTGCAGCCCCAAAGTAGGCAAAGTCGCCAGCAGCTCTCCATTCAACTGCCGTCATATTTAATCCAAGAAGAGCACCTGAGCCGTTGACTGTGGAAATGCCGTGCGTCTCCACGGTGTACCTGAGAGCCATTCCAAAATCACCAGTAAGAAGAGCAGTCTTACCACCAGGGTGCCATGCTAAATCTTGCAAATCTGCGTTTCTGTTCGTACTCAGTTGAATATCTTGCGAACGGTCTTCGGGATGAAGTGCAGAAACAATGTGTGCATATCCGTCTTCACCAATCAGTAAAACTGAAAGACGGTCGGGGGAGACTTTACCGGCATTGATACCGATATCAAACTCTTCCAGAGTATCGACAAGTTCGAGTTCGATAGCAGACTGTGGTTCGGCAGGTACCGACGGCAACAGGAGAATCATGAGAACGAAACCTAAGAAAAAGTATCCCCGCATGATTTGCCGATTGTGAACTATCAAAAAACCCCTCCTATACTGGAAGAGCGAATTATCATTCTCTCCAACGGTGAGCCTTATGGCAAAGAGGCTCTTCGCCAAGGTATGGAGCGATTCGCAGTAAAGCGTGGTTTAGAAAAAACAATTGGTGGAAATGCTGGTCTTGCACGTATAGCAACCAACTATTTTGAGGATATCCAAGTGGATGCAGAAGGCGTTTTCACAGGTTCATTTGCCATTTTAACCGGAATTACTGGACACTTTGGCACCGATGGAAAATTAGTCATGGATGTCAGCCAAATGAAGGGCGATGACCTCAATGCCTTCCTCTCCGCAGACGGTGGTCGTGAACAGGCAATGGAATCACGCAAAAGGTGGTCCTCATTCCTTGACGAAGCAACTGGATACTCCCCTAAGCAACGAGGAGACAAAGCGAAAGAAAACGCTAAGAAATTCTCCAAAGCCAAATCTGCCATCAAAATGGCTCATAAGATGATGCAAATGAGTGCTACAATCGACCAAGAAACAATCGACAAGGCAAACGCAATGATTGCTGAGTTACAGGAAATGATCGATTCAGGCAACCCACCGTCGGAAGGCAAGGTAAAGAAACTCAACGACTTGATTTGAGAAAGCAGAGTGATAGCATGGGCGTTGATGCAGTACTCGAACCCTACCTTGAAGACAACCCTCGAATCCTTGAACTCGATGATGAACAACTACGTCGCCTATCTTTGATGGTCGGCCAGGTTGACGAAACTGTTGGAATCGACCATTTAGTGGCCTGCTTAGCAGACAACACCAGCATGGCAGGTGACGGAGTAATACGATGCTATGTTGGTTTTGAACCCTCTGGCAAGGCCCATATTGGATGGAAAGTCCTCTCGCTTCAATTGCGCCGTATGTTGGATGCAGATGCAAATGTCCTTATTTTCTTAGCTGATTGGCACGCATGGGTCAATGACAAATACAACGGTAATATGGACGATATTCAAACCACTGCCACATACATGGAAGAAACATTCAGAGCACTTCTTGGACATCCCGAAGAAGGTGAAGGGCCAGGCGAACTGCGCTTTGTATGGGCCTCAGAAATTATGAATTCCGGCGATTATTGGGCTCGCGTCTTACGTTGTTCCAAAGGGGCCACATTGCCCAAAGTGCGTAAAACATTCACAATTATGGGTCGAGATGAAGCATCTTCCGACCATGACTTGTCAAAATTCTTCTATCCTGCAATGCAAGCAAGCGACATTTTTGAGATGAACATTGATGTTGCACTTGGAGGAATGGACCAGCGCAAGGCGCACATGTTCATGCGTGATGTGGCATCGCGTTGGAATTGGAAAAAACCTACATGTTTGCACACACCGATTCTGTCATCACTCAAAGCGACTGGAGTTCGCATGGAGAGTTTTGATCATAAGATGAGTAAATCCGATCCATCGGGTGCTATTTTACTCCACGATGCTGCCAAAGCACTCAGAAAGAAGATGCAGAAGCATGCATATCTCGACCCTGTCGACCCCCATTCACCGGTTTACGAACTTGCAGAACATGTTGTCATTCCAGAATGGGGAGAAATCATCGTCACACCAAATCCGAAGTTTGGAGAACCATCCACTTGGACGGATTTAGCATCGTTCAAAGCCGCAGTTGCGGACGGAACTCTGCATCCTCTGGACGCAAAACTGGGCGTAGCAGACGGGGTAAGTAAGGGCTTACAAAGCGTACATGAACACTTTGAGAAGAATCCAGACACGCTCGAAGCGGTGACTTCAATTCGGCGGAAGTGAGTCGATTACTGAATCGTCGACCGATTCCACAGCAGTATTGGATAGACCCTCTTCAACGCTGTGTGCTTTGAGATAAATCATGCGCCGAGTGTCACGGATGAAATCCCGGTTAACCAACGGATCAACGGCCACCATGGCGTTGATGGTGAGATGGTCACCCCGCGAAAATTGCCCGACATACTCGTCAAAAACGACCACTTGAAAGCATTCTTGATTGAGTGCCATACCGTTTTTGGTCATGAGCGGAGAAATAACTTCGAGGTATTGGACGTCTTCGTAAAAGTTCTCTTCAGCTACCATGGATACATCGGTCGGATCTTTGTAATAGGATCTAGGTTTCTTCGAGGATTGGTCTTTGACAATGGCGTCCAGGCAATCCGAGCAGTACTTGACTTTCTCTCGAGGACGCGCAAGGCGTTCGTTGATTGTCCATTTCAACCCGCAATCGTTGCAGCGATGGGTGCTGGTTTTCAACCATCCAATCGCCGGACTGGTACGAACAACAATTGCATCAAAAGCAAGGAGCCTGTTACGGTCACGCATGCGTAATTCACTCATCTCATAGTATCGACTTGACGGAAGGTTAACAATACGAATGACCGGTCGAGTTGACATTACTCGGTCGGAATATTGCTCCTTTAACACTTGATTTCCGCAGGCTAATGTGTGCTCCATGCTTTCGGTAAGTTGGGACTGTAACTCACCAAAACCTTTGAGATCACCCCATTCAATTTCAAAACCAAAAACGGGTTCATCCTTGCCGGGTGATGAGTTGAGGTCGGCTACATATTTCGGACTTTCAAACAACAGCCTCCACGAAGCCAGTGTCTTTTGTTCGTCTTCACTCGGTTCTGTAGGGAATCTTCTCTTCATGGAGTACTCACGGGAACTACGACGGTTAAGAAACATTGCGGCGACATACATTTTGGTCGGAGAATAACCGTTCAAACCTCATTCTAAAAAACCGTCTCACTGCGTCTAAGCCTCACGAAAAAAGGTGCAAACGTTCAAGAATCTCTTAGCAGTCGAGAAATCATCCAAGGAGTCTGAATGCTATGTCCAACATCATCGTCCTCGTCAAACAAGTGCCCGACACAAATGCCCGAATCGTTCTTTCAGGTGACCGAGTGGACCTTTCAGCGGTTAAGAAAGTCATGAGCCCATACGACGAATTTGCCGTCGAAACGGCGCTTCAACACCGCGAGGCAAACGGCGGAGAAGTTACAGCCGTCACCGTAGGTGATGCTGGTGCAGACAAGGTTCTCAAAGACGCGAAAGCAATTGGAGTAGACCACATTGTACGAATCGATTCTTCAGCATCACTCGACTCGAATGCTCTTCAGTCCGTTCTTGCATCTGTTGTCAAGAGTATGGATGCAACGGTCGTCTATTGCGGCAAATCCGCTGCCGACACTGGTGCTGGTTCGACTGGACCAGGTCTTGCTGAACGTCTCGGATGGGCATCGGTATCCAACAGTACCAGTGTCGCCTTTGGAGACCAACTCTCCGTCATTACTCCATCGGCAGGCGGTAACGCCCGTTACAACGTTCCACTACCAGCTGTCGTTTCTTGCGACAAAGGTGACATCAAGGTTCGAAAGCCGAACGTGAAAGGAATTATGCAAGCAAAGCGAGCAAAAGTCGATGTCAAGACCGTCGATGCACCAGCATCAACAGTTTCTGTTGTCTCCCACAGTATGCCTCCAGCAAAACCTGCTGGTAAATCGTATGAGGGTGGCGCTGCTGCTGCAGAAGTGGCACAACTGCTTCGTGACGAAGCCAATGTAATCTGAGGTGAATAAAAATGTCTGAAACTATAGTAATCGCTGAAATCGTAAAAGGAGCAGTTCACTCAACAACTGCAGAGTTAATCACCGCAGCCCAAGCGCTCGGCTCACAACCCGTCGTCATCGTCCCTTGCACAGATGCCGCAACTGCTGACGGTGCAGCCGTATTCGCAGGAGCATCTCGTGTTCTTGCTGCCAAATCTGCAGTCTTTGAAAACTACGACGCTGCTGGATGGGCTGCTGCTCTCGACGCAGTAGCACCTTCCGGCGTTCTTGTCGCATCTGCATCACCGCAATCGAAGGACCTCGCTGCTCGAATCGCAGCACGAAGAGGCATCTCCGTCGTCCAAGATGTCGTTCAAATCGAAGGCAACAACCTCACATCTCCAATCTACTCTGGTAAAGCGATGCAAACCGTCGCCCTTAGCGGAGATGCTGTCGTTACCGTTCGACCAAATGTATTCGAGGCTGCGTCCGATAATGGCTCAACCGAAATATCGGTTGTTGACACAACAGGTGACATGGCAACAGCAGTTCAAGAATTCATGGCTCGGGCATCGAGTCGACTGGACGTCGCTGAAGCGAACATCATCATTTCAGGTGGTCGAGGCATGGGGTCTCCAGATAACTTCGTTCATCTCGAAGCAATCGCAGACACCCTCGGTGCTGCAGTTGGAGCATCCCGTGCAGCAGTTGATACTTGGGAAACGATTCCACACTCCATGCAAGTTGGACAAACTGGGAAGACCGTGAACCCGAACTTGTACATCGCTGTCGGCATCTCTGGTGCCATTCAACACCTTGCTGGTATGCGCTCTTCAAAGTACATCGTCGCCATCAACAAAGATGCTGATGCACCAATTTTCCAACATGCAGATTACGGCATTGTTGCAACTTGGGAAGAAGCACTCCCCGTTCTTCAATCGACGCTTTCGACAATGATGGCGTGATCAGGAATACTTTCCGATTGTGTACACTCCGGAACCTGCTTGGTCTCCGACGAACGGATTCGTTTCTCTTTCGTGACCAATGGTTGTGAGAGGTCCGTGTCCAGGATAGACGATGGTTTCTGGAGCAAGTGGCCACAACTCTGTGTGTATCGAATGAGCGAGAACTGTGAAATCCCCGCCAGTGTCTGGCAAGTCGGTTCGGCCAACTGAACCTGCAAACAGGGTGTCGCCAACGAACAAGTGATCAGGCCCGTCTTCAACAAGAAGTCGCAAGCAGCATCCTCCAAGGGTATGTCCTGGAGTGTGGTGTACATCAAAATCAAGCGAACCAACAGTGAGTTGCTTTCCAGCTTGAAGAGAGATATCGGCGACAGCAGGTTCTGGAACTTCAAAACCGTAACGTAGAGCCGACTTTTGGGCTAATGTCTGCAAATAAGTGTCATCGGGATGAAGGTACCAATCGACATCATATGCCTTTTTCAAATCAGGAATATGTCCGCTGTGGTCGAAATGTGCATGCGTATTTAGAAGAGCAACTACTGTTCGAGTTGGAATGCTTGACTCATGCATTTCCTCTGTTGAACGTGGTCCGTTTGTCCAATCTGGTCCCTTACCGGAAAAAGAGTGTACCCAATCAATGATTCGTTGTGGCTCAGCACCTCCATCGATGATTACAGTATCACCTGTGGTAACATCGGTAACGACTGAGCAGCGCATTTGGAGAATACCAACGAAAAAGTATTCCACCCACGGTTCCTTAACGGCCATGACCAGTCGAACCATTTCTCCTTCAAGAGACTAAGCATTAATCAATTACAACTTGTAGTGAATCACTGGACCACTGTCCGTCACGGTCACAGACCCGTAACTCAAATCGGTAATTGCCTCGACCCAAGCGAACTTTGACCTGGCTGGAAGAAGCAATCTCTTTCCCACTTGAGTCAATCCAAGACCAGGTTTGTATGCGACCTTGAGGGTCGTGTGAATGCGTTCCATCAAGCGTAATGATGGCGTTTCCATCTTCGTCAGCAACATGTTGTTGATCATCCCCCGAAACAGCTTGTGGGACGATGATCTCTCGGATTCCAGTGTTCAGTTCATCGAGTAAACCTTCCTCTGGTAGGAGGGCCATGTTGGTAATTGCATCATCCAGTTGAGAAAGCAACTGTTCAGTGTCAATGTCCAACGCACCGTCCGCTGTGACCTGTACAGTTTCACCTTGAACATCTCCAAGCGCTGCTTGCAATGCGTCAAGTCCATCGCCTGAAGCATTTGCATTTTCCATGGAAGCCAATTCATCGGCAGTAAAAAATTCATTCATCGCATCATCTTTTCTATAGATTTCTTCAGCCGACAGCGGTAACGTTTCATCGGTTTTTTCAAACCATAAGGTGAGTTCGGATGCATCCGTTTCCAGCAGCGGGTCGGAAAGAGAAAATTGACCAATTGGTTCTTCTTCTGTCCAGTCGTTTTGATCTTCTCCCGCAAATAAACAGATGACCCCATCGCTACTCAATTCAAGGAAATTCGGCATGCCTTGGTGTTCAATTTTCCATTCGACGCCGTCTTTATCTCGGCCGAAAATATAGAACCACGCTGATGCAAGGACGCATCCATTACGTGAAACCAAGTTTCGAATTGGATACTTACACTCCATGCGAACTTCATGTATCAGTTCGGATGCATTGGTTGTCGAATGAACTACTTTACCGTCATCAAAGCCACATAGTAATCCGTCTTCACTGGGAATGGCTTGAACAAGACGACTCTTCACATCGTATCGATGTTCCAAGTTCTGGTGAGTGATGTTCCAAATTTCAATTTCAAGAACTTCTTCATCACCGGCTACCAAAGCATAGCCTTCTCGGCCAATGACGATGTTGTTGTTGGAATCGTTTCCAATGCAGGTGATTGACTCACCCTTTTCGCCCCTCGTAGGACGACTCCACGCTAAAGATCCGTTCAAAAGTGCTTGGACTTTTCCGTTTTCATGCGCTAACACGAGATAGTCTCCAACGCTTTGCATGTGTAAAATATCTTCGTAAGTTCCTTCCAGGGGATATTCTGAACCGTCGTAACGAACTAAAAATAAACGGCCTAAGCCATCGACGACTGCCAAACCAAAAGGTGTCGGTTGAAGTTCGAATCCGCCTGCACCGATTTCCAATTGCCATTCGACGTTCCCTGTTAAATCAAGACAGGAGACCCCATGTGCATCATCTAAGACATACACAGAATTACCTCGCACCACCATACCACGCACCAACGATGCGGCTTTCCAAGTACCGCTCACAGTAAATTTAGAGTGGACATGTTGAGCAATGAAAACTTGCCCATCTCCTTCAGACCAAGCCGCAACTTGCCCGTTCATCGAAAGAACGAGTGCAGTCACTTTGGCTTCCGGCTGGAACGCAATATGAACTGGACGACTTCTCAGCATGATACGATGAGGCGGCGGCCTCAATTAACCTCATCCCTTTGATGGGAGGTTTACTGGAACCATGCCGATGTATTCGGATGTGGCCGGTACAGGCTTGGCGATTCCAAATGTTTCCACAGAGCCAACTTTTCCACTTCTGTCCAACCGCACAAAGGCTCTAATGTGCACAAAGGTGTCGTTTTTACCGCCTCTTCTCTTCGCTCAATGAAAGGCTCGGCTTGCAGGAGACTCAAGCCGATTACACCCCATGCAGGCCGTTGAAAAGTACGGTTTTTATTGTCTTTCGTTCGACTTCGAACACCGATAAATGGATCCCAGTTTTTAAGCACAGCGATGTGCTCCTGATGTGAATCGAGAACTGGTATGATTCTGGAACCTCTTCGCATGATTAAGAAACAACTGAGCACATCATCACGGGTCCTAAGTTGTGCAAGAACATCACCTTGTACTCCTGTTGGTAAACCTCCTGGACCCAATGTTCGTTTTTCGATGGAAGACACTTTGCCAGGTTCAAGAATAATTTTGACCCACCAGTCAGGATGAGAGAGATTAACAGACAATGAAGGGTCCATTTCCATCAATATTGAACCCAATGCCCGGGCATACGATTGAGAATCCCAGTCCCCTTTTTTCCCTAACCGTTTGATTCGAACGCCAAATGTCCGTGGCTGGCCCACTCGAGAATGGCGTTCAAGAACTTGCTTGGCCACCAGATTAGGATCGAGGTCTTCAGAAAGTTCAACGATGCGGTCCATAGCCACAACACCAAGGCCGTGACAAATCAATTCTTCAACGTCTTCAGTGGGCGCTTCTGAATAGACCACATCAAAATCTCTCAAGCGAGAACGTCGAATTGGAACCGAAGTATCTTTCGACAGTTGAGCCAAGTTCCTACGCAACGCACGCTGAAGGGAACGACGAACCACTTTTGACTTTAATCCAAGTTCACCAAAACGTAAAATCCACGATTGTTGAGCCATGAACAGGCCTCAATCTTCCGTATCGTTGTGCATGTCTACGATTTCATCGTCCTCACTGGATTCTACTTTTGCAGTGTCATTGCGGGAAGCATTGAGTGCGTCAAGATAGGTTGCATCAATCCCGCCTGTGACGTATTCACCGTTGAAGCAGCTGGTATCAAACCGAGAAGGTGGCTTGTTTCCAATGGATGTTGCCTCGATGAGGTCTTCGAGAGATTGATAGAAAAGACGGTCGCTTCCAATGATGGCGTTGATCTCATCAATGGATTTTCCATTGGCAATGAACTCATTGATTGCGGGCATGTCAATCCCATACACATTTGGATAGCGAACAGGAGGTGCCGCAGAAGCAAAGTAAACTTTTGAAGCGCCAACATCACGTGCCATTTCGATTATTTGAGCGCTGGTTGTTCCTCGGACGATGGAATCGTCTACCAAGAGAATGTTCTTGCCTGAGAACTCATGTTCAATAGCATTCAATTTACGTCGGACAGATTTCTCACGAAGGGCTTGACCAGGCATGATAAATGTCCGACCAACATACCGGTTTTTGACAAAGCCTTCTCGGTATGGAACGTCAAGAGCTTTCGCCATCTGTAATGCTGCAATCCTGCCCGAGTCAGGTACCGGTATGACCGCATCGATATCGTGATTTGGCCATTCCTCAAGGATGCGTTTTGCTAACACATCTCCTTGGTTAAGACGAGCATGGTAGACCGAAATACCGTCGATAACTGAATCAGGTCGGGCGAAATAGACGTGCTCAAAAATACAAGGAGAGGCTTCCACTTTTTCGGCGCATTGCCGATGGAACAAGTGCCCGGAGGTAGAAATGAATATTGCTTCACCCGGCTCAACATCACGTACAATCTCAAACCCTAGTGCAGTAATTGCAACCGATTCACTAGCGACAATCCATTCTGAACGTCCGTCAACTTCACGAGTGCCAAAAATTAGCGGGCGGATTCCGTATGGATCTCTAAAAGCAAGAAGACCGTATCCCGATATGATGGAAACACAGGCATAACTTCCTTGAACACGTTGATGGACATTTTTCACCGCACTGAAAACGGTTTCAACATCCAAGTGAGGAGCACCCTCAATCGAGAGGCTTGAGCCATTTGAATCCAGTTCGACAGCCAACATATTGAGCAGTAATTCAGAATCACTGGTTGTGTTCATGTGCCGGTGATGTTTGTCGGTCAATTGGATTTGAAGTTCAGCAGCATTGGTGAGATTGCCGTTGTGAGCAAGACCCAAGCCGTAAGGTGAATTGACGTAGAAGGGTTGAGCCTCTGAACGTGAAGAAGAACCCGCAGTTGGATAACGGACATGTCCTATTCCGACATGACCTTGCAATCGACGCATGTGGCGCGTATAGAAGATGTCAGAGACCAAGCCATTTGATTTTCTTAAACGGAACTGGCCATTGAAGTCTGTCATGATCCCAGCAGCATCTTGGCCCCGATGTTGAAGCACGGTAAGGCCGTCGTAAATGAGTTGGTTAACATGGACATTTTCACGTCCTACGATTCCAATGATTCCACACATTGTATTGCCTCAATCTTATCGAGTGCTTGGCGCTTTGTAGCCATTCCGGCTTAAGTCATCCCAGATTCAAGCCTTAGGGCGGTGTGCCTTCTTCGACCAATTGAACTTGCGCATGCGAGCAGTCTCGCCGTATCCGCAAGAAGCACAGACCGACTTTTGCTTGTGATATGCATTACGGCCACAGCGGCGGCAGCGAATGTGAGTAGTCTTCTGACGCTTACCCATGGATGGAGTACCTTTCGACATAGAAACACCGTATAATCGCTCCACCGACCTCCCCCTTATGAAATCGACGGCGGAGGAACCCCCGTTTGATACGCCATTACTCTTCTTCTAAAGTGAAATTAATACGGCGTTTTTGAGATGTAATCGTCGAAAATGTGGCTCCAAGAGAAACGCAGAATGCAAGTATGACGGCCCCCGCTGTTACCAGTGTGTGAACGATATTGTAGATCGCTTGAGCTTGTACTGAGCCGTTATCTTCGAGCAACATTGGGCCTTGGTTGATGAAAAATAATGTTGCAGCCACACCTAACAACGACGCACAAAGCATTCCAACCAAGGGCGCCAACGGTCTATTTCGTGATTCACCGTAGAAGAAAAGGTTGCCAAGCAGCGCTATTGAACAAAGAGTGTAAGCCGTTAAGGTTGCATTCGCAAACCGAGTAAAGGTCACATCTCGGTCAAAACTCTGAACTCCCGATGAAAGGGTAATCTCGATAGCAAGTATGAGAAGCAAGGGAAGAATAAACGCCAGCGCCATCATCCGCCACGTTACTGCGAGACGTGAGCCAATCATTCCTCATTCCCTCCAATGTGTGAAGCAATGACGCCTGCAACCTGTTTGAGTTCAGTACCGTTTGGTGCTTCGATACGTACTGGTGGAGGGAGCGTCTTCTCATAGACGAAGATGACAAGCGCAAACATAAGTATTGAGAGCATACTTCCAACTGCCAATCCTGCCAGATCTGCCACTGCAAGCCACAAATGCTCTCGGAAGTCATCGGTTGTCATCAATGGTCCGTCAACATTCAAACCGAGTAAGATCATGATGAATCCAAGGCCGGAAAGCAAGAACATGTAGTTTGATTCGTTCTTTCTCTCATCGCCAATGGTGAGCAGAGCAATAGCTGCGAGCGACGATAAGCATGAGGTAAGGAGAAGGAAGGTTGGCCAAAAAACGTACCAGTATACGTTGATTTCTCCGCTGGCGATTTGTGGTGTAAGAATCCACCAATGCATTCCTGCAAACCAGGAAAACCCTACGGAAGAGAGAATGATGCCAAGCCTTCTATCGCTTCGTGGCAAACGTCCAACAGGTACATGGCCAGAAAAGGAGATGAGGTAAATCCCGAGAATAATTAACACCGACGGCCCAATTATGGCTCCGAGCAAATGCCCTGCGGCGGTTGATGGAGATGACGGGGCGGTCCACGGACTAACGCACACCATCACGAGGCCAATGAACGAAAGAATTCGACCGAAGGATTTGCGCTGGTCGTTGGAAGAGGAAAGCCAAATCCATACCCCCAAAGGCACCACAGCGACGGGAAGCCAAAACAACATTAAGGCCTGAAACATCTCGTCCATACTACCTCTCACAGTATGAATGTTCATTATCTATCCCCTTATTTTCACCTCAGTCTCTCGATTTTTACTTACCAGTGATTGCGGCACTCCTAAATACCCGACTCTTGTGGGCCGAATGCTCAAGGTGCTCTTATGGTGAAAATGCCACGACAAGTCAAGCGTTACAGCCCATCTGCTGGTAAGCATACCATGCACACCATCGAGCGTGTCAAGAAAAGACGCGCTTCCGAACTTCGCTGGGGACAACGCCGTTTCCGACGCGTTATGGCTGGTTACCGTGGTTTCCCACGTCCAAAGCCAGAAGGCCGTGAAAAGCCTACTAAGCGAGTGAACATTCTCTACCGTTGCACAGAAACTGGCAAGGCTCACTATGCGCCATGCCAGCGTGCTAAGAAATTCGAACTAATTGACAAGTGAGTTGAACTACATGGCACAAAATTTCCTTAAAGTATCCTGCAAAGATTGCGGTAACGAAACCACAATCTATTCTCGGGCAACCTCTGTCATTTCCTGCGGAGTTTGTGGAGCAACTCTAACCAGCCCATCTGGTGGCAAAGCTGACTTGATTGGCTGCACTGTTGTAGAAGCACTTGAATGAGGAGGCTAAGCCTCCGATGTCCGAAATCACCAATACGCCAAAAGAAGGCGAACTTGTTGTTGTAACAGTGACCACTGTCAAGCAAAACGGTTGCTACGTCAAACTCGATGAGTTCGAAGGTGTCGAAGGATTCATTTTCATCGGAGAAATTGCAAGTGGCTGGGTCAAAAACATCCGAGTCTTTGTTCGTGAAGGTCAACGCCTCATCTGCAAGGTAATGCGGACGAGAAAGGATGGAACTTCTCTTGAACTCTCACTCAAATCCGTTTCAGAAGAACGTCGTCGAGAAAGGCTCCAAGAATGGAAAAACGAACAGAGAGCTCACCAACTCCTCAAAGTACTCGGTGAAAAAGTCGGATGGGATGAAGCGGAGATCAAATCCTCTGGAGAAGAACTCACTGACGCTTTTGGTGGCCTGTACACCGCTTTTGAAGAAGCCGCAATGAATGAAGGCTCACTAACTGATGCTGGATTTGAAGGCGATTGGTTGAAAGAATTCATTGAGATGGCCATTGAGAACATCATCCCTGCTTTCGTTGAAATCCGAGGCGTACTCACGTTAAGCATCAACGACATCAACGGCGTTGAAGTCATTCAAAAAGCTCTCCTCGCTGCAGAATCGCTTTCTTCGACTGAAGAAGAAATTGAAGTATCATGCCACTACAACGGGGCACCTGAATACAGAATTGAACTCAAAGCACCCGATTTCAAAACCGCTGAAAGCATTTGGGAGAATGCTACAAAAGCAACGCTTGAGCATGTTATTGCGGCGGGTGGAGAAGCCACTGCTTTGCGTGAATGAAGCGCTTGAGTCATAAGCAATGTCGATGCAGGTGATACCATGGCACGACAACTGTTGCAACAATGTCTTGAATGTGAGGCGTGGACTTTAGCAACTACTTGCCCGTCTTGTGGCTCGAAAGCTCAAGCAGCAGCACCCCTCAAATGGTCACCTGAAGACCACCGCGCTTCGATTCGAAGAAAGATGTACAACGTCGAATCTCCAGAATGGTCTGCAAATCTTGCAACCCTACCTTCACTCGACGAAATGAAGGCATCCCATCTTGCTTCAGAAGAAGAATGATGCCGGTTCAAATCCACATCGGAATTGATTCTTTTGACACGCTTTCGATGTCAAACATTATAGCGCGGCGGAAGACGATACGCAGTATATGGGATTGAATATCGAATGGCGGAGTACCGATAACAACATAGGTGAGCACGAGATTTTTCTCTTTGCACTCCCAGGTGTAGGCAACGTTGGGAAAGTGGCCATTGAAGGCATCAATTCTTGCCATATGCAAAAAGAAATAGCGCGACTCCATCACACCTCGCTCCCACCCTTGGCAACCCTCGACGAAGATGGATTACTCGCACCCCCTCACCTTACCCTATCCGCTATAGAATCAGTTACTGGGAAGCGTGTTTTGACACTCACAGGCACCTCACAGCCGCTCGAACCTGAACATCAAGGCTCAATGGCGCATGAAGTTCTCGAGTGGTTAGCAAATCAAGGCGTCACAGCGCTGTATGTTCTTGCTGGGCTCATGGATTCACCAACGCGAAAAGAAACGTTCATTGTTGCCTCAAACGCATCTCATCGTATCGATTTAGAATCGCTTGGGGTCGATGTGCGAAGAGACGAACCAAAATCGGGGGCTATTGGGCTTGCAGCATTGATCGCTTCGATTGGACCGTTGTATAACATCCACTCAGCATGTGCTATCGCTACCACAGTCGGTTCGAGTGGAGATGCTTTTGCTTCGCAAAGATTACTTGAATCTCTGGACACTTGGTTTGACCTCGGAATTGCCTTGCCGAGTGATGTCCAATCAAAACTTACCGACAAGTTGGCTGCACTTGCACCTGGAAGTGTACCGGATCTGGTCAGTGACTTGACTGAATCACCTGACGCCTTCTACATGTGAAGGCTAATTCCGAATATGTACCCGGTTCGCACGGTTGACCAAATCGGGAATCAGAGCGATGTCAATAAGCCACAGCAATCCACATCCACCGAACGTTAGGAAGTAGAAAACCCCCATCCCAACCTGGTTAAGATAAAACCTGTGAACCCCTAATGGTCCGAGAAAAAACCACAAGATGTAGGTCACAAGAACATCCTTCTGTGAAGGGTTTTGGAGATATCGTGAACCGTGTTGTTGGTAAAAGTTAGTGAATTGATTTTGAGAACCTGCGGAAGGATTTTGCTGATTCTGTGACTGTTGTTGATACTGTTGGTTGGGATGTACTCCCGCTGGAGAGACTGGTGGAGACTGCGGAGCTGGCGGCTGCTGTGGAGCGACTGATGACGGCTGAGGCATGTGGTAATGATTATGAATGACATTGCCGGTATGCAAATCTCCAGAGACAACGCTGTCTTTGACATTTGGACCAGATGCAGGTGTGGGCTCCATGTCAATCGGTTGCTGATAAAATCAATCGATAAAAAAGCCTTTGATTGGAGTTAGGCGCCGAGAGAGAGATTTGAACTCCCGCGTCACAGGGACAGTGGATTTCGAATCCACCGCAATACCGGGCTATGCGATCTCGGCCGTGATGCTCGCTCTAGCGCCACCGTCATAAGCATGATGCAACCTCATGGTCTCATGGAGATTCACCTGCATGGTCGAGACCATGATGTCAAACTCGTTGTTGAATCACAGAAGACGGTTCGTCAAGTGTTGGTTGAGGCTGGAGTACTACCTTCAACGGTTCTGGTTAGTTTTGAAGGCACTATACTCCCACACGCAACCGTTCTCACACAATCGGTGAAATTACTGGTCACAACTGTTTCTTCAGGTGGTTAATCCCTTTCTACCCGCTTTGTGATGTGGATTTTGGAGTTTCGAGTTACATTCCCGCGTACTTCAACTGCCCAAGCATCGATTCCAATGTTGGCTACAACTACCGTGTCACCGATTTCAGCAAGATCGTACTGTGGACCCCAATCGTTGGCCCAGCCTTCAACCTTCATTGCTCCAGTTGCATCGAGAAGCATCAGTCCCTTTCGATGCCATTCTTTTCCATTACGCCCAACACCTCGTTTTTCAAGCTTGTAAACAAGTTTCCCTGTAATGTTCCAGCGCGCTCTAAATTCCATGAGGTCAGATGCAGTTTCATCCGAGGAAGCATGAACCATACAGGCATGGGGGTCGATTTTCAATTCGATTTCACCTTTCCAATTAACCGTAGGAATGACGTTGTCCAAACGTACCATGTCGCCTTTGACAAGTTCCGATGGCCATGATGGAGTTCCGTCCTCATGTGCATCGACTAAAAAGACAACTTTAGCAAATTTGCCGTCTTGAGAGACGGTCACTTGAGGTCGACGAGCCTCTTTCATACCCATCACACTGAAGACTTCTGCAACCAGAGTTATCCGAGGATCGAGCACACCTATTGTTGCAAGGTCGATTGGAGAGGAAGTACCGGGTAACTGGATGTTGCCGCCTTTTGGCAAGTCATCGTCACCTTTGCCACCAGGGCAAACTTCAGCCCAATCACAACGGTCACAGCGCACTTCCTCGGGCGCCTCGATAGGAATTCCACCGGCTTTGAAACCACGAACTGGGGAGGGCGTCGGTGGACACTCCTCAAGCGAAGGCGTCGTATGACGCAGTTGTTGCCAAAGCCCCTCCAACTCTGATTCCATAGTTGTCATCTCTTCAACATCAGGGCATTGAATAGTTTTGATAGCGTTAGCTCCGAGATACCAAATTTCCAAGCCGTTCACTTCCTCCTTCTTTCCGTGAGTCACCCACCATAGCATGGCGTACATTCGTAATTGTTCAACGTAGTTTCCAGATCGGTCACCACGACCAATGCTGGCTTTTAAGTCGACAATCGTGATTCGCCCATCCCATCGGTACACAAGGTCATATTCGCCTTGAAACCAGTGCTCAGGATGAACAGCATTCATGGCAAACTTTCCCGCATTTGGGTCAACAAACCATGGCCGAGAAATCTCCCAAGCCTCGATGAGAGATACTGCACCGGTTCGGGCCAGTGGGTGATTATTCGAAAGAGAATACCTTCGTGCATCGGGGGCTGGCCATTCGGGACGTTTCCCTTGACGCCATTCTTTCAGCGTTGGACCACCGTTGGCATCAAGACATCGTTGAACTTCTTTCAGATGCATGTCCAATCCGTTTATGCACATTTTTAGACAATACTCCGGGTTCACAGAATCCCAATCCCCAGCTTTACGCTCGTTCTTCTGCCACTCTTCTTTCATGGAGTTGAGAGCAGGGTGAAGGTGCGCTTTGAGACGTTCTATAGCCCATGAGCGCAAATCATCAATTGTCGAAGGGAGCATGTTGTCTGGTAAACTCAGCAGACGTTCTGCTGGCCATGGATCAAGGCTCGTTCGACTCGGCACTCCTTTTTCATCGAGAGGTATTGCAGAAATGGTGTCAGAGGAAGCTTTTGCCACCAACAAAGCCGGAGATTCCATGAGCATTCGGCAGAATACCTCTTCAACAGCCCTCCCGACGTACAGAACAGGGATTTGAGGCATCTTGAATCGACGCACTTTCTCGTAGAACCACAACCGAGGGCATGAGCGATATGCGTTGACTTGGCTTGAGGAGAGACGGTTGTAAGGGCCGACGGAATCGTCTAATGGCTGAGCGAGTCGAACGGGCATAGGGGTGAGTGTTTTGTCGAATGTTCTTGAACCCTACTCTCAAAAAATTAATCCTTCACTTGCAAACGCGTCTTTCTTGAATCAATTCGCAATTGCGGTAAACCGGCTCTCCAGCCGATTTCAGCAGCCATTAATTTCAAGCGTTGTCCTGGCCGCAGAGACTCCATTTGCCCGGTAATACTCGAGCCGAAAGATGCCACTTCAACTACTGAATGCCCGTCCCAAAGATGAACATTCATCATTGTCCAAGGTTTTGCATCAAGTCGAACACCTGAACGTTTTCTCACGCTCAAAATGATACCTTCAACATTTGCCCTAGTACGCAACAATCCAATGCGAGTGGTACGTTCTGACAATTGTGCCGAGGTGTTTGAGAACTCTTCCAGTGCTTCTGCAAGAGGGAGAATACGAGTTCTTGAATCAACGTATAGGCGAGGAGAACCCCTCCAAACACCTGGTAAAGCATCGAGAATGACAATGTCTCCGTTTGGTTCATCGTGCAGCAATGGATAGGAACCCGGCTCACTTTCTTCTACAGTGATTTGTGCACCTCCGGCGACCAGCATAGCGCCCAGTACCGGCTCTCCGAAGTGGTTCGGCAATGGACCCCACGCTCCGGTGAACTTTCCTTGAACACTGACACGTTCTGGAATCGAAGACAACAACTCACTTGGTGGAGTAAGCTCGATGTCTCGAACAGAAGTGATGTTTGAAAGAAGTTCTTCCCCGAACCATTCACCTTCACTGCTCCGAGACAAACTGCACCAGTGGCATCCAGCAGCACTGCCGTCGCAAGCATCAGATGGAAGAGCTGGCAGAGTTGCTGGTCCTGAGCCCATGTTCTGCATTTGTGCATTGATTTCAAAAAATTCTTCACCCATCTCTGGATAATCGGTTTTTTCTGGAGCGTCGTACATCACTTTGTGAGGGCCATTAAGATACCATCCTTCCATCCCATCAACGCATTGTCCATCATGCGTTTCATGCCAAAGCCAAGCATAGAATCGAAGTTGATGTTGGAGTGATTCTGCAAATCGAGAACTCGGATCGCCAGATTTGATATCGATTAAACGGATTCGACCGTCCCAGCGTAAGACTAAATCCAATTCTCCAGCAGCCCAGCTCTCTGGATGGAAAAGGCGTTGAGGTTGATGCACCCGAGGATCTTTCATCCACGGACGAGCAATATCCCAAGCCTCATTCCAAGTCACAGGTGTATCTTGGTGAGACCATTGCATGGACTGTTCAGGATCGGACCAGGTACGTAGAGAATAATTCCGAACCTTGTCAGGAACCGGGAAGCGAGGTTCGTCACCCCATGCAGGTGAAGGTACGGTGAAGGGTTGGTCTCCAGAACGGAAAGCCTCTAGATATGGGCCACCGTTCATGGCGTAACAGGATTCAACCTCCGAAATGAACAATTCAAGCCCATAGTGTAGGCGTGACTCAAACGATTCAATTTCGACGTCATCCCATGATGTGTCTGGAGCGTACCAGAGTCCTTCATCCCACAACTTCTTTCCTTCCAAAAGCGCTTCCTCAGCAGCACGAGGGATATGGGAGGCAATCCATGATTTCAGTTGCTCCAAAGATTCAATCTCGATGTTTGGACGTCGCATCATAAGCCCGCACAAGGCATCTTCCAAAACAATACCAATCACTTGCGAAGGGCGGAGCGGTCCAGATATTCCAACTTTCGAACCAAGGAACCATTGACGTTTACATCGCAAAAAGGTGGTAAGACCGCTCGCTGAGATTCGAGATCGAGAACGACCTAATGGCCCTCCGAGTGGTGGAATTCCAACAGGCATCAGGCATCACATCTCAATGGTCAAACGAATAGAAATCGCCAACTCCACGCTGCTCCCTGTCTTTCCGGCTTTCCATTTTGTTGATACGTGGGCGTTTTGAATCGTGGTCACGCCGGAAGGTCACATTAACACCTTCGAGGAAACGATTCATTCCCTCGCGAAGTTTGAACGGACCTTCGGCTTTACCGTGTACGCCACCTTCACCTTCAAAGACAAGTAAAGAATCACTTACAATGTCAATGAAGTAGACATCGTGGTCAATTACGAACGCCGATTTCTCATTGGCCTCCATTGTTCTTCGAATCGCTTTAGCAGCCTCCATTCGTGCGTTTGCGTCCAGATGAGCCGACGGTTCATCGAGCAGATACAAGTCGGCTTCTCGACCGAGACAAATAGCAATCGAGACCGCTTGGCGTTCACCACCTGACAACTTTTTGACACGCTTAGGGAGTAGTTGGTCAACACCTAATGCTCGAATAACGTTGACGTTGTATTCACCTACACGCCACTTTGGACCAATCTCACTGTCCAGCCACAGTTGTACACTGCAGTCCATATCTACATCGATATGCTGTGGTTTGTAAGAAATAGTTGCGTTTTCAGTTACCCATCCGTCATCGTAACCGTGTTCACCAGCCAAGACTTTGATCATCGTCGATTTCCCTGTACCGTTCGGCCCAACAACACCAACAACTTCTGAGCGGTGAACTGCACCTTCTCCAGTTGTTAATTGGAAATCTCCCAGTTTTTTTGTTAGCCCTCCCCATGAAACAACTTCGGAACCTATTTCGGAAACTCGGTCACTGTGGTTAAGAAATTTGATGGGCTTATCTCGAATTCGAACGTTTTGTTCAGGGAGGAAACCATCGAGGTAGGTGTTAATCGCTTGCCGAGTGGTTCTTGCTGGAGTAAAAATCCCGAAGGCACCTTTCTTACCGTAGACAATGTGGACCAAGTCAGCTAGAACATCCAGGACTGCGAGGTCGTGTTCGATGACAATGACTCTCTTTGTTTCGGCTAATTTTTGGATAATTCGAACGATTCGCATGCGTTCATGAATGTCCAGATACGAGGAAGGCTCGTCGAAGAAATACACATCCACATCTCGTAAAAGTGTAGCACAAATTGCCATCCTTTGTAATTCTCCACCGGACAATTGCTGAACAGTTCGTTCAAGAAGATGGTCGATTCCCAAATCTCTTGTTAATTGTTCGAACATGTTCCGTTCATCAACACGAGAGAGTAGATCTCGAACAGTGCCCTTGATTTTCTTAGGAAGTCGGTCAACGTTTTGAGGCTTGAGGGCAACACGAACATCACCGTTTTTGACTGCAACGAAGAAGTCACGTAATTCACCTCGAGGAAGCGATTCAATGACATCATCCCAGTCTGCATCCTTATTGAGCCAATCACCAAGATTGGGAATCATTCGTCCTGAAAGAGCATTGATTGCTGTCGACTTACCCATGCCGTTTGGACCGAGTATACCGACTACGCTTTCTTTTGAAGGAGTTGGGAGTCGGAATAATCGAAAACCATTCATCGAATACCGGTGAATCATGTCCGTTTCCAACTCGCTTGGGAGTTGCTCGATAATGAGTGCATCGTGAGGACATTTGTTGATGCAAATTCCGCATCCAATACAGAGGCTTTCAGAAATATGAGGCTTTCCTGTTTTCTCATCGAGAATAATGCATTCTTGACCGTTACGAACCGGTGGACAAAAGGCGTGACACTCATCGTTGCACTTCTTTGGTTGACAATTGTCTTCTTTGAGGACTGCGACTCTCATTCATTCACCTCCATTTGCTGTAATGTTCGCTTTTTGTTCGGACTTAAGGAACTCTCGCCCAATAAGCCTCAACAAACGAGGTTTGTTCGACATTGGGCTTGGGCCCAATGGGTTTCAAATGAGTCCCTTGAGGTGCTCGTGTCCCTTGATCAGACGAACTGTACAAGGTGTTGGGAATTTCATGCTTGCCTTGCGGAGTGCATCTCGAGCGGTAAGGTAGTTCTCTGGATTTACTTGCAGAGAGATGACTCGTTGGCCTCGCTTTACACGGGCTGCGGTTCCAACGTTCTTTCCGAAAGCACATCGCATACCCTGTGATACACGGTCAGCACCTGCTCCAGTTGCTTGCTTGTTTTCACGGAGAACATGGTGCGGGAAGGTGTGGACACGGAGAGCGTATCCTTGGGTTCCCGCAATCTTACGGATGGTCGAGTTAGAAATAACACGGGCTGCTTCGAGGGCAGTGTGGCGAATCTGACAGTTGTTGTCAGCACGAAGTTCCATGACGACAGGGAACAATCCTGTCTCCGCAGCAACACGGTTTCCAGCGTGGAACGACTGGATTCTGTTGTTTGGCACACCGCCGATGTACTTACGTCGGGTGTAGGCAGGACCTTTGAGGCGGCGATACATAGATGCTGGTTTACGTGCCATGATACTCTCTCCAAGACACTCCTGCGACAAATGTTCCCTTTATCATCTCTCCGCTTCGGCCGTTGCGGCACGAAATCATGTTTTGAGGAAGAACTCCCTCGCTTCTTATTCAACAAAAGGTTTCATGTGCTCCTTTCACACCCTGCAATCATGGCGAAGGGGTGGCGTGGTCTTCTTGAGGAAGAATCAGAACATCAATGGCTCGCCATGGGTGGATTTTTGGTGTTCATTCTCATCGGAGCTTTGTTGATTCAAGGTACATCTTCGCTCCCGGGTGTCGACTATCGAACCAATGGACTTGACGAAATGGATGGACGGGTATTGGACATCATCTACGGAGATTCAGATACATACACGGCCTTGGTCCTCAACAACGGCGAAGGAGAACTTTTCCACGTTAACCAAGCAGGTGAGATTCACGATATTGGCGGAGAATACCCCGATGTGCTCGGACTCAATTTCATTACCCAGTTGCACGATGGCAGCATTGTGGTCTCGCCACAAAACAACACGCTCGACATCGTGCATGTGAACGCTGAGGTTGAACAACGAACCGTACTTTCCCTCAACGACGGGCAAGAGGCGTTTGACATCCTTGACCTGGCCGAACAGAAATCAGAAGAATCGTACCGATGGCTCGTGGTCACGGACGAAGACGACTCGACTGGACTTCGAGGCTTTGGACCTGTTGGGAGTGAGTTATTGCCAGTCAATGAGCCAATGAAAAATGCAGACTTAACCTCCCCAACTCTTGCTCCAGCAAACATTGATTGGAAAATGGTTGAGTCCCTTGGAGACGGACAGTGGATTGCTGTAGGCTCCATGGGCAGTGTTTTCGGAAGCGATGACAGTCCAGCGACTCCAACCAAGCACCCAGTGATTGGGTTCATCACATGGAACGACGGACCAACTGCACCAATGCTTACCTCAATCGAAGAAATCGACAAAGGTGAAATCCACTCCCTGATACGACTCGAAAATGGAACAATCCTCGCTGCAGGAACCGATTCTGCTGTGCATATTGCCAAGGATCGAACAACCACCGCCATCGATGTTGCCAGCGTTTCATCATCACTGGATGAAAACGGTAAGGTCTGGATGCTTGGAAGTAAAGGAAGTACATCCGTGATGCGGTTGGTTGATGGTGAAATGGAAACTTTACCGTTGTCTCGCCCAATTCCGCTCAATGTCGAGGTATCGGATGTTTCGAACGATGTCCTTTATGCCCACGGCGTCAACAACAACGGCGATCCCGTAACCTACTCCATTGACACCCTGGCAATAGGCTCTATAGAGAGTGGACGAGGATTTTTGAACCTCATGTTTGTAGGTGTTTCAAGTGTAGTCCTTGGTGTAATGTTATGGATTGGAAGCAAGAGATTGATTCAAAATCAATGATGTTCAATCTTAACCAGAAAACAGCACTTCGTTCTTGACAGCGCGAGAACCTTCATGTGCTCTCGGCAACGACAGGAAACTCCAGCGAGAGCAAGGAGTGTATCGAGTATGGCAAAAAGGGGGATGATGGACCAATTCATGGACATCAAGGAAGAACACCCCGATACCATTCTATTCTTCAGAATGGGGGACTTTTACGAATTGTTCCATGAAGATGCTGTAGTTGGTTCCGAAGTCCTAGGACTCGCCCTCACCTCCCGGGACAAAAAAGCAGCAAAGCCCATTCAAATGGCCGGTTTCCCTTGGCACGCTCTGGAAGATAACCTTCGAGTCATGCTCAAAGCTGGCCACAAAGTTACCGTGGCTGAACAGGAGCAGGAACTCAGAGAAGGAGCAAAACTTCTGGAACGGATTGTCACTCGAGTCTACACACCCGGTAGCCTGTATGAAGAATCATTACTTGGTACCGACGAACGTTCTCTCTTGGTTTCTGTAACTCTTAGTAAAGCAGCACTCGGACTCGGAATATTCGATGCTTCGACTGGACAAGCATGGGCTTCAAATCTTGAAGGCGATGACCGATTCGCTCGAGCCTTAGACGAGATTATGCGTTGGAGACCGACCGAAATTGTCGTATCTCCAAAAGATGCGGAAGACGATGCGTTATGTGCTCTTTTTTCGCACTTAGACGGTGTTCTAATCAGCCAACATCGAGCCAGCGAAACGAAACGCAGAAATCGTTTGGAAAAAGTGCTCAAGGTGGCTGACTTAGGCCATTTGGATTTGGACGATGCACCCTTAGCTCTCGCCGCTGCTGGACTTGCAGCAGACTATCTAGCGACCATGCATATTGCAGATGAAGTGCCCATACGCGACATTGAGGTGATCGATGAGTCTGGACACTTGGTCCTCGATCAGACCACGCTTCGTAACCTCGAATTGACCTCCACCTTAGCGGGTGAATACGAAGGCAGTCTACTCGCCTCACTGAATGCGTGCAGAAGCGCAATGGGCCGGCGTCTGTTGAAAACTTGGATTCTTCGACCACTGTGCAATATTGATGCCATTCATGCTCGGCACGAGGCCGTTGGTTCACTCTCCCGCTCCGCTCGCCGCCTGGATGCCATCAGAGATGCTTTGCGTGGATTAAGGGACATGGAACGTCTTGCTACACAACTGGCTTACAACAGGTCCAACGGTCGAGATTTGATGGCGGTTTCCGATGCATTGGAACGCATGCCAGCCATCATTAACTTGTGCCAAGAAACAGAGAATCCACTTCTTACGCATCTCTCGAACGACCTTGATTGCTTATCAGACATGGCAGAGGATATCCGCAGAACTCTCGTTGATGAACCCCCTTTGAGCATCCGAGATGGAGGTTTGATTCGTACTGGATTGAATCAAAGTATTGACCTGCTGAGGGAAACTTCCGCTACGGGGCATTCATGGTTCCGTGAACTGGAATCCAAACTGCGCTTAGAGCTAGAGATTCCGTCACTCAAAGTTCGTATGAATCGCCAAATTGGATGGTTCATTGAAGTTACAAAGGCCAACGAAAACAAAGTTCCTGAAGAATGGCGCAGAAAACAACAGATGACGAACGGGTCCCGTTACATTACAACTGAACTGGCGGAGCGTGACGACCTTTTGCTTACCGCAGATACAAAAGTGAAAGAACTCGAATACCGAGAATACACAGCATTGAGAGAACGATGCAAAACCCACGCCCAAGCTTTAGCCAACATCGCCGGAAGAGTCGCAGCCATCGACGTCCTCCAATGCTTTGCTTCCATCGCTCGAACTCGCTCCTGGACTCGTCCTGAACTCACCGAAGGTCACCACCTCAAAGCGGACGGTGCCCGTCACCCAACGCTTGAAACCCAATCAGGATTCGTACCCAACGATATCCATCTTCAAAAGAAGAGAAACTTTCTCTTGATTACGGGGCCTAACATGGGTGGTAAATCGACCTACCTCCGCACCACTGCACTGATAACCATCCTCGCTCAATGTGGGAGTTTCGTTCCTGCTAAGAAAGCGAAAATTGGTTTGGTCGATCGTATATTCACCCGCGTCGGAGCCAGCGACGACCTGCGGCGAGGACGTTCGACCTTCATGATGGAAATGATTGAAGTCGCCCATATTCTTCGCCGGGCGACCTCTCAATCTCTCGTTCTATTGGACGAAATTGGCAGAGGTACGTCTACCTTTGACGGTTTATCGATTGCCTGGTCCGTCACTGAAGACATATGTCGCCGAATTGGCTCACGTACCTTGTTTGCGACACACTACCATCAACTCATCGGGTTGGAAGGTGAAGTCGATGGTTTGGTGAACGTTCATGTCCAGGTTGCTCAATCTGACGGAGAATTGCGTTTCATGCATACCGTCGCTGATGGACCTTGTGACGACTCATACGGCGTTCAAGTCGCGGCTTTGGCTGGACTTCCAAGAGCCGTGGTCGAGCGAGCATCGGATCTTCTTGCCTTCCTTGAACAACAAGCAGATGGTGCGAAGGCTGGCGAATCCGGTACTCCTTCGTCTCGAGCACAGGGTCAATCGAGCCTCATGGGCTATTTTGCAGCAGCTGCAATGAATCAATCAAGCCAAACTACGTCTTCACAACCAAGCATCTTACCTGAGCAAAAGAATACTTTAGACTACCTAAGTCAAATCGATGCTGACGAACTCTCACCAAAACAAGCACATGATGCACTCTATAGACTAAAGAAACTTCTTGGAGGTGATGGAATTGACTGAACCAAACCGTATCATTCAACTTGATGAATCAACCATAGGGCATATTGCAGCAGGAGAAGTTGTTGAACGACCTGCTCAAGTGGTCAAGGAATTACTTGAAAACAGCCTTGATGCGGGCTCCCAACGCCTCGTCATTACAGTAGAGCGCGGCGGTTTTGATTTAATTCGAGTCGAAGATGATGGAAGTGGCATCGATGAAAACGACTTGCGACTCGCCCTCGATCGCCATGCGACTTCCAAATTGAAAAAGGCAGAAGACCTCAATTCAATTCATACCCTCGGATTTCGAGGCGAGGCATTAGCAAGCATTGGTATGGTTTCTCACCTTTCAATATCAAGTAGGCCTGCTGGAAAAAATGGAAAATCAATCTCGATGAAAAATGGTGAAAAAGGAAATGTAGAGCCGTTTGGAATGCAACATGGCACCCGTATTGATGTCGAACACCTATTCCGAAATACACCGGCAAGACTTGCCTTTCAACGCCGACCAGCAACGGAAAACTCTCGGATTGTCGACGTGGTGGTTGCTCATGCAATGGCTCACCAGTTGACTGGTTTTCGTTTGGTTATCGACGAGAGAGTCATGCTCGATATCCCTGCAGCGGATTCAATGACGGATCGATTGTTTGACCTCTTAGGCGGACAAGTTGAATCGATGTTGGAAATGTCTTCCCCTGACACCGATAATGAAGCACCGGGAATGGAGAGATGGACCGGTTGGATCAGTACACCAGATATTACCCGTGGCAAAGGCGACGATATTCATATTTTGATTAACGATAGACCGGTTGCTGCAGGCCCTTTTTTACAAGCAATCCGTCGAGGATACAAAACTCGACTGATGCAAGGAAGACACCCTATTGCCGTCTTGTCGCTCTCTCTGCCTCCAGACGAAGTTGATGTCAACGTCCATCCAACCAAACGGGAAGTGCGTTTGCGGCACTCATGGAGGGTCCTTGAACGGCTGGAGCGGGCGATTGCTCACACTTTGGAATCTGTCCCTACACAACCGGATGCTGCTGGAGGTATTCCTGCTCTTCAAGGCCTTGGAGTACAGAAAGTGAAATCCATTCAAGAACACCTTTCCCCCCAAACCCAACAAGAAAACCCACTCGATGCAGCTGCCGGCTCGCCAACACTTGTGCTACCTAAAGAAAACAAAATCTTGGCTCCACCAGCCTGGGCCATCGCTGCAGGAGCACAGCTCAATCTCCATGGCAACCAAGCAACTGAGCCTGAAGTTGAGGCCAAAAAACGACCGCAGTCAACCTCTCCTGCTGCGCAAGATACGTTGCCGGGTTTGGATGAAAAACCAACTGCACCTGCTCTTTCTCACGCTGAAAGAGCACTTCACCGACATGCAGGTTGTGGGCATCAAGTCTCTCCAAACGAAGAGACTCCGCTTGAAGGAATCATCAATGAACTTCCAGAAATGGAACCGCTCGCACAATTTGCCGACTCCTACATTTTGGTTCAAGCCGAAGATGAGTTACTCCTGATCGACCAGCATGCATTGCACGAGCGCATTCGATACGAACGTCTACGTAACGACGAATCTCTTTGGGAGAGTCAGACGAAAATTCAACCTGTGGAATTGAAACTTGATGCACGTCAATCTGTACGTGTTGCTGCTGCTGTGGACACGCTTTCTCAAGTTGGATTTTCACTTCGAGAAGGTGAGGCAGGTTGGATGGTCGATGCTGCTCCACAATTGCTTGAAGGTGAAGAACTCGTACCCTTCCTTCTCGATTTACTCCAAGATACTGCTGAAGACGGCGCCCCGCTTGAAACAGTTGACAGAAGAAAAGATCACCTGGCTTTCCTCAATGCATGTCGAGGTGCTGTCAAGGCCAATGAAAAACTGACATTACCTGAGATGCGAAGACTGCTTGACGACATGCGACGGATTCCGAATCCTTGGGCATGTGTTCATGGTAGACCCACTGCACTACGCTTGCCGTTAAACTCACTCGACCATCATTTTGGCCGTCACGGTTAATCCTCAAGAGACGGAATTTGAACCGATTCAATTTCGACTCCAGCATCTTGTAAACGCTGAAGAAAGCCTTCATCTGCCACATGGTGTAGTTTCTGACCAATGATTTCGCCACCGGTTTTAGAAGCGAGAAGAACGGCTGTCATGAACAATCGATGGTCTTCAAACGTTGGAACTGGATAACTGGGCTTCTTCGGTACTTGATTCCCATCAACTTCAACACCATCTGGAAGTAGTTTAGCCTTCAATCCAAAATGCTCGAGCAGTTCCACAGTACGGGTAAGACGATTGCTTTCTTTATGCGCTGCATGCGCTGCTCCAGTGATTCTGCCTCCACCTCCAAGAGCAAGTAGAGCGGCCATTGGAGGCAAGATATCGTTGGAGTCGGTGACATCCAAATGAGTATATTCCGCCTTTTTGGCTAATTCCAAACGCCCTGCAGACCACTTAATGCCGTATTCTATAGCAGATTCTTGAAGTATTTCGTGTCCTATAGCGTTCTCTTTTTCAGGCCAACCGTTGAGCCGTATATCTGAGGAAAGGCAAAACGCTGCAAGAACTGCGAACGAAGCCATCGAAGCATCACCAGGTACTGCATATGAGTCATCACTACTCGGAGACCAAGGTTTCAGTGTGCACCTTTCTTTGCCGATGTCTACAGAGCATCCTGCTTTGCGGACCATTACGGCGGTGAGGTTGGAGTGTCGATTTGAAACTCCTTTGCCCTTGAGAGTAAGCGTCGTTTCGATTGGTAAGCTCGTTGATGCAAGAATCCAGGAAGAAAGTGGTTGACTGGATTGAGAGATGTCAAGAGTGACTCCTGATTCCAATTTTTCGGCCTTCCAAGGTCCTGAAAGAATGACTGGCAGGCGTTCTAAGCCCTGCCCGATAGAAACTTCAACGCCTGCCTGGCGAAGGGAATCCCACAAAGCCTCTGAACTTCTCATCCGAAGTGATTGGTCGCCATCAAGCATGATTGGTCCTTCCATACTGGCGACTAAACCCGCCAAAAACCGTAGGGCAGTACCGGAATTAGCGGCATTAAGTACGCTTGCTGGGCGGGAAAAACCGTTGACTCCGACTCCATGCATGACCCATTTTTCCGAACGAGGATGTGGACCAAGTTCCATCGGATTGGTTTGAACCAACAATTCACCATTGGAATCGTAGTCTTCGAATTTCACACCCATCTGTGCTAAACAATTCCGCATGGCACGGACATCGTCTCCAGATGCTGCAACGTTTTCCAGAGTAATGCTCTGAGTTGTTTGTGAATAAAGGGCAAGAGCCCGTATGAGATGGCTTTTGGAAGGTGGAAGTCGCCATTCTACATCTTCGGAAATCGTGCGAGGTGAAATACGAAGAATGCGCAAATCATTGCGCCGATGGTCTTTCCCCGAAGTGGTCCAGCGCTTCACCCAACCCTTCGCCATGGCCCTTCCAGACTCCGAGCACCCATCAACCCTTGCAACACAGAATAAAAAGCCGAAGCCGCATAGGCTGTTCAATGTCGATTGTGGATTCACTGGGTCGCCCCTTGAGGGACCTTCGCATCTCAATCACTGACCGTTGCAATTTTAGGTGCACCTACTGCATGCCGAGAGAGAACTTTGGTCCAGATCATACCTTCCTAGCCAAACAAGAAATTCTATCGTATGAAGAAATGACAACCGTCGTCGAATCCCTTTTGCCGCTCGGACTCCAAAAAATTCGAATCACTGGTGGTGAGCCATTAATGCGGAAAGACCTGCGAATCTTCATCGCTATGCTGCGTGGGTTGGATGCAGAAATTGACATTGCACTGACCACCAATGGAGTTCTCTTGAAAAAGCATGCAAGTAACCTGTTCAATTCTGGCCTTAATCGAGTGACTGTAAGCATCGATGCGATTGATCTCGATATGTTCCAAAGCATCACTGACAGTAAGAACACACCTGAAGAAGTGTTTGCAGGCATTGAAACGGCTCAACAGTGCGGTCTTAGCGTGAAAGTCAATTGCGTAGTGAAGAAAGGTGTGAATGAAGAACAAATTGTTCCGTTGGTAGATGCTTGTTCTTCACGTAACATTCCTATCCGTTTCATCGAGTTCATGGATGTTGGAACCACAAATAATTGGAATCTTGAATCGGTCGTTACTGGCGAAGAAATGCGGCAAAGAATTTCACAACACTTTGGCCCCTTGAGCAGGAATACGGCGAAGCATCCTTCTGATGTAGCACGCATGTGGAGTTTGAAGAATGGAACCGAGATTGGATTTATTGAATCGGTGAGTAGCCCATTTTGTGGTGATTGTTCCCGGGCACGGCTTTCAGCTCATGGCTCAATGTACACTTGCCTGTTTTCTGAAAAGGGATTTGATATCCGTGGTATTCTTCGGTTCGGAGCATCAAGTGAAGATGTTGCTGAATTGATTCAAGGCATTTGGATCAAAAGAGACGACCGGTATTCAGAAATGAGAGGTCAGGCAAACATCGAGCGACATCCTGTCGAAATGTCCTTCATCGGTGGTTAAGACTCAAGAGGCGGTAAAACCACATTCACGAGAACCGAACTGGTGGAAAGATCGACCAGTTGGAACCGCCAAGTTCCAGTATCTGAGCCGATGCTGGTCGAATCAATAACAAAATAATCGCCCTGGCTTACAGAATAACCTGCATCTCGGTCATGGAACGAAATGTTCGCACCAATCAGCCCATAAACATCGGAATCACTCACCAGCCCCCCCAACGTATTGCCTTGTGAGACGTTTTCTGGAGCCAAAGAAAATTGAATTTTCGCTGGGTCAATCGTCTGGTCCAGAGAAGTCATACGAACAACGTGGAAGCCATTGGATAACCCTCGAACGCTAACCGTTGCTTGGGCTGCAGGTTTCTCGTTGGTTGTTAATGCGCCTTGCATCAATACAAACACCATACTGGAAAGCATGACAGTGATAGCGAGGAGAAGGACAGTAGCGATAACAGGGCTCACAGCCTGGTTACTGTCTGCCCTCCGAACACTGCGCATGGTACCTCTGTGTCATCGATAGGTCTTGAACCAACCGTTTCAAAGTCAGTAAACAAAGGCGACTTGACGTTGAATCAAAACAACCACATTGGTTTATCGCATTCCATGGCTCTCTTTATGCCACCTATGGGACCGAGAATTCTCAACAATGTTTCAGTAACCAAATCGCCTTTGAAAAACGCGTAACCCATGTTTTTAGATCGTAATGAATTCTTCAAAGCACGGCCCATTGAAGCCCGAACCCGAACCTCATATTCGTCGAGAGAAGTGCCATGTTGTAAATTGTCAACAATCGCCTCAGCTGCAAAGCAACCCGAGATGATTGCTTGGGAGATTCCACCGCCGTTACTTGGCATAACCAAGCCTGCAGCATCCCCAATAGCCAAGGTTGTACCATCTACCATCGATTTCACAGGACCTCCCATTGGAATCCACCCTCCACCCCAGGAGAGAATCTCAAGATTTAATGAATCACAAAACTCAGTCAAGTGTTCTTTCAAGTTTCCTTTCAAGTAGCCTGCTCGTACTCCAAGTCCTACATTGGCAGTATCTGGTCCTTTTGGGATGATCCATGCGTACCCTGATGGAGCAACAGAACCAAGGAATACATCGAATGTCTCCGGCACTTCACCTTGCACTTGAGCGTAGACTGTTGGAACTTGGTCTTTTGGTCTATAGCGCTCATCATCACCGTGCCGTAAACGTCCAACATGGGCTAAAGAGCCGCTGGCATCGATGAGATAGTCGAAAGAGTAGCGGTTTTTGGTAGTTACCAGAAGATCACGGTCCAATTTCGACTGGTGTTGAATACGCGTCATTGCTTCACCGGTGTGCACTTCTGCCCCGGCTTGAATGGCCTTGTCACAAAGGAAGCCGTCAAAGTGTAAACGGTGGCCTGCAAATGCATCGAGGTCGAAATGGTATGCTTTTCCCGAGGGCAGGAACACACGCATGTTATCCAGATGATGCAACCGTAGACGGTCAGGGAATTCGAAGTAATCCTTCAACCATTGATGGTCGTCAAGGTTTGAGAAAGTGCCAACAACTTCACCCCAATTCGGGATACATTCACCGCACTGCGCTGGGTTTCCAACTATCTCACGGCGCTCTATGATGAGAACATCAATGCCTTCTTCAGCCAAACGTTGAGCGCAAGCAGACCCTGCGGGTCCTGCTCCGATGACAATGACTTGCCGATGTTGAACCTCTTTTCGCCCCATATTCATCCCTCATAGGTGTCGATTCATGACGTAAGTTGTTATGTGCAGCATCAGTGATTTTGCATCGCTATCAGGGAATGAATCCAGTTCGTTAATAGCCCGTTCAAGGTGTGTACGAACCAAAATCTCTGCATATTGCAAACTTTGCGAGTAGTTAAGTAACGACATCAGTTCATCGAACAGCCCATCATGAAAGTTCTCGATTATGTGAGCAAGACGGAGGCGTTCTTCCCCGTGTGAGAGAGTTAATGCATGAATCAAAGGTAGTGTCATTTTACCTTCGATGACGTCTGCTCCACGTGGTTTACCCATTCGTTCATCGCCGCGCAAATCGAGTAAATCGTCTACAAGTTGGAAAGCAATGCCCAACTCCATACCAAAACGTTGCAAGGCCGATGCTTGAACATCGCTCAAACCAGCAACTAAGCCTGCAGCATGACAACCGGCTGAAAATGGGCCTGCTGTTTTCCCTCGAACGATACTGAGGTAATCTTCTGGAGATGTGGTAAGATTGAGAACATGGTCAAGTTGGTCAAACTCTGAAACCGCGATGTTTGCACAACACTGCGCCATGATGCGCACAATGTGCTCCTCATAGATACCACCGAGCCCGAAGCCCTGAACAAACAACCAGTCCCCTGCAATTACTGCTTTCGGGATTCCGACGCGGGTGTGAATCGTATCGACCCCTCGACGTTGTGATGCCTCGTCGTTAATATCGTCGTGGACAAGCGTTGCCGTATGGATAAGTTCGAATGCCAGAGCCAGTGGGATGATGTCGTCATCATCGGAGCCTCCTGCGATTTCATGTGCGAGTAGAATGAGCAAAGGTCTGAGGCGTTTACCACCCGCTAAAAGAACCGTCCCGCACAATTCAGCAACCTGCCCCGCTCCATTTTCGACCTCAGATTCAATCAGAGCCTCAAGCTCTGCATCAACCAAAAGCCGCATGGCCTCAAGACGGTCACTCGCTTGTAACTGAATGCTCGACACATAACACCCTACAGGGGTGTCCTTCTTAACCCGTAGTCTCCGCCCATGTAATGTGAGGAGTCATCCTCGCCGAGGTGATGTTGTGACAGAAAAGGTTCGACTTGAGGTCTTAACCACTGCATCACAGCGTGATGGTGTTCGCTTGCAAATCGAACGCTGCATCGAACAAAATCGGAATCAATTTGATTTCAAACTCAGTCAGATTCCACATATTGAGGCAGCAATTACCGCCCTAAAGCAAGGCACAGGGGACTTGGTTGCCATGAGTGCTCTGAATTGGAGAGAGTACAATGTCGAGGGTTTGAACGTAGTGGGGATTCTGCCACGACGAGAACCTACATGGGTGCTGGTTTCAAACGACAAACCAGAGTACCTCGTTTCAAAGGCCCTTGTGATTTGCGACAACGAATTGTTACGAAGGCAAATGCGACGTTTACGTTCCGACCTAAAATTGGTTACGTCAGAAGAGTTTGCGGCCATCATCGGTAAGTCAGAGCATTTTGCAAACCTCGATGAAGAAGATAAGATACATTGGATTGAAGAATGCCGCCAAGATGAACTCCTTGAAGGATATATTGTTGCACGTGGAGAGCATGCAGCACTCAAGTTCAAGGCTCGACGCCACACACTCGGTTTACAAAGAGAAAACCCAGAACGAACGCATTTCGTCCCACCGCCGTTGTACGGCTTCACTCTGCTTGTTGCTCGCACGGGATTCCCTGCAGCCACAGTTGCCCCAATGATCGATTCCGGGGCAATCCTATCGCATAGAATTGAAGCTGGTTTATTGGATTCGCTTCCAGAACACCTGCACGGCATTATCGGTATTTTTGTTGAACAACGAAAATTCAAAACGGTTCTCAAAGAAGCACAGCGACGGGGTGATGACTTCACAAACGAAGTCTTCCTCGATTCAGATGGTGCTAAGTCACAGTCAGGTCCGTCAAAATGGAAACAATCCGTGCCTCGTAAGGAAGTCCCCACTACTCCACGTATTGAGATGAAAGTTGAGACTTTGAATTACGAGGGTACGGTTTCTGCAAGTGTAGAACGTATTTGCACGATTGAAGAAAGTCATATGGGAATGGTCAATGTCTTGAAAGAATTTGAACTGCTTCTTAAAAACATGCAATCTGAGCATGAAGAAATGCTCCGGAAATTCCCTGGACTTCCTGATGAGTTCAGCCTACCAAGGCCTGCATTGTTAAACCTCGAAAGCATTCAAGCATCTTCATCTGAGGAAGAATGAGATGACTGTTCAAGCAAAGGGGCGTATCCTTGCTTGACGATGAACTCTTCAAGTTCAACCAAATCTGCTGGTTCATTTTCATCGCATAATTCTAGAATCGATTCATCGATCTCTCGGCCGTTTCGCTCCCATGTGCCTGCGGAACGTTGTAAGTCAGATGCAAATTTTTCGACAACTTCAACTGCTGTCAAATTGAGATTGAGAACCGTATGCAGAGAATCAACAATCTTGTTGTTGGCTTCTCGCAAACGTAGAATGCGGTCCGCCATTTCTCGCAAAAAAGTTCGCAATTCCTCGACATCGTTCGAACGTGAAAAACGGCGTTGTGCTCGCTCAAAATCCTTTCGCATAACGCTGATTCCCGCTACAATCGCAAGTTTGGCTTTGGTTGCGTCCAGAATAGTTTCCTCTGATTCTTTCACTCGCGAGTAAATCATATCTTCGAAACCATGGTAGTGCTTTTTCAGGTCAGTCCAAACCAACTCTTTCAGTGAATCAACGAGCGAATTAGCCTCTTTGAGACCCTGCTTGGTCGCCTTGACGGTCCTCGCCATAGTGTGTATCGAACTGTCACAGTTCTTCAAACCATTCCCAGTGCGTGACGCAAGACTCTTTGATGGAGCGCAGTAAAGTGTCGAAGAACAGCCCTCTAGGATGCAACTTCACAGCGAAAACACATATACCCCTTAGAACGGAATGCAACCAGTAGGTGGAACAGTGTCAGCGAAAAGCGAACTCTTGAACGAACTTTATCAAGCTCGTTTTGATGGTCTCAAAGAACTCGCTGTCACCTACCAACTTCCCAAAAATGGTTCAGTTGAGACACTGCGTGCTCGCTTAATCCAACACCTTATTCTTGTCGATTGGGACCTTTCACCAGATGGAATTAAGAAACTCATGAATGCTGAAATTGGAGAGATTTTAGGCGTTTTTGGAATCAAGAAATCAGGCTCAGTTCGTGCACGGCGCCAACGGCTCTACCTTCACCTCAATCACGATCCTAAGCAATTTGTCCCTGAATCACTTGACTCGATGACACGAGACCAGTTACACGAAATTTGCAAGACTTTGGAACTACCTTTGTCTGGTAACAAGCAAACATTGCTGGTTCGTGTTGCCGGTGTACTTGCATACCAGCAAGGTGGTTGGGGCAAAGTCAAGAAAAGTCTACGAAGGCCAAAAAGCGGAGACGCAACAATCGAGATTCCTATTCCGAGTGATGACTCAAACAATGAGGCGCCAGTTCACCAAAGCGTAGGCGAGCATGAGGCAGTAATAGAAAAAGTCGAAACCTTCGTTTCTGAACATCCCGAAGGATGGACTTTTGAGCAAGAAACAGAGATGCGAACTGAACTTGCCGAGGAGGGAATACAAATTTCACGAGCACCAATGGCTGCGTCTATAGACAATGCACTCCGGGCGAGCCAGAATGATACGGTTACTGAGAATCCACCCGCAATGGTCCAAAGTGCGCACGTAGTAGAAGCAGACGACCACAGCTTGGAAACAGAAGCATTACTTCTCGAATTAAACGCAAGGTCTGCTGAAATCGAAGCTGCTGGACGTGACTTCCTGGCTGTGAGTACAACCAGTGAAGTTGACGACCTTGAAGCATTTATTGGTAGCCTATCCAGCCATGGTTTTGCAGTTGAGACCCCAGTAGTAAGAGACAGCATTCGAAACACATTAATGGAACTTGAATTCCGCTCTCAAACTGAAAAAGATGCCGTCTTTTCCATGCCGAACTCATGGAGAGAAAGAGAAGCGCTCAGGAACTTTGAACTCGGGCGAGATGTCCTTCGTGACCAGTTGAACAACACACTTGCATCTTCAAACGGAGACTTGGTCAAAGCAAGGATGACCTTTGAGCAAATAGGCCATAACATGGGATTGGATTTACGCATACCAAGCGTATCAGGACGGCTCCATGCCCTGTTTGACCTGCACGTAGAAATACACCAGGCTGAGGCATTGCAAGACCCTTCGATTGCCCGAAGAAACAGAATTTTACGGGTGTTGCAACATGGTGCTGTACATTTTACCGATGGCGAGCGCAGAACAATCGACCGATTGGAACGTAATATCGCTGGATTCGAGGAATTGGTTGAAACGGTTCTTGAATCGAGTGAAGGGACATTCTCTGAACCACAACAAGCGTTGGTTATTCGTTTCCTCGAAAACCGAGGATATGAAGTCAACACTGCTGACCTACGCCCTCGTATCCTCGCATGTGCTGGAATTATTGGTGCTGAATTAGGATTCATATCCCCTGCTGAGATTCCTCGCATTGCCCCTGGCGTGATGATCTCCGACACTCAAGTCGATGCCATTGTCACAGAATTGAAAGCATTAGCTGAAGCATTCAAACCCAAGTCGGATGAACCTGCTGATGTAGAAGAAATACTAGCAGAATCAGTGAGCGACGCTTCGGAACGGGTCAATTCAGCTCGAGGGAAAATCGATGCGATCGATGAACTGCTGGCTCGACTTCGTGGCTAGTATCAGCGCGAAGCGTAGAAGTTTTGGATGACTTGAGTTACGGTTTGAATGTCGTTAATATCTCGGCGAGCTAAATCTTCGATGATTGCTTGGCGTTGAGAAACGTGTCGTTCAAAGACATCGGGAGATACTCCTGCTGCTGTGCAAATAATTTCACGAAGTTTCGAAGGAATCCCTGTTTCTTCGATTTGATCGGTCGCTGCATTGTACTTCCATATGATGTTCAAACGAGGCTTATCGCCTTCCATTCCTGCGATTTCAGCAACTTCGGTGATTTTACGAGCGGTTTTACCGTTGACGTGTAGCCGTGCTTGAATAATAATCAAATCCAGCCCACTCAACATAATTGGCGGTACAAGCATTGGCGGATTAATCATACGAGTCACGGTTTCTTGGGCCGTGTTTGCGTGAAGGGAACCAAAGGAACCATCGTGGCCAGTATTCATTGCAGTAAGCAGTGTAGCGGCTTCAGGACCACGAACTTCACCGACAATGATACGGTCAGGTCGCATACGAAGGCTGGATTTCAGACAGTCATTCATGTCCACTTCTGGCGTTCCATCCGGGCGTTCTCGCCGAGTTTCCATTCGCAACCAATGGTCGTGATAAACTTGCAATTCAGCGGTGTCTTCTACGGTAAGCAATCTGCGATGCCATGGAATGAACATACCAAGGCAATTGAGAGTGGTGGTTTTACCTGACCCTGTCCCTCCAGCGATAACAAAGTTCGCTGGTCGGCTATCAAGTCCTTCAATCCAAACCCACATCATTGCAGCAAGACGTGAGTTAACAGTGCCGAACTTAACCAAGTTGATCATAGTGAGGGGGTCTTCCCTAAACTTACGAATCGTTAGAGTTGGACCATCTGGGGTCACTGGCGGAATGGTGCCGTTAACACGGGAACCATCAGGTAGACGACCGTCGAAGATTGGGACGAGACCTGGCCCGTCTCCAAGGGGGACGTTGGTAAATGCGGCGATGTTTTTTGCGATTTGGATACCTGAATCATCATCAATCCAAATGTTGGTCCGGCACATACCGTGATCACGATGTGCAATTTTAACGCACTGTGTGCCACCGTTGTACATCACTTCTTCAAGCGCATCGTCCTCAAGCAGTACTGCGAGATCGCCGTATGGGTTCGGTTCAGCAGAACCATCAACATGGTAAATCGGAGAGGGATGGTTTTCTTCAGTGTAAATGGTTACTCGGCCGTATTGATCTAGTACTTGTTCGCTCATATTTTCATCCTCCAATCATCATGACTGCACCAAGATAAAGCAGCATTGAAACTGCAATCCACCCCGGCATCCACCAGAGCACATCTTTGAAACGGCCCATCATTCGCCCGGAAACTCCTACTGCAATTGCTGATGCTCCACCAAAGAAATAAGAGAAGGTAGCGTTAAACGAATCAATTTGGAAGCCTTTGCTTGCTGGAGCAAAGAGACCGACAATGACTGCGATAATCAGCGGTAGACCAATGCTGATGAACATTACAATGAGAAGACCTCGACCTGAAAGTTCCTGTTCTCTCGTATTCATCAAATCGTTCAGCCGTTCATAGTCCATCGCCAGGTCAGAAAGAATTCCTTGCAGGGGTGAATCTTGTTCGATTGCAGTTTCGATAAGCACCATGACTCGCTGAACCTGCGATGAACGAGTCTTAGCCGAAAAGGCGGCAAGAGCGGCATCAAAGGAGGAAGAATGACTTTCTTCAAGTGTCTCCTTGAGCAGTTTCCCCAAGACTCCAGGGAGGGTTTTTGATTGTTCCATCATTGCTTCTTGAATACCTCGTCCAGCACCGACTGAATCCGAGAGTGATTCCAAGAGAGCAGGCAAGGCATTCTCTATAGAACGGCGGCGCCTTCTTTCAATCATAGGCGGCAAGCCACCAGCAGCACTGGCTACCCCGATCACAATTAAAACGAGTAACAACAGATTATCGTTAAAGGTTTCAAGAAGACCGTAAAGCATCAAATCACAACCCTGGATCTTTTGTGTGAGCCTTTAGTCCAATCATGAACATACCAACAAGAGTCAAAATGAGCCCTACGTTGACAACCGTATTGATGGTTGAAGTCGGTGGAAGTTGCATGAATGCTCCAAGGTCACCTGACATTAATTGAGGTATAAGGCCTGCAATCGCAAGAATAATTGGCCCAATCATGGCAATAGAGAGTAGAGTTTCAGGAACTGCGCCGAGTTCCTCAATGTACTTTTTGACCGATTCTGTCCGTTCATTCTCCATACGAGACCCTTGTTTACGTAGAGTTTCAATAATGTCGGTATTCTGTGTTACGTTCGTGTACATCGTATTGAGAAGTCGAGTGTAACCGTCGGAATCTGCTTTGTTCATCAAAGATTTGAGCTCTGGGCCAAGGCCGCGACTGTTTCCTTTGCGAAGCCGTGCCATCATCGATGAGAAATCTTCCGAAATAATGCCATAGCCTCCACTGCCAATGGTATGGATTGCTGCTTCAAGACCGACACCTGACGACATCAACACATCGAGTGTACGGATGACATACAGAACCTCTCTTTGTTCATCCAGTTTACGCATGTGTTCACCTCAAACAATATCTTCAAGTAATTCAAATGTGAACATTTTGTTCGAACTTTCATACTCCATTGAAGCGAAAATAACTTTGACGTCACGCTCTTCAAAGGGGTCGTGAATGAACGGTTGACCAGAACGGAACATGCCAAGAATTCTCTTGTAGTCATCGATAGAAAGTTCTCCAGTAACCGTATATGCGGTTGATTCGGAACCTTCGTCATGAAGGTCGTCTCCTTCTTCTCCGCGAATGATGGTGCGTGTTAAACGACGAGTTAGACGTACTTTCATATCACAATTGGGAATACGTACCCAATCTGCACTTGTTGTTCCTGATGCTGGGCGAATAAAAAAATCCATACCTGCCATACGCCGACCTCTAACAAGACCACATCAGCACAAGGTATTGAATGTTGGGGGGAATGAAGGCTAACCTACAATTCTAAACCAACCAAATCGAGGTTCATGTAATGTCCCTTCATTGGAGAGTTCATCCAGTTTTTCCTCTGCGAGCCCACGATCAAAACCTCGTGCTACTGCATTGGTAAGAACCGTCTCAAAATCAACACCATCGCCTTGATCGAGTTGCTCAATAATGGATACAAGTGTATCTTTTACTTCACTTTCATCAGAATCAGTACCGGTTGATTGGGTATCATCATCGGACTCAGTTTGAGTCGGAGCTGCAACGGGTTGGCTTGCTGCATCCATTCGTCCTTCAGCGATATCCAATGCTTGCATGACGTTAAGCGTGTAGGTTTCGACATCGATATCACCGTAGTGATTTCGTGAAACCAAAAGACCATCAATCATGTGTTCTGGAATTCCGGCAGCAACCAAACCTTCTCGTGTTGGTTCAGCAGCCAGAGAATCAGAGTAATGCTTCATTCGCTGCAATGTGTCCTCAGATGCCCGAGTAAGCCACAAAGCATAGCGTTGGGCATCGATTTCACAAGCTTCTTCAGGTCGCAAAGAAGTGTAAACTGCACCTTCATCGGTCTGATACCAACGTGATTTAGCAACCATAAGGAGAAGTACGGGCTCACCAACTTCAGTTTTTTCAACTAGACTCAGAGTAAGTTCCCTCATGGATTCACTGGCATAATCTCCAACTGAGAAGTAATGGACACCGGAAGGGTCTCTCATTTGCCCTTGGTAAAGCGTAGAACCGTTCGATGTTTCTCGAACTTCAAGACGCTCAAGCAGTCCTGCTACAACGACTCGGTTGACTTTAGCTCCAAGTTTGGTAATCACAAACGAAGGGTCATATTCTCCAGAACCTTTCTCATTGAGGGTTGCCTCACTGAATTCTGATGCAAGCATATGCCATGCTGATTGTCGTTTTGAACGTGTTCCAGATTGCATCATACCACCTTCCATTGAGCACGGATTTCAGTCGCCCTTAATCCCGCATCTTCGTCTACCATAGCCGCATGGTCAGCCAACATCATTGCACCCTGTTCATCGACTATAGTTCGCCCGGAGGCATTGATTGTTTTGCCAAGCATTTTCGCACGCAACGATTGAACGAAGGCGACTTGCCCCAAATCGTTTACCGTGTCTTGAAGTTCAGTTTCGGTCATTCCCAGAAGGCTAAGTGTCGCTTCTTTGTTGGTCAAAAGCGAAACGCTGGAACGGCCATCGTCAATCGCCAACCGTAGCCGGATGTCGGTATTACCATCGTTCGGGCCATGCTCTGCACAAGCACCGTCACGAAGCACTCTACGGCATTCAGTACATCTTTGGATGAAACCTGAATCTTCTCGAACACTAACGACCGTAGCTGTGGTGGAAACACCAACTCTACTGGCTCCAGTTGAAAGTTCAAACAATTCCACCTCTGCAGTGTGATTTGTCAAATCTAATTCACTGTCCCATGGCGGTGCATCGAGGAACTCGACCTGGTCTGCATTGTCGACGGTAATGTCTGGAATTCCTTGCCAAGCGCGGACTCGAACGCCTTTGAGGCGAACAGTGAGGGGGAGTTTGTCTTCTGTGATCGGCAATTCACTCCATGCACTCATTCTGCAGCGACCGGTTGGGTCGGCAATTTGGCCAGACCATAGGAACCTTTCTTCGCCATCGCGAGTGAATGAACGCTTGGTCCATTCCGTAATTTGAACAACTGCATCAACATCACGGGCACCGTCACGTAGCTCAGAAAGCGTCAACACAGTTTGTTGAGACAAGGTGTCTGCATCCGAGAAGTTCTTGTCGTGATAAACCTCGATTTTGGTCGTACGTCCAAAGTTAAGTTCAGGTGTGTCCCTGAAAGTTCGAACTTGTGCGCCTTCAATTTTCAGAAGCGTTCCTACTTCGTGTTCAAGCGGCTCCCATGAAAGGAAACCAATGGTTCCTGAATCATCTGCAAGCCTTCCTCGCACGATATCAATCGAACCCGAACCGTCCTTACGATGGATTTGGTCTGGACGTGACGCAAGAACTCGTCCAACAACACAAACATAGCCATCCGAAGGCAGGGACGCGATTTCTTGTGGCTCGCCTGGTGCAGTAATTGGACGGGTCCCTTCACGGACAACCGCAATACGTGTTGATTGGTTAATGTTAAGAGACATTTTCCCTTGGTATTCGTTGACTGAAGCGCCTTCGATTCGAACAACTGAACCGGGAGTAATGTTTGAGTTCGGGCCCCAGTCCTTGTATTCCCAACGGTTCTTTTGTCCGTTTTCTTCCCACGGATTGTCTTCAAGTAAACCAAAGGCAATCTGTTTTTGTTCTCCACGAATGGTCTGATCTCGAATGTTGTGCGAGATGATTTCAACTTCAATCTCGATGTCCTTGTCATCACCTTTGAGCTCGCTGAGACTGCTCACTTTACGGGTGGTCCTTGGTGCAGCGGATGAAACGCCGGAAGAGCCAGATGGTGCAGGGGTTTTGTCACCCTTGAACCGCCGTAAGATTGACCGCATGGCGTCTTGAGGCGGAATGAAGAATTCAGTCTCGTACTTTTCGAATGCTGCAGCGACTTCGTCGGGGTCTGCATCGGGGCACTCAGAAAGAATCGACTTCACATGAGTTTCGTATTTTTCAGACATCGTCAAGACCTCTGCCTGATGTGTTCGTTCGATGCCTGTACGGAGAACAGGCTGCGGGCTTTCGTGCGTTTTGGTTGAGACTGTACACTCCCTTGACCTCCATGGAGAACTCAAGGATAGACGACAGACCATAAAGAATGCCGTAGCGATTTGTCCTTTCGGACGAACATCGAATCAAGTCACTGAACAACTTAGGCGGGGTTAATTCGCAAACCTTGCATCAACAACACATCCGGCAGATGCATAGCGCCGGATGAATAGGAACCTTGTACTCGAACATCGTCCCCTAGATACACCTCTTTCGAAAGCGCCTTCGCTAGATTTCCCGACAATCCTGCCTGCTTCACGGGCCCAAGTATTTCTCCGCCTTCTACTCGCAGTAAAGTGCTTGAAGTGACTGAAAAGTCCCCGCTTGTTGGATTCGCAGTGTGTGCGCCCATCACGCTGTGAACGATGTATCCGTCTTCCATTCGTTGCAAAAGAGCATCTTGAGAAGAACCAGAGCGGCTTGAGGTCATTTGCAGGTCCGAACATCCGGAGTAAGGTGGGCTTTGATGACCGCCTCGAACTGCACAGCCGTTGGTTTGAGCATGTTCGATACGACCCTCAGCGACTTGTTGTGCTGCGTCGCGAGTCGACCATAAAGAGCCGATTAGCCGTCCATTCTCCACCAAAGTTTGCCGCCGAGTGGGAACGCCTTCTCCATCGCGTGCTGCAGCTGATTTGCCACCTTCCATACGTCCATCATCGATGAGAGAAAGATCGTTGGCAAGAACCATTTCGCCTTGTTTACCGGACCAAAACGATTCATTACGCACCAAACGGTCACCACGTACTGCCGAAGGAACAACCATTGAGAACAAAGGAGAGAAACCTTCACTGGTCATCAAAACGGGTGTGTCGTGAGCCTCAGTGTTGACTTCAATTGGACCTCGGGTTTTCTGAGCCCAGTCCACTGCGACTGCAACACAACCCGGAACCTGCTCGAGTCGCTTGCGACTTGAATCACCTTCGTAAGAACTTGTGAGTTCGTCGTTTGCGTCAATCGAGACTTGAACGCCGATTCCATGGGATGTGGTTACGCCACTGGATTCAATCCCTTCACTGGTGTAGATCGCACCAGCACTGGCACCAACGCCTAAGCCACCACCTGTGACAACAGCGCGCTCGTCTAAGGAAGCAACTTCGCTGAGAACTGCATCTGCTTGTTCGAGTAAATCTTCGGGCCCGATGTTGAGAATATTGGTGTCAAAGAGACCTCCAACTTTCTCTGCTGGTTGTTCGCTTGGAAGGACAAAGCCTGCCACTGAAGGAGATGCTTTGGCAATATCCCTGGCCTGCTTAAGGGCGTACTCTGCCGAAGAAAGGTCAACAAGGTAAGCGTATCCGAATCTTCCATCTTCGACAACTCGAACGCCGTATCCACCTTCACCGCCACCTGCGGCAAGAGAGATTTTACCTGCTTCGATATCGATGCTGTGACCGTACGACTGCGTAGCGACGACTTCCCACTGTTCGATTCCATGAGACTTACAAAGAGTACCGATTTGACGGCATCCTTCAGCGATTCGATCGACTGCGTCATCCGGTAGCATACTCAGCCCACCAACGCTTGAGAAATTCGCATAATCGGCCCACCATCTCCCACTGGGACTGTTTGACCTTTGCCACAGAAACCGGGGGCTGCGAGTTGCGCATCACGTGTGAGACCATCGACATCTTTCAAAATTTGAAGCGTCAATCCACTCACGCTCACGTCTTTGAGCGGTCGGGTAAGTTCTCCGTTCTCAATGAGCCAAGCCTCTTGGGCTGCAAACTGGAACGAGCCTCGTCCGGTATCGACCTGTCCGCCGCGCGAACCGCAAGCATAAACGCCGTATTCGATATCTTCCATCAACTCGTCCATGTCGTTGTGCGTTCCACCTTGAATAAGCGTATTTGACATGCGAACTAATGGGTGATGAAGGCCGTCTTGGGCTCGAGCTCCAGCATTTGGAGCAAGCCCAAAGTGATGAGCAGTTTCTCGATGGTTCAGATATTCGGTGAGCACCCCGTTCTTGATGAGGCACTTTTCACGGGTGTTGAGACCTTCATCATCGATTGGATGCGCCCCGTAACCACCTCGAATGGTTGGGTCATCGACTACGGTCACAATCTCATTGCCAATTGTTTGGCCAAGTTTACCATCAAGGCAAGAGTCTCCAGCAGCAACCAAGTCTGCTTCACACGGATGACCTAATGCTTCGTGGATGTAAACGCCGGTCAGGTCTCGGTCGGCGATTAAAGGCATCTTTCCTGAAGGTGCTCGCTCTGCTTTCAGTAAACGAAGCGTGGCAATACGTGCAACTTCGCCAAGTTGACCGAGGTCGCATGACTCGATAACTTCCAAGCCACCCTCTCCTCCATGGCGCGTTCTATAGGATACTACTTCGCCGCCATCTCGTCCCGTGACGCTGGCATTTATCAGTGAGCGTTGAAACGACCAAGTTCGGTTCATCCCTTCACTGGTCATGAGTTCCGTATGGAGGTGTTCATCGCTCCAACCACAGGTTACTGATATGATACGGTCATCGTCAGCAGCGCTGTCGTGAAGCGTTCTTAGATGCTCTATTTTTGTTTGAAGGTCGGTATGACGAACGTCTTTTTTCGATTTCCAATGAATCTCATCCTCAAAGATTGGGACTTCTGCCAATTGCACCGGGTTGTCTTTGGACGAGCGACGGGCTGCAACAGCCTTGGCTAAGCGTACTGTTGATTCAATTTGTGAAGGCAAAGAGATCAAATCGGTGGTTGAATGGACGCCCCATGCGCCATCCGCTAAAATTCGAAGAGTTACACCAACTTCTTGCCCGGGTATTGCCCGTTCTAGTTTTGCATCACGTAATGCGACACTGGAGTCGGTAATTGCCATCAATCGAACTTCGGCATAAGACGCACCCAGTTCTTGAGCATGGTCCAGAGCCGACTGGATTTTCGATTGGTTCAGATATCTGCCTGTACTTGGCATGTGGTCATCGTTGGGACTTGCGCTCATCACCATGTGTCAACGCTGTATGCGAGGGTGTTTGAAGTCTACTCCCTTTTGATTTGCTCACGAGGTGAATTCTGCTGAAACGATATGGCCGATTAGTGAAGCCTCCGTCACCGCTTCAAGTTCCGAATCAAACTTCATTCCAAGACGAGAAGCACCCTCTCTCGAAAGCGAAAATTCCATTGATGCAGTTTGCAAACCAAGCTGCGAAAGAATCGAGAGTGCTTGAGATTCCGAATCGGAATAGTCCAATTCAACCGGCAAGCAATCCGAGTAAGCGTCATCGGCACTGGAGGCGTTTGGGAGGTGAAGAAGAAAACCTGAAGTGTCTTTGTCACGAACCCCAGCACGCTTGAACGCTTCAGAGACGTGATGAGTGCCAGTGAGATAGCGGAGAAACTCTGCATCTAATGAACGAGCTAAAGCGGATGAACGCAACCATCTGCGGGAAGCTGAATTCCATGCAGTCCAGAGTTGAGATTCGGCTTGAATACAACCTTGTCCAATCAAAACCCAGTTTGAATTGGGGCGTGCTTCAAGGAAGTGAGCAAGCACATCTTTGGCATTGACTGGAGATTCACTGCCCCATGCAAAGCAAGGGAATTCAGGTTGTGCCATGGTGAATCCAAGAACAGATTCTCTTTCAATTATCCGATGCAGACTCGTCGGAGAGAGGGACATCGTCGTCGCGTTGTTTTGGCTGACTTCGAGTCCCATTCGCCGTACTTTGCCGACGCAGCACTTTTTCGACTTCCGTATTGATTTTATCCAAAAGTAAAGGCCCCCAACCTCGCTTAGCAAGGAGTTTGTTGCGTGTAGAATGGTTCATCGAAAGAACATCTTTGGGCGTTCTTACACCCATCCCAGCTAATTCTCGGGCACGAGCCCGGCCTACGTGTTTGATGTTTACCAGTTGGAGCAAATCCTTCTTGCATCCGTGTCGAATACGTTGCTTGAGCATATCGATGGTCGTAGCAATGTTGCTGATGACAGGCAGGTGTTCTTCAGAAAACACATCATCGGTCAGCAGAACTTGTTGACCTGCTGCCAACAACCAACCCATGAGGTCGACACGGTGATTGACATCCCCTGGGCTCACGTCGAGTTCACTTTCAATTGAACGAAGCGTGTCTTCTTGAATCCACATTTCGAGCATCCAAGCTGATTTCACCTTGCCAAGCAGTCGTTCTTCAAGAGTATCATCGATCAACAGTTCATCTTCCACTGAATTGGTTTTGAGCCAAAGAGGTGAACTGCGTTCCATTTCGGAATTTTTAGCCCAGAGAGGAATGAAGTCTGGAGTCGATGAGGCAAGGTGCATGAGTCCGAAATCGGATACTTCACCCGTTTGGCGAACACTACGGCGTACAGCACGCCGAAGACCTGTACGCAGAATCGATGCAGAAAGGGGGTCAAGGTAGAGTTGAGTAATACGTTCTCCCATCAAAGTCGCTTCGTATTCCATCGAAGCATGGTCATTCGCCGTTGGAGCAGACCATCCACCTACATGTGCCAAGTTGGTTGCAGAGGTGAAACCGAGGGATGCTTCTGTAAAGGCTGTTGATGTCTTGGCTTGGGGAATATGTTCATGTGGACTTGAACGGAGTTGAACGCCTCCAGTGGTTTGTGCAATGGTGGCCCAGATTGGCATTTCATCGTCCCAGTCTTCGTCCTCACCTTGATTGGCCTTAGCATCTGCTCGCCGTTTTGCATACGCCTCATCAACCCCTTTTTTACGGATAAAACGTTCTTCAACGAGCCAATTCAACATCTCGTCAAGACGCTCATTCAACTGCATTGAAGACATGGTAGAACCAAGGAAGGTCGCCGAGAAGAAGTCCCCAATCTCTCCCCGATGACGGAAACCGCCGGTTGCAATCGAGGCAAGCAAATGGGTACGCAGAGCAGGCTCACTGGCAAGTTTCGAAGATATTGATTCAACTGGACCAAAGAAATAACGATCGCTAACATCGTCTGCAATACCCCATCCATCGGTTCCCTTGCACAACACCCAGGCTTCGCCAAAACTGTCGTATCTCGGACGTCCTGCTCGGCCCAGCATCTGACGAACTTCCATAACGGGTAATGGGCGGCTCATTCCGTCGTCCCATCTTTTCAAATCTCGAACCAAAACCCGCCGTGCAGGAAGGTTGACACCTGCAGCCAAAGTTGGGGTTGCGGTTAAGCCAACCAGAAGTCCTTCTTTGAAGGCACCCTCAATCGCTTTTCTTTGACCATGCGTCAATCCAGCATGATGGAATGCAATACCGCCTCGAATGGCTTCAGCCAACCGTTCTGCCATTGCCGTTTGACTCCTGCCTTCCAGTGAGCCCGCAAAAACTTCCAGGCGTTTCAATCGATCAGGATCATCCTTTGCCAACCGCTTTGCAATACGTTTTGACAGTTTCAACGCTTCAGATTGAGCGCTGCGACGCGTTCCAACGAAAATCAAAACTTGACCGTCTTGGTCTATGGTGTCGCTGACAACAACCCAAGCGGGATGCGATTTTGGACCCTCTAAATCACGGGGAGGTTGCAATACATCAGCTTCAGTTGACATTCCGGAGGATTGTACCAAGCGTGGTTCCAAGTGCAGATCGTGAAAAGTACTGTACTCAAGAGCGACTGGCCTCCATGAGGAGAGGATGAGATTCGCATCCAGCCATTCTGCAAGTTCATTGCAATTTCCAACCGTAGCCGATAAGGCAATGATTTGGGCGTTGGGTCTCAGGTACCGTAGACGTGTGAGGTTAATCTCTAGAGTTGGTCCACGGGTGGAATCGTTCATCAAATGGAATTCATCTGCCACAACAATCGACACATTCGCCATTAACTCAGAACGATTACGCATGAGTGAATCGAGTTTTTCAGAGGTACACACAAGAATATCGCATTCATCAATCTTCTTTGCCTCACCTGAAGCATCTCCAATACCAAGTCCAACGGTTAAACCGACTGAACCACCCAGAGCAACCAAGTCTTCATGCTTCTCACTCGCCAACGCTTTGAGCGGGACAATGTAAACGGCTTTGGAACCGGGCTCATCGACCAAAAGACGACGGATAATCCCTATGTAAGCAACAAGCGACTTACCGCTTGCAGTCGGTATTGCAAGCAATGTGTTAGCACCTGAAAGGACACTAGGCATAGCTTCATGCTGAGGTGGATGAAGGTGATCTATCCCCCAATTCTGAGTGAGGAATTGAAGTGCTTTCGCTGGTAAATCCAAGCCCATTACAGCCCGTCCACTCTCCTCCATAATCTGCCACTCGCGCCAACAGTCCAAAAGGACAACGCTCGTAAAGTTTCAATCCGACACCCATAAGACCCCTCTTCTCATGTGCCGAACATGGCCGATGATGTTGAGTCGATGGTAGAAGAACGACTTTCAGTGTTCGAAGATGAACCAGATTTGAATGACTGGGTCGAAGTTATGTGCGGTGCAGCAATGGCTGTTCTCGGTATTTTCCACCTTGTCGAACCTTGGGAGTTCGTAAATCAAGACGTTATGCGATGGTTTGCTGCTGCCGTCATTGCTGCTGGTGCAGTTTGGGCTGGACACGGCCTGAAGGACATGGCAGTGAAAGAAGTTCGACGCTCAATAGCAATTCTTGACATGGCGCAATCCGATGATGGCCCAAACCATGGTCTGATTCGTGACGTACTGCTCAACCCGGATGCTTACAAGTCGTTTCTGCTTGAATCGTATGAAGCGGCTTGGGAAGACGGTATCCTTACCGAAGAAGAACTTGCTGAACTGAAATCATTCCAAGACGCATTGGGTATCACCGACGAAGAGGCTGCAAAGATGAACGTCGATGCTGCTGTAAAATCGGCATCCAAAGACGGTGAAATCTCTGAAGATGAAGAACAGAGCATCAAAGAAGCCGCAGAAAAAGCCGGTGTCGATTCAGAGAAGGCCATCAAGGACGCAAAGAGCAAGGCCAAGAAAGGAAAGAAGTGAATTCAATCCCACTTTACATTCTCTTGGAACATTTCGGTTGCAAGTTTCTTTGCCTTTACTCGTCGAGTATATTCGCCTCTGCTTGAAACTGTACACAGCATCAAACCCAGTATTCCGACGGGGGTTGCAAAGGGTATCAATCCTGATGCGTTCTCAACCGTGATGAAAGGGGGCAGATCGTTGGCATCAAAACCAGGAGACGAAATGAAGCGGACATCTAGCAAATCGAGGTCACAGTCGCACAAACTTACTGAAATTCTCTCAGGGAACAAGGCGCTTTGGAGCAACAGCCAATCGTATTCACTCACCGAAGCAGGGCGGGTCCCCCAGGCAGGAACGGATACTGAACCAGTTGCAGGCACATCGACCATATCAAAATCCACATGGAATATCGATGATTTGGGCTTTTCATCGACAACCATCATTGCTTCAAGCATCAGCATGTCAAGAAGTAACGAACGTCCAGCAAGCAAAATAAAACGCACAGTTTGTTGCTCTAACATGCCTTCATCGGTCGTTTGAGATCCTCCCCGATTCACCTGTGAAAAGATAACTTGATCCAAACGTAACTCCTGGAGTTCGGGGACAATGAGTTGCCACCGACCATCTGGAAGGGGTATGGCTTCTTCCACTTCAAGACGGAGTTCTAATCGCTGTCCGTCCAGCATGCCCCACGTCGAACCTGTTTGGGTCACAAGAACTTGTTCTGGTACGCCTGGATAGGATGCATCCCAGAGTTGTTGCAATCGGTTTTCAATCAGCTCATCCAATTGTATCTCGGTATCCGATTGGACTTCATCACCCAAGGCCCACATGGGATGTAGAATCCCCCCGACGAGGAGGAAAAGTACACCCGGAGTGAAAAACCCAAACCTAAGAAGCGAAGAGGTTGAATTCCGTAAGCCATCAAAAACAAACCCTGCGAACAAAAGGAGAGAGAGGAAAAGGAAGCCTGAAGAATGCCTTGAAAGCGAAACTGGGGCATCTTCATCGCCAAGAAGAGCACTACCTGCTGGATAGAACGCTTTTCCATCGAAATCTGCAGGTGTAACTGGACCAGCGCCTTCAAACGCGAGTTGCCCAGTCCAAGCATACGGTTGGAATTTACCAGCAGTTCCTCCAAAACAGAAGGTGTAGTCACCAACTGGCATAGCTCTCCAACGGTAAGTCGTTCGAGTCGAATCATCGTCTTCCCGAACAATGACTTCGGGAGAATTCGATAATCTTCCTGAAGGTTGGATAAGGTCTGGCATTCCGTGACTTTGTTGAATTTCAATCGGAACAGTCTCCCATACCAAGTAAATGTTTATGACCTCGTGCTGTTCAATGGTAAACGTCCAGCAATCACGGTCTGTTTCCAAAAGTGCCCCGTAGTGTACCGTTTCAAACTCAGTAGAACGAGGTTCAAGGTCACTCGATGGTTCGTCAGAGTTACGAGATTCTACATCTTCAGACCAAGGTATTTGCAGTTCCATTGATGAAGCCCCTCTCAAGTGTAATTCCCATGTACCTGGTCGGTCGAGAACAAAGGTCATTCGAAGGCGAACTGGGTCATCCGGCCATAGAACACGGTCGCCGTTGAGATTGAGTGATTCGTCCTCAAGAGTGTAGGGGCTTGTCGTTGATAAAGATGGAACAAAATCTGCTTCAAAATTCCATTCAGTCACCGATGAGCCAAGAATAAGTGAAACATCCAATTCAGGTTTGTTGTATCCTGAAACCTCTCCGGTAAAACGCAAATCCAAAATCATCGAATCCAACAACGTTGGGAGCAATGCTAACTCAACTTGTCTGGGGTCCATCTCAAATTCAAGCGTGACCGTTTCTGGTTGAGCAGGGGAGGCAAAAATGCTGTTGGATACGACTTCTTCGCCGCTGGCAACGGAAGTGAGTTGGCATTCATCGTCTTGAATGCAGGATAAGAAAAGTTTGCCCCCGTCCGGTGATTCGGTTAGGTTTGCCTGAGAAAGAGGAGCGCAAAAGGACAACAGAAAAAGTCCGAGAATGACTGCCATCGGCACAGGAAATGAGCGTCGAACGAGGAAAGAACGGCTCATGTTTAACCCAACGCTCCATTGTCTTTCAAATCAATGGCTTATTGCTGAAACAAGGATGGATTTTTCTTGTCGATAAGGACAGTGTTGCACTTTCGGCAACGATAGCGTCTGTTGGATGGTTTCTGCCTCGGAAACTCTTGACTGCAGGTCGGGCAACACCAAAGCCACACGGCTCTGGCTCTACGTAAAGTCTCGGTAAACATCGGCCCTTGCTTGCCCGCTTTGCGACCTGGCCAAGCTGCTTCTAATTGCCGAAACAGGGTATTGTGGGCACGTAAACCGAGGGCATGTATGTATTCGTGATGCAAGACAAAAGCAGAATAAGCCTTCCATTCAATGTTGAGCATTTGAGGGTGGATTTCAATCACTTCAACGTCGTTTGGTTGCAGTGAGTGTACATCAACACCCCGTTTCCACCGAGTAATACCATGGCGCTGCGTGGCGTTTTTCCTCAAAACACCTAAAGGGATGCTGCGTAAATCTTCGACTTGGGCATCAACCCATTCAGGCATATCCAACATAACTTCGAGGACAAAATCTCGTAGTTCGTCCAAGAGTAATACCTGCTCTTTGTTGGGTTTTGCCATAGGGGGATTCAACTCCAACGATGATAGGCAGGATGGCCCTCTTTGACCGCTACAAATAATCCGCTACCTGTGGCACAAACTTTCCCATTTGCTTCCAAAAGCAATTCAATTTCTGCACGGTCCTCACTTAATTCTTTGATTTGACTTGTTACTTTCAACGGAATGTCAACCGGAGTCGGTCTGCGAAGGTTAACGGTATACGAAGCGGTTACGGTACAAGGTGGTTCATCCAAACCTTGTGCGTCCATCAGGGCTACAGCAGCAGTCCAGTTACCGTGGCAATCAAGAAGCGTTCCGATGATTCCACCGTTAATCATGCCAGGGAAAGCTTGGTGATGAGATTCAGGTACATATTCCAAGGAAAGACCGTTCTCGATTCTGACGCTGTTCATTCGTAATCCTTTTTCATTGGCTGGACCGCAACCAAAACAAATCGAAGTTGGAGCGTATTGGCGCTGGACACCGATCTCTTCCATGTCAGTGGCAAGACCTGCAAGCACTTGTTTTCTTTGCTTGGAGGGACGAACATATACGCATTCTTATTGAGGGAGTGAGTATGCACGAACCATGGCAGGTAAGAAGCGTAAGGCGAAAGCAAAGATTCGCGTAGCGCATGAACTGCCCCGAAGACGCAGAAATGCAATTCAGGAAGCAATGGCTGCACACAAACCAGAAGACCGCCCGGAATGGGATCGAGGAGCCAAATGGAGCAATACTCGATTCTATCGTAAAATCATCAAACCGGGGACCATGCGAACCGTTCACATGCCCTTGTTGGAAACGGACCTCGGAGATTCGTGGCCGATACCTGTAACCATTCTTCATGGAAGCCGACCAGGCCCAACGATTACCATACTTGGTGGCGTGCATGGCGATGAATTAACTGGACCGTCAACCTGCACACATTTGCTTTCGAACGCTTTTACTGATGAGGGAAAACCGCTCGACCCGACAAAAATGGCTGGTACCATTCGAATTGTACCGATTGTTAACCTCCCAGGCTACCGAGCAAAATCGAGATACTTCCCCGATGGACGTGACCTCAATCGACATTTCCCCGGAGACCCCAAAGGCTCAACCACCAAGCGTGTTGCCGCCCAGACATGGAAGTACTTGTTTTCAGATGCTGATGCGATTGTAGATTTACACAGCGCTGGAAAAGGCAGGTCAAATATGCCTCAAATTCGAGCAAACTTGGCGCATGCTGGCTCAAATATACTTGCCAAAGCATTTGGTATTGAAATCATACTGGATTCAAAACCGCCCTCTGGCTCACTCCGTAAAGCAGCGATTGCCCTCGACATCCCCGTCGTCACGTACGAAGGTGGAGGAGCAAATACTCTGGACCACGAATCGGTAAAAGTCGCCATGCATGGAGTTCTCAATGTATTACGCTCGTTCCGTATGATTGATGGAAACCCCCTTCGCCCTCGGTTCCGTATGCTCGCAAGTGGCTCGCATTGGTTGAGGGCCGGTGAAGGAGGTCTACTCGACATGTTTGTCTCTGCAGGCTCAGTCATGCGTGAGGGGGAAGTGATTGCAACAATTTCAGACCCGGGAACACCAGGCATCACCGTTGATGTTGTAGCACCCGAAGATGGCCTTCTCATTGGTGCAGCAACCAATCCATTCACTGCCGCAGGAATGCCAGTAGGCCACTTTTTGCCCATATCGAAACATCTGAAACTGCTCAGCGACCAGATTGATACAAACGGGAGATTCCTCGTTTGTGGCTCACAAGGCGAAGCGGTATGGAGAGAAGAGCAAGACATTGATGAGGTTGCTGTTGAAGGCGATTGGAGTGGAGGAAGTGTTGATTCAGAATGGACAATTACCAAAGAAATCAATGAAACTCAAGGCGACACCTTCAGTGACAATGAAGAAGAAGCTGAAGCGTGATCACGCATTCAGGAAGGACTCAACGGTATCTTTGACCTCTTGGTCTTCCATGTTCCGGCGCTGACTCTTAGCAACTTCAAACACGTGCGCAACCAAATCATCGGATGCTTCGTAGCCGTTTTGTTCAAGCCACCAGATGATGTTTGAGCGTCCAGCCATATGTCCGATTCGAATCACTTGCTTGAGACCAAAGTCGCCGGCAGGAACACCAGAATAGACTCGGTCAGCCAACCAGTGGTCGCCTTTCTTCATGGCTTTGATGACGGCTGATGCATGAACACCGGTTCCGGTTTCAAAGGCATCCATTCCAAACACTGGATAATTTCGAGGGAGCGGGACTTCGATGTACTCGTTTGCTTTTTGCATGTAAGCATCAAGTTGCGTTAAATCGTTTTCAATGACACCGAGGAGTTTCAAATTGACGAGTGTTTGGTCAAGAGGAGCGTTACCTGCTCGCTCACCGACCCCAAGAGCAGTTCCATGAATCACATCTGCACCGGCTTCAACCGCTGCGATGTTATTTGCAACGCCGAGACCACGGTCTTGATGACCGTGCCAGTTCACTTCAATTTCTGAGCGTTTGTAGCCTGAATCTTTGATAACTTCTTCGTCAATGAATTGGAGCAGTTGCTTGACACCGTTTGGAGTCACGTGCCCACATGTGTCGCAAATACACAGACGTCGTGCACCCAACTCCATAGCTCGTTCGTAGATGAGTTTGACATCCTCTGGCTTTGAACGGGTTGTGTCTTCTGTGACGAACATTACTGGAACATCATTGTCCACAGCGTATGAGACGGCTTTCTCCATGGTTGCAAGGAGTTTGTCCATTGTCCATCCTTCTGTGTATTGGCGTATTGGGCTGGTACCGAGGAAAGCACTGGCTTGAATTGGAATTCCGTGTTTTGCTTGCATTTCAACAAGAGGTTCAATGTCACTCATGAGGGTACGAACGGCTGCACCGGGTCGAATCTGAAAATCGTTCTCAGTAATATGGGACAGCATAGCATCAATGTGTTCCAAATGGAACGGACCTGCTCCTGGAAGTCCAAGGTCGACTTTCTGAATTCCTAGTTTTTCCATGAAACTTAGCAGTTCAATCTTTTGATCAATGGTTGGATTGCGTGCGCTGGGGCTTTGCAGTCCGTCTCGAAGCGTCTCGTCATCGAACCAAACACCGTGCGGATGATTCGCAGGGTTTCTGTTCAAATCGTAATCAACTGTATTCCAATCATAAATCAAAGAGCGCTCTTCCATTGAACATCACCGCATCAGCCGACTTGGGCCGGTGCATGACGAGTCACAATGGAGTCATGTTTCAATGCGTCGGCTGAAGAAAATCACTCTTCTTCGGAATGAATCGCCTTGAGTGCTTGTGCTGCTTCGAATTCTTCACGTGAAACTGTACCGTCGTTGTCGGTGTCCATTTCTTCAAACTCATCGGCTGGAGTTTCAAGTAATTCAGCAGGTAATCGTGCTGCGAAGATGATGTGGTCGACAAAGCCAGTTCGCTTGGCATTTCGAAGTTCCATCACCCGAGTGCCCTTGGATTTCTTGTTCTTTGTTTCCTTGGTTTGGGCTGCGTTAATTCGTATCATCATGCCCTTCTTCGTGAGTAAAAAGAGGTTGTCGTCAAGGTTTGGAATTTGACGAGCGCTGATGATGAAATCACCGTTCTCGTGATCGAGGTTCATCGTAAACGCACCCTTAGCACCAGGCTTAGTCTTGCGGTATCCATCCGTTCGCAACTTTCCTTCGCCCGTTTCTGAATCGATTTTCTGGATACCTTCAGCATCGAGATCTGGCACCTTCTCAGAGGTACCAAGACGACTACGCTTCGCCATTCCATTTCGAGTGATGGTCAGAATCTGTGTATCGGTATTTTCCGTAGCCATCATAGCAACAACATGACCTCCATCTGCGTTCTTTCTGTTGCCGGTCTTGATGCCGTATACACCAGCCGATACACGGCCGGAGGAACGAATATCTGAACACGCAAAGCGGCTCGCAAATCCTGTGCTCGAAATCATAACAACCGATGAATCATTTGTTCCTGTTCGAACATTTACCAAACTGTCACCGTCAAGTTTGAACCGCAATGCATACTTTCCGTTACGGTTGATGCGAACGTATTCTTCCAATTTGGTCTTCTTAATCAGCCCTAAGCGAGTAGCAAACAGCAAGAAGTGGCCTTCTGGAGATTCCAGTAAATCACGGGTAATCGGTAAGATGGTCACGATGTTTTCATCGTCCTGAATCTTCTCGATGACGTTGCGAATGTGGCTTCCACGAGCATGCCGGCTTCCAAGCGGAGTCTCCCAAGCTTTGAGGCCGTAGACTCGCCCCTTATCGGTGAAAATAAGCAATCGGTCTTTGCTGAAGCAAGTCACAATCAATTGTGGGGTATCTTCGTTCTTCGTAGCCACACCCTTGAGGCCTTTGCCTCCTCGATTTTGGACACGGAACAATTCAACCGGCATGTGGCGAATGTAGTTATCTTCACTCAGAGTAATAGCAATTGCTCGCTCTTCAATCAAGTCTTCACGATTCATAGAAAGAGGCATTGGGTCGATGAATGAACGACGTTCATCACCATGGCGTTCGACCATTTCGTCAAGTTCAGCCAGCAGAATACTGAGGCGGCGTGTACGAGAACCAATGATGTCCTGCAAGTCGGCGATACGAAGTTTCAGCTCTGCGTGCTCATTCTGAACCTTATCGACATCCAGTCGACTGAGTTGGTAAAGCCGGCGTTCTGCAATGGCCTTGGATTGCGGCTCAGTGAATGTGAAGGGAGCAATACCAGGCATGGTTTCAGTACCTTGTAAGACTGCTTCAAACTGTTCTCGGCTCGAACTTGCTTTACCTACCGCTACGACATCATCGATGCGATCTTGTGCTAAGACAAGACCTTCCAAAATGTGCGCACGTGCTTGAGCCTTGTTCAAATCGAATTGTGCTCGACGTTCAATGATTGATTCACGATGTGATACGTGAGTATGCAGCATAACCGGTAGAGTAAGGAGGACGGGACGACCATCCAAAATCCCCATCATGTTAGCAGAATAAGATTCCTGCAAACGGCTGGATTTGAACAGTTGGTTCAGCACAGCGTGCGGGTCAGCATTGTTCTTGACCTCGATGACCACTCGAATACCTTCTTTCGAAGATTCGTCTCGAATGTCTCGAATGCCGATGATAAGTCCTTTTGTGACCAGTTCAGCAATGTGAACCAACATGTCTGCCTTCTTGACCTGGTAAGGGATTTCATGGATGATGATTCTCTTACCTTTGGAATCATCCAGAACATCACACTTCGAACGGACGTGGAAACGGCCTTTTCCAGTCGTGTACATGTCATAGATTCCATCGATACCGTGAATGGATGCACCCGTAGGGAAATCCGGTCCTTTGACATGCTCCATGTATTCTTCTATAGAGATTTGCGGCATGCCAGTATTGGCTTCGCCTTCTTCGATAATACGATTGACGTGCAGGTGGATTGCACCCGCTACTTCGGTGAGATTATGCGGTGGAATTCGGGTTGCCATACCGACGGCAATACCGTCGCTTCCGTTGAGCATCAGATTAGGTAGTCGCGATGGGAGAACGGTTGGCTCCTGTTCCGAATCGTCAAAATTCGGTTGGAAATCTACGGTCTTCTTGTCGATATCTTCGAGCATGTGCTTGGCAATTTTGTCAAGGCGGCTCTCTGTATATCGCATAGCAGCAGGCGGATCACCATCGATTGAACCGAAGTTTCCTTGGCCGTCGACAAGCGGATATCGGAGAGAAAACTCTTGCGCCATACGAACCATTGTATCGTAAATCGACTGGTCACCGTGAGGGTGGTATTTACCCATGACTTCTCCGACTGAACGGGCGGATTTACTGAACTTCTTTTCGGAGGTATGCCCACCCTCGTACATTCCGTACAGAACTCTGCGGTGGACTGGTTTCAAACCATCACGAGCGTCAGGAAGTGCTCTTCCAATAATTACGGACATGGCGTAATTAATGTACGATGTCTTCATCTCATCGTTCAGTGGATGATTCAACACGTTTTCATTTGAAATCGTTTCGTCTTCTTGGTGTTCTTCAATATCATCAGATGTCAAGGTTGGTCACCTCCTTTGCGTGGCGTTCGATAAACGCCCTTCTGTCTGGAACATCCTCGCCCATCAAGATCTCAAACATTCGATCGGTTTCTTCTGCATCTTTGACGGTCACTTTGAGCATTGTTCGAGAGGCTGGGTCCATCGTAGTCTCCCATAATTGTTCAGGGTTCATTTCACCAAGACCTTTGTAGCGTTGTACACCAATTTTAACATTGGGATTATCGCCACGTAATTCATCAATAATGGAGTCGCGCTCCTCATCGGAAAAGGCATACTTGCTGACCCTTCCTTTGGATAATTGATAGAGAGGCGGTTGTGCAATGTAGACGTGGCCTCCAGTAATGGCAGGCCGCATGAAGCGCCACAAGAAGGTCAGCATCAAGGTTCGAATGTGAGCACCGTCAATATCGGCGTCCGTCATGATGATGAGTTTATGATAGCGCAACTTTTCAGGATTGAATCCGCCTTCATCTTCTGGATTGTTGCCCACTCCTGCTCCGAAAGCCCGAATCATGGTCTGAATTTCTTGGTTCTGGAAAACCTTTGCAATGTTATGCTTTTGACGTTCGACGTTCAAGATTTTACCCCGCAAAGGCAGAATTGCTTGTATGCGCCGGTCACGACCAGTCTTTGCTGAGCCGCCAGCAGAATCACCTTCAACCAGGTAAACTTCGCATTCTCTTGGGTCTCTCGACTGGCAATCGGCCAACTTACCGGGTAAACCGCCGCCTTCGAGTACGCCCTTTCGCCGAGTCAAATCACGCGCTTTTCGTGCCGCTTCACGTGCTTTAGAGGCGAGGAGAGCTTTGTCGACGATTTGCTTCGCTACGCTTGGGTTTTCTTCGAAGAATTCACCAAGCTTCTCATAGACAACGGTTTGAACGATACCGGTGACTTCACTGCTGACGAGTTTATCTTTTGTTTGTGAGGAAAACGAAGGATCAGGGTGCTTAACGCTCACAATAGAAGCGAGGCCTTCGCGGACGTCTTCACCAGAAAGAGCGTCGCCCTTGAGCAAGTTTCGCTTCTTCGCATAGCCGTTGATACAACTGGTTAGCGCTGTTCGCAAACCAGACATGTGCGTGCCGCCATCTTTGTTCCGGATGATGTTCGTATAACACTGGATGGATTCGCTAAAAGCGTCAGACCATTGCAGTGCCAGTTCGACCGACACCATTCCCTTTTCAATTTCTTTTTCACCTTGTATGACGATGACATCGTCGTGCATTGCTTCTTTACGCTCATTGAGTTGGCGGACAAATTCTGCTAGGCCCCCCTCGTAAAGATGCTCGACGACGTGTTCCTCTTCGCCTCGTTCGTCATGAATGACGATTTGGAGGCCTGCGTTAAGGAATGCGGTTTCCTTGAGCCGTGTGTTGATTTGTTCGAACTCGAATTCGGTAACATCTGTGAAAATGGACAGATCCGGTTTGAAGGAAATGGTCGTGCCAGTGTCCTCGCACGTGCCAGTTTCAGCGAGTGGGTCGACAGGGACTCCCGCTTCAAATCGCTGATAGTGAACGATTCCATTGCGATGGATTGTAACGTCCATCCACTCTGAAACTGCGTTGACTGCGGAGACTCCGACGCCGTGGAGTCCGCCTGAGACCTTGTATGAACTGTTGTCGAATTTGCCACCAGCGTGGAGTTTTGTCATGATGACTTCAGCGGCTGAGACGCCGTATTCTTCATGCAATCCAACCGGAATCCCTCGGCCGTAATCTCGGACTGAGAGTGAATGGTCGGCGTTGAGCGTGATGTCGATTCGAGATGTGTGGCCGGCAAGATGTTCGTCGACAGAGTTGTCGACGACTTCCCAAATACAGTGGTGGAGGGCTGAACCGTCGTGGGGGTCGCCCAGATACATACCGGGTCGCAATCGAACTGCTTCGAGACCCTCGAGAACTTGGATGCTGGATGCGCCGTAATCGTCTGACATAATTATTCCTCCATAGGGGTGGTTTCAAAGGGGCGTATTTGTGCTTCAAAATGAATTGAAAATTACGAGATTATCCGAGATAATTTTGGCTCGCAGTCCACTATTTCCCCTACCTCACGCCCCTCTACATACATACCCTGTGACGAGGGGGTATAAAGATACTGCAAAAGGGGTGTCAAATGGCGTCGCTAAAGCCCGCGAAATACCGCCACTAAAGGGGAAAATAAACACCGTTTTTGGGGCCTTCTGAGACGGGGATTTTCGAACCGAAAAACCAACTTTTGAAGAAACCGTTTCAACACCTTACAAGCGAGAGCGTTAAGAAGCCGTCCAAAGTCGCCGAAAGTATGCCCAACCCGAAGATATGCGTCTCTCTCGAAGAAACAACCGTCAAAGCAATGGTTGACGAAGCCGCTCGCGCCGGTATTCAAGGAGCAGACATGGTCGAAGTTCGGTTTGACCGATTGTACCTTACCAAGCCTCAAGCCACCGTCGTCGAAGACGAAGAAGGAAACCGAACATCCACCATGCCTCCAGTCAACGACTGGGCTGTTGCAGATGTATCGGAACTCGATGTTGCTGAATCAATTGCTGCATTGAAAGAAGGAATTCCTCTCCCTGTCGTCTTTGCAGTTCGCCCGGTCCGTGAAGGCGGTCATTTCCCTGGAAATGAAGAAGAACGCATTGCAATACTTCAACACGCAGTGAGCTCAAACGTAGCGTGGATTGACCTCGAAATTTCCATTGTGGACAAAGAGCGCAAAGCACTGGTCAAGGCAGCAAAGGCAGCAAGTTGCCAAATTATCGCATCGCAACACGATGTCGAAGGCACACCAAGCGCTGAAGAAATCATCACCATGGTTTCTGAAAACGGAGAGCACGGTGATGTTTTCAAGTACTGCAGTACCGTCAACGACCACCAAGATGCATTGCAACTTATTGATGCAGCAAACACACTATCTACTCAAGATTCAACACCGCTTTACAGCCTCATGGCTCTAGGCAACGGCGGTGACTGGGCTCGACTCCACGCACCCACACTCGGCCAAGAAATGGTCTACGCAACCATGCGTGATGAATTCCGACTCTCTGACAAGGGCCTTGTGAACGTTCGAGACCTCCAAGATGCTTGGAGACTCCTTGAGTATTGAAGACGCTTACAGCCTCTTTAGAACGGCTTTTTTGCCAGTTCAAGTTTGGTCAACTGGTAAGGGATGTTCCTCGATTGAACTGTTGTGTTGAAGTGATTCGAGAGGGATTGGTTCCGGGAGTGGGACTGGTTCTTGCCATTCCTTGGCTGTCGGTTCAAGATCGTCCCATTGACCGGGACGTTGCGCGGGAGTATCAAGGGACGGAACGATGTTTTGCACTTCTTCAGTCATCATGAGCCCAGCCTTCATGTAACGGGCGTTGAGGATGAACGGTGCAACAAGCGTAGCCAGGAACCCCACAAGGAATACAATCGCCACAGTGTAAGGCGGTAGAACCAGACTTCGTTCAGTCGTAATAATGGTAATATCGGCAGCCACAATCGTATTTGGCGCTTCAGCATCAAAGTCATGCACGTTATCCCATGTGTCGACGACGATGTAGAAGTCTTGCCAGTCGGTTCCAGAGAAGAACGAGGTATAAATTTCAGGACCGTCGAGGTTTAAAGCAAAATTAACCTCTGAAGTTTTCTCATACTCGTGTGAATCACGGAATGACTTCCATCCAAGGAAATTGAAACTTCTCCATTCCGGTGGAATATCCGATAAAGAGTCTTGAACATCGCCGTTGAAGTACCATGCGTCTTCATCGTGACTTGATTGGTATGATTCTTCATATTTTGAGTATTGTTCTGAAGTGAAGAGGTAAACATCGGCATTGACCGGATTGAAATTCGTATCCTGTAATGTTATGCAGACGGTTGTACGGAAATCAGCCGAGAGGTTGACACGCAAGGCACCAACGCTGTCGTTTCCGATGAGCATGGTCGTGAAATGATTCACTTCCAAAGGATCGAGACGGGGATTGTAATAGTTGTCGTACATCCATGGCTCTTCCGGACTCAGATCAGCGTCATAACCCGGTTGAAAAGAAGAGGAGGATTTCGGTGGCTCCCCTTCACCACTTTCCATTTCCATTTCATCTTCATAGTAGTAACCACTCCACCACATGCTGTTATGGTGCGGAACAAGAGACGTGCGTTGAACGGTTTCGTTCCAAACCACAGGAGTTGTGTCACCTGCGCATGCATCTGCTGCCTGCACCTGAACCGCCAATGGCGATGAAAGCGACATCAAGAACAAAGGCAGGAGGAGGGTCAAGGTGATTGAACCAACTCGGATGTGTGTTGACATGGCTCCCCCTCAAGATGCTATTAGCGAGGAGGTTATACAAACTAACGGTCAACTTCTTCGGCGAAGTGGCCGAATATATCCGCTGTCGTCACTCCTGCGTTCATCTTTGGATAGAATTCCGGGAGCAGGCGGGGGAGTATGGTGATCCATCCCCAATAATCCGCCTTGACTTTCGACATGCTCTACATCGGTATAGGCCTCTGCGGCTTGCTTTGCTTCATCTTCAAGATCCGACGGTTCTCGCATAACCAGCCATCCGAGGATAAGAGCGACTGAAATCAGTGCCACAAGAGTAGCCAAATCCGAACCAGCATCGGTCAACCAACTTTTCCAATCTTCTACGCTAAAGTCCGAAAGAGAAGGAGGGTCTGATGGCTCTGGACTGACTTCAATTTCAAGGTCCATACGATCACAAATGCCTACACTGTCGCAGACTTCCAGTCGTATTGTGTAGAGGCCTACTTCATCCCATGAACCAGAAACTCGGCTTTCTGAGCCTGCAATTGGGTCAATCCAATCGTCTGCTGGGTCCCCGTTTTCATTCGCATCAACCTCAATGTCGAGGTCCCATCGAATAACAAGCTCAGGACTGAGCGTTTCGTCTCGGTCCGAAATTGAGCCGTCGTTGACATTGGTATCTCGATAAACCGCTATGGCCAAGTCCGATTCGATATCTGAAATGTTGGCGCTTATGGAATATGAATCGGTGACAATAATTTCCTCTTGTATGAATATGTCATGAATAATCGGTGGGTGGTCAACAACGACCGTGAAGAGTGAACGGGAAACATCCCCTGTTCCAAACGCATCTCGAACAGTGAGTGAAACGGTGTATTCCCCTGGAAGAGAATACGAATGCCAAGGTGTAGGTTCGGAATTCAAAGGAGAACCATCGCCAAAGTCCCAAGTGTATTGGACAATTCCATTCCAGTTTGGAGAGTTTGTGTCGAGTGGAACATATTTGCCTTCAAAGGTTTGGTCCCCATCTCGAGTTCCATCAGAGTCGAAATACAACAAAGCATGCGGTGCTGCAAACGTTTCATCAGCTTCGTTGAAGGTTCGAGACCAATCCAAATCGGTCACTTCAGGCAAGGAACTGGAATCCGTCATTTGTTCCTCATTGTACCAAGCATCAAGAATTCGAACGGATATGATTGGTAGAGGGTTAGCGATTTCAACAGTCAAGACACGAGCGATACTTTCTGCACCAGCCTCATCCGTGACGACCAAGACAACGGTATGGGTTCCTGGCAATGAAAATGTGTGGGTCACTTGTGGGCTTGAGCCAAACGTACCATCATCGGAGAAGCTCCAATTGTAAGTCAAATCACTCGAATCACCGACCGTACCATCGGGGTCAAACGAGTCTCTGCCGTCGAAGGTGTAAGGCGTCTCCACCTGACCATCTTCAACTCGGAAATCAATGAGAGCGGTGCCGGAACTTGTTGTTTTGACCACGAAATCAGCGACTGGTATCTGGTTTAATACCAGGATCGACAAAGCAGTTGAAACCGAACTTCCGTCGTCGTCAGTTACGGTTAATTCTGCTGATTTGATTCCGGGAGTATCCCACGAAGGCATAGGGTTTGACTGAGAAGATGTCGTTTGTGTGAAATCGTCGTTTCGATCAGAAACGCCAACTCCCAAGTTCACTCCTTCAGGGAAGAACCAGGCATAAGACACAATGCTTCCGTCATCGTCCTTGAACACATCTGGCATTACAATCGAGTTGTAAGTTGAAGTCGAGAGATTATCCGAGAAAATCTGGTAAGGAATACGGTTGTTGACAATGACTTCGATGCTCTTCACGCCTAAATTGATGCCGTCAGATACCGTGAGAGTGAGGTCGTAAGTTGCATTCACACCGTTGATATCTCCCCATTCATGCGGTGCTTGGAAAAGACCAATGCCGCTGTCAATAACGCCGTCGCCCCAATTCCATTCAAAGGTCAAATTCTGAGTAGGTACGTTGTCTGAAGTGAGTGAGGCTGAAAACAAAATCAGTTGCTCAGTAAGTATGGAGACTTGATTTTCGATAACAACGCCGTTAACCGTAATGAGCGGCACAGGAGGGGAAATGTCCGTGATGTTCAATTGCAAAACATCGACATCCGACCAAGAACCTCCTTGGTCTTCGACTCGAAGTGTGGCGTTGTAAAGTCCGATGTCCTCGTATGAGCGAAGCGGGGATTTGAGCCCGGAGGTCGTCCCATCCCCAAAGTTCCACGCATAAGCAACGGGTGAATCAGAATACGGCAAGGAATTGTTGTCGAAAGAGAGACCCCAAGCGTCAAATCCATCGCCAGTGAATTGGATGTTTTCCCAAGTTTGAGATTCATTTGGAGCAACGGTGCCGTTCGCAGTGGGTTTCATGTTGTCCAAAATCTGGGGAGATGTCGACAAGGTGTCAACAGTGGTACCAATCATGTCGGTCATTTCCATCTCGAAGGTAAATTGAGAATTTTTAGGAGCAGTGAACCAAATGCTTTCCTCAGTGGGGACGCCGCCACCTGCTGAAACTCTCTTCGTTTGCGTGTCGATTACGATTCCACTGCTGTCAAGAACCTTGGTCGTCACGTCTAAATCTTCAAAAAAGGCGTTTGAGAAGACTTGGTAGTTAATTTGAGCAGTATCTGATGCCCCATCACCGTCTCGATCGCTCAGTACGGTGTTGTTGAGAGTGAGCGTTGCAGGGGAAGTGATTCGCGCTGCTTCGATATCGACGGTGCCTTGAGGATATGATGGTCCACACGAAGTATAATCGCAATCAGCAACGGTACTCGCGTACCATGTGATGGCCCAAACTTCGTTGGTGAGGTTACCGAATCCTGGAATAAGTGCGGTTGCAACGTTGCTTTGGAAATCTAAGTCAGTCACCGACCATAATCCATCCGCAGTTGCCTTCGACACCACAACGCCATCAAATTGACTCACATCAGCGGTCAGTCGCATAGTGAGAGGGGCCGGAGAAGATGCACCCGGAGTGAATTGGAATGCTCGAATCCCCCATCCTTCAACTGAATGCCCTGTTGAGGACCATGGTCCAGCCCAGTTGCTGTTGGTGTCTGTTGGTTGAACACGGCAAAAAGAACCAGAAGAGCACGTTGGCGTCAAGTCCAAGTTCGAGAAACCGTAGATACCTTGGTCTGAATCAAGAACTGCTGCAATTGAAAAGTTCGCAAAGATTTGCCCCATCGTTCTTCCAATTTTTCCGCTTTGGCCGCTCACTGGTGAGATGGCCAGATTTTCAACACCAAGTCCACCGGTTGCTGAATCCTGGACCAACTGACGAACAGCAGGTCCACCGCCAAGGTGGTCGGCAAGATACATCGTAAAGATGAATCCGGCACCATAGTCTGCGAACCGTTGATTCCACCATCGAACCGAAAGTTCGGAGGATTGAGTCCACTGGTTAAGGTGGCTTACAAGGGTCGAATCTGCTCCAAAGCAGAGGTAAATTGCGACATCAGCGTTACCTTCATCAATCCAGAGGTTTTCATATGGGTCTTGAGCATTGTGTAGAAGGTGCTCAAGTTCGTGAGCAAGAATGGATTTACCCCATGAGAGCGTAACATCTGCGTAATCAACATAGACAGCTTCACGGGCATTGGAGAGTGAAGGAGCAAAGTAACCACCGATGTTGTAGGCGCCATCGATATCGTAAATGATGATTTGAACTTGACAATTGTTGTCAACATCGGGCGGAGCAAGTCCTCGACCGTCTTGGTAGTCTTTACCGTAGTAAGTGGTCATTGTTGGGTAAATGGTTTGGTCCCATGAAGAAGCAAGATTGTTGAGAACGGTCGAACTCAAAGTTCGACCAGATTGCACCAGGAACGCTACAGTGGTTGTAGTCTTGGCGACGTATGTATCAATGGAACCGCCAGAAGTAGGGACCGTCAATTGGTCGTTGACGATGTGAGGGTTACACGCCCTTCCTGCGGCTCGTCCAGAAGTGACTGGCTCATATGACATATCCTCGACTCCAGGTCGACCGGCGTCGATCCATTCCTGTTTGAGGAACGAAAACGCAGATACAACCGGTTGCTCTTCTTCAATCATAAGATATTGGTCGCCCATTTCCAGTTCGAAATCGGCCACATCACCGATGATTACGCCACCTGCATCGTAGGGCAGCACCTCGTATGTATCCTCTGATTCGGCACTAACGGTTAGAAGAAGAGGAGAGATGCCTGACGCAAAAAGCAGCAGCACTAGGAGCATGGCGGTATTGGAGCGTAGTTCCGACATTTATGGCACCTCAAAGAACAGCAAGACTGCTAACATCTACACCAGTCGAAAAGAGGTATTTAAGAGTGGGTCTATGAGGCTTCATACATGCTCATGCGCAAACCGGCGGTTTGGACTGCCAGTTGGAGAAAACAAACAATTGCAACACTCCTCATTCTGTGCGTATGCAGTGTCCCATTTACCGCTCAAGCAGACATGGTATATTCACCCTACCAACCCGTAGAAATGTGTGAATTCGTCGATGATTTGACGTTCAATGGAACCTTAGCGAACCAATCGGTTCAGTGGCAGTCAAGTCTCGGGCCTCGAACAATCGGCTCTGAAGCCGCTGCAATATTCCGTTCATCGGTTGAAGAAAATCTGACTGAATGGAACCAAGAAAACTTGCCACAATGGAACGTAAGCATGCATGAATACACTGTTCAAAACCTTACCTTCACCAACATACAAGCATCATTGAGGCCAGCCAACTACAGCGAGACTACGCCAAGAATTGTCTTGGTCGCCCACTACGACAGCAGAGATGCCGCTGAACGGGACCCTGATCTGAATCGCACAGGCGAACCAATTATCGGCGCCAACGACGGAGCCAGTGGCGCTGCAGCACTCCTCGAATTAGCTCGAATCATTCCGCCAATGCAACTTGAATATGAGGTCGAATTGTTGTGGACCGATGCAGAGGACAAGAACCACACACCTCACACCTTCTTTGGTGCTGACGCTTGGGGTGCAGACCAAACCCAAGTTGACATCAACCGTACCGATGCATACATCGTTCTGGACATGATTGGCGATGCTGACCTTCAATTGACCCACATCTGGCCTGGAAATGGTTCGCTGTGGAGCACCATAACCCCACTCGCACAGTCACTCGGTATGGTCGAAAATCATCCCGATTGTAAGGGAACCCCCGGCGTAAAGATTCTTGACATGAACACCTCATTCGGGGTATCTGATGACCACCTCGCTGCACTTGCGATTGGCATCCCAGCTATCGATCTTATCGATATTCGATTCGGACCAAATGCTACTGCGTTCGGAGGATACTGGCACACCCATGAAGACACACCAGACAAAGTGAGTGCAGAATCGCTGCAAACGGTGGGAAGATTAGTGGAATTAGGGCTCAAAAGCAACGCTTGGATTTGGAACTCTTCGATTCGCCAAAGTGCCGAAGAAACACAAGAACCGGAAGCGGAGTCGGAGACTGAAGATGAACTCAATGAGGTCAAGGATGACAAACTGGAGTCGAAATCATACCCGTTCTTGGCTTTCATCGGTGGCTCTTCGGTGGCGATTTTACTTGTGGGCATCCTGGCTTTAAATTGGAAAATTAGAAAAACAGTGAAGTGATTTGGCGCGGCCAATGAAGGGAAGGGTATTATCCGCGCATGAACTGACATGGACAAGGCGGAGGTGAGTACTGTGGATGAAACTGAGATGGAAGAACGGCGCGCAGCCCTGCGCTCCCGCGTTCAATCGCAACTCGAAGCATCACAGGCTGCAACCGAATCTCGGAAGCAAGCAGTAAGTGAAGAGTTGGTTGTTGAATCATCTGAACTTGAACGAGCAGTGGAAAAAGCGACCGTGTTGTTTCAAGAAAAAATCGATGAACTCGATCACTCTGACCGTTCAAGAATTCTTACACTTGCAGCCTCATTAATTTTGATTGGAAGTATTTTCGGCATGGCAACCGGTGCGTTAATTCTCAACGGTAACCCAGATGAATTATTGAACTCCACGCTCTTTGAAACAACGGATACGGTGGATGTGACTGGATTAGCAGTCGAGGCTGTAGAAGGAAACGGCGTTGAAAATGTAACGATACAATTGCTTCGCTTTGGAACCGAGGAGATAATAGGGGATACTCTGACGGATGAATACGGTTATTTTAGTTTCAAAAATGTACTCACTCAACCCACCACAATGAAAGTCATTGCAAACGGGTACGTCACAGTCGAGCGTGATTTCGTTCCAGAAGAAGCGGGTGTCCGGCCCATCACAATGACGCCTGGAGACGGAGAACGGTACGAAAACCACATCGCAAACAACGACGGTTGGACTTTAGAATCAGCAGTTGGGCTTTCAACAGCCATAGGTGTGATTACCGTGATTACGGCTTTTATTGGCTTCCAAGCTGCGGTTGAAGTTCGACGAGCAAAACACTACCGAAGAACACAGTACTTAGCAGGCATTTCTCTTTTCAGTCGCGGCCTCATTGTTTTTGGACCACTCCTTATCTTGATTGGAATGATTATGCTGGTCATCGCCAAGGAACAATTTAGCGATGTTGGTGATGATTGATGTACCTCATCACGGTTGAAGGCGGTGACGGTTCGGGAAAAGGCGAGGCTGCTCGAATACTGCTCGAACTGGCTGCCGAATACCCATTTCCTGAAGTCCACGCCACACACGAACCGAGAAGGCACAGTGAACTAGGTAAGTTGGCGCTTACATCGGTTAAACTCGGCAACAAAACTCCGCTCGAAGAAGCAGGCCTCTTTGCCGCAGATCGACTCGACCATTCCCACACGTGGATTCGGCCATTGTTGCAAAAAGGAGATATTGTCATCTCCGACAGAAACATCCACTCCTCACTCATTTACCAAGGAATTGTTGGTGACCTCGGTGTCGAACAGGTGGCTAAAATGAATGCTGCTGCAATGATTCCAGACCTCGTGCTCTGGATTGATTGTGACCCGGACAAAGCAATGAAGCGAATTGAATCCGGAACTTTGAGAATGAACAGTGAAAAGCAAGAATACTTCGAAACTGCTGAGATTCAACGCACGATTCGCAAAGGATTCATCGATTTACTTTCAGGAGACATCAAAGCACCTTCACCATTTGACAAATGCAATGTTGTTGGCCCGATTTTGAATGAAGGTGGATTGGATGAACTGAAAAAGAAATTACGTAAGGAACTGCGTGCATTTTTCAATCGAAAACCAGCACCTTTGAACGTCGTCGCAGATGAAGTGGACCGATACCTCCTTCGAACACTGGTTGCCGATGTCAAAAAACAGACTCGCCTCCCAGGTGCACCTCAAGAAAAAACGGGAATCCACATTGGATGGTTGTCTGGACGTTCGCCTGCTGAATGGATGAAGTATGCCGAAGAAAAATGGGATTCAGAGCATGCAGGTGGTTTTGATGTGCCTGCAGCTCCTCACGCCCACTCATGTTGGTCGGTTCTTGGAACACTTTCCCTAATTGTGGGCTCGTGTGAAGTCCCTCGTCTTCACAAGGCCTTTGGACCTCATCGAATGGTAACACAACGCCATACTCAACGCCTCATCAAGTGGCTTGAAAAAACACGATGGATTCACAAACAGCAATCACACGTCCCGTTTGCAGAAGCTCAAGTCTTCAAACTCCGCGACAGCCGTTTGGGATATGGCAGGCTTGCCCTGGCGATGTGGCCATTACGCTCCAACCTTGCCTCTTGGAGAAGAGCTAACCCCGATGCCGACTGGGAAACTGCATTGCGTTCACTGCTCGTTCCAGAAGAAGGAAGGCAACCTCGACCGTCGATACGCAAGGCAATCGAACACATCTGCAAACGATTGGAGATGTTAAGCAGCGGCCATGAAAACTGCCCGGTTCCAACTACCATCGAGGAGATTTTGGCATGGTGGGAAACTCCACCTCCAAAGCCGTGATCACTCTTCTTCTTTTTGAAGTTCAAACTTAGCGTTGGCTGGCAAAATTACTTCACTTGCATTCTTGAAGAATGTCGGGCGAGCAGAGTATGCAGCAGCGGTCAAAATTGCAATTCCAAACCCGAACGGCGCACCCGTCAATGGCCGAGTGAAATTATTTGATTCATATCCTGAGAGCAATTGTGTAAAGCCATCAATCAACAAAGGGAGACAGAGTAGACTTCCCAAACCAATCCAAGCCAAGGTTCTGCGATTATTTCTATAGATTCCTTCAAGCCAAGAATCCGGAAGTAGAGAAAGGCATGAATCCCGCACAGTCCATCGATTGTAGCCAAACCTTGAATACACTAAACCACCCATTGCAAGACCAAAGAAAATACCGACGTCACGGGTACAGACTGGCATCTGATTCTCATTGAGCACCCATGACCTTTCGTGTTTGTTGTGGCAATTGAGATCTCCAAACATGTAGATGAATCCACTGTAAGGGTCAAGTTCTGTCCAAGCAAACGGCTCGTGCAGATGAATCGAGCCATCATCGTGGACATGCCTCAAACCATCTTGTGAATTACCACCAGAGAAAGCACCGTCTGCGGTTGCATAATCAAGTGCGTTTGCACGTGCACCAAGTTCAGGGACACTACCTGTCGGTAGGAGAAAAGGAGTAAGGAAAAAAGAAACGAAGAAAAAAGTGCTGACACCGAACACCCACAAACCTACCTTCCGCTCTCTGTGACGGTCTGCCAAACCGTTTTTCTCCATGATATCAATGCAATGGCTCACAACTCATGAAGTTTGGCTCGGACAAATGCGAGTATTGATGAGCAGTGCCAGCCTCGATGAGAACATGACCGCGAAGGAGGGTGAACCGGTTGGCTTGGGAACTGGATTGCAAGCCGGGGCATTTATGGGGCTCTATCTCGGATTCAGTTTATCGGTTGTATCCGTGCTGACCGACCCCAGTCAACTGCAACGACTGGTAACCCTCATGTGCATACCACCTATGCTTGGAGCGATAATTTTGGGACCTTTCCTTGGACGAAGAAGGCGCCCGGTATTCCTCGGTAGTAAGCCGCTTCAAGTTGCGCGTGAACTGTTGAATCCATACAACGAAGGTCGAGGACACTGGCGGGTATTAAGCCACGTCAAAAGCGATGGAATGTCCATACGAATCGACATGCACAACCTCACCAACATCGTCGGAGTCGTCGACGCAGCTCTGGAACTTGCAGACCATCACACGGTACGATTCATCGTCGGTCAAGGAGTGGCAAACAGTCGCCAGCCTGAACTTCGTGCAAAGGTACTCAATAGAATCGAAGAGAAAGTGAACATATCGCGCAGAAAACGGAGCGCCAAATCCATAGAAGTTTCACCAGAGCCGACGGTAAAATATGTTGACCAACAGAGGAAAATCAACCGTGCAATTTTGATACTTTTACCTATCTTTTCGTTCTTCGCTTGGCTTGAAATGCGTTAACTGGCCGGGATATTACTTATATCATCGAGCAAAGTAGAATGTTTATGCGCGAGGTTACATTCTTTTGGAAGTTTAATCGTATCGAACATTTAGATATCGGTTTAGTCGTCAAAATCTTCCGCCGAATCGAATTTTTATCCTATGTCAAAAGAGTCCCAAAAGATGTTCGCTGCCTCATGAAATGCCACTTTGCAGATGGAAAAGGACCTGAAGATATTTCTGACTTGTACTTCGTTGATTATCTGGAGACCATTGTGAAGCCTGATGCTCCTGACGAACCGTACATTCTCATGCTACGATTCAATCACTCTCTAACGAATTTGAATGCACGAACCAACGGAACAAGCGCTGTTCCTAACGAATGTTATCTTGACGGAGAAGGACTCCGATACACGCTCCAAGGACCTAAGTTGAAACTACGCCTAATTTCAGGCTTAGCGCGAATGATAGCGAAACCTGACCGCGTGAGCGCACGTAGCATCCATACATCACTCAGCAACCAAAACGGGGGATTATCATCAAAACAAATGAAATTTGCCAAATTTGCATACGATCAAGGGTATTTTGAAATTCCAAAAAGAACGCGGATTTCTGATTTAGCCGATGAATTGGGACTTGCTCGGGCAACGGTATCCGAACACATGGCCAAAATTGAATCAACGGTCATGGATGATATGTTTTCATCGTTGAACAATGTCTATCTTTCTCCCGAATCCATCCGTCAATGCATCGAAACGATGGTCATCGATGCTCGAGATATTGGTTTTTCTGACACAGATGGTTTCCGCGAAATGATGAGCTTAATGCGTACGAATCTTGAAGATGAACTTACAGCTCAAGAATTGTACCTCCAAAAACGACACGGTAGCGATGATGAGCTCATTCAAGCGAGCATGGATGAACATCGCCAAAACCTCACTCATATCGATGAAATACTCAGGTCGAAAGAGTTCCAAACTGCAACCATTTGAGATGTATCAAGCCCATCCTTTACATGGGCCGGGGATTTTAACACATCCATGACGGACATGTCTGCCCTGCTACGGCGCCTCGAAAAGGGCGGAATCGAAGTTCCAGCGCACGTCTACAAAGCCATGCTTGAAGTCGATGTTGCCGACTTTACAGACTATGATGTCGAGCCGTTTTTTGCTGACCGCCCGATTCCATTCCTTGAAACTGATGAAGGTGGCGTGAAGACCATTTCAGCACCGCACATGATTGCTACTTTATTGCACCATCTGGAATTATCAGAAGGGCAAGAGGTCGTGGTTCTCGGCGCAAAAGGAGGCTATATCGCAGCATTGGTTGCCATGATTGTTGGTGAGTACGGTAGAGTCCGCTTGCTTGACCCCTCGCAATTGGCTATCGAGCACGTCCAATCTCGGCTCACGCATTGGCCAACCGTTGAATCTCGAGTCTTGGAAGCGGTTGAAGTCGCGCCTGTTGCATTCCCTGGAGAATTGAACCGCGTGTTGATCACCGGACAAATTCGTCAGTTACCAGAATGGCTCTCTTCTCGAATTGTCGATGGAGGATTTGCTCTTGCTCCGCTTGGTAACACTGCAGGACAACATTTGATGAAAGTCGAACGCCAGGGCGATGAGATGTTCTCAACAGACTTAGGACCGGTATCCTTTGGCCCTATTGATGTAAAGGATACTGAAACTGGCCCGATGAACCCCTATGAACTGGCAGATTTACTCGAATTAACGCTCGAGACATGTGAAGAACTCGACATGGCTGATGAAGACGAGCGCATTGCTCTGCAAGACTTGATTGTCGAACTGCGCCTACTTCCCGCAGATTTACCCCCTCCGGGCGAAGGCGGCATCTCAATGGGTGAACACCCTATGTTTCAGTTGATGTGGGAGGCTGCTCCTTCTTTCCTGCGCCTTTGGCCAATGGTGCAATTGATGTTGCGTCCAAACCTTGCTCAACCGGGTGCAGAAGATTGGAATGGAGACGATGACGATGAGAGTCACCATTTTGACGAGTTTAAGCGCTAGAGTGATGCACACCCCTATGAGTCACCGTCTACACGGTGCTTCATGGCACGGGGTGGTCTGGACAGCGAAATCGCTCGCTTGAAGCACAGAGATGTGCGCCATCGAAGACGCGCTATACGGGTCTTGTTTGATACCGATATCCCTCGCGCACTGGAAGGATTTGTCCCTCTGCTCAACGACAAGGATCCTTGGTTTCGCTCAAAAGCACTTGAAGCCCATCGAAAGTGGGCCCCAAAACAAGGCATTGACTCGTTGCGAACTCTAGCAACTCACACCTGGCTTGATGCTCGAAGGTGTGCTGCGAATCTGCTCGGTGATTTCTCTCAAGACACCACTGAAATCGCTCTCTTGCTGATTGAAGACGACGACTTAACATGCACCAGAAAGGCCGCTGAAGCTCTACTCAAAGGCGAGCAATCCATCAAGTATTCTTCCGAATTTCAATCTCATTCCGACAGTGCAATACGGCGTTTAGCTGTCTTGAGTAAAAGCGCTAATGCTGAGCACCGAAACGCTGCTTTGGCCGATGAATCAAACAGCGTCAGTGAAGCGGCCATACAAGCCGTAGTTGACAACGGTGAAACACTTACTGAAGACAGCATGAAGAAGATCCTCAAGCGTGGTCTCAGCACCAAACCATTGCTTTCTTCTGCTGTTCAAAACGCTGGGGAGGTCTTGGTTGAAATCGCTGCGAATGCTGATGGTCAAACGATGAAAACACTGGTGAAAGAACTGCGTAGTCAGTGTGACTCGTTGGAAGATGACGCGCTCCAAGTACTGTTGAAAAATGAAATGTATGCTGTTGTTGGACGATGGATGCAGGGTAAGAAAAGTCAAGAAATCGATGCATTACGATGGAAGATCGTTCGTGACAATTCGGTCGATGTGATTGAACGTGCTCGATTACTGGAGCGTCTTATTGGCCGATGCGGTGAAGTTGAAATCGCTGAAGAAAACCGACGTTTCCTTGATGAATGCACGGATGAATTACTCCGTATTTCAGCAGAGAACCTTTCTACCGCCTCCACTGAACTGGGTCTATGAGCCGCCAATCCTCAGGCATCCGCTTCCTTATCGACGCAACAGAAGGTGATTCTCGACGTTTGTCCGTCGGCATCCAAATTAACGGACCTTTTACTTCATCAACCCTCACGATGCATTTTCCTCGATGGGTTCCTGGTTCCTACTTCTTACGTGAACCGATTCAACATATGACGGAGTTTGTGGCGACCGACCAATCCGGAAAGGAGCTTTCTGCATCACGGAAAGATGTTGACGCCATGCGCATCAAACTCTCTCCATCGACGACCAGCGTCATGCTGACCTATCGACTTCTAGCGGTCGACCTCTCTGTTCGTGCAAATCATTTGGACACCACCCATTTGCACATGATGCCACCCTTTACGTGGTTCATGCCGACTGAAGGAATTGATTCATCCCGAATGGATATGGAACATATCGTTGAATTGCATTCACCGAAAGGTTGGACGGCTGCAACGCAATACACCTCGACTGGAAACCGTTCTGGGAAAGGTGAACTGACCTCGAATCAAGGCACAACGCATTGTTTTACCTCTCCAAGCCGTGATGAATTCCTCGACGCTATTATCGAATGCAATCCAAATCCGATGGATTCTTGGGTCGTTGATGGGCGAACGCACCATCTCAAATTATGGGACAGTGGAGGACATTCCATTGATGCAGGAATGCTTGAGCGATTCAAAGAAGACATGGACCGAATTGTCAAAGAACACCATGCATTGTTTGGCATCCCCTCATGGGATCATTACGTGACCGTCATCCATCTTACTGAGAACATGAGAGGTGGACTTGAACATCTCAATTCACAAACTTCGATGCTCCCTCGACAATGCCTCATACCAGGCCATGAAGATGAGTACCGAGACTTGGTGAGCCTGTACAGCCATGAATACCTCCACCAGTGGAACGTGAAGCGATTACGCCCTCGAAACTTCCTCGATTATGATTTGCAACGTGAAGGCCACTCCGATTTATTATGGTGGTTTGAAGGTGGAACCTCATGGCTAGGCGACATGTTGTGTGTTCGCTCTGGAGCATGGTCGGAAGAAGACTGGCGTAAGGATTTCATGCGCAAGATGAAACGCCATACTTCTCGCCACGGTATGGACAGTGAATCATTATCTGAATCAAGCCATGATGCATGGATTCACTTGTATCGAGGACACGCCTTCTCAAGAGAGACTCAAATCTCCTACTACCTTGAAGGAGAATTAGCACTGATGCAATTGGATTCAGAATTACGACGTCGGTCCAAAGGAGAGGTCGGTGTCTGCGACTTAACTGCAGAGTTGTGCCGTAAACATGCTCTAGAATACGAAGGCGTCGAGCGCCTTGGCGTGACCTACAAAGACATTCGGCGAACTTTAACCTCCATGAAAGGAGGCCGACAATTAGGCTCGATGCTCGATGCTTTGATGCACGAGAGAAAAGCACCTGATATGGAGGCTACAATGGCCTATTTCGGACTTCAACTGGTTGCTGAAAAGGAAGTTAAAGAAGGGGAGGAGAAGCATGGATGGCTTGGAGTGAACCTCTCGACTAAAGGTGGTAAAGTCATCGTGTCCTCCCACATGAGCGGCTCACCCGTACGTCATTGCGTCATGCCAAGTGACGAGATTATCGCCGTTAATGGGGTGCGGACTTCATCACTTAATGGCTTGAAGACTTCACTCAAAAACAAAGCTGGAACGGATGTTGAATTGACGATATCCCACGAAGGAATCGTGCATCGACATACCGTCAAGCTCGTATCTGCTCCACAACATGGTGTGAAATTAGAAGGGAAAGGAAACGCCAGATGGAGAGCCTACCTCGCCACTCGTCAAGCCGAATGAGACGGTTCGTGCTGTTCAAGTATCTCCAACGGCACATGGATTGGGGGCAAGTGATCGGCGATGGTGTGACGGCTTGTCTTCGGAGGGTAAACGTTGCCTGAAAGGCACATGTCAATGACTTCTTGCTTGGTAATCGATTTGAGTTCTGAAGCAGGCCAAACATCGACTTCAATTCTCTCGTCCGCCAAATAATCAACACAAATTGCCGGAACCCGAGCCAAGTTGAGTTCGCCGGCGATCGAGTAACGATGGTGGCCGTCCAAGATAGCACCTGTTCGCTTATCAACAATCAGCGGCTTGGTAAAGCCGCCCCATCGCTTGGTCATTTCAAGTAACTTGTCACGATTGCGTGGCTTGATTTCTTCATGCGGCTTAAGCCATTCATACGGCACCAGGTGAACTTCTTCATCATCCCACATTGAGCCCTTCGAACGGCTCTTCTGCGATAATGCTTTGTCTGTTATGCGCCCCCATTCATTGTAAAGGAGGGGGCTTATGCGAATCGAAGGATGGCCGTTGCCGGCTTTAGAAGCAGATGTACCCGCTCTTGAATGCCCTGCGCATGTGCTTCAATGGATTGAAGCACTCCCTTCTGAAATCCGAGATATTGTTTCAACTGTAGCACAAAATGGAGGTGGAATTTGGATTGTTGGCGGTGCAGTGCGAGACGTTTGTCTTGGTTTAGAAGTTCATGACGTTGATTTCGCCGTATCACTTGAACCCGAACATATGATGAAAATATTTCCAGATGCCATACCTACAGGCATCGATTTTGGTACTGTGAGTTTGAGAGGTAAGGAAGCGTTCTATGAAGCAACGACGCTTCGAATCGAAAGCAACTACACAGATGGTCGTAGACCTGAACAGGTTAGATGGGGCACATCCCTGTCCGAGGATTTGGAACGCAGAGATTTCACGATTAATGCGATGGCTATCGATGTGGCTCGTAAAGTGATGCATGACCCTCACCATGGCCTTCAAGACATGGAAAGAGGATTGATTCGAGCTGTCGGTCAAGCGTACGGCAGACTTTCTGAAGACGCTTTGAGAATCCTTCGCGCTTACCGCTTTTTAGACCGTGGAAAGGCAGGGATATGGGATTTTGACTTTGAACTCGGTGAAGCACTGCGTCAAAATGCGCATAAATTGAAAGTCGTGACCAATGAACGGATTTGGATGGAATGGCACAAAATATTGAACGGTCGGAACGTTGCTAAAGTAGTTGAGAAAATGGCCCATGATGGAGTTCTCGATACCTTTTTGCCAGGCCACTGGGCATCTCAACATGCACTCCTTTCGGCACTTCAGCACCCGTATGTGCACGACTTTGACGGCCTCACTCGCTTTGCCCTTCTGCTCTGTGAATCTTTTTCTATAGAGGTTGATGAAGCATTAACCGAACTGAAACTCTCCAAAAAAGATCGAAACTACATTTTGGACCTGCACCAACGGTTTGGCCAACTCCCCAAGAACTCTACCTCCAGCCTTCGAGTGTTCCGAGCAGTACTGGAAGACAAAGCGGAGTTGCACCTCCAACTCGAAGTGGTCACTCGCAGCCATAACCTCTCACCGTCAATGGGTGGAAGCGAGGAAAAGGTAGACGATGTCTATGCGTTATTGGAACAATTGGAGGAATTACCGCCTCTAAAAGGTGGCCACTCCTCTCTGGTGGACGGACATTGGATTATGCAAAGAACAGGGCTACTCAAAGGCCGTGCTCTTGGAAAATTGAAGGGTTGGCTTCACAGATTACAGATCGAACGTGACTTGGCAAGCGAAGAAGAAGTAGAAGACGTTCTCTGTTCGCTTCATTGGATTGAAGAAAATTATCTTGATTGGCCAGTTTTACAATTTCCCGAATGATGTTGGCATCAAGTTGATGAACAGGAATGACTTCCTTTGACTATGCAAGGCGGGACAATCAAGGATAAGGCCTTGGAAAAAATCGGCCAAAAACTCCTGAGCAAAGGATTCAATCTTTCTTCCTTGAACGACAAAGAGTTGGCTGAAGTCGCAGTTCGGTTCACTGGAGACAGTCCTCCAGCACACATTCCGAGAGAGACGGTCATCGAGATATTGGCGCAGCAAGATTCAGTAAAACAATGGGCGCAATCAATCAAACAAAACATTGCACCTAGTGCAAAAGGTGCCGTCACTGAACAGATCCGTAACCGTGTAGACACCGTACAAGCTACGGTGTCCAAGAAACTAGAATCCGACCCTATGGCGGCTAAAATGGCAGACAACTTTGGTAAATGGCTCAAGGACTCGGGCTATACTACTGCACAACTCACGCAAATGCTCGATTCAAATTCGGACATGTACATTTCCAACGATGAAGCAATGAAGTTTGTTCGAGAAATCTCCAAGACTGAACCACCTCAATGGGTCATCGACACGTTGATGAAAATTATGGATTCAAACGATGATGGCCGGCTATCGGTGGAGGAATGGTGGGTGTTCCTCGAATCAATTGGGTTTGAAAAAGCACCTGAAACAGCCACTGAGGTTGAAGAAGAAATCAATGATGACGAATTTGGAGACCTTGAGGAAGAATTTCAAGGCGAAACAAAGTCGATTGAAGAACTCAAAAAAGACCAACAAGAAGCCGCGCGTATTATGGCAGAAGCCAATAATGAGGCTGCTGAAAGAATCAAAAGGCAGGAAGAAGAACTAAAGAAAACAATGGCCAGTGTATCCGTCGAAGAAGTAACGCAAGAAATCGAGGATTCTGCCCGAGAAATTGCTTCTGCCGTCGGAGTTGCAAGCGTGAGTGCTACCTCTGTTGCATCTCAAGTCGATGAGCAGGCAGTCGCTGTCCGAGTGCCCGTCACTGATGGTTCCATTTCCTGGGAAATTGAAAATCCGAATGAGATTATGATTGAGAGATTAGAACAATCGCGTCTTTCAAGCGAGGCTGATGCGATTATTGCTGAGTGTTACGAACATCTTTGCGCCCTTCGAGTCGAAGAAGTCGAGCGTACACTGCTCGCAAAGGATGAGTTCCGTGGTGGCTACACCATCGTAGGTGAATTCGATGGCGGCCCATTCTCCGCTGGAGTGATGTTCCCTGAATCAGAAAACGACACGATACTCGCATTCAAGATTGGTACGACAATCAGCTGCGTCGGGAAAATCGTGAAATGGTCCAGTGGGAGAAGGCAAGCAGTTCTCAAAGGAAGAGACCCTGTTCTGCGCTGAATCACTTGAGAGCTCGAGCAATAACGATTCGTTGAACTTCTTGGGTTCCTTCGTAAATCTGTGTAATCTTTGCATCCCGGAAGAAACGTTCGACTGGGAACTCCTTCGTGTAGCCATAGCCACCCAAAACTTGTATGGCTCGTTCTGAAACCCACATTGCCGTATCGCCCGCATACAACTTCGCCATGCTGGCTTCCTTCGAATGCCGAGGGCCGTTGTGTTCGTAATGCTGTTGTTTGACCCATGAGGCGCGATATACCAAAAGGCGAGCCGCATCAATACGTGTGGCCATGTCGGCTAAATACGCCATTATCATTTGATGATAAGCGATTGGTTTTCCGAATGCTTCACGCTCATGAGCGTACTGAAGGGCCGCTTCATAAGCCCCTTGGGCGATGCCGAGCGCCTGAGCTGCGATGCCTATGCGACTGTTATCCAAAGCGTTCATAGCAATCGGGAACCCTTTGCCTACACCCTTCAAAACATTCTCGACAGGAACCTTACAGTCTTCCAGAATGAGCGTACATGTGTCCGATGAACGGATGCCAAGTTTGTCTTCCTTTTTGCCAACTGAAAATCCTTCGAACGAAGAATCGACGATGAATGCAGTTGAACCACCGTGTTTCTTGACGCCGTAGTCTGGGTGATCGACATCCTTTGCGAACAGGACCAAGATTTGAGCCTGTGCCCCGTTTGTGACCCACATTTTCTCGCCGTTGAGGAGGAAGTGCTTACCGTCATCCGAGAGTTTTGCCTTGCAAATCATAGCCGCTGCATCCGTCCCTGCTCCTGCTTCCGAGAGAGAATAGGCACCGACATCACCTGCAGCCAAACGTGTGAGATACTGCTCTTTTTGCGCTTCGCTACCATGCAGCGCAATGGTTTTGGCACAGAGTCCAACATGGACACAGTACATCACTGCGAAAGATGGGTCAACTCGGGCGAGTTCTTCAACGATGATGGATTCAGAAATATCATCGACAGGAGAACCGCCGTACTGTTCAGGGATGGTGACGCCTTGAAGTCCGAAATCGAGGAACTCTTGCCACTCTGCCGCCGGAGGTATCTGATTTTGATCGCGATGTTCAACTGTAGGTGCGAGTACACTTTCAGCAAAATCCCGTACGAGTTCGCGAATCATTTGCTGTTCATCGGTTTCGGCATAATCCATAGGCGACCAAAGGGTGCTAAAACGCCGACTCACTTAACCCGTTTGTCGTATTTACCTGAAACCAAAATATGCCTCAGATTCATATACAATGGGGTTCGGGCCGTTTTAAGGATGTGTAACCATGGACGATGAAGTGGTAGAATTCAGCGTAGCCCACAATAGAAAATATTCTCGAGACCACCTTTGGTATCAAGAGAAAGACGAACGCTTGATGATTGGCGTCAGCGAGTTCCTCGCTGTTGAAATCGGAGAAGTCTTGCGAGTCATTCTCCCGCAAGCAGAATACGAAATCGACGAAGGTCGAGACATGTTCTCGATTTGGACAGCAGAAGAAAAAGTAGCTTTCCCATCGCAATACTCGGGAATAATTGCTGAAGTGAACGGCGAAGTCGAAATCAATCCCGACCTTGTCAACGATTCCGCATACGACCATGGATGGATTATCATCATCGAACCTCACGAAATGGACCTCGAGAATCTCCTCGACCCTGATGAGTACGTCGAGTACCTTGCTGAACTTTGAGTAAAGGTCATACCCCGTCACTCAAAGCCATGTTGCATGACGGATGCAATGAATCGACTTCGAGAGAGCCTGCGTAACGCCCCTGTCATTTGGAAAGGGGATTATCCATACTTCATTCACCCCATTACTGATGGCGTTCCTCGACTCGACCCGATGGTACTCAAAGCAGTGACTGACCTGTGCGAGAAAGCCATTGATTGGAACGGTGTCGACCTTATCCTTGGCATTGAAGCAATGGGGTTGCCCTTAACTGCACCCCTGAGTGTTCGGACGGGGATTCCGTTGATTATCGCCAGAAAACGCTCCTATGGCCTCGAAGGAGAAGTTACCATCGGGCAAGAAACTGGTTATTCCAAAGGCGAAATGTTCCTCAATGACATGAAGCCTGGTGAAAAGGTCGTTATTGTTGACGATGTACTTTCAACGGGCGGTACGCTCAAAGCAGTTCTTGAAGGAGTACGTCGAACCGGAGCCCAAGTCACGCACATCATCGCTGTGGTCGAAAAAGGACCGGGTTTAGCACTCCTACAAGCCGAATACCCAGAAGTTGCCATCGAATCTTTAGTGCGCCTTGAAATGGACGGAGCGCGTATTGTTTTGCTCGACGAGGAATGACGTTCCTTGAAGGGTGGATTGATGAGGGAGTGGCGTTCCGGTCATACTGGGGAAGGGCATGGATTTAGACCGTCACGATTTTCAATTGACCGAATTAATGGAACGAATTCAAGCGAATGATAATCGCTTGATTGCTCTTCAAGTCCCCGAAGGACTGAAAATGCAAGCCCTCGAAATGATGGATTCCATCGAATCCGAAACCAGTGCAAAAGTGATCTTGGCCGCTGACCCGTGTTACGGTGCTTGTGATTTGGTCCACGACAAGATGCAGATGATGGGCGTCGAACTGGTCGCTCACATGGGTCATTCACAAATGAACATCGATTCAGGAATGCCAACGCAATTCATTGACGTTACCTACGACGGAGACCCTGAACTCAAACCAGTACTTGCTTACTTAGAGGCTCACAGAGCAATGGCGCGTGAACGAATGCACAACCAGCCAGCCTCTGAAGCACTGTCTGAAGAGGATGCACAAGACCGGTTTATGGACGCAGTTGGGCGACTTGCCCCACTCACTGGTACGAAACTTGGCTTGGTTGGTTCAATCCAACACTTGCACCTGCTCCCCGAGTTCCATGACCGATTGGAGGAAGCAGGCTTTGAAGTCGAAATCCCAATTGGTGGTGCACGGCTGTCTTTCCCAGGACAAGTCCTCGGTTGCAATTATTCTGGCGATGATGATTCCATTGGGCACTACCTTTTCCTTGGCTCAGGCGACTTCCATCCGATTGGATTGGTACTTCACACTGGAAAGCCATTGGCAATGCTTGATCCGTACACGGGCGATGCTGAAGAGATGTCTCTTGAACGAATTGAACGCATCCTCCGCCAGCGATTCGGTCTGATTATGGCTTCAGGAGAAGCACAACGTTTCGGCATCCTCATCGGAGAAAAGCCAGGACAGATGCGTCGTAGCTTGGCTCTGAGAATGAAACGCCTGCTCGAAAAGCACGGTAAGAAAGGATATTTGCTCGCTCTTGAGCACGTAGGACCTGACCTGATTGACTTCTATCCAGTGGATGCATTCGTGAACACGGCTTGCCCGCGAATTGCGATTGATGACGCTGTTCGTTACCAAAAGCCACTCATCACGCCTTTCGAGTTGGAAGTTGCTCTAGGCGAAAAGAAATGGGAAACTGGCTATCAATTCGACGAGATACCCTGAGTGACAACAGTTTTACTCGCAATTCACGCTGTTTCCGACGAAAGGAAACCGTATGTTCAATAACGGTTGGCGAAAGCCTTCCGATGTTATGAGTAACTACCTCGACCGAATTGGCGCTGGCTGGGTACTGGCGAATCCCGAAGTGTTCAACTTCGATTATGTCCCAGAAGAACTGGTCGGCCGAGAAGATATCCAAAACGAGTTAGCCTCCAAGTTCACCACACTCCATTTGCCTGAAGGCTCAGGCCGCGTGGTAATTACTGGCCCTGTAGGCAGTGGAAAAACCGCACTTGCTCAGACTTTTTGCCGGGACATACAACGTCATCTCAACAACAAAAGGAACATCCGCTCTGTACATGTCAACTGTCGCAACGCTTCCACGAGCATGCGCGTTGTTCAACGCATCTTGCACGAATTAGCACCCGGTCATCCAGACCGTGGACTCTCGATGGGCGAACTGCTGATGAGCCTACGGCGTATTCTACGTAAGGAAACCTCTCATCTCATCGTTGTCCTGGATGAAGTGGACCATATGCTGCGTCGTTCGGGTGATGACCTGTTGTATCAACTGTTACGTATCGATGAGGATCAAAGTGGAAAGGGAACGCTGTCTCTCATCCTTATCAGCCAAGAACAAGTTCTCGATGTACTGGAAACCGCCGTCATCTCGAGGATGGGGAGTACCAATCACCTTCGAGTTAAACCGTACGGAATTGAGGGGCTTGCTGCGATCGCAACACAACGAGCAATACAAGGATTAGTCCCTGGAACATGGACGCCGGAAATCATTCGTATTTTGGCTGAAAAAGCGGCGATAACCGGCGATGCTCGTCGAGTCATCGAATTACTCAATGCAGCGGTGGAAAGGTGTGAATTCCGTCAAGACGCTCATACTGAACGACGGCTTATCATCGACGATATTCACGTCCCGCTCAACAAAGAACCAACAACGTCAGGAAGTAATCTTGAGCACATTGATGACCTCAATCCAAACGCCATGTTGGTGCTTCTTGCTTTGTGCAGGCGACTCACAAAAGAGGAGTCGATGACAACCGGTGATGTCGAGCAACTCTACGCTGTAGTTTGCGAGGAGTATGAACAAAAAATGAAGAGTCATACAACGGTTTGGAAATATTTGAAAGATTTTGAAGAGCGCCAAATCATCTCCTCCAGAGTGGCTACAATCACCGGGGGAAGAGGACGGACAACCCACCTGGGCATGCCACATTTCCTACCAAAAGACCTCGCCAGTCGGCTCGAAATGCTGTTGAAAAAGAAGTTTTGACATCCATTTTGTCAGTTGCGACCATACGGTGGGGCTAAATAGAGGACGATAGTCGCAAGGGCGTTCTTGAAGTGATATTATGGCTGTTGGACAACAAGGAGAATTCGTCGCAGTAGTGAATGACACCGACCCGAAGAACGGCGGCAAGTCATATTCACTGAAAATTAGTGGAAACAATCACGCCCAATTATTGGGTAAGAAAATCGGCGATACCGTCGACGGAATCTTCATCGGAGAAGGTGAACAAACTCTTTCCGGATACAAACTCCAAATCACCGGTGGATCCGACAAAACCGGAACGCCTCTTCGTCGAGACCTCGAAGGTGGCCGCCGACAAGCAATCTTAGTAACCCGTTCAACTGGTTTCAAGGGGCACAGCCTCGTTTTCAAGAACAAAGGTGGAGAAAAGAAGCGATTCCGCTACAAGCCTGACGGCCTACGCAAGCGACGTTTCTTCCGTGGCAACACCATCAGCCAAGACACCCGCCAAATCAATCTCAAGGTCATCGAAGCTGGTAAGAAATCACTCGGCGACATCCTCGCAAAGCCAGAGGAAGCATCGGAGTGAAACCCGAGAGGGCTTTCGTGGAACAGGAGTGAGGAAGCATGGCACGAAAGCTTCCCGCACAACCTGAAATCAACATCGGTCTTGTCGGCCACGTCGACCACGGAAAAACCACCCTCACGCAAGCATTATCTGGCATTTGGACCGATACCCACTCCGAAGAAAGAAAGCGCGGTATTTCGATTAAACTCGGTTACGCAGACACCGCCTTTTACAAAACGAAAGAAGGACAATACTACGCTACTGGCCGCCACCCTGAAGGCAAAGCAGATGACCCAAAGGAATTGGAACGGGTTATTTCCTTTGTCGACGCCCCTGGTCACGAGACACTGATGGCCATCATGATTACTGGCGCATCGATTATGGATGGAGCAATGCTGATGGTTGCTGCAAACGAAACATGTCCGCAACCACAGACCCGTGAACATCTGATGGCGCTTGAAATCGCCGGCATTGAGAACATTGTTATCGTTCAAAACAAAATTGACCTGGTTACGAAAGAACGTGCATTGGAATCCTATGCGGAAGTCAAAGAATTCCTCAAAGGTACCATCGCAGAAAAGGCTCCGATCATCCCAGTTTCCGCTCACCACGATGTTAACTTGGATATCCTCATCGATGCCATCGAGAAGACCATTCCAACTCCTGACCGTTCTCAACACAAGCGTTCAATCATGCACGTTGCTCGCTCATTCGACATCAACAGACCCGGCACCCGCCCGACAAAACTCCGAGGCGGAGTCATCGGTGGAAGTATCATCGAAGGAAACTTCGACATTGGCGATGAAATCATCATTGGACCCGGCCGTAAAATCGAAAACGGTTCGAAAACAGCATGGGAGCCAATCGAAGCGACCGTCAAGAGCATGCAAGGCGGTGGATTGGACCTCGAAAGCATGCATTCTGGTGGTCTATGCGGTATGGCAACCATGCTGGACCCCTCAATTACAACTTCAGATAACCTCTCTGGGCAAGTTGTCGCACGCAAGGGAGACCTCCCCGAAGTTCGTAATTCAATTTCCATCGACATTCATCTGATGAAAACAATGGTCGCTGGAGAAGGCGAAGCCCCTGAGAAAATCTATCCACTTCGAAACAACGAGATGTTGATGATTAACGTTGCAACCGCAACATCTGTTGGCGTTACCAAAAATTCAGAAAAAGGCAAGGCTACCCTTGACTTGCGTCTACCAATATGTGCAGATACTGGGCAGCGAGTTTCGCTTTCCCGACGAGTTGGATCTCGCTGGCGTCTCATTGGATACGGAACAATTCTATGAGCGTGAGCCAGTTGAAGGTGGTAATCTCTCAACCCGTTTTGGTCGATGCTTGTGGATGGGCGGCTGTCATCGATTCTGGAATGAACATCGATACGGAAATGAACCGTGTATTTGGACCCGCACAACTTCGACTTCTTGAAAGTGTGAAGCAAGAAATCGAAAGACTCAATCAGGAACGCCCTCGGAAAAAAAACCTACTCCTCCCTCTCTTGGAACAAAAATCTGAACCAATCGAGGCCTTAACCAGCGAGTCTGAACATGCAGATGACCAGTTGTTCGAATTGGCATCGGAACTGAAAGTACCAGTTCTCACTGTTGATGTAGACTTGAAGCGAAGACTCTACAAAGCAGATTTACCAATTCTGGAAGTGAGTAAAAACCAACGCCTCCAACTGGTTGAATCTCTATAGAACAATGTCTTAAACTTGATTCACGGTAAAGTGAACAGAACATCATCCCCATGTCCATCGAGAAGACCAATCTTGACACCTGCGTCAATCCATGCATGAGCGTAGTTAATTGCTCCAAAAGCCCGAACATGATCACCAATCGATAAAAAATGCGCCGCATCTGAAGCATAATCATCCGCCATCCGCATCATAACGGCTAACTTCTGAGCATCTGCACTTCCTTGCTCACAAAGGGAAGTCGCCTTTGCTCGTGCTCTCTTGGTAATGTCGAGATACTTCTCAACGCGCTCTGTAGTGACTGTTTTCATGTCTTCACTCATTCTCCACCCTCCTTTTGGCGTTTCAAAAGTCGTCGTACGTCCTCAGTACGCCCAAGGGCTCCATAGAGTTCAACCGCTCGCGAAAGTCGCCCTTCATCTTCGGCTGTTTGTGCACGCAAGAACAACGCCTTACGTTCTTCCCAATTCTTTGCTAATGCTGCTTCGGCAGCCGCTTGATAACGGCCTTGCCGTTCAGCTTGTGCAAGATGAGGAGCCGTCCACCGTCGAACCAACCCAGTCCGTGTTGCAGTCACCATCGTATCCGGAGTAAGACCAATTAGTAGGTCGCCGAGATCCATTGATTCACCAAGCAGCGAAAGAGCTTCGTTGTCTTCGTGTGCTGACAGGTGATGAAGATGCCCTTCAATGCCGAGTACCCACCAGCCATCCGCACTTCGAACTCCTTCCATAGGCTCCAGTGATTCGTATTCAATTCGTTCCAGTGCATCCCATCCAAACGGATGAGGTACCCCTTCCCAAATGCCACCATCGCTTGATTGCATCAACAACCGACCGTTCATGAGTGGAGTAACCCAACTCCATACTCGATCTTCGAGAACTCTTTTCTGATCGCTTTGAGCCAGGCGAGCGCACCAAAGTTTGCCTTCAGCGTCTTGCCACATCATGTGTTCACGGTCAAGCCAGCCGAGCAAACGACGAACTTTACCGCTATCGAGCCTACGAAGGCCTGTTCCTTCGTGTGTAAACAAATGCAGGTGCCCTTCACGCCCAGACAGGATCCAACCGCCTCCAGGACGTGCTAGAAGTTCAGCAAACCCACCTGGAGTCGAACGGCCTTCATGGAGCAAAGAACCATCCGATGTCGAAAGAACATAGAATCCATGCGCTGCTAAGATTCCAAGAACGCCATTGTTGGCTTGAGCACAATGGGCTTTGAACGGCAATTCTACCTTCCATCGGACCGAACCATCGGCTTCTATCATGAACAAATCCAATCCACTGCTGACCACCATGCCACCTTCAACTGGAGCGAGTGCTGCAATGCGTTGAGGTGCTTGCCACGACCATGTGATCGACCACGACATCAGACATCACCTCCGAGTACCTTCCAAGCAATCAATTGGGCACGAGCAGCCTGCGTCAATTCGTAGTATCTGTTTCGACCAATGGTTCGAACGCTCAATATGCCGCCTTTGAGAAGACGATTGCTAATTTGAGAGAGACGAGCACGCTTGATGCTTAATTGCGTTCGTATTTCTTCATCAGACGGTGAATAACGGCGGTCATTGGCAATTGAAATAACGACCATCTCATGGCTGGTGAGCGTCGACAAAAGAGAGGTATCCAATGCATAGTCTTGCTTTTTCCCTGTTGGTTTGCGCTGTAAAGCTTCCAAGGCTTCAACCAATTTCCGTCGATTTACTACAGTTTCGGGTCCGTTCGAAGGCTGGAGAGCAAGTTGCAATGCCTTCATGACAGGAACCATTCCTGCAAGTTCACTCAACAATCCATTTGGGGCCTGAAGAGGTTGTTCAGATGGTTCGACATACGCCGGTGCAGACTCAAATAACTCGTCGATTGGCGGATGTTCCAACTCTTCGTGCTCAAAGAAGCCGACTTCATCGTGAAGCAGGAAAGCAGAATCGTCCTCAGAAATCACTTCTTCCATAGGCTCTGGAGGCCTGAGTGAAGGGTCTTCCCACAGTTCGGCGCCCTCGGCCGAATCAACCAATTCTTCCGCTGGAGCCGCAGCATCGGAAATTTCAGCATACGATTGGTCGGTAAAGGCACGATTTCGAGCGAATAAACCCGTCATGCCTTTGGTTGCGATGGGGTCAAGTGGAGGCCTCTGCATCGGTTCAGGTTTTGCTTTCGGCGGTGTTGCTGGATGACCGTCACGGTAATTATCAACCGCTTCCAAATCCTTCAATGCTTCCTGATTTTCTTGATCTTCGGTGAGCTGGGCGAGATTCAAATCAAAAATATTGTTCACATCTTCGAGACTCTCCATGATTTTGGCATCTTGAACCTCCTCCAACGTCTGGAACGAAGAATCTTCATTTGACTCGTCTAATGGTTCCGGAAATGATTCTTCTTCAGCAACAAACATAGATTCGAAGGTAGAATGAATTTGTGGCTCAACTGGCGGCGGAGTAAACTGAGGTTCTGAAACCGGTGTTTTTTGGTCATATTTCGGCTCTACATAGGTGAATTGGGACATTTTAGCACTGTCAATAGCATCACGCATGACCCGAATCACTTCAGCAGGAAGTCCACCGGTCTGTTCCAGCAAATGTTCTGCGTCTTCAATCGCAAATGAAAACGATTGACTGGTGGACTTTTCAATACGCTTCTCAACAAGCAATTGAATTTCTTCCGCCGTCAAGTTAGGCAACGGGTTCATTTGTTCGAGCCGTTGCAGAATAGATGCGGGTAGCATGTTCTTATCTTTCGTTTCCAAGACCACAACAATAACTGCTTGAAGTCGCTCCAGGAGCGGAAGCGTATCTCGCAAGGCGACGTTTAGAGCAGAAATATCAACGGTAGATGCGTCGAGCACAATCAAAGGTAACGACCCGGAGAAGTCCTGCGTTGCAGCCAATATTTGGCCGATGAGTTCATTTCGGTTCTCTGGAGGGTTCGTATGCACAAAATGAGTGTACATTTCTTTCAACAAATTCAGACCTGCTTGAGAATGGGAGATATGGTCTATGTAAATCGAAAGCGGAGCCGTTTTCGAGGCGCAGCGAAGCAAGGAGGTTCGCCCCGAACCGTGCTCCCCCATCAACAAAATACGACGAGGTGAGCGGAATTTCATGTACTGCGAGAGGATTGTCAACATGTGGTTACGCCCGACAAGAAGGTTTGAGTCGCTCGCTTCCAAAGGTAAAGTCGAGAATGGATTGGCGTCCATAGGGGGGAGTGCCATTTCTTTGCCAACAATTCGCATGAAGGAGCCAACCCTCTTTGGGTATTTCATGTTTGAGCCTCACAAGGGGTGCATGAGACCTGTTAGGATGCGTTAACAGTGTGGCCGATTACGCCCAAGGGAGTGGATTAACAGATTGATAACGCCTTGTTAACGCGTTAATTGACCCGTTAAAACCGTTAATGGAGAGTAATGTTCGTGCGGGAATCGAAGGAAGAGAAAACAAGCGGTTGAACCGAGTCTTGCCGATTGCTTGATGGGGTAAGGGCCCGTGGAGAGAACTGGTCGTGACCATATGGCAGTTGAGAACAGTCGTTTGAGTGGTTTTTTCAGACACAGCGTCGCTGAACGTCGGGCAATCGTCGCCAAAATGGCGAACCTCACACAGGAACAAACCGATGCACTGGAAGCCTGCGGCGCACTCAGTGAAGATTCTGCCGACCGCATGATTGAGAACGTTATTGGCACCATGTCGCTACCGGTTGGCATTGCAACAAACTTCGTCATTGACGGAAAGCATTACCTCATCCCCTTCTGCCTCGAAGAATCGAGTGTTGTCGCTGCAGCATCGAACATGGCGAAACGTTGTTTGAAAAACGGTGGATTCAGCACCAATTCCGATGCACCAATGATGATTGCACAACTCCAAGTCTTGGATTGCCAAGATTGGAGAAAGGCTGAGCAAGACATCTTGGCAGCCTCAGATGAACTCATGGCGTTGTGCAACAGCCTCCCATCAACGATGATACGACTTGGAGGTGGTTGCAAGCGTATTGAAACACGACTCTTAGACACGATCAGCGGGCCGATGCTGATTGCACATATCATTGTGGATTGCAGAGACGCAATGGGCGCTAATGCTGTGAATACCATGGCTGAACTAATCGCTCCTCGTATCGAGCAAATCACTGGTGGACGAGTTCACCTGCGTATTCTTTCGAACCTCGCAGCACACCGATTAGCACGCGTTCAAGCCGTATTCACTCCAGAAGAGATCTCTGAAGATGGAACGCATGAGAATGGCGTCACTGTAATCGAAGGCATCCTCGAGGCCCAGCACTTCGCCATGGCCGACCCTTTTCGGGCTGCAACCCACAACAAAGGCGTCATGAACGCAATCAGCAGTGTTGGCGTGGCATGCGGTCAAGACTGGCGAGCGATCGAGGCTGGTTGCCATGCTTGGGCAGCATACAGCAACGGAACATACGGTTCGATGACCTCATGGAATAAAGACGTCAATGGAAACTTGGTTGGCACCATAGAGACACCAATGGCTGTGGGTATCGTTGGAGGAGCCTCTAAGGTACATCCTGTAGCACAAGCAAACCTTGCCATACTTGGAGTCGAATCGGCCCAGGAATTGGCTGGAATCATCGCTGCTGCGGGTTTATCGCAAAACCTTGGAGCTTTGAGAGCATTGTCAACCAAAGGCATTCAAGCAGGTCACATGAAGTTACATGCACGGAACATGGCTGTATCTGCCGGTGCAGTGGGCGACGAAATCGAAATTGTCGCTGCACGACTTCAAGAAGCAACGGGCCCCAAGACACAAACACTTGTCGGGGAATTGCTTGAAGCATTGCGAAACGAGTGATTCACTCTTCTTCTCCAAGCGGAAGAGTGGATTGAATGAGCCCGTCCATCTCTGACTCTTCCTTCAACACTGCAGCATCTTCCATTCCATCGAACATACCCGTTGTCTTCACTTGCTCTCTGAACCATTGCTTGACCTTCTTTCGGTCGGTGTAAGGGCAACCAAATGTTTCCGAGAAACGACGGGTTGTTGAAAGTCGGCGAGTATTGCCATCTTTACGACGGTCAACCATACCCAATTGGGCGAGTTCGCGAACATAATCGTAGGCTTTCTGGCCGAGTAGTTCAACCAGTCGTGATTGGGGTATTGGCTGATGGTAAGCGATGAGTGCTGCTGCTTTCAGCAATTTTTGTGGAATTTCAGTTTTGGTTTCTTTCGGCAAATGACTCGCAATATCGGGCTTAACTTCAATGGCCCATCGATCTCCAACTTCTGCAACCTGTAAGGCACCTCCACGGCGTCGCTTCAAGGTTGAACGCAGCGAATAGAGTGAATCAAGCATCTCATCTTCATCGTAACCGAGAGCCGTGGATAATTCAGATACACTCATCGACCGACCTGCACCAAAAAGGGTGGCTTCGAGCAAAGTATCAATCGGCACTTCTGTCATTTCCTTCACCTTCATTCAACCAACCATTCATGGTCATTGTACGACTGTTCTTCAACTCCAATCGGCTCATTCATCTCGACGGCTGTTTGTTCTTTTTGTTGCTTAGCCAGTGCTCTTTCTTGCTTACGAGCTGATTCTTCTTCGGCCAAACGTGCCTTTTCTGCCCGTAACTTCGCATGCCGAACTGAACCAGTATCTTGCTCCTGAATGCGTTGGTTTTCAGCGTTTTGTTGGTCTTCAATCAATTGACTGATTTCCTCAAAAGTATCGATTTGAGGCCATGCATCTTCCAAGTAAATGACGCCATCTGGAACGCTGTCTTGGGTGATCGAAGCAAAACCCCGATGAGTGAGGAAAAGACCTGCGATAAATGAAGCAACTTTGGCTTCATCATCGTAGCCCTCTGGAACAGAACCAAACGTTTGTTCGAGAATTGGTTTCAGCGATTCCATCACCACAAGAACTGGAACTTTCGCAGATCCGGATGTTAGACAAGATGCTCTCAATGCTTGCCAGCAGCGTTTGATATCGCCCTCAAGGTCTTCGTTGTGCATACGCCCACCGACATCCGAGAGGTACTCCTTCAATTCCGCCTCATGAGCAAGTCTGTTTTCCTCTCGCAAACGAAGTGATTCGGCATCATCAGAAGCATCCTTGAACGCTGAAAGTAGTTCGACCAAAGTAACTGGCCGCCCTTCATCACGTCGAACCCTGTTTTCCAATAACTCAGGGAGGAACTCGTCCGCAGTGCCCTGAAGAACGGAATTGGTGAAAAAGAAATCCTCGTCGTTGTAATCTGCTTCCCATCCAAAGCCCAGCCCGTCATCCCAGTCGTCTTCGGTCTCGTTGTATTGTACTCGCTCAAACAAATCTTCAGCTTGGTGGTGAAGAACTTCCCAAGACATGCGTATGAGGCGGCCACAGGCAGGAAGGTCAAGGGTGGCAGCGTCGGATTTTACACGGTTTGTGAACACTTTGAGGAAACTCGACAAGTCGATGTTCCAGGCATCGAGTCCTTCGTCCCGAACCAAAGAAAGTACGAGAGCGACGGAGCGGTCAAACGGATCAACAAGCGTTTGGTGTTCTGCTTCTTCACGCTCAGCAATCGCCATAATTTTGTCTCCGAAAAGAGCCGCTTCTTGCGATTCCTCACCTGAAGCGAGCAATTGGTCAATAACGTCCTGACGCAGGAACCATTTGTCCAATCCAGATTGTTGCTCACTCATTCGCTCACCTCAAACTGTTTCTTCTTCGATGTCAGCCGGTTCGGCTGTTTCCTGTTCTTCTGCTTCAGCGGCTTTTACTGCATGAGCGACTTCTGCATATTCTTCGATGTCTTCGGTCATCTCAACCGTCCGTTCTGTGAGTGCCTCAAGTCCGGAAGGAGCAACGACCTCAGGATGGACATCAGGCATGTGGTTGAGCAGTCCCCCAAGGCTCGTCGGTGTTGCTAAAGGTTCGGGAACAATTGGCATTTCATGAGACGCAGCAGATGCTTCTTCAATTCGCGAGTGATTTTTGTCGTTGTCTTTTTCTGCCTCGGCAAGGGCTTTCTCGCCCAGAGCAATCGCCTTTTCGCGATCAAAGTCAACGATACGACGGCTGCATCCGTCTCCACCGTGCGTGATTCCTATGTGATGGTCAGCAAGTCGGAGCGAAACCTTGCGCAATGTGACCATAATGAATTGTGCACGCTTACTGCGTTCTCGACACATCAGTGCAATACGCTCTGCGTTGTAACCATCAAGATTCTGGTCAACTTCATCGAAGTAGTAGAACGGACTTGGGTCGTAATCTTGAATGGCAAAGATAAGCGCCAATGCTGCCATAGATTGCTCTCCACCGGACAACTGATGTCGAGTGACCTTGGCTGACTTTCCACGAGGTTGAGCCCACAATTCGAGCCCCCCTTTGAACGGTTCATCCTCATTTTCGAGGAATAATTCTCCACGCCCTCCATCGCTCAAGGACTTGTAAGCGACTTTGAAGTTCTCGTTGACCTTTTCCAAAACCTTGACCAAACGTTCCTTGCGTTGTTCTTCGAGTTTTCCTGTGACGTCAATGAGGTGCTTGCGGCGATGTTGTAAGATCTTGAAGTCACCCTTCATTTCAGCCAGCCTTGCTTCACAAGCATCGAACTGCTCAATTGCGAGCATGTTAACAGGGCCATGCGAATCAAGTCGGCGTTGAAGCGAGCGTTCATTTCGTTCTGCATCCCCTACGCTTGGCAGAGATACGCCTTCAGCCGCAGGTTCGATGTTGCTCTGAGACATCTCGAGTTGGGTTTCTCGAATCGAGTCGTCTTTGAGGTTGAGTGCTCGCCCCATTTCTTCGACCATTCCACGCCGAGAGCGTGCGTCAATTGCCTTTTGTTGGAGTTTAACTTGAAGGCTAGTGCGCTCTTCGATGAGTTCCAGTCGTTCATCTTCAAGGCCTTGATTCTCTTCAAGATATTGCGAGCGTTCCTCCTCTTTCGCCCTCAGATCTATAGAGTCGGATGCAACGCCTGCTTGGAGGGTGTCGATTCGCTCACTGCGAGTGATTGCATTCTCATTGAGCAAGTGAATTCGTTTTTGGATTTCATCAACTCGCTTTTCCAAAAGTGATTGATGGTTCGCATCGCCATTCAGTGAAATTTGAGCTTGAGCCTTCGTACTTTCGGCCTCAATACGCTTTACCTTTGCAGCATGTAAACGATCTTTAAGATGGACTGGACTCGCTTCTTCCAGTTGGTTTTGTGCTTCAGTACGAACTTCGTTCATGGAAGCAAGATGTTGTTGCGCTCCATCAAGTTCACGCAGTTTACCTGAGCCTTCGAGGCGTAGTTCACCGAGTCGCTTCTCGAGTCCAGCAACATTGCCCAATGCAGAAATGTGATTGGCTTTCACTTGCTTGTGTTCCGCTCGCCATTCTTGGAAGCGAACTGCATGCTCGCCATCGGTAAGAGCATTGATTTTGCTGCGGAGTTCAGATTGGGTTCGACGTGCATCAGCAAGTGCGCCATTAACGGTGTCTGCCATGATACGGTACCGTTCCACGTCAGCGGATAGGGCCTCGACTTCACTGGCGCCCTGTATGTTTCCACCGAAAGCAACCATTGACCTTCTCTTTGAACCACCAACCATTGCACCACCGGCTTCGGTCACATCGCCACGCAGAGTGACCAAGCGAACACCGCCCATGTTTGCACGGGCTGTCGACATACTATCGACAATCAAGGTATTGCGAAGTACGAAGCGTACGGCGACGTCTATTCGTGGGTCATAGTCCAATAACTCACTGGCAAACCCGACGACACCTGGTTTACGAGAAACCATCAGCGCCTTACCCGCAGCACGCGATTGAGTGAGTTTGTTTAACGGCAAGAATGTGGCACGGCCTGCCTTGTTTTGCGACAACCATTGGATAGCCCGTGCTGCATCTTCATCGCTGTCCACGACAACGGACGTCATGCCGCCGCCGACGGCTGTAGCAAGGGCATCGGTATGAGCAGGATCTCTAGGCTGACACAGTTCTGCCACCGTACCAATCACGCCGCGTAATTCTCCACGGTCACGTGCAGCAATAATGGCAGCAGCGCCACCAGCCATTCCCTTGGCTCCACTCTTGTTTTCCAATTCGTTCCTAGCAGTGTTGAGTCGACGCTCTGTATCTCGCAGTCGATTTTCAATCGATTGGGATTCTTCAGCCAGTTTCACTTCTGAGCGTTGTGCTGTGAATAATTCTTCAGCGAGTTGTTTTCGATTCTGGTCCGGTGCGTTAGCACCGAGTTCTTCACCGGTGAGTTGGGATTCGCCTAAAGCAAGGCGAGCGGTTTCTGCGGCTTCTTGGGCGGTTGAGATTTGCTCATCCAACATCTCTGCCTGAGTTGCGACTCGATTTACTTCCTCTTGAGCGGTGTTAAGGGCAGCAGCAGCTGCTTCAGTGTCTACAATCGCTTTCGAGAGAGCACGGGAGAGTTCAGCGTTTGCCGTACCGGATGATTCAAGCAACACTTGCACCTCAGATTCTTCTTTCTTGGCTTCGATAAGTGCTTTCTCCGATTCTTCTAAATCAATTCGGGCATTCGCTAAACCAAGCTTGAATTCTTCAAGTGAATCAATTGCTGTTTGCAGGGATTCTGCTAATTCCACCAATTCTATTTTGTCCTCGATGTCCTTTTCTTCAGCCTCATCAATTCGGTCACCACTGGTGGCTATTCGAATCTGAAGTTGGCTAATTGCGGCAAGCAAACCGTTCGAGTCCCCTCCCATGAGGTCCTCAATTTGCTTCTGCAATACCCCGATTTGGTCTTCCAATCCGAGTAAAACTTGGGCGCCTTGCTTCACATCTGCTTCCATCTGTGCTGCTTCGGCCTCAATACGAGAACGTTCCTCAACCATGTAGGTGCGTTCAGAAATTTGACTTGCTAACTTGGATTGTGCAGATACGATACGAGCGGTTTGAAGTTCCTTAACAAGATCTTGGACCTTGAGTGCGAGGTTCTTTTCCTTGGTCAAATCTCGTAGTCGGACTTTTTGCTCTTCCTCAAGGAGCCCGATGCGTTCGATATAGCCCTCGACCATTTCCTTTTGCCGTTCTGCCTTTCGTATTTCATCATCATATGAAGTGACGCCAGCGACGCCATCCAAGACCTTACGGCGCTCTTTTGCAGTCATCTTGGCGAGTTTAGTAACGTCACCTTGCAAGACAATATTGTAACCGTCTGGACGTGCATTTGCGGCACCAAGTAATCGGTGGAATGTTTTTTGGCTGCTCTCCTCTCCATCAAGTAAGTAGTTGGTTACAATGTTGTTCGCCTTGGTAAGGCGCACGGCACGTGTCATTCGAACTTCATCTTGTTCGATGGGTAGTCTACGACGTCCATTCGTGAGCATTGGGTTCGCAAAAACGAGTGTGACTTCACACGAACGAGCGGGTTTGGAGTTTTTACCACCATTGAAAATAAGATCCTTGGCGTTTTGAGCTCGAATCACCTTATTGCTTCGTGGACCAAGAACGAATTGAATGGCATCGCCACAATTCGATTTACCGGAACCGTTCGGCCCGGTGATTGCTGTGAACCCTCGGTCAAGTGGGACGGTAATTTCACCTTTGAACGATTTGAAGTTTGAAATTTCCAGTGCTTGAAGATACATCCCTATCCCTCCAATCGAAGTATGTTGCCTCGACCTTATCCGCGACACCCATTCCCCACAGGTCTTAAACAATGCGAGTGATGAAGGGGCAGTCACGCGCTTTTGACTACGGTTCGCAAGCAGCCGAAGGGATCATTTGGAGCATCAAAAAATGTGATAAAAAGAATCACAGTGTTCCGGTTTGCCCACACTTGCTGCAACCGCCACCCTTACAATATGGGCAGGTTGCAAGTACTTTGATACTTTTTGAAGTCGTACGCCGCATGTGAAGTTGTGAATCTTTCTTCAGTAAGTTCGAACGAGCGATTCTATGTGTGGTTCCGCTTCGAGAGCCAAGCGACATTTTGACTGAGCCAAAAGTTCCCCGAAAAGTGTCTGCCAGGTCTCTTCTCTTTGTCAAACGAGTACGAGCCTGTTCAATACCCTCTGCTTCCCAATACTTTGGACCTGCCATGAGTATTGCGCCAATGACGGCGATAATGCATTGGACAATGAAAGGCGAAACTGCAAACGGAATTAACTCAGCAATTCCAACGGAACTAGCAGCACTGGGGAGAAAGTTGAGACGATCGAGGATTGCGATGCTGAAGAGCACGGCTCCCGAAGCGAAAAAGAGGTGATAACTACGCTGGCTACGGCGGCCAACTCGGGTGAATCCAACACGGCCATAAAGCAAGACGAACAAACCGAGGCAGAGAAACAGAATATCGATGCCATCCCACATTCCCGTAGCCTGAAGACAATACGATTCATCACCGTTCGCAATCTCTGCCTCAATCGTAGGAATTGCACAATGCGGTTCGAACATACGAGTAATGACCATTTTCGAATCAGGGGCGCCTTCGATGAAATAAGGTGCCATTTTACCCATTCCGGCATTCCCTATCGAAAAACCAACCAGCGAGGTCCCAAAGAGGATACCGATGATGTCACGGATACTCGCCATAGTACCTGTAGAAGAGGACTGGACATAGCCGTTTCGCTGCCGATGGGGTGAAATGTGGCAGCATACACCCCACACCAAGGAGGGCTAAATATGGCGAAGATAGTCATCATCGGAAGTGGTATTGCTGGACTGTTTGCGGCTTTACGGTTGGCCGACGCGGAACATTCAGTGACCGTGGTAACCAAACAACGACCCATCGATTCATCGACCAACTGGGCCCAAGGTGGAATCGCAGCCATTCTCGACAAAACCGATGGCATAGGCTTAGAGTCTCACATTCAAGACACGCTTGCCAGTGGAGACGGCTTGTGTGACGAACGCATCGTTCGAAAAGTCATCGAAGAATCTGGTGAACGTATCCATGACTTGCTCAACATCGGAGTACGGTTTGAAACCGATGAAAACGGGGAGTTCCACTATGCAAAGGAAGGAGGGCATTCAGAACGTAGAATCCTCCATGCCAAAGATGCGACTGGAAAGGAAATTGAGCGAGCATTGAACGATGCAGCAAGTTCTCACCGCAACATCACTCTCAAACCAAATACATTAGCCATGGACTTAATTCAACGGGAACATCAGAACCCAGAAAAGGGAATTGCAGGCGTATGGTGCTTAGATCAAGAACGGAACTCGGTATTTACTGAGCCGGCAGATGTACTGATGCTCGCCACCGGTGGAGTCGGGCAACTCTGGTCACAAACAACCAACCCTCCGGTCGCCACGGGAGACGGCTTAGCAATGGCTTACCGAGCAGGAGCTGCGGTCAAAGATATGGCGTTCATTCAATTCCACCCGACGGCGTTAGCCATTCAATCCGACCGACCTTTCCTCATCACTGAAGCAGTTCGAGGCGAAGGCGGCGTCATTTTGGATGAGGAGGGGTTGCAATCATGGCAATCGGATGTTGAAACAACAAACGATGTGACTGCACCACTTTTGCCCCACTCTTACTCTTTCACGCTCAACCACTCGCCTTTGGGCTCCATGGCAACTCGAGACATTGTGGCTCGAGCGATCGACCAACGGCTGAAGGAAACGGGGAAAAATCACGTCTTCCTTGTTACATCCCACATGAATCAAGAACATTTAGCCGATCATTTCCCTACGATTCAGAAACGCCTCAATCGACATGGTTTGAAATTGGGAAGAGATCCCTTGCCGGTATCTCCAGCGGCGCATTACATCGTTGGAGGACTTGCTGTTGATGAATACGGTCGCCCTTGCAGCAGAGAGACTGGAAATCCATTACCCTCATTGTATGCAATTGGCGAAGTCGCATGCACGGGAATGCATGGTGCAAACCGGTTAGCATCAAACAGCCTTCTTGAAGCAGTTGTTTACGCAGCTAGAGCGGCGAATCACATCATTGACTCCGAACCAGAAAGCAGCGATACCCCGTTACCAGAATGGCGTGCGGATGGTCTTGAAGATCTTACTGAACACGTATCAGTGGCCAACGATAGAGAGGCTTTGACCAATACGATGTCTAGAGAGGTAGGCATCGTTCGAAGATTTAACAGACTTCACAGGGCTAAGCGCCGGTTGCAATTGCTATCAAAAGAAGTTGATTTTATTTGGAGAAGTGCCTTGCCATCACGAGAAATAGTCGAATTACGAAACCTTATTCTCGTTGGACAATTGGTAACCGAAGACTCTCTTGCACGAAAGGAGAACCGCGGACTTCACTTCAACACAGACCTCATTGGGCGTGAAGAGCAGTAATCATAGCCACCAACATTTGATTGAGCGGGGTTGCTAGACCAACTCGCTCGCCTCGTTCAACGATGGCTTGATTCAATACAGAAATCTCTGTCTTGCGACCGTTACGCAGATCCTGCAACATACTGCACATGTTGGTGGAAGTTGCCAAAAGAACTTGCCGGAGTTGCTCCTCTAATTCAGCGTCTGATGGAAGTGCTACTCGTTCTTGGCGAGCGACTGAAGCTCCCTCAAGCATGGTCGAAAAAGCCGACGAGAAAAGGTCTGGTCGTAGTAATTCACCGTTTTCGACTCCGGCTAACGCAGCAATTGGGTTGATTGCAATATTGAGTAAAACCTTCCGCCAAACTGAGGCAACACCATCAGAGGACCACATCGGAGACAGGCCCGCTCGCTCGAGAGCATCCAGAAGCGGTTGAGCTTCTGCTTGCCCAGGGCCGCCAGGAAGTGATCCAATCACCGTTTCCCCCTTTCCTGCCCAGTGAACAGTTCCAGCAGTTGGTCTCCAAGCTCCGTGGGTTGAAGTCGCCGCAAATACACGGTGAGGCCCAAGCGAATCTTGACATTTCTCAGCGTGACCTAAGCCATTACTCAAACACAAAGCATAGCCATCTGCCGTGAGCAGTTGTCGTGCAAGAGACGCTAGAAATTGTGTCTGCTCTGCCTTTCCAGTGAGAAATACATAGTCGATGGTGCCTATTGCAACGGGTGGTAGACCTACTTCGTCGAGCGAAAAAAAGGCATCTGCATTCGAGATAAAATCTTCAGATTCACCTTCGAGGCGAAGGCCATCCGCTGCCATATGGGCACCATGCGTTCCTCGTCCATGGACAAACAATTCGATGCTTTCGACACGTGAGAGCAGCGCTGCGTAAAGTGAGCCAAGCGAACCTGACCCTAGAATTGCGATTCGCATGGCAAGACCTCAGACGTAACTCGCGAGATGAATAACAATTGACTCATCTTGATGTTCAAACCAAAGCGTCGAAAGAGTAGAATCAGACGGTGCGAACTCAAACGAGTTCCAACCGTTGGAAAGAGAACTTACTGAGCGTACGGTCGTCCATTGTTCGCCGTTACCTTGGTAATTAATCTGAACAGGTATGCTTTGGTTACTCGAACTATAGAATGAAAAGTTCGCACCTTCGGATTGCAAAAGAGTACCGTTGTAGGCTGCCATCCACATGTTCGACCACATCCGATGAGAGGTGTTGTACCTTTGGAAAATCAATTCTGGCCCTTCTTCGACTGTAAAGTTGAATTTGGCCTCCACCGATAATTGAGGAGAACAAACATGCATGCTGGCACCGTCAGACATACGTACAGAAAGCGACTGATTCACGTCTTGAACAGCCGGGATGTTCGAGATTTTCCTAACATCCAAATCCCAAATCCATTCCCCTTCAGTCGGCGTTGAAGGGATTGAAAGAGCAGGATTCAGTGGGCAGAGGGCATCGACGGAACTGAGAATACCACTGGAATTGAGTTCAAAGCCCCAGCCAAGTTCTGCACCACTGGTGATGTTCCATCCATGAGAAGGCACTACTGCAATCAATGGCAGTTCTGGCATTCCACCATCAAATGTTTCGTTGTTCAATTGAATAGTATTCAGTTCGGATGTTCGAAGAACAACCGGGTCTAAGCCTCTCAAACAGAGATGTTCAGGGGCTGAATCGTATTGGGCTTCAAGGTTATTTTGACCTTCAATCCATTGTAAACGCGATTGTATGTCCAACGACTGGTCAGCATAAGGAAAACTCACGTTAAGTTGTTCATCGGAGAACGAAACAAGTGAAATACAGCGCTTAAGTTCACCTTCTGAAAGCACCATTTCCCATGGTGAGTCGGGATAAATCAAGAGGTCAGGATGGACAGAGACGGGATGGTTGTCGTATTCATCGTCTGCTAACGTAAGGAGCGAGAAGTTTGTAAGTGGGGGTGAATGCTCCAAATCGGTCCACGTCAAGTTGAGGATAACGGTTGTTTGAGTACGAGGAGGTAAAACACTTCCACATCCAAAACCATTGATGGTCAAATCATCTTCTCCATCGCATTCCCATACCTTTGCCCAGTTTTCAAGCCCTTCTGCGAACTGGTCGTAATCCACCGCCCAATCCCTGTTCACTGATGACGGATTGACAACGTTTAGTGAAATCTTAGCGTTCCAACGCTCATCCACCTTTTCAGCGCCGAAAAGAGCGTTCATGTCAAACACGACATCAGCATTCCAGTCGTCGTCTCTTTCAAACGGAACTTGACTCGGAAGAGCAAACAAGATCGCCACAAGCATCACGATTCCAATGTTTTTCATGGCCGACAAATCGAGACCTTTCGGTTCATTAAGAAGAACAGGGGAAGTACGGTCTGCGCCCATGAAGAGCAACAAAGGCAGAATGAGCGTCAGAACAAGAATCCAAATTGTGAAACCGTTAAACGCTTCGAACATCCAAGCAAAGGCAAGAATGAGGAAGAACAAAAACATTTGATTCGAACTGCTTCGAGCCTCCATATGTCCAGAACGAGCAACCATGATTCGACCACCAGGGAACGTTGGTATTGGGAGTAAGGAAATCCAACCAAAGAAAGTGAGCAAAGCACCGGCCTTGACAAACGGATGCGACCAAATGAGTCGAGTGAGGTAATCATCAAGCAGCCACTGACCCAGAATTTCGATGAGGAAAGGACCCTGTGGTACATTCTGCGCCTGGGTAATCGCCACATAATCAGGCGTTAACCACAAGCCGATTCCCCAAAGTGCAAGACCAAAGGAAATGAGAGCTGCTGGTACTGAAAGGGCAACCCATCCCAACACCTTGCGATCTTCCCAAAGTCGAGCATCCATTCGAGGCAATGTAGGAATGAGGAAGAGTCCAAAAGGCCAAATCAGTGCAGTTTGCGAAAATAAGCCTAGACTCCACAACGAAATCGTTGGTTCGGGAAGAGGAGTAATATGACCAATACGGTGGTTGAAATGTGACGCAGTACGCTTTTGGATGAGTGAAGCAAGAAATAATGACCCGAGTACAGGAAGGGTATACCCCACCAGTACGTCCCAAAAAACCGAGTCAAAAAACCAGCCACCTTCTGGCCGAGAGCCTTCCATCCAGTACGCACCTGCAAGAGTCAGCGTGAGTGCAGATACCGACCACATGATGAGAGTTAGACTTGAAGAAGGGAACGATCGTTCGGGTAGTGGAATCATTTGAATAATCCATTCATCGGAACGTGAGAGTTTAGCCGCCCACCCGAGTTTTTTGAAGTATTTATTTGCTTCAGCAAGCGATTCATCGATGTCTTTACCTTCTTTTGGAGAAACGACCCACGTCGGTAAAAAACCACCCGACATGTGTGAAGCGACGTAGAAATACCGACGTAAAACAGTTGCCAGAAGATCGTGTTGTTTCCAATCTTTACGGTGACTGACCATCGATTCAAGTGATGAATCTTTAGAAGTCAAGTCATCCGTATCACTTGGCATACTTTCTCCTCAACCCTTTGTAATCCTGCTTCCCCTTTGAAGGAATCCCTCAGCCTGCTCGGCAAGAGAAAAAATCACTTGTTCTTGAAACGCTTGAGACGGAAGGTTTCTTCACGTTCCATCTCTTCAAGTCGAAGTTGGATAAACACTCGTGCTTCTTCCAATTCTGGAATGACTTTGTATTCCAAAGCGTTGACACGTCGCTTCGTTGCTTCAATCTCTTGCAAGAGGCGCTTGAGTGTGGCTTCCATTTCTGATGCCTTGACAATCTTTTCAATGAGGTTGCCAAATGACTCACCCGCTTCGTCGATGTAAGGTGATGAACCAATAAATCCGACACCACGTTCTTTGAATGTGGATTTGAGGTTTGTACCGCTTACGCTTGGAACGACGACACCCATAATGTTGCGGCGCTCGACTTCAACTTCAGGATGACCGGTGTTTGCAATAGCTGCCGCACGTACAGCAAGACCGCCCTCGATTGCGTTTGCAAGGTCGATACGCTGCTTAGCCATACGGTAAGTAGCGGTCAAGTCTCGCTTTGCTTCAATCATGTCTGAGAGCAATGAACGGAATTCGTGGAACAAACCGTCACGCTTCATTTTCAACAATTTGTAACCGTTTCTGGTTTGCTTAATTCGCCCTTTGAGTTTAATCAACTCACTGCGGGTTGGTTTGATGTCGAGTGCCATGTTCATTCACCTCCTTTTCAGTTTTGACGAAGTTGTTCAAGCTCGGTTGTCTGGGTGGTACTTGTCAATCCACTTCTGATCAAGACGGACCAGGTACTTTGTGTCGATTGCAGACATGAGGTTCCAGCACAGGTCGAGGGTTTCTTCGATCGAACGGTCTTCATCACGGGTTTGGCGAAGGAACTTGTCTTCGAAAACTCCAGAGAAATCAAGCAGTTGCTTGTCTCGCTCGTTCAATGCATCTTCACCGACAATGGCGACAAGTCCACGAAGTTCACGGCCTTGTGCATACGCAGCGTACATTTGGTCAGAAACCGATTTGTGGTCTTCACGGGTGGTTTTCTCACCAATACATGACCCCATCAATCGAGAGAGAGATGGTAGAACGTTGATCGGCGGATAGATACCTTGTTGGTGCAATTCACGTGAAATAACGATTTGTCCTTCGGTAATGTATCCGGAAAGGTCAGGAATCGGGTGGGTGATATCGTCACCAGGCATGGTAAGAATTGGGAATTGAGTGATTGAACCCTTCTTGTTCTTGATAATTCCAGCACGTTCGTAGAGCATAGCCAAATCTGTGTACATGTAACCAGGGTAACCACGTCGTCCGGGAACTTCTTCACGAGCAGCACCGATTTGTCGCAGAGCGTCACAATAGTTGGTCATGTCTGTGTAGATGACCAGAACGTGGTAATCCTTCTCGAAAGCGAGGTATTCAGCAGCAGTCAGTGCGAGACGAGGCGTAATGATACGCTCGACAGCAGGGTCGTCAGCAAGGTTAACGAACAAAACCGCATTCTCAAGAGCACCGGTTCGCTCCAAATCGGAACGGAAGAAATTGTATTCTTCAGCGGTAATTCCCATTGCACAGAACACAACAATAAATTCTTCATCAGAATCCTTAAGTTTTGCTTGACGAGCAATTTGCAGAGCAATGTCGTTGTGAGGGAGACCAGACGCTGAGAAAATTGGAAGCTTCTGTCCACGGACAAGACTTGTACAAAGGTCGATTGCAGAAACACCGGTTTGGATGAAATCGTTTGGACTCTGTCGGCTGTAGGGGTTGATAGCAGCACCAATAATGTCAGCCTTCTCTTCAGCAACAATCTCAGGCCCGCCGTCACGAGGACGTCCAGCACCATCGAGAATTCGACCGACCAGGTCGGTACTCACAGGGAGTTTGAAAACATCGCCCATGAATGTGACACCGGATTCTCGGTCAATCTTTGCAGTTCCTTCGAAAACTTGGACGATAACCAAATCGTCAGAGGTATCGAGAACTTGCCCGTTCTTGATGGTTCCATTGGAGAGTCGTAGGGTTACGATTTCACCAAAGGCAACAGGTTCAGTTTTGTTCAAAAAGACCAGAGGTCCTTTCACGTCAGTAATGGTTCGGTATTCTTTTCCAGTCATGATATTCCTCTCCTCAGTTTTCCTCCACCGTATCGGCGATTTCGTCGGTCATCTTCTTGACCATTTCTTCGATAATGTCGATGTATCCCTTCTCGAATCGACCACGCATGAGGTCAGAACGAGCTGGAACGTTAACAACGTCTCCGAGAATTGCGCCACCGGCCATTGCCGACTTTGCTGCGTCTTGGAACGATAGGATTGCCTTGGCCATTTGGTATTGCAAATGGATATCACAGTAAGCGTCCACGTCGTGGAAACCGTTTTGCTGCAAGAAGAATTCACGAATCATTCGAGCGACTTCAAGAGTGAGTTGTTGATCGATTGGTAGAGCATCGGATCCGACAAGTTGAACAATTTCTTGCAACTCAGACTCAATCTGCAAGAGACCGCTGATTTGAGTTCGGATTTCAGGGAAGTCTTGAGCGATGTTATCTCGGAACCACTGGTCGAGACTTTGTGGGTACAAAGAATACGAGTTAAGCCAGTTGATTGCAGGGAAGTGCCGTTGACGGGCAAGACCAGCATCCAGTCCCCAGAAAACCTTGACAATTCGAAGTGTTCCTTGGGAAACAGGTTCTGAGATGTCCCCACCAGGTGGTGAAACAGCACCGATAACGGTCACAGAGCCGTCATCACCATTGAGAGTTTCAACACGGCCAGCACGTTCGTAGAATTCTGCGATTCGGGACGAGAGGTACGCAGGGTATCCTTCTTCACCAGGCATTTCTTCCAAACGGGAGGAGATTTCACGCATTGCTTCAGCCCAGCGAGATGTTGAGTCTGCCATCAAAGCGACGTCATAGCCCATGTCACGGAAGTATTCCGCAATGGTAATCCCCGTGTAAACAGATGCTTCACGAGCAGCAACAGGCATGTTTGAGGTGTTTGCAATCATGACGGTTCGTTCCATCAAAGGCTTGCCAGTGTTCGGGTCAATCAAGTGCGGGAATTCGTCCAACACTTCGGTCATTTCATTTCCACGCTCACCGCATCCGATGTAAACAACGAGTTGTGCATCGGAATACTTTGCGAGAGATTGTTGCGTAACTGTCTTTCCTGAACCGAATGGTCCAGGAATTCCTGCAGCACCGCCCTTAGCAAGTGGGAACAAGAAATCAAGAATTCTCATTCCGGTGATGAGGGGAGTTTCTGGTGCATACTTCTGTTGGAAAGGCCGAGGGGTACGGACAGGCCACTTTTGCATCATCTGCATTTCAGTACCGTCTTCAAGAACACAAACTGTTTGTGTGACATTGAAATCACCAGATTCAATCGACTTCACTTTACCACTTGCGGTTGGAGGAACCATGATTTTGTGAACAATCGTTTCAGTTTCTTGGACGTGACCAATAACTTGACCGCCGACAACAGAATCGCCAACTGCGACTTGAGGTTCAAAGGTCCAAATCTTTTCGAGATCGAATGCATCTGCGTCAACACCACGGGTGATGAAAACGCCCATTTCTTCTTCCAAGGTAGGAAGAGGACGTTGGATACCGTCGTAAATTTGAGTCAACAGACCTGGTCCGAGTGAAACGGATAGGGTTTCTTGAGTGTTCAATACTGGCTCACCTGGGCGAATACCAGAGGTATCTTCGTACACTTGGATAACAGCCTTATCGCCGTGCAGTTCAATCACTTCACCCATCAGTCCTTCGTGTCCAACACGAACGACGTCGTACATTGCAGCTTTCATGCCAGTTGCGGTTACAACAGGCCCGGATATTCTGTAAATTACTCCTTCATTACTCATTTTTATTTCCTCCATTTGGTTTGGAATCTTACTTCCACAGGTCGACTCCTATTGCCTTGCGAATTGTGTCACGCAAGGTGGTGTCTTCTTCCGTACCGATGCCAAGAACGGTAGGAGAGACGGATGCCGAGAGTTGGTCACGAAGACGCTCTGGCAGCGTTGATAGGATTGTGGAGTCGACCACAACAATCCCAACGCTCTTTGAATTGAGTAGAGATTTGAAGACGGAGATCATTGCCTCTTCGCCTTCGGGGTTAAACAGGGTGTCAATACCAGCAAGTTGGAACCCAAGGGTGAATTCCGGTGTTCCTACGATTGCGATATCCATTCATTTCACCTCACAGTATGTGTGCCTCGATGACTTCGTTCGATAGGCCAGCCAAGCGACCACGGACAATAAAGCGTAAGTCGTTCACTTCTTGGACCTTCATGGCCACATAATGAATAACTGGTAGTGCAGAGACTGGGTGGAGATAGCTCATGCGCTTCATGATGTTATGTTCGCGTTCTTTGAACCAAGTAACGACCGGGTCAAGACTGTTCATTTCTTTCGATTGTGAAAGGACTGCTTCGAATGCTGGGAAATCAAAACGGTTTGAGCCACGTAGTAGATCCATAGCAGCATCACTGCCACCAGCCGCAATCGAAGAGAATGCTCGTGTAGGAATTAATCGTCCGCCTGGAATCAACAAAGGCACTACATCTTCAGTTGAGATACCAACATGTTGAGCCTCCAGTATATTCATAAGATTTCGGTGATCGATTTCAGCACCAATCAGTTCCTTGAGGAAGCGATTAACAGCGCCTTTTCCTTCAATAGACTTCAAAGCGTGCTTGAAATAATGACGATCAAGAGCATCTTCATAGTCACTTAATCGACCATCTTCGGAAACGTTGTTCAAGTCAGAACCAAAGGATTTGCGACGCATCTGAACGACTGCAGAACGCAAATCATCTGCGTTTTCGATAATTTTCAACCACGGGGTGTTGATGTCATTTAATTCAGGAAGAATTGAATGAGCAACTTTTTCCAACTCAACTTCGTTGACCACAGATCGTAGGACCACTTTTGCATTGTAGTACTCGAACCTCGAAGTATATGTCTCGACAATACCACGGATTTTACCGTTGCAAAGTGAAAGCATCTTCTCAAGTTCATGCTCTAAATTGTGGGTTAATGCCGCTTCAACCAAATCGCCGCCTTTCATTTGACCTGCGTACAAGTCAATTTCTGCACGGTAACCGATTTCTCCGACTGCAACAGTCAGTTGTTCGGGTGATTGGCTGATAAGTTGGCGTAGCCTGGCACGGTCCGCAAGTTTCTGCCGACGTGATTTAGCACGGGCAGCAACATAAGGTGTGTTTCCAAGCATTACCATCATCATCCCTCAGTCAAAAAGTATTGAATTAATTTCAGCGAGTTGGGCGTTCCAAGAAGCTTCAAGGAGCGTATCAAAGCGCATGTCGTACGATACCGAACCATCTGGTGATTCGAGAACAAAGCCACCAAGTCCGTCTATGGCGTCACTAACCTTTCGCTTCCCAGCAAGTTCTGAGAGTGCTTTACGGTCAATTTCGACTGGACGGATTGAGTAGTCATCGCCACCAATCTTGTCAGCTTTTGCTATCAAGGATTTGAGCAAACTTGCTCGTCCTGAGAGTTTGGGGCTTCCAAGTGTATCGCTGGCCGATTGCAGGGTCTCATCGAGAACCTTACGTCGAGCAACGAGTATTTCTTTTTGGTTCGCTTGGCGAGCGCTAGCAACGACTTCACGGGCAATTTGACTTGCTTCACGTTCAGTACGAGTAGATGCTTCCGAGCGAATGGCGTCAGACTTCGAGTTTGCTTCAGCAAGTATTGCTTTTGCTTCCTCATTAGCTGCTTTGACCATAGCCGAGGCTTCAGCCTCAGCAGATTTTGCGATATCCTTTGCGAGTGTTTCAAGCGTCATATGTATTCCTCTTTGTTTTAATTTTTCACTTACTGGGTTTCCCCAGAACAGATGCCTTCTCCCTCACAGGAAAAGTGGCAAAGCACCGAGAATCACGATGGATTCCGGCAACGCAGTGAAAATAAGTGCAACACCGAATTTGCTTCCGTCTTCAGCAAGCATGCCGACAGCTGCGCTGCCAATGGCTGCTTGAGAAAGACCTGCACCAATTGCTGCAAGTCCTAGGGCAATTCCAGCGCCGATTGCAGCGTACCCAGATCCATCGGATTGGGCAAGTTCTGCATCTTCAGCTGCTGCGACACCTTGAGCAACCATGGTGATGGCTGCCAAAAGGATCAATGTTCTTAGGCTCATTTTTAGGGTATTTACGTTCATATTTACTACCTCCGTTTTTTGTCCGTTGGACTATGATTTATTCTCCACATGGAGATTACGGCCACCGAGCGGTGCAAAGGCACGGCCGGACCCGTCGTAGAATTTGCCCATCCATTCCACAAAGTGGAGACGGGCAGCGTGAATCGTTGGGGAAAGGATTCCCAGTGCTATAGCGAACACTTGAATGAAGAGGAACAAGACCAGGCAGAGCAGTCCAACAAGAATACCAAAAATTCCACCGCTTGTGAATGCGTCAACCATAGGCTCGAAGCCCATGGTGATGGACACTTCTGCGATTTTGACGCCGGCAACACCGACAGCCATGATGCGCAGGTAAGAGAGTGTGTTGGCAAGCAAACCGAATGTTTCGATAGGACCCATGATAAGGCCACCAGCCCATCCGAACTTCTCGAAGATGGCCAAACCGATGATAAGGCTGATGATGCCAACAATCAGCATGACCGTCCAGATTTGGAAGTCGAACAGATCATTGTAACCGGAAACCATGTTTCGGCACTGCATGAATCCTCCAATGAGGATGAGGAGCCAAGAGCCCTTTTCGAAGTATGCTGCTGCAGCTCCATGTGCTTTGTAGACGTTGATGAGCCCAAGCATGTAACCAATGAAGATGTGAATCGCACCAAGGTAAATGGAGAGTATAACGTATTCTTGCAATCCATGGCCTGCCTCTGCTCTGTGGAAAGGCATGTGGAGTCCGCCGAGATTGAGTAAGTCCGCCAAAGTCGATGGGACATGGACGTTAGCATAGGTCCATTCATAGAATCCATTGAAAGGTGAATCGGCACCCATTTGTCCGGTTTTATCCCAAACGAAGCCAAAGCCTTCAGCAAATATAATTCCCCAAATGATACACCAGACGCCCATCCAGCGAAGGATAGTAAGTCCTTTTTGCGCCATAGGGTCAACTGCAAATGCTTTGCTACCGAGCCAGGCAGCCAAGAGGAGAAGAACAATTCCATAGCCCCAGTCTCCCAAAATCATTCCGTAGATGAATGGGAAAGTCATCATGATGAGTGTTGTTGGGTCGAAAGTACCGTACTTTGGACGTCCCACCAAGTCAACCATCAGTTCAAACGGTTCAGAAGTCGAACTGTTCGTGTATTCAATAGGAGGCTCTACATCGTGGCTTCCATCGTCATGCGAAGGAGCATTACGAATGCGAGTCAAAGTAATGTCAAGTTCTGGGAGATTGATTTTCCCATCACCATCGAGGTCAACAGCTGCAACGAGTTTACCCATTTCCCATGGCGGGAGATTGGCAATATTAGCGTTCTTGAGCGCGGTTTGGAACTCATAACAGTCGATAAGACCGGATTCATCCAAGTCGATGGCGTTGAAGAATTGGAAAACAGTCTGATTTGATTTGTTCAAATAGTTCGAGAGCATCAAGAGTTCTTCGGGGTCGGAAGAGCCGTGATCTTCGTGTTCGCCGTGATCGTGATGCCCACCTTCGTACGCCTCAACCGATACGTGAGATGCAACCTTTGACAATTCTGCCTCTACCATGCTCGCTTGGTCTGTTGGGACCCATCCATCTAGAGCAAAGGCTTGGTTGCTGACTGCAACCAATGTTGGCGCCGTAAAGACGGCAGCCTCACGGGTAAGGTATTCTTTTGCAGCGACTAGGTTTCGACCGTTTCGAAGTGTCCAGGCATCAAGTGCGGACTGTGTGTCGGTGATTTTTGATTCAAGGAGAGCGATTTCTGAAAGGAGTTTTTTTGATTTTTCAGCAGGTGAGCCCTCTCCCGCAGGAATTTGGACGGGTTTCGAGCCCAACTCTGCCATGCAGATTTGAACTTCAGCGGAGTGTTCTGAGCGGCATGCAACTGCAACAAGTCCGCCGGCAGCATGCAGTTCAATCTCACTAAGAATGTCTGCAAAAACTTCCTTTGCCTTCGAAAAACGACGAGTTTCGCCTACGAATACTTCGAGACCTTCGTATCCTGCCATCAACTCGAGAGGAATGTCTAATGGAGCAAGTCGATTCAAAACTTGGAATTGCTCTTCAGAGGATGAAATCGTGGCCTCAGCATCACGGATGGTATCGATGTATTCGAGAGCTGCCTTGATTTTCTCTTCAAAGCCAACAATCATCTTGGAGGCTTCTTTGTGAGACATTGGTCCATCGGAATTAACTGCCAGTACGGCTGAAGAGACTGCTTGTACCTTGACCAGTAGGCTACTGATGGCGTTGGCTTCATCAGAACTCATTGAAGAACCGACGCCAATGCCATCTTCGAATCGCCCATACTCTTCGATATGGACGCACGAAAGGTCAGTGCAAAGACGGAGAATTTCTTCTAACTTTTCAACAGGAGCCGCTACTGTGAGACGGGACATGTCAGAAGTAGCAAACATTGGGAACGCCTCACTGTGAAGTTACTGAATCAAGAAGACTCTTGACTGCTTTTTCTTTTCGACTGGATGCAGACGATTCGATATTTTCGACGATCGATGCGCCATCTTTGAGGACTGCATCTGCTTCTTTACCTGCTTTCGAGCGTGCTGCATCGAGCGTGGCCTGAGTTTCGCTTACTGAATCTTCAGTAGCGCCGGTAACAAGTGCTGCAGCCTCACGACGGGCATCGGCAGTGATTTTGTTGGACTCTGTTTGAGCGGAAGAAAGTCGCTTTTCAGCAGACTGCTCAGCCTCTTTGATTTTTCGGAGGACATCTTTCATACCCAAGTAAATCACCAGTGTTCCGCCGAATGGAAAGAGGTTTATGAGGCTAATGGGCGTTAAGAATGGAGTTTTCGAAGCAAGAACCCCTTTATTCCATCTTTGGTTTTGTTGCCCTAAAGCGAGTTGACATCATAAAAGGAAGCAAAAGTCGACCCTGAACGTCATCGAAACCAACATCCTTCATCATGGAGCGATAGTAACCGTTCGTACCGTACTGAGTGTATGTGTTTGCAAGGCCTTTCCATGGATGGTTTTTCTCCTTGGTAACGTACCTTGCAATCCATTGAACTACGGTTGCCATCCAAATCCGGCCACCAAGGCCATGGAACCAATTGGCTTTTCCAGCATCGCAAATTACCAAGCGTCCGCCGGGTTTTAGAACGCGATAAATCTCACTCAACCCCTTTTTTTTGTCCTGGAAATCACGGAAAGAAAACAGGCAGAACACCATATCGAATGTGTTGTCATCCAATGGGATTGATTCTGCAATAGCTTCGACGTATTGAGCGGGAGACTCGCCGCGCGACTCCCGAGCGGAATCGACGCGATTTTTCGCTACCTTGAGCATCTCTGCAGATGGATCGAGGCAGGTCACATCGAGTCCGACAAGGTCTTCGGCAAAAGATCCTGGACCACATCCGACTTCGAGAATTTTCATTCCTGGAGAGGCGTGGTTTCGCACATTGCGCCTCCATCTTTTGTCTTGCCCGAAGGTCATTAACCGATTCACTCGGTCGTAATTCGGAATTGTTTCCTCGAGTTGTAACTCGAGTTGTTCCCATGCATCGATATCGATGCCGGAAGGATCGTAACCACCTGTTGCTGAACGGTCGCCCATGACGGTTCCTCACGCCCGACCTCTTTGGATATGTCGCCCTGAATAGACTGGGAAAAGAACCCGTAAATTGGTCGTAAAAACGCCCTCAAGCGATACGTTCGACGGTCTCTGGAGTGATTCCTTCTTCTGGAGTTACTCGGAACACGAGAATTTTGAGATTCTCCGGAGCGTTTCGGAATTTAGATACAATCATCGAGGTTTCAAAGTCCGTACCAATTGTTCGAACTTGGAACGAGAGAACCATATCAGCAATCGATGCGAGTTCTTGTTTGACCGTAGGATCAAGACCGTTGGTTGACACGGAGACGAGAAGTAACCCTCGATTTAATTGTACATGCGCTTGCAGCATACGGACCATAGCGATAACTCGCGCTGGGTCTTCACGTTGCAAGAAGAAATCAAGACTGTCAATAACTGCTCTAAAATAAGGGCCTAGAGCCATGACCTCGTTGGTGACTTCGGTAAGATAGTCTTGCGTGTTGTCATCAACGAAACGCGTTTGGGCAAGTCGGCGGATATCGTCAAGTCGGAAACCTTCCAATCGATATCTGCTTGCGAGAAGCTCTCTTTCAAGGACGGTCGAGTTGTATTCTTCCCCAATGGTACGGACGCTAATGTCCAGCGGCCAGTCGTACTTTTGGAAAATACGAATGATTTCTTGTTGGCCCTCATTGGTCGAGATGTAGAGGGTGTTTTCTGCCTCTTCAGCGGGAGAAGTGAACTGTTTTGCGAATAATTCACTGCCTGAACCAGTATCTGTAAAGGCTACCATCATGAATCCGCGAGGAACTCCCCCGTGCATTTCATTGTCGAACTTCGGGACACCAAATGAGCCTACTTTGCCGAAGAACTCTTCATCTTCTGGATCGAATTCTATTTTTCTTGCCATAACAATAACCTCAGTTGATGAGTACTTGACCTCGGTCGATAAGATCGGTACAGTACAGATCAAGATTCGCCAACACAAGCGGTGGGGTTTGGTCCGGTACATTGAGAATTACAGACAGAACTTCCCTCTGCCTGAAAGTGTTGATGAAGGTGTGAAGGTATTCTGCAAGCATCCGGTCGTCGTTGTAAATTGCGAGGGCATTCACACTGTCCAAGAATACGAAGTTGCGAGCAGAGGTCGTCGTTCGAAGAATATACAATGTTCGCAAAAGTACCGATTCAAGCATAATCGGACTGTCGACGAAGTGGATGTTCGTATAGGCAACATCCGTTCCTCCAAGAATTCCGGAGGAGACCAAATCCACGAATTGGATACGAGAAATATCCTCATCTGTTAGGCCAATAGCCTTGAATTCTTCAATTCGTTCAGCAGCGCCGACGCTGGCGCAAATGTATACGCCTCCCATTTCAAACATCTGCATCAAAGGAATAAGAGTACTCGCTGTGACGTTGAATGCGTTGGAATTACCGCATCGGACTTGGATGGAACTGTTGAGACTAACATCCGCTGCAAGTTGTTCAGCAATGCGGTCATCGAGTACGAGATTTGTGTACATTATCATCCACCTACTTTGTTGGTTTTGTCATGTTGAGCACCCCATTTGAGCATCGGAGTTAGCATAACGCCAAGGGGCGTCAACTCAATAGCATGCTTTGCACGGCTGTGAGAGGTACCTCGCATCTTCACGACTTGTAGGAATCTCAGAAGATGGCCCATACGTTCAACGTCACCCATGACAATGATGCCATCTGCAATTGCTTCTTCAACACCAAAAGAAGACCAATGAGCGTTTTCAGTCGCCGATGTGATTTCGGAAATAAGAATGGTCGTGCAACCCAGAGAAGCGAGTTTCTTCCCGAGCGTGAAGAGGAAGTCACGAATCAATTGCTCCGACTTAATCTTGTAACAAAGTGTGGTGACTGAATCGATAACCAAACGTGTGGCACCAATTTCGTGGACGATGTTGATGATGGCTTTGATTAATGCGTGAACGTCATCCAAGTCGAAAGATGCTTTATCGAGGCCGAGCCATGAATACAGCACGTCCATATCAAAAACGTTGATTTTTCCGGAGTCAACCATTTTCATGTCAAAGAAGGCGTACTGACGAATATTCTCAAGTAACTTAATCGAAGGTTCTGTTGCAGTAAAGTGTGCGCATGATTCGGGGAACTTGGCGAGCGCACCCCTCACGAGGAACTCCATAGCCAACGTGGTCTTGCCAGAGCCACAGGTACCTGCAGCAAGAACTGTGGAACCGTGCGGTATTCCGCCTCGAAGAATTTCATCCAAGCCGTGAATACCCGTAACGCAGCGGTCACGGGTGTAATTAGATGTTGACTGCATGGGATTCATTACACACCAGCGGCTTTGGGTTCATGAAGCATCCGCTGATTAGCGTTCAAATGAGCGCCTATGCTCATACAGTTGAGATTGCCCCGGGAGTCGGAGATGTCTGCACCGCCCATGACGCCTGAGTACCGTTGAAGGTGACCTCTAAAGATTGACCTAAGGAGGTGAAAAGTTCGCTTTGACCGCCCCATTCCACGGTCATAACATCATACGGTCGGGCTTGGTCAAGTTGCGTGTAACGTAAAGAAAGAACACCATTACCATCATTAAGCAAATTGATTGATCCTACTCCGAGGAATGATTCTTGAGACAAGTCAAAGACTTGGGATGCATTTCCACTGGTTTGTGATGTTGCATCACCTGTAAACAAAACGGTTGAATGCCCCGAGATAACACCCTCCTGGAAAAGCAAGTTATTTCCGCCACCAGTCGAGGTGTGATTGAGAGACCAACCTCGCAAAGATAGGGCGAAGTCGTTCGGATTATAGATTTCAATCCATTCAGGGCCAAAGGATGTAGGGCGCAGCATAACTTCGCTCAAATAGAGGTCGTTGTCTTTTTGCCCACCTCGATGAACTTCGAGTATAACCCGCAATATCTCTCCGTTTTGAGAGAATTGGCGGTTCGCTGACGAAGACGCAGTTGCAGTCGAACGATCTGTACCTCCAGTAAACAAATCAACGCCTATGCGTGAAGCGTTTTCGGATTCAATGACAGAAATCGAGAGATAGAGCGTGTATTCAACATCCAAACCAAGCCCGAGGGCCATGTTTTCTTCAGACACATTCCGTAACGCAGCGATGCGTTGTTCATCCAGAATGCCCCCACTCACAAGGCCAGTTTGAACACGCCCGTTGTCAAGAGAGACGGCATCTAACAAGTGCCATTCTGAGGTGGAATTATTGAAATCTAAATCTGAGAGGCCCATCGGAACAAACCACCCGCCATCCGAAGTAAGGCGGTCCATGCCTTGTACTGCGGCACGGTCGATACGATCAACATCAGGGTCATTCGAACCCATTTGGAGCTGTGCAAGAGATAAAAATGCGGTGAGAATCATGAGAAACAGCGCAAACGCAGAAAGAAATTCAATGACCGCCGTAAGGGCATTGTTGTCTCTTTCCAGAGAGCAAACCTCTACACCGCGCATGGTCCGTCGTACCGTTCGGCGATAGAAGAGGTTGCCGCATGGAGTCGGTTCAAATCATCGAATTATCGCATCAATGCCCCCTTCGGGGGCGATGAGTCTTTGAAGCCCCGCTGTGAGGCACCTGTCAATGTCGCGCCGTGCTGTTCGTGAATCTGGTCGCAAAAGCGGTAGTATCTGCTTTGTTCTAATCCTTCTCTTGGCATCGTTGTCCGGACTGATTTCGCTCCCAGGTGCATCAGCGAGCGAAAGTGGCGACCTTGGATTGGTAGCGACCAATTCACCGGTTGAAGATTCATGGGGCTCGTCATGGGACAACATCAAGTTCAACGTGACCATCACCAACGATGGTTTGCAATCCATAGCCAGTAGAGGACTTTGGTGGCATGTATGTGAAGGGGAAGTCGATGCTACCAGTTGTAAATCGAATTACGATGAGCGAGGGAGTTTTTCTCTGCCGACAATATATCCAGGCACAACTGTGGATTTTGAATCTCCAAATGCGTGGAATCCATCAGGGGATGAAGGGACTCATACCATCGTTTACGCGTTTACCCTCACGGACCAAGACCCATCTGACGATGTTCTGATGTTTCGAATAAATGTAACTCAGTCATTTGTAGACCTGAGCGTTGATTCATCCTATGAACCAACCAGTTCCTTGCTCAATCTCGGTTACGATGGTAATCAAGCAATTTTGAACACCGGTACGGATTACAACATGAACGCGAAAGGAACAGTAACTGCTTGTGGCACATGTAACTTCGCTGCTGAAATCGGATGGCAATTGTGGTCCAGTGACGGGCTAAATCTCATTTCGGAAGCATCGACAAGTGTTACAAATCTACCCTCATGGGGTGGCATGTCACCGTTCACACGAGCCATGCCTGCCTTCAGCCATACCGATGAGGGGAACTTCCTCTTGAAGTGGGGGTTGATTAGCAGTTCAGGAACACCATATGGCGACCTAGTACCCTCAAATGACCTTTCAGAGACTCTTATCGTTCTCGACGATACAATCGATATTCAAGCCACTTCTATGGCACCGAACCATGATTCTACATCAATGAACTATTACTATGGGGAAAACATGGTCCGTTCGATCATAACAAACAACGGATACGTGACCGTCTCCTCGACGGTCGTGTCCTTCCAAGTGTACGACCAACTTGGTGAACTTGAAGACGAAGCGCAATGCCCAGTCAATGAATTCCACCCTGGAGATGAACAGATTTGTTTGTTTAACATCACCCTGGTAGGTACGCTCAAAACACTCACAATCAACATACCCTCTGTCTTTGCAGAGGGCAGTGATTCCAAACCAGGAAATAACGTATTGACTGAAAGTGCGGACCTTATTGCTGGTAACATCGACGCATCCATCACGCAAAGCAACTCACAAGGAATCTACACGACCGGTGATGACATCGTCATGGTTGCACGGACCGGAGATACTGCTGCTGCCCCGCTCAACTTTTCCTGGTTTAGAGCAGGAATCATTCCTCTTGGAAACGGTCCGGTATTGAACCTCCCCGGCTCCGAATTTGGACTCGGCGACCACAAGGTAACTCTGCGGGTAACTGACGCCTTTGGTGTACTGGAGTCCGTTCACAAAGAAATTACGCTGTTCAACTATGTCTCGCTTGATAACGGGGATTTGTTCACCGGAGAAGCGGTAACTCGATCCCTTTCGTATTTCGACCATGAATCGATTTTACCGGTACTGGGAACTCAATACGGTATTGGAGAAGGGAGAGAACCTCTCCTCTTGCTCTCGTTCAAGATTCTATCCAGTGCTGATGATTCCGACAATACAGGGATGGATCGCATGAACATCCATCTCAACACTTCAAACCTCTTACCGAGTAACATTCCCTTGGAATCCGTTGATGTGAGATTCTTAACCTCACTTGATGACAACATATGGACGTACATGGACGATTACACCAAGAACGCCGACAACTCGTTCGACGTTACGCTGTATGAAAATGGAGTTATCCTCATTATTGGCAACGCCCCTCCTGCAAACATAACGAGTGGTGAACTCGAGAGAAGCCAACTCCAAGGCGGAAGTCTTGAGCTGCAATGGTCACCCGAGGGAGACGTTGACAATCCATACATTGGTTCTTGGAACATCTACAAACTTACCGTATCAAACAGTGCCGGTACCATCTTCCCAAACCCTTATCCTGATTTCAACTCCATCGTTTGGGGGCAACTCACGTCGACGACATTGGTTGCTTCAATCTCCCCAAGCACGGATTCATGGATTGACCCATCGCCCCTACCGACCGGAATTTGCGCATCCTACGCCATCATGCCTGCTGATCGAGAAGGTTCTCCCGATTTCCTGCATATCGAAATCTCACGAGACGATACTGGACAACCTGTTGCCTTCTGTGGAGATGCTGTGGCACCGGACAAAGTGGTCACAAACATGCGGATTTCAACCTCCTTTACCAACGACTCAGATTGTTACAAGATCATGAACGATTGGTCCATGTGTTACGATGTCAACATGTCATGGGTATGGCCAGACCATGAAACAAACGGAAATGTTTCATGGAATCTCTATCGAACCGACCAACGCCCTGAAGAAATTGACATTACCTTCCTAACACCTGTTGTTGAAGGACTTACAGGAGTTGCAGGGGAGAACGGATACTACAATCAAAGCGGCATCAACGATGAAAATATCCGCCCATACCGCACGTTCTACTACATTCTAGCACCTGTCGATTCTGTAGGAAATCAGCTGAATGAAGCGGACTATCCGACCAACACGATGCGAGTGACGATTGAAGACGAATGGTGGGACTACAACCAGCACCTCATACCAATCCCTGAATCCGAACCTGAACCACCGCTTGGTGTTGAATGGCTCGGAACACTCAAAGATTACACAGAAGTTGAAGAATTTCAGTTAACAGGTGCTGTTGCACTGATGACGCTGGTCGTCAGTATGATCTTCTTGCCGCTCATCATCAAGAAAAGAAAGCGATTGGCAAGGGTCATGAAGGCTCGTAAAAACCGCTCCAATTCACAACTTACAGCACAGGATTTGGAAGACTTCTTTGACTGAAGAATGTGGCGCGGCAGGGGAGATTCGAACTCCCGAGGTGAGACACCACTGGATTAGCAATCCAGCGCAATGGCCAGGCTATGCGACTGCCGCAGTAACTCGGCGACCGTCGAAGCAGTCATGAACATGACGGTTGAAGCCGCACTCCAAATCGTGCTAGAAACGATGCACTCAACCGAGTGGCCCCAGGAAACCAAGCCACTTTGGAGGGACAATACATACAGCCACGAGAGCTACATGCATCCATCCAAGATAATACAACGAGCGGAAGAACGAATTGGCCGCCTTCGGCATCCTTCCGTTTTCATCAAGTTTTTCCAATGGGTCAATGTCCCAAACGGACTTTGCATACCACACTGTCAGTCCAGTGGCCAAGAAAGCCCAAAGCAGAGGTAAACCACTTTCAGGCCAAAACACTGGAACAAGCCCGAGCAACAAGAGAAGTACGCAGTAAACTTTCGATTCCAAAACGGTACGTTCAGGCCCCTTCACTTCATTGAGCATAGGGATGTTGACTTTGCCATATTCACCTGAGCGATAGAGTGCCAACGCCCAAAAATGAGGGGGTGTCCAAAAGAAAATCAACATGAAGAAGACCCATGGAATCGGGGAGCCAAGGTCGAATGGATTCAATGAGTCAATGGATGTAGATGCTGCAGCGGCCCAACCAATCAAAGGCGGAGTGGCTCCAGCAATACCACCGATGACAATGTTTTGTGGAGTGCGGCGTTTCAGCCATATTGAATAGATGAACACATAGAAAGCGACTGAGAAGAAAGACCAGAACGCTGCTTTCCAGTGAACTAAGAAAAACAGAGATGAACCGAATACAGCGATCAATAAGCCGAACACCAGGGCACCACGGGCGGAAATATGTCCTTGTGGAACAGGTCTGTTCTTGGTGCGGCGCATGTGTGGGTCGATATCTGCATCATACCACATGTTGATTGAATTTGAACCGCCTGCGGACAACGTACCAGCAACCACGGTCAAGCCGATGGTATACACCGTATCCGTCCAAGAGCGTTGAACATCAAGAAGGCTGTGACGAGCAAGTAGGTCGTGAACCAAGATTGCACACACGGCCGTCACTTGAAGCAAAACAATGACTCTGAGTTTCATCAAGCGCATGAAGACCTTGGGCCATCCCGGGTGCGGGAGAGTGCCCTCATCGGCTTGTTCGACCACATTCATTCCTCCTCATGCGTTGGGGGTGAACTGGGATTAAGACGCATAAAAAACGATGCCGAAACAGCGACCAGGAAACAACAAACACCGAACATAAGGTGCAACAGAGAAACCCACTCAGGGAACTCTTCCATGTCTGCAAGAACAATGTAAGAACCGCCAACAAGAACGTTGAGAATCCACAGTCCAGCAGCGAAATCAGTGATTCGACCCAACACCGGTGTCACTTCATGAGCACGTGCATCTTGGCGTATTCGCGCTGAGCCTGAAACCAAAATGAGGCCAACCAAGACTGCTCCGAAACGGTGAATCATTTGGATGATGACGCCCGGACCATCAAATGAGGGTAAAAGTGACCCGTTACACTTGGGCCAGCCGTTTGGGAATCCCACCGAACAACCCTGATTGTATTGCCCTCCTGCTGTCGAGGAAACCCATGCTCCAAGAATGAGAAGTGTGAAGACTGCTCCGACCATTGAATCAACTCGAGTTTTATTCGCAGCTACGAACTCGGGGTTCATCGAAAACAATTCCCACCTCGATTGCTCTTGGCGACGCATGGCAAAATGTTGGAACAAGAACGAGGAAGTGAAAATACTCGCAAGAGAAAGATGCAACGCTACGGACCAATCAACGTTGTCAAAAGAAACGGTGAGAGCGCCAACAAGAGCCTGAATAATCAGTAAAATCCCTGAGAAAAGTGTTGTCCTAAAGACCGTTTTTCCGTATGTTTCAATCATCTTGTAAGCAATGATGGCGTTTAACAGCACGGGAATGGCGATGATTCCGACCAGAAGACGATGGAACCATTCTGAAAAGATTTCAAAGGTCGTGTAACGGTGATCAACACCGCGTGAATCGATTTCATCGGGATTCTCATCCCAGTAAATCCCTTGCTCCTCTTCCGAGATATCAAATCCCCAAGTTCCGAAGCATTGAGGCCAATCTGGGCAAGATTCACCTGCGTCGTTGATTCGAATTGTGCCGCCTGCAACGATAATGCACAGCGCCATCCCAAGGAGAACCAAAGGAAGAGTCGACGGTCGCCGCCACCACACCTGCCCCATGTGTAATGGTGGGAGCAGACCCCTTTTGAACACATTCATACCCCCGGTAACTGTGTCGAGAACCCGTGTCCACCTTATCTCGATGCTTCTCACAGTATTGGTAACGGCGTCTACCCTACCTCATGCGACCTCTTCGTCTATCGATGAGGACGAATTCGCAACGCTACTCGACGTGATTATTTTTGATGCGGCATGCACTCATTCCTCCACACCCTGCGAAGGGCAGCGGATTCAGCACCTTGTCGAATATTACGGTGCAGATTGGTGTGAACCATGTGAGTTGATTGAAAACGAAATTGATTTGATGAACAGAAGCGATACCTTCGTCCTGCAGCATCATCCTTCGGTGGCCGATGAATCCTTCTTGAGCGCATCAAAATTAAGGTTTGAGACTGAGCATCGGCTCTTGTTCATACCAAGCATCGTTATTGATGGTCAGGGCCTACTTACAGGTTCGAGCCAGGGACTTGAACTCTCCAACGCTCTAAGTCTTCGTAGTACAAACTTCAGTGGTCTTTCAAATGTCTCTCTATCAAACGGCAACCTCACATGGGGTGCTTTGGGGGGAGATACGGTCAGCGTTTGGACGACAGAAGCCACAGCCCACCCTAACCGAAACCGAACGCATCCGAACTTAGCGACGGGAATGATGGCGTTTAATTCCACGGCGGAACACGGCAATATATCTGCGATGATGAGTGGGAATGAAGTATCCATTGTTGTCGTATTAGAGAAGACCGGAACGTATCGTCTGGTGACCGATTCTCAAAACCCTACAGGAGGGATTGATGTTTACGACGGCAATACATCAAACCCTGACTCGAGTATTGACCGGCGGTCACCAGGGCTTGAAGCATCGATTTGGACTGTAATTCTAATCCTATCTCTTCTTCCAGCAATCTACATGCGATGGTCGATTTCAAAACAAAGCCAACCTGCTCAAGAAGAGGAGTAATTCTTTGGTTGAACCTTGGGGTAGGTTCAAGAAGAGTAGGCAGGTCGGCAAACTGCGGGTGTTCCCGTAAGTGAATCTCATGGTTAAGCCAGCACGACTCCACACACGATTTGAAAGAGCTCGAATTATCGGTGCACGCGCACTCCAAATTGGAATGGGCGCACCCCTTTACGCAAACGAAGAAGTCCTACGTGATGCTTTCAAGGAAGAACTCATCTCCCTCTACGGTCTTGAAGAAGCATCGGTACGATTCGTTCTCGACCCGCTCAAGATTGCGTTGTATGAGTACGAACACGAACTCATCCCAATCGATATTGACCCTCACGAAGACTAATTGTCCTTAGGAGCCGCAAAGCCGTAAAATTCGGCTTGCTTGATATCTGGCAACGCTTCTCTTTTTACAAGCAGCGTTCGCACAGCCCACAAATCGACAAAAACTCTGTACTTTGTCGTAGCATCGAGATAATCAACTCCACTGGAACCTCCGGTGCCCATTCGACGCCCTATCATTCGCTCAACCATTCGAGCATGTGCAGAACGGAACAAGATCATCGATTGTTCAAGTCCCACAAAGGAATCAATGAGTTTCCGAGGCCATGAAAGCAAAGGAAGTTCTCTGTACGACTCGATGAACAAAAGACCAGCTCGAGAACGTGAAATAACACCGTCGGGGCGAAGGAAGTGTTCTGCTTGTTCTGTTGATGCCTCTATTCGAGCACGAACAGGTGCTTCTTCCCCGTGACCAATAGCAACGATGTGGGAAATGACCTCTTCGCCGTGAGACCTCATTGCGTCCAAGTGTTGGTCCACAAAGGCGCTGAGTACCTCAGAGTCATCTTTGGAGCCAGGCAATGAACCGTTGATTGGCGTTCGGGCGAGCCAAGCAGAGAGTGCATCGCACAGCGAAGGCTGATTGGAGGTTTCTTCAAATTCAGCAAGAACTTTGGTAGTAACTTTACCCTCTTGAGCCAACTTCTTCATGTGAAGCAATGGGTCCATACCTCCCATGCGCTGAGCATTGTCAAGCCCAAGTAGTACCTCAAGTTCTCTCATTTGCCATGACTCAAAACCAGATGAAGTACCAAGTTTATCGCGGAAAGCTAAGAATCCCTGAGGAGTCAAAGTTTCCATAACTTTCCATTGGTTAGAAAGCAGACGAAATATTTCAGTCACTCGGTCTAAGTGATGAACCATCTGTGGTAATTTCTCTTCAGGAACATGCTCTTGGTTAAGCAGCAAGTGAGTTTCTTTCAACTCACGAAGAATGAGTTTGAACCATAATTCAAACGCTTGGTGAACCACAATGAAATGCTGTTCGTCGTTCGAAGGAGCAGGACTGTATCCCTCGGGACCGTCCTGAAGTGTGAGCAACTCATTCAATCGAAGATAGCCTCCGTAAGTCATGCGGTGAGATGGAGCGCCTTCGGCCATGGTTTAGGATAGGGGTCAAGCCCTTGAACTCTTCACTCTGTTCCGTTTGAATCTTTGACTCCTTAAGATGATGTGACTTCGCCAGCGAAAAGGTAAATTCCAAAGAAATAAGCGGTAACGGTCAAGAACACTGCCGTACTAAACGAGGGCCAAAACTCCAAACCCTTCCTCAGAAGGACTGGTAAAGTGACAAAAAACAAGAGAGAAGGGAGCACGAGCCAAAAAACACTCTGGCTGAAGATGGCAATTTTCAAGGTATCTCCAGTGTCATAATACAACCATAGCAGAGCAGCAATGGAAAGAAGAGGAAGTGAAGCAACAAGGGCCCCAAAGACTTCGTTTTTCTTCGCTAGCTCACTGATACCTACAACCAATCCACCTGAAAGAAGAATGCGTAAGGTAAGTTGTAGCCATGCCATAACAGACTATTTTGGCTGACGGTTTGTCTTTCTTTTGGAAGAGAAAGGAGGATTGGAGTAAAATGAAGCAGATTTAGAAAACCCAAATTATTGCTCTACAATAAATTCCCATGAGAACACTCATATCACACATACTTGACCCCTCGACATGGGCGTAGATTCGAATACACTGACGGGATGGCTCGCAGACTACGACCGGGACAACATTACCATTGGTGTCGTTGCATCCCACTCATCTTTGCAAATCTTACATGGAGCCCGCGTGGAAGGTTTCCGAACGCTAGGAATCGCAGTTGGTGAAAACCGCAGGCGGTTTTACAAAGCATTCCCTGGAGCGGAACCCGACGAATGGTTGATGCTCGAGAACTATCGAGAAATGCTCGATCATGCTGAATGGTTCCGAGAACGTAATGTTGTCATCATCCCACACGGCTCATTAGTGGAATACCTCGGCTCATCGAATTTCCGTGAACTGCAAGTACCAACTTTTGGCAACAGGGGGATCTTGCATTGGGAAAGCAGCAGAGAACGCCAACGTCAATGGCTTGAAGCCGGCGGTTGCACCATGCCTAAGGTCCTTGAAGACCCCCACGACATCGACGGCCCGGTTATTGTCAAATATGCTGGCGCTAAAGGTGGGCGTGGATATTTTATTGCTCGAAACTACAGGGACTTTAGACGAAACGTCGATATTGAAGAGGAATTCACGATTCAGGAATACGTTCTCGGTTGCAGATACTATCTTCACTTCTTTTTCGACCCTACTGCCACTGACGGTTTCCAAGTACGAGGCAAAGGTAGCCGTGCAGGAACGAATCTAGGTCGATTGGAACTGCTTTCAATGGATCGAAGAGACGAATCCAACGTCGATGAGTTTTACAAACTCGGCTCGCTACGTGATTTGCGAGAAATGGCATTGGAACCGTCTTTTGTGGTCACCGGTAACCAACCGGTCGTCATTCGAGAATCCCTTCTTCCTCGCGCTTTTGAAATGGCCGAAGGAACGGTTGCAGAATCGTTTGAACTTGAGGAAGGAAGCCGTGGCATGATTGGACCGTTCTGTCTTGAGACCATCGTGACCGATGCTCTGGAATTCAAGGTGTTTGAAATCAGTGCCCGCATTGTTGCAGGGTCGAACCCGTTTGTAGGAGGCTCACCTTATTCCGATATCAATGAAGAAAGAATGTCCACCGGCCGCCGCATTGCTCGTTCAATCCGCAAGGCAAGTGAAAACGATTGCCTGAGCGACATTCTTTCATGAGCATAGATTTCCTTATGGAACGGGAAGAACAACCAATTTGACTTCGTGCGAGCGGTTCAGTCTGAATCTCTGTTCGATAGCGATTCTAAATCCGGAGCGTTTGGAAGACTGTTGACCGTTGCCAAATACTCCTCCAAAGAGACTGCTCCGTCACCGTCTATGTCCGCCTTCGCGTGAATCACCTTGGCCTCTTCTACCGTCATTCCAGTTGCAGTTGCGAGTTCTTCAACTGAAAGGAGAGCACTACCATCAATATCTGCGGAAGCAAAACTGTTCTTGAGTGCATCAAGTTGAGATTCAAGTTCCCGCTTAGTGCGTTCTCTTTCGGCTTCTGAGGCGACCTCAAAGGAACAAACTTGCATAATTGGATCGCCTGCTGTCAACTCAGCAGTAAATTCTGTTGTTTCTGAACCGTTGCTCACCATGATTTGGAACTTTGTTGGGTCTTTTGAGCGTCGCTTCTTATGCTTCTTGTAATAGTGGACATAGACATGGTATTGGCCACCAGGCGCTGTACCTTCTGGCCAAAACACATTCTCAACAGGCTTACGAGTTTCTGCTCGAACGTTGGCATCAACGTCCAATTCACCGCCACAGGCCGAGATTTTATTTCCACCGTGAATACGTTCTCCGGAAGGACATACAATGTGCAAATCAAGGTCATTGTAATTGTTCCACATGAGAGAAACTTGAACGTCAGATGACTTCGCACCTTCTCGCTCAAGCCTTGCTTGTAATTCCTTGATAGCCTTTGAGTTAGCGTTGTTCGATGCCACTTGCTCTTGTTGGGCATTGGCAATCTCTGCGAGGCGAGCCTCTTCGGCTGCCAAAAGGTCTTCTTGTCGTTGCAACTCACGTTCTGCTGCAAGACGAGATTCTTCTTGTTCTCTACGACGAGCCTCATCTTCTTCGTCGCGAACTTTTTGAGCTGCTTCGTTTGCCAACCGCGCCTCCTCAAGAGCTGCTTGTCGAGCATCTTCAGCGATTTGATTGCGTTGTGCTTCTTGTTGAGCACGCGTCTGATAGAGTTGGTCACGTGCTTGGCGTTCTGCATCTTCAAGAGCCAATCTACTTGAGATGGCTTCTTGACGTCGTCGGCGGTTTTCAACGATTGCCAGTTTGCGGTCAATCTCTTTCTTAGCGTTCCCAAAACCTGGAGCCTTCGTACCGTAACGAAGGCCTTCTGGATTCATACCTTGACGTACTGAAACAGTGATGTCTTTTCGAGTATAGATGTACCACAGACCGTAACAGAAACCTCCGCCAAGAGCGAAGGAAGCCACCAGATATGTCATCTCCATTGCGTCACCCGAGAAGGTGCTAGTCTTTGGTAGCATCGGTTGATTGGCATTGAGGTAAATATATCTCAACTGTTATTGAACACTTTTCAAGACGTTGTACAATCATGGTTGCCTGTTTATAATCTCCCCGCCCTTAGGTTGTTTGTGCGAGAAATACATTTACGATGGACTGCACAGACCGTTGCGAACTCAGAATATGCTCCAATAGCGAAAATCGCACATTCTTTGGAAGTCGTAGGTCACCTGGACATCGGAGAAAAGGGTATTCGCCAACTCATTTTCCCTCACTTTTGTGAAGGTAAAGGGCCGAGTGATCTCAACGAAGTACCGTTCTTGAACGTCGAATCAGAACTCGACGGTGGACAAAGTGGATACTTGGTGGTTTGGAACTCCCATCCACTCTCGATTGCTGCCATTCGCTTTTCTAACATCCATATCCTGCCGCCCTACACATACGGAGGAGAAGGTATCGAAATCACCGTTCGAGGCGTTCCTTCGGGCGTATCTCAGTTCTTGAAAACATGTCGCGCCTGGCTTCCACCTGATACCGTTAAAGTCGTAGAAATGGCGGATAATCGAAGCATCATTGAATCCACACTTACCCCACGGCAAATTGAATGCGTGAAGATTGCTGCCTCTTCTGGGTACTACGATCACCCGAAACAAATCAAATTACGTGAATTGTCAGAACTGATGGATATCCCCCGGTCAACACTTCAAGAACACTTGAACAGGGCTGAATTGTCAATGATGAAGTGGGCAAGCGAACAAATAAATTCGTAATGAGCGTGCAAAACCTTGAGAACAAGCGTGTTTTGCGAAAGACATGGACAAGGCCAGTCGTCTGCAAAAAATACTCCCGAATGGCCGAGGAGTATGGATTCCAATCGACCACGGTGCATCTGATTTCCCCGTCGATGGTTTGACCGACACAGATCATGTCATCCGTTCACTGGTCCGCGCTGGTGTTGATGTTATTCTTGCGCAAAAAGGCGTGGTTAGCCATTACAATCATCTCTGTGAAGATTCGAAAACAAGTATGGTTGTTCACTTTTCAGTGTCAACGCGTCATGCAGGTCCTGACAGTTCAAACAAAGTTTTGGTTGGTAATGCGGACGAAGTACTTCCACGAGGGGGCATAGGCGTTTCGTGCCAAGTTAACATGGGCAGTCCGAACGAAGCTGCTATGATTGAACGAATGGGGCAAATGAGTCGCTCCGCCCTCCATCACCAATTACCAATGTTTGGCATGGTGTATGCACGTGGAGAGAACCTCTCAATCATGGAAGGCGATAGCACCAATGCGAACGCACATGCAGTACGGCTTGCATTTGAACTCGGTTGTGATGCGGCTAAGACCACTTGGACTGGCGGCAAAGATAGTTTCGGAGAAGTAGCTGCAGCCGCACCGATTCCTGTCCTTGTCGCAGGTGGCCCTGCAACAGGAGATTCGAAGGTGATTCTGAACATGGTCCGTGATGCACTGGACGCAGGAGCATCCGGAATCTGCATGGGCCGTCAAGTCTTTGCACATCCGAACGTCGAAGGGATTGCAAGAGCCCTGGTAATGCTTGTCCACCAAGATTCAACCGTTGAAGAAGCAATGGACGCCTGTAACCTGTGAGGCCTTATCATGGAACTATGGCTCGATGATCGTCAATCTATAGGATTAGAGTCGATGTTGCCTGATGGCTTTGACCGACGCATAACCTCTCATAAACCATCGATTGACGCTGACGTTTACGTCGCACAAGAGCGCCTCTTTCGCAACGAACAAGTAATTGGAAGCTGCATAACCGTTTTTGATGAATCAACCCAACAAAAAGCCCGTTCTCTCGTAGGAAGCGTCGAATGGCTGGTTCTTGAATTCCAGAACTGGTCGATGATTCCCCTCGAAAACCTCATTGCCGCATGTGAAGGCACTCCAACCAAAATTGCAGCAGTCATTACTGAAACAGAACAGGCCAATGGTGCTGGCTTTGCTCTTGAGAAAGGGGTTGATGCTTTAATCGTAGTTTCGGATGAGAAATTGATGGAAGCAGCCCTTATTGTTAAATCTCAACGATTGGAGATGCAAAAACCACAACACGCTTCTGAAAATAAATCGAAGCATACGGGAATTGGCATGCATACCATTACCTCAATCGAAAACGGAGGCATCTCGGAACGATATTGCATTGACACGACACGGCTATTGCAACATGGCGAAGGGCTCTTGCTTGGTTCAAGCGCTTCCAGTTTCGTACTGGTTCATGGTGAAACCGTAGAGTCGGAGTATGTTCCAACTCGACCGTTTCGAGTGAATGCAGGACCTCCTCATGCCTACCTCAATATGGCTGACGGCACAACCAAGTATCTTTCTGAATTGAAGACTGGAGACGAAATCCAACTTACAAATTACGATGGCTTACAACGTAGTGCGACGATTGGCCGACTTAAGATCGAAGTCCGTCCGATGATTTTGATTCGGTGGATTGATGAAAATGATAAAGAAGGTAGTATGTTCTTGCAGCAAGCGGAGACAGTACGCGTCATCGGGGAAGACAAGCGACCAAAATCGATTACCGAATTGAAAAAAGGCGACTCAATTCTTGGTTGGTGTCAGAAAGGTGCTCGGCACATTGGTGCCGAAATTTCGAGTAATGTATCTGAACGGTGAAACAATGGCGGTACTCGGCTCAGGTAAGGCAAACGGTGGGTGCAGCCTACTGCATGCTGCTGGCCTTGGCTACGGTGCAAGCATTGGCTTAGACATCCCAATTGCAGTTCGATTGCTTGACAAACCGAGCAAACGAGGTTCTGATGACCCTGACGGACTGCTTCCAGCTATTCTTGATGCTTGGGTTGAAGCAGGGTTTGACCTACCAAATGAACTTGAAAAGAGCGACTTGCATTGGGCAGTAATGAGCAAAATACCCCCACGTCAAGGTCTCAAATCCAGTGCTGCAACGGCAGTTGCTGCACTCAAGGCGCTTTCTGAGGCGACCGGAATTGATGTGGCAGATGAAATGCTTGTGGCTATGGCAGCACAAGCCCAGATCGCTTCTGGGATCTCTCTTACAGGTTCGATTGATGATGCATGGGCTTGCTTGAAACCAGGATGGAAACTCATTGACCCACAGGCAGACAGTATCGCAGAAGGCGTACTTTTCGAAGGAAAAGGACCCAGTAACGACGATTGGCTGGTCATGGTCGTGTGCAGGGGTGAGCGTTCTCATCGTCCGAAATTAGAAGACTTCCCACCCCATGGTGCCGCATTCCAAAAAGCACTCACGGCTTTACAAGAAGAAAATGAATTGGTTGCCCTCACGTGGAACGGTCGGGCAATCGTTGCAGTGATGAACGATGTTCAAGGCCGTAAGATTACCAACGACGCTATGCTGAACGGTGCACGGGCAGCAGGTATGTCTGGTTCCGGCAACGCAATTATTGTACTTGCCCCTAAGGTCAGTGAGCCAAGTTGTAACCGACTAAGGGCCTTATTTGAAAACAACAAAGACATCGTGAAAGTGATTGAAACTTCGTTTATGACTGCAGAAAGTGAACAACTGGAGTAAGACGCAACTACTTGAAGTAAGGGCCGCTCGAAGTATTGAATCCAATGCATATGCACCTCGGAGAACGCATCCGGCTGAGCCTGTTTGGCACCAGTCATGGCCCACGAGTTGGCGCCGTACTTACTGGAGTCCCTGCTGGCATTCAAATCGATTCAGACGCTGTTCAACAAGCAATGAATACCCGGCGACCAGGTGGGCGTTATGCAAGTAAGCGAAAAGAACCGGATGTTGTCGAATTTCTAAGCGGAGTGGTGAATGAACAAACGACTGGCGAAGACATTGAACTTTCAATAGCTAACACCGATGCAAAATCCAGAGATTACAGTTTTCTCCCTGACCATCCACGACCAGGCCATCAAGACATGGTTATGCACAAGCGAACAAACGGTGAGGCTGACCTTCGTGGTGGAGGTTCTTCCAGTGCACGGCTGACCGCCGCTTTGGTCGCCTCTGCAGCCCTTCTATCGCCGCTTTTGGAACCGCTTGGAATTCATTGTGAGGCTCATGTAGGAGCCATCGGCTCTGTGGAGGCTGCCTCGATGGAGAATTGTCCACCCCGATGGGAAAATGACGATTGCAAGGAAATGCGTTGCAGGGATCCGGTTGCAGCCTCAAAGATGATTGAAACTGTGGAACGTCACCGTATGAATCGGAACTCAATTGGAAGCCGTGTTGATTTACAAGTATCTGGTGTCCCTCTCGGGCTTGGAGAACCGTGGTTCGATGGAATTGAACCTGCCTTAGCTCGAGCGATGATGTCCATTCCTGCTGCGAGAGGCGTTGTCTTTGGCAGAGGCTTCAATGTGGTCAAAATGACCGGGGTCGAACACAACGATGCATGGGGTGGCTCAAGTGAACACCCAATGTTGGTCGGTGAAAAACCGGATGGAGTGATTGCTGGCCTATCCACTGGCTCTCCAATCCACGTCTCTGTCGCCTTCAAACCACCTTCATCCATCGCTTCTGAGCAGCACACCCTCAACTTGGCATCGGGAACCATTGAACCGCTCGTCGTGGGTGGCCGCCACGATCCGGTTCTGGGTCCAAGAGCCGTAGCAGTGGTCGAAGCAATGGCGAAAATAATTCTATCCGACCTTGCATTACGTGGGGGTTTCCTTGATGCGTAAAACCATCACTGTTCACAAATTTGGAGGCTCATGCCTTCGTGATATATCGGACCTCAATCGCATTGCTGAAGTGATTCAAAATTGGCCTGGACAATCGTTAATCGTTGTCTCTGCATTGTGGGGTACTACCGACCGTCTCATGCGAGCAAGCCAAGAACCAAGATATGCAAGCCGTTTGGTAAGTGACCTCTCTCGCCAGCATCTTCGCTTTGCACCATCTCTCAATGACAGTGAAAACGGACATTTATTCCGTTCAGTTTTGATGGGGATTGAACAATCGCTGAAGGAATTAGCGCAGAGCCCAAACAATTGGATTGCCATCAACCGACTGTTAGCAGCAGGTGAGCGATTGTCCGCATTGGTCGTCGCACAGCGCCTAAAAGAGCATGGGATTGATGCACACCCGGTTGGTGCTGAAGACATCGGCCTCAAACTCAAAGGCATTAACAGGGCTCCTATAGTTGACCTTGAAACTTCAATGGTTGAATTGGACCGTTCAGCGTTTTTTGGAACTCCGGTAATCACAGGATGGTTCGGAGAAGGTAATGACGGCGAACTCGCCTTACTGGGACGAGGTGGAAGCGACCATACTGCCACTTCGATTGCAAGGTTAGTCGATGCAGACAAAGTCATTCTTTGGAAAGATGTAGATGGAGTATTGCCCATTAACCCTCGATGGGGAGTGGAATCTTCACCAATTCCCTATCTTGGTTACAGTGAAGCTGTGGAACTGGCAAGACTCGACACTCCAGTCCTACATCCGGCAACTGTAGAGCCACTTCGTGGAATAGGAATCCCTTTGGAAATCAGAGACCTTCGCAGCGTAGTAAAGGACCAAGCGGCCTCAATTATTGGACCTGACTTGATTCAAACGCACAAAGTGAAAGCCATTGGTTGTCTTCCAAACGTCACCCGGTTAACTGTGAGTTCATCTTCTCTAGAAGCCCAAAGTGAACTTCTTGGCCGTGTTCTTATCGGCTTGGCAGATGAAAACATTGCCTGTTGGAATCTTGATTCTATACCTGGCCAAATTTCTTGGATTGTCTCTCAGCATGACCTTGAAAAAGCAAATCGAATAATTACGAACCATTTCAATGCCCCGGAAGTATCAGAATACGGCGTCATGTTCTCGCTCGTGGGCAACAAACTACCAAATGTGAAAAATGCTCTTCTGTCAACTGAAATGACATCGTTACTCGAATTAGAAATTGTCTCCATTACCGATCATGCGGTACGAGTTATATCAACGAGAAATGATATTTCGGTAATGCTTGAAACCTTGGCCAATGAACTAGAATTGACCATCAAAGTGTAGATTCAGTCATCAGCACGCTTTTCGCGGTAGTTTTGCAAGTGGGTTGGAAGGTTAAGTGCGAACAAACCACCAACGACGCTGAAAACAAAGAATGTACCAAGAGCGACGCCGTAGACTGAAATCAGTTCTACGGATTCTTCCATTCGAAGAGCAGTGTCTGAGGAAAAGATGCCTACAAAGAACGGCAAAATTGTGTTTGCTGAAAGTACGATGGTAGCAAGGACGGTGGCTATGATTGGGTTGATGAGAAGAGAGCGGTGGTACTTTCCAACAATTTTCTTTGGGTTCATGACATAGACTTCATTGGTTCGAATACTGGTATCAAGCATTGAATAGCGTAGGACACCGTTGGATAATTCGAAGTACATGATGAGAAGAACTGCATAGACAACGACCAGACCGGAAAGCAAGAATGGCTTATCTTGCAAGCCAAACATATCGTTCGAAAGCGTAACTTTCGAAGAGGCAAAGCGTAGAATTGCGAGAATAAACATGAGGTTGCTGGCGAGCGTAAACCGTCCATCTCGTTGGAAAGTCCCCCAAAAACCAGTGCCCGTAGCACCAGCAATGAGACACAATTGAAGAATTGTTGCCACTCCAAGGCTTCCTGTCAGCATGTACCAAATTGTACCATCTGGGGGAGAAATGATGTAGGTCATCAACGACAATGCCACAAGAACACCATAGACACCAAGTTGAAGGTTCTGAACCATCTTGTCAGGTGGTAGGAACTTCGTTTTTGGGACGAGAGGACCTCCAAGTAGACTTTCGATAAAGGATGGGATTTCAACATCAGGAATTGCGTCCTTTGGAATTTCACTTCCGGCTCCAATTTGTCCGGCGATTTTCTTTCTTGAAGGTGCAGATGAACGAACGGTTTTACCGTCGTACAAGTGAGATGTGTCGCTGGATGGCTTTGTTACAGTCATGTTCTCACCTCAGAATCCTCTTGCTCCAGCAAGTGCGGTTGAAAGAAGCATATCTGGCTCCCAATCCATAATATTGACACCAAGTCCACGAAGTTCACTGATGAGAACGTCGCGTTCGGTCTTCATGACTTCATATCCAGTTCGGTCGATGCGTCGGGCATCAAATTCGAATTCAAGTGAAGAAGGAGTGAGTACGGTAACGTCGAAGTTACGTGCACGGAAGTCCCTCAGAGCATTGACGATGGTTGGGTCATCTTCGAGGTTTGACAAGAAGATGATCGGACTGCCCTTGTTGATGTGCGGTAGGATTCGATTGACCACTACTTGCAATGGAATGTTTCCACGTGCGACTGCACCAGCAAGTTTGGTCAAAATCACGTACAGTTGTTTGCTACCAGTATCGCGGTCTACACTGACCACTTCATCACCGTAAACTATGACACCAACGGAGTCACGACGGCCGAGGAAGTATTTGGCAAGTGAAGCAGCTGCTCGGGTTGAATACACCAAGGCATTACGAGACACAGGTCCTGTTTCAGCAACAGAGCGTGAATCAACAATAATGATGATATCAGAAACTGCGTCACGTTCTCGTTCGTTGACCATGAGTTTTCCTGATCGAGCGTATGCAGACCAGTTGATAGCACGGAACGAGTCACCTTCGAAATATTCACGCAGTGAATAAAACTCAGAACCCGGGCCAGGCTGTCGAATGTTTACGGCACCAGTGAAAATCTTCGGAACTCGGGACTTCACAAACGTCTCTTTGAGGTCTTCCATCTTCGGGAACACAAGGAAATCATTGTAGACATGCAATTCTTTTTCCTTGTGGAACAATCCGAACGGGTCTTGAATCCTGACAGCCACAGGACCAACACTGTAGAAACCTCGCAGTGGACATTCAACGGTGTATTCGATCAACGTTTCACGGCGTGGACCAAGTTCCATCAAAATGTAATTGGCACCGTCTTTGATGCGCATTACTTCGGGAACACGGTCTCGAACTTCCAAAATTTTAGCCAGAGACGAATGGTTTTGCATCCTCAGCGTGATGTTTAATTCACCGTCTTCAAAGATTCGAGCACTCGACATCTTGCGCATTGCAGTAACGCTGTTGAGAGCCGCACCTTCTTCGCCAGACCATTCTTCTGCGCGTCGGCCTGTAGCCGCAACGTCAGCGTGACCGCCGAAAAGGGCAGCCCAGGTCAAGAAGACGAAGATGACAACTGCAATCGTAACAAGTTGGGAGTTTCGCAAGGTAAGACCGAGCAAATACATGGCAATAGCCAAACTACCTAACATAGCAGATTTACGACTCCACATCACATTCACCTCAAATTCAGTTTAGAACTGTAATCAAACAGTTGGGACTGGAACTTCTCGTAGAATTGCTTGAATCACTTCACCGGACTCTAGGCCCTTGATTTGATGCTCAGGCTTGAGAATAATTCGGTGTGCAAGTGCAAGTTCGGCAATCGCTTTGATATCGTCAGGAGTGACGAAGTCACGACCGCGAAGTGCTGCAGCAGCACGGGAGGTCTTGAGCAATGCTTGGGAACCACGAGGAGAAGCGCCGACCAAAACACGAGGATCTTCACGTGTTCGGGAAACAACTTCAACCATGTACATTCGGAGAGCTGGGTCTACGTAGACGAATTCACATGCTTGTTGCATGTTAATCACCATTTCAGGGTGAGTAATGACTTCGACTTCGACAGCGTCCTTTCCACGAGTAATACGACGAGCAAGAATCTCGTCTTCGTCAGCACGGTCAGGATATCCAACGGACATCTTGAACATGAAACGGTCAAGTTGTGCTTCAGGAAGTGGGTATGTACCTTCTTGTTCGACGGGGTTTTGAGTCGCCATAACAATGAACGGTGCAGGGAGTTTGTGGGTCACTGTACCAATGGTAACTTGCTTCTCTTGCATAGCCTCAAGCAATGCAGCTTGAGTCTTTGGAGGAGCACGGTTAATCTCGTCAGCAAGAAGAAGGTTACAGAACAATGGTCCTGGCTTGAAGGTAAATTCACCCTTCTTTGCGTCGTAGATGTTCGTACCGGTGATGTCTGCAGGGAGCAAGTCAGGCGTAAATTGTACACGCTTGAAATCGCAACCGAGCGCATCAGCGAACGTATTGGTCATCAGTGTCTTAGCCAGACCAGGGTAATCTTCGAACAGAAGGTTACCGTTGGAAAGGATGTTGATCAAGACGTTATCGATAACGTGTGCTTTTCCGATAATTACTTTCTGGACTTCGGCACTGATTGCGCTTGCAATCGAACCGACGGCCTTCAACTTCTCTTTGTTTTCTGGGCTGGTTTGGTGCTTCGGTTGAACCGGAGCGGCCGGTGCTGGCGCTGCTGGGGCTGGTGCAGGTGCTGCTGGTGCTGCTGGCATAGGCGCTGGTGCTGCTGGCATAGGTGCCGCAGGCATTGGCGCTGCTGGTGCAGGCATTGCAGGTGCTGCTGGGGCCACAGGAGCTGCTGGCGCTGGCGCGGGCGGGGCTGCTGGGGGGGCGGGGGGTTGCATGTCTATTTTCCTCCAATTATCAATTTCCCCAACGTCGTATATGAGGAATAACTTCCCTCAATTCTTCGTTGGAGTAGGAACGGCTGGAGCTGATGAGCTCAACCAAGCGCGGGTCACGAACCATTTGCATGATTTCCGCAGGGGTCTTTCGCATGAATTCATCACGCGTCAAATCATTAAACTGCCGAACCTTCGAAAGCAGAGCTTCCCTGGTTCGGAGTTGATATTGGGAAGAATCCAGTTTCTTTGGACGCTCTCTGAAACGAGTAAGGTCAAACACGTGGCGCCAGTTTTCTTTTTCTGGAACCACCATGATTGCAATAGCAAGTAGTGCGAAGAGATTGAGGATGATGAGCCACTTAAGAACAACATCACTGGTCAAGAGAACAACAGCCCCAATCGCTTCAGTGAATGGTGATGCAAGAGCGCTCGATACGTGCCGGCTCTCATCAAAGACGACGTAGTGTTCCGAAGGAGAGCGGCGGATGGTGTTTGAAAGTTCAGCGTTATCGAATTCCATCATATCGTAGATGAGGGCAGAGAAGTATTTGCTGTTGCCGTCCCAATTTGTATCACCTTGTGCAGAGGAGAGTCCATTCGGGTCCGTATCCCAGCAGTTGTGACCGTTTTCGATGTAGGCAGGGGAAGTGCATTGAAGGTAGCCGTTCTCTTTTGCTAGGTCTGCATCCCACAAGTGGTTCGCAAGAACGGAGTGGTCGGATACGAAAACGATTGAACCGGTGACATCAACTTCACCAATGTCGTTGTTTGGCTTTTTGTCAAGCACATCGTTAACCGGATAGTCGATACGAATAATGAGGCCAGTCATGCCTTCTCCAAGAGTTGGATTGAGGTCACTGTCAATGTTATCTGGATACTTTGCAACACGTGCTGATGTTGATGCAGCTGCGAGGATATTGACCTCCCGGTTTGAATCGGTCTGTTCATCGAGAACTTGAATTGCAGTAGGCCGGTGGAAAAGAACGGGCATGCGGCAGTTGTCAATTTGTGCGTTTGAAACGGCTTCATCCGAACATGGAATGAGTTTCTCATCGCCCATCTCGCTGATGTTTTGGTTGACACTAGCGGCAGACCAAAGACGTCGATAATCTGCGGGTTGAATGACACCAACTGAATCCTCGACTTCGTAATAGCGTTGGTCGTCATATACTGGAGCGTCGAAATATTTCACACCAAATTCTTCTGCGACAAGTTGAGCGTTGGTTGAACTTGCAGCCAAGATAACCTTGCCTCCTTTTTGGGTGACGAAGTCATGAAGCGCTGATGCTTCTGCAGCATCGAATGGTTTTTCAGGACCTGCGATGATAAGCATTGTACGGTGAGGATCGTTCCAATCGTTGACCAGCATTGGTGTTGACATTGTGTTCGCTATGCTGTAGTCTTTACCTTCAAGGATGGCCCTCATTTCGGTCAACTGTTGCATTGAATACTCGTCTGAAGCGTTGTTGTATGGTGAAAGAACCGTCGTCTTGTTCCAACTGACTGCTGTGACAATAATAATCGACAAGAACAACGATGAAACAAACCCGACTTTGAGCCAAGTTTCAATAGAAATCTTGCTGGAATCTTCTTCTGCTATTTCTATCCCCCCTTGTGCGATTGCCGTAGTCTCAACGGTATAAACAACCGTCGGAACATCGCTCCACACTTAATGCTTGTTCATGCATGATTTGAAGCCACAGGTTAATAGGAGAGGGAAAAGCCATTTCAGTCTATTCAGTAATTCCTTAAAAATGCGCCAAAAACGCTAAAAATAACAGAAAAACGAGGAAATACAGTCATTTAAGACTGCTTGCGAAGTGCAGAAACTAAACCGAGTAACATGAGTAACTCTATGGCGCCAACCCAAGGTACGGAATTGGATTCTTCAGTCAAGATGGCTTGGTCTTCGTCTTGGTCATCGTCATTGGATGAGGAATCATCCTCTTCCGACTCTGAAGCCTTCACATCCACATCAAAAGTTGCACTGCGTGATGCTTCATCACCTTCAGATTCAAGTGAAAGCGTTACTTCACAAACTCGCGTTGGTTGACTGCTCGAGGCTTCAAGCGTCAGGGTGACAAAGGTGTCCTTACCGTTTTGAGCACCGGTAGGCTCAACGACAGTATTGGAAAGTTCTTCAACGCCAACCATGGTCAAATGAGGGCAACTCCTAAACTGAACTGAAGCCTCTTTGATGGCGTCCTTCGTGTTACCATTGTTGAGGATTTGGGCTGTTAATTCAATGGAAGAACCTGAAAATAATTGTTCCTCAGAGAGAGTTATTGAGGGCCTAAGATCGAAGATTTTTGGAACGCTAAAATCACCATCCAATTCTTGAGAACTAGCGGTTGTGTCGCCAACTTTCTGCTCTGCTGTAATCGTTAACGTTGAATCGTTATCCGGGTTGTATTCGCGTGCCTCATCGTCATTGACAGAGTCAAATTCAATACTGAATGTTTCGTTACCATTTGCGGCGACTGAAAAGGTCTCGGGGCCAGAAAAAGTGAACGGCACCCATGTCTCAAATTCATACTCAAGAGAAAGTTCAAGCTGCGTCATTGCGTTATTTTCAACATAGACGACAACTTCACCTTCGGCATCCCAATCAATATCCATATCGACGATGAAGGTCGAATCCATGTCAGTGGCCCAACCGATTGTCCATGATGGCCCTTCAATGGGTGATTGCGCTTGAACAGAAATACCGCTGAAGACGGACAATCCCAAAAGAAATGCCGTGAGAAGTACGAGGTTTTTCTGCTGCATAGTCTCACTTCATTCTAGCATTTTTTCAACCGCACGTTTGGTCAGTACTCGCACCATCGATTTACGATAGCGCGGTGGAAGTGAGGTGTTGTTTACTGGCTTTACACTCTTTCGAATCTCGGAAGCCAAGGTCTTGACGGAATTCATTCCATCCCATTCTGTTTCGAGAACCGAAGCTACTTCATCAGGGTGGCATCGAGGAATGGATTCAAGCGCTGTGGTGGCAACTTTGAGCGAAGAGGCATCACCAGGAATCCATGATGCAGCAACGCCCGCTTCAGGGAAATCCCAAGTGTCACGGACCCGTAGTTTTTGGTAAGAGCCAGTTCGAGATGCACCTTCGTCAGAAAGAGTGATTTTGAGTAAAAACTCTCCCTTTTCAAGAACATTCTTCTTCATCCCATCGAGTTGGTAAAATTCTTGCAAAGGCATCGTACGCAATCCATTGGGACCGATCAGGTGGACTTCAGCATCCAGGACCATAAGCGTAGGTGCAATGTCGCCTTGATAGGTCGCCACACATAATGTGTTTTGATTCGGAATAACTCGGCAGTCAGCACCTGTGCCGCAGTCTGCTTTGTGACACCAGTCTATCGAACGTCGCCAGTCTTCGCCTTGGTTGTACCAGAAACAACGTGTGTCGAGGCATAAATTACCGCCCAGCGTAGCATTCCTTCGAATCAAAGAAGAGGCGACTTTACTTGCAGCTTCGACAACCAAAGGATGGATTCCGTTCTCGACGGTTAGGTCTGCAAGTCGAGCCATGCATCCAATTTCCTGCAACGACAAAGTGTCAACGCCTTCAATTCGAGCGAGAGAAATAACATGCGGCTTTGGGTTCAAATGCCATTTGTAATTCGGAAGCAAGTCGGTACCTCCAGCAACCCAATCAAATTCTTCACCCTTCCCCATGAGGGAGCCGGCCAGTGCGCAAGCCTCCTCCACAGTTGTTGGATTGTGCAACACAAACGGTGGCATAAGCATCAGTTTTCACCCCCCATTTCTCGCTGTTCTTTTTTCAACCAAGCACGGCCTGCTAGACCGAGTTCAGCCAATTGCTCAGGATCCGGTTCGGTGGCTGTGCGCCATCCTTCAACCTGGTCTTCCAAAGGAATAGTAGGGTCAAAGCCAAACAGAACTCCGTTCACATACGGGCTTGTATCTTCGGTTCGTTGACGGGCCTTGTCGCGGATTTTGTGTTCTTGTGCACGCGCTACGAGGGTCGGTTGCAATGAACCATGGGTCAAACGAGGGCTTGGAAGATCTAACGGGTCATCAACACCCGTATTTTTCAGGGCCTTTTCAATTCCTTTGAAAACAACATCCGGAGTGAGAGGTAGGTCGCGTAACCGGATGCCAATTGCATCGTAAACTGCATTGACAACTGCGGGTAAAATAGGGAGAAGAGGTCCTTCACCTGCTTCCTTAGCACCGAAAGGTCCCTCGGGATCGCATGATTCGATGATGATTGGTTCTACATGTGGCATCTCGTGCACGGATGGAATCTTGTAGTCCAGAAGGTTTGCATTCTGCAAGTGTCCTGTACGGCCATAAACCATCTTCTCCGATAATACCTGTCCAAGTCCCATGTGGCATGAACCGATAATTTGTCCTTTCACAGCCATCGGATTGAGCGCCTTGCCGCAATCGTGAGCCGCCCAAACATCGGTGCAACGAATAATTCCCGTTTCGACATCAACATCAACTTCAGCCACGTAAGCTGAGAAAGAGTACGCTGGGGCGAGGCCTGCAGCAGCGCCCTTGTGAACGCCGCCCATTGGTGGAGAACGGTATGCGCCGCTAGCAATCAGCGAACCTTTGTCTTCCTGAGCCTTGTGCAGTGCCTTGAGGTATGAAACGCCAATTGCTGGGTCGTGCTTGTAATAGATTCGTCGATCGTTGAGGACCAAATTGTCTGGGTGGTATCCAAGAATATCCCAAGCTGCATTGAGTAATTGCTCTCGAATCTCAAGTGCTGCTCGAATTGCAGCATTGGCGTTCATGAACGTCACACGGCTTGAGTATGAGCCCAAATCAACTGGAGAGGTATCGCTTTCATGGCTTCGAACATGAATCATTTCAATCGGCAAAGCCAGTACTTCAGAAACCACTTGAGCAACGGCAGTGGTCGAACCTTGCCCGATGTCTGCGGCGCCCGTATGAACGGTGACGCCGCCGTCCATATCCACTTGAATGTGGACTGTTGCGTGCGGGAATCGATTCGGGTCCCAATGGATAGGTAGTCCAGAGCCGGAGATGAAGAAACCGCAACCTATGCCAATTCCTTTTCCGAGTGGCATCTGGCGAAACTTTTCATCCCAATTCGAACCTTCACGGACTTTTTCCAAAGCCTCACGCATACCGTTCGAGGTAATTCGAAAACCACTGATGGTTCTGCTGTGCGGGGGGAGAAGGTTGGCAAGTCGCAAATCAATAGGGTCGACTTGCATGGTTTCAGCCATTTCATCAAGTCCAACTTCAACCGCACAACGAGTGTTGACTGCGCCGTGCCCACGCATTGCCCCAGAAGCAGGTTTGTTGGTCCAAACCCGAGCACCGGTGTAGTGGAAAGAACCCAATTCGTAAGGGGCGGTGGCTAAAACGCCGTTGTAGTAAGAAGTGACGTGTCCAAAGGAAGCAAAACCACCTCCGTCAATTAGTGCGTCGATATCAAACCCTGAAATTCGAGCATCTTCATCTGCAGTCATCTTCACTTCGATGTGGCTTGGGTGACGACCTCTGTTGATCCAATAGACCTCTTCCCGGTCAAAGGTAATTCGGACTGGTCGGCCAGCTTTACGAGCAAGAATCGCTGCGCACATTTCGTGAGGAAATGGATCGGACTTCCCACCAAATCCGCCTCCAACGAAGGTGCGTATGACGTTGATTTGGTGCATTGGAACGTCAAGAACGGTCGAAAGTGCTCGATGCGTGTAGTGAGGAACTTGTTGTGGCGTGTAGAGTTGAAGCCTTCCATTCGGACCCCAATGAGCAACAACTGCGTGAGGTTCTGTGAATCCATGATGGACACCTGCCATACTCCATTTCCCATGGGATTCTGCGTGAGGCTTGTCGACCAAAGAACGGTCTCCAAACTCTTGGAACACTCGCTTCTGAACGTTGGTCTTGGACAAATGGTACTTGCCTCTCCAGTGAATGGGTTCATCTGCATCTTCGAGGCCCTTTTTGGGATCGAATACCGGTTCAAGAACTTCCCATTCCACATCAAACAAATTGAGTGCCTCGAGTGCCGTTGCTTCATCAACTGCAGCAACACAGGCGACGAGGTCTCCCACGTGGCGTACTTTCTCAACAGCCATTGCATGCTCGTCTTTCGTCACCGGCAATACGCCAAAACGGTGAGGTGAATCTTCACCAGTGGCTACAGCCAATACTCCAGGGAGAGCCTCGACTCGAGAGGTGTCAATCGACTTAATTCTGGCATAGTGATGCGGAGAGCGAAGAATTTTGCCGATGATTTCATTTGGCAAACGGACATCATCACCGTACCATGCTTGTCCAGTAACTTTGGCATTCGAATCAACGAGTGGGATTTCCTTACCAACGGTCGTACCGGTTCGAGCACGGTCGTGTATGTGGGAGCCCGCTGGTTGTTCCTCTTTCCCACCGACGGATTCAGGAATGAAGTCCAAATCTCGTGGTTTCATGTGAGGGTGTGAACCACCAGAGCCGGGCGGAGGAAACGATTGCTTACCCGCAACGCGCTTGCCGTCCTTTCGAGTCGTTGGGCCTGAGCCACCGGGTTGTTGACGATATCCTCCTGACATAATCATCACCGAGCATGGCCAGGAGGCATATTGGGTTCTTCAGGACCCTCTGGATGAGGGTCAGGATGTGGGTCACTTGCAGGTGCTGCAGCCGCGACTTCACCGCGATGAATAGCAGCGGCTCCTTGGATTGAATCAATGATTTGCTGATACCCTGTGCAACGGCAAAGATTGCCTTCGATCGCACAAGCGATTTCTTTGTCGGTTGGTGAATCGTTTTCGTTCAGTAATGCCTGAGCCGAGATGAGGAAACCGGGCGTGCAAAATCCGCACTGTGAGCCTCCATGCTCAGCAAAACACGTCTGAATAGGTGCGAGGTGAGCACCATCAGCAAGCCCTTCGACCGTCGTAATAACTGAGCCTTCGACCTGACCAGCAAGACAGAGACAGGATAGACGAGGATTGCCATCCACCATCACGGTACAACAGCCACAAGTCCCGAGGTCACAACCTCGCTTCACGCCGAGCGTCCCAACCTTGTCTCGCAAGACGTCGAGCAAAACTGCGTTGGATGGAACCAGCACTTCAACTGGAGTCCCGTTGACCTCTGCAGACCAGACATTTTTCGCTGGACTTGGTATCATTTCGATATGTTCGCTACCCACCATAATCTGTCGCCAAAGGCGACGTGGTGGACCCCGCATATCAACATAGGGTATGCGCCCTTTGCCAAGAATACGAATCACGAATTTGCAATGGATTCCGGAATAGACCTTTTCTTGACCGATACAACATCATCACTGCCCGCTGGCGGGTCAACCCAATCAGGGTCACCCGGTAAGACGAGACCTTCACCTAAGCCAACCAAACGACCAGCCAATTGACGCTGTTGTTTGACCAGCAAGTCCCAATTGTATTCATCGTCTTTCCACGCTTTCCATCTGCGCATAGCCCGTGAACTCACGACCAGACGCGCATACAGCCGCAGATGCAGTTTGGCGGATGTAGGCCACCACAAAAAGAGCAGGGAGAACACCAGGACTGCGGGGAGGAATGTCAAAAGTTCCAACAACCAATGCCGGACAAGAAGCTCATTCACAGGACTTGCAGTAGCAAGCAGCATCCATGTGAGCGCTACCGATGCCACAATCCACCATAAGGGGAAGAAAATGACTGCAGTGAGGACTTTCAGAGTTCCAATTATCGATTGGTCCGCACCTCTCTTTTTCATTATTTTAACAGCCGTAGCGTTACCTCTGTAGGGAATGAGATTGCCAAAGACAGCACTCCAAGTAATCAGACCAAGCATCCAAACTCCCGCCCACAGCCAGGAAAAAAGGACTTTTGCTGAATCTTTACGGGTCAAATGTTCTGGACGTGCATCGACATCAATAGGTGTGATGTTTCGTTCTTCTAACTGCTCAAAATGATGCTCGCAGTCTTCAACCAATTTTCCGGTGAGGGACGGGTCTTGTTTAGCAAGATATTCCCAACCCGCACGAACTCTGCGTGCACCCATAACGGACTCCGCATAACTTGGTTTGACCAATTTTCCACCGGATTGGCGTGCTTTTTCAGCATAAGCCAAACTTCTGCCTTTCCAAATCAATGTCCGCTCCCTCCAAGTCGTCTTTGAGAGGCTGGCACGGTTTAATTCAACACCAATTGAACCGGTGACGTCCGAAACCCATTTTCTGTCGAGCGTATCTTGTTCATCAGGATCTTCAACCAAAGATGGTACCGGTGCAAATTTCATAACCCTCTCCACGATGACTGCAGCCCTTTCTCGGAAGGTGTGTGATTCGGAGTAATGCAGCCCTATAGGCACCAGTTGTGGTTCTGAACGCCCTTCTGCATGAGCTTTTCTTCGTGCAGCGAGTAAAATTCGAGCGGCACCCGAACGGGCGCGCTTAACAGAAGACTCCGTATGCGTAGTACCCTCTGGGAAAATAATCAGTCGACCGCCTTCAGCTACAATTGAAGCTACACTGTCCAACTGATTTTTGTTTCGTGACTTCGCTCCATCGACATCATCAGAATCCTGAGCCCTTTCAATGGGAACTGCTCCAGCACCCCGAATCAGTCGCCCGAGAAGAGGAATCTTGAACAGCGTGTGCTTTGCAATCATCGACAATCGCCCAGGGAGCGATGCGTGCATGAGCATAGGATCAATCAAACCACTGGGGTGCCAAGCGATGAAAATAATACCACCTTCTTGAGGAAGGTTTTCGTCATCAACGATGTTGATTTCCCGGAACCAAATACTGACAAGAGACCTTGACAGGCGTCGAACCCAGCGATAGATTCGATTAATGCGTGGGTGTTCTCCACCTTGAGGGTCTTTCGGCCAGCGCATGCGCCAACCACTTCGTTCTATCTTTTGAGTTCATCTCCGGCTTTACGGAAATTATCGCTATAATGATTTTTCTTCATCGTCCACCTGTTGGGTGATGACATCACTCATTTCTTGGTCCCCAAGAGTGTTGAAATCAATGCCAGCAAGTGTGCCTTCCTCTTTGTTCGTAATGACGTTGATTACCAAAAGAACAATCAAGAAAAGAACGATGAAAGCACCCAGCCCAAGGAGCATTGAGGTACTGGAAACACCCGTATCCGCAGATTGGGTTTCAAACGCTGATGCTGTGTCCATAAGCATGATGTTGGCAGTAATCAGAGGAGATGAAGTGTGCCCACCGGTGTCGTTTGCTTTGATTCCACGGATTGAAATCGTGTGATTCCCTTCCAAATCGATTCCCGGCAGGTGTTCCAATTGGTGAATAATATCGATGGCAGTTAACGTTCCTGTGGTATCGCCGTGGTCAAAACTGTGAATGTTCGACCAGTCATCTCGTAGGTGATTACTACGCCATTGAATGGTATCGACATCTCCAGTTGCTGAATACGAAAGGAGTTCATCAGGGAACATGTGAATACGGCTATCTGCGCCGTTTTCAGTCGAAAGCATGACTTCCATTGTAGAATCAAAGGCGTAGTCTCGCTCTGCCGCTTCATAAACCGCATCAAGTGCACGAACTTCTCCGTGACCATAGACGTTGTTTTGCCGGTTCTTGGTCACCAAGTGTTGAGCATCATTGTCGTCACAACCATCGATTCCTGCTGCATCGCCCATGTAGGTACATGCACGGTATTCAGCGGTTTCTTGCATAATATTTCGAACTTCAAACGGCGTTAAATCGGGATTCGCTTGGAGCATCAAGGCAGCAACGCCTGCTGCGCCCGGGGTGGCCATGGATGTGCCCGACATGTCGGTATACTGGTCGCCAGAGTTGAATTGTACAGACATGACGCTTGAACCAACATAAGCGACGTTGGGCTTAACTCGGTTCTCTTCAGTTGGACCTTGGCTTGAGTAGATTGCAATGCTGGAGTCTTTGTCAAGTGCTCCAACAGTAATTGCATCTTCTGCACTACCAGGTGTTCCGATGGTACCTCGTCCAGCAGAGTTCCCTGCTGCAATGAACAAAGCAATATCATTGTAGACCATTTCATTGGCCATTCGATTCACGCTGTCTTCTTCGGATGAGGTCCACTCGATAAGTCCAAATCCACCGAGAGACATAGAGGCTGCTCGAATGTTGTACTCATAGCGATGGTCAACGGTCCATTCCATGCCCGCCATGACGGTGGCACACGAGCCGGAGCCTGCTGCATCGAGGACTTTCACACCAACGAGGAATGCTTGTGGAGCCATACCAATATGGTCGTAATTTGGCGCTCCAGTTCCGGCAGTAGTCCCAGCACAGTGAGATCCGTGGCCCTGGTCATCGTACGGGAACACTTCTGTTCCGTTCACGAGGCTTGGATTGTTAACTGGGTCGTAGAAAGCGACCACTTTCGGGTCGTTGGTTGCTGGGTCATCGTCAAGGTCATCGAGGCTTGAGTGAGCACCGTCAATGCCGGTGTCGATGATGGCAACTGCTGTCCCTGAGCCATCGTACCCCGTATCTGCCCAAACTGTGTCAACACCGTGGAGGACTGCTGCGTCTCCATTGGTCACAGAAAGAAGGCCATCGAGTTCAAGCATTACGACTCCAGGAAGAATGGATGCATCGAGGATTCTGTCAACAGGTACCCGACCAGCCAATGCATCAATACGGTCAAGGGTCCATTCGTGAACATATCCAATTTCACGTTCAAGCATTGCGATTTCATCGCTTCCAGGAGTGTGATCAAAGTCGATGATAAGTGGCAGAGTGTTATCTTCGTCAAGGAAGTAAGGACTGTCTTTGTGGACTTCAATCATGTCACCGATACCGTTACCGTTTCTGTCGACCGTAGTTTCGACCCACCAGCCTTCTTCGACGGGTTGTTCTGATGTTTCAGAAACGGGTACAGCCATTGCCAGGGTTGGCAGGACCATTATACTCAAACAGAGGAATGTGATTGCTTTTCGTGCTGCAGACATTTCTTCACCTAACTTAGCCAAACCTCTTCGACATTTGAACCCATTGAAAGACAGTGCGTCGCGACGGAGGTCCAAGAGTAGTCTGTGAACTCGGAAAAAAAAAAGAAATACGGGTCAACTCTTAAATGAGGTTTGAACAACTCACCTTCGATTGTCATGCCTGCTCCAAGACGTTCCGCACCACGACGTACTGCACCTGTCGCCTCAGGTCTTCTCGAAAAAGCAACTGCTCCGGCGTCCAGTGGAACAATTTACAACGATACGACGCTGATTGAACAGCCGATGATTATTCGTAGTCCGGGGAACCCTATTGGTACAACGAACCGAGACTTGATGAAATTCTCTCAACTGATCATGATGGGTATTGCCCTCGCTGCAATTTGGGGTGGACTGTTCAGCATCGCCTTCGCCGAGGATGCGTCGAACGACGATTTCCTTATCCTGTTCTTAGGTGGCTTTTTGTCTGCGGGAATTGCCATTGGATGGATTGCGGCTCAGAGTAAAAAGAACGATTATGTTCTCTTTGAAGTTCAAGATTACATGCTGGGCATCGGTCTTTTCTTTGCAACCATTGGAACCGTGTGGGGCTCTCGTTGGTTAATCGGATTCGTCACAGGTGAAGGCTTCACAGATCTATTTGGAGTACAGGCTGAATTTCTAGCAGGTGGATGGACTGACCCAGTGACGAATGAATGGGTCGAATGGCATCCGAATGCAAATGCTATCTATGTACAGACGGCTGCAATCATTGCTCTTATTTTCGCTGAGATTCAACTCTTCAAGCGATTTAAAGGAGCGACTGGGTTTGGCCGAGCGGTCTCAGCATACGCCCCAGTACTCGTATTGGTAGCTGCTGGGATGGGCCCTTGGATGCGTTGGACTGACAACATCATCTCCTACGAAATGGGTCTTTCACTCATCTTGCTTTGCTTTGCCTCTATGGAGATGGCCCTACGGTCCAATAAAGCGTTGAATTTTGTGGTCGTGGCTGTTGTGTCGGGCCTTACTCCGATTTTGTTTGAAGTGTTCAACACCAACGCAGAGATTGGCGGAGAAGGGGGGGCATTGTCACTGCTCGTGTTCATTATTGCCATCCAAGGTTACTACGCTTCAAGGCAAGAGTTGCGTTCCGAATTAATTCAAAAGGCATCCATCGTTTTAGTGGGTGAAATTGTCTTTGCCATGTTTATTGCCCGAAGCCAGAACCTCAACCTCCACCTCGGCCCGATTAAATCTACAGAACTCGGCATAGACCACCTCTTTGGTTTGAGCGTCGCTTTGTGGATTGCTGTTCTCGCCTTTTACTTCCCTGCAGTACAACAACGTAGAGTTCCTTGGATGCCAATTGGCCTCGCAGCAGCCTTGGTCGTTTTGCCGAATGACGGTAGCGTCATTCCATGGGCCATCTCATTGTTGATGGTACCTTACATGCTCTTCATCGCCAAAGCAACCCGACGATGGGTTGCAGATTACACCTTCACTATGCTCGCTGTTGCTTACTTCATGACCGATGTCATCGCAAACATAGAGAATATTCCTCTCTCCGGAACATTTGGGTTTGACGGGATGCAAGTCGTGATACCGATTGCACTGTTCACTACCTCCGAATTCGCACGACGAACAGGCAAAATTTCGTCTTGGACACATCTTGTCATGCTTGCTGCTCTTGTTCTCTCAAGAACAATCATACAAGCCGAGGATTGGTTTATGCCTTGGATCTTTGTTGGCTATATGTTGTATCTCGCTCGGGATGCGTTCTCGAACTTAACTGAAGAGAGTGAATGGAAAGAGAAGATGCAGGCTACACTCGTCGTCATCATTGCTAATGCCTCAATGGTACTGCTCGCCGTTCTCGACAGGCTTAACTTGCCACAATTCCTCGACAGTGATGCACTTCCTGAGTACTTTAATTATCAAATTTTTATTCTCGGCATTGTCGGATACCTCGCGCTCTACAAGGCCCGAACTATAGAATTAGATGCTGGTCTTTTGTTCAACTGGACCAAGCGTTTTGCAAGCAAAGCGCCAATGTACAATCCTGAAACAAACACATGGACAACACCTGATCAAGATACTGAACAGGAAGTAGCGAATTGGCAAGAGATGAACAGTTGGAGTCAACTCACCCGTATTTCGCTTGTTGTTCCTTTCTTTATGATGAGCTTTAGTATCGTCACAATGTCAGACCCGTGGAATGGTTTTGATACCGATGGATCTCAATCACTGGTTATGTATCCATGGATTTTGATGCTCCTAGCACCTGTTTACGGATTGGTCCATGAAATTCGTGGAATGGAAATCATCTCCTCTACAGTCCGTTCAGCAGGCGTCTGGGTCTTGTTTGCCATCACTCTGCCAGTGTCGATCAGTTTCAATATAGTTCGAAGTGAGATGCTCCAAATCGAAAAATACGTCGATACTGCAATCATGCCAGTACCAATACTTCTCGACCTTATTCTCCTCAGTGCTCCGCTGTATGTGAACAGTCTCATCGCAAAACGTGGAATTGACACCGAACACTTGTCTGAAAACGCAGATCGATGGGCAATGCTCGGTTTGATTGCGTTTGCGTGCCTTGATACATCCGGTGGGTTGTTGTTGATTTCTATGCTCGGTCTTGTGACCGTGCGAAGTGTACGACACCGACATGTCATCCCATTGATGCTTTCTCCAGCTGTGTTCATCCTCTTACAATCCACCTGGTTGAATTACGCAGGAATCGCGCGAATGTTGTTTGAATCAGTCGATTCTCTCGCCTATGACTTCACAAAGGATAGTTTCCTTGGCTTACCACGTATTGGAGGGTTACTCATCGCTGGACAAATGATGTATTCCATCATCATGGATAATCGAATGGTGAAAAACAGCGCGTCCAACCGTGAACCATTACCGTGGTACGGTTTGTGGGGATGGGCGCTGGTTGGAATCCTTGCTGCCTCGTCGAGTATTGGTTGGATACCTGCAATCTTCTTCGCATATCTTATGATTAACGCATGGCTTACCGGTACCGTCAACTCATTGCCAGCGCTCCATTTGGGATTCATGCTAAGTCTCATCGTTGGAATGCAAGTTGAAGAGGTAACAAACTCGTTTGCCTTGGCCTTCTCATGGAGCGCTTTGTTGACTGGATTTGCGGCGCTCGGATTCAGTTCGATGGGCAGTAATGGTATTTTATTCAAGAACGTTGCACCTGCTCGAGAAGAGTTTTACACCGACCAACGGAAATCTGATCTCATCAACACGCTCTACATCGCCACCTATATTCTGTTCATGCTGAGTTACGAAGCGCTCAACGGGGTCGGTACCATCATCGGCGCTGTTGTCCTCACTCGTGACATCATCAGCAAGGGATATACGAGCGCTGCCTTGTTTATTCCAGCAATTCATGCTCTGGCGTTGTTTAACCTCCTCCTGCAAACTGAGTTCGATTTGGTGCCAGAAGGCGTATTACTCGGTTCTATTCTCTTGATTGAAGGAATAGTTGTATCTTGGCTTTCCTTGCAAAACGACAGAGTGTACGATTTCAAATTCTTTGATTGGGATAACGATGATTCTTTCCTCGATTTCATTGACCGACTCGGGATTTCTGGAGTATTGTTTTCATTGTCTGGAATCTTTTTCATATTCGCAGATTTCGATCAGTCCACAGTTGGATGGCTACTAGCAACGGTTGTACTCATCGCAGTTGGTATCCAAGGATACTCACCAGAGAACGATGCACGCTGGCGCCGCATTATCGGTGGATACGGCTCAATCTTTGCCTTCATCGGCTTCAGCAGTGGAATTGATAGCAATACAATGCAATCTCTCTCTTGGATTGGAGTTGGACTCATTGCATTAGGATGGGGATTCTTGATGATGCAACGTCTCGAGAATGACGAAGCAGTTTATGAAAATGAAATCGATGCTGTGCCTATGGCCACCGTTTCTAACGAAGCCATCCTCGTTGTTGAAGAATCAATCGATATACCTGAGCCGGTGTTCGAGGAAGATGATGAAGCCAGAACTGATGAACTCATCGAAGAGGAAGAAACCGTTCTTGAACCGGAACCAGTCGTAAAGAAAGCGATTAAAAAGGCTGCAGCCACTCCTGTGGTAGAACAAATTGTGCTCCCATCTGCCATCGATACTGGATTAGGATTTGAGATTCGACTACCACCGGGTAAACTCGAAGCCATTGTCAAGTCAATCAGCACAACCCCACATGAAGGCTACAAACCTGTTGTTGGCTTGCATGAAAATGGAAAAATCGTCATCGATTGGGTTGAAGTTCAATCATTCTAGTCGGCGTTCAGCGCCTTGTGAACCGGTCACAGAAGTTGCGTAATCGGATTGTGGAACTGAAGGGTAGGCAGACCAATATGTTTCACGCATCTCCTGGTTTGCATCCATGCATGCAACCACGTCACCTGGTCGCTGAGAGAGTTCTGCGGTCTGGTTAAGGTGAGCAATTATCGGTTCGATGTTGGAGAGGTTCACCAAACCCCATCCAGTTTGGGTACATGGGGCAACAGGCGAGATAGGCATTGTTCCAGAGGTTGGGTCCCAGTCAAGTTCAGGATACCAAGCAGAAAGGTTGAGGGCTTCGCGGACTTGGTGATTTGAAACTTGGAACGGGTTCCCTTCGTCATCTGAACCGTTAACCAGCATACCTTCACGCAATGCAGGGGATGCACCAGAACTGTCATCGCTGTATTCAGCTCGGAGAGATTCCAAAACGAAAGACAAGATTCCTGCTGTTCGAGGTGTAGCGAAAGAAGTTCCTGAAGTTTCGTGATATCCATCGATGTCATCGTGGTTCGGAAGAACTTGAGTCCAATCGGCGGAAATGTCAGGATACGAGCCGGACATGATTTCTTTTTGGTCATCGCCTTCTTCGGCATAACCTGCAATACCAATCGACCATGGTGGCCCAGCGGTGGCGTCTTGAATCGCTGGAGAAGGACTGTTGTCTGCAGCACCTGCATGCATCTTTCCTTGTTCTACAACAGCAACTTCGGTTCCGCGCTCAATGCCTGGCACAGGTAAGGAACCAGGGGCTCCAAAAGAAGTAGAAATAATATCAACCAACGGCTGATTAGCAGCTGCAAGCACCGCTTCGGTACTGAATCCTTCGACAAAGAAAATGACGGCGTTTGGGTTCGCATCCAAAACAGCCCCTGTTACAGCTGAACCGTGGCCATCGCTTGGATCGTCGAGTATGAGAATTTCGCTGTTACCGTCCGGAGATGTACCGATGATTTTAGTCCCGGGGAAGTAAACAATATCCGAAGCACCCAAGGTGTCCCAACACGAAGACTTGTCCGCATCATAGCGCTCTTGCCACGTACCTTCAAGGGTTAAGTCGCATATTTTGTTGACCCCTAAGCCGTCTAACAACCAATCTGGATACGTCTCATTGGTTCGGAAATGGTCGTGGTAGACATTGATTCCTGTATCGATTGGAGCAACGACGGAAAAGGCTCTCCAATCATCATTTGAAGATTCTTTTTCGCTCACACTTTGTTGGATATTTTCATCGCCCAAAGACAGTGCAAAGAATGAGAAAATCAGGAGAAAGGTTAGGATGGCAACTGCCACGAGAGATTTTGGTTCAAACGAAGATGACGGTACCATTTGAGCCGCCAATACATCCTCTTCGGGGGTATCCGTCATACCTCTCCCTCCGAAGGGCACTTGAAGAACCCTACGCCCATTTGAAAAACTCATTCCCCTTGGGTGATTCATGGGTGAAGAAAATGAGCGCTTGGTTTGGATTGACCTCGAAATGACGGGCCTCGACATTACCAAAGAGTCCATCATCGAAATTGCGACGGTCATTACGGATGGCGAATTGAACATTCTCGAAACAGGCCCAAACTTGGCAGTAACGGTGTCCGAAGAACTTCTCGCAGGAATGGATGAGTGGAACACGTCTCACCATCATGCAAGTGGACTTGTCGAACGGGTACGCACGCAAGGCGTCTCTTGCTCGGACGCTGAACTCCAAACGCTTGAATTCCTCAAAAAATGGATACCAAAAGGTGTTGCACCGTTGTGTGGAAACAGCATTTGGAACGACAAAAAATTCATGGAAAAAGAAATGCCTCTCCTGGTCGATTATCTGCACTATCGAATGATTGATGTATCAACGGTTAAAGAACTGTCTCGACGTTGGTATCCTGAAGCAGGAAGATACGAAAAGAAAGGAGCCCATTTAGCGCTTGATGATATTCTCGAATCAATAGAAGAATTGCGTTATTTCCGAGAGAAAATATTCATTTCGAAAAAGCAATCATAATCGCCAATTCGATGCATTGGCATCGACGTTCTTGAACGAAGCCATCACTTGAGCGACAACAGCCACAGCAATTTCCTCTGGTGATTCTGCGCCAATGTTCAACCCAATCGGACAGATCACTGCATCAAGGATTTCTTGAGAAATGCCTTCATTTTTGCATGTTTTCTCAAAGGCTTGCCACTTTGAACGGCTTCCGATAACGCCTATTCGAGGGCCACTGACCCCATCGGGTAGAGCCTCATTGACACTGAACATGGCAAGCAGTTTGAGAAGACGTTGTTGGTCTTCACTCCAATCATGACCAAGCAAAAGGACATCTGAAAAGCGGGTCATCGATTGAAGCGTTTCATTGGAAAAATAAGCATCAATCGCGTCACTCGAACGAAAGACAGCATTTGGGTAGAGGGATGAATCTGTAAATTCCGAGCGAGTGTCGTGCACAGAATGTTTCCAGCCTAATGCATCGAGAGAGGCTGCAATTGCTTGTCCGCAATGCCCTCCGCCCATTAGCAACACATGCGGCATTGGTATCATCACCTCTAACGAGAGGGTCACCTGACCCCCACACAGTGAATCAAGGGGCGTCACTTCATAGCCCTTCGCACCTTTGTTTAATCCAAATCGAAGTACTTCACCGAAGGGTGCATGGTGAGATACCAAAAGATTTCGACACCGAGATAGAACCTTCATTTCCAAACCTGCACCGCCAACAGTTCCCGTCCAGTCTTGATTCAAGGACATAGCCAGACGAGCCCCTACCTTACCTGGGACGCTTCCAGCAGTCTCGACAACGCTGGCTAGAACCACTCGCTGGCCGGAGGCCAACTGCGATAGAGCCCAGGCCATCACCGCTGCAGTCATGTACGGTGCTGCAGGCAGTCACACATACCCTTTACGCAACCCACTTCACAAGTCCTTGAGGAGTTCTTGCTCATGCTGAGAAAGAGTTTGCAAGTCAGCAGGTGTATCAATATTTAATCCAAGCAAAGGAGCGTCAACCATGTGTTCTGAAAAGTGTACGAGTTCCCTCAAAGAGGCATCGGCCTTCGCAGTCAAAACCGATTCAATGGCTACCGAGTCCATGAAGACTGGATGGCCCTTTCCTTCTTTGTTTGTGAGGGCTGCAGATGCCGTTGATGCGAGGAGAGATTTGACGTGGTCTATGCTCCAACCAGGTCGATCAACCGGTGCGACAATCACGCCTTTGGGAATGCGTCCTTTATCGCCTGCTAACGACAACAGCGCACATTGAAGACTACCTGTTCGACCGTTTTCGGGAGAAGGATTTGAAAGAACAGTCGAACCAACTGTCTCTTGCATAATGTCGAAAACAAGTTCACTCCGGGTAACAATTACGATTGGAGAACAACCAGCTTTTTCCAGTTTCCTGTAGGCCATACCAACGAGTGTTGTGTCACCAATTCCAACCAATGATTTGGGTTGCCCTAGCCGTTGACTTGCACCTGCAGCGAGAATAATTGCTGGGTGGGTCCGTACCATGTTAACTTCACGAGGAAGTCGGCTTTGTCTTTTGCTCTTGATATAGACTCGATTTCTTCGGCCTTCATGTCTCAAACTGGATACAGAATGTCGGAGCCGGAACTTCGTTCCGTCGAATTGCTTCAAGGGGTAGTCAAGTCAACCGCTGCAACACTTGTTCTTCTCACTCAAACTGAAATCAAGGTAAGGGTTCGAGGAGAATCAAAACGTTGGTATGAAATCTATGCGAAATACCACGGGCATGATGATATTTTTGATCATGGAGGCAACGGATGGAATTGCTCAGTGAACGCAGGAAGACGAGAGAGTGACATCGTTGAATCCAACGATTATTGCGCCCAATTATGCCTACATGCTAACGAACAGGGACTGCCTATCGGAGACCAGGTTGTCTCCTTGATTCTATCACTGTCCAACGATATTCAAACGGCAATGGAAATTCCATTGCTTGCACAGTTCATCGTCTGCAAACGTCCAATGTTGGCAAATATTATGATTTTTCAGGACACAATGATTGTTACTGAAGAGATGGCCGAATTCGACCCAGATTGGATGGATGAACAGCAGGAAGAGGAATTACATCACCATATTACTGAAAGTCAAGATGAACAGTGGATGGAAGAAAGGTACTCCTTGGAAGATTTTCTTGAGGAACAGAGAGAAAACGATGAAGAATTAGAAGCACAAAGAGTGGCGCTCGAAGAAAAGAAAAGGTCGAGGGACGAGCAGTTAACCGAATTCTGGAACCATCTTACAGACAAGTTCCACGACAGCAACTCATAGGTTTTTGGTGATTTCTCGCCCAATAATCATCTTTTGAACCTGCGATGAGCCTTCATAAATCTGCATGACTTTCGCTCCACGCATGAGGCGCGCAACAGGATACTCTTCAGAATAGCCGTAGCCGCCGAAAACTTGGACTGCATCGGTTGAAACTTCCATGGCCGTATCAGCAGCAAATCGTTTTGCGTGTGCAGCAGACTCAGTGTTCTGAACACCTGCATCCGAATCTGCCGCTGATTTCCAAGTGAGCATGCGAGATGCTTCAATCTTGGTCTTCATATCGGCAAGCATGAATTGAATTGCTTGATGCTTATACAACGGTTTACCAAAAGTAGAACGCTCACCTGAATATTGCAAGGCATGCTCATAGGCAGCTCGTGCCAGACCTGTAGCATGGGCTGCAATGTTTGGACGGCTCATGTCAAACGCTTTCATAGCGTTCATCCAACCGCCTGATTCTGAACCTCCAACCAACTGGTCCGCAGGAATGCGAACATCATCGAATTGTATCGAACGAGTGTCTGAGCAACGTTGACCCATGTTGATTTCTTTCTTACCAAGAGAAAATCCCTCGGCCGTACTTTCAACAATAAAACCTGACATCCCTTTGTATCCTGCATCGACATCTGTCTTGGCAAGAACAAAGAAGAAATCTGCATAGCCTGCACCTGTGATCCACATTTTGGAACCGTTGATAACGTATTCATCACCGTCTCGGACTGCAGATGTCTTGCACGCTGCAACATCGGAGCCTGCACCAGGTTCGGTGACTGCATAAGATGCAAGTTTACCTTCCTCAGAAACCATACGCAACCACTTTTGCTTCTGCTCCTCTGTGGCCCCTGTAATAATTGGTGCACATGCCAGCGACGTTGCGTAAGCAGCAGTAGCAAAACCAGGGTCGCCCCATGCTAATTCCTCATTCACAAGGACTTCTTCCATGGAACCAAGACCTGGTCCGCCGTAGTCCTCTGAGATATGTAAATTGAGTAATCCCATTTCGTGAGCGGCCTGTATGGCTTCTTTCGGATAAACTGATTCCGCATCCCAGTGTTCTGCATGCGGCCGGATTTCATCAACTGCAAACTCATGGGCCAGTTCCTTGAGCATCTCTTGCATCTCGTCGAGTTGGAAGTTCACCATGGACAACCCAAGAAGCCGCCCCTTATCTCTTCATTGATTCAGAAGGTAATCCATTTTCGGTTATAGGCTTCCAAAGTGATAAGGAAGAGGATATAGATGAGTATCATTGTGTATCCTTCCCATTTCTTGAACTCGTACGAAGTGCGCATCATGAGTAATGCAATACCGCATCCAAGAACCGTGAACGGCATCAAGATATAGACAATGAAGTCAAAACCAACCGGGGAAATCGCAAGTGGCGAGATAAGGCCAGCAAGTCCGATTGAAAGCAGGGGGTCGGTGATGTTTGAGCCAATCAAAGTCCCAATGGCTACCCCTTGACTTCTCTTCGAAGCCATTATGGCGATCGTTAATTCAGGTAGTGAGGTTCCAATTCCTGAAACTGTAGTACCCACAATAGCTTGCGGAACGTTGAGTTCCAAGGCAATCATACTCGCGTATTCAACAAGGTGATGAGCGGCAAACACCGCAAAAGCAAGACCTCCAATAACCATGATTATGTAGGCAGCAGTACTCCAGCTGGAACCCCTTACTTCGACTTCATCACGGTTTTCTTCTTCCTCCTGTTGGATGACTTTCCTGTGCTTCAGTAGCCAACCAATGTAGATGATATACAAACTCACCAAGATACCTGCTTCCCAGCGCTCAAGGACATAACCAGTTAGTAAAAAGAAAGTCAAAAGTAAAACTGCAAGCAGCATAATGAGGCCGTCTCTTTTCAGCCATGACTCTCTAATTTTGAGTCCATTTTTGACAACAACAATACCCATGATAAGAGTGATTTGAACGAACACTGAGCCAAGAATAGAACCGATTGCGAAATCAGCGACCTGAGGGGATGAAGCGACATCCAATGCGGCTGTCGTGGTGACAAGAATTTCTGGCAAAGAAGTACCAATGGAAACGATAGTCAGCCCGATGACCACTTCAGGCAAGCCACCTCGTCGGGCAAGCCCCTTGGCGCCTTCGATGAAAAAATCTGCAGAAAAAATGAGAAGACCGAGAGCAAGACAGGCGATAACTGCGGTGAGTAAGAGGCTGTCAATTCCTGCAGAGCGCTCTAAGACGCGTACTGCAACAATACCGAGGAACAATGCTGCGGTTGTAACGAGCGTTTGAAAATGAATAAGTTGGGGGATGCCCATCACTTTCTCATCGGACCCCATACGACCTACCAAGAATCCTTACTTCTTCACGGTTCCCTTTCATTCGAACAGAAAGAGAGGTTGGCAAAGAACATAACTCTACTGCTGAACGGTTGGACATGCTACGTCGTTGCATGGCCGAGTTTCTCGGAACGGCACTTATGGTTGGAATAGGATGCGGAAGCATTGCCATCGGCGCATCTGGTGCTGTCGTTTCCATTTCGTTTGGAGTCGCAGTCACCATTGCAATACTGGTGTTCCAGCCGATCAGTGGCGCTCACATCAACCCGGCTGTATCTCTGGCGTTTTTCAGAAGTGGGCATTTGGAAAAAGAAGCCGTAGTCCCTTACATCGTAGCGCAACTGAGTGGTGCGTCATTCGCTGCATTCTTGCTCGATGGTGTTGGCCCAACATCGGTGGCTGAAGATGTATCGTTCATGACTGCAAGTCTGATTGAAGTGTTCATCACTTTCGCTTTGATGGCAAGTATCTACTGGATTGTCTTACGATCACGAACGCATGTTTCGATTGCCGTTTTTGTAGGGTTCGTGGTAGCCGTACTGGCGTATTTGTTTGGCCCCCTTACAGGTGCTTCGATGAATCCAGCTCGAACATTCGGCCCGAATATTTTCTCCGATTTGGCTCAAAGTATACCATTCTATAGTTTTATGACGGTGTGTGGCGCTTTGATTGCAGCGGAACTCTTTGTACGTCTGAAACTTGACAATACTGGTGAAGAGACTCAAGATTGAGTTGTCAATCTCAACACCTTCACCACATGCTCCAGTGAAGGTATTGTGAAGTTTTCAAGCGGTGGAGAAAACGGCACAGGCGTGTCAAGTGCTCCAATTACAAGCGGAGCGGATTCAAGTGTGTAGAAGCATGACTCCAATATTCTACTTTGGATACTGTGCCCTAAACCACCGCACCACTGGCCTTCTTGCAGAACAACTAATCGACCTGTTCGCGTTACAGATTCAATGCACGTTTGAGCGTCAAAGGGCAGCAAAGTTCTCAAATCCACGATCTCGACTTCGATGTCCTCTCCAGCAAGCTCATCGGCTGCTTGTTGTGCCACATGAAGCATTGAGCCCCAAGTCACCAAAGTTACATCTCGCCCGCCGCGAACAACCGCGGCTTTACCAAGTTTATACCGTTCACCTTTGGCAATCGCTTGTTGGACGGTCTCAGTATCGACGTTTTGATTGATGTTTTGACCCCAACCGGTTAATCCACCGCGCAATCCATACAATCCAATGTGTTCTAGGAACAATACTGGATCGTTGAGTTCAGCGCTTTCCATGAGCAAATCATAGGCGTCCTGTGGGGTTCCTGCTGCAACAACAACCAATCCTGGGTCATTGGCAAACCATGATTCAATCATGTTGGCGTGGAACGGTCCTGAGCGGGTACGAGCACCTAGAGGAATTCGTATGGTCATAGGGCATTCAGCACCCCATCGCCAACGCAGCATAGCTGCATTGTTGAGCAGAGCGTTAAATCCAAGAGCAGCAAAACCTCCAAACTGAATCTCAACCATTGGTCGCATGCCAGAGAGGGCGGCACCAACGCCGGTGTGAACAATCGCTGCTTCACAAAGAGGCATGTCAATCAACTTGTCCGTATGGCCAGCGTTCTTCAGTGCCATGTTCATACCAAAAGCACCTGCAACTTCCATATCTTCTCCGATGAACATGCAATCTTCACCGTGCCGTGTTGCAATGTCGGCCATGGCTTGTTGAATGGAACGGGCATAGGTCCATCCTCCTTTTTCAGCATAAGTGAGCGTGGTAACTCCAACATCTAACGGAGAAGATGAATATTCTGCATCTCCTACTGCGGAAAGTCGATTGAAGCGCTCTTCATGCGTTTCGGCATCGTTGAGTGAAGTCACGCCTTTGGTCACCGTTTCAGGGTCGGGCCATGCCATGTCTTCCAATTCCTGTCGGGCAGCGTCAATATCTTGTTGTTCAATCACCTCCATATCGGCGATTTTAGATTCTTCAAGGCCAAGATCGAGCAATAATTGGCGATGTGTTGGAAGAGGGTCTTTGGCTTCCCAATAGGCAAGTAAGTCCCTATCCACGTAACCAGGGGGAGTACCGGATTCATTGCCGAGGTAGAGGTCATCATGGTGATGAGCATGACCGCAACCCCGCATTGTTTCAACATGGATGAGCGTTGGACCGCCGCCTTCGAGAGCGAACTCGCGTGCTGAAGCTGTGCTGGCATACCATGCAGCAGGGTCAGAACCATCGATGGTCCATGCTGGGAACCCCATAGCATCTGCTTTATCCGCCCAAATCTCAACACCGGATTGTTTGATTGGAGAGGTATCAAGTGCGATTTGGTTGTTTTGAAGAATGTAAGTAATGGGAAGGCCCCGCGCTCCAGCGAGGTTCATTGCTTCCCAAAATTCACCAGATGAAGAAGCACCTTCACCGATACAGGCGACATGGAAGCGGTTCAGTTGTTGGCGCCAAGCTGCGAAGGCAAGACCGGTCATGGTCACACTTGCAATTGGGAGAGGAGCGGTCGGAGGTAGAACACCGACATGCCAAGCACCAACGTGTAAATCACGCCCACCAGCGCCTTCCCAGCCCCCGTTTTGGTTCGAGCCAGCTTTACCAAGATTGGCGGCCATTACATCAAGAGGGGTGTCCCCCATAGCAAGACCTAGACCAATATCCCGAATCATAGGTGCGATCAAATCACCATCGTAACCAAAACCCGGCCGTGCTGTTCGAGGTGCATCAGGCTGGCGTTCAAGCGCTGTTGCCACTGCGACCACGCCTTCCTGCCATGTTGAGCGGAAACCCTTGCCCCCAAACTTGGAGCCATCAGGCGTCTCTACGCCTTCTGTAAAAATTGCTTTTAATTCATCATCAAGCATCCTTGTTCGAGTCATCATGGTTTGCCATTCGAGGCGTTGCTCCATGGTCACAGACATGTAATGTGCGAGTCTACGAAACACTAATCTCAGGTCGAGAAGGAAGTGTTGTGCTCGTCGGTCAAGAAACATCATGAGGTTTCGCCGTGGAATAACCTCAACATCAGCATCCTCTTTCATTTTGGCATCGACTTGTGCCACGAGACCTCTGTGAACTGCATCGACAAAACGTTGGCTATAATCGTGCCATGAAGGGCCTTCGAATTGCTTTGATTCGTTTTCGATTAACACATCCCAAACATTAGCAACAAGAAAAAGATGTCCATCATGTCGTTGAGCAACAAACCGTAGAATTTCTCGACGTGCTGCATCTGCGTGCAGTGGTTGCGAGAAGTCAAGCGCTTCCTTAGGAATCCAATTTGCTCCGTGAATGACCGGCAAATCTCCTTGGCTCATGGTTCGGCGAACGGTCGCCTACATACAAACGCGACGGATGAGATGAAAGGCTCTCAGCGAACAATGACCATTCCGTTTCCGCGAGCTTTGGAACATGAACTTGGAATCAAAAACAAATCCACAAACCACCATAACCCACATCCATAGACCATCTGGGCTAAAAGTTGGGCTAGACATGGTTCTAGATGCACTATTCACTGTTTTGTGCTATGTTGCCCCAAACTCAAATGAAAGTGAGGTCATTCAGCCAAAGAGGATTGCTCATCTTGAGGAATCGCATCTTGTAAGGCTTTCATTGACGCACGAGTGACAAGAACCGTAGCGAAAATCGAGGCAAGAATTCCTAGTACGAGCATTGCGTTGCCCAAGGGGGTTGAATTCATGCCATCCATGCCCGATGAATTGAGAGCAAAGCGTCCAAGAGCGTGCCCATAATACGCGTAAGCCAAAGAGTAAACGATTCCGGAACAGTTCGAAACCATGTATACACGGAGGCTCACTGGAGTTGCCGACATCAAATAATTGAGCCATTCATCAGGAATAAGTGGGGAAAGACGAACCAAAACTGAAATTTTCATCGCATCAACCGTCAGTGCCGTTTCGATATTACGGAGCCGTTGATCGTTCATGATGGAACGTTGAATGCTTTCTCGAAACAACCATCTCCCGAGTAAAAAGGCAACGAGGCCGCCAAGCAGTGAAGCAACAAAATTTGCTGCTGCGGCAATCCAGAACGGGAAAATAGCTCCTGCTGCCACTTTGATGAGTGGGGTTGGAAACAGGACCACGACGGCCAGCGAAAGTGTGAGTGTGAAAATAATTGGTCCCAAAGGTCCTAATTCTTCGAACCAAATCAAGATGTTTTGAGCGTCCCGGAATAAAAGAATACTGCATATTGCACATAAGACAAGTACCAAAAGACCGATAAGAGCCCTCCAACGGTAGACTTTCGGTTGATTCGTTTTGAGTTCATCCAAGTCTGATTTACGGTCAACTAATCGCAGTTCACTCGGGCGAGGGATGGGGTATTTCGCCATGTTTACTCCTCTTCCTCGACATGAGGTAGAGCATCCAAAACATCTGCCATCATTTGTGCTGCATCCTCAATTTGTGTCAGCAAGGTAATGTCAGAAACGACTCCACGTTGACCTAGGTTCCACATTAAATCAGAGACGACTTCTGATGTTAATCGAGTTAGTTTCAGTACTTCGGGGTCGATGGGAACCATCGTTCCGAAATCATGCAGTGCGACAAGTTCGGGCTCTTCATCAAGAATAGCGTCCATCTTTGATTCGACATCATCCGCTAAATCTTGGGCTTGCGCTTCTAAGATTCCTTCCATGGATGAAGAGAAACCCTGCTTCATATGTTGGAGTTTATTTCCGCCAAGTGAGGTGCCTCGCTTTGCTTGGCTTGGGGATGAAGGACCCATCATTTGAGACGCATTAGGAGCATTGAGTTCTCCGTCAACGCTTGCTTGCTCAACCAACTTGTTGAGGGCCATTCGAAGCATTGAGGACATTGCTGAGGAATCCAGTTCGGTGCTAACTTCCATACCCTCTTCATCCATTTGGGTGAGGATTTCATCAATGAAATTGGTATTGATTTTTTCTGGACCTACGAGTCCTTTCAGCATAGGAAGAGCCCAACTGCTGTCACCCATGGTCATCGAGACGTCAAAACTACCGCCGCCTCCAGTTGTTCTTTCAATGTCCGCCGGCGGTGGAACGAATTGCTTGCGAGTGTGCTTGTTCAATTGCTGAATCAAAACGTTCATGTCCACCGGTTTTCGGATGACTTCAGAAACTCCGGATTGCGCTGCGCTCATCAAATATTCTTGTGAAACATTGCGACCAAGAATAACTACTCGACATTTGAAAGCAAACTCAGGGTCGCTCATCAAGCGTTGGCAAGCATCAATGGCATCTCCGTTCTTCCATTCTCCGTCGATGAGAACGACTTCAGGCATAATGGCCAGAGCAGTACCTTCTGCTTGGCGAAGGGTGGCTGCTCTGGTAATGTCAAATCCATTTCGTTCCAGCGTGTTGGCAAGGAGTGAACGGCGCCCTTCATTTTCGTCTGCAACGATGACTTTGGCCATAATCTCCCTCCCTTCGTTTGCAGGGGTGACTGTGGAGTCTTGAACCTCACCCTTGGGACAGGTGATGAATGTTCAATTCAAGAGGGGGAAAGGAGAAGGCGGTCATCCTTGAACGATTTCGTTTGGTGCAGTGGCTTGCCAAGCCATAATTCCACCTTCAAGGTTGTACAAACAAGTTGCATCGTAACCAGAATGAATCAAGTACATAGCCGCCATTTGAGAACGCATTCCACTCCGGCAGAGAACGATCACATCTCGGTCTTGAGGAATTGAATCTAAAGCGGTCGTTACCGACTCGTGATTAATTTGAAAATCGGTCGATTCGACATGAGCTTGGTTGTATTCGCCATCCGAGCGTACATCAAGAATAAATGGACTCCAACCTTCCTTCCGACGGTCGAGAAGTTGTTGTACAGTGATTGAGTTAAACATCGTGTTAACGGTAGAGGCTTCTCCTTCATCAACCTCACCTTGAATGCCAACCCTCATGCACCATTCTTCGTCATCAAACATTGATTGACTCATCGAGAGGTCAACCACTGGTGTTCGATCGGAATTGGATGAATACTGGAGCGTGTCAAAGGTCATTGCTTGGGCATCGTACAACAATAATCGACCGTTCAGCACCTCGCCGAGGCCGAGAATCAGTTTGATGACTTCATTCGCTTGTAGAGAGCCGATAACTCCGGGGAGCACACCAAGAACACCTCCCTCGGCACATGAGGGGATGGTTTGTGGAGGTGGTGCTTCTGAAAACAGGTCGCGATAACAGGGGCTTCCGTTGACATTAAACACGCTTACTTGCCCTTCAAAACGATATATAGAACCGTAGACCCAAGGAATGTTTTTGAGAAAACAAACATCATCGATGAGGTAGCGAGTTGGTAAATTATCTGTACCATCAACGACTGTGTCCCAAGTTTCTTGGAATATTTCTTCAACATGTTCTGGCGCAAATTGAAGATCAAAAGTGCTGATGTTCAAATCTGGATTCAATGCCAGTAAACGCTTTTTCGCTGAATCCACTTTCGATTCACCGACTTCAGAAGTTGAATGAATTACCTGCCTTTGTAGGTTTGATACATCGACTCGATCGTGATCAACAATCCCAATATGTCCAATTCCTGCTGCTGCTAAGTAAAGCAACACAGGGCTCCCTAAACCTCCAGCACCGATTACAAGAACGCTCGCATCAGCGAGTTTTTGCTGCCCTTCAATACCAACCTGTGGCAGAGAAATATGACGAGCATAGCGTTGAGTATCGACGTTCACTGTGAATCCCGAACCGTTCCAAGCGTGGTCGAAACATAAACTCATTGAACCATTCAATGTTGGTCTTCAAGCCACTTTTCAACGTCCATAGCAGCTTGACAACCCATGCCGGCTGCAGTGATGGCCTGTTTGTAACGGGTATCGACAACATCTCCAGCAGCAAAAACACCCTCAACAGAGGTCATAGTGTGCTTCTTGTGCAAGATGTAGCCTTCATCGTCGACTTCAACTTGCCCACCCAAGAAACCAGTAATCGGTGTATGTCCAATCGCAATGAACGCTCCTGTTACGTTAATCGATTCAGTTGAACCATCCCGTGGATCTTCGAGAACTGCACCGGTAAGACCTTTCTCGTCTGACAACCACTCCTTCACTTGGCGGAAGGTTTTGATTTCGATCTTTTCGTGGTTGAGGACACGCTCATACATGATCGTAGATGCTTTGAAAACATCTCTTCGGTGAACAAGCGTAACTTTTGAAGCGAACCGTGTAAGGAAGGTTGCCTCCTCACAAGCGGAGTCTCCACCGCCAATTACCATGACTTCTTCGTCTCTAAAGAACGCACCATCGCATGTAGCGCATGTGGAGATTCCACGGCCTTTTTGCGCTTCTTCACCCGGAGCATTGAGCCATATTGATTCTGCCCCAGTCGATACGATGATGGCATTGGCGAGGAAGGTTTCACCTTCGACTACAACCTTGAACGGTTGCTCTGAGACGTCCACAGATTCAACATTCTGGTCTCGGACTTCAAGTCCGAAGCGTTCAGCCTGTTCTCGTAATTCCGTCATCATCTCAGGTCCACCAATGCCCTTAGGATAGCCTGGGAAGTTCTCAATATCTGAAGTAAGCATCAACTGACCTCCAGACATGTAACCTCCAAACATGAGCGGTTCGAGCATGGCGCGAGCCGCATAAAGACCCGCTGTATATCCTGCTGGGCCGGAGCCAATGATGATGACGTTGTGTACTTTTGACATGGATGAAATCCCCTATATTTCCATACGGTGGGCTTCACCATTTGAACATTCACATGGCAGCGTTTGGCATCAGAGAATCTCACCGGTAGGAGATGTAGAGCTTTTCATTGATTTGAGTCGTTTGAAAAGCCAACGAGAGAAAACCATGGAGCACAAGAGGAAACCAATGGATACCGGCAAAGGTGCATCAGCAGAAGTCGATAGGAAATACGTCACTACGAGAATTCCGGCGCCGTAAAACGCACGGAAAATGGAGAACAGTATGAACCCTCTCAGCATTCGATTGCTCTTTAATCTCTCAAACACCGAGGGCTTCAAGTTGAACACCTTTCAATCCAGCATGGAAGAAACTGCCGCCACAGCAGCCCGTGCGTGCGGTTCAAGTCGGGGCTCAATGTGTTCTGGCTCTGCCCCTGGCCCAATAATCCCAAGACCAACCGGTTTTTCGTGGACCAACTGAAGTTCGATGATGGTCTTGATAACGGCCTGGCCCATCGCTAAGCCGTGTTGAGTTTGTCCTTTTTCGATGATGCCTAAGCAGGCAACACCGTCAATTTCGTCATCGGTCAACAATCGATCGATGGCAAGCGGAACTTCCATTGCCCCTGGAACCCAAACGACATCGATGATGTCAAGGCCGAGAGTATTGGACTCATCGCGAGCCCATTCAAGCATTCGTTCGATTTCTGATTTGTGAAAAGAACCACAGACAACAGCTATATTTGGCATAGAATTAACTCCTTTTTTCTTCAAGTACTCGTTCAACGGTCGAAACAATGGCCTGAGTGGTTGAATCAATCTCTAGATTTACCGCATCTCCAACCATCTTCTTTCCAAGGGTGGTGAGCCGAAGTGTTTCAGGGATGATGTGAAGGGAGAAGACACCGTTGTTTACTGAACCAATCGTGAGAGAGATTCCATCAACAGCAATGTATCCTTTCTCCATAACGTACTTTCGCAAGTCACTCGGCACCAATATTTGGAAATCCATTCCCTCACCGTTTTGCTCTTTTGAATGGAGGAGACCGGTTGCCATGATGTGGCCGGAAAGCAGATGCCCTCCAATCTCGTCTCCAAATTTGAGTGAACGCTCTATGTTTACAGAGGAGTCTGCCTGTAGGCTCCCAAGCGTTGTACGTTCAAGCGTCTCTGGAATAACATCAAAATCGACATTTAAACCATCAATTCGAACAGCGGTGAGACAAGCCCCGTCAACAGCTACGCTGGCACCAATTGCAAGATGCTCGGTGTTGGGAATTTGGATGGTGAGGGTATGAACGCTTTGCTTTTCCACAACAGAAAGAATCGTCCCTGTTCCTTGAACAATACCGGTAAACATCAAACATCACGCTCCGATTGTACTGAGCGTTGAAGGATTCGAGCAATAATCTTACGAGTCCCATCCAAATCATCACTCAGACCTTCAACTCGAGTAACCTCAATGTGATGGTATCCAAGTTCGTCTAATTGAGACCGGATTCGGTCTTCTGCATGCTCTTGGTCGTATCCTAAAGCAATGACGTCAGGTTTCACGATTGGCAAAATATCGAAGATGGGTACTTCGGGGGGATTTCCGATGAGAGCCTCATCCACTGGTTTCAATCCGTTAACCATTCTTCGGCGAAGTTCTTGTCCAGTCACAGGCTCGTGTTTTCTCATACGAACTGTGTCGTCATGAGCAACGACGACCGTAAGGTGGTCTCCAAGCGATTTCGCTTGCTCCATGTAGTGCAGATGCCCTGCGTGAAGCAGGTCAAAAACTCCAACTGCCATGACGCGCTTCATATGCTCACCTGTTGCTGTGAAAGTATTGTCACACATTGTTTTACCGGAGAGAAATTCCAATGTTATTCTGCATTCAATGCCTCTATGAGTTGTGCACCTTCGAGGAAAGGAATGTTTCTCTCATGCGCCCATGTACGAGCGTCTTCGACTGTCAATGCATTGTCTCCGTCTTCTTCAAGCATCTCTGCTCCAATCACCACGGGAGTCATGCCAGAAAGGCGTGCAAGGCCCACTGCAAGTTCAGTGTGACCTTGACGACGGGAAAGTCCGCCTTCCGTTTCTCGGCACACTGGAATGTGGCCCGGTGTTCGAAATTCTTTGCCGAGAGCGACTTGTGCCTCGATACCGTGTGTGCCCGATTGCATGAGTTCGTGCGTAAGTTCTGCAAAGCGCCGTGTAGTAAGGGAGCGGTCAAGATCAGTGATACCGGTGTAGGTGTCCCTGTGGTTCAACGAGAGGGTGAATGCTGAGCGTGCATCGTATCGAAGGTCGTTGGTAACGAGTTGACTCAAAACAGGGAATTCCTCAATGAGACCGTTTTGGGTGTGGAGGTCTTGCAAAAAGGGCAGAGAAAAGAGTTCTCCAACTTCATGCCCTATGGCAAGGAACAGGAGGCCGCCGCAATCTTGCCTCAATTGGCGCATAGTTGCTGGCTGGGCACTCTGACCGGGGAACAACAAATCAGTTTCTCCTTCACGCTTCTCAGAATCAAAAAGGCATACTGGCATTCCGTTTCGGAAAGCGTCTACTGCTGCTTTGACTTGTCCGTCCATATACAGCCCTCGGCAGGAGGAGTTCATCAATGGTCGTATGTATCTGCTTAACGAAGCCAGCACAAAAAAGCCATTTTTTGCGGACAGCCAACGGAAAGGGATTATCATAGGAAGACACTTGGGTTGTTCCTGCGGGGACGTGAATTATGCCAATTAAACTCGGACCTGCAGGCGTTCCACTCTCGTGTAAAGGCCGCACAATTGTTGAAGGAATGGACGATATTATCTCTCTAGGGCTTGAAACGATGGAAGTTCAAACCGTGCGAATGGTTGCTCCGCAACACTTCGAACAATACTGGCAAGCCGGCGTTTTGGCGAACAAAACGGATTTTGAAATGAACATTCACGGACCATACTATTCTGAGTTACTCGGCAACCGCGTCGAACGAGGTCGCTCAATGACTAAAATCGAGACGACGTTGCAGGCTGCGCGCACCATTAACGCACGCCACATTACACTTCACGCAGGCCACTACGGCGGCATGCATCCCGGTAGTGCGGCAAATGAGCAAGTCGCCAATGTGTTTGCAGGAATCGTAGACAGAGTCCATGAAATCTGGCACGACGACGAAGATGAATTCCCTGTATTCCCTTGGATTAAGGACGGCACTCCGTCAAAGATCGGCGTCGAAACTTCAGGCCGGCAGGAACTTTGGGGTAGCCTTGAGGAAGTTCTTGAAGTCGTTAACCACGTCGAAGGGACGATTCCAGTTTTGAACATAGCACACATCCACGCTCGAGGTCACGGAAAGATGAGAACTTCCGAAGATTACGGAGAATTGTTTGATGAAGTTCGTGAAACAATTGGTACGAAAGAGTTCTACTGCCACTTCTCTGGCGTAGAACACCGCTCTGGAAATGCAATGCATTACACGCAAATCAAGAAATCAGACCTTAACTTCGAGCCCCTTGCCGAATTTATTGTCGAAGACGGCGGATGGCTTGACATCACCCTCATTTCGGATTCACCTCTGCTTGAACACGATGCCATGTACATGTTGCAGAACATCGAAAAATCACGCCACCGCCAACTTGAGCGCAAGGCTCGTGAAGATCGACGACGTGCACTGGCTGCTCAAACTGGCTCAACGCCGGTGGCACTGGCCGCCCGTGAACAAGAGCAAGCAGAACCGGTGGAGACAGAAAGCATCGAGGAACAACCTGAACAACCTGAAAAGAAAAAGCCGGCGAAGAAGGCTGCTTCAAAGAAGGCAACTAAGAAAGACGAAGAGAGTGTTTTCGACCTTGATGAAGAAGACGATGACGACCTTTTCTGATGCGTTGCTGGACGGTTTTCACATCCGAAAAAGCATCATGCGACCGATTTATAGTGGCAACTAAGATAAGTGAAGGGAGCGGCGTAGAGATTGGTCTCTATGGCACACATCGCGATTTTAGGATTAGGAAATTGGGGGACAGCCATTGCTCGTATGTGGCTGGCTGATAATCACAACGTCAAAGGATGGACCATTGAACAAGAAGTCTATGAATCCATTACGATGGATTCAGTCAACTCAAAATATCTTCCTGAACATTCACTCGAAGGTTTAGAGGCGACCATGCACATTGAAGAAGCACTCGAAGGCGTGGAAATTGTTGTACTGGCAGTTCCATCTTCTGTTATTTTGAAAGTGGTGGACCAAATTATTCCTCACCTTCGACCTGGTCATGTATTGCTTGACTTAGCGAAAGGTTTGGCACCAGGTAACACGCTCATTTCAGAAGCTATTCAAGAGAAACTTAACGCTGCTGGGAAAAACAACACACTGGCTGTTGTCACAGGCCCAACCATTGCCCCAGAAGCCGCCAGTGGCGTCATGACAACTGCACTTGTTGCCAGCGAAGATGTTTCAGTCGCTCAACACCTTGCCACAACGCTCACCACTCAAACCTTCATCTTGCATCCTGCTGCTGACCCTGCAGGTGCTGAATTATGGGGTGCGTTCAAAAATGTTGTAGCGCTTGCCTGTGGACTTGTAGACGGTCTGAAAAAAGTGGGTTCGCTTGGCGGTGACAACCTGAAAGCGGCAATTTTCATGGCCGGCTTCAAAGAAGGATGTATCCTCCTACCACAACTTGGAGCGCGTGCTGAAGTTGCGTTTGGTCCAGCTGGACTTGGTGACTTGTACGTCACCGCAACCTCACCTCACGGACGAAACCGAACGATGGGAGAAAAACTTGGAACGGGTCTTACCGTCGAGCAAGCCCTTGAAGAAATGCACATGGTTGCCGAAGGTGTTCGTGCAACCCGTATGTTTGCAGAACGAGCGGAAGATGATGGAATTGACACCCCTTTCACCAAAGCCCTCAACACGCTGTTAGACGGCTATATCGATGCAGAAGAATGCTGTCGAAGAATGGTCGCACTTGGTTGAATGGTTTCCTCCACACACCGATTTCAAGCGGTGCTGTTTTGAGGGTAGTCGCTCTGCGGTATTCATGGCCGAGGAATTAACTGAACTTGAAGCCCGAATCTTTGAGTGGATTCGACAATCTGATTTTGAGTCGGTTGCTTGGTCAACTCCAAAGGCTGCTAAATCGTTCAAAGTCAAAGAAGACGAGGTCTATGAAGCAGTTGCTGCTTTGACTCGTAAAGTTCCAGACCGAATTCAAGTCTTTTACAAAGAAGGTTCGTTGCACATCGCCGCTGAATAATCAAGCAACATCGCCTGATTTACTCCGTCGCTTTCGAGCTTGTATCAACATGTTCAACCATGTTGGCTTACGGACATCGCCTTCCTCATTGACAAACGAGCGAACTGCTAAAGACAGCAGATCAATCAATACGACGACAATGAAGATTAGAATCAGCAATGCAAAGACCTTGTCGTATTGAAGGAACTTCAGATAGGTATTGATGTAATAACCAATTCCTCCTGCACCCACAATTCCAATGACGGTACCATGACGAACATTGTATTCAAACATGAACATCAGTTGACTTAGCAAATGGTTACTGTTCTCTGGAATAACGATGTTCATGACGATACTTGGACGACTCAAACCCATCGCTCGGCCTGCTTCTAACGGATCGTTTGGCATACCTTCAAACACTTCATATTGTAATTTACCAAGGTAACCGACCGTGTAGAACGTCATTGCCAATACGCCTGAAAGTGGGCCAAAGCCGATGACAATCACGAACAAAATAGCCCAAATTAAACTAGGAAGGCTTCGAACTGCTGAAAGGAATATTCGAACTGGAAGCGAAATGTACAGTGGCATCAAGTTTCGTGCAGCCAATGAAGAAAGGGAAATTGCTCCAACAAAACCGAGAATGGTCGAAACAAAAGCAATTTTTAGCGTTTCCATCATTCCAAGATAGCCAACTGAACAAAAGAATTCGATATCTTGTTCACACACTGGGTATGAGCGGGCTTCAAGAACCTTCCAATTTGGCGGCCACATGCTTTCTTCAAAGAAAACAACCAGATTTGACAGGCCACCCTCAAGTCGGCCCCAATCGCCTTCAACTAAACCGTCCAGCGTTTGCCACGCCAAGAAGAAAAGGATGAATACGATACCAAACAAACGGTACTTCATTCCTCTTCCCCCAAATGTTGCTCCCGCCAGCTTGACTCATCTATATCCAGCCATTCTTCCAATGAGTAATCATGTAGATGATTATCCTTAATCAGCCAAATTCGAGTGGCGAAATCTTTGGCGTTGTCTTCATGATGCTCAACCATGATCACTGCAGTTCCTTCCTCAACCAATTCATGAACTGCACTGAGGACGATGTCAACGTTGGTTTGGTCAAGTTCGCCTAGGAATTCGTCCGCCAACATAAGCCGGGGACGTTGCGCCAATGTGCGAGCTGTAGCAACTCTACGTTGTTGTCCACCGGACAAGCGTCGAACTGGTTCCGAGGCCTTTTCCTCGATGCCAAGTGTACGAATAGCCTCGAACGTTCTTTCCTTTCGGTCTTTGAACATAGTTCTCGACCAACCCACGCTCAAACGCGCCCCTAGAGACACATTGTGTGCTACTGTTGCGTGACGAACAAGGCCGAGACGTTGTGGAATGTATCCAAGGCTTCCGCGTCGCCCGACATGAAGGTGGAAAGTTCCGTCCAGAGGGCGAACAAGTCCAGCAATGGTTCGAATTAGCGTCGTCTTTCCAATCCCGGATGGTCCAAGGATAGCGATGATTTCGCCAGCATGAACGTCGAGCGTGATCGGCTTCACAAGCGGGAGGTCGTATCCGATGACCAAGCCCTTCAGCGACAGGATTGCATCTTCACTCATAGCATCCCCTCAAACGACCCTACGGTCGGGTCTTTTTGAAACGGTGTGCTATGACCGCACATACCTAAGCGTAAAAAACGAGCATAACTCTCCATGTGATGGCCTCTAAGATGCCGACGAAGCAACCCAAAACGGTTGGGTGAGGCGACTGGATTGCTCCGCCGACGGTTTCAGTCAAGGAAGACTATCTGAATTATTCTGCAATCTCATACTTTGAATCAAAGTATGTTGAAATGCCTGGTATGGCACTGATGAGACTGCTGTAGCTGCCGAGGTGTTCTTGCGAATTAACTTCAACTAAACCACCTGTGTTCAACACATTTGCCAAGATCTGATCGCCACAAGCAGATTGCGGCGAAGTGGAGTCAACTTGGTGAGACACCATCGAGTAGCAACCAGTGAAGTTCTGCCCCTGCATAGGGTAATCTTCGACGTACATCTCGTCGTTCAATGCCAACATAGCGTTGAGAATGGCCGTTCGAGTCTGAACATCAAGTGTTGCAGGGTTGTACATTACTGGGTGAGAAGGTGCGGAGCCGTAGGAAGGCAGCAAGATGTATTCCGATTCTGGCAAACACCAATCTGCATTCTCGCTTGCATTGTCCTTACCACAGTATGAAGACACTGTAGAATCCTTGGCAAAGGCGACGTCACCGACTCCTTCTGTCAAGCACTTCACAGCACCAGAGTAGGAGTAGTATGGGGTTCCTGATTCAGGAATGCTTGCATTTTCGTTGAAGAACGAAGTGATGGTGTCACGTAGTGATTCAATATCATCCTGCGGACCAACGACTGGAGCGTACCCTTGGGAGATGAGGTGTCCCATTGGCAAAAGCATGCCCGCTGATTTGAGCCAACCGGTGTGACACGAAGTCTTTCCTGCCATCATGGCAAATGGATCGGTTGAATCATCATCGTCGAGGTAAGCGTTAGCAATATCCGAACCGTTGAGGACCACTGCATGTGCGTCGTAATGAGTTCGACCGTCTGATTTCAGGTCTGCAGCCATAGCAGCAAGGCCGTATTCTTTCCAACCAACCCATGCTGCACCGCCGTCCATGAAAGCGATGTCTGCATTTCCAAAGCGAAGTGCTTCAATGATAGCACCTTCGGAAGTGACTGGGTAAAGTGTTACTGTCACGCCAGTTTGTTCTGCGATGAAATCGGCTAGAACTTGTGGGTTCTCTGCTGGGTTTTCGTAATCGTCTTTCATTTCAAAAGCGATACGAATGTTCGAGATAGTTGGAGTCACGGAATCGTTGATGGTAAACTTGGTGTCGTAGTATGCCGAAATTCCAGGTACATCTTCAATCAAATTGCCGTAAGATGAAAGGTGTTCTGTGGCAGTGGTAGCTGAAATTGCAGGCGTGTTGAGGACATCACTGAGAATTGATTGACCCTCGGTTGAATCCTTCATTGCTACGAGTGCGTTTTGTACGAGCGTCATTGTATCTGCATCGCTGGTTGCCGGGTTGTACATCACCGGGTGCGAAGGCGCATTTCCGTACGAAGGCAACAAGATGTAATCGGATTCTGGCAAGCACCATGCTTCATTGGTTGTTGCATCCTCATTACCACAGTAAGAAGCGATGGTCGAATCCTTTGCAAAGGCAACATCACCGACGCCTTCGGAAAGGCACTTGACCGCACCGCTGTAGGAGTAGTATGGAGTTCCGGAATCTGGTATGCTAGCATCTTCGTTGAAGAAATTCGTGATGGTCGAGCGCAACGATTCCACATCGTTTGCGTCTCCAATGACGTTCGCGTATCCGTTGCCGATAAGGAAGCCCATTGGCAGGAGCATACCGGCTGATTTGAGCCATCCTGTGTGGCACGAAGTCTTTCCAGCCATCAAAGAAAACGGATCGGTGGAAGGGTCATCGTCAAGGTGGGCTGCTGCAATTTCTGAATCCTTCAGAACGACTGCATGAGCGCTGTAGTAAGTTCGTCCATCGGACTTTTGATCTGCTGCAATTGCATCAAGGCCGTATTGTTGCCAACCAACCCATGCTGCACCGCCATCCATGAAAGCGATGTCAGCATTTCCAAAGCGAAGAGCTTGGAGAGCAGCACCTTCGGAATCAATAGGATAAAGTGATACATCCATATTGAGTTCTTCACTCATATAATCTGCTAGTCGTTGAGGATTTTCATCAACGTTAGTATAATCGTCTTTGATGCTGTAAGCAATGACGAAGTCTTCTAAGTTGCTTTCTTCTTTCTCTGAGTCGTCACTTAAACAGCCAGCAAGTGATGCTGTGGCAATTAGGAAGACAAGTATCGATGATTTCAGTGTTCGCGTTTTCATGTTAAGACCTACCGGTTTAGGCCGCCCTAAAAACCGGATGTACATAAAGATTTAGGCCGCCCTAAAAATAACCCAGCGAGGTGATAATCATCTGAAAAGGGACCACTGCTCACGAAGAGAGCCAATCTAAAGCGTACGATTCGGCGAAACGGTCCGAAGCTAATCCAGGATGCCCAATGGGCCGAACAATGACCAAAACATCGAGTGTCCCCCCCCATGAACTGGTTGCTATGCACAGAACTTCTCCTACCTTCAGACCCTCACCAGATGCACCAATGGAAAGACTTCGAAGTTCATAGAGTCGTACAAGCACCGACTCGTCAACCCCTGCTGATGTCGAAGAGTAGTAGTGGGTGTTTTCAGCAGCCATTGGTTCGAGTTTCATTTCATCCACGTCCAGGCGGAATCCAGATAATTCTTGGTCAAGAAGTTCGATTGCCTGATTGAGACGCCCCTGTTCCATGCCGAAAAGAGAGGCAAGCGTGAATGCTGAAGACTCAGCCCCAAGTGGACCGTATTGGTAAGGCAAGCGTAACGTTAGGGATTGAACAATCTCTACGTCAAGCCCACCAGATTCCGGTAACATCAACCAGGTATACTGTTCTCCGGCAGGGTAAAACGGTGCGTTTGGATTTTCAGTCAACAAAGGAGCCCCCCACTCCGAAGGTGCAACTGGCCCAGAGACGGGCGAAAAGCCACCAATGAACAGCATGACGATGAGTCCAACACTTACCATGATTCGTGATTTTCGATATGATTCCCAAGCTATACGGCCAGCAGGACTGAGAATGGATAACAAGAGCATGACGGGGCCAGCTAACAAAAATCCACCAGGGAGAATCCAGAGGAGAATGAAGAAGGAAGCGAGTGCATGAAAGCCGTAAGGCCCGTACATATCTTGCCACCGATACTCCACTTCTGCTGACCATTTACGGCGCTCAACAAACACTTGAGCGGTTACAAAGACGATAAGAAAAATCGACGGTAAGAAATCACCAATCATCTTCAACCCACCAATGGAAAGTACATTCTCAACATGAGTCTTGGGGTTTGAACGGCAACAAACGGTAGATTGTCAAACCTCGACCTCCACGCCATACCATGGAGGAAGTAGTTCTGCGGCTCGAAGGAGCAACATACAGGCACTCTGTCTACGCACCTCTTCCACTGAAACCATGGCGCAGCATCAAAGGACCTGGTATCTTTGAAGCCAACATCTCGCTGCAAAAAGGAACTATACTCGGCCTGGTAGGTCCAAATGGTGCCGGAAAAACCACGCTGTTACGGGTTATGGCTGGCATTTTACCGCTGCAAACAGGCTGCGTATATTCAGGATCTGACGACCTGATGCGAACTGAACAACAACTTAGGCAAATGGTTGGGCATATGCCCGAACAAGTTCGATGGCAAGGACGCAAAACTGTACGCCAAGCATTGCTCGAACTTGGGGAGATGCGGCATGCAAGCGAAAAAAGAATTGACAAGTTGTTGACTCTTGTCGGCCTCACCACTCGGAAAGACTCTGCATTGAGTGAACTGAGCCAAGGCATGCGTCAACGGCTTACGCTTGGAGTTGCTCTTCTTGGGTCACCAAAGATACTCCTGCTCGATGAACCACTCAACGGGCTTGACCCTGTTGGAGCTGCAGCATTTGTCGCGCTGCTAAAATCCCTGACTGAAAAAGGCGTCTCCATCGTTCTTTCATCCCACCAAGTCGAGGGCTTGATCGGTATTATTGACCGGTTGGCTTTGATGCATAGAGGGCATATTCTGGCCGAAGGGACGTTGGAAGGGGTAGCTAAGAGTTTGAAACTTGATAGTAAAACCGAAATCAAAGGAACCGGTAGCCCTCCCCGCTTCAAAAAGTATGGAATTAATCCAAGCCAGGTGCATCTCGAAGAAAAGAACGGATATTGGAATGCCCTCTTGGAACAGGCTCAACCGCATCTACTTACGAAATTGGTAAACGACGGTGTTGAAATCACGGAATGGAGTATACGCCAACCCAATGTGGTAGAAATGCTGTGTGCAGCAACCGGGCAATCTCTCGAAGATGTGGGACTAGAAGTGGCCTCCAGTGCCTATGTACCGTTACGAACATTCGGGGGTGAGGAAGAATGAACGATTTCAAGCGTATAGTGAAGTTGGCCAAACGCCTCACTTTTGAACGGATGTTTTCGACTCGAATGTACATCATGCTCCCCGTTCTGTTGCTGTTTATCCCGGGCATGGCTTGGGGATTTTCTGACCCGAACATTGTGCTGCCAGGTGGCCACCAACCTGAAAGTGCAATGGAGGTTCTCTTCTATGCGAGTCTTGGAGTGGTTTTCGGGGCAACAATGTGTGCAGTATTGCTTTCCTATGACGGAGTAAGCCGCGAGCGCGCAAGTGGAGTATTGGAATTACGACTTTCCCAACCAATGTCGAGAGCTCATCAATCGATTGCAATGATACTTGGCTCATGGAAAGCAATACTCATTCCGACATGGCTATTGCTGCTCGTTTCTGTTCTTGTGGTCAGGTATCGCATGGGTGAATGGATTTCACTCACTGATTTTCTGGTCTACTTTTCATCAACAGCACTCATTTTGTTATGGTATGTCCTGTTCACTCTCCTCGCATCCTCGTACACACGTGAACAAGGAACTGCGATATCGTTCGGTGTCGGGATGTGGTTCCTTTTCACCTTCCTATGGGCTTTAATCACTACCATGGTTGCATTTGCATCAGGTGTTTCAATCGGCCAAGAAAACGATGCCTCTTGGGTCATGCTGGAAGGTGCTTTGGACTTGCTTTCACCAAATGGAGTCTATCACCACCTGTTGGAAACTCGTTTACCTCAAATCGATCGAGGTATTTCATCATGGCAAAGTTGGTCCATGGGATTGGTATGGACGATTATTCCGTCATGGATGTTCATACGTCGAATGGAGAAGATACTCCCTTAGTCAAAAGAGATGGTTTAACGGGTCGCACAAGCGAAAGCCTCTTTGAGGCATGATGACAACGTCATTCCATGGCAGCACGCACTACGGTCGGACTTTCCAACCCCCACACTCAAGTTTTCACTGCAATTCTAATGGTTTTCTTGATGTTCTTCATGGGCACATCTTCCCTTTACACACCTCAAAATGTACTGGAAAACGAAACCGATGCTGCACCTGCAGATGGCCGCCAAGGACTCGCAATAGAAGATGAATGTGAAGGACTGAAATTTGAAGACCTCTTTGATTATGATTTTGCTAATTTCAAAGTCTTTATCGGCGATGATTGGGCGACCGCAGAAATGGATGCTGGAGCGTTTGTGAACGGAAGTAAATCGGCCATTGTCCGAGACAACCTTGACGGCCTATTCGAAGGGCTTTCTGGCGGAGGTAACGACTACATTAGTACCGATGAAAGAGATGCTGTACGCGCAATTGGACCAAAGTGCATTGGAGCAATGGACACCCGAATCGGCATGAAAGAAGGTATTCCTCACCGAGGTGCTCCTGATTGGAACAACCTTACATTTGTCGAAGATGGTATAGGACTGGAAGAAATTGACCTCGTTCCTGAAAACCACCCTCAAGAGCGTTCATGCCAAAATCTAGGATCTGCCAACGGGTGTAAAGAAGTCCCAGTGAGCATTACTGAAGACCTACAAATCATGATGTACTTGGCGGAAGACCAATCAAACAACGTCCGATTTGACAAACTACCAAACAGTGGGGATTCAAATTTCACACTGGCTCTAAACATCACGAACATGTCGTATGCCAACTTAGAACTCAATTTCCCTCTCAAGCAAGGATTGCGCATGAGTAATTATTCGATTCAAGACACGATTACCAACACCGATGGAACAATGACTGCAACGGAAAACACCGAATTAAGCGGGCCTGAGGCGATTTACCTACCTGATGGCCGACTCCGTGTGAACCAAGTGGTCACTTATGCTACGAGCGAATATCCAATTCAACGTGATCTGTTTATCGATTTCACTACCATGGCACCTGAAACCAATGAAGCGCCAGAATGGTCATCGAATGCTCCTGGAGACGGAACGGTCATCCCAATGTTGGCCGGACAGAACATCGTCGTTGCGGGTGAAAAAACCGAAATGTGGGCTACCGATGACAGCGGCTGGGGAATCGATTGCACATTCACTGAAAGTGGATGGTCTTCCTCGCTCGACGGTGAAGGGAACTTTATGGTCGAAAATCAAAACTCACAAGCCTCCACGTCCAACGCAGAATGCTATGCTGTAGACCCGTTTGGTGAATCATCAATCGATTCCCGAAACTGGAGCTTTGGAGAGGTATTTACTGCCTCTGCAGTTCTTTCTTCGACAGGAGACAGTATCGAATTCACTCTTTCGCCAACGGGCCTCGTCAATGAAATGTCGATTAACGCTCATGCACATCAATCCACTGCCATGGGCCAGATGCGTACCACTACGCTCTCATCTGACGATGCTGTTCTTTCCCTGCCCCTCGATGGCTTATCCCCTGGTATGGTTATGGTCATGGGCCAAGCACAGAGCACTACAATGCTCGACCTTGATTTCATGATGAACTTCGGACTTAAGAAAGCAAGTCTTGCCCCGCTCATTAGCGTCTCAAAGAACCTCGATGGGAACAACGCCACATGGGAGGCGAACGGTCTTACGTTCACGCTCAAAGGCGATGTATTGGACCCAGACGGCGAAGATGTTACCCTCTCGCTTTTGCTGTGCGGTTATTCAACCAATGATTTCCTCCGAGATGGAAGCGGATGGGAGATCAACGTCAATATCGTTTCATGCTCATCTCAAAACCCTCCAGTCACCGCCTATGACATCGTGTTGACAGCTACCGATGAATCGGGAACCGTCACTACATACACGGTGTATGTCCCAGACCCATATGCTTCAACCGGCGACACAACAAGTACATCTGACAACGGGGATAATTCCGAAGAAGAAGGGTTGCCTGGATTGTCGATGTTGGCTACACTGAGCATCACATTGCTTGGGGCTGCCTTTGTTGGCAGACAACGAAGAGACTGATGGCTTGAACCGGCATCCTCAAAAGAGGAGGTTCAGCCCAATAAGCAGGTGAAGGTATGTTTACAGGTGTTATTGAGTCCAAAAGCCATGAAGGTGGTTTTCTTGTTTCGTTCACCGGTTCTTCACCGGCCCTTGAGTCAATTATCATCAATGCTGAATCTGGTATTTACATTGGTAAAGTCGATGCAGTCCTTGGGAACACCAACGCTCCTCTTGCCCACGTCGCTCACATTGACCGGAAACTCGACCTTGATGCCCTCATCGGTGTCGAAGTAGGAATCCGCGCCAAAAAACAACGCGATGAGCGTAGTCGAGGACCGGAAAGAGACGGACGAAGGGATGACCGTAGAGGTGGACGCGATGACCGTGGGTATCAAAACAGAGACCAGCAAGGTGGACGCTTTGAACGAAATGACCGAGGTCGCGGTGACAACCGCGGCGGTGGCGATTGGGAATGTCCAAAATGTCAAAATTCAAACTTCGCATTCCGTACCGAATGCAACCGATGCGGTGAACCCAAAGGACACGGCGGAGGTCGTGGACGAAGCGACGACCGTAGAGGTGGACGCGATGACCGTAGAGGCGGTCGAGACGACCGAGGTAACAGAGGCGGACGCGGTGGAGAAATCTACACCGATAACGACTGGGAATGTCCAAAATGTCAAAACTCAAACTTTGCATTCCGAACCGAATGCAACCGATGCGGTGAACCCCGAGGAGGTGGCGGAGGCCGTGGACGAAGCGATGACCGCAGAGGTGGCCGAAACGACCGAAGTCGAGGTGGTGACCGCGGTTACCAGAGTCGAGACCGACAAGGTGGACGCTTCGAGAGAGGAGGCGGCGGTGGTAACGAAGACCGTCGCGATGGCGATTGGGACTGTTCCAAATGTCAAAACTCAAATTTCGCATTCCGAACCGAATGCAACCGATGCGGTGCACCTCGCGGAGGCGGAGGCGGCGGGAACCGTGGACCTCGTAGAGACTCTCGAGATCGACCCCCACAACGCGATTCGGGTGACCGTCCTCCTCGAAGAGAATTTTCAGAACGACCACCGAGAAGAGAGGGTGACCGACCTCCACGCAGAGATGGACGCGACCGTCGCGATGAGCGAGGAAGTCAGAACCGAGGTTCGTACAATCAAAGTCGCCCTCGAAGCGATGACCGTCCTTCGGAGCGCAAATCACGTGAACCTCGAACCTTTAGAAAATCTCGAGGAAACGGCCCGGGCCATGCCCATAACCGACCTCCTAAACCATTGACTCGAGACCGAGAAGATTGAGCGGTGAAGACGCATGAGTGCTGAACATCATTATCTCAACGCCGTTGAAGCATACGATGAGAACGATGCTGAAAAGGCCTACGAAGAAGCACGTAAAGCGGTAAAATTAGACCCTGGACACATCGATGCCTGGCAAATTTGCGCAGAGACTATTCTCCCCCCAAAAGGAGAAAAGCCATCCTTGATTCAAGCAGCAAAGTCCCTTGCAGCTGTTCGTAAAATCATCGAATTAGACCCGAATAGAACGGCAATGTGGATGCTTGGAGGTCGCTTATTGTCTGACGAACTCGGCCTTCTCAACGAAGGATTGCAGTGGTGGCAAGACCTTCGGCATCATTTACCTAAGGAAGTTACTCCCTTGGTTGAACAAGCCTCACTTCTTGCTGATATGGGCCATTACCTTGAGGCAAAGTACCGACTTGACACTATCATTGAGGAAAATATGGATGGGGGTCCAAGCCAAATTGCAAAGATTCACCAATTGCGAAATCAGGTCATTGCTGCCGCTAATCTCCAACCAAGTGAGCATTTCAAGCCGTGGGAAAAGCATCACAATGGATGGGGCGCTATCGAATCGAAGATGGCCAAAGGCCCCGTGTCGGAAAGTTTCTTGTTCATGATTACTACGGTCCCGGTTTTGTTTGGTGTCGTTCTTGTTTCGAGGCAATTTGCTGGCCAGGGTTGGGGTGCATTCTGTCTAACCAGCCTAATCGTATTTGGAACCGTCTTGTTTGGAATGCGGTTTTCGAAAAATATGTTCCACAAAATCAATCGTCCAGCGTTTAATCTTCTTCGCGCCATGAATTTCGAAGCAAATACGGGCTACACAATCATCCATGCAGACATCCGAACATCAACATTGTACATGTACATCATGCAAAGAAAACCTGTCGCATGGCAAGAGCGTTCGATGAAAATCATCGAAGACAGTACCCCGCTGCCAAAGAACTGGAAACCTAGATTCCCAGATTTTGATTCACACCTCGATGAGATAGGGTACATTGATGAAAGCGACGAAGACTCCTTTGAACCGTTTGAAGAAGAGTAGGTCCCCTTTGACTCAGTTTCGACTGGTATCGCATCAAAAACCGTTTGGATAATTAGACACGGCTGTTTGGAATTGTCATGAAGCCGACAGACGAACAAGCAGGAGCATGGACTGAAGCCTTTGATTCAGGGAAATTTGTACGTAAATCAAGTGAATTTCGTGACCATATCGGTAAAAACGAACTCTTTACCATCGAAAGTGGAAGATATCACCTCTATGTGTCAGATGCGTGCCCTTGGGCACACCGTACACTCATCACTCGAACTTTGCTCGGGCTTGAAGACCACATCACCGTTGATACAGTAGACTGGAGAATGAACACCAATGGCTCATGGTCGTTTAATCCGGAAGAAGAAGGAGCGACGGCAGATACGGTGAACGGTGAAACCAGTCTTGAAGGAATTTACAACCGTGCTTTTACTGGATGGAATGAAAGCGGACGAATCGGAACCGTACCCGTCCTATGGGATCGTAATCACAACACCATTGTGAACAACGAAAGCAGAGAAATTGTTCGGATGTTCGATTCATTTACAGATGCGGGGATGGGTAATGGAATTTCACTCTGCCCACCCGAACTTCGAGATGAGATTGATGCGATGATTGATTCAAACTACGAATCAGTGAACAACGGCGTGTATAAATCCGGATTTGCTCGAACCCAAGTCGCCTACGACGAGGCGGTAACCGCCCTCTTCGCTCGTCTTGATGAATTGGAAGTTCACCTCAAAGGCAGAGAATGGCTAATCGGTGGAGGTTTGGGTCAATTAACAGAAGCTGACGTATGTTTGTTTACTACGCTAGCTCGTTTTGATTTGGTGTACGTCGTACATTTCAAGTGTAACCTACGAAGGATAATTGATTATCCAAATCTCCAGGCTTTTGTTGAGCGTATGATCGATTTACCAGGTGTGAAGGACACATGCAATTGGCATCACATCAAGGCGCATTACTTCTGGTCTCACCAGAACATCAACACGTTCCGAATTATCCCCCTTGGACCTCTTGAAGGCGCTCATACACGCTGACTGGAGTGGTGACTGTACCGAGCCATACCAAACTGTTGGGATAAATTGAATCATCAACCAAAGGCAATACCTTCTGTACTTTCGTGATCAATAGTCGACCTTGCTTTCGCTCAACAGACTACGCTTCAGAATGGTGTCTGAAGGTCACTGTTGGCCTTGAGCATACTGCATAGCATATTGCTGCGCATAGGCTGCTGCAGTTTGAGCGTCGTATCCTTGAGCAGTGAACTGCTGGTAATACTGCTGGTACACAGCCTGGTCCATGACCGGAGCCGCTGCGACTTGAGCCGCTGCTGCAGGGGCTGCTGCTGCTGCTTGTGACGAATACTGTTGAGCATAAGCCCTAGCAGTTTCTTCAGGATAGCCTTGAGCGATCAATTGCTGGACGTATTGCTCAGTCTGGTCGACTACGCCACCGAAGCCGCTGTCAGACATTGAAAAGTCCTTGGCGTTGTCTTCACCGTCTCGACGGAGGAAGAACATGGTTCCAACAAGGATAAGCAACAGAATCGCACCAATCATAATCGGAAGTCCCAGTCCATCAATCACACTTTGCGACGAATCATCGTCGGTATTGGTTTGAGGTTCAGTCCAGTTACCGTCGACAAGTGTCCAAGCACCAGACCATTCGCATACACCGTTGATGAATACAAATTCTCCACCAGCTGCATCTGCTTCTGGAGGGGCTTCAACGCCTTGACAGGCGGCCAATTGGAATTCTTGCCACTTGACAATGACGTGACGCTCATCAGGTGCTTGACCTTCATAGATGCGGATAAAGACACGCTGACTCACCGATTTGTTGGTGTAAAGGTCTTCGAGAGAGAGAGTAAGAGAGAACGAGTCTCCGTCTCCCAACCCAACCTTGGTCTTCGCCCATGTTTCGTCGTTTTCCATATTGAACTTCTCAATAGCGCTTGCAGAGAAACTGTCTTCCATGAACGCAATTTCAACGTACACATCGTTTTGTGATTCCGCACCAGATAGAACTGTTCCGGAGACCGTGATTGATGGTGAAGTGACACGAGAGTTGTTGAGGTCAAAGTTGATGTCAACATCTGGTTCATCGTCACCGAAGTCGTTTGGAACGACAACGAAGTACATTCGGTGCTTCTCAGAGAACTTGTCTGCGCCGTCGAAGACGACCAATTCAATACGTATTTCTGTGCTTGAGGCACCGGTAGTATCGGTTGTCAAGTTACTGAATGTGTAGGCAAACAAGCCATCACTGGCTGCAGTCTGAATAAATTCATGCCCTTCGATATCAAAGTCATCGTCTCCATAAGGAGCGTCAAACAGAACCTTCCATTCATAGCGTTCGATACCGTTTCCATCAAGGGCATCTTCGTCAGAAGAGTTTCCTGCATCGAAATACACGGTAACTTCACCGTTGTTCTCATTCAATCGGATTTGGTGGACATCCCATTCTTTCGATTGGATGGTGTTGGTTCCCAAGAAGTCGATTTGTTCTGCGTATTCATCACGCATGTCAATTTCTGCGTCTGCAGTTGGTCTGAAAGCATCTGCATAGACGTCGTTGGTTTCAACGGTCACAGTAATCACACGAGAGTGTCCTTGAGCGTCATGAAGAATGAGAGTGATGTCCCATTGCTCGCCTTGTGTACAGCCGGTAGCGGATGCAAGATCGGTCTTACAGAACATCATCAACGGATTGTTGTCCGTGGTGTGCGAAGTTCCGCTTGCCATTGTTGCGCCCGTCCATGAAGTTGGGCCATCGATGATCCAATCCGTGTTCAAAGATTCAGTTGTATCTGAAACAAAGGAGAACGTGAGTTCTGCATTGCTCTTGATGTAATGTTCCTTGTATCCGCCGGTACTTGGGTCGTTGTCTGGAATAACGCCGTTAATTTGTAAATCAAGGCCATCACCAAGCACGCCGAATCCAGTTGGGTAAGGCGTTACTTGGTAGCTGAGCATGTTTCCTAGAAGAGGCAAGGTTGTACTGTCCGCACGTTCTGAGTGTGTGGCAACGTCAATTGTCGAGACAATCAGTCCACCGGCTTGGTAACTGCAAACACCCAAGATCGTATCTTTTTGTTGTGCTTGAGTTCCGTCTTGGCGGATGATTCGTTGGAACGTACCGTCCTTCTTGGTTTCGCTGTATCCACCGCAACGCTCAGGGACATTGTTTGCGCTCTGAGAGTTCGTGTCCAAGACCGCCATTGCAACGGTTGATGAAGCATCGAATCCTTGGAACGCAGCGAGGTCCACATTTTCCATAAGTGGGTGGTATGGATCTGCGAAGTTCGTTTCTGCGTAGGTAATCGGAGTATCTCCGAGGTTCTTGCTCTGGATGTTCAGTCCAAACGGAAGTCGTCCAGACAAACCTTGGTCAAGACCGTAAACTTGGCTACCTTGCGGCCCGAGGTGTGCTTGTACTGTTCCACCTGCATACATGAAGCCCTCTAGGGTGTTCTTGTTGGCTGTTGAACCCAACTTCTGATAGTAACCTCGTCCACCGTTTTCGATGTCCTTGGCAGCGATATCGGTTTGCCATGGCAATACGATCTTGTCGTAATGAGTGAACCAACCGCTGAGGAAGTAGGTGTCCCAGTCGTTAATATCGAATTGGGTGTAGGTCATTCCAAGTAAATTCAAATCTTCCTTAATTGCAGATGTTCGCGGGGAAGTGTCGGATAGAATGGCTACGTCTACTGAATCAGCAAACGTTGCATGGAAGTAACGAACGTTGCCAGATGGGTTTCCATTCGCTAGTTCAGCATCGAAACTGATGTTGTATTCATGTCCGTCTTGCCATCCGTTCCACGGTGTAAAGGACACATCGATAAGTTGGTGCGAGTCAAGGGATTGAGCCGGACCTGCAGTCGTAGTGTGAGCTTGTGAACCTGCAGTCATGTCGAAGATGTTCATGTTGAACACATAGTCTCCTGCAAGAACACCGTTGGTGGCCTTAACGGCCCAGTCATGAGTGAGTGCGCTGTCAATTGGCATGACGCATTCGAGCGTTTGGTCGTTCAGACAGTTGAGTGTGTTTGGCTTACCCAAGGTAATATCAACTGATTCAACGTTGAAAATCACCGTCTCACGGTTGTTCGAAACAGACACCTCGTTATCATTGAACCAAGACTTTCCGACCGTGGTGTTGTCGAAGATGGTCTCGACATCAATTTTGTAAACACCAGCGAAGAATTCGTGACTTGCAATGAGGTCGGTCGAGACCATGTCCGCATCAATGTTGGTCTTGGAAATCGTGTATGCATTGTCTTCAATAAACGTAAACTCTTGGAGAGATATGTTGTTGAAAGCAACGCCTTTGAATCCGTCGTTAATTCCGTTACGTCCATCGTCATCGGACTGGAATTCAAAGTTGATGTCTACCGTAGAACCTGCGAGAGAAAGGCATTCAAAGGCCCAGTCAGAAGTGTCAGTTGAGGACGTGTTGAGTGCATACAAGTGTGTCAAATCAATACTCGTGGTTGTGACAAGGTCGTTGGTATTGAAGAATACATTGTAGTTTCCAGCAGAGCCATCGGTCGATGCATCGTCTCCAATGTAGGAAATTTCCGCAAAGTCGGTAGGTTCAGATTCGTTGACAATGTTGTCGCCGTTTTCGTCAATTTGACATGTTCCATCTTCGTTGTAATCGTTCCATTGCCCCATGACTACGCTGCTGTAAGTAGCACCATCGCGAAGAATGTCAAGAGTCATTGCAGCATAGTCATTGACGTCAACAATACTTGTTCCATCCGAATCAATACCGTAGAATGTGTCTGCATAATATTCGAAGTTAAGAGATACGAAATCGCCACTCATTGAGGTGAGATCAACATTAGGGATGGTGAGGGTTTCGTTTGCCCATGCATCGCCGTAACCGTTGGAGCCGGTATCGCACGGGTGTCCGAACCAATAGCCGTGGTTGTTGAATATTTTCTCTTGGCAGGTGTCCTCATTGTAGACTGCACCTTGTGGATTCTGGCTCTCTTCGTATCGGTATCCGTCTGCACCGCCTTCAAAAGTTTCCTCACAAAGTGCGGTTGGAGTACCACAGTAAATATCAGAAGGAGTCGCTGAATAGACCGTCGCCTTAACATCATAATCCACAGCTGTATTACCGTAGTTGTTGGTTGCTACCTCAATGTCAAAGATTCCTTCAGCATACAATCCACCAGGATTGAAGTTCTCAAGGCTCTCGACCATTGGGTCGTAAAGATTGAATGGAGTGATGTATCCAACAATTTCGTCGTTTTGACTCTGTTCGTCCCAAGTGTTTCCAGATAATACTGCAGAAATACGATACGTCGTATCATTCAGTAGATCCGCCGAGATGGACGTCGTGAATTCTTGGCCCGGCCCAAGGTTATTGAGGGGCACATTGGCTTGCTGGACTTGTGGATTTGGTTGAAACGCCGTTGTTTGCTTCCATATCGTGAGGTTATCGACAGCGAACCCGTCGCGCCCAGTCCATTGCGAGTCATTATCGGCAGAAATTGATCCTTCAAATCCAGTTCGCAATCGGAACCGGATATCGATTGTTTCTCCAGCCCACGGGCTGAGATCGAATGCACCGTCGCCTTCTTCAGTGAAGTTGTTCCAGCCGTAGTATGTTCCGAAAGAATATACACCGTAGTAATAGATGCCTTCAGGAGCACCGCCAATAGCTTGCTTGTACATGCGGTCCATGTCAAATCCACCCCACATCGATTCACCTGAAGCGCATGCTCCAGCGAGTTGTGCGCTTTGTGGGCAAGAGATTGTTGACCATCCGGTTTCGACGCTGCCGATTTCAATCATGGCAATGTCATCCCAAACATCTCCAGCAAGGTAGTTACCAGATTGGTCGAGGCTTCCAAGGACTCCATGGCCCAAGTGTCGGAACAGTTCAAGGCTCATGAAAGCACGGTCGGAACCGGTCAAGTCGACGTCTTCCAAGACCATTGCATCGTCCCAGTTTCGTCCGTATCCAGACCATGTGTCTCCACTGGAGTTGGTGTCGTAGTATCCGGCCCACATGAAATCGGTTGGATTGTTGTAGTTCGCTGAAACATTCGGGTCGTTGTTGCCAGATGTGCCACCAACTGAATTGTTGGTTTCTTCGTGCCACATTGTAGCTTGGTCGATGTATTCTTCGTAGGACCAAGTACATCCGCTGCATGAAGCCTTGTTCTCTGGAGCATCCCAATCCATCTCATAGACCGTCGTGTTGGATGAATTTGGAGCGTCGACAATTTTGAGTTCAACATCGAGAGTCGCTTGTTGACCGTTCAGGACGTCCATGCCAGTGTTGGTCACAGTGACGTTGATGTCGCGTGTTCCTTCGCCGACAATCCCATAGAATTTGTCAACAGGTGAGATTTCAATGGATGAAACGGACAAATCCTTGCTGTCCATTTCAATCACTGAAACGGTATCGTATTGACCTTCCCAGCCGAAGTTGTCTCTCCAGCCGCTGAAACGCCAGTTAGCGTGGCCGATAACCAAGTCATCAGAGGAACCACTGGAGCCTGCAAGTTGGCCCACGTCAACCACGTTTGGCCTGCGACCTGCAGCGTACGAAAGCGGGCTGAGGTGGCCTCCATTTCCGTTCGAAAGGGTCACTTGAACCGTTGTCGGGAAGTTGAGGTAAAATGAGGAAGTTGAACCGCCAGCAGAATCCGATGTGTTTTGTTGGTAAGCGATTGTTGGATTGATGAAATCAGGTTCTTGGTCGCCGTTAAGATCAGCAATTGCAACGGACCACGAAATGTATGGTCCGAAGTAAGCAAGGGTAGGTGAAGACCATGTCCCAACAGCCGAGGAAGTAACATAGGTTACGTTCTCAAGGTTGGAATCCATCATGACCATAGCGTCAATGACATTATCTCCATCCATGTCTCCGATATCGAAGTTTTGGGATGTGATGGTGTTCATGTTGACGACGTGCGAGTTTAGTGGAGGGTTCGTTGCACTGAATGTGAAGGAAGCAGGATACGTGTTGGTTAGACAACTGAATTCAATAATGGTCATGTTGTCGTCTTTTCCAGGGTTTGTGACCTGGCCAGTTCTATAGTCAACACCTTCCCCGCGCTGCAACCACAAGTCATCATCAGTACATGTGCCCGAAAGGCCTCCTGTCTCAGTTTCGCCCCAGTCGCCGACTTCCAAATTCTGGTATCGGTCTGATGTGGAGGAACCAAGCGTTGTAACTGTACCTTGTGTGTTGCTCGTGATTGGACCACGGTATGTGACGACCCGTTGTGTTGCCAAGTCACCGAGCAGATCGAGTACAAACACGTCATCGTTACCGTCTTGGTCTGCGTCACCCACTGTCAAATCCCAAGCGTAAAAGTGAGTGAATCGAGCCCCAATGCTCCATGATTTTTCGTTGCAACCACCGTTTTCGATGATGGTTACGTTTCCAGGATCGCCGGCAGGTGCACCGTTATCATCGGTCTTGAAAGGATTATTTCGCTGATAGATGACAATGTCTGTTGCAGTGTCGCCAGTGAACTCACCAACTTCGATGAATTGTACATTTGAAAACTCGTCCCACTCGGCGTTACGGCTGGTGTTCTTGGAGACCCAAATGTCTTGACGCTCGCTAAAATCGCCGTTACCATCGTTCCAGAGGATACTGATGGTGTGGGTTCCGTCGGTCGCCATTGCCAAATCATTGTGTCCGTCACAGTTGAAATCGCCAATAGCAACATCTTGCGGGTCACGGTTTGTCGTGTATGAACGGGCCATGGATGCACTCGCAGTTGAAGCGATTGCTGCTGTGGTCGAAAGTAACATCAGCATGACAAGTGAAATGCTTAGGGCGCGGCTTTTGAGGTGGTGGTTCTTGGGAATCATCAACATCACTATCCTTCCCCAACCTCTGTTGCACTTTAATTCCTTTGCTTTCAAGTTCTAGGCTGAAAACAATAAATTGCAACGCAGTGCGTCGATAATCGCTTTAGAAATAGCGACAAAAATATTTCGGGAAAACGAAAGAAAAGTCAAGACTGATTAACTGAATTTTCCAGACAACCAGCGGGGAGAAGGGCCCCATCCCGTTGCATCTCCACCGTGAACTTTGACCAGTTTACCTGCAGTGAAAAGTGACTCCAACCAAACTTCGAGTTTCGTTCCTTCTCGATCACCGAGGCGCTTACTCGCAATTTCTTCGATGTCTTCTGTTTTAAGAGCTGTAATCCCATAATCTCTGACCACAAGACTGAGTAATTCACGAAGCCATGCTTCCGCCATTGGGTCGACGCTCATTGCACCTTGTACTGGACGAGGCGGTTCCATTTCTTCCAACGCCTCCATCAATTCGATTGGGTCGGGCCGTACGGGCGCTTCGAGACCGAGAAGATCCAATTCTTCAGTAAGATTCAGTTGTCCAATTGGTCGCCGCACTACCGGTATGCGTGAAGGGTCTGGAGTAGGCCCCATATCTTTTGGTTTTTGAGGCATTGCAGACGGGTCATTGTTGTCAAAATCTTCGTCACCGTATTCGGGAGTATCGATTCCAGATGTGTTTGTTGGTCGCATCTCGGTAGCGATGGGCATGGTCCATCCAACACCTTCGAGACCTAAGTCAGAAACCTGTCTCTTCACCCAAGATGCTTCACCTTCAAGGACAACATGAACATCGTGTTCATCAGCCCGAAAACGGTAGCGAACTTGACCTCTCAACTCAGCCATCATTCTCAATCCGTTGCGTCAAAGGTATTCAAGTTGATGTTCAAACTCATTCTTGTTTAGCTAACTGCCGCAAGACAGTATGTAGGATGCCACCGTTGCGATAATACTCGACTTCAACAGGGGTGTCCAATCGCACTCGAGCCTCAAAAGTTGAGCTCGTACCGTTTGGATGTACGGCAGTGACTGTAAGCATTTGCAATGGTTCGACATCGTTGGTAACAGGTATCGAGAACGATTCAGTCCCATCCAAGCCAAGTGAATCATGAGATTCGCCATCAGTAAACGTCATTGGCAATACGCCCATGCCAACAAGGTTGGAACGGTGAATCCGTTCAAAAGAAGTTGCAATTACTGCTTTGATGCCAAGTAAGTAAGTACCCTTAGCGGCCCAATCACGGGAGGAACCTGTGCCGTATTGGCTACCAGCGAGCACCACTTTAGGCCCTTCATACGAATGTGCTGCATCGTAAACTGAAGTGACTTCGCCAGTGGAGAAATCGGTTGCAAACCCACCTTCAGTACCGGGAGCCATTTGATTACGGATTCGTACGTTAGCAAAGGTTCCACGCATCATAATTTCGTGGTTTCCACGACGGCTTCCAAACGAATTGAAATCGCCTTTCGGTATGCCTCGTTCTACCAGCCATTTACCCGCCGGCCCATCTTCTGGGAAGGATCCTGCGGGAGAGATGTGATCTGTTGTAATGGAATCGCCGAGTTTTAGTAACACCCGAGCATTCTCGATGCTGGTAATGGGTTGTGGTTCGGCAGAGAGACCTGAAAAGAAGGTCGGCAATCGAATGTAAGTCGAATCTGCTTGCCATGGATAAAGGGGGCTCGGTTCAGAGGGAATACTGTCCCAACGTGGTTCATTCATTGCATCTGAATACCGTTGCCGGAACATGTCTGGCGTGATTACCTTCAACGCTTCTTCCAATTGCTCATCGCTTGGCCATACATCATCAAGCATGACCGGTGTACCGTCTTTTGAGTAGCCAAGAGGTTCTGTCGACAAGTCGACTTCAAGTGAACCTGCCAATGCATATGCAACCACCAGCGGTGGACTTGCCAGATACGATGCTTTGACTTTCCCATGCACACGGCCTTCGAAGTTTCTATTTCCAGAAATAACTGAGCCAACAATGAGGCCCGCTTCATCGATTGCTGATTCAATGGATTCAGGGAGTGGACCGGAATTTCCGATGCAGGTCGTACAACCGTACCCAACGTTGTTGAAACCAAGTGCATTCAAGTCTTCTTGAAGCCCAGATGCTTCGTAGTATTCCGTTACAACACGGCTACCGGGTGCAAGAGAGGTCTTGACCCATGGCTTGACTTCAAGACCGTGTGCACGAGCATTGCGTGCAAGTAAGCCGGCTGCAAGCATTACGCCTGGGTTTGATGTGTTTGTACAGGAGGTGATAGCAGCTATGACTACATCTCCGTGGTTCAAGTCATAGGTTTGACCGTCTTTGGTAACAATTGCTCCGTTGGAAAGGTGTTTTTCTGCTAAGCCATGACCATGATGGCCAAGTTCGGAGGTTAGAGATTCAAGGAAGTGGGACTTCATAGCAGAAAGGTCAACTCTGTCTTGGGGTCTCTTTGGCCCAGCCAATGCAGGCTGAACAGTTGAGAGGTCGAGTTCCAGTGTGGCTGTGTAGGATTTCTCGGCATCTCCTGCTGAATACCAAAGACCTTGAGCGCGAGCATAGGCTTCAACACCTGCAATTGCATCGTCTTCCCGGCCGCTGAGTCGTAGGTATTCGAGCGTTCGGCCGTCAACAGGGAAAAATCCACATGTTGCGCCGTATTCTGGAGCCATGTTCGCTATAGTTGCACGATCGGCAAGCGTCAACTCGACCATTCCAGGGCCAAAAAATTCTACAAACTTGCCAACAACACCGTGTTCCCGAAGCATCTCTACGATTCGAAGCGTCATGTCTGTTGCCGTAACGCCAGAATTAAGCGAACCGTTGAGGCGCATTCCGACAACATCCGGTGCCAACATGTAGATTGGTTGGCCCAACATCACTGCTTCTGCTTCAATGCCGCCAACACCCCAGCCAAGAACGCCAAGTCCATTGATCATGGTCGTGTGAGAATCGGTGCCGACCAACGTGTCTGCAAGCCAAACGCCGTTCTCTTGCCGGGCAACGCTTGCCAAATATTCGAGGTTCACCTGATGTACAATACCCCGAGATGGTGGCACTGCTTGGAAATTGTCGAGGGATTGCTGACCCCACTTCAAGAAGGTATAGCGTTCCATATTGCGATGGTATTCGATGTCCAAATTCAATTGTAAAGCATCGCTGTGACCGCCGTCGACATCAACTTGAACCGAATGGTCAATGACCAAATCGACAGGTACCTGTGGATTGACCTTTTCAGGGTTACCACCCATCTCGACCATTGCGTCTCGTAAAGCAGCAAGGTCAACTACGGCAGGAACACCGGTGAAGTCTTGAAGAATAACACGCGAGGGCCTGAATGGAATCTCTCCACGTTCACCGTTTGGAGTCCACCCTGCAATGTTGCGAATGTCTTCATCGCGAACCAAGAATCCGTCGTTTCCTCGAAGGGCGCCCTCTAAGAGGATACGAATCGAATAAGGAAGAGAAGAGGTGTCAATTCCGTTCTCATCGAGTCCATCGAGAGCAAAGTATTCCCCACCTACCGATAGACTTCGTCGCGCATTGTATGGGTCAAGAGTCGTCATGACTCAACCCAAAAGGCCAATGTCTATGAAGAAAACCCTCGGATAGGCTCGTTCAATTGAATCGGAGAATTGGCATTACCAAAACTGGTACCATGGTGAACTTTCACCGCTAAAGGATGCGCTGTTGAGCGATACGGTGTAGACCGGATCACTGCCGGACGTTCCACCGGTCTCGACTGCGTCGATTTTATCGATGACATCTTGGCCTTCAATGACCTTTCCAAAGACGGTATGAACTCCGTCAAGGTGCGATGGCGAAGAGTCAGGAGAGACGATGAAAAATTGGGAACCACCTGTGTTCGCAGCACTGGTTTTTGCCATTGAAAGCACATACGGTTCGTGGACATATCCATTGTTTGCTTCGTCCGGTAACGTCCATTCCGAGATACCGCAGTCAGGTGTGGCGGAGGAGGAAGCTTGACCGTTACAGTATCCAGACCAAACTACTGCATGGCCTCCGGTTCCGTCAAAATTGGTGAAATCGCCACCTTGCAGCATGAAGTCAGCTATGATACGGTGGTATATTGTATCGTCATATTTGCCATCGCTGACTAGTTGTTTGAAGTTGGCAACGTGGAATGGTGCTGCATCTTCATACAACTCAATGGTGACTTCGCCGGTCTCTTGAACCCCGTTCGGATTGGTCCATGACATTTCAAAAATGACCTCGTCACCCGTCGAAGAAGGATTAGCGAGGAATCCTGCCCCCGCGAGGAGAAGAAGGAGGCCTGCTCCAAAAGCGAAGACGCCAGCAAGAGTAGGGGTTCCGTCGTTCACCAACCTTGGCAAGGTGCTTTGGCTGATTCCTTTTTCCTGCATTTCGTTCAACAGTTCATTGTACGCTGCATTCGATTTCTTGTCTTTAGGGTTCATCTTTACCGAGTCTCGAAGGAGTGATGCAGCCTTTCTGTATTCGGACTTCGAATTGTCACGTTGAGCGATTTTTCGGGTTGCTTCGCCCGCCAGTCGAAGGGTCGTTGGATGAGTGCCTTTCGCGTCGACTTCTCGAAGGGTCAAAAGAGCACCCTCTGCCTTACCTAGACCGATGGATTTCTCTGCCTTTGTCCAAGCCTTCTTTCGAGCTTGTTCTGAATCGAATGGACTGTTCTTGTCCACGATATCTGTTTTCGATACAGCCTTGTTCGCTTTGTCCGCCATGAAGTCGCCAGACCGGCAAAGGTTTTGAGCGTCGCGTAAAAAATTGGATGTTCATGTGTTTCAATTTTCGGTTTTTGCGGAGATTCGCATCAACATGTTCAAAGAGTGTATGCTGAACCCAAGCATAAGAGAGGCCAGTGAACCATCACCGAACTACTCTCAGGGGAAAACACACAATGGAGACCATTGCAAACGACTTCACCATCAACATAGCTACTGCCAACGGAACCGGTTCGCAATCCGCAAACCTCATTCTCCTCCAATCTCTCTTCGAAATGGGAGTGCCTGTAAGTGGGAAAAACATGTTCCCATCAAACATCTCCGGACTACCAACATGGTACATTGTTCGACTTTCTGACAACGGATACCAAGCCCCTGGCAACCGTACTCACATCCAAGTTCTACTCAATCCAGCAACATGGGATGAAGATTTAGCAAGCCTTGAGCCAGGCTCTGTCGTCATATGGAACGAAAATGCAAAGATGGAGATGAACAGAGAAGATGTAATCTCATACCCCATTCCTATGTCAGCATTGGCTCGTAAAATCAACCCGAAAATTGCCAAACTTGTCACCAACATCATCTATGTCGGCGTGATTGCAGAACTGCTTGGCATTGACCAAGAAGAGCTCGAAGCCGCCGTTGCAAAACAATTCAAAGGGAAAGCAACAGCCATCGAACTGAACATCACCGCCTTGGGACTTGGACGTGATTATTTCAAAGATAACCTCGCTAAAAACGACCCATATGTTGTCGAAAAGCGTACCATTGAAAAGCCTCAATTCTTTATTGAAGGGAATGAAGCCGTTGCACTCGGCTGTATTTTTGGCGGTGTCCAAATGCTGGCATGGTATCCAATTACACCTTCATCATCACTTGCTGAAGGAATTATCAATTACATACCACAATTGCGTACCGACGACGATGGAAACACAACATGCGCTGTCATCCAAGCAGAGGACGAACTCGCTGCTGCTGGTATGGTTCTTGGCGCAGGTTGGGCTGGTGGCCGCGGAATGACCGCTACATCAGGACCAGGAATTTCGCTCATGCAGGAATTCATTGGATTGGGTTATTTCGCTGAAATCCCTTCAGTCTTTTGGGATGTCAACCGTGTTGGACCTTCAACTGGACTTCCCACTCGAACACAACAATCCGATATCTCCATGCTCTACGAAGGCAGCCACGGTGATACGCAACACATTGTTCTCATACCGGGTACCGTCGAAGAGTGCTTCGAATTTGGTTGGAGAGCATTTGATTATTCCGAGCGTTATCAAACCCCTGTGTTCGGTTTGAGCGATCTCGACTTGGGCATGAATCGCTGGGCCTGTGAAGGGTTTGAATACCCAGATCAAGCCATGGACCGAGGAAAGGTCGTTCGTGAGCGCGAGGTGTTTGAAGCGTTCGAAGATTTTGGCCGCTACCTCGATGTTGACGGCGATGGAATCCCCTACCGCACGCTACCTGGCTCGGGCATGGACCCTATCCTCTACCGAGGAACTGGGCACAACCCAAAGGGAGTTTATTCTGAAAAACCAGACGATTACTATGAACTCATGCAGCGACTTAAGCGCAAGATTGACGGTGCGCGTGACGACCTGCCTGCACCGATTCTTCGTGAAGAAAAGGAATGTGAGATCGGAATCATTTACTTGGGAAGCATGGAAAACACCATTCAGGAAATCGACGACATTCTTGAATCAACTGGAATCAAAGTAAGCCAATGCAGAGTGCGCGCACTTCCATTGCACAGCGGCGTGGAAGATTTCATTCGCCGCCATGAAACCACAATTGTCTTGGAAATCAACCGCGACGGTCAAATGTACGGCATTTTGCGAAAGGAGTTGCCGAACGACCTCATTACAAAAGTTCGCTCTGTCGCATACAGTGACGGCGTACCACCACGAGCCGGCATCTACGCTAAACTCATTCTTGAAACCCTGAAGGAGGGAGACAATTGAGCGATAAACCAGCACGACCAGCACGCGCAATCAAACTGAATGTTTTGAACGAACCAAAGGACAGTTACACCGGCGGAAAATCTTCGCTGTGTCCTGGCTGTGGACACGACCAAATTTCCAATGTCATCATATCGGCAGCATGGGAAAACGGAATTGAACCGCACCGTGTAGCAAAGATGTCCGGAATTGGTTGCTCTTCCAAAACACCAGCATATTATCTAGGTCAGTCGCATGGATTCAACACCGTTCACGGCCGTATGCCATCTGTTACAACGGGCGCTTATGCAATCAATAAGGATCTGTTGTACATTGGCGTATCCGGTGACGGAGATTCCGCTTCAATCGGAATTGGGCAACTTATACACGCCATTCGTAGAAATATGGACATGGTCTACATTGTCGAAAACAACGGCGTTTACGGTCTAACGAAGGGACAGTATTCGGCTACTGCTGACATTGGTTCAAAGAAAAAGAAGGGTGAACCAAACAAAACTCAACCTATCGACTTGTGCGCACTTGCTATCAACCTCGGCTGTACATTTGTCGCCCGTTCGTTCTCTGGCTCGAAGAAACAACTCGGTTCGCTCCTCAAGGCAGCAATGTCTCACAAGGGATTCGCATTGATTGACGTCATCAGCCCATGTGTGACCTTCAACAATAACGACGAATCAATGCGTTCCTACGGATACGTCAAGGAAAACGAAATCACACTGCACATGGCTGATTACATCCCTCACTTCAATCCGGTTGAAGAGATTGAAGTTCCAGAAGGGCACTTTAGAGACATCGAACTGCATGACGGTTCAACCATTCGTCTTGAGACCATCTCTGCAGAACACGACCCGGGCAACGCAGTAGCTGCACTTACAGCACTTCACGAAGCAGAGTCCAGCCAAAAACACGTTACTGGACTGCTGTATTTCGACAACACCAAGCCGTCTCTTGCTGAAGACATGGGCATAGTAGATACTCCACTGGTGGACGTACCTAATGAGGTATTGAGGCCAAGCAGGGAAACTCTCGATAAAATCAACGCCGCACTTCACAGTTGATTTCCTGTGAAGTGTTAGGTGATGATGATGGCAACAGGGCTGATATTGGCGACTCTTGCCGTCATTATCGGTCTAGCCTACTCTTTGATTCGCTCCAGAAAAACTCGAAACCGTATGCTGAGTGCTGCTGCTCGAAGAGAAAAACACGCACCAAAGGAATCGCTCTCCCCTCGCAGACTCAATTCGAAAGGTAAAGCCATAAAGGATGCACCTGATGAACCACCTTCGACCACTGAAAGCCATGACGAAGGTACTTCGAAAGGAAGATCCAACACTGTTTTGACTGAAGGTGCCTCCAACGGCGAACATGTATCTCAACTCGAGTCAAACAGCGGTGCAACCGAATTGAGTGATTCAAGCCGTCAAATTGACCAACTTTCCCATCAAGAACGAGAAGAATACAATGAAAGAGACCAAGAAAGAGATGAAAACCTCATTTCTCTGCGACTGATGGTTGATGAACTGTTTGAAGAATCATCCCCTGATGCGAAATCTTCGGAAGAACAGGTAGAAGATATTGAAGATAATACGCTCAACGACCAATTCACTGGCTCGACCATCGACCTACGCACCACGTGGATTGAACAGAATGAAGAACCATTGAATCAGCATGCTGCATTTGTTGAAACTGAAGAGATCGGTAGCGGGATACAAGTTGTTGAATCATCCAAAATCGTCAATGACGATATTGAACAGAGGCTCAAGAGAGAAGGGGGGAAGACAGGTGAAGTCCAAATCTCACTCGCTTGGGATGACTACAATGATCTTGATCTACACATATTCTGCCCTTCCGGTGAACGGATTTATTTCAACAACAAAACGAGCGAATGTAGAGGGGAACTCGACGTTGATATGAACGTAAGACCTACGAGTAAGAACGCAGTTGAAAATGTCGTTTGGATCGAGAACGCGCCATCAGGAAAATACAAAGTTGGTGTTCACTTCTATAAACATCATCAGAAAGAAGATACAACTGAAACATGTGATTTTAGAGCAAGAGTCACTATTCACGGTGAGGTTCGCGACTACTCCGGCCGAATTATTCACGGTCAAGCCATGCAGATGGTAACGAGCTTCACTTTGAAAGAATCTTAATACCAGACTCAGTATATTTTCCCAGTTAAAACTCGCATAATGCGGGACACCAAGGATACATGGGGGCGTTCACACAACCCCAAGCGCCAATCCAATTCATTGGCATTATCGTATTTGAGCAGTTCTTCAAACCCACCAATCCATTTGTCATCGATGAAAATTTGAGGTATCGTTTTGCTTCCATTCGTACGAACTTGGAATTCAACATCTGTCCGCCTTGAAGTACCGAGGCGGATTTCCTCGTACGGCACACCTTTCGAGTCGAGGAGACGTTTCGCATTGACGCATGCCCCGCACCCCTTGTTGGTGTACAACTCCACTTTGGCCATGCATCGCTGTAATCGAATTGTAATTCAAAACCTTTGATTGATTGCTGCGGTGGTAGTCCCTCTCGGATTTGAACCGAGGTCGGAGGAACCAGAATCCTCCATGATGGACCGCTACACTAAGGGACTGTTCATCCGTCCCAATAACCATTCCTTCTTCAATTGAGCGGTGCTGCTATACTTGCAGGTCGACGAAACACCACTTGAGTCCAACTGGATTCAGTGTGTTGGATTTCCACTCGGCATCAAATGCTGACAAATCGGAAGAGTACCTTCGATACAGCGCTAAGCATGAGTACAATCATGAATGACCCGAGAGCCCAGCGCGCCCAGGGCCGTTCGGTCTTTTCAGGTGGCCACGGGTCGATGCCAAGAGCCTCGGCTTCCCGAACGAGCGCTGCAAGTTCTTGTAGTTCCTCTTCCATCGACTGTGCTGCCATGCGTATCCGTACCGGCTGGACCTACATGAGATTCACGCAATATCATCAAGACGAAACAAAGACTTGAAACCATTGGCGTAGAGCGAAATGTATGAGTGAAGTACCCCAAGGCGTGTCATTCGGTGATGTTGAGCGTAGAGCCCCTCGTCCAACGGCTACAATGACCATGACCCGTGACGGCCCCAAAGGTGTGGAAGTTCTCCTTGGACTTCGTTCAGAAACAATGGCTGCATTCCCTGGTTACTGGGCATTCCCAGGTGGAGGATTGTCTCGCGTTGACAATGCTGCTGTAGAGGAGCTTGAAGGCTTTGATATCGCCGAATCAAAGGCTGTTGCATGTATTCTTCGTGAAATGAGTGAAGAGTTAGGACTTACTCCGACAAAACAAGGTTTAGTTCAACTTCCAATCGAAGCGCGTAAAGAAATCATCGCTGACAAGAGTCGATATCTTTCGTTAGCGCTCGAAGGCGCCTTCCCTTACGAGACCTCCACGATGCGAGTCTTAAGTCATCGAATTACTCCACCCTTTGGGCCAATTCAGTTTGACAATGCCTTCATGCACATCCATGCAGGTCCTATCGAAAATGTACCCTTCATCGACCTTGAACCACAAACTGAATTCACCGAAATCATGTGGGCGACACCTGTCGACATACTCGCAAGATGGTCGAACTACGAAATTAAAGTCGCACCTCCTGTTGTCACGCTGTTAATGGAAATAGAACGAACGCTTGAACGAAAAAACCGAGATATGAAACTTGCCGCTCTTGATATCAGTAAGCGGTTACCTGGACGACGCTCCATTCTTTTTGCACACGGTGTTGAAGTCGTACCGGTAAAAACAGCAACATTGCCCCCTGCAGACCATACCAACTGCTACCTTGTTGGCGACCCGGAAGGCGACTTCATCCTCGTCGACCCTGCCTCACATTTACGTGAAGGTATGGAAGACATGGCAAAAGCTGTAGACCGACATAAAGGTGAACTCGTAGCAATGATGTTTACCCATTCACACGGTGATCATGTGGGTGACATCGGACTACTAAGAGAAGCATTTGATGTACCAATCTGGGGCAGTGAGTACACGTCCCAGACCGTCAAATGCGACCGTATACTCGAGGACGGGGAATTGCTCCAACTTGGAAATCAAACATGGCAAGTCCTCATCACACCTGGGCATCATCCAGGACATATCTGCCTTTTGAGTCAGGCAGGGCTCATAGCAGGGGACATGGTTGCCGGAATTGGAACGATACTGATTCCTCCGCATACAGGTGATATGAACGTGTATCTTGAACAACTCGAACGGCTGAAGAACTTAGACCCTCATCTTTTGTTTCCAAGTCACGGACCAGTAATCGCCTTACCAGAACAAAAATTCAACCATTACATCCAACACAGAATGGCTCGACACCAAGCGGTTTATGATGCCGTTGAATTAGGAAAACAAACGCTTTCAGAAATTGCTCAACATGCGTATTCGGACACCCCTGACGCTCACCCGGGACTGGCTAGAGACCAAACGCTCTCCCATTTGCTTTCACACCAACGAGCTGGCATGTTGTTTGAAGAATCTTCTGTATGGACGGCATCCAAGACCAAACTTTAGAACACTTCCTCTATGTCGACGGAGTATGGCTCGAAGAGTTGAATTTACCAAAGCAGGCTCTCCGAGCACAATTCGAGTAGCAGATATGCCAATGCCCGAACCAAAACCTGGTCAAGTTCGAGTGAAAGTAGCCTTTGCTGGAATTAACTTTGCAGACCTCCTCATGAGACTTGGATTCTATCAACCACGCCCACCTTACCCGTTTACGCCCGGTTACGAAGTAAGCGGCGTTATCGATTCTATCGGCGATGATACGTCGGATTTTGAAATTGGCCAGCGAGTTGTCGCAGCAATGTCAACTGGAGGACAAGCCAGTCATGTTGTCGTCGACACCCAACGAGTCTTGCCTTTGCCTGATGAAATATCACTCGAAGATGCAGCCGCAATACCGGTGACCTATCTTACTGCACACCATATGTTGCATCACCTTGGCCATCTTACTCAAGATGAGTCTGTACTCATTCACGGTGGTGCAGGAGGTGTTGGAACTGCAGCATTGCAATTGTGCCAATGGGCAGGAGTGAGTAAAGTGTGGGCGACTGCTTCGGGTTCCAAATCAGAAATCATCGAATCCTATGGAGCCAAAGCCATTGACCGACACAACCAAGATTTTGTTTCCATCATCAAAAAAGAAACCGATGGCCAAGGCGTCGACCATATTCTCGACCCAATCGGAGGCGACAATCTCACTCGTTCTCTTTCGGTGTTAAATGAAGGGGGGCGCCTCTACACTTACGGAATGTCGGCTGTTGCACCAACCTCAAAACGTTCAATTGTGCGATCATTTCTAGCCTGGAGGAAAACACCTGCTTTCGATCCACTCCGGTTAATGACCAGAAATAGAGGTGTTTTTGGAGTTCACATGGGGACATGGAAAAACGAAGCGGTCATGCTTGAGCAGTTACAACGAGTCATGGAAGGCGTCCTAAGCGGGGCGCTTAAGCCCGTGATTGACACAGTTTTTGATGTCGAAGACGTAGCCAAAGCCCATCAATACCTCCACGACGGGAAAAATATTGGAAAAGTTCTACTCCGATTTAAGTGAGTATTGAAGAAGCGTCGATGGCAGGTTGGTTTGAGGCGAGCACATGAAAGCAACAATGTCGAGTTTCGATCTTCGAGCAGTAGCCCGGGAATTGAATGCTTTCGCAGGGGCTTATGTCAAAAAAGCATACATGCCCCATTATGAGCAGATTGTTTTGAGAATTAATCCGAAGGAAATGGACCAATTCGACCTCGTGTTGGTACGGGGTGCACGCATCTACACTTCCAACCGTGACCGGCCTATGCCGATGACGCCCCCTCCGTTTGCAATGGTTTTGAGAAAACACTTGAAGAATGCACGTATGACAGGGGTGCGGCAGCTCGGTTTTGATCGTGTTCTCTGTTTTGATTTTGATACCAAGTTTGGGCAGTACCACCTTTACGTAGAAGTATTCAGAGATGGTAATATCATTCTCACCGATGAAGAAGGTATCATTATTCAGCCTCTTACGCACGCATCATACGCTGGAAGAACTCTGAAAAAAGGGGTTGCATACATTCCGCCTCCTGCAGCGATGGACCCACATACAATCAATCAAAAAGAACTCACTGAAATGTTCCAATCGTCTGATCGAGACCTCGTTTCTACGCTCGGAGGAAAAGTCAACCTTGGAGGAACGCATGCAAACGCCGTATGTGCTCTTGCCGGGTTCGAAGCGAACATCGATACTCAAGAAGTAGATGCTGGAAAAATTCACGAAGCACTTCAATCGCTCTTGACCGACCTGGCAGAAACTCGTGTAGGTTATCTGCTGTTGAAACCAACATCTGAGGAATCGGTCTCTGAACTTGAAAAGAAAGCACAGAGTCACACCCCAAACGGTGATAGAGACCGATTTTATGAAAAATACGCAAATGAAGCAACTCCAACTCTTTTGCCAAACCATCAGAAAGCGGCCAAGGCATCGTTCCCATCACTCTGCCAAGCTGTCGATGCCTGGAAAGGAGCGCATGATGCAATGGCACTCGCCCGCAGAGAGGCTGAAAAATTAGACATCGCTGCACCTGGCCGAGGACACTCCACAGATGTTGAACGACTTGAACGACGAAAAGCGCAACAGGAAAAAGCACTGGAAGGTTTCTCAGCAAAAATCGAGAAGCAACAAATGCTCGGACATACCATTCAAAACAATTGGACGCACATCGAAAGTTTACTCGGCCAACTGTCCGAAGCGGTCGAGGAAAAAGGCTGGAGTCAAATCAAAAAGGATTCGAAACAAATACCTTGGATCGTTTCTGTTCATCCAGCACAACGAACGTTCGTAACGATTCTTCCCGATGAAGACGGTCAGCCCAACGGACCTCAAGCGACGCTTTCTCTTGACGAAACGGTTCACCAAAACGCTCAACGTCACTTTGAGGCTGCTCGCAAACAAAAAGACAAGACCTCGGGGGCTGTTCAAGCACTGGAAGACACGGTTTTGCATTTGCAACGCGCCGTGAAAAAGGAAGCAAAGCAGCAGGCAAGTGGGAAACTCAACAAGGTAAAGCGCAGTAAGCGGTTGTGGTTTGAGAACCACCGATGGAGCATGCTGACTGGAGGGCATTTACTGGTTGGTGGAAGGGATGCAAAAGGAAACGATTCGATCGTGAAAAAGCATCTTTCAGGCGCCGACATGTATCTTCACGCAGATTTGCATGGAGCACCGAGTTGCAGTCTGCGAGCCACTCAAGGTTTTGCTGTCGACCAGCATAAACCGGCTCATATTCCTGAAGATGTCCCGGCATTTCGCCTGATTGACAAACTCGGCGATGAGCGAATAACCACTGAAAAGTTGGAAGAAGCAGCCACACTTGCTCTCTGCTGGAGCCGTGCATGGGCTGGTGGAGGCGCTCATGGTACAGTTTACTCCGTGAAACCCGCTCAAGTCTCAAAGACTGCACAGACTGGGGAATACGTTGGGAAAGGTTCGTTCATTGTTCGTGGACAACGTCAATGGTTCAAGGATTTAGATGTTCAAATGGGGATCGGCATCGTAGCCATTAACGGGGTTCCTCTTCTCATGGGCGGACTGCCCGAAACAATTCGCTCACTGTGTCAACGATTTGCAATTCTTCGACCGGGCATCACTAAAAAAGAGCAACTTGCCAATCGAATTTACAAAAACACCGGACTCATGACTGATGATGTCCTTCCGGTACTTCCTGGTGCCGCTGAGATCATCGAAGATTACGGCATATTCAGCCCAGCCAAGTCAAGGCATTTAGAAGAAGAATGATTCAATTCTTTTTTCCGCCGCTTTTGTTGCCGTAGCCGCCAGATGGTTTCTTACCGCCAAGGTAGCCTTTGCTCGAACTCTTGCTTGGCTTGTAGTTTTGACCGCGAGATTCGCCTCGGTAGGAATCGCTGTTTCCACTTCGACCACCGCTCGATTTGCCACCACGGTATCCACCGCCGCCGCCGCCACCGCTTCGACCGCCACCGCCACGGTCTCCACCGCCGCCGCCAC